>OJPU01000002.1_pt1 | contig 538331 bp, 433 predicted proteins | sample 1598561 | NCBI WGS metagenome assembly OJPU01 (sample SAMN03922500, study PRJEB24848) | human gut metagenome | isolation source: stool sample | host: Homo sapiens | place: Germany | collected 2011-11 | reverse complement strand
TTACCCTCACGCCGTTGATGACCACATACTTGTCATAGTCGGCATGGATATAGCCCAACCCTAAGGAGAAGTCCATCGAGAGGGCATTGTTCAGTTTCAGCACGTAGCCGCCGGTGATGCCGCCACCCATGATGTCGCCCTGCTTGCCGGTCTCCGACAGCTTGTAGTTGAATGAGCCGACTTTGTACATAGCACCTACGTAGCCGCGTTTCTCGCTGCCTATATAATAGCGGAGTTCCGGTGCCACTTCCCAAAGGGCGTATCTTCTGTCCTTGTCATTCCACGACCACGAAGTCCACGAGCCGTTCACGGATATTCCCCATGACGGGTTGATGTGCCACTCAATACAGAGGTCGGGCGTGAGGGTTGCCCAACGCAGCAGGTTGGCACGCAGTGATAATCCCAAAGTTGTGGATGATGCCGACAGTACGGATTCAGGCTGATTTTCCTGTCCGGTAGACACCTTTGCCCCCTCTGTGTCTTGGATTGTTTCTGTAGCCTTGTCGTTTTCACGGTGTGACTGTTCCTTTTCTTCCTCGTAACCGGGATGTGTATCCTCCGCAATAACCGGCACTTTCTCTTTCGGCAGTATGATACGCACCGTCACGAAGTCGCCCTTCGAGGCATGGTTACGGGTGATGAAGTTGTTTTCACGCAGTCCTTTCCGGGTAATCAACTCTGATTTCACACGGTTGGAACGTGTCCCGGCGATAGCGAGGCTTGCCCGTTCCGACTTGCCGGAGTTACAGTATCCGTCCACGTAAAGAGGCAGCCGTCCCTCCACTATATCCGGTTTGTTACTTTCGATACACTCCAGAAGACGCGCAAGTTCTTTGCCATTGTCATTCCATGGCACATAGAACATGTCTTTTCGCGGCACGAAGCGGAAAGTGTAGACCGTGTCGGTTTTCTGCTGCGCAAAAGCAGGAAAAGCTGCCGATGCCAGCCACGAAAACAAAATGAAGAATAAGATTCTTTTGCTCATTTTTATATGCTTTTTTATTTCCAATTAGGAATATCAGCATACAAAATAAGCGAATAGATTTTATTCTGCCCGATTCTTGCCTATAAAAATTGTCTCAATTGTCAGAATCGCACATCTTTGTGGTTTAGAACATTTCAGTTTTGTCGTTCAGACTATTTTTTGTCGTTTAGGTTATTTCTATTGGGCATAAAGCAGTGCATTATTCCGCCTCTGTTTTCCTCCATTTGGCAGGAGTACAGCCTGAATTTTCCTTGAACAGCCTGATGAAATGGCTTGGGGACAGAAAGCCGGATCTTTCAGAAATGTCAGCAACCGTCAGCCTCGGATATTGCGCAAGCAGGCGTTTCGCATAATTGATGCGGAGACCGGTAATCCAATCGCGGAACGATGCACCATACGTCGTTTTGATATACTCAGACAGATAGGTGCGGTTAGTCTGGAGCATATCAGCAAGTTTCTTTATGGTAAGGCCGGACTGGATATAACCCTCCGCATCAATCCAGCCGTTTATTTTCTCCGCCATTTCGGAACGGTATGACGGGTTCTCCAGTTTCTGTATCTGTTCCAGTTTGGTGTCACACGGGTCTTCCTCTTCAGAAATCATACCATCTTCCATTGCGGTTTCCACCTGTTCGTAAAACAGCAGATAATTCTGGTAGCAATGGTAGAGATAGACGTAAAACGGAATTGATGACAGAATCCATATATAAACGTATTCATCAGGCAAAAATGTAAGCAATCCGCATCCAACTCCGAAGATAAGAGCCCAATAAGTAAAGATGGACAGCCATTTTATATATGCGCCTATATCATCGGCATGTGTGTCATCGAAAATCCGGACAGCCCTGCGGTATGCGACAATGACTCTGCGAGACAACACCAGTCCGTAAACCACCAGCCATGCTGCCAAAGCCAGCAAAGTGCTTTTCTGCACTATTCCATCCGGAAACAACAACAGGACAACCCCGGAAAGTCCGGAGAAGATGATCCATAGAATGATATGCGTCCGAATCCTTTTCCGTGTGATATAGAAACGGTCAAGCAGTGTTATCAATGCTGAACTGAAAAGGTAGTAGCACAGAAAATAGGTGGACAGATTCATCAATATGGCTGCATGGACATTTTTGAACCTTATCCCGAAGAAGAAATGTACCGAATAGTTTGCCGCAAGCAATAACAACGCCATACCCATTATCCGCCGGGAGCGTAGGTAATTCTCAAAAATGGCCTTTTCCGGGGTTTGGGCCAGCAAAAAATAAAAGCCGAAGAACAACATCAACGGCAGCGCAATACAAAGTGAATAACTGTATATAGATGGTTCCATTTTATTATGCCTGACTATTTTGGTTGCAAAATTAGCGAAAATACTGAAAATATGGCGGATTTGCCGTGACGATTTACTTTCAACACCCTATTCCTTGATATAAATTGGAGGATTTTACGTATGGAATCCCTGTTATACCATATTGATGGAAAAAGGCAGGAAAAGGAACGGTATATTCCCAATCCTGCCATACATATCCACACTCGTTCACATTTTTATTCCTTTCGGTTTGCATTCGTCACGAACGTTGAATCCCGGCCGTCCGATAACGACATGGTCGGCAATGAAATTCCCAGACGGACTTCGGTCATTCGCCGGGCTGCGTATCAGCGGAGCTTCTTCGGTGGGTTGTGACGGTACGTTCCGTACACCTTCCGTATCCGGCTTGACCTCCTGCCCGTCATTCTCCTTTTCGGCGACTTCGGGCGTGGGCGGCGCAAGCTCCAACTGTATCTTGCGGTCGAGCGCGGCAAGTTCGAACTTCAGCTGTTTCAACTCGTCCTCCTTCTTCCACACCTTGCCGGCTATCTCCTGCAACTGCGGTATCTCCTTTTCCAGCACCTCGTTCTTCGCCCTGTACTGGTCGATGGTGGAAGGTATCTTCTCCAACGCGTTCAGGAAGTTGCGTGCGGCGGCCACCGGGTCAGCCATCGCCAGATGCCCGTTGTTGTAGGTGTACTTGTAGTTCCCCTCCACCACGAAACGGTTGTCGGTAAACTCCAGCCCCTCTTTGAGCATCCTCTCGCTGACCACCTTTATCGGGAAACCGTAAAGTTCCCCGACAAGATTGTACAGTCCGCCCGTCGTAGCGTTCCTTGCTATCTCCTGCAAACGCTTTCCGATAACCTTCTCATCCGAAGAAGAGACGCCGTCCACCTTGACCGCATTCAGGCGGTTGCCCTCCTTGTCGGTCTTGACGACGGAAAGGAAACGGTTCCAGTCCTCCGTCATGGCATTGATGACCGCCGTGTTGTTGCGAAGTTCCCCCGTCTTGGCTTCCAATTTGAACTCCGAATCGCGCTTGCCCTTGCCAAACGACTTGCGCTCACCTTCGAGCGATGCGATTTTCTTCTCCAATTTCGCCTTGTCGAGCAGGTCGGTGTTGCCGGAGAGCAACGCCATGTACTCCGAGAAGTTCATGCCCGACTTCTCGTCCATAGCCCCCTCGTCGATGGTACGCGCTCCCAACGCCCCGCTTTTGAGCTGCGAGATGAACGTCTGCTTGCAGTGCAGGAGGTTGAACTTGTAGCTGTCGAGCGACTTCTCCACGGCATAGATGATGACATCCACGTTGTTCCCGGCAAAATGCTTGGCAATCTCGTTGCCCGCCCTGACTCCCCGTCCGTCCCTCTGTTCGAGGTCGGACGGGCGCCACGGTGTATCGAGGTGATGGATGGCGACACACCTTTTCTGCGCGTTCACGCCCGTTCCGAGCATACTCGTGGAGCCGAACAGCACACGCACCGTCCCGGCGTTCATGGCGTCTATCACCGCCTTGCGCGCCTTGTCGGTCTTGCACTCCTGAATGAAGCGGACTTCGTTTGCCGGTATGCCGTAGTCCTCCGTCAGCTTGCGTTTTATCTCAGAATAGACATTCCATCCCTCGCCCGGCCGGTACGTCCCCAGGTCCGAGAACACGAACTGCGTGCCCTTGTGCGCGTCGTATTTGTGGTAATACTCCGCAAGCATCTTGGCGCAATGCGAAGCCTTGTTGTCGGGATGGTCTTCGTAATGCGGGTCTATCATGCGCATATCGAGTGCCATTTTCCGTGCGTAATCGGTGGCGATGAGCATCTTCGCCTTTTCCTCCGTTTCCGACAGCGGTTCTCTGCCGAGCAGCGTGGCGTCGCCCGTCTTGGCGAACTGCATCAACTGCTTGATAAAGTACTCTTGGTCGGGCGTGGGCGGGATATGGTGCAGTATCTCGTTCTTGTGCGGACGGTCCACGCCCACGTCCTCCGCCGTGCGGTAGTCGGTAATCTCGTTGTAGAAGGCGGCAAGCTCCGGCACCTTGATGAAGTATCGGAAACGCTCCTTCTGCACGATGTTGTTGGTCACGTTGAACTCGAAGTCGGTCGTCTTCTTGGCGAAGATGGCCGCCCATGCGTCGAAGCACCGGATGTCCTGCCTCTCCAGTTCCTTCGGGCGCAGGTACTTGAAGAGCAGGTACAGCTCCGTCAGCGAGTTACTGATGGTCGTGCCGGATAGGAAGGTGGCCCCCAAGTCCCTGCCCATGCGCTCCTGTATGGTGCGTATGGCAAAGAGCATGTTCAGGGCCTTCTGGCTTCCCTCGCTGTTGCCCAAGCCCGCCACGCGGTCATGGCGGGTGTTGAAAGTCAGGTTCTTATAGTTATGCGACTCGTCCACGAGCAGGTGGTCGATGCCCATCTGCTTGAAGTCCACCACGTCGTCCGTGCGCGATTGGATGGCGTGTTCCACCTTTTCCAGTTTCGCTATAAGGTTGTGCTTGCGCTTCTCCAATCCTTTCAGCATGGCCCTCGACACGCTCCTGCCCTGCTGCCGCAGGACTTCGAGGTTTTCCTCCACCGTGTCAAGTTCCGCCTGCAATATCCGCTGCTGCAACTCCGGCGACTGCGGAATCTTGCCGAACTGGTCGTGCGACATGATGACACAATCATAGTCGTTGTTCCTGATGTTGTTGAAGAAACGCACGCGGTTGGCGGTCGAGAAGTCCTTCTCCGAGGCATAGAGGATGCGGGCGTTGGGATATGCCGCCTGATAGGTGGCGGCAATCTCTGCGACATTGGCTTTCAGCCCGATAATCATCGGCTTGTGGACGAGGTTCAGACGCTTCATCTCGTAGGCGGCAATGCACATGATGAGCGTCTTGCCGGTCCCAACTTGATGGTCGCAGATGCCGCCGCCGTTCTGTTTAAGCATCCATACGCAGTCCTTCTGCGAGGGATAGATGCTCTTCACGCCCCGGCTTGCCAGCCCCTTGAGGTTGAGGTCGGGGAAGGTCTGGTGCGAGCCGTCATACTTCGGACGCACGTAGCAGTTGAACTTGCGGTTGTACATCGTCGTCAGCCGCTCCTTGAACTGCGGCGACTGCTCTTCCAGCCACTCGGAAAAGCCGTTACGTATCTCATCAATCTTGGCGTTGGCGAGCTGTATGCCCTCGCTGTCGCGCACCTTGATGTCATTGCCGTTATCGTCCTTTCCTATGGACTTCATCATGTCGGGGCAGGTGTTGTGCAGGGCGTGTTTCAACAGGTGCATGCCGTCATAGTTCCGGTAATAGCCCTTTACCAAGAACTCGTCCGTGATTTTCATGGTGCGGCAGCCGCACGCCACCGAAAACTCGTCCAGACTGGCGGAATAGGCTATCTTGACCTCCGTGTCGAAAAGGCGGCTCATGTAGGCGGCGTACACGCCCGTGGGGATCCAGCGTTCCCCGAAGTTGAAGTCGAGATCCTCGAACGGGATTTTCTCCGGTTCGGCTTCTTTCAATGCCTCCAACGACTGCCTGACTTCCGGCAGCCGTTCGTTTTCGGGATTGTCGTTTATCCATGCCTCGATATTTTCCGCCTTCTCTATCACGTTCCCGGCGATGAACCTGTCCTTTATCTCGTAACCTGTCACGAGCGGGTTGTAGAAGATGCGCCCCTTGAGGGCACCAAGCAGTTCATCCTCCGTATTGTCGGTTATCTCCCGCATATAGTCGAGATTGACCGTGCCGTACTTGTTGAGCGATGCGGATAACGCCTCTTCGGGAGAGCTTACGTTGGCATGGCTCTCCACCGAGAAGGACACGGGACGCTCGAAGATGTCCGCCTTTACGAACTTTCCGTTCTCTGCCCGTTCCAGCGAGAGGATGTCTCGCCCTCCGGCATCCATCATCACCAGTTTCACGTTCTGCCTGGCGTTGAGGTAGCCGTAGCGCATGACGAACTCGTCGTAGCAGGTGTTCAGGTGCTCGCGCCACGGGACATTTTCCTCGCGCCTATTCGATTCATAGCGGTACAGACGCTCGTATGCGTCACGGAGCGACACATACAGCAGCGCCTTCTCTTTCTGATACCCGGTCAGTCCGAGCGGCTGGAATGTCGCGCCGTAGGGAGTGATGTCCTTCAGATAACCGATGTCACGCGCCCTGCTTGCCACCAGCGAGCCTTCACGCAGGTGCATCTCCGGTGTGCGGTGGTAGGGACGCGGCGTAAGGTCGGGGGCTTCCTCCTTCGGCTTTTCCGCTTCCATTCCGGGGAAAAGGGAGGTCGCGGCCGTTTCCGTTGCGAGAGCGGCAGGAGTGGCGGCGGCTTCCGGCTGCGTTTCGGGTTGCCGTGTTTCCTGCTCCGGTGCGGCTTTCACGTCCGGGACATTCTGCCGTTTCTCCTGATGCTGCGCCGCCAGTTCCCGAAGCTCCTTGCGCCGTTCCGGTGTCAAGTCCATCATCATTTCGTAAAAGCCGTTGATGGGAGGGTTGGTTTCCCAATCCAGAGTGGCATAAATATCATCCGGATCGCCTTTGGCTTCAACATTTTCCGGCTTTGATTCATGTTTTTCCCCGTTCTCCGTCAAAGGGGTGGCAGACGGCTGTGGCGGTGCGGTCGTAATCTTCGGCGCAACCTGCGGTTTGGAAGGTACACGCCTTGCCGTGCTTCCTTTCTTCGCCGCCTTTTTCTTCTTGGGGGTTTGCTCCTTGCGGACTTCCTCCGTCATTCCCCAAAGGTCGAGCAGGGAGAGCTGCACGCCCTCCGAATAATCGGGGCGGCGCGGTTCTATCTCCGGCTTCTCGTCTATGGGCTGCGGTGCTGCCGCTTCGGGCTTCGCTGCCATTTCATGGCGTGGCTGTATTTCGGGAGTAACCACCGAACTGGAAATAATTTCAGTTTCCGTGCTTTTCCCTTGTTCCGAATGAAGACTATGCCTTTCATACAGCTCCCTGTCCAGTTGGTGCAGCTCTATCTTTAGATGTTCACGCAAGTCCTCCGCCAGCTGCGCAATGCCGCCCCGGTGCATGACCTTATAGGCTGGTTTCCCGTAAGGGTCTGTGTCGCGTATCAGATCCGAGTGGGGAATCATGCCGATGCTGCCGACATACCCGTTCTCGAAACTGCCGATCGGTGTCTTTTCCGTCTGTACGAACAGCTTTTCGTAATCGTACAGCTCCCGTTTCTTGCCGCTGTTCTTTTGCAGGATAACCAGGTCGCTGCCCACCTCCGTGCCCGCGTTGTCCGTGAAGAGGTTGTTCGGCAGGCGTGCGACACCCACTAAATTGGCATGGCCCATCATATACTCGCGTATGGGCGCGTTGGACGGTGCGTCCAGTACCCCCTGTGAGGTGATGAACGCCACTATGCCGCCCTCACGCACCGCGTCAAGGCTTTTCAGAAAGAAATAGTTGTGTATCGTCTTCGATGCCGAACGCCTTGCCGGGTCTTGGCTTCCCGTAAACTCCGGGTCGAACACCGCCACGTCACCGAACGGGATGTTCGAGATGGCAAGGTCGAAATAGTCCGTGAAGGGCTTCTCTATCTTCTCGAATCCTTGCACCCTTACCTTTTGGTCGGGATGCAGGTGTTTCAATATCTTGCCCGTCATCAGGTCTTTCTCGAAAGCCATGATGTCCGCGTCCGGCTTGTTGTCCAGCACGGCATCCACGAATGCGCCCACGCCCGCCGACGGCTCCAGCACCCGGTCGGGGCGTATGCCGTGTTCATGCAGCACGTCTGCGATAGTGCCGGTTATCTCCGGCGGGGTGTAGAAGGCGGTCAGCACGGACTGCTTCATGGCATCCACGTACCGCTTGTACTCCGTTTCGTCCTTGCTGTTCTCGCGCACCAGTTTGTGCAGCTCCACCGTAGGGGCAAACAGTTCGAGGTCGGATTTCGCCCAATGGACGGCATCCGTCAGTTCCTTGGCGGGGTTCAGTATGCACTTCAGCCCTCCGAAACCGCAGTAACGCTCCAGCAGCAGCCTTTCGCGTGCGGTGGGGGTGCGCTGTTCCCTGTCAAGGATGAACGCCGTCCGTATCGCCTCGATGTTGTCCCGCAGTTTCTGTTTGCGGTTAAACGCCATACTTTTCGATGTAAAGCACGACGGTTCCCGTCAGCTCCGTGCGCAGCAGGTCATATTCGGGCGACAGGGCGAAGTCGTCGTCCGAAAGGTCGTAAATGGAGAACACCGCATCCACGAGCGGAAGCAGTTTTTGGATGAAGGCTTCCCGTTTTTCCTCCGGCACTTCGTCGGCAAACTCTGTTTCCACGACTTCGCGGAGGATGGCGTACTTGGAATAGTGCAGCCCGCCCAGCAGGACATTCATCGCCAGCTCCTGCGCACCCTCGGCGGGATAGCCGTCAAGCCGCGCCTGTTCATACGTTTCGGCGGCACGGTCGGCACGCTCACGGATGAAGGCGGTATCAGTCGCTTGTTCAAACCTGTTCGTGTGGAGGTAGTCCAGCAGGTACAGACCGTAATAGGAAAAGTCGGTCTGACCCTCGTTTTTCTTCTTGTTGTTCATTACTTTGGATTTAGCGGATTGATAATTAACGGGATAATCGGTTGGAAAAAGGAAGAAAAAGGCACTCGGTATCCCTCCGAGTGCCACCACTAAATCCAAAGTATGAGTGTAATCCGGTATCGAAGAACAATTCATTACTCTGAACCAGTGGCAAAGTTACTATTATTTCTTCCGTCCTGAAAATTTCTTGCTCGTTTTCCTTTCGGGGAACACAAAAGTCGTGTTAAACTCCCCGTCAAAGGCGACTATGGCATCGAAGCTCTTGCTCTGCTTGCTCTTGAAGCCTTTGAGCAGCTTCGTGTGCCCGTCGGTGAGCAGGTCTTTGATCTCGTCATCGGAAAGGGTGCGGTTCGCCTTCAGCCGGAACACGGGCAGCCCGCACTCCGCGTTGTCGCAGCGTACCACCTTGCCGTAGAACTGCATCCTGCCCGTTCCGCACTTGGGACACGCACAGCCGGAATCCTTGTGTGAGAAGAGTTTGTCGCACGAGAGCAGTTCGGAGGTGATTTCACGTGTGTACGCCTCTATCTCCTTGCTGAAAGTTTCGGCGGACAGCTCCCCGCGCTCGATGCGTGCCAGCTCCTTTTCCCATTCGCCTGTCATGGCAACATCGGCAATGCGCATCGTCTTCACGACTGAATAAAGTGCGAGTCCTTTCTCGGTAGGCACAAGTGATTTCTTGCAGCGTTCCATGTAGCCGCGCTTGAAGAGCGTTTCGATAATCGCCGCACGGGTGGCAGGCGTGCCGATGCCGCAGTCTTTCATGGCTTGGCGCATGGCTTCGTCCTCGATGTCCTTGCCGGCCGTTTCCATAGCGGACAATAATGTCGCTTCGGTGTGCAGCGGCTTGGGCTTGGTCTTGCCCTCCGTGATGGAGCAGCCTTTCAGTGCCAGCATGTTGCCTTCCTGCCAGCCGGGGATGGAGATTTCCTCCTTGTCCTCCTCGCCATAGACGGCACGCCATCCGGCTTGCCTGATTACGCTACCTTTCACCGTGAACTCCACTCCGGCACACTCCGCCGTGACGGTGGCGGTGTCCTTGACACATTTATCTGAAAACGCCTCTATCATACGTCCGGCAATCATCTGATAGACGGTGCTGTCCTCTTTGGAGAGGAACAGCGGTTTCTCGCCCGTGACGAGCAGGGCGTGGTGGTCGGTCACTTTGCCTCCGTCCACACTACGGCGTGTCGGCTGCGCCTTTGCCTGCACCTTGCCCTTCCATTCGGGCAAAGCCCCGATGAAGGCGAGCAGTTTGGGGATTTCGGCGAACACATCTTCTGGGATGTAGCGGCTTCCGGTTCTCGGATAGGTGATGAGCTTCTTCTCGTAGAGCTTCTGCGCGATTTCAAGCGTCTGTTCCGCCGTGAAGCCGTACTTGGTGTTGGCTTCCTTCTGCAAGGTAGTGAGGTCGTACAGCAGCGGAGTGTCCTCCGTATTCTCCTTGCGCTCTGCTTTGGTGACGGTGGCTGTGCCTGCTTCCTTTACCTTATTATATAGTGCAGTCGCAGGTTCTTTCTCTTTCCATTTTTCGGAGGAGGAGAATTTCACTGTCCCGTTATTATTGCCGTCCACGGCGATATGGAGCTGCCAGAAGGCTTCGGGCGTGAAACGGCGGTTCTCCCGGTAGCGTTCGCACACCATTCCCAACGTAGGGGTCTGCACTCGCCCGACAGAGTATGTGCCGTGTCCAGCGGCGATGGAGAGTGCCTGCGTGCCGTTGATCCCCACGAGCCAGTCTGATTCGCTCCGCGCTTTGGCGGCAAGATAGAGGTTGTCGTACTTGCCTCCATTTTCGAGGTTTCGCAACCCCTCGCGGATAGCCTTGTCGGTGAGCGAGCTTATCCATAGGCGCACGAAAGGGGTGGTGCATCCGGTGTAATGGTAGAGATAGCGGAAGATAAGCTCACCCTCTCGCCCTGCATCGGTCGCCACGATGATCTGCTCGCTTTTGTTAAATAGGGTGGCGATGATTTTTATCTGTGACACCACGCCGCTGTCGGGCTTGTAGCCTTTCTCCGTCTTTACCTGTCGTGGAATGAGCGTAAAAGAATCAGGGATAATCGGGAGGTTGTCACGGACGAATCCGCGCACGCCGTAGCCGTCGGGCATGGCGAGCTGCACGAGGTGTCCGAACGCCCATGTCACGGCGTAGCCGCCACCCTCGAAATATCCTTCCTCTCTCTTTGTCGCGCCCACGATGCGGGCAATCTCACGTGCCACGGATGGCTTTTCTGCAATGATTGTCTTCATGTTTTCTTGCTGTCTGATTGTTTACTTTTACTTGTTACTTTGGATTTAGTGGCGGACACCGGATTATATCCTCATGCCCTTGCTTTTTCTTTGGGGCTGCTCCTGCTGCCGCTGCTGGGTTTCGTCCTTCGGGGCGGTCTGTCCCTTCTGCAACGGCTCCTTCAGGTTCTTGGTGACCTCGTTGGTCTTGCCCTCGTTGTTCACCGCCACCTGCGTGCGGCTCTCGTTGGACGGGGCGACTTTCTGCGCGTTGTCGGGGTTGGTGTCGTAGCGGTACGGGCGTCCCTTCTCCGGGTTGAACCTGATGTACATCGTGGCGTGGAAGCCCTGCTTGTCGGTCACGTTCTCCAGTTTCACGGCTTTGCCCGCCACGTAGTCGGCTTTCTGCTGCTCGGTGAAGTCCACGCCGCTCCATTTGCTGATGGGGCGGATGCTGCCGTCGGCGTTCGTCCACGTGTTGCGCCGTTGCTCCTTCTGCGTGTTGGCGGTGGTTTCCGTACCCTGCGACTGCGCTTGCGTGGGATTGTCCTTCGTTTCCTGCGCTTGTGCGGTACGTGGCGACCTGCCCGTACCCGGCACGAACTCCACGCCGCGCTGCTCCACGTTCACTTGCAGGGTGGTGAGGAACTTCCTGCCGTCCTTGCGCTCGATGAGCTTGTCACGCACGGGCAGCCCGGCACGCAGCATGTCCTGCTCCTGCCTGGTGATCTCCGTGTTGCCGATACGCTCCGGTATGCGCACCTTGCTTGCCGGGACATCCGTGATCTCGTTCGTCTTGCGGTCGATGCTGACGAACGAGGGGGTGATTTCGCCCGTTTCCCTGTCCACAAGATCCACGACCCTGCCGAGGTTGCCCGTTTCACGGAGATTCTTGCGGTCTTCGTCGGAGAACTTGTGTTCCTTGTACTCGTCTAATTTCTGCTCCTTGCGGATGAAGTGCGGCACGAGGCTGACATCGCCCTCACCGTCCTTCCTAAAGGAGAGGCGGGCGTCCAGCTCGAAAGACTCACCGCCGAAATTGGGCGTTACCTTCACCAAGTCGGACTTGCCGTAGTTGAGCATCTTTGTCAGATCGCCCGACTTTTCAAGGTCGTCGCGCTTCACGCCCCATTTCTCCTCCAGCTCCTGCCAGTTGATTCTGCTCTCGTCGATGGGTTGGTAGCCCCGGTTGCCCTGCGTCTGCTGCGGGCTTTCCTGATTCTGTTCGTTTTTCTGTTCCATTTCTTCTTGATTTTTAGGTTCGTCATCTTGTTTCTGTCCCGGTTGTTCCTCCGGTTTCTGCTCTTGGTCAGCGGTCTGTGCCGCCTGTTCTTCCTGCACCTGCTTCTCGTAGCCGGAGGTGTCCACCGTGTGGGGCGCGAGCAGCTCCCTGTTAGCGTCCGGGTTCTTCAGCAGTTCCTTCATCACCTCCAGCAGTTTGTCGGCCTGCTCTGCCGCCACCCGGTAGAATCCGAAGCGGCTCGGCTCCTTGCACTGCCGGAAGAAATTCTTGAAGAAGTTGTCCAGCACGTCGCCGTGCCGGTCGAATTGCAGGAAACTCCGCGCGTTCTCCGCCTTGGCGGGGGTGCGCTTGGGGGAGCCGTCGGCATTCAGCCCGGCCACCACGCTGATTTCGCCCGTCTTTTCGTCACGGACTATCAGCACGTCCTTTTCGTCTGTTTTCTTTGCCATTTACTTTTGTTTTAATTGGTTTATTACAATTTGCGCCATGCTTCAAAGTTTCTCTCAAGTGCGTCCAGATGAAGCCGTAGCAGGTTCTCGACGAAACCGGACGCACTCATCCCACGCTCTCCGTGATAGCGTACCAACCTGTCGAGTCTGTTGCGCAATTCTTCGCTGATGAACACGGGCTTGCGGTTCGTGATTCTGGGAACTTGCAGGTATCTTTCCTTGTACTCATCAAGTGTGATCCGGCGTTTTCTTTGTCTCTGTGCGGTCTGGTTGCCGCCTGTTTTCTTCTTTTGTTCCATCTGATAAAAATTTTAATTGGTCGTTATTTATTGAACAGGTTGCGGATGCGTGCCTTGTAGAATTCGATGTCGTTCTGTCGGAAGTCCTTCACATGTTTGGAAAGGAAGTCCAGCACGTCCGTTTCACTGTAATAGGTCTTCTTGCCCAAGGTCTTGTAGGCGAGTGCGCCCTCGCTTCGGTAGCGTTGCAGGGTACGCTTGCTGATCTGGAGCAGCAAGCACAAGTCCTGATTGTCGAAAAGCCGGATGCCTTCGGACAGGGACGGTGGTTGCTGCCCCTGCGTCTTTATCGCCAGCAGCAGCTCGTCCTGACGGTCAAGGCGGTCGAGGATTTTCTGCATCCAGCCCTCGAAGTTGTTGCGGGTAAGCAGTTCCATATATCATTTCCTCCTTCCTTTGCCGGTTTTCCTGCCGCCCGTCCGCAGGGAATAATTATGGAACAGGGCGTCTATCGTTTTTTCCTTGTTCCTGACGGTATTCGTTTCCAGCAATCTTTGCACTTCGGAGAGGCGGTAGCGGCAAGTGCCGCGTACTATCACATATTCTATGCGGTGGTCATCCCTCATCCGTTGCAGGGTACGGGTACTCACGTTCAGCAGTTCGGCGGCTTGGGCTGTATTGAGCAGGCAGTCTTTCGTCGCCGCATCCTGACGTTGTTTCTCCTCTTTCAATTCGCGGATATATCCGGCTATCTCCGTTATCTGTTCCATCATAGCCTGATATGCGGAACTCTCGATTGTTATCACTTTCATATACAGTTGTTTTTATTGTTTCTGTGGCAAAGTTCGGCAATAAACAAGGACGGCTTTAACAGCTCACTACGTGACTCACGCAAGATTTTTATGGAAATGGCTCCGTAACCCGGACAATCGGCGCAACAAGCTGCCATTCAGACAAAAACGATGGGCGTTTCAGCCCGTGCCGTTACCTTTGCGGCAAATTCAAAATCGTTTTGTATATGGAAATAGTATCTATCGAGAAAAAGACCTTCGGGGAAATGATGGCACAAACGGATGCCTTCGTGGAAAAGGTAGCCGCCTTACAGCGCAAAGGCGATGGAAAGCGGCTTGGGAAATGGCTCACGGGCGAAGAGGTCTGCGGGCAGTTGAGAATCAGCCTGCGCACGTTGCAGAAACTGCGGGACAGGGGCTTTATCGGTTATTCGCAAATCGGCTTCCGTTTTTACTACAAGCCGGAAGATGTAAAAAGGCTTATACCGCTTATCGGTACAATTTGCCCCACTGACAAATGACCGGGTACCGACTTAAACCGATGTAATATGAATGAAGAAAACAATGTCATCACGATGGATTGTGAATCGGTAGCCGTATTGCTGCAAAAGATGCGGAAAGAATCCGAATGGCTTTCCGGTTTTTTGGAAAGTTACCGTCCGCCGTTGGACGGGGAGCGATACCTGACGGACAAGGAAGTGGCGGAACTGTTGCGCGTCAGCCGTCGGACCTTGCAGGAATACCGCAACAACAGGATATTACCTTTTATCCTGCTGGCGGGAAAGGTGCTTTATCCGGAATCGGGACTGCGAGAAGTGCTGGAAGCAAATTATAGAAAACCGCTGGAAGGATGAGATAAGGCGGCTGTATGCACAAAGAGGAAACGGACAACCCCTGTCGTGGAGTTGCCCGTTCCTTTTTGTGTTGCCGACACCGTCAATGTCCATGTCCCTGTGTGTTCAGCAATACCCGTTTGCCTTGTGGATAAGCATCACGTATGCCTGCCGCTTTTCTTTGGCAAGAGCCTTCTCCACCAGCCACCTGCGGAACACGTGCGTGCAGTAGGTGTTCAGTCGGAAGGCGATGGGGATGATGATTTCAAGCGCGTACACATCGGCGTGCAGACCGTTTTCAAGCCGCATGTAGCGGCACACCTCGTAGTCGTTCAGCACGTCCGACTTGCGGACGGCTTTGATGGCGGCGTTCACTGCCGGGACACTTGCGTGGAACAGTCCGGCGATTTCGGTGGCGGTCATCCATACCTCGTTACCGGTTACGCTGACCTTCTTCTCCTCTATGGTAATGATTCCTCGTTTCATAGCTTTTCTGTTTTAAATGTTACATCCGGTAAATTCCTCAATGGTGTTCAACTTGGCGGCAAGGTTCTCCATGTCCCGGTTGAGTTTCTCCTTGGTTATCTTCGCATAAATCTGGGTTGTTTTTATGCTCTTGTGCCCTAACATGGAACTCACCGTTTCAATGGGTACGCCATTGGAGAGGAACACCGTCGTGGCTGCCGTGTGGCGGCTCTGATGCCATGTGATGTGCTTGGTGATGCCGCAACGCTTGGCGACGGCTCGAATTCCGTGCAGGCAGGTCATGTAATGGGGGACGGGGAATATCCTGCCGTCTTCACACAATCCCCGGTACTTGTCGATAATCCGCTTGGCGATGTCAAGCAGGCGGATGTTGGAAACGACACCCGTCTTCTGGCGGTTGATGTTGATCCACTCGTGGTCGTCGAAGTAGGTTCGGATATTCTCCTCCGTGAGATTGCGCATGTCGGCGAAGGACAAGCCCGTGAAGGCGCAGAACAGGTAGAGGTCACGGTAAAGCTCCTGCTTGGCGTTTTTCAGTTTGCCTTCCATCAGCTGGCGGATTTCGTCTTTCGTCAGAAAACTGCGTGTCGTTTCCTCCTTCTTGATTTCGTACTCCCGGAACGGGTCGCGTGTGAGCCACTCGTTGTTGATGGCGATGAACACCATCGTCCGGAGCGGGCATACGTAAAGCCACACGGTGTTGGTGCAGCAGTGCTTGTCCGTGCGGAGGAACATCTCGAAGTCGGAGATGAACGCCGGGGTAAGCTCCTTCAAGGCGATGTCCTTCACATGGTAGCGGATGTTGAGGAACTCTTGCAGGTGCTTGTACACGGTCCTGTACTTGGCAAGCGTGCCTTTGGCTTTCATGCCTGCCTCCACCTGCTTCTCGTAGTCCTCGTTGTGCCGGCTGAACACCTGCATCAGCGTGTGGCAACGGTGTTCCAGTCCGAGAAAGGCGTTCTTGACCTTTTCCGCCGTGACGTAGTTGTCACGCTCCATGATTTCCTGATAGTGCTTGTTGATGCGCACCCGCATCTTGTCGAGCAGGCGGTTCGCTTCGAGTGCCGCCGTGCTTCTGCCCGTGACACGCCCGCCTTTGGTGTCCCACAACTTCGGATCGACGGTCAGCTTGCAACTGAACTGTGTCTGGCTTCCGTCCACCGTGATACGACCCATGACGGGCACTGTCCCGTCCTTCTTCACTACCTGCCTTTTGAGGTAAAAGATAACTGAAAATGTACTCTTCATCGTTCTGAACTTTTTTGGTTTCAAAATTACTTGGTGAAGAGCCTTTGGCTGGTACGCAAACAAATGCAAAATACTGCAATTTATTTCCGGTTCGGTTTTTCTTGCGTGAGTTGTTAGTAACTCACTATACCATAGTGATTTGCTATGTTTTTCCACATCCCCGTGACACATTACAGGGCATGGTAACAAATGGGTAACGTAGCGAAGTACCAACATGGCTGGAATATGACTTTTACCGTCGTCGAACTTCTGATGATAATCCCTAAAAGCACCTATCTATCAATATCTTTGCCTTACTTTTCCATATATCATTTTTTCTCGCTAACTTTGTTGATGCAAAGTGTAAAAAAGAAAGAGATGAAAGCATCACGCATTGCGCACGAAAAGAAAACGGTAGAGTTGATGATCCGCCTCTATTGCCGGAAAAAAGAAAAAAATACAATTCTTTGTGCCGACTGTGAAGAGTTGCTCCGCTATGCCCACGCACGTCTCGACCATTGTCCGTTTGGAGAGAAGAAGAGTGCATGCAAGGAATGCACCGTACATTGTTACAAACCCGTCATGCGCGAACGAATGCGACAGGTGATGCGTTTCTCCGGACCGAGGATGTTGCTTTATGCACCCTGGCAGGCCATACGACATTTATTGAACCTATAACTTACTAAAAAAATCAGTAATGAAAAAAGCCATTATCATTGGCGCTACCTCCGGCATCGGACAAGAAGTTGCAAAATGTCTGTTACTGGATGGATGGCAAATCGGAGTAGCCGGCAGACGGCAATCCGCTCTCGAAAACCTGCAACGGGCAGCACCGGATCAGATTCAAATTCAAACGTTGGACGTAACCCAGGAAGATGCAGGCGAGAAATTGAATATGCTCATCGACAAGGTGGGCGGCATGGATTTGTTTCTTCTTAGTTCGGGCATCGGTTTCCAGAACACGAATCTGAACATGGAGGTGGAGCTGAACACAGCATACACGAATGTAGAGGGATTTATCCGCATGGTGGATACCGCTTTCATCTATTTCAGGAAAAGCGGAGGCGGCCACCTGGCAGTCATCAGTTCCATCGCGGGAACGAAAGGACTTGGAGTGGCTCCTGCCTACTCTGCCACCAAACGCTTCCAGAACACTTACATAGATGCTCTCGAACAACTTTCATATTTACAAAAACTGAATATCCGTTTTACCGATATCCGTCCCGGATTTGTTGCCACCGACTTGCTCAACGACGGGAAACATTATCCGCTATTAATGGATGCAACGAAAGTGGGACGTCACATCGCCTGGTCACTGGAGCGGAAACAACGGATAGTAGTGATCGACTGGCGCTACCGGATACTGGTCTTTTTCTGGAAAATGATTCCCCGTTGGATGTGGAAACGGCTGCCCGTGAAAACCAATTAACACCAAAAGCAAACCAGGAAAGAAATAAATGAATAAATAGCAAGACCGGATTACTTCTTTTCCAATATTTCTACTTACATTTGTCTTGTAACATAAACTTATAATCTAACAAAAAAAGATGGAACAAAAATTTTGTCAAAGTTGCGGTATGCCGATAGACGACTCAACTTTTGGAAAAGAAACGGACGGTAGCAAGAACGAAGATTATTGCCACTATTGCTATGCGGACGGACATTTCACGAAAGAGTGTACCATGGACGAGATGATCGAGCTTAATCTGAATTATCTGGATGAGTTCAATAAAGACTCGGAAGTGAAATACACAGTGGAGGAAGCACGGAAAACGATGAAGGAGTACTTTCCACAGTTGAAGAGGTGGAAACAGTAATTGAGAAATAAAAGGAGCTTTCAGGCATGAATACATATTCAGACCTGAAAGCTTATCTACTTATTTTCTTTTATAAAATCCGTAAAGTTCGACCAGTCTTCTACACGAAACGCACGAAGATCACGAACTGACGCCTGAAACCAAGGAATACGTTTCAATGCGTCAATTGCACGAAAAAGATTTGCCATATCAGTTTTCTCTGTTAGATATACACTACCCTGCGTATTATAAAACTCATACTGACGCAACACTTTATTTATTTCAAAATAGGCATTGTTATAAGGCTCTCCATAATTGGCACGTAGGTCTGTAATGACCATATCAAAGGCTATTGCATACATACATTATCCTCATTTACAGGAATAAAATATTTCTGCTCACCAAAGAAAATACGGTTAAATTTATCACGAATCGCTATAACTAAGCCTTTGAACGGATTATGTTCAATATCAATTACTGTACCCTCTATCCATTCATCGAGTCCCGTTAATCTAGGATCCACTTTTACCTTTTCACCTTCTTTTATCATAACACTATTTTTCTTCATTGATTTCCAATTACAAAGATAATATTATTTCCTTTTCCGACGAATCAAAAGCGAGTATTTAACCATTTATTTCCGGGTGTCTTTCCAACCACTTCACTGCATAAGAGCACGTTGCTTTCGGCTTCATCCCGTTAGCTAATGCATAGGCGTAAGCAGCTTTTACCAAAGCAGCGGCAATCCCCCGCCCTTCAATGGGTTGTGGCACAATTGTGTGGATAATATCAAGAGAATCACCTATCAGGCGATATTGTACAAAGGCGGTGCGACCGTCTACTTCTGTCTTGAACAATTTTTGTTCGGGCTGATGAATAATTTCGTAATCCATAATTTCTGTTGTTTTAAAGTTGGTTTATCGTCCGTTAAATACTTTCGCTAAACAATCTTATATTATTTATTAGGTGCGGATTGCATAAACTGATATATGTATATGCCTGCGATCAGAGTTGCTCGATCCACTTCAACTGGCTCGTATCGTATCCACGACGCTCGGCAGCGGTGACGAGTTTCTTCTTGATTTCTTCCGGCAGTTGGGGTGTACGGCTTAGTATCCAGAGATATTTATCAGTACTGCTGCCTACCAGGGCATAATTATAATTCTCTTCATCCAGTTCCAAGACATAATAATCAGAATAGAAACTAAGGAAGAAAGACACTTTCAGTTTGCCCGGCTGTGCGGGATCGGGTATTTTGGCATGTCCGTTGGCAGTCTTGCAGATGTCGTAAGGAGAATTACGTTTGCATCCCCGGTTCTCCACACGAATCATGCCGTCGGGACGGAGCGTGTAAGTAGCCGTGACGTCTACAAGTCCGTATTCAAAGCGATTCTCGTAGCGGGCTATTTCATACCAAAGTCCCATATACCGGTGCAGGTCGAGAGAGGTAACCGTACTATGGTCCGTACCTCTGAAAAGACGTCCGACATTGGGAATGGAGAAATGAAATCCCGCCTCCGTCAGACGCGTTGGGCGGACTCTCTGGCCCGTAGTCAGGAAGGATGCCGCCTCACCATATAAGATACGGAAAATTCGTTGCGGAGCTACCATCGTCGTCCATGCCCGATAAGCCTTTCCCATCGCACGGGTGAAAGCATATTGCGAGATCTGCTGCGGAGCAACCAGATTATATACCCCATGTGTCTCTTCGTGAGTGATAAAGAACTCCATTGCACGGCAAAGATCCTGTATCGATATCCACGGAAAAGCCTGCGTACCGGGACCGATGGCGGTGGCTATCTTGGTGGCTTGCAAAGGGCGAAGCATCTGCTGCATCGCTCCCCCGTCCGGAGAAAGCACTACGCCGAAGCGTGTAATAACGAGCCTTGTAGGTTCGGGACAGTGTTTCGCTTCCTTTTCCCACGCATAGCAAAGATCGGACAGAAAACCTTCTCCACGGGTACGGGTATATTCGTCCACCTCCGCTTCCGAAGGATAATAACCTACGGCAGAAGCCGAAATCATCAGTTTCGGTTTCGTTTTGACTGCGTTCAAAGCGCGGATAATACGATTGGTTACGACAATACGACTGTTGAAAAGCTCCTGTTTATATTCCGGTGTCCAACGCTTATTGATAGGTGCACCTGCCAGATTGATGACAACATCACAATGGGTCAGTGTCTGAATCAAATAACCGGACATACCTTCGCGAAACATCGACCTTCCCAGAGGAATGATCCGATGTCCGCCCTTTTCTGTGAGATAATTAGAAAGATGTTTACCTATATATCCGGTAGCTCCGGTCATTGCTATATTCATCTTGATTCGTTGTTTATTTTAACTCTATTAGAAAAACGTATAAAATGCAAGAAAAGTTCTTTGAAAAAAGCAAAATGAGGTTATCTTTGCAAGATAGACGTAAACATTGAAGCATCCAAAAAGGTTATAAAATGAAAAGACAAATGAAAATCAACTATATTCTTACACTTATATTAGTATTTTGCATCGGTGCTTCCATCCCAATATTGACAGGCAGCAGCCAAGTGAACGAACAACATTCCGCCAAATCGGAAGTGCCTTATTGTGTCACTCCGCCTACTGTTCCCGCACAGGTCACCTTCGACGGGGAAACGATCGACCTCCGGCGCTATGACCGCCGCGAACGGATGGACCGCGAGATGATGGCCTTCACCTATATGCACTCCACCACCATGCTATTAATCAAGCGCGCCAACCGTTACTTCCCCATCATCGAACCGATACTGAAAGCAAACGGTATCCCCGACGACTTCAAATACCTGATGGTCATCGAGAGCAATCTGAATAACATCGCACGCTCTCCGGCAGGAGCAGCAGGTCTATGGCAATTTATGCCTGCCACCGGACGGGAATTCGGGCTGGAAGTGAACGATAACGTAGACGAACGCTATCATATTGAAAAAGCAACCGTTGCCGCCTGCAAATACTTCAAACAGGCGTATGCCAAATATGGCGATTGGATGGCTGTCTCCGCCGCCTATAACGCCGGACAGGGACGTATCTCCTCCCAACTTGAAAAGCAGTTGGCAAGTCATGCCATGGACTTATGGCTGGTAGAGGAAACTTCCCGCTACATGTTCCGCCTGCTGGCAGCCAAAGAGATATTCAATAACCCGCAACGTTACGGATTCCTCTTGAAACGGGAACATCTGTATCCGCCTATTCCTTATAAAGAGGTAACCGTCAACACTTCTATCGACGATCTGAACGACTACGCAAAATCACAGGGAATCACCTATGCCCAACTTCGTGATGCCAACCCCTGGCTGCGCGACACTTCATTGAAAAACAAGACCGGAAAGACATACATTCTCTATATTCCTACACAAGAGGGAATGTATTACAACCCGCAAAAGACCGTTGCCTACAATAAACAGTGGGTCATCGACTAAAAAGGCTTTTTCTTTAATTCCGGCCAAACACTATTGATATGAAACTGAAAGAAAGAATCCATCGTTTTTTGCATGACGAGAAACTGAAACGAAAGTTATACGTCATCATCTTCGAATCGGACACCCCTGCCGGGAAATTGTTCGACGTGATTCTTATCGCCTGTATTCTGGTCAGCGTATTGCTCGTCATCATCGAAAGCCTGAAAGGACTTCCCACCTATCTGACGACTCCGTTCGTCATTATGGAATTCCTTTTCACCGGCTTCTTTACTTTCGAATACCTGACGAGAATCTACTGTTCACCCCGTCCCCGGAAATACATATTCAGCTTTTTCGGTATCGTAGACTTACTGGCCACATTGCCTCTTTACATCGGTCTGCTCTTTCCGGGCGCCCGCTATCTACTCATCATCCGTGCCTTCCGCCTGATACGTGTGTTCCGCGTCTTCAAGCTTTTCAACTTTCTGAATGAGGGGGAACGGCTGCTCACTGCCTTGCGTGAAAGTAGTAAGAAGATTGCAGTGTTCTTCCTGTTTGTCGTCATTCTGGTGACTTCCATCGGAACGCTAATGTATATGATTGAAGGAACGCAACCCAACTCCCAGTTCAACAATATCCCGAACAGCATCTATTGGGCTATCGTCACCATGACTACCGTAGGTTATGGAGATATTACTCCCGCCACCGGCCTCGGAAAATTCCTTTCCGCCTGTGTCATGCTGATCGGTTACACGATTATTGCCGTACCCACAGGTATCGTATCTGCCTCCATGATGAAAGAGTATAAACGCAGGAGAGACAAAGAATGTCCCAACTGCCATCGCTCCGGACACGAAGATAATGCAGAGTTTTGCAAATATTGCGGCCACAGCCTAAACCCATCCGAAACCAAAGCGGAAGAGAAATAAATCCTCTACGATCTACGCCGGACGAAATGCTCGAATAAGACAATGAAAACGCATCCCACAGCATAGCAGGCAATATCTCCCCAATCGAACGTAGAACCCAGCACAATTCGGGCTACGCGGTTCGTGACACCCAATGTTTCCACCAGCTGGAAGTATTGCAAGACTTCTACAAAACAGGCAAAAAGAAAGACATAAAACGGCATCCGCGGAATCCCCGTCGGCAGAAAGATACGTACAAAGCTATATACCAGCACTACAACCAGCATATCTCCGACATAGGGACGTATGAAACGGTCGCGCACATACAAAGCTATCAACACCTCAATACAGAAGATCACCAGAAAGCTGATTATATAAAAAATTCTTTTCTTCATTATTTGCTCGGTCGCGGGATTAAACATTTATTTGAATCTGCGAATATACGATAAAATGAATTGGATACGTTCAAATATTACTAAATGATTGATACAAAAAGGGGAAATAATTGTATATTTATGGTCCTAAGCATTTTTCCACAAACAATAAAAAACAGAAAGGAGATTGAACACATGATGTTGAATATGGATTTTGTAATCCGTTTATTGGTCGCCGGAATACTGGGAACCATCATTGGACTGGATCGTGAATACCGTGCCAAAGAAGCCGGATACCGCACTCATTTTCTCGTGTCGCTAGGTAGTGCTTTGATTATGATTGTTTCCCAATACGGATTTCAGGAAATTATAAAAGAAAGTAGTGTCACACTCGATCCCAGTCGGGTGGCGGCACAGGTTGTCAGCGGTATCGGATTTATCGGTGCAGGAACCATCATCTTTCAAAAACAGATTGTACGCGGATTGACTACCGCCGCAGGAATCTGGGCAACAGCAGGTATCGGCTTGGCGGTAGGTGCAGGAATGTACACCATCGGTATTGCCGCCACGGTGTTAACCCTCGTCGGACTGGAACTACTTAGCTATCTATTTAAAAGCATCGGAATGAAAAGCTCGATGGTTTCTTTCTCAACTCCCAACAAAGACATACTGAAACAGATAGCGGACAGATTCAACTCTAAAGACTACCTGATAGTCTCTTACGAGATGGAAACGCTACACACGGGCGAAGCAGAATATTATCAGGTTACGATGGTTATCAAGTCGAAACGGAATAATGATGAAGGGCATCTGCTTTCGCTGATACAGGAATTTCCGGATGTAACGGTGCAGCGAATTGAATAGTCAGACTTTCGCTCCTCTCCCAAAATGGAAATCTACTTTTGCTTTTCCGTCAGATACTTCCAATAACGTACAGGCATATCCTGCCTGTGCTTCCTCGGATTCATGCGTTCTTTGATACAAATGGCCTTGAAATATGTCTTCCAAAGTTGTTGGAAAAGCTTCTCATCCTTGTCCATCAGACTTTCGTCCAGCATTCCCGTAATCAAATGGGATTCACGGCTGTCATCATCAAACGAGATAGTCGTCACCTCCTGCAAGTCATAATAAAATCCGTAACGGCGTTTCATGTCGTAAATAATCCACTTCTGATCGGCAAAACGGTCTTTGAAATGGTGAACCGTCAGCGGGAGCGCATTATACTGCGGTTCGAAAGCGGCAAAGAATGTACCGTCGGCAGCTTTCTGGAAACGGACAAACTGCATCAGGTGCACACGTTCGCCATCCACTTTCTTCCATATTTGCGCCAATTGCAAAACGTCCGGATCACCAAAATTGGTTTCAATGGACCGGGGCGCGTCGATCACTTTACGGATATAACGAAAAATAAGCATCCCTACTTCCGGAAGTTCCGACAGCCAACTTTGCGTGAGGCACCCCAAAGCGGAAGAGGAAACTTTCTTCTGTAATCCCCGCCACACACGCCCGGCCTTTTCTTCATCGGTCACTACCGTATGCAGCTCATCACAAAATAAAGGCAAAGCATCTCCTTCCGACAGCAAAGCATCGGGGAAAGTCTTGCGGAAATAGGCGTCGAACACAGCCGTCAGCAGACCATCAAAGGTTTTATCGTAAATATAAACACTAAACATATTTACTATTAGACAATTTACGATTTACTATTTAAGTTACTATTAGACAATTTACAATTGAATTTACTATTAGACGATTTACGCTTGGTATCACTTTTGAATAGTAAATTGTCTAATCGTAAATTATTCTTATTCGCCAAAATCAAGCAACAACTGGCGTTCATCCACTTTCTTTTTTGGTTTCGGCAACAATAAGCTGCGCACTCGTTGCGGAGAAAGTTCGTTCACTGTCTGCATCTGGAGAGGCAGTTCTTTGCAAGTGATGAAATATTGCGCTTTCTTCATCACCACTCCTATCTTCTTCAGTTCATAAAATCCCAGCCGCGAAAAACGACGGGAAGCAACAATCAGTTTCGCCGACTTCACCCCTACTCCCGGCACACGGAGCAACATTTCGTAGTCTGCCTTATTGATGTCGACAGGAAACTGTTCGGGATGGCGCAAAGCCCACGAAAGTTTCGGGTCTATTTCGAGATCGAGATCCGGATAGGAATCATCCACAATTTCATCTACCTTGAATTGATAAAAACGCAATAACCAATCAGCCTGATAAAGCCGGTTTTCACGTACCAGAGGCGGCTGTTTCAATGCCGGAAGGCGCTTATCATACGTATTCACGGAAACGTAGCCCGAGTAATAGACACGTTTCATGGTGGGGCGCCCATAAAGTGCCGACGAAAGAAAAAGAATATCTTTATCCGATTCGGAGGTAGCTCCCACAATCACCTGGGTACTTTGTCCCGCAGGTGCGAAACGCGGTGCGTGGCGAAACTTCTGCCGTTCTTCTTTACTCTCCAACACGCCTTGTTGAATGTATTTCATCGGAGCAAATACGCTTTTATGGTCTTTTTCCGGTGCAAGCAGTTTCAAATTTTCTTCTTTGGGAATTTCGACGTTGACGCTAAGACGATCGGCATACAATCCGGCTTCATTCACTAATTCGCAACTGGCTCCGGGAATACTCTTGAGATGGATATAACCGTTAAAACGGTACACTTGCCGCAAATCTTTGGCTACACGCACAAGTCTCTCCATTGTATAGTCCGGATTACGGACCACTCCGGAGCTAAGAAACAGCCCTTCGATATAGTTACGACGGTAGAATTCCATCGTCAACTCCACCAATTCCGAAACGGAAAAGGTAGCGCGGGGAAGATCGTTGCTACGACGGTTGACGCAATAGGCACAATCGTAAATGCAATAATTGGTAAGCATGATTTTCAATAGCGAGATACATCGACCGTCCTCGGCAAAACTGTGGCATATCCCCCATCCTCCCACAGTGTTTCCCAGCGTTCCCGGCTTATTGGAACGCACCGTACCACTGGAAGAACAGGAAACATCGTACTTGGCAGATTCTGCAAGTATCTTCAGTTTAGCTAAGACGTTTTCGTTCATCATTCCCGATCTTGATTCTTTTCGCAAATATACGATTTAATTTGAGATGCGTATAGAAGAAAAAAGTTTGCCCCCTACAAATTGCAAATAAATCATTTAAAAGAACCACAAAAATATAAAAAGCCCGGACTTACATCTTGGGAGACATCTCTTTTCTAAAAAAGCGATTCACCCAAACGAATCGCTTTTTATGCTATAAATAATTGCCACTATCCGTACTAAAACAATAAAAAGTCATTCCGCATTAAAACAAAAAGAGGGCATATCGCTTCACGATATGCCCTCTTTTTCAATATCCTAGTAGTCTTCTAAATTATTTTTTAGAAGCTTCCAAAGATGCTTTACGGAATTCTTTCATTGCTTTTTCGATTTCCAAAGAAGCTTTACGAGCGCGAGTTCCTGCTGCTTTGTTACCGTTTTCGATCTGTGCGTTAGCATCTTTTGAGAAGTCAGCATAAAGAGCTGCTACCTTTTCTACCAATTCTTTCATAATCCTTTTATTTTTTTCGTTAATAATGTGCCGCAAAAATACACTGTTTCCCGAAATAAAAGCATAAAATCAATATTTTTTTTGAAATAATCTTCGAAAAATATCTAAAAAAGGGGCTTTTTACCTTTTTTACCTACCTTTGTAGCCATGAAACTGCTTACAGATACCGATTATATACATGCACTGATTGCTGAAGGAGAGCACCAGCAACAGGACTTTAAATTCGAAATTTCCGACGCACGCAAAATAGCCAAAACACTTTCGGCCTTTGCCAACACGGACGGAGGACGATTACTTATTGGCGTTAAAGACAATGGTAAAATCGCAGGAGTACGCTCCGAAGAAGAAAAATATATGATTGAAGCCGCCGCACAACTTTATTGCGTGCCGGAAGTGGAATATTCTCTGCAAACATACATAGTGGAAGGACGGCAAGTGTTAGTGGCAACCATCGAAGAAACTCCACATAAACCGGTTTACGCCAAGGACGAAACCGGAAAACCCCTAGCCTATCTCCGCATCAAGGACGAAAATATTCTGGCAACTCCCATACATCTCCGTGTATGGCAACAGAGCGATAGCCCCCGTGGAGAACTCATCCGCTACACCGAACGTGAACAGCTCCTGCTCGATCAACTGGAGCACGGAACTTTACTCTCACTCAACCGTTACTGTCGACAAACCGGACTTTCACGACGTGCCGCTGAACATCTGCTCGCCAAATTTGTTCGTTATGACATTGTGGAACCTGTATTCGAAAATCATAAATTTTACTTCCGAATAAAAGACGAATAACCACAAACAATGCTTTATACTTAATACTTAACTATGACTTTTATCAACGAGATTAATGACATACTTTGGACGTATATTCTAATTATTATGTTATTAGGATGTGCTGTCTGGTTCAGCATACGGACACGCTTTGTACAATTTCGCATGATCCGGGAAATGATCGTGCTGTTAAGCGAATCCGCCGGCAAAGGAAAACAGGGAGAGAAACATATATCTTCTTTTCAGGCATTCGCTATTTCTATCGCCAGCCGTGTGGGTACGGGGAATCTTGCGGGAGTGGCTACTGCCATTGCCATCGGAGGTCCCGGGGCTATTTTCTGGATGTGGGTCATCGCACTGTTAGGGGCTTCGAGTGCTTTCATAGAGTCTACTTTGGGACAATTATACAAAATACGCGGAAAGGATTCGTTCATCGGAGGACCTGCTTATTATATGAAGAAAGGGTTGAAACAACCGTGGATGGGAATGCTTTTTGCCGTATTAATAAGCATTACTTTCGGGTTTGCTTTCAATTCTGTACAGAGTAATACGATCTGTGCTGCGGCAGAGCATGCTTTTGGGTTCAATCATATTATATTGGGAGGTGTGCTGACTTTGCTGACATTGCTTATCATCTTTGGAGGTATTCAACGCATTGCCCGCGTCAGCAGTATTATCGTGCCTGTTATGGCTTTGGGATATGTAGGGCTGGCACTGGTTATTGTTGCACTCAATATCACTCATTTACCGGGTGTTATCGCACTGATTGTCAGCCATGCTTTCGGTTGGGAGCAGGCATTGGCAGGAGGAGTTGGTATGGCATTAATGCAGGGCATCAAGAGAGGACTTTTCAGCAATGAGGCCGGTATGGGTTCGGCCCCGAATGCGGCTGCCACGGCTCATGTCAGCCATCCCGTAAAACAAGGGTTGATACAGACTTTGGCGGTATTTACAGATACATTATTGATATGTACCTGTACGGCTTTTATCATCCTCTTTAGTGGGGCTCCTCTGGATGGTTCGGCTAATGGAGTGCAGCTGACTCAACAGGCGTTGACAAACGAAATAGGTTCTTCGGGCAGTATCTTCGTTGCCGTAGCTCTTTTCTTTTTTGCTTTCAGCAGTATTCTGGGGAATTATTATTATGGTGAGGCTAATATCCGTTTTATCACTCACCGGAAATGGGTACTTCATGGTTACAGGATATTGGTGGGTGGTATGGTACTCTTCGGTTCACTTGCCACATTGGATATGGTATGGAGCCTGGCAGATGTCACGATGGCGTTAATGGCTATCTGTAATCTGATCGCTATCCTTTTCCTCGGAAAATATGCTATCCGTCTGCTAAATGATTACCGCGCGCAAAAGAAAGCTGGCATCCAAAGCCCTGTTTTTAAGAAAGAGACAATGCCGGACATCGAAAAGGACTTGGAATGTTGGTGAAAACCAACTGTTTTTGTACCTTTGCACGCAAATTGACAGATGGTAGTTATGTTATATACCTTCCACACGCTCAAATAGTAAATTGTAAATAATAAAATTGTAGAGATAACAATGGGCTTATTTGGTTTATTCAAGAAAAAATCCGATGAAACGAAAGTCGGCAATGTAGAAGATTTCATATCACTGACACGGGTGTATTTCCAGTCAGTTATCGCCACAAACCTCGGTATCACTAATATCCGCTTCTTGCCGGACGTAGCTAACTTCAAACGTTTGTTTAAAGTTCCTACTCAAAACGGTAAACTGGGATTGGCCGAAAAATCTGCTGCGCGCAAAATGCTGATGCAGGATTATGGGTTGAACGAGAACTTCTTTAAGGAAATCGACTCTTCCGTGAAACGTAACTGCCGCACTCAAAATGATATTCAATCTTATTTGTTCATGTATCAGGGATTTTCCAATGATCTGATGATGTTGATGGGAAATCTGATGCAGTGGAAGTTTCGTATGCCGTCGATCTTTAAGAAGGCTTTGTATGGTATGACACAGAAAACGGTACACGATGTTTGTACCAAGACAGTGTGGAAGGCTGATGATGTGCATAAAACGGCTGCGACTGTTCGCCAGTACAAAGAGCGTTTGGGATACTCTGAACAGTGGATGACGGATTATGTGTATAATATTGTTCTTCTTGCCAAGAAGGAGCCGAAACGGAAGAATGACGACACGGAAACGAAAAAATAAGTCGCTTTAAATGTTAGAAAATCGTAAAGATTAATAGGATAGAAAAAGCGGGGGTTTTGTACCTCCGCTTTTTTTGTTATCTTTATGTACTTTTTTCTTTTGTCTTGATACAAAAGAAAAAATCAAGGCTGCGCCTGCCCGGCTACTCCGGTTTCATTCCCGTCTAAAGGGTAGAAACTCGCTTCGCTCAAACAGTCTGCCCTTCTTAACGCCGGTAATAAAACCTTCGCTTGACGCCGTGCAGACGAGGCCGGAGGGGGACTATGCGGTGTGGTAGTATATTATAATAATTAAAAAATAGAGAGATTGCTTATGAAACAAAAGAAAATGCTTGCGCTTACTTTTTCACAGTTGAAACAAATCTATAATCAAGAAATTCCGGAAGTGGTGGAGATAGCTGATAAGAGCTCTTCTGTGGAAGAGTTCAAGGCTGGGATGCTGCGTTTTTTGGAAATTTGCAGGATAGAAAATGAGGCTGCGGAGGAGGCGAGGGAGCAAATTCGACTCTTACTCGATTATGATGGACAGAATGTCCATGAACTGTCTACTGGACAGGATATGTCAGTACAGACGATTCGGTTGCTTTATGAGTTTCTGACGGGAACGTTGGAAAATATGGAGATACCGACGGATTTGTTTATTGAAATTTTCCAGATGTTTAAACGGTTGAAGGGAGAGGTTGTGCCTTTACCATCGCCACAGCGTATCAAAAGCAGGAATGACCGGTGGGAAACGGGATTGGATGAAGAGGTACGTGAAGTGCGGGATGAGAATAAGGAGCGGATGTTGCACTTGTTGATTCAGAAGATTGAAAACAGGAAGTCGAAGCCTTCGGTGCGTTTTCACTTTGAGGAGGGAATGAGTTATGAAGAAAAATACAGGTTGGTCAATGAGTGGTGGAACGATTTCCGCTTTCATTTGGCAATGGCTGTGAAAAGTCCGGGCGAGTTGAATCGATTCCTGGGAAATTCACTTTCGTCAGAGACTATGTATTTGCTTTATCGTGCCCGGAAGAAGGGGATGCCATTTTTTGCGACTCCTTATTATTTATCGTTACTCAATGTAACGGGATATGGATATAATGACGAGGCTATTCGAAGTTATATTCTGTATTCTCCACGTTTGGTGGAGACGTATGGAAATATTCGCGCGTGGGAGAAAGAGGATATTGTAGAAGCCGGGAAGCCTAATGCTGCGGGATGGCTTTTACCGGACGGGCATAACATTCATCGTCGGTATCCGGAGGTGGCTATTCTCATCCCTGACACTATGGGACGAGCTTGCGGAGGACTTTGTGCTTCTTGTCAACGTATGTATGATTTTCAGAGCGAGCGGTTGAATTTCGAGTTTGAGTCATTACGCCCGAAGGAATCATGGGATCGTAAGTTGCGTCGGTTGATGACTTATTTTGAAGAGGATACGCAATTGCGGGATATTCTTATTACAGGAGGAGATGCGCTGATGAGTCAGAATAAAACGCTTCAGAATATTCTGGATGCGGTGTATCGGATGGCGGCGCGCAAACAAAGGGCGAATCTTGAGCGCAAGGACGGAGAGAAATATGCGGAATTGCAACGGGTACGGTTGGGGTCACGTCTGTTGGCTTATTTGCCAATGCGTATCAATGACGGGCTGGTTGATGTTCTGCGGGAATTCAAGGAGAAAGCATCGGCTATCGGTGTGAAACAGTTTATTATACAGACTCATTTCCAGACACCGCTGGAGGTTACTCCTGAAGCTAAAGAAGCGATCCGGAAGATTCTTTCTGCGGGATGGATTATTACGAATCAGTTGGTATATACGGTGGCTGCTTCACGTAGAGGGCATACGACCCGGCTTCGTCAGGTGCTCAATTCGTTGGGGGTGGTATGTTATTACACTTTCTCGGTAAAGGGATTCAATGAGAATTATGCAGTATTTGCACCCAACAGTCGTTCAATGCAGGAGCAACAGGAGGAAAAGATTTATGGCCGTATGACACCGGAACAGGCGGAGGAGTTATATAAGATATTAGAGATGAAAGCAGGAACAGAAGAGGAGCCTAAAGAGGATGTTGCCAAGCAATTAAGACGCTTCATGAGAAAGCATCATTTACCTTTCCTTGCCACTGATCGCAGCGTATTGAATTTACCGGCTATCGGTAAAAGCATGACTTTCCAGTTGGTGGGACTAACTGAAGAAGGAAAACGAATTCTACGCTTCGAACATGACGGTACTCGTCATCATAGCCCGATTATCGATCAGATGGGGCAGATTTATATTGTAGAGAATAAATCGCTAGCTGCTTACCTGCGCCAGTTAGCCAAGATGGGAGAAGATCCGGAAGACTATGCTTCTATCTGGAATTATACGAAAGGAGAAACCGAACCTCGTTTCAGTCTTTACGAGTATCCTGATTTCCCCTTCCGCACAACAGATAAAATGAGTAATTTAAGTATTAAGAATTAGGTATTAAGTATTAATCGACAAGCATCAACTAACAAGTATTAATCAACGCCTATCAAGTATAAACCAGCGGCTTCGGTAATACTTATTACTTAATACTTGTTTCTACTACTTGTTTCTACTACTTGTTTCCTACTCTTTTACCCGTATTACTATATTTGCAATAATTGCAGTTAGGCCTCCGGTGGTAATCCCTGAAGAGAAGATACTTCGAATTGCTTCCGGGGCTTGTTGTAATACGTCCGGCATTAGTTCTACCCCTAAGCCTAAGGAGAGGCTGACTGCTAATACCAAAGTTTCTTTACGGCCTATTTCTTGTGAGGAGACAATACGGATTCCCGCCGCTGCTACTGTGCCGAACATTAGTAAGGTTGCACCGCCCAGTACAGGATCGGGCATTAAGGAAAATACGGCACCTACGATGGGAAATAAACCCAAAAGGACGAGCATTGCTGCGATATAATAACCAACATAACGGCTGGCTACTCCGGTCAGTTGGATAATACCGTTGTTTTGTGCAAAGATGGAGTTTGGAAAAGAGTTGAATACACCGGCGAGAAAGGAGTTAAATCCATCTGCCATTACTCCACCGGAAACCCTTTTCAAATAGGAATCTCCTTCAATGGGAAGTCCGGAAATCATAGAGTTGGCAGTTACATCACCTGTTGCTTCAATGGCAGTTATCAAGTAAACCAGACCAATGGCTATAAAAGAAGACACATTGAAATCAATACCATATTTAAAAGGCTGGGGAATATTAAAACTCATCAGCATTTCCACATTTAACGCACTCATATCCACTTTTCCCAGAGCAAATGCCAAACCATAGCCAAGGCAAAGTCCGAGTACAATGGAACTCATACGCAGGTATTTGTTCCCGCAACGATTGAAAAACAAGACGCTAAGAAGTACCAGTGCTGCAATAGACAGGTTTTCCCACGTAGCAAACGTACCATTATCCATAGCTGCATATCCGCCTCCGCAAGATACGATACCTACCTTTATCAGACTCAATCCGATAAGCAGCACGACAATACCGGAAACCAGCGGAGTGATAATATTACGCAGATATTTGAATGTGCGGCTGACAATCATTTCGATAGGCGCAGCAGCCATACAGGAACCGAAAATTAACGGTAATCCGCCTACCATTCCTGTGGCAATGATAGGGCCGATAAAAGAAAAACTGGTTCCCTGGATGCAGAGCAGTCTTGCTCCTATCACACCAAAGCGGCGGCATTGTATAAAGGTAGATACTCCCGAAGCAAAAAGAGACATGGAAACCAGAAAACTTGTCTTTTCTACATCAAGTTTCAAGGCACTTGCGATGATAAGCGGAGGTGTAATGATCGCTACGAAAATAGCCAAAAGATGTTGTAAAGCCGCAAACAAGGCGTCTTTAAAAGGGGGACGGTCTTCTACGCCGTAGATTAAATCAGTTTTCATTTAACAGGGTTTCTATATATTTTTTTAAGTTCCGCAGAGGGATAAACAGAGATTATTCTGAAGTCCGGCTTCTTTTAGTCCGACTTTTTTTAATTCTATTTCTTATAATCCGTTTTTTAGTTCAGCGTCCATTTCAGAGCGAGTGTCGGGATAACATAAAAGCCATCACGACCGCCGAAGTTATTACTCAATTCGACTTCGGAGCCAACACTAAGATTGAAATTTTTATTTACTCCTTTGATTTTGTTTAGGTTTACCCAGAATTGTGGTTCGGAGAGAAAGATAGTCTTTCCGTAGTTGGTTTCTTCACGCCACCAATCGGCAAAGCCGGAGAAAGTGAGCAGATTGCGGCAGAAATTTACGTACCACGTACCTGTCAGCTGGAAGTTGTTGGGCGATTGGTGTTTCTGAATATACTTATACATAGCAGTCAGCGTGAAGCCTTTGGAAAAGGAAGCATTATTAAAAGTGTAGGTAGCTCCTGCCAGATAAGCATTTTTATAAGACATGCCTTTCGATAATCCACCGTTATATTCAAGATGTGCAGAGAAAGGACCTTTCCAGAATTTTATCTCACGTGCTATTTCCCAATAAGCGGAAGCGACACCCTCGGAGGTGTAATCCATATCAACAAAGAAATAAGTGCTTCCCCAAGTATCAGGATGAAACTTCTCCACAGTGGAGGTGAACAGCGGGCGACCTTGCAAATCTTTATCATACAAAGAACGTCCGAAATCATAATGTAGCTGAATGTTTTGCGCCTGCAATCCCGGTATGCCAGAGAGCAACATACAGAGGAAAAGAGCAGAGATAATTTGTTTCATAAGTAAATGTGTTTAAATGAAGATGCAAAAATAGTTAAAGCTACACATATAAACACATTACTTCTGTCTTTTTTTATTCCAGGTTATTATTTCCCGTATCCCACCAGAGTCTTGTACCTCCATGGTCATCTCCGCCTAAAGCCTTGACAAGAGCAGAATATTGTTCCGGGTCTTCTGTCTGCAATGTACCTGGGAAATTAAGACGGCGCACCATGATCTCCGTGTCGATGCATCCGCTCCTACTATGATTGAATCGAACGGGAAATAAACGAGGATATCCCGTTCGTCTTTGTTCGGCCCAAGCTTCGCAACCTTCCGGGAACATGGCAATCCACTTCTGCGTGATAATCTTCTCTAGTTTTGTCTCCTTATCATCCTGCGGATTCCATTTGGGAGTGACTTTACAACGCGCTTCTATATTATTTTCTTCATCATAAGTGTCTATAAAGTCGGAAGCTGTCAGCTCACTTTTCAGGTAATCCTCCACCCCATAAATTCCCCATTGATGAAAAGAGGTAGTTACGCCGTTCCGGTAACAAGCTTCTTCATCTTCATCGGTCCACCCGCGCAAAGCGGCTTCGGCACGCAGAAACCAGACTTCCGAAGCAGTCATCAGAGGCGCATCGGTGCTTTGCAGGACAAACAGCTTCGACAATCCGGAATAATGACTATGAGCAAAACATGTCCCTTGACGAATTCCACGATATTGTCCTTTCAAAGCTTCATCCGTACAGTGTTCGAAATAAGCTCCAAGACGAGGATCATCATATCCGACCAAGATTGATTCCATGTTAGCACTCATGTAAGTTTCATTCCACACACAGTTAAGTTCTCCCAATGGATTGGTATATCCGGATTTGGTAGAAACGATTGCTCCGCCTGTTTCCGCTTCAAAGAAGCCATAATCGTTTTCTTTTATTTTCTGTATTTCAGCACAAGCCTTATCGGGAGCAACAGAGGCAATACGCATTGCCAACCGCAAACGCAACGAATTGGCAAACTTCACCCAGGAAGCGTATTTCCCATCCAACAAAATATCAAAACGTGCAAATCCATTGGATTCCGGTTTCTCCTCTATATACCCGGTGAGGGCAACTACGGCAGAATCGAGTTCATTGAAAAACTCATAATAGACATCCTCTTGTTTATCCGGACGGTAATGTTTTTCGGCATTAGCAAAATTCTTATAAATGATAGGACCATAATAATCCGTCACACGATGCATCGCTTCCACCTTTAATATTTTCGTTATCCCGAACAGAGCAGGATGTGTATTTCGGGTAGCATTCTCCGACTGATATATCTGTGGGAAAATATAAGAATACATGTGTGTCCACATGGCGCTATTCCAGCCGTCCTGCATATTATAATCGGAATTATGCGAGCCCCCGTTCAGAGGTTTGCCGTCATGCATATACCCACTGAACATGTCCGCGTTCAGATTCTGTATCAGTTGGAAAGGCCAGTTCTTTCCTTTTCCGTAGTCGTAATTAAAATAAACACCTTGCTGAATAATTCCCAAACGGATTCCATAGCCATTGTCATCAATAATCAAGTCATCATCCGTGATACCGGACAAATCGGTATTGTAATCACGGAAATTACCGGTACAAGCTACAGAAAACAGCAATAACCCCAACAAATATAGATATACAAATTTTCTCTTCATTTCTCTCTCTTGCTTTTAAAATTCACATTTCAGAGTAAAGCCCAGACTACGGGTCGTAGGCATTCCGAACACTTCAATTCCTTGATTATCATTTCCGGTAGAAAGTACCAGATCCGGATCAAAAGGAGCTTTCTTATACAAGAAACATAGATTGCGAGCTACAAACGAAAGCTGAACATCTTTCAGTACCTTCGTTTTCTGTATCCACTTCTTGGAGAAATTATAGCTCAATGATACTTCACGCAACCGTAAATTCGTAGCATCATACATATAATATTCCGTCACCCCGGCACGCCCGCCTACTATTTTATAGAATCCTTTCACATTGTCTATACGCTGACCGTCGAGCATTACATATCCCCTGTCACGCGCATCGGCCGTTATTTCAGATACTCCATAAAGATCCATTTCCGCCTGTGTCTGCGAAAGGACTTCACCTCCGTAGCGCCAATCAAGCAGAAAATAAAGGGTGAAGCCTTTGTAAGAGAATGTATGATCCCATCCCATCATAAAGACAGGGTTGGCATTTCCTACTTTCACCGTATTCCCATCGCCCTCCACCAATGGAAGTCCTTTATTATCACCCTCTGTTTCGTAAACGATATTGCCTGCATCATCACGCACAAAAGCCTTACCATATATATCACCGATAGAACCGCCTTTAATAAGTTTCATGGCATAGCTGGAAGAAAAACTGGTAGGCCCGTAAATCATTTCTTTCAGATCTTCGTGCAACTTCACTATCTTATTCTTATTGGTAGAGAAGTTTACAGAAGTTTTCCAGTTGAAATCAGGAGTTAATACGGGAGTTCCATTCAGTGTCAATTCCCATCCCCGATTCTGGATATTTCCGGCATTTACATATCGGTAAGCATACTTATCACCTGCAAGTGCGGGAAGTTTGAAGAATTGATTATAAGTATTGGTACGATAATAAGTCAGATTAACCCCTAAACGGTGTTGAAAGAATCGCCATTCAGTTCCAAATTCGATGGCATGAGTCATTTCCGGCTCCATTTCCTTGAAAGGTGCGGCGTCATTCGCCTGTATCTCGCCACCGGCATTGATCTGCGAAGAGGGATTAGTGATAAATGGAGGAATATCATTCCCTACTTTACTATAAGCGCCACGCAATTTTGCGAAAGAAACCCATTCGGGTAACTTCACCCATTTATCAAGTAGCATGGAAAGCCCCACAGAAGGATAAGCGAATCCGGATTTTTCATGGCTGGTATAAGACAAGGTTGACGCCCAGTCATTACGGGCCGTCAAATCAAGAAACAATTTTTCCTTATAACCGATCTGTGCCGTACCGAATATAGATTGCAACTGACGGCGTTGATCTATTCGCTGGTCAATACTGGCAGAGCTGTTCATAACGATATTGGCTATATTAAACACATTAGCAAACTTCAGAGATGCATTTTTCGAATCATATCGGGTAGAATTGACGACTTTATCATTTATACTACCACCAATCGCCGCATCCAACGTAAAATCACCCCAGGTTTTCTTCACCATCGCCATGACATCACCATACATCTGGGTTTCCTGATAATCCATCTCAACATATCGTCCGTTCGCTCCACACAGGGCGGTGGCGGTAGACGCATAGAATTTCTGGCGTAACTTGTCCGCCCAGTAATCCATGTTTCCACGGGCTTGAATCGTCAGCCAGTCATTTACCTTAAAGTTTGCTGAAAGAGAAAGGATAACGCGCGTACGTGTTTCTTTACTTTGTATGCGGTTCGTTATCCAATATGGATTCTGTTCGAAGTCTTCGGTAAACGTATGCCAGTTCTGCACACCCAGTTTCCGTTCTTCGTCATAGGTTTCAAAATGATCTTTATAATAAGACAAATCCTCTCCACGAGGGAAACGGTAGAGCCCTACCAATGGATTCATATAGAAACCTCCCGATACCGGCTTATTCTCAACGGTCTGTTTCATGACATTCACACTACCGTCCAGTTTCAGACGTTTGTCGAACATGGTAGCCGTCTCGCGCAAGTTTATATTATGCTTTCTCAGTTTATTCTTGTCGATAATCCCCTTTCCGGTAGTATTGGCATAGGAGAAATAAGTTTGCAGGTTTTCGTTTCCATAACTGATAGATACGGAAGTCATCGATGTCAATCCGGTACGGAAAAAGTCATTCAGATTATCATAAGCCATCAGATTCTCTTTCTCGCCCCAACTGTCTACTACATCACTGACACCATAACGATTCTGCATTTTAGGCATACTGAATGCTTTCTCGAAAGTGAGTCCCGTAGAGAAATTTATATTCCTTTGCCCGGCAGAGTTTCCTTTTTTAGTCGTAATAAGAATCACTCCGTTAGCAGCCATGCTACCATATAAAGCCGCAGCAGGAGCACCTTTCAGGATACTGATGCTTTCCACATCTTCCGGATTCAGGTTAGAGATTCCGTCTCCTCCGTCACGATTCCCTGCATTCGCCGTACCACCAATAGCCGAATAAGCCTGTTCGGAAGAGGTGTTCGACATCGGCACTCCATCTATTACATAAAGCGGTTGATTATCACCGGATACCGAACGGATTCCCCGGAGACTAACTTTTGCGGAACCGCCCATACCGGAAGAGTTTTTGTTGATTTGCACACCGGCAGCTTTTCCTGCCAGGGCAGCAATCATATTTACTTCTTTGACACGGTTCAGTTCTTCTCCCTTGATTTTTTGCACAGAATAGGCCAATGTAGCTTCATCCTTTTCAAGTCCCAAGGCCGTTACGATGACATGTTCAAGCATCACCGCATCTTCCTGAAGACGTATTTCAAGCACATTCCGACCTGCCACATTGACTTCTACAGTCTTATAACCCACAAAAGAAACTTGTAAGACAACACTATCCGGCACAGACAAAAAGAATTTTCCATCAATATCGGTCACAGTACCATTGGCTCCCCCCTTTTCGCGTATTGTAGCACCGATCAGTGGTTCACCATAGATATCAATTACACGCCCTCTCACGGTATTATGATCAGAAGGAACTTCTATCGTCCCTCTTAACGCTTGTTGCTCCGAAGCATAACAATTTCCTCCCTCCAGGAAAAGTAAGCCTATCAAGAAGCAAGTCACAAAAATTTCTTTTTTCAATGATATAATAAAATATTGTTTGTTCATCACGCCGCAAAAATAACTAATTATTTTAAATCTAGCATTTTTTCTCATTGATTTTGAGGGAAATAAACATTATCACTATTTTTGTACGAAATTAAAATGAAAGAAATTATGGAAATCGAAATACATCCGTTAGAACCGTTTCTCCCAGCGAAATCAAAATTACTTATGCTGGGAAGTTTTCCGCCACAGAAAAAACGTTGGTCTATGGAGTTTTACTACCCGAACCTAAACAACGACATGTGGCGTATATATGGAATCTTATTCTTTAATGATAAGAATCACTTTCTGAATTCGACACTAAAATCGTTCTGCCGCGAGCAAATCATAGACTTTTTAAACGAAAAGGGGATTGCCCTATTTGATACCGCTTCATCCATTCGCCGGTTGCAGGATAATGCATCGGACAAGTTTCTTGAAGTAGTGGAAGCCACCGATGTTGCAGCATTACTGCGGCAGCTTCCCGAATGCAAAGCAATCGTCACTACGGGCCAAAAAGCAACGGACACTCTCCGACAGCAATTCGACATAGAAGAACCCAAAGTAGGTGATTACTCCGAATTTGTTTTCGAAGGACGTGCCATGCGGCTATACCGCATGCCCTCATCATCAAGGGCGTATCCATTAGCATTGGACAAGAAAGCAGCCGCTTACCGGATTATGTTTCAGGATTTACAGATATTGAAGTGAGGTTCAAGTATCAAGTATTAGGTATTAAGTATTAGGTATTAAGTATTAGGTATTAGGCATTAGGTATTAGGCATTAAACAGTATGAATTAAATTATAAATGAATATGGCAACATTATTTTTGCAGTACCCGGCATGTAGCACATGCCAAAAAGCCAAGAAATGGTTAACAGAAAATAACATTGAATTTACCAACCGCTTAATCGTAGAAGAAAATCCTACGGTGAAAGAATTAAAGGCATGGATTCCGCGCAGCGGTCTGCCAGTGAAGAAATTCTTCAACACTAGCGGATTAGTATATAAAGAGCTGAAACTAAGCGAGAAGCTACCTGCAATGAGTGAGGAAGAACAGATAGCACTATTGGCAACCAACGGTAAATTGGTGAAACGCCCATTGGTAGTGACAGACAGCTTCGTCCTAGTCGGTTTTAAGCCCGATGAGTGGGAAAAATTAAAATAATTCAAAACTTATTTACCCGAATGTTTGGAGATTCAGAAGTTTCTACTACCTTTGCAGCCGCAAACACGGGAGTAGCTCAGTTGGTAGAGCACCGGTCTCCAAAACCGGGTGTCGGGAGTTCGAGCCTCTCCTCCCGTGCAGAGTTAAATAGCTGTAAACGACAAGTTTACGGCTATTTTCCGTTTCAGGTCGGACAAAATTCAGACGAAATAAATGATAGTGACGCTATCCGACAAAGATAGTGACGCTATACAACAGCGATAGCGTCACTATCCCGAACATATACCGTCACTATCATTTTCTACGATTATCCATCTGGAATTCTACGCTCATTCATATCTGTGAATCTTACGCATAGTCATATAGCGTACACTCACAATGACTCCTGTCCGATTTCCTAATTCTTATTCGTTCTTTCTAATCCTTTGGCAGCCTCAACCAAACGGATGAATTCTCTTCTATATCCTTTATCATCATCATTCAGTCCCTGTTTGGCCAGATTAATCACTTTATCGTAACTGGCATTTCCTTTGAAGTCAGAGTCCCGAAGCAACTGTCCGAACATAGCCACTGCAGAAGCAAAGCGGAAATCGGAAGAAACATTATTGCCTTTATTATCAATGAAAGGAAGTTCCATTTTCTTGCTGACATCTTTATCCGGAGCTTTATAACGCAGTTTCACAGTCAGGAGATCATTAGAGCCTGTCGGTTTCACTGTCACTTTCTCTTTCTTCTGATATTTCAGATCGTCTATTTTACCCACATATTCATTCTTTATACCTGTAGGAATCACTTCGTAAAAAGCAGTTACCGTATGTCCCGCACCCATATCTCCGGCATCTTTAGCATCATTATTAAAGTCTTCGTCTTTCAACAGACGGCTTTCGTAACCAATCAAACGATACGCCTGCACTTGGGAAGGATTAAATTCCACTTGCAGTTTGACGTCTTTCGCCACTGTATGTAATGTAGCGCCGAATTCGCCTACTAAAACACGATTGGCTTCCTGCAAGTTATCTATATAAGCATGATTACCGTTTCCCTTTTCTGCCAACACCTGAATCTTCTTATCTTTATAATTACCCATGCCATAACCTAATACGGTAAGGAACACTCCACTCTTACGTTCTTTTTCAATCAATTGTTCCAATCCTTCGGCGGAAGAAACACCCACATTAAAATCACCGTCGGAGCAAAGTATGATACGGTTATTGCCATTAGAGATAAAATTCTTCTTGGCTATTTTATACGCCAACAGGATACCTGCACCACCTGCCGTAGACCCACCTGCTGTTAATTCATCTATCGCTTCACGAATCTTCTGTTTGTCGCTACCCGGAGTGGCCTCCAGTTTCACACCGGCACTGCCTGCATAAGTCACGATAGCGACTTTATCTTTATCCCGTAAGTTGTTTACCAACAATTTGAGAGATGATTTCACCAAATCCAATCGGTTAGCTCCCCACATAGAGCCGGAGACGTCAATCAGAAACACCAGATTAGATGCAGGCAGATGTTCCGTCGGGATTTCTTTAGCTTTCAAGCCGATACGCACAAGACGGTGATCCGCATTCCAGGGACATGCTCCGGCTTCCATCGTGATTTTCACAGGATCACTTCCTGTCGGTTTTGGATAATCATAGGAAAAGTAGTTCACTAATTCTTCCGTACGGATAGCATCTACAGGAGGCAATTCACCTTTATTGATAAAACGACGCATATTACTATAAGAAGCAGCATCTACATCAATAGAGAAAGTAGAAAGCGGAGCATCCGACACACTATTAAATCCATTCTCCTGAATCTGCCCGTATTCTTCCGCATTTACAGCATCATACATGATTCCCGGTGTCGGACATACCGCCATATAAGCAGCAGACATCATTTTTGCAGCTCTCGTCTCATGCCCGTATCCTACCACTACACATTCTTCCAATACCACATCATCAGCTTTCATCTTCACATCCAGCGTAGCCGATTTCACCACCCTTCTCTCTTGCTTATACCCGATATACTGGAACAACAACGTCTCCCCCTTCTTGGCCTGAATGGTGTACTGGCCCTTCATATTCGTTATTGCACCCTTCGAAGTACCCTTGATCTGTACCGAACAACCTACAAGCGGATTTCCATCCTTTGCATCCGTCACCGTACCCGACACAGTAATAACTTGCGCATTCATCCTACCTAAAGAAATAACCGCCATTAGCAGTACGAGCATCATCGCTCTGAATTGATTTGTTTTCATAACTTCTTATTTTAAAATGTTACTATTAGTTCGCTTTTATTATAGAGATGCACATTTCACACAGATTCCATAAATTGCCTGAACTTTTTTTTATCCGGCAGAAAAAAGAGTCATTTCAAAATTCTCACTCATTCCTTTGCAACTCTTAAGATGATGTGTATATTTGCCGATCATAAACATATTATAAATATGAAAAACGAAGTCGACGGAAGGCGGGAAATAGCCTCACGAAACACGGCCTGGGCTACTATTATTGCCCGCAAACTAACTCGTTGGGGTGTCACTCCCAATCAAATTTCCATGATGAGCGTATTCTTCGCTATGGTGGGGTGCCTTCTGTTGATCGGCACAGTCATTGATCCCGGTTTTAACAAGTATGTAGCCTACATTCTGTTCATCGTTTGCATGCAGTCGCGGTTACTCTGCAACCTGTTCGATGGGATGGTAGCTATTGAAGGAGGGAAGAAAAGTGCCAACGGAGATCTCTACAATGATATGCCCGACCGCTTTGCTGATGCTTTGTTCATCATTCCCATCGGATATATAGCAGGTGGATTCGGTATTGAACTGGGATGGCTAGCGGCCCTTCTTGCCGTTATGACAGCTTATTTCCGCTGGATAGGAGCCTACAAAACGCACCAGCATTTCTTTAACGGTCCGATGGCCAAGCAACACCGCATGGCATTGCTCACGCTTGCCTTTGTAGTAGCCACCTGCACCATTCACGCAGGATACGACCGGATGGTATGTCTCATAGCTCTGATAATAATCAACGTCGGCCTTGTCGCAACACTGATACACCGTCTGTACCTCATGTCACACACAACAAACAATGAAATAAAATGAAAGAACTACTGGATATCATATTTCCTACGCTAAGCGATGAATTGATTATCGTCATTTCGCTCATCATCGGACTGCTTGTTACGGCAAGCCTTATTCTTTTTCTCGTAAAGAAGATCTCTCCAAAAACAAATATCAGCGAACTCTCCGCCCGCACGCGTTCATGGTGGATCATGGCGGGCATGTTTATCGGCGCTGTATTTATCAGCTATAACATTTCTTACTTCTTCCTTGCCTTTCTCTCTTTCATCGCTTTCAGAGAACTGTATTCGGTGTTGGGATTCAGAGAGGCAGATCGCGGAGCATTGTTTTGGGGGATATTGGCCATTCCCATTCAATATTACCTTGCTTACCTTGCCTGGTATGGAGCATTCATCATCTTCATTCCGGTAGTTATGTTTCTCGTATTGCCCTTACGACTTGTTTTAAAGGGAGACACCCACGGAATTACCAAGTCGATGGCTCTGTTGCAGTGGATTCTGATGCTTTCAGTATTCGGTATCAGCCACCTCGCTTATCTCCTGTCGCTTCCTGAACTTCCGGGATTCAATGCAGGAGGACGAGGTCTGCTATTATTCCTTGTATTCCTTACGGAAATCAACGATGTTATGCAATTTATCTGGGGCAAACTTCTCGGACGACATAAGATACTCCCGAAAGTAAGTCCGAACAAAACGTGGGAAGGATTTCTGGGCGGTGTAATCAGTACTACCGTCATTGGTTACTTCCTCGGTTTCCTGACTCCCCTCTCCGCTCCCAACGTTATCCTGGTAAGTGCTCTCGTTGCGATTGCCGGATTCTCGGGAGACGTAGTCATCTCCGCCATCAAGAGAGATAAAGGAATTAAGGACATGGGGAACAGTATTCCCGGTCATGGAGGAGTATTCGACCGGATAGATTCTCTGGCCTACACGGCTCCTGTATTTTTTCATTTAGTTTATTACATTGCATATTAAACGAAAGGAATGGAAAAAAGATTCATGCAAGCTGCTGCCATGCAGATTATATATAAAGGTGTATTCCAATGGTTTCTGAAATTGGTTGTAGGAGTTCAGTTCACCGATTGCCAGTTCCTCAAAAAGGAAAAGCAATTCATCATCCTTGCCAACCACAACAGCCATCTGGACACCCTAAGCTTGTTATCTTCCCTGCCCGGAGGACTTTTATGGAAAGTCAAACCCGTAGCAGCAGAAGATTATTTCGGGAAAACCCGCTTTCAGGCTTCCATCAGCAACTTTTTCATCAACACACTGCTAATCAGAAGAAAAGGAGAAAAAGATTCGGAACATGATCCGATCCGTAAGATGCTTGAAGCCATCGACGCCGGATATTCACTGATTCTTTTTCCGGAAGGAACCAGAGGAAAGCCGGAACAGATGGGAAAAATTAAATCCGGCATAGCACGCATCCTGTCTCTGCGGCCTGAAGTGAAATATATTCCCGTATTCATGACCGGTATGGGACGTTCTCTGCCCAAAGGAAAAATGATACTGTTGCCATATAAGGCATCTATCTATTACGGTATGCCCGCATTGGTAAAGAGTACGGATACACATGAAATATTAGATCAGATTACAGGCGATTTTGAAGAAATGAAAGAAAAATATCAAGTCATTATTGACGAAGAAGAGGAATAGATGTTGTTTTTCAAAAGAAAAATATCAAAACTATCGGACGAGGAATTACTAATACATTACACGAAGTCCGGCGATACGGAATATTTCGGCGAATTATATAACCGATATATCCCGTTACTATACGGACTTTGCCTGAAATACCTGCATGATGAAGACCGGGCACAGGAGGCGGTCATGCAGTTATTTGAAGATTTATTGCCTAAACTGGGAAATTATGAGATAAAAGTGTTCAAGCCATGGCTCTACCGGGTGGCAAAGAATCATTGCCTGCAACTTTTACGAAAGGAAAATAAGGAAATTACGTTAGATTATACCGTTAATGTTATGGAATCCGACGAATTTCTGCATCTATTAAGTGAGGAGGAAAGTTCGGAAGAACAACTAAAGGCATTACATCACTGTCTCGAAAAGTTGCCCGAAGAACAACGGACCAGCATTACGCGTTTCTTTTTAGAGGAAATGTCGTATGCCGACATTGTGGAACAGACCGGATTTACTCTGAACAATGTGAAAAGCTATATCCAAAACGGAAAGCGAAACTTAAAAATTTGTATTAAGAAACAAGCCCTATGAAACTATTGGACTACATACGAGGACTCCGCAAAGGAAAAGAGGCACACCGGCTGGAAAAAGAGTCGATGCAGGACCCTTTCCTGGCCGATGCTATGGATGGATACAACCAGGTGGAGGGAAATCACGAACAACGGATCGAGAAACTGCGGATGCAGGTTTCTGCTCATTCGGCAAAGAAAAAGAACACTTATGCTATCACCTGGAGCATCGCTGCGTGTCTGATTATCGGATTCGGTATCAGCAGTTATTTCCTGTTCCTGAAAAAGAGCATGACAGATGAAGTGTTCATTGCGGAAGAGAGTGTTTCCACAAAGTTGGCTGAACCCGCAGCTCCACCAACTCCGGCAATTCCTGCCACTCCAACAGTTCCCGCAACTCCGCAAAAGGAAATCGCATTAGCTACTACAAAGGTAAAAACGGATTCCACTCCTGTTTCAGAAATTACTGCAAGACAAGCGAATAAGAAAGATATGATTGCCAGAATCCAAGCGACTTCCCAACCACAACAAGGTGTGCTTGTGGCAACTGTACCGGTGATGGAGGAAGTTTCGGAAGAGACTGCTGCATTGCAAGAAGTAGTAGCAACGATGGATACTTTCGAATCTGAATCTGATAAGAAAATGAAGTTGGCTAAGGTAGCGACTATCCTTCCTCAAAATAACATGATTAAAGGGAGAGTGACCAACGAAAAAGGAGAACCGCTTATCGGAGCCAGTGTGACATATAAAGGAACGAATATCGGAACCATCACAAATATGAATGGAGAATTTTCGTTAGTCAAAAAGGATGATAAGAAACGATTGACAGCGCAGTTTATCGGATACGATCCGGTAGAAATTCGCGTAGATACCAGCCGGACGATGCTCATTGCCATGAACGAAAACAAACAGGCACTAAACGAAGTGGTGGTAGTGGGATACGGAGCAAAGAAAAATAAGAAGTCGGTAACTGCCGGAACTGTTGTGAATGGTAACGAACAAGCAAACAAGGATATTACTCCGCAACCTGTCATCGGTAAACGCAAATTTCAGAAGTATCTGAAGGAAAATCTCGTTCGTCCAACGGATGAAAAGTGCGCACAAGTGAAAGGGAAAGTCGTATTAACTTTCCTTGTAAACAAAGAGGGACGTCCTTTCTCTATCAAAGTAAAAGAGAGCCTCTGTGAATCTTCCGATAAGGAGGCAATCCGCCTGATTCAGGAAGGTCCGGACTGGATTTACGGTACTAAACTAGCGGAAGTTACCGTCCATTTCGAATAAATGCAAATCATTAAATCCAAGTCCCCTTACGCCATAAAAATTCAAGTGGTCCCTGTTTATGACGGGCAAGCCACCAACGGCTGAATATCAGTTGAACGGTAAAGATGAGCAATGCAATCAGCAGACTAGCCGTTGCTCCGGCATATTTGTACATAGCTAATCCAAATCCATAATAGATAATAACTCCCATGATAGATTGAGAGATGTAGTTTGTCAGACTCATACGCCCGTAAGGAATCAGCAGACTTTGCCAGCCATATCCTTTCTCTTTCTTAAACCAAAGCAAGGTGAAGATAGAAACCAGGATAATCATAAATGCAAAATTGGCATAAGACGGAACGGCAATCTTATAAGGAATTTGTACGGACGGATTGGTGAGTAAGTCCGGTACAAAGGTTTTCAGGCAATAGAGAGGAATGAATGCAAGGACAGCACCTTTCAACATCTTCTTCCAAAAGCGTACGGATTCTTCGCTCTTTATTAAATATTTCCGGCGTCCCAGCAACATTCCGAACATGAACAGAGCAGCCGTCTGAAACAAACGACCATTTTCTACTTGCCAGATATTGCTGTATAATTGTCCGTCGGAGATGTTGGAACAGAGTACTTCGAAGAAATTACCATTGGCAGTTGCCTCCTGCGCACGTATGGCATAAGGCATATAATGACCGGTTGCTACTACGTAGTCGGGATTTATCATCGCATAAATGGCACGTCCCCACTCATAAGGCTGAAGAAGCAGAATCAGGGCAATCCAAAAGACCGTTTTGTCCTTTAGCTTGCACACGGGTATCAATGCAAAACCCACTACCGCATAGAGTAAAAGAATATCCCCGTTATAGAACAGGGCATGCAACTGCGCAAACAGGAAAAGCAAACACATCCGCCAGGCAAATCGTCCGCGGAAGTCTATACCACGCTTCTCTGCATTGTGAAACTGAATGTAAAAACTAAAACCAAACAACAAAGAGAAAGTAGCATACGCCTTTCCCGCAAACAGGAAAAACAGGATGTCCCATGCATATTTATCAATTGTCTGTAACCATGCAGGCACATTCTCCGGTACTAAGAACAGATTATAATGCTCCAGATTATGTAATAATACAATTGCCAAAAGGGCAAATCCGCGCAGAGCATCCACTACTCCAAGACGTTCGGATGTTTTTAGTGTTTGAGTCATTAGTTAGATATAATTATTCCTTTTTTTAATGCCGGTAAAATTAATGGAAATATTTGAAACACAAAAGCTTGTAAACGTTAAAAAGGGCTGACTAAAAAGACTGGGAAATCGTTTTTCATCCCTACTACGTACATGCGCAGATGAGATGGTTATACCAATTTCGTCCTTTTTAGTCAGCCCTTATTCTCTATCTTTATAGTGTGATTTTTTTTCTTAGCTGTGGAGACTCTTTATCTTTTATATTAATTCATAACTAGCCATCTGTATTGGCATATCCAAATTATGAAGCACTTTCTCCAATAGAATACCCTCACGGTTATCATATTCATACCCGAAAGTGGCACGAATACCTTGCAGGATAAACTGTGTGGCACGGTCCAACGCCATCGGCAGACTGTCTCCCTGCATCAAAGAGCCGGTGATGACACTGGTGAAAGTATCTCCCGTGCCGGGATAATGTGCAGGCAGATAAGGGCAGGTCACTTTCCAGTAGCGGTTTCCCTGACGGTTATAAGCATAGACAGACGTTTTATGAGGCTCATCATGTACAGGAACACTGGTGATGATAACCACTTGCGGACCTTTGTCGGACAAAAGACGAAGATATTCTTTCAGCTCTTCATCCGTGTTATCAGCTTTATAGGGTTTATCCAATAAATAAAATAGTTCCGTCAGATTGGGGGTAATCACATCTGCTTTCGTGATTAAGTGGCGCATCTCTTTTATCATCTCTCCATCAAAGTTGGTGTACAATCGTCCGTTATCTCCCAACACCGGATCGGCAACGATCAGGCTGTCCGGCCGACGAAAGTCCCTGATAAAATCAGAAACAATCTGAATTTGTCTCGGAGAGCCCAAGTATCCGGTATAGATAGCGTCGAATTCTACCTCCAGCTTCTTCCATTGGGCAATAATTTTCGGCATTTCGTCCGTCAGGTCGAGGAAGGAGAAACCGGGATATTGTGTATGATTGGATAATACAGCCGTAGGAAGCGGACAGACCTGAAACCCCATGGATGAAAGAATAGGAATGACGACGGTCAGAGATACGCGTCCCATTCCCGAAAGGTCATGGACGGCGGCTATTTTCTTTACTTTATTGGCATACATATAATTTATAATTAAACGTTTTACTACTCTTATCCTACAAATTCATTTATCTACTATGGACAAACAGAAACAGATATTCAATTTACATCAAAGGAGATTCGACTATATTCTCCAAAAGCCTCTACTACATCAGATGAAAGCCGGACTTTATCCAAACAGAGCCTCTATTTACATCAAACGGAAGCTCTGTTTATATGAAACAAAGGCTCTATTTCTTACCAATAGAGCCTCTGTTTTTACAGCGTCAACAGAGTCTCCATTTCGTTTGTACTAACAAATATAAAACTCCATTGTTTTGAAACCAAATTTATTTTAGAATAATCAACAGAGAAACATTAGGTTAATATCACTAACACGTCCCGTGCCCCATGCGCTCCCATCACTAAAGCCTGCTCAATATCAGCAGTCTTTGACGGACCGGAGATGAACGTTCCGAACTGATATTCCTGTCCGTCCAGTTCGCGGTAGGCGTCATACATGGTATCTACAATTTTATTCCGGTCGAGCAGAATAACCAACTTTTCCGAGATAAAATAGATTGCTTTATATTTCACCGCCTGCGGTATCCAGATGGCTCCGTTTTCGGCCACTCCGATTTCTCCTTTCACTACGGCAACATCTGTGCCGTCCAACTCTTTCGGATCATCCAAATTATCGGGATTGAATGTAGCGCAGGAAATATCCGGCAATACGGAAGCAATGCGCATAGCATCCGGATAAGTCCGGCGTATGACCGCATTCACATCTTCCCCTTCACCCAATACAACTGCCGTACCCCCCACCGCACGGCTGATTGCACAGAACTGTTCTATCTTATCAGGATATGACAATCGTTTCATATCCGCAATATCCGGTTTATCATAACGCGTCTGCGTATGCTGGCGGATGCTGGCTAATATATCTTCTCTGCTGCTCATTTGGATTCCTCCTTTCCCTGTACTTTGTTTTTCTTCCACATTTCATTGAACGACTCGCTGGCAAATTCCGGCAGTTCACGCCCCTTTCCCCAATCGTCGAGATCGTTGTATTTCATGAAACGGGGCAGGCCATTTACCACCGGGGCTGCCCACAAGGCTGCGTTGAACAATGCCGGACGCTCCATCAGGAACTTCATACCGCCGGACATGATCTTCTTTCCCGTATTGGCTTTCCCCAGTCCGTCCAAATCCTGACGCCATTTGTAAATTTGTTCGGCCAAATCTACTTTCACCGGACAGACATCGGAACAGGACATACACAGAGAACAGGCTGAAAGATTATCATAATACTTCTCCGGAGCGTGAGCCATACCCAAGTTGATGCCAATAGGTCCGGGGATGAAGTACGTATAAGAGTAACCTCCACTGCGGCGGTACACCGGGCAGGTATTCATGCACGCACCACAACGAATACAGTTCAATGTCTTGATATGGTCGGGCTTGGACAGTAAGGCACTCCGGCCGTTGTCTACGATGATAATATGGTATTCACCGCCTTCGCGGGGACGGCGGTAATGAGAGGTATATGTTGTCACCGGTTGTCCGGTGGCCGAACGGGCGAGTAATCGGGTGAACACACCCAATGCGTCCAAATCCGGGACGATCTTTTCCATACCGAAAGCGGCAATGTTCAGTTTCGGGTAGGAAGTACCCATATCGGCATTTCCTTCATTGGTGCAGACCACAATGTCACCGGTTGAGGCGACGGCAAAGTTGGCGCCTGTCATGGCGGCTTCGGCATTGAGGAAGAGATGACGCAGGTTCTTACGTGCGGCATGAGTCAGGTAGGTAGGATCAAAGTTTCCCTTTTCCGTGCCCATCTCCTTTTCGAATAGTTCGCCTACCTGTTCCCGTTTGATGTGGATGGCGGGCAGTACGATGTGGCTCGGTTCCAGATGCATCAGTTGCAGGATGCGTTCGCCCAAATCGGACTCTACAACATCGATGCCCCGCTCCATCAGGAAAGGATTCAATCCACACTCTTCGGCGAGCATGGATTTGCTTTTGATGAAATGGTGGACATTATGTTCATTCAGTATCTCGTAGACGATGGCGCAGTATTCATCGGCATCTTTTGCCCAATGCACGATGGCGCCGTTGGCGGTAGCATTCTTCTCAAACTCCAGCAGAAGTTCTTCGAGGTGGCTGTTGGAGTATAGTTTCAACTCGCAAGCCTTGTTGCGCAACTCTTCCCATTCGGGAACTTCCTTGCTCATCTTGTCCCTTTTGGCACGGACCATCCAAAGGGTTTCATTATGCCATGCTGCCATCTTGCTGTCCTGCAAGAACTTTTCGGCAGCCTTTGAATGTTTTGTACTCATGATTGCGACGCTAGAATTTCTACAATATGGATAATCTGAATAGGCAGATGCTCCCGTTTGATGACACCTTGCATGTGCATCAGGCAGGAACTGTCCGCTCCGACAATATACTCGGCTCCGGTAGCCATGTGGTCTTTTACCTTATCACGCCCCATGCAGACGGAGACTGCCTGCTCTTCCACCGCAAACATTCCGCCAAAGCCGCAACACTCGTCAATATGGCTGGGCTCGAATACTTCGATGCCTTCTACCAGATCGAGCAGGTCACGCAATTTATTGTAATAAGGGATGTTCAGTTCGGTGGGAGCGGAAATCAACAGTTCGCGAACCCCATGACAGCTATTGTGAATACTGACTTTATGAGGAAAGCGTGCAGGAATTTTGGAAGGTTTCAAGACATCGTGAATGAACTCACAAATATCATAAATCTTTCCCGCACTCTGACAAACATGTCCTTCTTTCTCCAAGATGCCCGGATGATTCTCTTTCACAAATGCCACACAACTGGCGGAAGGGCCGACGATGTAATCGTATTCCCGAAACAGATCGTCAAAACGGAGTGCCAATTTCATCGATTCATCTTCAAAACCGGCATTTGCCATCGGTTGTCCGCAACAAGTCTGATCCAACGGATAATCGACGTCTACTCCCAAACTTTTCAATAGTCTATACGATGCCACTCCCACATTGGGGTAAATAGCATTGATATAACAAGGAATAAACAAACCTACTTTCATACTATATTTTGTAATAATTTAAGCTTCTCCCGTATCACCCGTCTATTTTGTTCAACGGATGTCGATTAATTTGTGTGTTTGCAGGCTGAGTCTCCATTTGGGATGTCGCATTACACAGTCCACTGTTGAAGCAGTGTTATTACAAGAACAAGGCTGGAGGAAAAAATGTTCGGCCGGAAGTAGTTCAAAAATACTTATATCTTGTCCTTCATAGACCACTTTCACTTCATCCATCCGGTCGATGGCAAGTTTCGCCCCTTGTTTGGGGGAGCAGGTCACCCAGTCGATAGCTGCCGGCAGGGGGCGTGTACCGTTGGTTTCGATGGTCACATACTTACCTGCCTGGTGCAAACGGTCGATCAATTCATCGTCTATCCATAAGGAAGGTTCGCCGCCCGTAAGGACAACAGTGACGGCAGGATATTTTTTCACTTCGGCGATAATTTCATCGTCGGTCATCATTTTTCCTTCTTCGTGTTGTGTGTCGCAAAAGTCACATTTCAGGTTGCAGCCGGAAAAACGGACGAAGATGGCCGGAGTTCCGGTATGGTAGCCTTCGCCCTGCAAACTGTAAAAGATTTCATTAATCTTTCTCATCATCAAAATTTGTTTGGTTTGCTATTCTTGTCCTTCTGCGCCGACGGGATCTTTCTCGTAGATGACAATGTTTCCTTCCGATTCCTGCACTTCTACTTTATAGCATTGAGGAATCTGTTTGCATACCCACCGGGCGATATTCTCCGCTGTGGGATTAAATGGGAGTACTTCATTCAGATTTTGATGGTCGAGTTTCTCCGTGACCACTTCTTTGATGCGGGTGAAATCTACCACCATTCCTTCGGAGTTGAGCCGTGCGGAACGGCAATAGACGGTGATAATCCAGTTGTGACCGTGTAAACTGGCGCATTTACTGCGATACGGGAGTACCAGCTTATGAGAAGCCGAGATCTCCATGCGTTTGATTACTGTAAACATGAGTGTATATATTTTAATAGTTACACGCATCTAATGTCACCTCGATGCAACGGCAAAGGTAATATAAAATAGAGTTTTCATCCAGCAAAGAGTGTTATTTTTTCCCTTTTTTTGCACTATCTTTGCCGCATGAAAACTCTATATATTGTTTTAGGTAGTATTTCCCTTGCGCTCGGCATTCTCGGCATCTTTCTGCCGCTACTGCCCACTACCCCTTTTCTATTACTCACCGCTGCCCTTTATTTCAAAGGGTCACCCCGATTATATAACTGGCTGCTCAATCATCGACACTTCGGTCCTTATATCCGCAATTTCCGCGAAAACAAGGCGATTCCTCTCCGTGCCAAAATAATTTCTCTCGTATTAATGTGGGGAACGATGCTTTATTGCATCTTCTTCCTGATTCCTTTTATATGGGTAAAGATTCTCCTGGGATTGATAGCCGCAGGAGTCACTTATCATATTCTTTCTTTCAAGACATTGAAATAGTGTGATAGCCCCTGCCGTGCATCGGCAAGTTTATCTTCCCAATGTTTCACGGAATTCTGACCAATAATGTCAGTCACGTATTTCACGGAAATAAATGGGATTTCTTTTGAACGGCAGACAAATGCTTGTACGTATGCTTCCATATCTACGACATCTCCGCTAACGTGAGTCAACTCGGTAAGGAAGCCATCTCCTGTATTGCAGATTCCATCTTCCGTCCAATGCGTGCAATATCCTTTTTCTTCGAGCAAAGCCGATGAATTGATTTCACACTCCAACCCGAATTCTGCCATCTTCTGCATATCACGGTCTACGAACTTACGGCATACAAAGATGTCTCCTACCTGATGGTTGACTGTTCCGGCACTTCCGATATTAAGCACCAAGTCCGGTTGTACCTGACGGATTGCCTCTGCCAAATGAAAGGCTGATTTCACTTTACCAATGCCTGTACGAATGTAGTAAGGTTCTATATCCGGCCATTTAATCTCTACAAATTCGCCTTGTACGGCGTAGGTTACTAATATTTTCAACATGGGTTCCTTTATTTCGTAAAAATTACTATTCAAATCCAATTGTACTCAACCGCTCCACGAGATAGACTATAGCCCTATTTATCCAGGCTATTTCACCTGACAAACTTTTGATGTTCCATCTGAATGAACTCCAATTTTCTATTTCATGGATAAACATACCATCAGTTATTTCTGCAAAAATAACTATTTAACTGGAGTTATCTATAAAATGCGGCCAAAAGAGGTATGCTAAGCCGCAAATTCTGCGGTTAACTAACGGAATTAAACTGCAATCAACAAGAACAAGGCATATCCACCACGCTTGGTTTGAAGAATCATTCAAACCAAGTACGAAACTTCCTTATGTGAAGTACCCAATATTACTTTTTACTATCCGGCAACGGATTAATAGCCCCCCTTTGTGTACAAGTATATGCCGATACATCTACCGCTTTGCGGTGTGATTCAGCGACCGACGCCCCTCTAAGTATGTTCACAACAAAAGTAGCAGTAAACGAGTCGCCTGCACCTACAGTATCGGCCACCTCGACTTTAGGTGTATCTATGGATGAAATTTCCCCACTCATATCGTATATGCCACTACGTACTGCCCCCTGTGTGAATATAACATATTTGAGCGAGAAACGAGCAATGAGTTCTGCGATAGCTTCCACAAAATCAGTCGAAAGAGAAAGAAGAGAAATCAATAACGGCAATTCGTCTTCATTCAATTTGAGGACATTTGCTTTTTGCAAGGATTCCACAATCAAGTCTGTCGAATAAAAATGTTGCCTGATATTAATATCGAACACCTTCAAAGAGGTATCCGGCACGGCATCTATAAGCCTCAAGATTGCAGCACGTGACTTTTCACTTCGTTGTGCTAAAGAGCCCCAACAAACAGCATCTGCATCGCCGACAAGTTTCATGGTCGCAGGACTACACTCGATAGCATCCCATGCAGCATTCTCAACAATGTCATATTGCGGTACACCGGCCTCATTCAACGACACAAGCACTTTACCTGTCGGCAAAATATTACGGGAAATATATCCTAAATCAAGTCCGGTCTCTTTAAGCACCGCAAATGTTTCATCACCGAGTTCATCCTCACCTATTGCCGTAACGGGATATGATTCTGCTCCCAATTCCTTCGCAAAAAAACAGAAATTGATAGGCGCTCCGCCAAGTCTCTTACCTTCCGGGAAGCAATCCCAAACAACTTCTCCTATACCTATTATTTTCATGGTTTTATAGTTTTATAATTATTTTCATGGATGTTGCACTATTCTCGTCTATAAATTTATATGCCTCGTCATATTGTTCGAACGGGAAATGATTCGAAATAAGCGGCTCGAGACGGATAGCTCCCGAACTTACCTGATCGATAGCCGTAAGATAATCTTCATGGCGATACATCATCGTTCCGTTCACCTTCAGTTCGTGCTCTCCCAAATAGAACATATTAAGCGAGGGATCCTTGCCAAATACCGCCACTACAACGATAGTACTCCCTTTTTCAATACACTCCATAAGCGAACGAATACTCGACTCAACTCCGGCAACCTCAAACGCAGCTTGAAAATCTTCATCCCCGAAAAGCCTCTTCGCTCCTTCTTTGAGCGGCGTCTTAGCTACATTGAGCGTATCTATTATGCCACATTTACGAGCGATTTCAAGTCTGAAATCACTTACATCGGTAATAAGAACCCGTTTGGCTCCTCTTGCCTTAGCGAACTGTGCCACGAGGTTACCGATTGTTCCGGCACCCGATACAACCACATTCTTACCTTTCAAGTCCCCGCCACGCATAGTTGCATGCGCAGCCACTGCCACCGGTTCTATCATAGCCCCATAATCAAGTGACATACCTTCAGGCAACACCGCAACCCTGTCATCATCAACCACAAAAAAGTCTTGCGCAGCTCCATTTGCCTGAAAAGCCTGCACTCTTAGCTCTTCACAAATATTATACTCTCCCCGCTGACAAGGCTTGCACTTCCCACACGCGAGTTGCGGACGTGCGGTGACAACGTCACCCGCCTTACAGATCGTAACCGCCGCCCCCGTAGCAACCACCACTGCCGAATATTCATGCCCCTGAACTACCGGATAGAAAGTTGCCGGATGACATCCGTGATAAGAATGTATCTCACTTCCACAAATACCTATTCTCTTAATATTCAGAAGCACCTGATGTTCTTTCAGGTCCGACGCCTTAGGCGCCTCAACCTCACGAAATTCAATATGTTTTGGTTCTACTAATACCGCTTGTCTCATTTTATACCATATTTACTTAAAATTTCTATTACCGGAGTCTCTATTGACTTCGCCCAAAGTGCATATCCATAACTACTTGGATGAGTTCCGTCGACCGATGTCTCATGGGCATCGGAAGCATCAGGCGTAATCAGATAAACGTCTTTATATTTCGGGTTCGTGAGGATTTTCGCAAACAACTCCTCTACGGTTGCCGCCTTAGCCCGTTCTTTCGCATCAAGAACTGTATCAAATGAACGTCGTTCGCGATAGATAGTACGCTGAAATATCAACGCAGTAGCCGGATGTGCCGCTATAAGCCGATCGATAAACGGCATCAGGCGCTCTCTTATCAGTTCTGCGTCAGGATTTGAAAATGTATCGAATATAAAGGCATCAGCCTTGACTTCCGCAAGAACGTCGAGCATGTAAGGCTGCATCAGGCAACGTCCGCTTGTTGCGAGCGACACGACTTGAAGACCCGTATTACGCATAAATTGCATGGGATAACTCATACCGGATCGATCCGTGCTCACTCCCTGCGTAAACGAAGAGCCATATACCGCTATCCTGTGACGAAAATCGGACTTCAACGGTTCGATAACAGCATCGTCATCTATCCCTATCTTACAAGAAATGACCTCCGAATACATCGGCATATACATCATACATTCGTGCATCGTACCATCCATATTCTCAATGAGCGTGAATGTCTCGGTTTTCTCGCCCTTATACGCTTTCAATGAACCGCTTGCCGCATACTGCCATTGACCGTTTGCATTTTTGATATAAAGATCATATCCTTTATAAGAGATCGGCATGGTTGAATGGCTCGAATATACATATCCCCACTTTGTCGTAATCTGTATATTACGCGTGTTCGTTTTAAACAACACAGCCATACCGGCAGAACAACGGAGTTGTCGATTCTCCGTCCTGTTAAAACCTTTATAAACCAATGTATCGACTCTATGATACGGATTGGGAGTCGATTCAAACGGCTTACCTATCAGGTTAAGCGTTGACGCCTCCGTCTGTTTTTGTGCCGAAACCGACAATACGCACGAAAACGACAGAACAACCGTTATGAAAAACTTCTTCATTGCCTTGTATTTTTTAGTTGTTTACTGTAATAAGACCTTCAACCCTTCTGCTACCTGCATAGCATAAAACTGCTCATACTTTTCCATAAACACAGGGTATTTGTCCAGTCCCAATGACACAAAAGGTGATATCTTCAAGAACTCGGCCGGCGATCCTCCCGAAATCAACTTCCTGTCCGCCGGGGTGATGTGAGGTTCGGAGATAGCTATATTTTCACCGGACTCGGTGCGCGCACCTATCAGGTATTTGCAATAAACAGCTATCAGGAAAGCCTCTATCGAAATATCCTTCCCATCCTGCAACATCTGTTTGAGTATGGGTACCACATAAACCGCAAACTTAGCAATGCCATCGCCGCAAAGCCGTGATACCTGATCGCTGATCGCCTTGTTTGAAAATCGTTCGATAAGCTGGTCTTTATACGCTTCAAGGTCAACGCCTTCGGGAACCGGAACATAAGGAGTAACGTCCCTATTCATAAACAGCTTTATCATCGCACGATACCTCTCGTCTGCCATTACAGCATCGACCTTCCTGAATCCTTCCATATAGGCAGGATAAGAAAGAAGAGTATGTGACGCATTGAGAAGACTTAATTTCATGATTTCATACGGGGTCACATCATGGGTGAATGTAACTCCCACTTTCTCCCATACAGGACGGCCTGCAATGAAATTATCTTCAATCACCCATTGTATAAAGTCTTCACAGCACACATCTGTAACCTTACCCGGTTTTGTTACGGGAGTGATTCGATCTACCATCGAATTCGGGAACGTCACTTTCTTTTTCGCCCACGCTGCCACCTCGGGATATTTCGCTTCAAAGTATGACATAAACGCACATTTGGCGGCATTGCCGTTCATCTGCATGTTGTCACACGAAAGAATCGTAATCGGTAAATCTTTCTCCATCCGGCGTTTGAGTCCTTCGGCTACATACCAGAACACACTGCGCGATTGGTTAAAATCAACCTTATATCCCCCTTCGGTAATGGTGAGAGAGATGATTTTTATCTCCTCCGATGCTATTTTAGCGATGATAGGCTCACTATCTATTTCCCCCCATGCCAGTTCAACAAGCGAACCAATCAGCATACTATCCTGTTCGCCGGAAGGGCTGCATGTCGTCAATTGATATATGCCGTCGTCTTTCTTGAGGGCGTTGAACAATACCCCGTCCGTAGGCATAATCATAGCTCCGAATACCCCCCAGCATCTCTGTGACGGATCTTCAAGTAATAGATTTGTGTAAGCTTCGAGATGTGCACGATGGAAGTTTCCAACGCCGAAATGTACTATTCCGGCCTTTATTTCAGCACGATTATAATTAAAAGTCTTCATACGATAATTTCAATGTTTCGGCAAGTGATTTTTCCACCTTGTCGCAATGTTCTATATAGAATTTATAAACCTCATTCCATTTGTAATAAGATGCTTCAACCGCTTCCAACGGCAACCGGAGGTCTTTTTCATTCAGCATAAACTTAACTAAAACGTCCGGATTGCCTTCTGATTGGTAAAAGATCATCTGAAGGTTCGCACCCATTGGAATATCCCAGTACTTCCAACTCCGCAACGCTTCTTCGGAATTACTTGCCTCACGCGCCCACGTTCCGGCTTGCAGATTGGTCAAGATGGCCATCAGAACGCCATCGTGTCCGAAGTTGAGATTGATACCATGACGCTTGCGAACCAGATCTTCGGCAGATTCGTCTAACAAATGGCGTAACGTGCGGGATGCAAGTCCCCAACTACGCCCGTGAGATACCGGTTCAGGACCTTTCTGCGCAAAATACTTATAGTTCTCGATTTCTGCCCAAGCCAATATTTCCTCTTCTGTAAAAATATCCCATATAGGCACTTGGCGGTCGAGGCATTGCATCAGCGACGCCATTAACCAGAAACGATGAATCAGGTCGTACTTGTCATACTCACTTTCTACTTGTGTTACGTCTATAAACAGTCTTGTAAAAAAAGCATCCACATTCAACTTTTCATCTATATATGAACGATATTTTTTATACCAACTGTTTTCTTTGCCGAGTATATACTTATCAAGCGGACTCCTGTCGGGACATACGTTACCGTAGGGATTCAGTGTGGTAAGGAACGAACGGGAGTTGTCTATCTCCGCCCATTCAAGCCCGGGACGCAGCGACAAAATGCCCGAATTTACAGATTGCATGGTGGCCGCCACCCGAAGCACATTCGTTGCGTTAGTCTTCAAATAGGGATGGCCTTCAAATACTTCCGGATAGTTTTGTACCATCCTCCGGCCTATCTCCCTTGTCTGACGATAACCGATTTGTGTCAGATCGCCTTCTTTGTAAAACACATTCTTCTTGAACGGTTTAAGACGTTCGTACAGGGCTTTCCCAAAATCGGTAAGGTTGTTTGTGGCATGAGCTTTCTCCAATACGCCGTATATGGCAGGATAAGTCACCTCATCGTCTATCTGACGCGCTCCATGACGGAAATAGCCGTTTATATAGAAAGGCGTATATCCTTTGGGCGCCGGCGTAACCGGATGTGAAAGATCGGTCACATAATACACGCCGCCCGCACGTTCCGGATCCCTGCGTATCTCGTCGAGAGGATTTTCGGCCACCGGCTTTTCTTTCGGAAGAGAGAGTTTGAATATGCAAGGAAGATCAGACGTCTTTTTCGCATTCGTATTGGTATTGACATACATAACCCCGTCTTTGACCACAATATCTTCCGGCTCGTAAATAACCTGTTCCTGCACATTGTATCGGGCAGTAATCGTCCGCCTATCCGTATCGTACACCCGGATGCAGGAAGGACGGCTGTCATCCTGTTTCCCAACTCCGAAGCAGAAATAGATTTTACCATCATGCATACAGCCCGCTTGCGTGAACCATACCTCATAGGGGAACACCACCTGATCGAGAATGTCATTTTCGTCGAGGCGCACCTTTGCCCCCTCACTCAACGACGGTATACGGAATTTGGTGGCGACATACTGGTTTTCCCATGCATGCTTTGTCACCTTCGCCACAGTACGTTTACGCGCCGAGAATATCCATATAAAGCCCCGCTCCCGATCGACCAGCCAGCTCGGTGCGCCAAAGATGGAGACATACCCTTTCTCCGCCCACTTCGAGCCATCGAGTTCAATTGTCTGTGCGATTTCGCTGCTAAAACGTTTCCCACGACGGGTGATGCTCTCCACAAAGCACAACCATTCCAACTCGCTTCCTACCTTCCCGTTTGTGATATACAAGAGAGGAAACGATGCTCCGCGTTTTGTCTCGACGCCAAAGCATACATTATTTACATGGTTGTCCGGATGGGAGGACGCCAACTCAAAGCCTGCCACAGGTTTCGGATCGGCACTTTTGAAATCATAGATATTCACGTGCCCTCCATCCTCGCACGAGAATATGTAATCATCCCATATTTCAAGTCCTTGCTGTGCCCGCCCCCGTCCTTCCTTTGCCAGGAAGACAGAGCACTCTACCTCTTTCTCCGGCTCTACATACAACTGGGCGATAAGGGGAATAGAGATCAGTAAGCACACGACAGACAAATAGATCTTTTTCATAAGTATGCTCTATAAATTTAAAGTATGATTATGTTCTACGTTAATCGAACAGCTCTACGCCTAACGACTCAAGCCGTTTCTGCAACTCTCCTACATCGAGAGCCCGCGGAGTACAATGCTGCGACGCACTCATGGCAGCGGCAATACCAACTGCCTCTCCCATCGCCATGCAAATACTCATGACGCAGTATGAAGCGTGAGCTCTGTGAGTACCCGATATGCACCGTCCCGCCACCAGAAGCCCTTCCAAGCCCAACGGGAGAAAACAACGATACGGCAAATCGTATGGTTTGCAATATTGTATGGTCGGTTCCGCCTGTCCGGCTCCATCAGGATTATGTATATCGACAATGAACAATGCTTTATGTACCACCACATCGGCAAAACGGCAGCCTTCCGCCATTTCATCGGCATCAATCACATAGTCTCCCATCACCCTGCGGCTTTCGCGCACTCCGGTTGTTGTACCACTTCCGATCACTCTACAGTTTTCGTAACCCGGCAAATTTTCTTTCAAGAATTGAGTCAGGAGGCGTATCTGTTGCCTAAGTTCAAGATCGGCGGCGAAAATAGAGCTTACCGAAGTAATATCCACCCTATTGACTTGTGTCGTATTTACCTGACGGCAACCCGGTCTGACCGACGGATGCAAACGCACTTCCGCATCAGTGTCCGAACCTTCGGGCAGACCAAGACGGCAACCCGGTCTGACCGACGGATGCAAACGCACGGCAGCAAGCATCCGGGGAAGTTCGCCCTCATCGGCTTTCTTTTTACACCAATCAAGAAAACACTCGCCATTCAGTTGAACATTGTCTACATCTCCAATGCAGATAATTCCTTTCGATTCATCTACGCCGTCAATGGTGTATTCAAGGGTTACAGGCTGCATGAGTCCGTCAGCACGTCCTTTTTCTATTTTTGCACCGGCAAGAAAAGATACTATGGCATCACCGGTACAATCAATTGTAACCGCGGCTTCAAAACAGAGCGTCCCCTCGTTACTTGCACACTTAATGCCTTTTACCACCTTTCCGTCACGAATAACATCCGACACGCAACATTGCAAAAAGACATCGACGTTCTTTTCCCTGGCGACAAATTCTGCCAATGTAAGTTTTGCCTCTTCGAAATCGTGAGCATTTCCATGTTCGCCAATCCAGTCATTGTCTTTGACGCCAAGAATAGCACAAACCTCATCGCGCATCGTGTTCTTGCTTACACTACCGAGAATAGGGCCGACATACCCGGCGGTCAGGTTACCTCCGATGACTCCGTATCTTTCGATAAGGGCAACACGTGCTCCTTGCCGGGCGGCGGCTACAGCCGCACATATCCCGGCAGGACCTGCACCTGCTACTATTACATCATAATATTTTGTATTCATTATCTGCTTGTATATGGACCGGAAATAGTCTTAACAGTCATTGCCCCGTCAGAATCTGTGATTGTCACAACTCTGTATTTGTTTCCCCCATCGGTCACACGAACTACAATATGTCCATCATATCCCTTTACTCTCGCAGCCTCTTCCGCCGTAACCCGGTCGTCTACTCCGCTGGGGCGATCGCCCTGCCAGAAGTTAGTGATAAACATGTCACACGCAGGGAGTGTTGTCTCCATCGAATTCAGTATATCGGTACGGGGATGACAATCTACCCACGAATTGACAACAATCGTTTGTGGATTGAGTGCTTTCAGAGCATCTACTTGATTGGTGTTGGTTACACCGTGATGGTTAGCTTTCAAGAGTTCCACCTGACCTACTGCTTTTGCACAGGGCAGTTCGGCATCTTTCCACGCATGACTCGAACGTCCGTTATACTGAAGGTCACCACCGGCAAAGAAATCAAAGTTGCCATACGAAACTTTCATCACACAACTGGTTATATTCTCCGGCGGACAATTGTCACTGGAGGTAATGTTCTTACTGTTTTCGTATGTAATCTCCGAGAGTTCAGGGAATGTCTTCTTTGTGGTAGTGCCCGAACCTGTCCAGATCTCTCCATTCACTGCCACGTTTTGCACCTTTGCAGTAGGATACTTTGCAGGATTATACTTCTGAACGATCTGATTATTCGCCCCTGCTTTGAATATCGCAGCATCGAACTTTTGATTGGCGACATGCCATTTCACTGCATTGATATAGTTATTACAACTTGGAGCATTGTCTGCCATTGTCGCCATGTCGAACGGATAGTTATAATCGGGATAGCCACGATCAAGAAGCGTACCAATCTTGAAATTGTCGAAAATCTCGGCAAAACCTATCAACGAATAAGTATTGGAATTAGCTGATTTTGGCAAGGAAGAAGTATAACCGCCGAAGTGGTCATTATGGAAGTGGGTAAGTACGGCATAATCAATCGTACTGTTACCTGTCCATACCATACACTTACGAATGTAATCAGTTATAATCTGCGAACCACGGGTAGAAGTCAGAGTCGGATCCCAACGACTACGGATACCGGTATTGGTCGTATTACTATTAGAGTTGGTTGTAACACTCGAACTTGCGGCATCAATAAGCATTTGCGTACCATCCGGGAATATTACAAACATGCTTTCACCGGTAGTCGTATTGATGAAATGAATATCCATCACACCCTCCTGCCAGGCAGGAATCGTTTTACCTACCTCTATTTCAGTGGCAGCATCTTCCCCACCTCCATCCGGACGAATCAAAAATGAGTGAGACTCATTGGAGCTGCATCCTACAATCGCAAGGATGAACAGACTAAATATAAATATTAACCTTTGCATGCTATATGAAGATTTAAAAACATCTCTCCGCCTTCAATGCTGACGGCAAGACGAATATAATTACCAAAATTTGAATTTACCTTTATAATATGTTGGCCAAGTCCTTTGAAGATTACAGGCTCACTACCGTCGTCAGCCCAATGTATACCGTCTTGCGATAGTTGTACACGACCTTCGAATACGGGATCTCCTTCTATTTTCTCAACCATAACAAAGAATATAGCCTCATCTGCCCAACCAGCCTCGTAAGGATGAGTGAAGAAAGTACCTTTAAAGAACTTCTTTACCTCAAGATGGGAATCATTAAACATTTTCATATATTACATTCCTCCTTTTATTCTTGTGAAACAACAACAGAATCTATATAAAAGAATACACGACGATTGGTATCAGTACCCACCCAGAAAAGAGGATTGATAAGATTGTCGATGCGTCCATATCCGTCAACGGTATCAGCTGCAATGCCACGCATATCCCAAATTCTGTCCTGACATTGGAACTCTACATATTCACGAAGCTCTGTGTCAAGTTTCAGACGCATGTATTGCCAATTGAGTTTACAGTCGGTCTCATTGTAAATGAGTTTCTGATGACCATCTTTCAAATCCTTGAATCCATCGTGGTCGCCATTAGGATAACGGCGGCCGAACCACCAGGGATCGACTCCCCTCTTACACCAGTCTCCGTCAAGTCCATAAGCCCAATCGCGGTCGGTTATGTCTTCATTGGAATGTTCATACTGCCACTTCTGCATTAATTTGCCATCTACTGCATTGAGATAACGAATTCCTACATGGTAACGTTTTCCACCCTCCTGTACATCGAATCCCATACCAAAATCGCGGATGGAACTCTCATGTAAACCCGGTTGCGGACGGTCACCGCCATCCACCACATCCTGTTCCGCCGTGTATGTAAACCAACATTCTATCTGCAAATATTTGCAGCCCGGACGAGAGAACGAAAGCCGCTTAATGGCATGTCCCAGACAACCTTCCGCCGGAATCTCCGTATAAGGAGCGGCAACAGGTCTTGTCGAAAGTTTAAGAGAGTAAGTGCCGGACATAGCTCCGTGAGTGCCCGGATACCTGAAAGTAGCGGAACTAAGCATGACCGGTGGCCACTGGTCTTTATTGACCAATGTCTTGGGAACATCAAAATCGGGATATTCCGTAAAGTTAGGCATCAATGTCATCCAGCCGTTAAAGCCGGTGTTGAATACATCATAGCTCAACACCCTTTTCAATGGTTGATAGCGACTGCGCAATAAAATTTCTCCAATGCTCATAATATCATTTATTTAATAAAGTTAGTACCCTGGATTTTGAACAAGTTTGCCATTCATTATCAATACATCATCACTTGGCAATGGCCATAAATAAATCTTCTCATCATACTTACGTTCACCATGCTGGACGATATAGGTTCCGTCGGCCATCGCTTCAAAAGAAGGAAATCCGTCTTTGTCAAATGTCGGAGTCTCCGGCCAAAACCAGTTGCCTGCCGCAAAGTATTCCTTTGCCCTGTTGGCTGTACGGGTAAATCCGTACATATTGTGTCCGAAAGCATTCTCAAACTGATGCCAACGAAGCAAGTCGAAATAGCGCAGATTTTCCCATGCAAACTCCACACGACGCTCACGGCGAAGCACTTTGCGCAATGCCGTCTGATCGGTTGTCGTGATGGACGGATAGTCGTTGGTTTGTGTACGGGTGGTGCCATAAGCACGGGCACGGACATCGTTGATGCAAGCAAGGACAGTAGCGTCAATCTCCCCCAGTTCAATCTTAGCTTCGGCATACATCAACAAAACATCGGCATAACGCATAAGAATAACGGGGTTGTCGTTATACAAAGTAGTACGCCATGATTCTTGCGCGCCTTTGCGCAGGCAACAACCATTGTAAGCACAGTTGGAAGCATCCGAACCGCCTTTGGAATCTTTGTTTGTAATCATACGATTTTGCGTATAGTCCATTATTTCGAGTGCGTTTGGCGCAGGATTCCACTCAATACCATAGATACGGCTGCCGGGAGCAGCAAATGTTTCCAGGCAACGGGGATCGCGGTTGGCAAATGGATCGTGAGGATCAAAGCCACTGCCCGGTTCATCAATCGTCTTGCCATTCGTCATTTCGTAGACAGCAAGAAGTTCCCACGAAGGTTGTGCATTATGTGTACCGCCTGCCGAACGGGCAATGAAGGAACCGATAGCCTGTGTAGTAGGTTTACCGTTTTCATCCAACTCAAGGTCGCTTGAGTGAGCAACAGAGAAAATAACTTCTTTGCTTCCTCTTGTCTTGTCGCGGAAAAGTTCTCCATAATCAGGGGCCAAGTCATATACTTCCAGATCCATACAATCTTGCGCAGCCTTTGCGGCAGTCCCGTAGTCGTGTTGATAGAGAGCGGTACGAGCCTTGTAAGCATAAGCCGTTCCTTTGTCCACACGGGTGGCGCCGCTATTATTATTTGCGGCCGGCAAATTTTCTGCGGCATAGTCATAATCGTCATAAATTTGTTTCAGAACGACAGCTTTGTCGGTACGCCCCATCTCAAATGCTTCCTCCGGAGTAATCGAAGTCACGTAGAAAGGAACATCTCCCCAAAGAGTAATCAAACGTGAATAAGCAAACGCCCTGAAAAAACGGGCTTCGGCACGAAGCGTATTCAGTTCAGTGGTGGAATATTTGCCTTCAAGTTTGTCGAGTGCCTCCAAAATCCGGTTGGCACGACTAATGTTCTTATACGTGTAACTCCAAACAGTCTTGATGTTAGGATTACTTGTAGAAGACGCATTCAGTGAACCTGCCGCAATGGTATAAATGTTGGTTCGTTGCGCCCAGTCATCCGTATTACGGTCCAGCGTCCAACCTTCTTCTATAACAAAGAAAGTACTGCGATAAAAATCGTTCAACGAGATTCGAACTTCCTCCGGTGACGAGAACCAGTTTTCACTGGATGCGGCTGAAGGAGGATTCAGATCGAGATTCACACAAGAAGTTACAGATAGAAGAGCTATCATGCAAATCAATACATGTATTTTTTTCATATTATGTAATTTTTTCATACTCCATTAGAATTTGATATCCACTCCAAATGTATAAGTGCGTGTGATATAGGTAGAAGCACCTGCTTCAGGGTCCCATCCCGAAAGATAACTATCAAAGCAGTATGGATCATCAATATTGACGTACACCCGAAGTCCCTTGATTCCGACTTTAGAGACGATTTTTTTAGGAACTGTATAGCCAACGTTGATATTCTTTATACGCATATAGGCACTACTCTTGAGCCAGTAATCCGACATTTTGTAGTTGTTGTATTCACCGCCCTGATGACTCAAACGGGGATAGCTGGCTGCCGCGTTCTGTTCTGCAGTGTTGTACACACTCCAATAATTACGGCTGCCATTGTCGTTCAGAAGGACTGACGGAGCCGGAAGCCATTGTCCCTGCATGGGGCGAATCATACTCTCGGTGAGGCGTGAAAGTTGTTTCCCGACACCATTGAAGAGTAGGGAGAAAGAGAGACCTTTCCAGCCCAAACTAATAGAACCTCCATATAGATAGTGTGGCAATGAGCTGCCAAGCACTACACGGTCGTATGTCTCATTGATAATTCCGTCAGGAGTGCCGTCCGGACCGCTGACATCTACATATTTCACATCACCCGGTTTGGTAGAAGCCGAAAGCAGAGCGCTTTCACTGACTTCCTCTGCAGTCTGGAACAAACCTGCAGTCTTATATCCGTACCAGGAGTTATATTCTGCACCTTCAGTAATAATGGTACCATCGCTGTTAAACTGCTGCTTGCCATTAAGATTATCTATTATAGACTTGTAATCAGAGATATTAAAACTTACCGCATAACTTACATCTCCGATACGGTCAGACCAGCCAAGTTTCACTTCCCAACCGCGGGTATGCATTTTACCTACGTTCCTGTCAGGTGCCGAATAACCTGTAAACGACGGGATTGCCACTGACAAGAGCATATCTGTTGTCTTCTTATAATAATAGTCTGCGCTAAAGTCAAGACGATTGTTAAAGAAAGCGGCATCCACACCTATATCCCAGCTCTGTGTTTTCTCCCAATGGATATTCTCATACGCATAATCCTGTTGAGCGGCAGACATCGAAGATTGGGGCGTAGAACCTGCACTGTCATACATAATGGCATTATTGAACGAAATGTATGTCTGATAAGGATAATTTCCAATCCGCTCATTACCGAGCGTACCGATAGAGGCACGGAACTTCAGATAGTTTATCGGGGTTATGTTTTGCATGAACTTCTCGTTAGAGATGACCCAACCCACCGATGCGGACGGGAAGAATCCCCAACGGTGATCCTTGTGAAAACGTGAAGATCCGTCTTCACGAGCATTGAGCTGGAGGTAGTAACGGCTGTCGTAATTATACATGACACGGCCAAAAAATGAACGGTATGCATTCTGATAAGAATTACCGGCTACGGCAAGAGCATTCTTGTTCGCCAAATCAAGATAAGGGAAAGAAGACAAAGACATATCGTTGGTCGATCCCGACATCGTTTCATACGTATAACTATAATCTTCGTAACCGACCATGGCATTGAAGTTATGTACCTTGCTGAAGGTCTTGTCGTATGTAGCGATGAATTGTTTCTCCAATGATTTGATGTTACGGCGTTCTTCACTTAGCGAATTGGAAGTATATCCCGAAACATATCCCAACATAACATCGGTTTCGTATGCATCGTAAACAGGTATGGCTTTCTTCATTTCCTTGATCGAAACAGTTCCGACGGTAGGAGTCAGATTGGCAGTAAGGGTCAAATCTTTTATAGGCTTATAGCTCAACGAGAATTTACCGGTCATTGTGTTGGATACGGTCTTCTTCTCTCCGCCTTCCAATAAGGCGGCAAGCGTATTGCTAAGACTGCCGTCTTTACCGGGACCTACACGACCATCCGGATAAAGCCCTAAATAAATGGAAGGATACATATAAGCTGCACGAATCGGACTACCGGAAGTCGGGTCATTTTTCGTGGCATAACGTACCGAGAAATCGATAGAACCGGAGAGTTTATCACTAATCTTCAGATTATTACGCGAACGGATAGAGATTCTTTCGTGGTTTGAACCTTTATAGATAGCGTCGGCATTTTCGTAGGTAGCGGAAGTGTGGCTCTTGATTACCTTGTTACCATACGTCATGGTCAAATTGTGCTTATGGCGCATAGCGGTATTCGAAAGAATAGCGTCTTTCCAATCATAGATAGGATATTGAATGGGATCATATCTGTTGTTGGTAGCATAGTTGTCGATGTAGTCCTGTGAATAGTTGGCAAACTCGCCTCCCGCAGGATTACCGGCATCGTTCCACGACCATTCATTATACATTGTCATGTAGTGATAAGGGTCTGTCAGGAATTTCGGAAATTCGGTAGGAGAAGACAACGAAATCTCTCCGTTATAACCGATCGAAAGCTGTCCCTCGGTTGCCTCCTTAGTCGTTATCAAGATAACACCGGCAGCAGCGCGGGCACCATAGATGGATGCAGAAGCTGCATCTTTAAGTACAGTAATCTGCTGTACATCTTCGCTTGCTATATTGTCGAGGCTACTAACCATCATACCATCAACAAGGATAAGCGGACTCGAATCAGACATTGTTGTCACACCACGCACCTGAACCGTAGCACTCGCTCCCGGCATACTGCTCGAACGGGTAACCGTCAGTCCCGGAATCAGTCCTTGCAAAGATTGTGAAAGTTGAGACGTACTCTGTTTCTCGATAAGCGAACTGTTGATTACACCGACCGCACCTGTAAGATCTTTCTTCTTTACAGATCCATAGCCGATAACAACCGTCTCTTCAAGTTGTACAGCATCCTCTTTAAGTTTTATATTTACTACACTTTTACCATCCCATACCACAGTCTCGGTCACATAACCAAGATAACGGAATTCTATTGTATGACCTGATTCAGCGCCATTGAGCGCATACTTTCCCGACATATCGGAGGTAGTACCTTTTGCATTGTCTTTATCGTGGATCACCACTCCGACAAGAGGACCATTGGCATCGCTAACGACACCCTTCATTACATTCTGTGCAAAAGCCAGATTGATTTGCAGGAAACATGCCAATAACAGGCTTAATATACTTTTTTTCATACTCTTTATTCTACGATTTCAAGCAATACATGTTGGTTATACTCTTTAATTGCCTCACCTGTTTCAGGATTACTCGGATGTTGCGCTGAAAAACGTGTCTGGCCACTTGCGTGTGTGCAGTCGATATACTTGCCAGAATATTTGGCACCACTAAGACATAAACGGCCTGCCTGTCCAAACCGTAACACAATCTCATCCATATCCTTAGTCGTGGTAAATATTCCTTCGGCAGGGATATATGCGCCATTATTTTTGTTATCGAGCAACATTCCCGCAAAATTGTAAGTAATAGTTGCCGAATAATTGATAGGCGCACCCGACAAAGTCTCTGTCGCACTTTCCTGAAGAGTCGAAGTCGGAAGAGCCGGTTTCCATTCTTCTCCATCCTTGAACTCAATCATCCAGTAGTTGGAACACATCGTTCCTAATTTGGTCACAAAATAGAAGTGAATCTTTGTGCCGGCAGGAATAACCGTACCTTTCATATCCCCATAGACATACCAATAATCACCGGGAACGGCTCCTGACACATACGGGTCACCATTACCACCCACTGCACGCTCACATACGGCATTCTGCACTACATAACCTGTCCGGTCACATGCCCAATACTCAATCTTACCACTTCCGGCACTCGGAGCAAGATACTTGCCATTGGTTCCCGGGAATACCGATTGTGCCTCATCATCAGCAAATGTTCCACTTGTGTTGGCAGTTAAACTATTCAAGTCCCAATCAGCCAAAATGCCCGAGAAAGCATCTTGTACAAGAGTATAGGTATAGTCTGTATCATCCTGGACGGTTACCGTTACTTTAATTGTCCTTTTGGCAAATGTCTTGTTCTCCGGGAAAGTAAGTTTAATATCACATTCACCTACCCCATTTTCAGGAGAAACGGTCACATCCGCATCTGCACATACAGCCTTCCACTCCTTATCTCCAAAGACTTTGAACGAGGATTCTGTTGTAGTTGCGTCAATCGATTCGGTGATAGGACTGATACCTTTCGGGACAATCATCTTTTGGGTAATAACCAGCTTTAGAGGAGTTACATCATCGCCTATGAAACGAATGGCACCGACACGTGAACTAGTCGACGAATTTTCAGAGACTTTGATTGTAAATTTAGTAATCTCACCTTGTGTCTCATGCGAATCAACAACTGCCCAATGGCTATCGCTTCCATCAGTCTGACAATCGTTATTGACTCTGTAATAGACATTAGATGAAAGGTCAACAGTGAAAAGCCCACCTTCTGCTTCTACATCAAGTGTCTTTGTCGCGAGTGTCATATACGGATCATCCGAGTTATGACAAGATGCAAAAAGCACAAGCGACACACTTGCAAACAATAACATCTTTAGATTCATTTGATTAGTATTTAGGGTTATTATTTATTGACTAGCTAGACATTTTCAGACGTCTTGCATATATAATTCTGTATATCACATAAGCAAGTATCATGGCAATCATCAGTACGATACTTCCTATCACAATTCCTTTGACCGCAAGGGTCTTCGGATCGCCGGCAATAAGCAGACCAATCAGTAAGAGCGCAACGACACCAATGGTAATACAGAAGCAGTTAACAGCCAAATGCGAATAGATTAATACCGCTTTCTTCTCCTTTAACGTCGGTTCGCGATCGGCTTCAGGATCAGTATATTCACAAATGGCTTGATAACCATTGTCTTCATACTTTTTACGTGCCGACCAAACTTCCATGATTGCAAGGATAAGTACAGGAAGTACACAACCGGCAACTGACTCTATAAGGCTTGGACTAATAACGGAGGCAGGAATTATGACGCGAGCCATAATACCAACGAGCCAGGTAAGAATCATTGCAGAAATAAGTTGATTACCTGTCAGCCGCTTCGAGAACAGTCCCCATATCGACGGAATGTATAAAGGACACATCACCATAGTAAGAAGAGTTACTACCACCTTTTCGGCACCTCCGGCAAACGGGATGAGCATTGACAAAGCGATAATCACAAGTCCAAAGACAAATGTGAAGAGACGTCCTACCTTGATACGCTTTTTCTCATCTGCCTGACGGTTTTTCTCTTTGTGTCCCCAAATATCATAAGTATATACATTGGCATATACATTCAAAATGCCCGAAACATTACTCAATGTAGCCGATAGCATCGCTGCCAACATCATACCGACCATCCCTTTCATAAGCACAAGTTTGCTCATATTCACATAAGCGTGTTCGCCGTTGAAAGTCATTGTGGTTGCATCCAAATCAAGCGCAAGTCCGGGTTCCATCACGCGATAAATCATGGTAGGAAGATACCAAATGAGAGGAGTGACGAGATAAAGAATTCCGATTAAATAAGTACTCTTTTTCGCGTCTCTTGTAGTAGGCACGCTTATGTATCGCTGTACAAACGGCCAGTCGCCGCCAATCATGGACACATTAAGAAATATCCACAGTAAAAGCCACCCCCATGTATAGGTCGGAGATGTGCCCGAGAAGAATCCCGGTATCTCACTGGCCTTATCGATAAATGCACTTACGCCTCCTACCGCGTTAAATGAAAGAGGTATCATAAATACAACCACGGCCAGAAGTACTCCGAACTGAATTACATCAGTCATTAGTACCGCAAGAAATCCTCCGGCAATGGTGTATCCAAGAGCGATGGCACCAAGGATGAGAAGCGCCCACCAAATACTTAGGTAACCCATCGGTGAATCGCCCATCATACCCGTACTTGCAAAAATACTGCCACCATCGACTTTGATTAATGCACACATCACAACCGCTACCGCATACAGAGACACTGCCGTATGCACCGCACGGGCTATAATTCCTGAAATTGTGTAAAAACTCACCGTGCGGTGTCCGAACCGGATGGTAAGGAACTCCCCCGGAGATTTAATACGTAGCTCCCGCCATTTGCCCGAGATCCATTTACCGACAATAAACGATGCTACGCCAAGACAAAGTGCAACAACTACCGCAACAAGTCCCGATTTATAAGCAACGCCTCCCCAAACGACAAAGGTACTTGCCGAGAAGATAGTCATGTAGGAAGAGACTCCCGACAGCCACCACGAAGAATTTCGCCCGGCAATAAACATATCTTCGGAGTTTTTGATTTTCCGGGACATCACAACACTCACGGCAATCAGTCCGAGAAAGTAGAGTAAAATAATAATATAATCTAACTGTTCCATATTCTGGTTCTTCTTTATATAATTGCTCCTAGTTTCTTCAATTCCTCTATGAGATTGTGAATATCAGCCTTTTGTACGGTCACACCTGCCTTTATACATTGTGCGGCTGCCACTCCTGCGGCTTGTCCTACCCCCATACAACTTGCCTGAACGCGAAGTGACGCAAAGGAAGTCTTATCAGCACTGATACAGCGTCCCGCTACGAGCAGATTCGGAAAATCTTCAGCTATAAGAGCGCGATAAGGTACATACGCCGCTTTTTTAAGGAAAGTCACGCTCTGTTCCGCACCTGCTGCCACATGAATATCTATAGGATGTGCGCCGCGTGATATGCTATCAGGATATTTATAAGCATTCACATATTCTTCTGCTGTAATGGTATGTACACCTTTGATACGACGTGTCTCACGAATACCGGCATGTACGGCGACGGTCGTCACATAACTGTTTTTAAACTCTTCAAAGTTCTCTTTAAAGATTCGTGCTATTTTAAATACGTCTTCCCGTAAGCGACATTCCGCTGCGGTAAAATTTCTATTATCGATGGCATTTCCTGCAGTACGGGTCATATTAACCGTTACTTCGCCCGGACGAAGAGTAGTGCAAAACCAGGGGCCTCCGAATTCGGGGATGCCAAGTGCCTCTTTCATTGCTAGAAGTTTCTCACGAACTGCAATGCAATGACAATTCTGCCCTTGTTTATTATGGTGCATGGCATCGATTATCATGGGCGAATCTGTATCCACACCTCCTAATATAAAATAGGTGGAAAGAGGTTGCAGCGGTTTACATTCATCTGTTTGCATCGGAACACCCGCCATAGCAGCAAGGTCACCATCCCCAGTGCAGTCGATATACATATCGGCACTAATGGCCTCTGTCCCATTCTTATTCTCAAAGAGGATACAGGATATTTTGCCGTCTTTTGCCTGACAACCGCTTAAGTAAGAGTGCATATACATATCCACGCCGGCTTCCAGCATCATTTGCTGGCATAAAAGCTTGTAAAGCTCCGGATCAAAAGCTACATTGCCAAGAGGTTTCTCAATGATACAGCCTCCCATCTTCTCCAGCCGTTCGATAAATTCCCATGGAATACCGCCTATCACCTTTTCACTATTATAGGTGAAAACACTCAAAGGAGTAACAAGCCCCATTGTAGCCATTCCACCTAAAAACCCATATTGTTCCACAACAGCAGTTTTCGCACCACTGCGAGCAGCCGCAATGGCCGCAATGAAACCAGCTGGTCCGCCACCGCAGACAACTACATCATAGTTGCCCACAATTGTAACCCGTTTCGAAATTTCTATACTTCGTACTTTCTTGTCCATGACCGTTTTTTATCCTTTAATTATTACCAATTCAAATAGATGGTAAACTTTGATGTGCTTTCGACCGCACTTATAAGAAAAGAGGTGTGTTTTCATAGTTCTTTTTCATTAGTTCGACATCATGTTGATGTAACAAAGATAAAGAACAAGAGCTTGAAAAAAAGTTTTTTCCTAACTCTTTTGCCTGCAAACGATTGCGGGAACGTTCCCAAAATCTGCAAACGTTACAAAAGCATTACACAAAAGCAAATGGGATTCGTATTTTACTCCAATATTAGGATTTATTGTTTGAAATCAATATCTTTGCTTTGATTTAAACCATCATTCAGCATGAAGTATATAACCATAAAAGACATCGCTCGACATTTGTCAATATCCGTCTCCACAGTATCTCGTGCATTGGGAGATGACAAGAATATCCGTAAAGAAACGAAAGAAAAGGTGATAGAAGCGGCTAAAAGATTGGGATATAGACCAAACCCTGTAGCAATCAACCTTAAATACGGACATACTAATACCGTGGGAGTGATCGTTCCTGAAATGGTTACGCCGTTTGCTTCACGAGTAATAAACGGAATACAAGAAGTGCTTCACACCAAAAATATAAAGGTGATTATTGCAGAGTCCGGAGGAGATCCGGAAAAAGAAAAAGAGAACCTGCAACTGATGGAAGGATTCATGGTGGACGGCATCATCATCTGCCTTTGCAGTTATAAAAGGAACAAGGAGGAATATTCCCGTTTGCAGCAAGCGGGAATGCCTATGGTGTTCTATGATCGTATTCCCTATGGACTTGAAGTCCCGCAGGTAATAGTGGACGATTATATGAAGTCATTCTTTCTCGTAGAAAGTCTGATCCGAAGCGGACGCAAACAGATTGTTCATATACAGGGACCGGACGATATTTACAACTCCATAGAACGTGTCAGAGGATACAAAGACGCTTTGGCTAAATTCGGGATTCCTTTTGATAAGAATAATATGCTGATAAAAACCGGTATGACTTTTGAAGAAGGGAAAAAAGCTGCGGATATATTAGTGGAAAGAAATATTCCTTTTAATGCTATTTTCGCTTTTACGGAAACATTGGCTATTGGAGCTATGAACAGATTGAGGGAACTTGGGAAAAAAATACCCGAAGAAATCGCCGTAGCCAGTTTTTCAGGAACCGAACTTTCCAACATAGTCTATCCCAAATTGACTACAGTAGAACCGCCTTTGTACCAGATGGGGAAAAAAGCTGCCGAACTTATTTTAGAGAAAATCAAAGATCCGGCATCTCCCAATCATTCAATCGTGTTGGATGCGGAAATCAAAATGCGTGCATCGACGCCCAATGAATAATCGCCCCACTTAATAAAAGCAAGGCGATTTTCTCCCCGTATAATACTTAAATCAAATGGAGATTGTGCTGCTATAACTATCATTTCAGCTACTAGAAATAGTCATAACTTTCATTTTAAGAACTTTATTCCATACATATTTCTATTCTTTTGCAATCTCTATGTCATTGTACCACTACGAGTTTGAATTATTAACATAAAGCTCTAAAGCAGCCAAAGGAGAATAAGAGAGGTTGGAACGTAAACAGTTGGGAATGAGCAGATTTGCACAAAGTTGCCAAATCGGCATAAAGCAAGCGAGTGAGGAATATTGAAGTAGTTCAGTTACTAAATCGTGAGCCACAGTTACCTATGCAAAGCAGGTAACAATGCGGAAAGGCGACTTTGTGCATCAACGGATTTTATTGCGCTGATTCTCAATGTTTTGCGTATCAAGGAACGCTTACAAAATGATTATATTTGCACACTCAAAATGTAAGCGTTATGAAAATCGAAAAATTCAAGGTGTTGCTCTACCTAAAAAAGAGCGGAATGGACAAGAATGGAAAAGCTCCCATCATGGGACGCATCACGGTGAACAGGACTATGGCGCAGTTCTCCTGCAAGTTGTCTTGCACTCCATCGCTTTGGAATCCTCGTGCCAGCCGATTGGAGGGCAAGAGCAAGGAAGCCGTGGAGACCAACAAGGACATCGAGCAGTTGTTGCTTTCCATCCAAAAGGCTTTCGATGTGCTTGTGGAAAAGAGAACGGACTTCGAGGCTAAGGATGTCAAGGAGGCTTTGCAGGGCAGCGTCAAGACACAGACCACCCTTCTCTCCTTCGTGGACGAGCATATCAGTGAACTCAGCACACATGAGGGCATCGATATGTCGAAGAGCAGTGTCTGGACTTACAGAAAAATTCGCAAGAATCTCGCTGAGTTCATCGGGGAGAAGTATAGGTTGACTGATTTGGCTTTCGGACAGCTGACCGAGCCTTTCATCAGTGACTTTCACCATTACTTGCTTGACGAGAAAGGCTTTTCATCAGGAACTATTACCATCTATGTGTCGCTCTTCAAGAAGATGTGCCGCATCGCCTTTGAGCGAGGCTTGTGCAAGAACCTGCTGTTCGCCCATTATCGGGTTGGCACTCCAAGGGTTACGACACCCAAGGCTCTCAGCATGTCTGATTTCATAAAAATCCGTGATGCGGAACTGCCCGAAGACAAGCCGAGACTATCCGTTAGCCGTGACCTGTTTCTTTTCGCCTGCTATGCAGGAACAGCCTTCATAGACACCGTTTCCATCACGAAAGCCAATGTCAAGGTGTTGGAGGATGGCGACAAATGACTCATCTATAACCGCAAGAAGACCGGAACACTTGCCAGGGTGAAACTCCTGCCCGAGGCGTTGGAGCTGATGGCGAAATACGAGGACGGGGCAAGAGATACCCTTTTCCCATTGCTGAGCACGAATCGTGTTCGTATCGACCTCATCACCATCTGCAAGTTGGCGGAAACGAGCAAGACCTATTCCTACCATTCGGGACGACACTCGTTCGCCAGCCTCATTACGCTGGAGGCTGGTGTGCCGATGGAGACCATCTGCAAGATGCTCGGTCACAAGGATGTGAAGATGACGCAGCGGTATGCGAGAGTAACCCAAAAGAAGCTGTTTGAGGACATGGACAAGTTCATCGCTGCAACCGAGAAGGACTTCGTTCTCGCATTATGAACAAGGCTTTCAACTTTTCTTTTTACAGTTCAACTACATTATTATATTATAAGGACAACAACTATGAGCAGAAGTACATTTTCAATTTTGCCTTACATCAACAGACAGAAGGTGAAGGCAGACGGAACAGCCAACATACTTTGCCGCATCACCGTTGACGGCAAAAGTGCAGCCATTTCCACAGGCATATCCTGTACACCACAGGAGTGGAACGCCAAGAAGGGAGAGGTACGGAACGCAAGGGACAACGGACGATTGGCAAGTTTCCTTGCTGAGGTCAAGGATAAATACAACTCACTTCTTACCACCAACGGCATCATCACCGTGGAAATGCTGAAGGCTGTGTTGAAGGACAAGGACACGACAGGAAGGTTCTTGCTGAACTTTGGTGATACCATCGTGGAATGGTATCGAACCTCAAAAGCCAGACAAACCTTTCTGCACAAGCGGACATGGCAGAAGAACCTGAGAGACTTTGTCCATTCGTTGGATAAGGACGACATCGCCTTTGAGGACATAGACGAGAATTTCGGGGAGGAATACAAGCTATTCCTGAAACGAGACCAGGGACGCATCGACAGCTACGTGAACCATTGCCTTCTCTGGCTGAACATGTTGATGTACAAGGCAGTGGACAGGAGCATTATCCGCTTCAATCCCATAGCCAAGATAGGGTATGAGAAGAAGGCAGCCCCGAAGATGACCCATATCAGCAAGGCAGACTTCATCAGGATGCTCTCTACCCCGATGGCTGACGAGCGAACGGAGCTTGCACGCAGATGTTTCATTTTTGCCTCGCTCACCTCCTTATCCTATATAGATGTAAAGAAACTGTACCCTCACCATATCAGTGAGAACTCCGAGGGTAGGAAGTTCATCCGCAAGGAAAGAGAGAAGACAGGCGTGGAGTTCTTCGTGCCGCTCCATCCGATAGCCGAGAAGATTCTTTCGCTCTACAATACCACGGACGACAGCAAGCCTGTTTTTCCACTGGGTGAGAAGAAAGACATCTATCTTGATGTGCATACCCTTGGAATGGTGCTTGGCATAAGTAATAAGTTGGGATTCCACGCCAGCCGCCATACATTCGGAGTCTTGATGCTCAACGAGGACATTCCCATCGGCAGCATAGCCAAGATGATGGGACACGCAGACATTACAAGCACACAGGTCTATGCGCAGGTGACGGAGCAGAAGATTTCAAATGACATGGATAAGCTTATTGCCAAGCGGGAAAGGAACAGATTGTCGAACGAAAAAACTATTGGAAAATGAACAGAGGAGTTATAACTATCAGCGAGAGCGGAACGGTATCCATGCCGACCGATACAGTATGGATGACCATGCAGGAGATTGCCGACATGTATAATGTATTCGGCTGCTATGTGCGCAAGGCTGTCAAGGCTATATTCAAGGATGGCATTCTGAAAGAGCAGGGTGTACGCCGTCATGTCAGGAAGAACGACCGCATCAGCTATGATGTGTATAGCCTTGAACTCGTCATTGCGGTAGCCTTCCGTATTGACAGCATTGAGAGCAGAGCCTTTCGGGAGTTCATCATGCAGTCCGTCATCGGCAGACAGACAAGCCGCACTAAACTGGTCTGTATCTTTACTGAGAATGCAATGGCATAGACCTGCCATAAAGCAACGTTCCTTGGAGGCTTTGCGCCTCCAGCCACTTGGGCGAACCACCGCAGTGTGTTTTAGCATGGTATTAGATTTATACAGGTAACACAAATGATACCCGGCAAACACGAACAACTCGGTATAGCCAATAAAACGAGGCGACAACCTATAACAGCCACACTCGGTAAGTTATACGTTGTCGCCTTGTTCATTTCACACACTCATCAAGGACATTCTCCTACACACCTTTCATTCTGTACGCCTCACGATAGTTAGCCATCAGAATCTTCTGAATGTCGGACTCGCGGTAGAGTATCTTTCCGCCAAGCTGGATATACGGGATGACACCGTTGTTTCGGTAGTCCTGCAGGGTTCTTCGGCTCAGTTGCAGTCTGGCACAAAGCTCCTTGTCCGTCATGAAGCGCTCACCGTCAAGCATGGGGCGGTAGTTCATCACGGCACGTTCAAAATTGTCAACCATTCGGTTGAGGTGGTTCACGATGTGGTTCATCCACTCGCTGTTTCTTGTCATTACTTCATTGCTCATAGTTGTCTCGTTTTATTGTTGATACTTACGTTACTCGTTTTACTTGCTGCATTGGATAAAGTGGCTGTTGTATATTGACAGCCTAACCTGTGCGCTTGCGAAAGCGCATGTCCTTTTTCCTGTCCTCCACTACTGCTACGATAGCCATCACGTCCTCCGGCTTGTAGTAGGTCTTGTGGCTGATTTGCGTATAAGCCAAAGTTCCGTTGTCCCGAAGCGTCTGTACTGTCCGTGGGCAGATGTTGAGCGTCTGACACACGTCCTGCGTGTCGAGCCACTTGTTCATGGTCTTGTCCTCACTGCGCTCACGGATTCTGTCCATGCGCTTCACGAAGTTCTCCAACTGGGCATCAAGATAGTTGAATGCCTCTTCCTCGAATACGATGAATCCCATACTTTTCTTTTTTCTAAGTTAATACTATGTTATATGTCGCAAAGCTCCACGCATATGCTGTGCTCCACGCTTGTGAGTGCAAAGATAAGGCACGGCAATCTAAAAACAAGCGTTTTCAATTTCTGTGGCAGTATGTTGCCGGGGTTTGCCGACTTCAACGCCAAAAACAACAAGAAAAACTTGCACGACTGCAACGAATACATGAACAATGATGAGTTGAGAAATACGTTGAAGTTCTCACAACTATCTCGGTATGCAAATAAGCAAGCCACAACTAAATTGCCACGTTACACCCAATCAGTTGCATGGCTGCACTCAGTACACTTACTTTGCGCCCGACAATCGGTCAATGGTGCAAACCGTGACCACTATACTAACAAATAAAACAGCATAAGCTATGGCAAGAACAAAAGATGTAGTCTTGGCTCCTGAACAGCAGGAGAAAATGACACAGGAGGTGGTGGCTTCGCTTCAATCATCCACTTATGGTAAAGACTATGCCCAAGAACATAGCTCTTTCTTTGAAGAGGTGGAGAACTCCGATTTAGAAGTTGTGACAGAGAATGTGGCTGCAACAACCTCCTGTATGGAGGACGAGCTAACGAACGAGGCTCAATCGCCACAGAATCCGCAGAAGCGCATCAGTGGCAAGCAGCGCAAGGCGACATTAGAGGAGTATCAGCAGACCTTCCTCCAAGTTCCAAGGATTGACGACCGCAAGCCAGTCTTCGTCAGTTCCGATGTACGAGACCGTCTTGATCGTGTCGTCCGCATCCTCGGAGGGAGACGCATGAGCGTATCGGGCATCATCGAGAACATCGTGCGCCACCACCTAAGCCTTTATGAAGAGGACTTCGAGGCTTGGCGCAAATTGTGAGAATTAAGGTCTGCGACCTTGGACGTGGATAGCTGAAAGGCTGTAGTTCCAACTAACGTGTTCTGAGAGGGAGCGAGGTTATGTTTTGGGAATCCCAAAACGCCTCGCTCCACCATGAGGGCGGAGGAATTTTGCTCCCGACGGTCGCAGAAAGTGAGTGTACCAACTGTAAACAGTATATCGAATGACAAGCATACATGAACAAGACAAAAGAAAGGGCGGAAGACCGCCCACAGGCAGGGTTCGCAAGCTGTCGAAGTCTGTCACGGTGAAGTTCTCGAAGCCAAGCTACGAGGCTTTGAGACTGAGGGCGAGAAAAGCCAACCGCAAGTTGGCGGAGTACATCCGTGAGTCCGCCTTGAACGGCGAGGTGGCCAGCGGACACAACGCAGAGACGGTAGCCATCGCCAAGAACCTCATTGGCATGGCGAACAACCTCAACCAACTTACCAAGCTGTCGCATCAGAGAGGCTTCCACGAAACCCATGTATTTGTGGTGGACTTGTTGAGAAGATTGAAAGCAATCCTTGGCGAGTATCGCCAAGCAAGTTATAAACCGAAGCCAAGCAGTATGGGCAGAAAGGAGGATACCACATGATAGGCAAGCTAAAGAAGGGCAGCTCATTTGGTGGTTGCATCCGCTATGTGACAGGCAAGGACGAGGCGAAAACCATCGCCTCGGATGGTGTGTTACTCGGCACGAATGCCGAGATAACGCAAAGTTTCGAGCTACAAAGGCAGCTAAACCCAAGGATTAAGAAGCCTGTGGGGCACATAGCTTTGAGCTTCAAGCCCGAGGATAAGCCACGTTTGACGGATGAGTTCATGGCTAAGATAGCCATTGAATACATGCAGATGATGGGCATCACCGATACCCAATTCATTATCGTAAGGCATCACAACACGGACAATCCACATTGTCATATCGTGTATAACCGCATCAACAATGAGGGCAAACTCATATCAGACGCCCACGATTACAGGCGTAATGAGCAAGTGACCAAGACTCTAAAATCCAAGTATGGACTGACTTACGGAACGGATAAGAGCAAGACTAATACTCGTAAATTGCGCAATGCTGAGCGTGCCAAATACGAAATACACAATGCTGTCAAGGATGCCTTGAAAGTCGCTGATAATTGGCAAAAGTTCAAGAATGAACTTGCAAAGCGAGGTGTTCGCTTGGAAATTGTCTATAAGGACAAGGAGCAAACCAAGGTTCAAGGCATCCGTTTCTGCAAGGATGGATATAGCTTCAAGGGTACACAGATTAGCCGAGACTATAGCTTTGGCAAACTGAATGCGAGATTTGAGGGAACGGAGAACCTTTTATCAGCAAGAGCCAAATCTGCTCAGCAATATGAGCAGGGCTGTCAGAGGAATGAGCAGATGCCATTCATGTCGGAGAGCAGTCAGAATCCTTGGGGCGGTATTTCTTCCATTGGACTTTTTGCTCCAGCCAATGCACAGACCTTTGAGCAATTCCCAGAGGATGAATCATCCAAAAAGAAAAAGAAGAAACGCAGAAGAGGTTTCAGCCTTTGATGCAAGTCATAAACTTAAAATTATAATCGAACATGAAAGAAGAAATGTTAGAAGCCATCTACGGCACTGTTGAGAGATTGGAGCAGAAAGTCGATGAACTTTCTTCTTCACCTAAGAATACAGAGACAGGAAACACTCCTGTTCCTGTAAGTGTTGATACAAGCAAACTTGAAAAAGCCATCATTGCTATGGCTGTAAAAGAAGGGGAAGCTTTAGACAAATTAGTAAGATTAAGAGAGGCTATCTGCATTTTTACCGACCTTACCAAGAAAGAAGCAAGCAAAGATGAACAGCGAAGCAAACTCTTGTTTGATACCATTAATCAGGTGAAACAAGAGCTGAATGCCACATCAAAAAATGTGCAGGACAAACTTCACGCAATGGATAACGCACCTCTGAAGAAAGTAGTGACTCATCGCTTCGAGCCAACTTCAAAGTATGTTCTTCTTTTCATTGGAGGCTTGGCTCTATCTCTTGTCATCTCCATTTGGGGCAACCTAGCCCAATGGCGAGAGTATCAAGCTTGGGAGGTAGCAGACTTGAAATATCGGGCATTGAAGATGGTTCTTCCATCTGATGACCCAAATGTTCGATACATCGAAAAGCATTTTTCTGTTTGCCGAGATGAGAAAGTTATAGATGATGTAAGAAATTGTGTTGCTGCCTACGAGGATTCTATTCGCCATCATCATGAAATGGTTGAAATGGCTACTTATAAAGATAGTATAGCCAATAAGCTTTTGCAAGAATCAAATCGCATAATACGTGCTATGAAAAGCTCAAAATAAAGTTTCTGGAAACTAACTAAACTAAATGAGAGGGAAATAAACTTAATACATTCCCCTCTCATTTATTTAGTGTAATTTTGGAATATAATCTTTATCCCTTTATAATAAGGACATTGGGAGGATTGTCCGATTTTGAGGTAACGAATTGCCAACCGTTCTTGTTGCTGCATTCTGCTTTGATATGCTTTCTTGGCATCTCGTCTATGCTACAAAACGTTCTGAAATTTGCTGTGCTTTCACTAACGAGTGCGATTGTAACTGAATCAATATAGCAGAAATACGGTCTATTCTATTCATTTTGCATCTTTAATTTGAATATTTGAATCTTCAATAATAACAGCTTGTTTATTACTTATAGGAATAAGCTGCAACTTCTCATTATATAGTTGAACTATCTTTTCACCTTTTTTCTTGAATGGAAAATTTCCATAATGGGGAATCGTATAAAAATCGACCAAATCTAAAGAAGTACAGTCTTTCAATTCAGGAGCCTTTTCTATTGGATCAAAATTCACACTTCTCATATATTCTGCATCGGGAGAGGCTATTATTGCTCCGGCAGATTCCCCAATATACAGTTTACCCAATTTCACTTGTTTAGATATAATTTTATCAACACCTTTTCTTTTTAACTCTTGCAAAAGGAAAAATGTATTTCCACCTGTTATGTAGATATAATCGCATTTATGTAATATAGAAGATATTTCCTCTTTGGGCAGTTGGGTAATCTCGACTTCTTCAACAATCATTCCTGCTTCTTCTAAAGCCTTTTTCCCCTTTTTTACATAGAATCGTATTGGTTCTGTAAGGCTTGCAGTTGGTATAAAAGCTATAATTTTCCCTTGCAAATCTTCTTTGGCACAATCGACAAATAGATTAGCAACATCAGCAAATGATGAGCATAAAAATAATCTTTTCATATTCTATAATATTAAGTTTAATACTTTTTGATACAAAGATAGCGTCTTCTATGACAGCCCTATGTCAGTAAGTCTAAATATTGAAGAGTTTTTTCATCGAAAGTACTTATTTTTTATAAGTAATTGAGAATGAGATAAGTTTTTATCTCATAAAAAGAAGAGGTTACGAATTAGAAATATACAGAATGTAGCATCCTGCTGTGATTTGCATAACCATTCAAAGAACTCTTTCGGTTGCAAAGGTACGATATTTAATCGGGGATAAAGAATGTTTTAAGATTTTTTTGAGTATTTGCATCTTTTCGATGAGCCAAGGACAGCTCATGTTTCTTTCGAGGGCAACGACAATGCATCTTATAACTGCAACATCATAAGCCATAATGCCAAACTCATACATAGGGAAGATGGCAACTATTTTATGGCTACAGCCACTGTGAGCACACAGGGACAAAATACCCCAATATTGCAACAGTACATGAAAGCCGATGTCAGAATCATCGTCAGCAATAAAACGTTATGGCAACAGGTATTCGGATAAACTATATCCGAATACCTGCTGTTTGTTTTTGGATGCATATTGTGTTGGTAAGCATCAGATTTTACGCAAAAGTTCTAATTTCCATAAAATTCCTCTTGTAAATCATTGGATATTTAGAAAAATATCGTATCTTTGTCCCCGAATTAAGGCGTTCTTTGCATATTGCAAAATACAGAAACGAGCAGAAGTCCGCTCGTTTCCATATTGTTACCTATATAATATAGGCAAACGCCCAACTTCTTGATTTTCAATCAAAGTCCAATTTAGAACGAGTTATAACTATAAACGAGGACAGAAATACTTTGAAAACATTTTTTAATCAAGTAAATCTTGTCTTACATTATTAACTATAAACATATTGGGTATATATCTCCAGCATGTTGGACATATATAGCCAACATGTAGCGCATATATATCCTGCATGCAGCGTATATATTCACAACAAACAGCTTTTCCAGAAGAAATAGAAACCCTATTTTTCGTTCTTCATCACTCAGATACACAGTAGTAATGGCATAGCAAATAACATATTCAGATGCATCTATTCCAAAATACTGAATAAACTCTTCAATCTTGTCATTTGAAAGAATTATAGCCAGAATTGTAGCCATACCGCTATCAAAAGATCATAGTAAGTTCAGACAGCAATATGAAATTATATAATTTAGTATTCATATGAGAAGACAAGTATTACGGAAAATTTAGTTCTCTATAATAAAAAAGAGTTATATACATAAATTATACTCATCAAAAATTTGCGATTATCTTCTTTTTGCAATAACTTTGCACACAATAAAAAAAGCAAAACAAACGTTATGAAAGCAAAAGTATTCTTTTCTATTGATTCTTCTGTATCAATTACAGCATATTCCAGAAATAATAATGTAATCACATATATCAATGACAGCAAATCTTCTGGATTGAACTACAATTTTACAATTCCAACCTAACACATTATAATTATTAACATCTTTCTTTTTGGGACTGGGAAAGAAAAAACATTTTGTATGAAAAGAATTATTTTCAGTATTCTAATTGGATTTATGGCAATTAGTGTAAGCGCACAACTTATGCGCAGTGAAGAACTTGAAAAGTACGCCAAAGAAAAGTTTGGTGATAAGTGGGAAAACGCAGCAGCCAATATAGGCTCTCAATTATCATTGGATAAAAACAACTCTTTGACGTACACACAAGTCATTGAGTGTGGAGAACAAACAAAAGAGAAATTATATGTTACTCTTAATCATTGGTTTGTTGAGTCTTTTAATGATGCAAACTCTGTCATTCAACTTAATGACAAAGAAGCAGGAGTTATTATTGGCAAAGGATATGTTGCTGGTATTGCTGGTCATACAGGCGGAATGAACGCATATATTGTCAGCATACATCCAATTATAAAAGTTGATATCAAGGACAAAAAAATTCGTGTGACCTATACTGTACAGTGCTATGATGTCGAAAAATCAATTGGTGGTGGCGTTATGTCTGCTTTTTCCAATGGCTCCACAAAACCTACACTATCTAACGAACAATGGGCACTTGAAACATGCTATCCTTTCGTAGAAAAAGATGCGCATAAAGCTAAAAAGACTTCATCGAAAGCATTGGTTATGGCTCACGCATATTCAAATGTTATCATGGATAAAATTGAAGAAGCTGTAAAAAACGGCCTGGTTGGTAACGAATCCGATAATTGGTAATTCAATAATTACTTCTTTATATAGAACCGTTTTAATAAATGGATTTCTTAATGCAAACAACCTATATCTCAAGTATTAATAGCCAACGTGTAGACTATTAATACTTGAGATATAGGTTGTTAACATACAAGAAGCTTTGTATTAACTATTGAAATGATGATACTCTACCTCCCCACAGACGTTTCCATTTTCAATGACGTAATGCGACTCACCCTCAATCTCTCCTGATGATAAATCAGAGTTTATCTTATCATATACCGCTCTTCTTCCCATTTTTACTTGCTCCGATTCGCAAGAAGTGAGAACAAATCCACAAAACAAAATTATAATAAGAATTATCTTTTTCATACTCTACAGTTTCTTATAGCTTTAAGTTTTTAGATTTATTATTTTAAAGAAATAGAACTCTTATTATAATATCCTATCGCAAATTCATAAGGATAGTTATCACCTCTAATCAATAATTGCTCACCTCCAGTTCCATTATCTGTGGTTTTCTCATGTCCCCAATGAACAAAACTGATATAAAGAGTATAGTATTCTTTTTCACCTCCCAAAACTTCTTCCATGTATGGATGTTTAACAAGGTTGAGATTATTCTTATTTATGGAATAATCAACAAAGTGAATGCTTGTAAATTTATCTCCTTTATATGTATAGTATCCTAATCCCCCATTTTTAAAAACTAAGTAATATGTATACGAACCTTTGTTCATTACATAAGTCCCTGTACCGGACTCTAATTCATTCGCAGTAATTTGTTTTTCATAAAACTCATCTTTATCTTCATCTTTGCTACATCCAGCAAACATTAGTGCAGTAATCATTAAGAACAGTAAACTTTTCATGTTTGTTTTTTATGTTTATATTTAGCAAAGAAACAAATAAGTTTGAATACAACCAAATTTTTCAAACTACTTTTCTGAAGATATTCAAAAACAAATATCAAAAGGCTCAAATACATTATTAACTATAAACATGGTGTGTATATATCTCCAGTATGTTGGATATATATAGCCAATATATTGGACATATATACACTACAAACAGCTATTACTTATGCAAACATGGAAGAAATATCAAGACAAGCCTTTATATATATCTTCGCAGATGAAAACAAAAGTATTGATGTGAGAATTAATTTGTGCATACTGGATTATTATATAAAATAAGAATAGTCTACTTCATAAAAATAGTCTACCTTTGTACCGTCTTAATCGACAAGATGTTTTTACCAATTCATAAGGAAGATGTAATTAGTTCTACTCCATATATTAATAATTCCCCCTTATCTTTTAGCAAATTCATCCGCATGAATTAATCTGTTGCACTTGAGCAACTATCCAGATACACTTGTGCAACTATCTGGTTACACAAGTCCATTTCTGAAGTTACTCAACTGCAACATCTAATAATCATCTAAAAGAAATTATAGTATGAGTATACTTTATAAAACAACTCGCTTTGCAGATACCTTTACAGGAGATAAGGATACAAACATTCGTGTACAACTGCTATCATGGGATACACTTGATACAAAAGCTTTTGTAGAGTATCTGGCGTTCAGGAATAATATCACAAAAGGTGATGCATATAAAAATCTAAGTATGGTACTGGAAGGAATAGAAGCCATTCTGAAGGATGGAAACATTCTCAATCTGGATGACTTCGGCAGTTTCTCTCTTAACGGCAGTTTCTGCGAGGACAAAGAACCCAGTGAAAACCATCGGGCAGAATCCATAGAAGTGAAGAACGTTGTGTTTAAAGCAGAAAAGCATCTGAAAAGGACAATAACAGCAGCCGGATTCGAGAAATATAATCCTGAAAAACATAACAAACGAAAATACTAAAACAACATGGAATACGACAGAATTTACTCCATCCGAAAAGGTGAATACTTTGCGGATGCATTGAAACGTGCCGGCAAAGACTTCATCCCGACCAATTGTATTATTAATAAACTCCTCCCCGGACTGGGCGCTACACACTGCGAATTGACAGCACCCCGAAAGTCTATTATTATCGAGCCCAATGTGCCTGTCATTGAATCTAAAGCAAAGGTACACAAGAATTCATTGGCTATCTACAAAGGGGTTAGCATCCGGCAAGTCACCGACTTTCTGGAGAAGAACCAGGACAAACATTACAAATTGCTGACTACTCCCGAAGGCTTTACCAAAATTAAAGAAGCCATGCAGGCCGTAGATATAGATATGTACGCAGAGTGTTTTATCTTGTTTGACGAATGTGAGAAGTTGGTACAGGACGTACATTACCGTGATTCCATCCGCGAACCGATGAATGATTTTTTCCGTTTCCGGGACAAGGCATTGATTTCAGCTACACCCATCGTACCCGAAAAAGATAATCGCTTCGATGGTTTCACACGAGTATTAATCCAACCGGACTACGCATATCAACAGAAACTAAAACTGATTACTACAAACAATGTACTGGCTACTTTGCAAGAGGTAATTGAAGCCAAACGCGGCACAGTCTGTATCTTCTGTAACAGTATCGACTCAATAGACAGTTTCTACCGATTGATTCCCGAATTGAACAATGCTTGCACCTTTTGTAGCGAAGACGGACAGTATAAGTTGTGGAAAGGTAACCGCCGCAAGAAGTCCATAATGATAACCGAACTGGAACGTTACAATTTCTTCACTTCACGTTTCTACTCTGCTGTGGATATTGTATGCAAAAACCCGCCACATGTGATTCTCATCAGTGATTTGTACGGTGCAACCCAATCGGTTATTGATCCGGCTACCGAAGCAATTCAAATCATCGGACGATTTCGAGGTGGAGTAAACACCGTGACACATATTGCTTCTATCCGTCCGGACCTGGAATGTATGTCTGCCAATGAAATTGACAGTTGGATAGAAGGAGCCGCCAGTATTTTCAACGGGTGGAAAAAACAACTGGCACGAACCTCAAATATCGGTGAACGTACTTTGTTGCAGGAAGCCATCGGAGAGAATTCATATCTCCCCTATTTGGATGCGAATGGAAAACCCGACCCGTTTCTGATAGCCAATTTATATGAGAAAGAACAAGTGAAACGACTATATACTTCCGCTGATCTGCTTTGTAATGCCTACCAGCAGACCGATTACTTCGCATTCTCTCATGAAGAGCGTCTTATGCCGGTTTCGGACAATGAACGTATGGCCATCCAACATCGTCTGGCAAAGAAGAAACGGGCACAGCTTATTGTTCATAAACTGGAAGAAATGGAAAAGATGAGTAGGGCTACCGACAAAAAATTGCAAAAACGCTACCAACGCATGCTGGGAAATCTGATTACTACTACCACCGACAGATACCTATACGATTGTTTCTGCCGGTTCGGAGGGGATTTTATTCGCGAATCCGATTATAACGAAAATAAATTGCGGACAGCATTGAATGTAAGCAGCGAACATACGATTAAGCAATCGGGACAAATGAAAATATCTATTCAGCGCACTTTTCCCATAGACTCCGAACTTTCCGTTCAAGAAGCGAAAAGCATGCTAAAACAAGTATATAAAAAAATGGGACTGAACACAGAACGAGGCATCACAACAAAGGAACTGGAACAATATGCCGAGGTGGAAAAAGGTTGGAAACACGACAATAGGACAATCAAAATATTGAAATTCAAGTAATTGGTAATAAAATGCAGTTTTCGCTCCGAAAAAAGCAAAAACTCTATATACATTTCATGTAAACTTCTCTTATTTTTAGCTATTTTGAGTGATAAGTCATTGAGTATAAGAGCTGCCACATTTTTGTTTCTCCCCGTATAATACTTAAAAGAAAGACAAAAATGTGGCAGAGATCAGTTTACATATTATCAAGTATAAAATCAGCTGAAATTCCGAAATTATCTCGTAAACGTTTCACCAGATTTAAATTAAGCGCCCGTTTCCCAGATAAAAGCTCACTGATACGAGACTCTGAAATGCCCAGTTTCTGCGCAGCTTCTTTCTGCTTTATATTTTCAGCGTCCATACGTTTTTTTATAGCGTCTGTTATGATTGTAGAAACCTTTCCCGGTAGAGGATGGTATGCTGCTTCCCATTCATAAATAGCGTCTGTCAAACGTACAAATTCTTCTTTATCAGAATCCGACAGCAACTCCATATCACCAAGTTTAGTTCCTTTTTCAATCAGAACTTCTACTGCCCTTTTATATTCCCTGTATTGGGAATCATTATTAATTTTCATAATACCCTCCTTCTTAAATATTCTTAGCATCAATTCTATCATAATCATTATGAGTGCCAATAAAACGAATTACCATTGTACCTGCAAAAAAAACAACAACTGAAACGAGTCGATAATTATTACCGCGAATATTAAACACATAGCGATTATTTCCTACATAATCGGCTGAAAGAAAATCTTTTTTTAGTTCATTATGATTTTTCCAATTTGCAGCTTCTATTTTTTCTACCCACTTTTCAATGGCATTATTAGCATCTGCATGTTTTTTAATGAAATCTTCCAGCTTTTCAGAATCGATTATTTTCATTACTCTTTTGATTTGAGACAAAGGTAGCAATAATTCCCAAATGTGGAATTTTTATAGAGAGTTATTTTTTATTTTTAAATAATTATTCAACCGTTTACGCGCAAACAATGCCAACACAAATACAAGACAGCCTCCCAGTCCCCATATCCACAATAAAAAATCTCCTCCTTCGGTTTTTCCATAAGAATGTAAACCGCTTAAATAATAGTTCACTCCGAACCAAGTCATGATAACAGAAAGAATGGCTACAACCGAAAGCAGATTAAAACACCAGTCGGTCTTTCCTTTCAGAAGAGGAATGAAACGGATATGAAGCACCAATGCATAAACAACGATTGAAATCAATGCCCAGGTTTCTTTAGGGTCCCAGCCCCAATATCTACCCCAGGAGACGTTTGCCCAAATGGCTCCTAGAAATGTGCCTGCGGTCATAAAGAACAAGCCGAGGATCATTGACATTTCATTCAGTAATGTCAGTTCACGGATGCGGAACTGGAGTTTCACCCGGTTGGTGGCGGAAAGCAAATTCATCAGTACAAGGTTAAATAGTCCTGTCAGTGCGCAAAGCGCAAAGAATACGTAACCAATCATGATAATAGCGACATGAGACATTAGCCAATAAGACTGGAGTACCGGAACCAAAGGAGTGATTTCCGGATTCAGATGGTTCAGTCCTGCCACAAAAAGCATGATTCCACCCAATAATCCCGCTAATGCGGGAAGAATACGGAATCGGCGGGCAAACAGAAGTCCGCTGCCTACCAGCAACCAAGAGGTACATATCATTGACTCGTAAGCATTCGCCCAAGGCGCGTGCCCACAAATATACCAACGTAGCAAGACACCTGCCGTATGCGTAAGGAAAGCGATTGTCAGGAGAGCAATCAGAATACCACTTAGTTTTCTCCCCCATTTGAAGTCCGCAATAATCTCTCCGCAAGCAATGAAAAGTAGGATGCCGCCCAAAATCAGGTAAGCCAGACGACACCAGAAAAATAGATTCAGCTGATTATAGAGAAGTTCGGCTTTCACTTTCCGATTGTCAATAGTGGGAACTTTAGCCTTTGCCTGTTGGAAGACATTCATCATTTCGACGATTTTATCGGCTTCCTTCCAGTTGTTGGAACGAACTCCGTTTCCTAACTCATAGATATACCAATCCATGATTTTGGTTACAAATAAAGAGTCTTTCCCTTGAAAAGCACTTAAATCATCACCCGGTGAATACCATTTTCCCTGCGAATCATTTCCATCCGGGAAAAGCGGTAACAACTGGTGTTGCATGATCCGATAGACGATATTTACCGATTCATCCAGTTTCAATAAATCCGAGTCCAGTCGTTTTCGTTCCGAAGCCGGTTTGGTGTAAATCGTGTTCATTTCATTTGCCAGGATATAGTTGCCGTCTGCATCAAACACATCTTGCCAGGCAATGTATTTGCCATCCCTGCCGAAGCGTTGAAGGAGTTCTTTATTATCGACTTTGATAAAAGGAAAGGCTCCCCACTCATCGGGAAAAGAAAGCAGATTCAGAAAGAATTGATCCGAATCCATACCGTTCAGTTGATCGGCTCCATACAATTTGCGTAAGATGGCAGATGTATAACTGTTGACGGGTTCGAGACGCCCATTTGGATTAAGCACTACCAGACTACCGAACTTTTCGGCATGTAAAGAAGAAACACAAGGTAGTTGAGAAACCACAAGAGGGTGTTGCGCTGCTATGGGTGATTGCTGCAAAGAAACAGATTTTTGTTGTGCACTCAATACCTGCATACTTGATATTCCGGATAAAATCAGGAAGAACAAGAGACAGAAAGGGGCATTATTTTTCATTTCTCCCAACTCTTTACGTAATCGTCCGAAACGGGATTTCTTACTGAACAACGTCCATACAAAACCAACAAGTAACAGAAAATATCCGGTATACGTAAGTTGCATACCGGGACGGTCGTAACTCACAGACAACACAGTCCCCTGTTCATCGGGATCGAACGAAGACTGGAACAAACGGTAACCATCCACATCAATCACTTTATTCATCCGAATGGTTGCCTGCAAAGGAGATTCATTCTCGCTCTTAATCACCAAGTCACTTTCATAAGACATCGGACTATGAGAACCCGGATAACGTTCCAACCTGAAATCATTCAGCGTGACAGAGAAAGGCAGGGAAGTCTTTTCCATCCCTGCTCCCTCATCTTTCATCATGCTGTTTGCCGTTTCCCCCTCACGGATATGCATGATACCCGTCACTCCGACATAGTGAGTGACAGCAGCCCCCAACCAAATAAAAAGAAAAGCTCCATGAAAAATCAGACTGCCTTTACTGATTCTCTTGAAATAGCTTCCCTGAAGAAACATAGCCGATAGATTAACTGCCTGCAATAACTGCAACAGTATAAACCAGGGAGCATAATAAAAATACTCGCGGGCAATGGCAGGGCCATAAGAGTTTTCCACAAAAGTGGCTACTGCCAATATCAAGGCATAAAGTCCCGCTAAGATGTACATCAATACCGGTGAAGCTATCAGTCGAATCAGTTTCATCTGTTTTTCTTCTATAATAAATAATGCTTTTATAAATAAGCAATCCCTTCAATTTCTATCAACAATTCTTCTCTGCATACATCCGCATAGAGATAAGCAATAGGAAGATCCGGACAAAGTTTATCCAAGTCTGCTTTCACAGCCGGCGCATCTTCCTCATTCTTCAGATATACACGAAGAAGTCCTAACTTACCGGAATGTTCTGGCAGATTTTCTCTTCCCTCCTCCAGTCCGATCAAATGCTGGATATTTTCAAGAGTGATTTCCGTTTGCAAAAGTACATCTCCGGTCGTTACGCTTTCCTCGCCACGGATAGCAGCCGTGCCGGAAATATAAATCACTTCCTGCCGACGGTCGGACACAGACTTTCCTCTTTCGAACTTTGGAGTTCCTTTCTCCGTATCCGCCCGATGACTAATCAGCACCTCATCCGAATAAACATGAGCAGCCCGTTGCCAATCATTATCCAAAGGAACGATATCCACTTCTCCGCTGACAGCATTGAAATCAATCAGTATGCCTCCATATTGTGTGCCAATCCCCGTTGCTGCCGGATAGCCTGATTCCCATGCCGAAGAAGCATAAAACAGAGTGCGCACATCATTAAAATCCTGATAACACTGATTGCCATGTGTAATATCAGTGATACGTTCCAGATAATTCCACTGACGGACAATGTCACCGAAATTCATCTGTTCCGCTTTCAATATCTCTTCAACCTTTCTGAACGCTTGTTCCGATTGTTCGCGAACAGGAAGATTCAAATCATCCGCACAAAGTCCTCCCGCTATTATTTCCTTGTAATGAGCAGTCGTGATCCGGAGGTAACGGACAGAAGAAGAAGTGAACTGTTCTTCTATTGTGAGCGCCTCATCCGTAGCCTCCACCAATGAATGTACCTCCAGCACCAAGTTCGCCACCAACGGTTTTTGAGCCACAAGCGAAACGACCGGACGGGGAGAAACGAAATGCCGCTCCACCCATTGTCCCAGAAAGGAACGTTGAAACTTGTATTCCTGATTATCCGTACAACGTGTAAAGAGTACAAGACGGACCACTCTCTCTTCCCGGACAGCGAATGAAAGTAATTCTTCCGCCATCTGTTCCCAACTGTTTCCTTCCGCTTTATACAAATTGCATTTTATTCGATGATACTTCATAGTGCAAATTTCAATGTCTTTTTCTTATAATCTATACTTTATTAATGATAAGAGGTAACGCCTGCCGGAATATCCATACTATAAACAGAAGACATGGTTTTCAAGCCCGGAGTATTTTCCAAAGAATAAAGTATCTTCTTTTGCCGGTCTACCAGCAACATGTGTACTTTCTCTTTTGGATTCACATGTCCCGTCCAGTTTGTAATCAGGAAACGCCCGTCGGAAAAATACTGAAAGCCTCCCAAAAACTTCAACGGTTTACCGGGAATATCCTCATTCGACAATTCCCAAACTGTCTTTCCTTCTGCCGTTACTTCGATTAGTCGTGGATTCTGATCTTTATCCGCTACGGCAATCAGTGTATGTCCGTTAGGCAGGCGGGCCAATGAATGTGGTCCGCCAGGAACATCCAGGTTCCACACCACTTTTCCGTTCATATCATACTCCGTCACACACTGCGGACCATAATGCGCCACCAGAAAATGGCCGTTATCCAAACGTCGTGCATTACGCATGAAAGCAAATCCTTTCTCTTTCACTCCTTCCGGCAGGATGCATACTTCTTTCACAATCTTACCTTTAGGAGAGATTTCCAACATACGGCCTGTGATACATTCGCCCACAAACGTATTTCCATTCTTCAACCGTTGGCAGGCAAAGACCGGACTTTTAGATTCATAATGAAAGATGGTATCGTTCTGACGAGTCATTTCGAGTACTCCATGTCCGGTGGTGAAAAGGATATTGCCATTAGGCAATACCCATAAATCATTGGAATCGGGGGCTTTGTGTTGCCACACGATTTGATTATTTTCCATCACGAAGACAATTCCTTGCGAATAATCCGTTCCTGCAAACGTTTTTGTCTGCGCAGACAAAAATACTGGAAACAGAAAGGCCAGAATCGCAATATATATTCTTGTCATAAATATAAATTCAAAATTAGTTTTATATAAAAGATTTTTCAGGCACGGATGAAGTTCACTACAGAGACAATACGTACTCCTCCAACTCTTCCAGTTCTTTTTCGGAAACCGGTTTGTGAGGTCCGTGTACCTTAAGCATATCTTTCATCGAATAGCTACGACCGTCATACAAATAAGGAGCTGTACGCCAGCACTCATTCAAAGCCGGAACGTCCATCGACAAACCTTTATCGGGTCCGGTAGTCCAATCGACCTTATACTGTTTCAGGTCCGTATAATATTGTCCGGAGTGACAACTTGCACAGTTTTCCTCAAAAATCTTCTTTCCGCTTTTCGCTTTCGCAGAAAGTTTGCCATTCTGAAGATAAGGACTGGGCAGAGGTTTCAGAGACTTCAGATATTCGTCGATAGATTCATAGATTTCATCTTCTCCTTCCATAAACAGAATATACTTCACTCCCGAACGTACCGCAACTTCGGCATTCTTACGAATACCGGTCGCCATACAAGGCGGAGTCTGATGCGAAAGCAAGAGAGTTTTCGTATTCTTCGGATTACCCATGCCATCATTCAGCAAATCCCAGTTAAGCCCGTCCATACGTGCATCATTCGGATGGCAGGTTGCACAGCTTTGCCAATTTTGGAAACAAATGGTCGCATCATGGAAATACATATCGCCTTTACCTACTTTAGTGAAAGCCAACGGAGCACCCAAAACCTGCTTCTGCACGTTCTTGCCGTTCAAATCCATAGACACCAGTTCCGATGTATAATAATTGGCTGTATAAATTTCACCTCCCGTGGCAACCACCGAACGCGGACCTTTTCCCTGTGTAGGAATGAAATCACGGATGCCATACAAGAATCCCGCGTCATTGGGTATATTACCCCATGCTTTCATAGAAGGAGTCACCATTTCTCCCTGTTTCGCCTTGGCAAGACGTTCGTGCAAAGCAATACGATCGATGCGCACCAATTCCTGACTGCCGGCAGCCGCTACAATGATTTGTTTATCATCCGGAGTAACAATGACCGACCACGGATTAGCCGCTCCTTTCTGCGGAGTATCCAGAATGACGGAAGTCAGCCATTTCTTTGCTTTCAAATCAATGATAGACAATGTATTGGTAGCCATCCATCCTCTATCCAACTGATTGGTAGGCAACTGATAACGGGAGATTAAATGAGTGACATACGCAAAAGTATGATTCTTGTCCACTGCTACCGACTTCACATCCGTAGAGCCGTTCGGCAACATGATACGTCCCGAAACCTTTTTCGAAAGTACATCGACCATGTCGAGCTGTACAGCAATCGGATAAGCCGTAGAAGGCATTTCCGGCAGATTATTCGCAATCAACAGACAGGAATCACTTGCAAAGGCAGCCATCGACACAGGTTCACGGCCGACAGCAATTTTAGTTTTCACCTTACGGGTTGCCGGGTCAATCTCCCAAAGTTCGTTATTGAATCGTTGCGTCACCCAAAGAGACTTTGACAACGGATTATACAGAATGTCCGAAGGAGTAGCTCCGCTTTTTGTTTTAGATTGCACCGAAAGTTTCTTGCCGTCCAATTCGTACATCGTACCGTAGTTTCCGTCGCATACCACCCAAAGTTTTCCATTCGCATCCTGCGTCATGGCATTGACAGGAGACGAGAAAGAGACTTTCTTTTCCATTTTCTGCCCGTCGGACGACATCTTGATGAGTTCACAACCTGCCCTGTTTGTTACAAACAAGGATTTCTCGTTGTCTGCCAAAAACAAACGGTCCGGTGAAACCGTAGTTTCCGCTGCTTGCCAAGACGCACAAAGAAACAGAGCAGCCATACCAACAGGTATCAATATCTTCTTTTTCATTTTTTCTCTTGTTTAGTTTGAAGGGATTGAATGTATTGACGAATATTCTCCTGATCTTCCGCACGGGCTGCTTCCCGCTTCTTATCATAATAGTTGTAGAAGTCGAGATCCTTTTGCGACCAGTTGTTCGCTTCGCGGTAGTCTCCGATAAAAGGAACAAGCAAGTCAATCCAAAGAGCCACTTTTCGTATTTCCTGCGGAGTCAACTTAGTACCTCCATGTCCGCTTTCCAGACGTTTAATCAGATTACTCGTGTTAGAACCTGCAAAATAAGGGGGCAGCAATGTAGGTTCGGACAAAGCACTGATCCAGTTTACTTCCGGATGGTGTGCATTACCTCGCCATGCTCCTCCATCTTTATTCTGGGTAGCATGGGTCAAACTCAAATACGAATCCGTATATTTTCTTTTGCTTGGTTTATCCATTACTTTCAATTCACCTTTCAAGCTCATTGGCTGCTTCACTCCATCGTGACAAGAGATACAATGTCTATCCCAGATAGGCTGGATTTCTTTCAGGTAACTGAAATTGCGTTCACCCATCTCATCTTCCGGAGCCAATGCCTTGATACCTTTGTTCATGGCCATAGATACCGGATGCCCTGCTACGGGAACCGTATTCTTATGCTCGTGACATCCTACGCAACTCTGCACCTCGTTCGGTTGCAAAGTAGACCAGCTACGCATCGTCTGAACGACACGTCCGTTTTCATCCAATGCCTGAAAATATAGAGGTTTGCGTGCAGGCACTTTAAAGAAAGCAGAACCATCGGGCTGTACTTCCGTCACACCCAACACTCTCTTCACGTCCCAAGCTGCATTACCTACTCCTACAGGAGAGCTCATGATAGCTCCTCCCCCTTTATCATTACCATTCACTTCGCCTACACCCGCTGCACGGAACTGGATTTCTACCACACGCAACTGTTTGATTGTACCCGGCTTCACCCCTTTCAATCCGTTACCTTCGTAAATATTCTGCATATAATATACACCTTCATTCTTTGTATAATCTACCGAAGATGAACGGCGGAACGGACGTTTGCGAGGAGCAACCAATACAGGTTGATTGCAGGATATACGCGTATCAGAAACCAACAACTCACGTTCTCCGTCCGCATTCATCCAGTAAACGCCAAATTCCATCGGATGTCCGACGTAATAGCCCAACGGAGTATAGGAAATTAAAAACTCCGTCTCACTCAACGGGAAAGGGTGCTGAAACTGATCGGTAAACTTCCCATAGCCGTCAATACGCTCCGGTTCCGGTTTGTGAACCGGAGCTACGAACATGACACCTTCATTCTCATCGCGTCCGGCTTCGGGATCTATAATACCCAATTTGCCATGTTGAGGAGTATGATGCCCCATAAAAACTCCCATCAACTTACGAGTGCCGGGGATTTGGCGAATCTGTGCCACCGTTGTCGGGAACCAGCTGTTCATTCCGTAATATTCCGCCTGCCCTGTTCCATCGGGATTCATCTGGAAAAGAGGTTGCGCCCAAACCTGCCCGCGGTCATTGTAATCCCAACGAGTATAAACCACACGGCCGTCATCCAACAGAGTCGGAGTGACAGTGTGCACCTGATCGAAACCGACCTGACGCATATAACGTCCTTCCCTATCGCAGAGATACATATTGCTGACTTCCGTAAACCAACAGTCTACCGTGCTTCCACAACGGGTAGAATTGAAAAGGATATTATCATCCGGCAAGTAAATACCTTCAATATCGGCATGTCCTTTTCCAAAAGTCAACTGTTTGATTTCACGTGTCTTCAAATCCATTTCATACAGATGAAAGTCATCCTCCTTACGGGACTTCTTCCAGGAGAAAAGCAAGTGTTGACCGTCGAAGTGGAGATTCGGATCACGAACCACTCCTTCTTCATCTGTCAACAGCGTCTCTACTTCCGCCCAAATTCCATTCATCTTCAATTTCGCCAACGCACCGCCCGCAATGTAGTTGCATTCAGCACGGGCATCCGACACTCCTTCGGTATAAGCAAAGAAAGAGGGACGCAACGTTCTGTACTTTGTGAAAACAATCTCCGGTTTATCTGCAGTGAAGGCTTCCAAACGCTTGATACGTCTTTGTTCACACGCTTTCAGATAAGACAGGAAAGCCGATTCGATGCTTTCCGGAGCATTAGTCACAGCAGCTTTGATGTTCAGTTTCTGTAAACGCACGGAAAGTTCCTGATTAAAACTCTTATTAAACCAGTCTACATCACCCGTTGTTCCATCCTGTAGCCACCAATCGTAATAGACCGGATAGGCACGCGTCAATCTCCGGTGCACGGCTTTTATCTTGTTTTCTGTTTCTTCCTGATTACCTTTCTGTTTTATCGCCTGAATTTCCGCGTACTTCTTCTGAATCTCGACGATAAAACCTTTCGCGTCGGTAGGCTGAAGGGAAGTGTCTTTCGTCTGCCATGCTACGATGGAGAGGAACACACAGCATGCCATCCCACACTTCAACAGCTTCATTAATTTCGATCTTATCATTTTATCTTCTTATTTACCTTCCTGAAAAAAGAACGATTACAAACCTTTCTTCAGCTCCTTATAGGATTCTACAATCTGAATACCGCTTGATGTACCAATACGGGTAGCGCCCGCCTGAATCAATGCCAACGCAGAATCCAGATCACGAATACCACCTGCTGCTTTCACTCCGATAGTAGGTCCTACCACACGACGCATCAATGCTACATCATGCACTGTTGCTCCTGCCGTACCGAATCCGGTAGAGGTTTTCACAAAATCCACTCCGGCTTCTTTAGCTATACGACATACGGTTTCTTTCTCTTCATCCGTCAGATAGCAAGTTTCAAGAATGACCTTACAGATCACACCGGCAGGTTTGCAGATAGAAACCATGTCTTCAATCTCTTTCTTTACGATTTCAGTCTGTCCTTTCTGTAAAGCACGAACATTGATGACTGTATCTATTTCAGTAGCACCTTTAGCAATGGCATCACGGGTTTCAAATGCTTTGCACTCTACTGTGTTTTGTCCCAATGGAAAACCGATAGCGGCTCCTACACGCACTCCCGATCCTTCAAGCAACTTCACACAAGTTTCTACTTCCGCAGGATTGATGGCTACCATCGCAAACTGATACTGACGTGCTTCCGCACAAAGTTTCTCAATAGGCGATGCATCACCGAAAGGTTTCAGGAATGTATGGTCGATCATACCTGCCAACTGTTCTACTGATAATTCTGCAATCACTTCGTTTATATTCTTCTTTTCCATTATTTTGAGTCGTTTAACAAGTTATTATAAATATGTTGTTTCTTAAAAAGTCAATACGCATTTCAATACTTCACCCCGTTTCACGGCAGCAAAGGCTTCTTCTATTTCTTCTATCGCAAAGCGATGAGTGATAAAGTCGGATGCAGAAAGTCTGCCCTCTTCAATCCATTGTGCCAATGTGGTCATTGCCGCCTTTTCTTCCGAACGGGTAGGCCATTGATGCATGTGCAGGTCGAAGTTATAAGGAGCTTTCGACAAGTCGAAAGTTGGATTCTTAGTCATAACACCATAGACACAAACATCTCCACCCATCTTCACTAATGGTAATACGGAATTTACGACTACATCCAGTCCTACCGCATCAATGACAGCATCATAAGAGCGATTAGCCGCAGCAATAAATTCCGGAGTACTAATTTCGGCGGGTGTATATCCGTTATCTGCTCCCATCCGGCAAGCTACTTCCAGTTTAGCGGGAAGCATATCGACAATATCAATCTGTCCCAGACCGAACAATTTACCCAACTTCACAAAGCTCAATCCTACAGGACCGGAGCCTACTACGATCACCTTTTTCCCCGGAGTCAGATTGAAATCCTTGAAAGCTCCCAACACTTCGCGCCAGGTACAAGAGATGACTGCTTCTTCCGGTTGCACATGTGAAGGGACTGTGTTCTGAATCTCAAAACTGTCCCAGCATCCCTGTTCAGGTGTAGCTAGTCCCTCTTCTTTCAGTACTTCAAAGTCATTCACTACTACATATTCGCTGAAACCACCCCAGCCGCTATCGACACCTTGCGCACCAAAATCGGAAATAAGACCACCAATAGCACGGTTGCCTACTTTAAAGTTACGTACTTTTTCACCGACAGCCACTACTATTCCGGCATTCTCATGTCCCAAAGCCAATGGATAAGTATCCACTCCGGGGAATTTTCCGGCTATCAGTTTACTGTCAGTCGCATTACACAAAGCAACCATTTCTGTTTTCACCAATGCCTGATAAGCATTGATTACAGGAGTTTCCACCTGTCGTATTTCAATTTTGCCGGGAGCCGGCACTATTACTGTTTTCATTTGATTATTAGGTTTTATATAGAATCTAGTTCAGTTTTTGCAATTTCAGTATACATATCGCACAAAGCGTGATAAGCTTTATCAAAAACAGGCATCCAAGCCTCATACTTCTTCACGTTTTCCTGAATCGGCTGCACGGTCTGTTCGATACGGACAAAGCGGTCTATCACAGAGAAGTCTTTAAAGACTCCCGCACCGATACCTGCCAGAATAGCCGCTCCCATCGAAGTTGCCTCTTCCAGATAATTAGGTACACGGATTTCTGCCTGATAGATGTCTGCCATCATCTGGCGCCATACAGGATTCTGCGCACATCCTCCAATCACCGTCACCTGGTCGATGGGAACGTGTTTGCGGAAGATATTGACGATAAATCCCAGATTGAGGGTAATTCCCTCCATCACAGCACGTAGCATATCACCATGTGTATGCCCCAGCGTCAGACCGATAAATGCTCCTTTGGCGTCTACATTCCAACGGGGAGTACGTTCACCAAGCATATAAGGTAGAAATAGGAGTTTATTGGCACCTATTGGAGAGGAAAGAATCTGTTCGTCAATCAGTTCGAACACGCTACGTCCGAGTTGAGTAGCCAATGCCTGCTCGTGCTGGCAGAGTTGGTTAATCATCCAGTTGTAGGAAGAGCCTGCCGCCTGCATCGTTCCCGACGGATGCAGCATGCCCGGCACTACGTGCGCCCAGTTCATGGTGCGGCGTTGTTCGTCTACAATCGGTTTTTCTACTGTCAGAGCTACCCAGGAGGAAGAACCCAGATAGTTGTATGCGCTACCCGGAGCCACACAGCCGACGCCTACTCCGGCACAACTACCGTCGCCTCCACCACAGATTACGGGTGTTCCGGCAAGCAGTCCTGTTTCACGGGCAGCTTCGTTGGTCACCTCACCGATCACGTCGATAGATGAACGGACTTCCGGGAATAGGGAAAGATCAAGTCCGGCAGCTTCTATGATTTCTTCACTCCATTGCCAACGGTTCAGGTCGTATGCATTGGTACCCGAAGCATCCGAGGGATCAGTGGCTAGAGTACCGCAGAGACGGAAATTGATATAATCCTTGGCATTCAATATCTTGGCTGTCTGTGCAAAGATTTCCGGTTCGTGTTTCTTTACCCACATCAGTTTCTCGATGGAATAGGAAGCGCTGATCCGGTGTCCCGTGATTTCATAGAAATGAAGCGGATCTATCTTTTCGGAAAGAATAGTCTCTTCTTTCTGCGAACGCTGGTCGCAATAAAGCATGTGAGGACGAATCGGGTGACCGTTTTTATCCACACAAAGACAACCCATCATTTGTCCGCTAAGTGCCACACCGGCAATATCATTGGGAGATACCAGTTTGAGAAGTGCCTGCGTGGTATCTACAATCGCTTTCCACCAATGGAGCGGATTCTGTTCCGCCCGGTTGCCGGAAGCGTAATCTGTAGGGTATGCGGCTGTACGTGAAGCAATCAGTAGTCCCGATTCATCGAACAAGGTTGCTTTGTTGCCACTAGTACCCAAGTCATGTGCTAATATATACATAATCTCTTTTTCTTTTTCAATTAATAGGATCAGAGTGCCGCATTCGTGTATCCGGTAAGTCCGACGAAAATACCACCGACGATACCACCCAGGATAATCACCAGCCAACGGGGAAAGGCTTCTTTCAGCAATCCGCCACGTGTGCCTTTCGGTGCGCAAAGTACGTCGGCCAGAATGAAGCCCATTGCAATCGCCCATCCCATATCTACCCAGGGAGCACTGCCCCGATTTCCCTGATGAATCAGGCAGAATTGCATCGGCAGACCGTCGGCGTCATTCAGCAACCCGGTGGAGAAACCAAAACCGGGCAGTTTGTGATTGACCACCCAAAAAGTTCCGATAATAAGGGCGGCTGCCATAAATCCACCTATCGGACCAAAGTCCTTTACTAATTTAGGCCAACTCATCAACACGGTAAAGGTGACGGCAAAAGCTCCGAAAATAGATGTGATGATTCCGGCATGATACATGCCGAAAAATTCATTATAGGTCTGTAACCATTCGCTCATTGTTATTTCCTCCTTAATTTATCTTCCGGGCACAATCGCACGAACGGATTTTCCATACTAATATTCCTGCCAAGGCACCTCCTATCAGACAACAGATTAAGGTAGGTACTGCATAAAAGAAATTGGTGATATCGCCTTGAAAGCGGACAATTCCCCAGGCAATTCCCGCAGAGCCGATACACCAGCCCTGATCCAGCCATATTTTTCCCGGAGGATTCAGAATAGCTCCATGATAATGGTTCATATACCACATAATGCCGATAATCAGTGTGGCCGCCAACCAGCCTCCCATCAGACCGTATGTCTTCCAAAGTTCCGGCCAGATGCCAAAAGCAAATCCGCCACAGATGGCAGAGCCGGCAAAGGTCGATAGATATTGCTTCATATAATTGATAATGTGTTTTTTAGGTTTATAATAGTAGTTCAGGGTTGTTTATTTATTCCAAAGACAACTTAGCCAATGTGAAAGGCTTGTCATGTTTCGTGTTTACCTTATCCGGTCCAGTCACCAAGTCGAAACAGGACACAATCACCTGTCCGTTCCATACGATAGGTTCGCCCGGCTGATCCAGACCTCCGTCACTGCCATCACAGTCAGGGCTTTGAGCAATACGCTGAATTTTTCCGTCTTTATCAATGCGTGCAACTGCATTCGCCGAGAAATCCGCTACCCAGATATTACCTTTATCGTCTATACACATTCCGTCCGTGGTACGCAACTGGGTGGTATCTTTTGCCCATACATCATTACTAAGTACATTCCCTTCCACATCCATCTTTATGCGGTGAACAGCACCATCACCGAAATTTCCAACAAAGAGGTCGCCCGCTTCGTTGAAAACAATTCCATCCAGTCCGTATTGTACTTCTGGGTTCTTTGTGATAACGGTGGTAATAAGGTTTTTATCTTCTAATGTATTAGTCACTGCCACATCACGGTCATTCATATCAAAGCAATATACCCCGCTGACCAACAATCCCGAAGGATCTTTTATCTGCGATAATGAACTCTGCGTGACGTACAGTTTCCCGTTGCGGATACGCAGGCCGTTAGGATGCTCCATACCGGATGCCACAGTGATTGTTTCTTTTAATTGGTCGTTTTCAAACTTCAGACGAAGAACACGTCCTTTATTCTGTGCTTTCTCTGCTCCACTCCAACCTTGATTGTCGCAAATAAACAGATCACCCTCTTCATTAAAGGCAATTCCCATCGGAGAAGCCCAGCCAGTTTCTTCCAATACCGGAACATCCATCCATTTCGTAATCTCGCCATTTTTAGTGATGCGCATCAGACAAGCAGGCTGTGTGATATCTGCAAAATTCGGACAGGCCAGAATCAAATCTCCATTAGGAGCGATAGCCATTCCGTCCGGTGTCGGACAACAATCCGGTAAATTTGCAAACAATTCGCTCTTCTGCGGAAGAGCATTCTCACTACTTTTCTGTTTCGGAGAAGTACATTGAATACAAGTTGCTCCCATCAATGAAGCTGCCACAAGAGATAGTAAATAATACTTTTTCATGGTTAGATAATACAAATGTTTATGTTTATAATATGAGTCCGTTAGTTCGGTACGCAAACATACTGGTATTTATCAGCAAAGAAGGAAAATGACAAATCAATAAAGGACAAAAATTGTTCAAAATGCTATTAAAAGAGCCGGTTTGAGCTGTAAATAGAGAGAAGGAACAAAATATGGAAAGACTGAAAACAGAATATGAAAGGATTGAACCCCCTTTTATATATACCTTATATTATAAAAGCAGTCGGCACTTACTTCCTATGCAATACTCTACTTTCCCCTCCGTTCACGGCTAATTTAGGCTAAAAAGAACATTTTCTCATAAAAAGTTTTTGTAATATCAGAGTTAATCGTATTTTTGTGTACAATTTTGGTGTAGTGATGACAGAAGAAGAAAAAAAGTTATTGAATTCCTTTGAAACGCAACTCCGGCATTTGATTTATTTGCACGATGAACTAAAGCGTGAAAATGCCGAATTGAAGAAGCTTCTCGATAATGAAAAGCTGAAAAACGAGAAGGTACAAGCTCAATACGATGAATTGGAAGTCAGCTATACAAACCTAAAAACAGCTACGGCAATCAGCCTTAACGGCAGCGACGTAAAAGAGACGAAGCTGCGATTGTCAAAATTAGTGCGTGAAGTCGATAAATGCATCGCTTTGTTGAATGAATAAGAAGAAGATGTATGAACGATAAAATAAAGATAAACCTGCAGATAGCAGATTCAAACTATCCGTTAACCATCAACCGTGAGGAAGAACAAATGGTACGGGAAGCCGCCAAGCAGGTAAATGTCAGGCTTAATAAGTACCGGGAGGTTTATAAGAACTTGGAACCGGAGAAAATTATTGCCATGGTAGCCTATCAGTTCTCGTTAGAGAGACTGCAATTGATGCAACGTAATGATACCAGCCCCTATGTGGAGAAGGTAAAAGAACTGACAGAATTGCTGGAGGATTATTTTAAGGAGGAATAAATCCCGACCGGCTATTCACTGATAAGAGATAAAACAACCACGCACTGCACAATATCCAAGCAAAGATACATGCTTTGATATTTGGCGGTGCGTTTTTATTTATATACTTAAATTAAATGTAGAATGATAGCAATAATAGCAACAGCAATTGCTTGCTTCATCGTAGGAGGAATCCTTTCATATATACTATTCCGGTATGTACTGAAATCCAAATACGATAATGTCCTGAAAGAAGCAGAGACAGAAGCGGAAGTAATTAAGAAAAACAAGCTGCTGGAAGTGAAGGAGAAATTCCTGAATAAAAAAGCAGATCTTGAAAAAGAGGTAGCATTGCGGAATCAGAAGATTCAGCAGGCGGAAAACAAACTGAAACAACGCGAAATGGTTCTTAGCCAGCGTCAGGAAGAAATCCAACGCAAAAAGTTGGAAGCCGAAGCGGTAAAAGAGAACCTGGAAGCGCAACTTGTCATTGTTGATAAGAAAAAAGATGAACTCGATAAACTGCAACAGCAGGAAATCGATAAACTGGAAGCAATCTCCGGATTGTCTGCCGAAGAGGCCAAAGAACGCCTGGTAGAATCACTGAAAGAAGAAGCTAAAACGCAGGCACAGTCATTCATTAATGACATTATGGATGATGCTAAGTTAACTGCCAGCAAAGAAGCGAAACGTATCGTTATCCAGTCTATCCAACGGGTAGCTACGGAAACTGCCATCGAAAACTCTGTTACGGTATTCCATATTGAATCAGATGAAATCAAAGGACGTATTATCGGACGTGAAGGACGTAACATCCGTGCTTTGGAAGCCGCTACCGGCGTTGAAATCGTTGTTGACGACACTCCGGAAGCTATCGTTCTTTCTGCCTTCGACCCGGTTCGCCGTGAAATTGCCCGTTTGGCACTGCATCAGCTTGTGACCGACGGACGTATCCATCCGGCTCGTATCGAGGAAGTGGTGGCTAAAGTTCGCAAACAGGTGGAAGAAGAAATTATCGAAACCGGTAAACGTACAACCATCGACCTGGGTATCCACGGTCTGCATCCTGAATTGATCCGTATCATCGGTAAGATGAAATATCGTTCTTCTTATGGTCAGAACTTGTTGCAGCATGCACGTGAAACAGCCAATCTTTGTGCTGTGATGGCATCTGAACTGGGATTGAACCCGAAGAAAGCGAAACGTGCAGGTTTGCTGCATGATATCGGTAAAGTGCCTGATGAGGAACCGGAATTGCCGCACGCATTGCTGGGTATGAAACTTGCCGAGAAGTACAAAGAAAAACCGGATATTTGCAACGCTATCGGTGCTCACCACGACGAAACGGAAATGACCAGTTTGCTGGCTCCTATCGTACAGGTATGTGACGCCATCTCCGGTGCACGCCCGGGTGCACGCCGCGAAATCGTAGAGGCTTACATCAAGCGTCTGAACGATCTCGAACAACTGGCTATGGCTTATCCGGGTGTAACAAAGACTTATGCTATCCAGGCAGGGCGCGAACTCCGTGTTATCGTTGGTGCGGATAAGATCGACGACAAGCAGACAGAAAGCCTGTCAGGAGAAATCGCTAAGAAAATCCAGGATGAAATGACTTATCCGGGACAAGTGAAGATTACCGTCATTCGTGAAACACGTGCGGTTAGTTTCGCTAAATAAAGAAACCATTCAAAAGAAGATTCATATAAGGGCGAAGAAATTCGCCCTTTTTTAGTATACGACTATGGAAAAGTATCAAATTGAGATTTGTACGAATTCAGTGGAAAGCTGCCTGGCTGCACAGGAAGGTGGTGCCAACCGGGTGGAATTATGTGCCGGAATACCGGAAGGCGGGACAACCCCTTCCTATGGTGAAATAGCCATTGCAAGAGAAGTACTGACTCATACCCGCCTGCATGTTATTATCCGGCCACGTGGAGGAGATTTTCTTTATTCGGATATAGAAATCAGAACAATGCTGAAAGACATCGAAATCGCACGGAGATTGGGGGCAGACGGAGTCGTATTCGGTTGCCTGACAGCAGACGGCGAAGTAGACTTGACATCAATGCAGATCCTAATGGAAGCCTCTAAAGGGCTGTCAGTCACCTTCCACCGGGCATTTGACGTATGTCGTAATCCTCAAAAGGCACTGGAGGAGATCATAGAGCTGGGATGCAACCGTATTCTGACTTCCGGGCAGCAACCTACGGCTGAACAAGGTATCGGTCTTTTAAAAGAATTGCAAGGACTGGCTGCGGGAAGAATTACGTTACTTGCCGGCTGTGGAGTAAATGAAAATAATATTGCGCGGATTGCGGCAGAAACCGGAATCAATGAGTTTCATTTCTCGGCACGCGAAAGTATTCAAAGTGAAATGAAATTCAGAAATGAAGTTGTCTCAATGGGAGGAACAGTACATATCAACGAGTACGAACGAAATGTGACTTCCGTGCGAAGAGTCAAAGAAACAGTGGAGGCTTTATATAAAGGAATGTAAGTTATCGCCTCTCTACTATATACTAAGAAATGGTGAACATACAGCTTTAAGCCTTTTGTTCACCATTTCTATTTTACATTACCACCAGCGGTATCAAGAAAAACCGCTATACCTTTATTTATAAATAAGGAATCACCGTAATATAAATACCTGTAATAATAGCCGAAGTAATTACTCCCGAGATATTAGCTCCCAAGGCATCTCCCAAGACGAATGAGTCCGGATTATCTTTGCTTACAATCTTTTGTGCAACCTTTGCAGTAGTCGGCACACAGCTAACAGCCGCAATACCGATGACCGGATTGTAATTACCCCGTTTAATAATATACATGATATATCCTCCGATTATTCCTCCGATACCGGAAAGTAATAATGCTACAATGCCTAATACTAATAGTTTCAATATCTTCGGATCGAGCAGCAGATGTGCATCACAAAGTACACCCAGCAACACGCCCAACATAAAAGTCGATCCATAAAGCAGCGGACCGCTCACAAAATCATAAATGTGTTTCATACCCGACTCACGAACAGCAACCCCCAGGAATAAAGAGAAGAACAAAGGAGAAGCTACCGGGAATAAGAAACAGAGAATAGCACAAAGAACAGCAGAGAAAGCCAGTTTCACTTTGGCATCGTAATTCTTCGGAGCCTTCTTTGTCACCATCTTAATAGAACGGAAACGTTTGGGAACCAACAGTTTCACAAGGTAAGGATAGCCTCCATACGTCAATCCTAAATAAAGATAGGCAACCACCGTAATAGGCACAAACAAATGCTTTGCCAATGCCAGTGAAGTAAACAATACCATCGGTCCGTCTGCTCCACCTACCATAGCCACTGATGCACTTTCTTTGAGAGTCAGGCCGAGAGCGGAAGCAATAGGAACTGTCAGGAAAGTGCCCAATTCTGCACACAGAGCAAGGAATATACTTGCAAATGGTTTCTGAAGCAGGAATCCGACATCCAAAAGCGTCCCGATACCCATAAAGACAAAGCAAGCTATGAGTCCATTACTAAACGTCAGAGTGTAAACAGGTTGCAGGAAATCTATCTGCATGGTATTCATTAATTGATCCGTATCTGAAAGCATTGGATCAAGAAAGAGGTTACCCAGTGTGCCGTCGGGCATAATCAGTGTTCCGCAGTTGATAGCTACCATTCCCAGTCCCATAGGGATCATCACCATAGGTTCGAGGATACCTTTCCAACCTAAATAGATTAGTAACAGACCGAGCAGTGCCAGAAAAACTCTTGCAGAAGCAAGTACCCATCCGCTTGCCATCATTGTACCAATACCTTGAAATAAGGTAGCAAAATCTATATTTTCCATAAATTAGTTTCCTTTTATTGTTTGTTGTTAGTAAGTTTCTTTGAGTTCTTCTTATTGACATGCGCCTGCTCTTCTTCCCGCAGAAAGAATTCACGGGTATCCTGCGAATAATAATAATTCACCAGATTATTTTCTGAAGCTCCCGGACTCACTCCATGATAATAGCCGGAGTAGCCAGTAAAGTTTCTGTCAATCCCCCTACTGTAGTCTTCACGAGAATCACCTAAAGCATCTTCATCTGCAATAGGTATCTGCCGGACTAATCTTTCCACCTTCTGCCGATGCTGCCGCCAGCGTCGTAACCGGAGTAGTTCCAAACGGTGGGAACTATAAAAGTCAAATGAATCAGCCGCATAAGCAATCAACTTAATGACCACAGCGACAAAAAAACCGATGAGGAAAGTAAGCCCCATCATCGCAAGAGTAGACAGTAATAAATGAATCATAGCAATATAAAAATTAGGTTGTACAATCATATTCAAAATAAAGAAGAGGCGCCCAATGGTGAAACCATTATAAAATTTAGACACACATGAAAGTTAATCCCACTGGGCATTCCTCATCACCATATAAAAACAATCGGCGGATATTATTTGCCTGAAATCACTTCGGTATATATCCTTGCTTTTATACGACGTAACTCCCGTTTCACAACGGAAAACACAATATTTTAGTCCTTAAATACCTTATCATTAGTATTCAGGAGGTATATCATTCAACTGGGCTTTGGTAAATACGGGACCGTCTTTGCAGACATACAACTTCCCGACATTACACCGTCCACATTTTCCAACACCACATTTCATCCGGTTCTCCAGGGTGGTATAAATATTCTCATCGGCAAAGCCTAACTTCTCCAATACAGGAAAAGTGAACTTTATCATCACCGGAGGTCCGCAAACTATTGCCACGGAATCTGCACTGGCAGGTGCAGCAGCCTCAAGCACTGAAGGTACAAAACCGACCTTTCCTGTCCAGTCGGGAGTCTCGCCCCCAGGATCAACCGTAGTTATCAGATTGACATCCGGACGGTTTTCCCATTCTTTCAGTTCTTCTTTATATACCAAGTCGTTAACAGACTTGGCTCCGTAAACAATCGTTATATCTTTAAAATCTTCCCGCCTGTCCAATGCATTCCAGATGACGCAACGCATCGGCGGAAGTGCTATACCACCTGCAACGAACAACAGATTCTTTCCTTTCCACTCGTCCAACGGAAATGTGTTTCCGAAAGGTCCGCGAAAACCGACGGTAGCTCCTTCTTCCAGTTTGGCAAGTCCGGTAGTCACCCGTCCTGCCTGACGGAATGTACACTCGATATATCCTTTACGAGTAGGCGACGAAGCAATACAGAAAGTTGACTCCCCTTCACCAAACGCAGAGTATTCACCGAACTGTCCGGCTTTGAAGTGAAAAGCTTCTCCTTCCTTCTCGTCTTTAAATTTTAACCGGAACGTCTTGACTCCCGGAGCTTCATGGGTTATCTTCTCAATCACCATCAGGTGCGGAAGGTATATATTCGACTGCTCATTCATGGCTTGATATCGATATTAAGTGTTCAAGTATATTCATATCTACCGGGCAGGCACGCGAACAACGCCCGCATCCGGTACAACCGGTTTCCTGTATCCGTTCAGGCATATAGGAGAACTTATGCAAAATGCGCTGACGCCAACGGGTGCTTTGTGTCGGGCGCGGATTATGTCCGGACGTATGGAGGGTAAACAGCGAAAAGCTGCAAGAATCCCAACAACGGACACGATGACCGGACGAACCTTTGGCATCTTCCTGAATATCAAAACAGGCACAGGTTGGACAAACATAAGCGCATGCGCCACATCCCAAACAGCGTTCGGACTGTTGTTTCCAAACAGGACTGTCGAATGCTCCCGCCAACTTCTCACGTACATCATCAACATTGAAACGGGTGGGAACGGATGCCAGATATTGTTCCTTATCAATTTCTTCGGCAGGTGTATATTCTTTCACAAAGAATTTAATCAATGCTTTGCCTTTTGCTGTCAAGACTTCCACCAATGCACTCTGATCCGGCAACTCCGTAATCTGAATATCACTGCCGGCAGTATTACCGGGCCCCCCGTGAACGGAAGTACAGAAACATGATTCATCGCATTGTGCACAACTGAAGCTGATTAATGTCATTTTCTCCCGTCGGGCATTGTATAGTTTATCTTTATAATCCCAATTAAAAATGCCGGAAAGGGGGGCAAACCCTGCTGCATCACAAGGACGGATTTTCCAGAGAATCGTTTCGGGAATGGCATGAATATCCGCTTCCTGCAAAGTAGCTTCTTTCCCGTCTTTCTGATAAGAGAACAGCACTTCTGTTTTCGGGAACGCAAAGCGTTTAACCGACTGGGTAGTCTGTACATAGTCCGTCGCTACCTCATCGTAAGAAGTCACTCTTTTGAAGTCTACTTTATCTCCTGAACGCACAGGAGCAAAAATATGCATTTCCTTTTTCACCATCTGGTGAAACCATTCTTGCAGACTGCTTTTACTGATATGTAGATTTTCCATTACTTTCTTTTAATGTATAAAGTTCTCTTTATCTTCTGCCTTGAAGGTAGAAAGTACATTTCCCGCAGGATTGATAGCACCGGGAGCAACCCCGAACTCGCCCTGAATGTCTTCCATCATACTTTGTGTCATCAAATGAAGAGGAATACCCACCGGACAGGCTTGTTTACAAGCGCCACAACCGATACAGCGTCCTGCCATGTGCATCACGCGGTTAATCTGCCACTCCATATTTGTCAGCGGAGCAGACCAGGGTTGTACCCACTGCGGACAATTGACCTCCACAATACACCGGCTGCAATAACACAACGGACAGGCAGCCCGGCAAGCATAGCATTTGATGCATTTCGACATTTCCTCCATCCAATATTTCCACCGCTCTTCACGACTCATCTTTTTCAGACGATCAATCAGTTGGAGATTCTCCTCACTAATAGTCAAGGGAAAGTCTGCCAGATATGTTTTTATTTCATCGAATCCTTTAAACTGGATAACTTCTCCATGTCCGTCAACGGTCAATACCAGAAGATTATCTTCTTTCAACTGGTTTTCGAATGCCAATTGAACAATCGTCCGTAATGCCGGTACTGTAGCTGTTATAGCCACTTTGCCTGTTCCTGTTAATTCCCGTTTTATCAGATAAACTGCGATATTATTCGTGCAACGGTCGTCCAGTATCAGCCTGTCTGCATTTTCTGCCTGCCGGCAAAAGAGAGGACGTGTTCCGTGGTTTCCTTCTTCATAGCCTATCACAAGATTCACCTCTCCTTCTTGTAACAAAGCAACTGCTTTTTCTGTCAGTTTACTCATAGATAGCCTCCTTTTCCAAATAGTCCGAAGCTTTCTGATACTCCAGATAAGGTCCCAGTTCACGGATTCCGGCAACTGTCTCATTCACCAGATCAGCCCACTTGGCCCCCTCTGCCGCCGACACCCATGAATAACGGATACGACGTACATCAATTCCCAGGAAGTCGAGCAGTCCGCGGAATACAATCCAACGACGACGTGCGTGGAAGTTTCCGGATGTATAATGACAGTCATTCGGATGACAACCCGAAACGATAATTCCATCAGCACCTCCGGCAAAGGCTTTCAACAGTAACATAAAGTCAATTCTTCCCGTACAGGGGAAGCGGACAATTTCTACATTAGTCGCATACTTCAACCTACTCGTACCTGTCAGGTCTGCCCCGGCATACGTGCACCAATTACAGACAAAAGCTACAATGCGCGGTTCAAATTCCTGATTATTCTCGATCTTATTTTCGTTCATAGCTTACTCTCTTTTTAATGGTTCAACAATGCCATCACTTCGGCATAGACCTGTTCATTAGAATATCCTTGTATATCAATAGATTTGGAACGGCAGAAAGCAACACAAGTACCACAACCCTGACAAAGTCCGGGATTTACTTTAGCTACGGTCTTTATTACATTTCCATTCCTGTCTTTTATTTCTTCACGTTCGATGGCCTGATAAGGACAAGCTGTCTGACACATGAAACACCCAACACAAGTGCTGAATAACGGAGGGGCAGTACGATTGACAACGGCTATCAACGGCTCACGAACCAGATTTGCCTGTGAAAACAATCCTGCTACTTTCACAGCGGCTCCCGAAGCCATTCCCACTGTTTCGGGAATATCTTTCGGCGCCTGACAGGCTCCTGCCAGATAGATTCCGGCTGTATTCGTTTCCACCGGTTTCAGTTTGGGGTGAGATTCGGCAAAGAACTGATAAGGGTCATAAGAAATGTGCATCTTCTGCGCCAGTTCTTCCGCTCCCTTGTTGGCAACTCCCGCTGTAGCAAGCACTACCATGTCAGCTTCTATCTCGACAGGTGATGCTCCCAACAGGGTGTCTACTCCTTTAACAATCAATTTACCGTTCTTCTCATATATACGGGCGACGCGACCACGGACGTAATTCACTCCATCCTCTTCAATGGCACGGCGCACAAATTCCTCATAATTCTTTCCTCCGGCACGAATATCCATGTAGAACACGTACGATTCGCCACCATGCACCTTGTGCTGATAAAGCATCGCATGTTTGGCTGTGTACATACAGCATATCTTAGAGCAATAAGGAATTCCTTTGGCCGGATCACGGGAACCGGCACAGGCTACAAATACAATCTTTTGAGGAATCTGTCCGTCAGACGGACGGCGAATCTCTCCGAATGTAGGACCGGAAGGCGATGCCAGACGCTCAAACTGTAATCCGGTAATGACATCTTTATATTTCCCATATCCATATTCGGGAAAAAAGTCTGTATTCAACACATTGAATCCTGTAGTTACTACAATCGCTCCGACTTCTTCGGTGATAATACGGTCCTCTTGTCCGAAACGGATAGCCCCCGTAGGACATAGCTTTTCACAGACTCCGCATTTACCATTGCGATAATGGGTACAATGTTCTTTATCAATCACCGGTTTATTGGGCACTGCTTGCGGAAAAGGAACATAAATAGCTGTACGCATTCCCAAACCGGCATTAAATTCGCTCGGTATCTTTTTGTTAGGACATTTAGTCGTACAAAGTCCGCAACCGGTACATAATTTCTCATCAATGCTCTTCGCTTTCAGGCGTATACTGGCTTTAAAATTACCGATAAAGCCTTCCACATGCTCCAGTTCTGCATACGTATAAAGAGTGATATTCGGATGCTGCGCTACTTCCACCATTCGGGGAGTAAGAATACACTGCGAACAGTCTAATGTAGGAAAAGTTTCCGAAAGCTGTGACATGTGTCCGCCGATGGACGGTTCTTTCTCTACCAGAATGACCTGATGTCCGCAATTGGCGATGTCCAGACTTGCCTGAATTCCGGCAATTCCTCCTCCAATCACCAGTGCTTTTTTGGTGATAGGAACCTGAATGGGAACCAAAGGATGATTCCGCTTTACCTTTTCAACCAGACTTTTGACAATATCAACAGCCTTACGGGTAGTTGCCTCCCCTTTCTCATGTACCCAAGAGCAATGCTCACGAATATTAGCTATCTCGCACAGATAAGGATTCAATCCGGCTTCCGCACATGCTCTCCGAAAGGTAGGTTCATGCATTCGCGGAGAACAGGCAGCAACGACAACGCCATCCAATCCATATTCTTTAATGGCGTTCTTAATCAATGTCTGTCCCGGATCGGAACACATATATTTATAATCAATGGCATAGGCAACGCCTTCCATTTCTTTTGCCGCCTCGGCCACTTTTTCGCAGTCGACAGTTGCACTGATATTTTCACCGCAATGGCAGATAAAAACTCCTATTTTAGACATACTTCCGCCTCCTTCAAATTTACAGCTACCAAATGACGTCCCAGTCCCAATTCCTTGGGAGTCAGTCCGACAGCCAGTCCGATAGCCTGTGTGATATAAAGAACCGGTATGGTAACAGTTTTTGCCAGATAGTGGTTAATAGCAGGGCGACGCATATCCAAATTAGAATGACACATCGGACAAGCCACAATCACAGCTTCCGCTCCCCGGTCGTCAGCATCTTTCAGAATATTTCCCGAGAGACGTCCTACAAGGTCTGTGCGAGAAACGGACAAGCCCGCACCGCAACACTCCGTTTTGAAAGCCCAGTCAATAGGAGTGGCACCAATCAGAGACATGATTTTGTCCATGCTTTGCGGATCTTCCAGACGGTCGAAGTTTAATATTTTATGGGGACGCACCAACAAGCAGCCATAGTAACAAGCCACTTGATGAGCAAAAGGACGTACTATCTTCTCTTTTAATGCATCCAACATATATTTCTCTATCATCTGGATGACATTCAATATTTTCACATTACCGAGGTAGCGCATTCCAACTGTAGTCAGTATTTCATCCTTCAATACTTCATTGTTCAATAATTCATATTGAGCAACACTCAAACGATTGTAACAGGAAGCGCAGGGGACAACGATTTCTTGAAATCCCTGTTGTTCTGCCAAAGCCAACACACGGGTAGGTAAGGCCAGAGACAGTTGTTTACTCATGGAGTGAGCTGCCGTTGCGCCGCAACAATTCCAGTCTTTCAACTCGATCAGTTCGAGTCCCATCACCTGTGCCAGTGCTTTGACTGATTCATTGTATTCACGAGAAGTTCCGTTTAGCGAACATCCCGGATAGAAACCGATTTTCATAGCTACTTTTGAGTCTTTTCAATGGTTTGTGCAAATATCTTTTTGATCTTATTCTCATCTTTTACCCGTTCCGGAAAAAGGTTGAGCTTCCCTTTGACGAACATTACAGGGGCCACATTCAAATCCTGTGTCAAACGTAAGGTACGGGCTTTAAACCCTGCAACTAATCCGACTTCGTAGAGCCTTCCCGTTCTTTTCACTGATTCGAGAAAAGCGGAGTGAAAAGCTACGACAGGACGTGATTCTTTATGGATGCATCTTTCTTTACGGGATCTCTCACGCAGATAGTCCATCACTTTGGAAATGTTGATCTCTTTAGGGCACCTCGCAATACAGTTTTCGCAATTCAAGCAAATCCAGATGGCATTGGAACTTAACACACGACGGTCATTTTGAGCATTTTTTGTCTGCAACAACCGGAGAATATAGCTGGGAGCATAATCCATCTCCTCTGACAGCACACATCCGGCCGTACACTTACCACACTGGTAGCAATAAGACACATTAATACCCGTCTTTTGTTCCAAGTCACAGGAAATACATTCTTTGTTTTCCATGTTGACATGAATAAAATAGATAATAAATAAAATAAAGGAAAAAGTGGCAGAGGGGATCAGAATAACAGGCACACCTCACCCTACCCAAAGACAAGAGTAGAGCCTAAATAAGAATATGCGCCAATGTGTAAACGTAATACTTACACGAATATTTAGTGTAATTAACATCAAGGTCGGTATGACCCAAACGATTCTCCGGAAGCAGAACATTCAGAGAGCTCAATATCTGTATAATCACAGTATTGGTATTGAACTTCAGGTTCTTGAAAGGAACAATGCTTCTCGGAAAAGAGATATTGTCAAAAATGCAGTCACTAACTTTACAATTGGATGTTTCGTCAACAAACTGTGAACGAGAATCTTTGCCCGACTTGTCAAAGCCGGCAGAAGAAACGCGGCAACATGACTCTGCTTTATATTGCATATCATTAGCCGAGATTCCTGTTTCTTTCTGAAATCCCTGCAATTCTTTATCGGAAACATTACTAAATCCCAATACTAGAAATGCGCATGCTAATATGCAAAAAATATATTTAGCCATAATTTGCTGCAAACGTAATCATTCTTTTCCGAAAAAACGCATTAAGGACAAGAATTAACGATTATTCATATAGATTCTTTCCTACAAGCCATGTACAACTTTCATCAATTGCTCACCTAAACCTATTGTATATCCTTGAGAAACAAAGACTACCCTATTAAATGTATCTGCAATAATAAACACTGGCAGAATGGAGTTATTCAAATTCATCGCTTGCACAATTTCTTTCCGAATGCTATCATCAGTATCAATACCGTAAGTAATGGTAGACGGAAGTCCTTTAAATTCGTCGGCATTAAATTTTTTGTATTGTTCTTCCGAAGGGAAAAGAAAGACCATCTTACGCCCCCATTGTTCGAAATCATTGCCCAAAGCGGCTATATCTCTTAGCGCATGATTGGTAGGTTCCTGCCCTACTCCAAGCACAGCTACTACAAAATAGCCACGCCCACAGGTTTGCAGAATACTCTGTTTTGACAAAGATATCACTTTCTCTCCTATTCCCTCCACCGGTGCAAAAAGCGATTCGGAATTGAAATTACCGATAACAGCCACTTTTTCTCCGGATTCACGCAAATGATAAGGTACTTTGGTCGCTACAGGTCTGAATTCGTCTTTTTGTGCCGGCAACACAAAAGAAGATAATCTCGCCAACACACCTCCATCAGCAAGCCTTGTGCCAGTAACCAACAAGTAATATCCGGTATCCAATGTCCCTATATATCGCAATTCGGGATGTTCTTCGTCACAGCTAATCAATTCTGGTCTGCCCTCCCGCAATCTGGAAATGGTAAACTTATTATAATACTTTACTCTCTTATCATCACGAGCAATTGCCTTACCGTCCTCATAAAAACGATAAATGCCTCTGGATGCCTCCACTTCTTCTTGTTTATCGAAATCAACTTCCACATATCTATTATCCCCCCATTCATCCTTTTCAGGATCCATATAGCTTATGCGTCCATCCATCTTTCTCATATCAGCAGCAATATTCAGGCTACGCGCCAAAGCCACAAAGAAAATATCCCGTGAAAATGAATCCGCCACCTTCGCACGCCAAACCCCTTCCGGAGAAATAGGAATACGCAGGAAGTTATTTTCCTCATCAATCGTAATATTACGGTTTACCCATTCAACTAAAGCTTGCGGATGATTTCGAAAGGTATCTATTTCCGTTTCGGAGAACTTAGACTGAAAGAACGATTTATAAGGCGTCAGTGACTCCGTCGAAATACGGGGAGCAAGTATGTCATAAATATCTCCAACCGAAGCATCCATACAGCGCAAGGAGGGTATAACACAATCATATAAATAGTTAGGAACATCTTTCGTATTCAATAAATGATCAATCAATACTTCATAAGGTACATCACGAAGATCTTTTTTAGTAAGCACAGACAGCAAAGCCGCTCCTTTCATTAATTTTCCCTGTCGGTCTGCCTCATTCAGAAAACGAACCAATACATCATGATTTCCTCTTGATTCCACTAAGAAAGAAGCCAGTGCCTTCCTTACAAACGAACCTGATTTTCCCTTCAAACAGGCTATAATGGAATCAGCTTGTTCCGCAGTCGGGAAAGTAGCGACATAAGCATTGCGAATCGAATCCTCCTGCATCATTCTCCGGTCATTCTCCGCCCGCTGCTCTGGCGTTACTTCCGGTAAAATAGGATTCTCAACAGGAGGAACGATATCAATATCCTCTTCAAATATATCTCCTTCCTTCTTATCAAGTGTCAATGTCAATTCCGGTTGCTTGCTGAAGGATAGCTTGGAAAAGCCGAATGTCCCTTTATCGGAAGCCCATACCAACATATCTCCCTTACCGGCCGTTAATGACACTTGACCACTGGCATCAGTATATTTAGTAGCCACTGTATAGAACTCCGCATAGTTATATACTTTAAACTCCACTCTTGCTCCGGTGACAGGTTGTCCATTCCTATCTTTCACCGTTACCAACGCTTTTGCGATTGGAGCATAATTCTCCGTTACATTGATTTCCGTATAATTCGGTGTCTCAAGCATGATCTCTTCCGGACCGTTGTAACGTCCGAAAACCTTGGTATGCATCAACATTCCCCGACTGGCAGGGGAATTAAACCATCCCAAGTTCAAAACCGGTTCCGGTTCACAGGCTCCGAAGAAATACCAATGTCCATCCGCCCATGCTTCCACCCAAGCATGATTGTCATCCGTATGCGCCCAGCGGGGCGTATACACTTGCCGTGCCGGAATACCGACCGCCCGGAGCGCAGCCACCGTAAATGTAGACTCTTCGCCACAACGTCCATACGCTGTTTTGACAGATGCCAACGGTGAGCTGGTACGCGCGTCACTCGGACGATAGACTACTTTCTCATGACACCAATGATTCACCTCCAATATCGCGTCTTTCATCGGCAGTCCCTTCACCCTGTCTTTTAGTTCATCATAAAACACACGACGGGAATCATCCAGATTCTCGTTATTCACTCGGATCGGCAGAACAAAATGACGGAACACTTCATCGGGAATCTCTTTGCCCCAAGGCATCTCGTCACGTGTCTGCTTCGACAGCCGGACATTCTCCAAGTAATAATCTCCCGGATAATCCGTCACATCCCCTATCGGCATATAAGCGTAGAGAAACATCAATGCTTCGCGCTCGTAGACTGACAAAATAGAATCGGCAAAGATCGCAAATAAATCTCCATGAGGAAGTGCCTGTTTTTTCTGCTCAAAGTCTTGAGCTACTTGATTCCGGTAGGATTCTTCTTTGAGGAAGTGAGCATTGTTACAAGCAAACAACACAATCGACAAAATCAGGACGCAGAAAAGATGGGTGAATGTTTTCATATAAGTGTTTGGTTTATTCTATTAATAAGGTTGCTGACTTACAAAAATAGAAGAATATTTTCTGAATACCTAGATAAGTACATAAAAATGTGATAGATAAGAATAATATTGTCATTGATGGGAAAATCCGGGAATTTTGTAACAGGTTTGTAATATAGACCGTGTTCGAACCCTTATAAAAAGAAAATTCAAAAGAAAAAGAAGATTTTTATGTTTTACAGCATATAATCCGAAAACAATTTGTATCTTTGCAGTGTTATTAGAGAAAACAAGATGTAAAACCGCTCTTCAAAACGTGGAGGGCAAAAAAAGAGGAAACAAATTATGAAAAAGAATGCAAATGAAAAAATTATGATGTTACAGTACCGTATTAAACGCTATCAAGCAATGGGAAATGGTGCCATGTGCCAAACATTAAACGGTAAACTTCAAAAATTGCTGTCACAGCAGGTTGCCATGTAAATAAACACACTAATTATAATAAATAGAGCGAGGAACTTTCGAGTATCCTCGCTTTTTTTATACATTTGCAGAAGAAAGATAATAAAACACATTATGAAAAAGCTATTTATGTCGGTTGCGCTCCTCTTATTGGTCGTAACCTCTTTTGCACAAACACCCGGTTATGAGTTCACAACCGTTGTATCTCACCAAGCAACGCCTGTTAAAGATCAGGGTTCCACAGGAACCTGTTGGTGCTTTGCCACCGCTTCTTTCATGGAGTCGGAACTGCTCCGAATGGGAAAAGGAGAATATGATCTCTCGGAAATGTTTATCGTCCGCCAAAAGTACATGAATCAGATGGAGGACAATTATCTCCGTCGTGGTAAAGGAAGTATCGGTGAAGGAAGTTTGGCACACACTTTCAAAAACGCTTATAAGAAAGCGGGAATTGTTCCGGAAGAAGTGTACACCGGATTGCTGGGCGATAACAAAGACCACAATCACGGTGCATTGTCACGCTACCTCAAAGCATTGGTAGATGCAAATATTGAATCTAAAAAGCGTACTCCGCAATTTGATGCGCTTATTAATAATCTGTTCGATATTTATCTGGGCAAGCTTCCCGAAAAATTCACTTATAAAGGAAAAGAATATACTCCTCAATCTTTCACAGAAAGTCTGGGATTGAATATGGATGATTACGTTGAGTTAACTAGTTTCACTCACAAGCCTTATTATGAGACATTCTCACCTGAAGTTCCCGACAACTGGGAAAACCAGCCAATGTATAATCTTCCGTTGGACGAACTGATCGAGGCTATCGACTATGCACTGAACAAAGGATATACCGTATGTTGGGACGGTGACGTAAGCGAACAGGGTTTCTCTTTCAAAAACGGAATCGCCATTAACCCGCAAGTGGAGGATGTGAAAGATTACTCGACTACCGACCGTGCCCGTTTTGAGAAAATGCCAAAATATCAACGAATGGACGAAGTGTTCAAGTTTGAACATCCTTATCCGGAAATCAACGTAACACCGGAAATCCGTCAGGATGGTTACGAGAAGTTTGTGACAACTGACGACCACCTGATGCACATCACCGGCATTGTGAAAGATCAGAATGGTACTAAATATTATATCACCAAGAATTCCTGGGGAGCGGAAAGCAACAAATCCGGAGGTTATCTGAATATGTCTGAAAGCTATGTACGTGCTAAAACAATCTGTGTGATGGTACACAAAGATTCTCTGCCTAAGGAACTGAAGAAGAAACTCGGTATTCAATAAATCGCATGAAATCAGTCCCGAAGGGAGATTGACTGTTTCATACATTTATTTATTCGGAACTCTCCATTATATTCATATAACAAAAGAAATAGGGCAACGAAGTATCACTACTTCACTGCCCTATTTTTTTGTTAACCTACTATATTAAATCCTTTGCTCTTTATTTCTTTTTCAATGTCACGTCGCTGATTTCTACAACGCCGCCTTTGTTCTGGGAAAGAATAGCCACATAACAATCTTTCAAAATAGCAGCATCATCGTCTGTATCAGACACTTCCAAGTTAGCATTTGCTTTCTTGCTGCTAATAGCATTTACCACTTGTCCCATATCATAGTAAACCACTACTTTAGTCCATTTACCGGCATCTTTAATTTTAAAATTGTATTGTGCGCCCGAAGCATTTGGTTGAGCATCTGCGTCATAGTCTCTACGCATGAAGAAAGTAGTATTGTACTTACCATTATCATTCTTTTCCTCATTGGTCTGTTTGATGTATACACTGACCGGAGTTCCTGCTTCTTTAGCTTTTGCATAGAAAGTAAGAACATAGATACCTTTGTCCAAACCATCGGTAATACGTTGTCCCAGGAAAGCTTTATACCAAGAGAGATTCTTTTCAGCACCGGAGTTATCCAATTTCATTGCATTCGAATATTTGGCATCTCCTGTTTCTTCCCAAGCAATAGTAGTTACACCGTCAGCTTCATTATTCATGATAAACCACTCTCCTGCGGTAGCTTTGTTGGCATTAGTCACTTTAGTCTTTACTTCAGTGGCGAATTTTTCGTTTTTTATCAGGTTCTGCGCACTTACGCTTACTCCTGCAAGGACCAAAAGCCCGGCAAATAATACTTTTTTCATCTTACTGTGATTTAATTGTTTATACTTTATTTTTTCTAGCTTTAAAAATCTATTTCACCCTACTTCACTTGTTGAATAACAAATCCATATTTACCAGTCACTTTCTTTTCTTCAGTCTTTAGTGTGATACGGTAAATCTCTTTGCCCCATACGTTAGACAGGCGCGGATCATCCAGTTTGATTGTTTCCAGTTCGGCTTTAAACTGCGACGGATAGTTCATTTCCACCTTTTGTCCCTTGACTTCGATGCGGATTTTTCCAGCTGATGTGAAAGTCACATTGCCCCAAGTTAAAAAGTTCATTTGATTAGGAGCAATAGCCTCATCCAACGTATAAAGATCACCAATAATGAGTTTTTTATCATCAAGAGCATAAGAGCGAACCCAGCTTTTCACTTTCGCTTCTGCCGGATAAGCAGTAGCTATATCCGTAGAGAACATCCGTTTCTTCTCATTGCAAACGGTATTGGTAGCTTTATACTCCTGCCCGAATTTCTGCGGTACTCCGTTAATCATCGGCAAGTTATGATAGTTGCTCTGCATGGTCCAGATGGTATAGCGGTCCTTGCCGAACGTCTGTTTGGTATATGTACCTACACCGGCATCAATAATCACAGGAATTGTATTTACGTATAAAGAGAAGGTTCCTACATCGTTGTGGTTATGGCTTTCGTTATTAAATCCGCCTTTAGCGGCAACAAACATACCGTTCTTATTCTTCATATAACAGAATTCCGTTTCGGGATACCAGGTTACATCCGGCATATCATGTTTCGGAGTTGCTTTTGCCAGCTCATTACAGCAAAGTAGAGATTGAAGCGAACGAAAAGCATCGTTGCCCATGGTAGCATACGGTTTTCTTCCATTCAACAGGTATGCGGCAAAGTGCATCATTTCATCGCTGTTTACAGCTTTACCGAAGCGATAGATTAACAAAGGATCGCCCCCGCCTTGTGCCGATGCATCAGCAAAATTCACCACCCAACCATTGCCCACGTATGAGCGGGACATATATTCTCCCATCCGGCGAATCATCGGTTCATTGAACAGAGACAGTTTACCGCCTGTGCCATCAGAGAGTATCTGCAAATAGTCATAGAGCTTTCCGGCGGCATGCCCCCAGTAAGAGGTTCCCTCCTCACAGGCACCATCGGATTTCACGAAGTTGATAAACTTATCGACTGACTGCATGGAGCGATAAACAGCTTTCGCCAACTTATCCTTATTGTTCTCCATCAGTAAGAAACATTGCAAGGCATTAGAGTTACACCAGGGATTCCAGTTGTTGATGATTTCTCCCGGTTTCCAGTTAAAAGCCATCCACCACATTTCGTCGTCGTTCATATACGGATCGAGAATACGTTCTTTGATTGCTTTACGCATTTGCAAGGATACCACAGGATTAATTTTGTCGAATGGTTTGCGGAAGAAATAGTGTACCCAGGCCATTAAAGCTCCGTATCCGCCTGAACCGAGGTCGATAATCTGTTCGCGGAAGTCGGGAAGTGAACGTTTGCTGCTCTGGCGGGGCAAGTGTGCGGATAGAACCCATGAATTCATTTCACAGCTCATATATGCTCCGTTCAGTAGTTGGTCGATAAAACGTCCTTTCCCTTCGGCCAGTTCGGCGAGCATCAAGGCGTTAAGTGCCTGGCGGTTGGCGTCATAAGGAACTTCCATTATTTTACGGTTACCGCTACGTTCGTATTCCAGATAAGCGGTGGCAGGTATCAGTTGCCATTTATAGTCGAGGAGTTTTTCACCGGCTTCGATGAGGCGTTGCTTATTGGGTCCCATCAGGGAATCCCAGGCGGCACGATCGATATAAGCAGGATAAGGCACCCAAGCCTGTTTCATTATTAACACGTTTTTCAACGTAGTCTCGTCAGCCGCTTTTTGCAGCATATTGCGTTCGGTATAAGCGTTTGCCTTGAAAGAGAAACTCCCCAAAGCTGCTACCAGAAAAACACAAAGCAAATGTTTCATTCGAGTCATGGTATTTTCATTCATTTAAGTATTGCAAAGATAGTGTATCTGAAGAAAAATGAGGTGAGTAAATCATACGAACCTGATGACAAAAAAGTACAGACGGCAAAAATAGTACTCATAATTGCTATATTTTAGGCTTTTAAGTCATAGTAAGAACGATTTAAGTCATACAGAAACCGGGGACTCATTTCGGAAAAACAGAGGTACAGTTTAAAAAAAACAGAGGCTCTGTTTGGGGAAAATAGAGGTTCTGTTTACTTCAAATAGAGGCTCTGTTTAGTGCAAATAGAGGCTCTGTTTTGACATTCTATTCTCTTCCTTTTTTCATTCGTTGATTCCCATTTTTTCATCCCCTACTCTTTCCTCTTCATCCCTCTATTTCTTCCTCCTCTTCGCCCTCAATCCCAATCGCTAAATTCAAAGCTCAACTGTTCCCAAACACCGTGTTGTTCATCGGCTTCCTCTCTTGGATTGGAGACAGAAAGGCCGATGAGCCGGATTGGATGTTGCTCGTATTCCACGCTTTTAAGTAGTTCCTTTGCCAATGGAAGTATTCGGTCTAAAGTCGTTAATTCCTGCGATTGAGTCAAACTTCGGGTTATCTGACTAAAATCATGAAACTTGATTTTCAAGGTAAGTGTATTCCCTTTGAAGTCTTTTCGCTGAAGACGCTCAATCAGCTCTACTGCAACGTGGTATAATTCGATTATAACTGATGAATGGGCTGAAATATCACGTTCCAGTGTACGTTCGCAGCCGATGGATTTACGGATACGAATTGCTTCGACAGGGCGTTCGTCAATTCCCCGTGAACATTCGTAATACAGCGCACCGGCTTTTCCGAAATGGGCTGTCAGCATTTCAAGAGAGCATTTCCGTAGTTGAAGTCCATTGTGGATGCCAAGTAGATGCATCTTTTTCGCAGTCACCGGACCCACTCCCCAAAAAGATTCGATAGGAAGACGGGCGATAAAATCAAGAGCTTGTTCCGGATGAATGGTACATAAGCCATCCGGTTTACGATAGTCCGAAGCTATTTTAGCCAGAAACTTATTATAAGAAATTCCGGCAGACGCAACAAGGTTGAGTTGTTCCCTAATCTTCTGCTTTATTTCCTTTGCTATGTCCACAGCCAGAGAAATATCTTTCTTGTTTTCAGTGACATCCAGGAAAGCCTCATCCAGAGACAGAGGTTCGATGAGATCTGTATATTCGTGGAAAATCTCATGTATCTGACGGGAAACGGATTTATAAACATCCATCCTGCCAGGTACAAAAATGAGTTGGGGACAAAGACGCTTCGCCTTTTGCGAAGCCATGGCTGAACGGACACCGTAACGCCGTGCTTCATAGCTGGCAGCAGCCACGACTCCCCGCTCTTCTGCATGACCTACCGCCAAAGGCTTGCCACGAAGTTCCGGGTTATCACGCTGTTCTACAGAGGCATAGAAGGCATCCATGTCGATATGTATAATCTTTCTCTGCGTCATTGTTTAGGATTAGCAGAGCAAACTTACTACAAATTCCCGAATAATTCCTGTTTATCGGTTCAAGAAATAATGCGCTTATGATTTTTATAGAGATAAATCAAAAAACATTCAATATCCTGTCAAATCTAGTTCTTATAATATTATATTTGCATATCGTCTATTCAAAATATAGATGTACTTGATAAGTTTACACTATCCTACAACTCTTTAAGATTATGAGAAACGCACTATTTTACTTATTAATACTTTTCAGTGTTCCGATATTCGCTCAAAATGGAATCACTTTTAAGGTCGAAAAGCTTTCAAAGCCTAAAGAATTACTTAATCTACACTCCCCGAATGAAATTTATGAGAGTCTTATATTATCGGATATGGACATAGAGCCTTATGAGATAAAAGAGAAGAATATCAAGGTTCCTTATCATATCATTGCAAAGAGCGAATCTCCCGACAGTCTCGTTTCTTTTGGCCCTAATTCTTTTTTCAACGGTATGTATCAGGCTTATGCGGATCACAGGCCATTCGTATTGTCCCCGGACATGATTTGGTTATTAATCAGCCAAGGATTTGCACGCCATATCAATGCCAATCAGGAATCTATGAGAAATGATCTTGTTGATTTCTCCGGCAAACTATCCTTAATTGTGAGAGAAGACAAAAAGCTGGAAGACCCTACTCTTTCATGGGAGAAAATCTTTCCGCAATTTACAGAACAAATATCCCAATACGCCGGTAATCATCTGACCGAACTGCTCACTTGCAATTTTTCAACGACCACCTCCTTAGAGAAAGTTGCTTCCGAAATAACAATCATGGAAGCTGTGAAACCTTACTTTGAGTTTATAATCATACACATTGTCTGTGGAATACCTAAAATAACTCTCGAAGGAACACCGGAGGACTGGGAAAAACTACTGCACAAAGCCAGAGGCTTGAAAGAATATAAACTCGATTGGTGGATTTCAGAACTGGAACCTCTTTTGGAAGAATTTGTCAAAGCATCCAAAGGAGAAGTTAATAAGGACTTTTGGCGCAATATGTTTAAATATCATTCACAGAAAAAGTATGGAGCACCCAATATCATTGATGGATGGATCGTGAAGTTTTTCCCTTATGATAAGGAAGGAAAAAGAAATAATCTGCAACAGCTTGAAGGCAGAAATTGTCTTCCTGATGAGATAGTAAAGATAGATGTAAAGTATCAGGAAGTATATACCGATGGCGTCAAAGAAACTCCATTAGAATTTTGGGCGGGTTTCATCGGATTAGAGCAAAACAGCAAGACTTTTGCTCTACGACCGCAAATTGGTTGGATGGTCAGAAAGAAAGATGTTAATAAGGATGGATTAAAAAGTAAATTAAGTGCTGATGCTCAAAAGGATGGCTGGGGAAGTGGCATCAATATCAGAGTAAAAGAATTTCCGGCTGTACTGTTAGAACTCAAAGAAATAAAAAGACTGGATATCCAATTTATCGACACAATTGATATACCTGATGAAATATCAAAGATTAAAATCGGATCGTTGAGTTTATATGGAAAGATAACCAAAGAGGGAATAGAGCGTATCAAAAGATTATTGCCTGATACAGATATAAAAATAAACAGTTCGCGAGAGGTAATAAAACTCCATTGATAGCTCCATAATAGTAAAGAACACTCAATGTTGCAAAAGCAGCAATGAGTGTTCTTTTTATATATACTAATTATTTAGAAATGGTTGATATACCAAACTACTTCTTATATTTCGTCCAAAAGCCAACTAGCTGGTGATTCCCAATTATAGCCCCGATTATAGAAGTATATAGACGCAATAACTAGTTTGCCCTATACACACAGCGTATACGATTTATATTCGTTCTTGATTGTTTACCCGGATCATCGACAGGAGTGACCGGATTAATCTCCTCACGAGGATTTCCCCAAGTAACTGCCTCAAATATCGATGGTCTTCTGAAATTGAATTTTATCAAATAATCACTCATACCGCTTTTTACAGTATTGTATACAGAACTCTGATAATCTATCTTGGTAGCTCTGGCACTATATAAATTGTCGTTGAAAAAGTTACCATCTCCCGAGTTGAGTCCTCCAAGCCCTCTATAATGATAGGTATAGTAATCATAAGCAGGTTGAGACGACCAGTAATACTTATTCTGAAAATCTGTAAAAGTACCATAAGCCCCCATAACGATATCTTCTATTTCGTCTATGGCGGGAAGATACCATTTTATTTCGGATACTATCCCTGCAGCATTACGCTTGTTCTTATTATAACAATATTCAACGGCACTTCCTGCTGTTTCATTCAGCTTTAAAGGTCCGATACCTGCCGTAGCAACAATGTCACTTGTAAATGCATGTCCGGCACGCTCGTTTATTGTAACTCCATTGGTTCCCACTGTCGCTTCATCACGAGGTGTATAAAAGTCATAAAGATAAAATTGTGGATCAAGCTCTCTCAATAAACTTTTTATATTATTGGTAATAGAGTTAGATAAGATACCATCATACTTGAAAGCATCTCTCCGGTGAGAAAGTTGCATGCCATCGAGGCCCCAAAACATTCCGTCCGTCTTATTATTGAAAGGATCGTTGGGGTCGAAGTTATGGAGATACTCTTCATGAAATTCGATGTAATAAGTATGTCCATTGTAAGCCACCTCAAACAGACCTTTCTGCAAGAAAGTATAGGTAAGCACTGTCTGGTCACCCGTTGCTGTCTCAACATAGGTGAATATGATTTTACCTATTCTATCCGACGTAGAAGTATTCTCGTCAAAATAGGCCCATACCCGAAAATCGGAAGTGAAAGGCCCATAACTTTTAGGCAAGGTTGAAATCAGGTTTGTAGTGAAATAATCCCGTTTGACAACCTTACCATCAGCTATTGTTTCCCTATCCAAGCCTATCCAGCTCTGTGCCGCAGGATCTATTGCAACATTCACCGTATAACCGGGAGTTATATAAATATCCAGCGGACGAACTTCATAATGGCAATCAAGCTGTGTATCCCGCTTGACCGAAACGACTACCGGGCCGGAATTCACTGTGACGCGGGCATCAAACGAAACATTCGATTCATCATAGCCACTGTTACTGGTCACTCCTTTGATTGTTATATTATTGTTATACTGATTATCACGCAGGATATAGAAATCATCCACAGCGTTGGCGCCGAGATACAGCTTGTAAGTGGTCTCGTGCGTGACAAGCTGATGATCGACATATATTCCGTTAATAATCATATAGGCAGCATCCGTATCTTCGTTCACAAACTTTGGTTTGAAACGCTGTTTGGACATTTCGTCGATACCTTCCGGATAATTCACGGTGTTCAACTTATTGCGCTTGTGCTCCAACATATAAAAGGTATAGGACAGGGATTGGGAGACTCCCACCGGATTGGAACCGGAGTATAATCCCGAAGGGCTGGAAGGTATCTTATCACCATGCGAAGGTGCGGTTTCATCGGTAGCATCGGGCGCACCGAGAGTTGCATAGCGCGGAGCGTTCACGACCTCCCAGCTAATCATCCGAAAGCTCTGGTCGTTTCCGGGCAAATGTTCCTCCGGACGTATTTGCAAATTCACAACGACTTTAGCATAGATGCTCACCATGAATATATCCTGAATATTATTACTCGTGGAAGGACGCGCCAAGCTCAAGTCGACCTTTTCCAGTGTTTGTCCAATCATAACCAATCCCTTAAATGAAGGATCGGCATCCGGATGAATCGTTGTCGCTTCGACTTCGAAATTATAGAGTTCCGTAAGACTCCGTATACCGGCAAGATCTCCATTATTCAAATTACCCACCAAAAAAATATCACACTGTCGAAGCGCCTGCTGATCGTGATTGACAAAAGACGGACTATGTGTATCTATCAAGAAATCAGGCACACCACTGGCTATAAATTGCGGAACATCTACCAACTGCCCGTTGGCATCAAAGATGAGCATATATAAGGTAGAGAGTTTAGTCTCGAACTCATTCTTTCCCGAACGAGTCGAAACTTCCACTTCAGAGAATCCTTTGGGATACCCGTTTATACGTATATACCGGCTTTCGGCCTGTCTCTTCTGTTCCACAATGTCGCTATTGCATCCAAACAGTACACCAACCGACAAAACGAGTATCAACAAGTGTGTATAGCTAATTATCCTTATCATTAAATCAAACCTTCCTTAATCAAATTCTATTTCACTATTATTATCATTCCACTCATTATTTCGAATGATTCTGAGATGAATGGCATCTCCTACGAAATAGAGCGTGAATGTATACCTATATCCTGCGCGATACTCCGTGTCGGGGTCGTTGAATTCAACCACTTTCGTAGTCGTTTGTCCGCCCTGAGTGACATCGAAAGAAATAGTCCCCTGCAAACCTCGCTGCGGAATCAGCATTAAGAACCGATCGGCATCCGTGATATTTATCGCCCCTGTTGCCGATGTATTGGATACATTCACGCTGCTTGCCATCAGGTAAGACGCATTGGTGATGGTTCCGCCGGTATCCGGTTCGCTTTTATCCATCTTTATCCTATATGTGCTGTATAAAGGGGATGTAAACCGACATATCACATTATCCAACCGGATGGCCTCATCACGATAATTATTCACTGCGATATTGATGCAGAAAAGTATATGCGAAAATTGCATCCTGACCTGACCGGTATTCAATGCCGTACAGTCGAATGTTGACGCAACCATGACATCCTGATGTTGCGTCGGGTCATTGGCCGACAGACGATACTCTATGTAAGGTGTCGATTCGTGGTTTGCATCGGAAACAGTTACACCGGGGGTATTATACGGATAATAACCGAAAAATGTGTAGTATTTGTTATCCAGCCATGACTGGATAGGGGCATACGTACAGACTCCCGAATCACTACAGTCAATCCTCACATTATTCCAATCAGTGTCTGGCTTTGCATTATATCCTGCTGCAGCCCATAGGTTATCCAGTATATAAGCCTTCACACCAAAGCTCTCGCCACGCAATTGAGTGACAGGCAGAGCACGCGTAGCCGTCCCCAAACTGAAAGTGATGGAACGTTCGGGAATAATCTCTATTTCTTCATCCGGATTATCAGGGATTATATTACTGCCGTTACACGCCGCCAACAATATGGCAATCATGAAGTTACCGGATAATAACCATATATATTTTAAAATAATAGATTCTTTCATACTCCATAGTTTAATTTACAATGATGGTGCCACCTCCTGATGGACTGTCAATCCACGGTTCCACGATAGGTTCACCTATTTCAATATAATTTTCGGGTTTAAGTGTCAATACATAGGTTATTTGTTGACCGGGTTGCCAGTCTGCTCCCGGCAGAGTTATATTATCCTTATCATACGAATAGGTCAGGTCATTGTGCCGACGTGTATAGCTCAAATATACTGTGATGCCGGAAATCTGTTGAGGTACCATCAAAGCACCATCTTCCCAGGCAATAATTCCTTCGTATGAAACTTCCTGAGGGTTTGTAAATCCTGTACTGTATCCAAAGGTATTTGTCGGGGCGGATGATGTGTCCCAAATGATCCGGTTGCCGTTATGGGTACAATTACCGGATGATTTCAGGTTATACATACGCAATACGTTTAAGTGAAGCGCATCAGTCAGGGAAGATTCTTTCTTTATTCTAAAATTAATTCTTGTCAGCGCCGGGTCGAATGTAAATACCACCGGGGACATATCCAAGCCACCTGCTCTTACCTCCCGGTCAACCGGATGCGAAAGCAAGAGAGATTCCTGATTGTCAACATTCTGACTTACCATGAAACCTGTTATCATCGGAAATCCTTCCGGATTGAATGAGAAATTCCGGGAGGAATTATAAGGAGCATAAGCTCCGAACTTGTGATCGGCTTGTGTATTCCAATATTTCAATGGGGAATAAACCCAGAGGGTACTCTCGTTATTATACTCTATCTTCTGATTATTGAAAACAACCGAAGTATTGTCAGCATCCGTTGCGGTTCCGTAAAGAGCAAAGGTACTCGATATAGTATTTAGGGATGCACGTGTCCGGGCACCGTCAAAAGATATGGAAGCTTTTCCGGCAGGAGTGTCGGGAAGCTCCATAAAGCGGTCACCACTTCCACTATTGCAGGCGGTCAATAATGATATTAAACCTATAATGAAAGCTGTTTTTTTCATTATACTATCCATTCTTCTTTTCTATTGTTCAAATAATACATCTTAATCAGTATATAACGGAGTATCTGTCATTCTGGGCGTGACCGAAGATTCTCTTTTCCGTGTATTCATGCCAGAGAAGGAACCGCCCGGAAAGCACAGAATGACAGGGATTAATATTCTCTCATCATTAATTGATAGAAGGAACTTCTACATCCGGGATTGTTGTTGTCCAATCTTCTACTGTAGGATCACCGAATTCTATCGCATTGGCACTGATAATGAAATTATACGTTATTTTCTGGTTCTGTCCCCACGCAGCCGGATTGTATGTTCTGTCCGAAGCGTCATAACTAAGGTCGAGCGTCCTTGTAAACGGCTGTTCAGCTCCTGATTCACCAAGATTGTAAGTGACATCCACTTTCACACTGTTCGTATTCTGCGGAATGAACAGCATATCGTTAAACGTTACTGTTGTAGCAACATCAAGTACATTGTCATTTGCCAGGTTCTCCAGATTTGAATCGCTTGCTCCTACAAAATCAGTATCGGATATAGCCCATTCAGGTACCTGCGACTGAACAAAAGTACCTTTTTTACTCATCCCGTAAATCTTCACTGTCTTCAATGTAACCTTAGTTTCAGCAATGCCAACATCTTTCTTAAAGGAAAGATTGATATTCGACAGTAAATGATTAAAGTTAAAAGTAACCTGATTGACAGGAGCATTGGCCAATCGTGTCACTTTGTCTGCAAGCATCAAGTCTACGTGATTGGCAACTAAAGGTTCTACGGTGAAATCTGTAACGGTGATGTTTTTATTATCATCGATAGTCACTCCACTGGCTTTATAAGGATAATAAGCATAGAACTCATAGGACGAACGCGTATCCCAGTATTTCAAAGGCGAATATTCCCATGCACTTGTAGTTCCATTATACTTCACTTCCTGATTCAAGAATACATCAGTATCCACGGTTTCAAAAGTAGAATACCCCCAGACTCCGAATGCTTTCCCATCAGTCTTGAGCGTGCTGCCCGTTTCAGCTGCACGTGTGTTCTTGTTGGCAAAAACAGAAAAGTCCAGCACTTTCTGCTCTGGCATTGCCACATCTTCGATATTGGTGCATGCGGTAAACGTCAATGCAACAACTGCTGTTAAAACAGCAAACAAATTGGTTTTTCTCATCATTCTTTCTTTTTTAAATGGATTCAATAATTAAATTAATTACTTATTTATATTTATGAGATGGGAATATCCACATCTACATTTTCTTCCCAATCGTCCACATCCCCGTCGAATCCGGAGCCGCCGGGTCTTTCTCCTTCTTCAGGAGTGACTACAATGCCATTGACAACAATGACTCCTCCCTGGGGTTGTCTGCTAACTTGATCAGTGACATCAAACTCCACCATTTTAACTTTACCACTCATCAGTTTCAATTCCAGCACAAGTTTATGCGTGGCGGCCGTCTCCGATCGCCCGAAAGAACGAGCAATGGTTTCGACGCCGTAATCACAGGTATAGCAATCGAGCAACAGGGTGACTACTTTGTCGTTGTCGGTATGCCCATCTTTCAAAGAAACTTTCCCTGCCATCCCCGATAAGTAGGCACGGGCTTCGGAAACATACTCCCGGCCTGAAATGAATTCATATCTGATCAGGTAGGTCCACGTTCTAGGAGCCAGTTCGACCTTCATCCTCGCATAGGTTGTCTCTTCATCTTCATTTTTCACTAATTCCTGTTCGGACAGAAATGCGGCAAACAGCATATCCGGGACATTAGCGGTCAACTCATCGGGATACTTGTTCGAATAGGATGCCGAACGCGTTCGGGTACGGGTAGTTGCAACCGCTTCGTTTACCGCATGCATATTCTCAAAGATGATCCCTTCCGTATCATTATTGTATAATAGCATATCATAATGTCCGCTATTGATTGCCACACGACCGCCATGATGCTCGAAATTGTGACTTGAAATGGGAGTCTTATCGCCGTAGTCGAAAACATGGAGCCTGACTCCTTCCGGTACCCGAGGCAGCATCCTATCCCAATCTACCGTCCACTCGGCAGGCCATTTCTCATTCCAGTTTTCATCACATGGCAAGTGCCAATCCAAGGAATAAGTGATCTCCAGATGCAAGTCTACCTCCTTGAAATGCTCGTAATATAAATCCTTTCTACAACTTATAAAAACAGTCAAAACAAGTATATAAAACCAATATTCATATCGTCTAGTCTTATTCATTATAAAAGATTAGTTCACCTTTTCTGATACAGAATATTCCATATCAGAGTGATACCCGCTTTTGTCACTCCCCAATAATGCGTCTTATGCCTCGATTGGTATACGTAGCGGTTATCTACAGGCAAATATTTATCATAATTCGTGAATATATATCCTCCACCAATAGTGAATTCCAATGACATCTTCCCATTCAAGTTAAGACTGTATCCGTAGGTGAGACTCGTTCCTATGAACTCACCATAATATCCCGTTTTCTTATTTTCAAGATCATAGATACCACCATGGATATTGGCTCCCAGAAAATGTTTCCTTCCGGCAGCCTTGCTGTTCAGCCAATATCGGCCTTCCACGAGGTATTGCCTGATCTGATAATACTGGTGTTTGGATTTCCTTTTCCACCAAGGCATAGTAAAGGTACCCGATATAGACCAATGACTGTCCGGGAAATAATACTCGGCAGTTACATTTGGTGCAAGTGCCGCCCAATATAGTAGATTAGTACCAATAGTAAGATATGCAGGCATATTGTTTATTGTTTTCGTTTCTTGTCCGACATTTTCCGAATAAGCTACCCCAACAGCAAGAACAAAAAGCATCATTACACATAGAAACTTCTTTACTTTAAAAATCTCTAATTTATATCGCCATTTGGCTATATTCATAATTCTCCCTCTAATATTTAATTTCTGGAGCTTCATATAATTAGTCTAAAATGTCCGTATTACAAAGAAAACAGTTACATTCGAACTGTATGATAGTATTTGAGACGTTTAATCTACTTTGTTTACGGAAACATAAAACATACACTAATAAATGACACAATAACTGGGATTATAATAAACAAGCGAAAAGAACCTATTTCACTTTTTGAAAAAACGGGAAATTATTGTTCAAATTATCGAACTAAACATTATTGCTGTCGTTTTATATTTAGATGCTTAATTTTCATATTTACAATATTTAATAATACATTGACTCATGACTATGAATTTAAATAAAATTGTTTTGACAAAGATTCTGGATATCATGCCGGAAAATTTAAAACCGGTCACTTTGCTTATGGAAGTCTTAGACATTGGCAAAGAATCCGCTTACAGGAGACTGAGAGGTGAAAAGCCATTCTCTATGGAAGAGATTTATAAACTATCTCTGGTGTTAAACTTTTCACTGGATGAGATTATCAGTAATGATAAAAGCGATGCCGCCGCATTCAATCATATAGGTACAATCAGACAAAACCCAAGCAAGAATCTTCTAGAGTTTTTTCGCTACTATGAAAGCTACCTGCAACGCTTGATTGACTCGGAGAATTCCGAAATCACCTGCACACTAAATCATTTTCTGCACACCATGTTTATAAACTATGAACATTTATTCAAATTTATCTATTACCGATGGATGCATCAAATGACAGATGTACCACTAAACTATCTATATTCGGAGGTAGTCATTCCCAAAGAGATTAAAGAAAGCTGTGAAAGAATGAGCTTCTTGAATACTAAAATAAGAAAGTTGTCTCTCATAGTCGATAATAATCTGTATCTTAATCTGATAAAGGAAATGCAATATTTCTATGTGAGAGGACTGTTGAACGAGATAGAATTGGATACGCTCAAGGTAGAACTGCACAAATATTTGGATGATACAGCAACAACTATAAATAAAGGTATTAATACCACCGGAACTCAAATTGAAATTTATCTATCAGTGTTATACATCAATAGTACCACTACTTATACGACATGGGATGACAGTAGTGAATCTGCTTTCTGGCATCACTATGGTTACCCGATATATACAAGGAATAAGGAAATCACAGCCAGACACAAATTGTGGATCGATTCTCTGAAAAAGTATTGCACCGTCATATCGCAGTCCAATGAACTCCTTCAGGCTGAATTCCTGAATAAGCAACGAGAGTATATAGACAATATAGCAGTAAATATCCTGCTCTGAAAGGAACTGTCAGAGCGCAATGTCATGCAATAAATATGCTTGTTGACCTAAGAAAGTATTCCACGACTTATCATATAAAGCATTTTTCTTTCATTCAATCATTTACAAACAAAAAATCCTGTAATTCAATTGATTACAGGATTTTTCTTTTCATTATAATGTTGTGGAGCTGGAGGGAATCGAACCCTCGTCCAAACGAGGAAATCATAAGCTTTCTACATGCTTATCTTTGCCTAAATTTTCGTGCAGGAACAGAACCAAAGCCATCAATTTCTGCCTTATCCTCTAAAGTTTCATCAAAAGTGCGAGGCCGCCTTTGACTATCCCCGATGTAACTGCACCACTGAACCGGAATGCTTCGGAGCAACAGCTTCCGAGTGATGTCTCGTCCTGGCACCTAGTGCCTGGATTAAGCTAATCTACTGTGATTCGATTAAGCAGCAAGAGCGTAATTAGTTTCGCCAGATAAAATTTTGATAACTGATATTTAAGTGGAAATTACCGACCCACTGCATGCTTACCTACCATTTCTGCCCGCTGTCAAATCCAGTCAACCCCAAATTTTTATTCGTACAGAATAGCGATTGTTTAGAACGCTTTCCAAGGGTACAAAGATAGGAAATGTTTTCTAATTTACGAGAAGACGTTAGCAAATATTATATCAAAGCACTATCTTTACGGAGCTATTTTATATTTAAGGTGAAAAAGCATCATGAAAAATCAACCAATAATAAGCTACTTATGATTAAGACATATCTATCTAAAACATCTATATTCAAAGCATTTGCCGCTGTTTGCATATTCGGAATCAGTATCAGTGGCTGTACTTCTAAAAAAAAGACTCCTATGGAAACAACCGATACAACGAAAAACGAACTAACCATGTTGGTGGGTACTTACACATCAGGAACCAGTAAAGGGATATATAGCTACCGCTTCAACGAAAAAGACGGGACTGCTACTCCGTTAAGTGAAACGGAAATTGAAAATCCTTCTTATCTTGTTCCGTCTGCCGACGGAAAATTCGTCTATGCAGTCAGTGAATTCAATAATGAACAAGCTGCTGCCAATGCATTTGCTTTCAATAAAGAAAAAGGTACTTTGGAATTATTAAATTCACAGCAAACGGGAGGTGAAGATCCTTGCTATATCATTGCCAGTGAAAATAATGTGATAACTGCCAACTACAGTGGTGGCAGCATTTCTGTATTCCCTATCGCAAAAGATGGTTCACTCCTACCCACTTCCGATATTATACAATTCAAAGGCGCGGGAGTAGACAAGGAAAGACAAGAGAAACCGCATCTGCATTGTGTCCGTATCACTCCAGATGGTAAATACTTGTTTGCCGATGACTTGGGTACAGACCAAATACATAAGTTTATCATTAACCCCACTGCAAATACAGAGAATAAAGAAGCATTTCTGAAAGAAGGATCGCCTGCTGCCTTTAAAGTGAAAGCCGGTTCGGGTCCCCGTCATCTGACTTTCTCGCCAAACGGCCATTATGCTTATCTGATTAATGAGTTATCGGGCACAGTAATCGCCTTTGAATACAAAGACGGAGATTTAAAAGAGATGCAAACAATCGCTGCCGACACGGTAAACGCACAAGGAAGTGCTGACATTCATATCAGCCCGGATGGAAAATTCCTGTATGCCAGCAATCGTTTGAAAGCAGACGGTATTGCTATATTCAATATCCACCCGGATAGCGGAATGTTGTCAAAAGCAGGCTACCAACTGACAGGAATTCATCCACGCAATTTCATCATTACACCTAATGGCAAATACTTATTGGTTGCTTGCAGAGACAGCAATGTGATACAAGTCTATGAAAGAGATGCAGATACAGGACTATTAACAGATGTACAGCAGGATATTAAAGTAGACAAGCCGGTCTGCATACGGTTTGTGCAATAAGTTACTTCTTACTCTGGGCAATCCGGCTATCAGGAGTATGCGTCTTCACAACGATTTTACTCCCGTTCTTGGTACACTTGATACGTTCTTTCCGCAATGTCCTCTCTTTTAAATCAAAAATGAGATTCGGATTAAAATGTTGCCCGTTAATACGGGTTTCGAAGTGTACATGTTCGGTAGTGGCACGACCGGTACGTCCTGTCAGCCCGATAGCTTGTCCGGCTTTTACGACATCACCAGCTTTAACCAAATTCTTGAAATTGTGGCTATAAAGCGTTTCCAATCCGTTAGCGTGGCGGATTACAACGATATTTCCATAGGCATAATAGGGTTTCGACATACGCACTACTCCATCAAAAGCAGCACGAATCGTATCTTTTGCACAGGTCTTAATATCTGTTCCCGAATGTCCTCCACGAGTTCCATAGGCAGAGATTACTTTTCCTCCGGGTAATGGGAATGCATATTCGTGGTCTTTCAGAGAATCCAAATGCAGATAGATATGATTGCTTTTAGCAAATAACCCGGGAGTAGCTACCCGTACATCAGCCATTTCGCGAGCAGAGAAGGAAGGTTTATCCTGCCCGTCGGCAGTCAGTGGCAATAATAAAACTGTCAGTAAGATAAGTATGTTTTTCATGTCTTTTTTCTTAGAGCACTCATTCTAATTATTCGAAGAATACGATTTCGCCTCCATCCGATTCTGTATAGTTTCTTAATAAGGTTTGTATCATTTCAACAGCTTCTTGCAAACCTTCTTTTCCGTTATAACCGTTCACTATGGCTAAGATATGAGTGGTTCCGAGATCCATCTTCGTACGTTCATGATCGCTTGTCGGGGTTCCGATTCCTCCGAAAGAATCACGATATACAGGTAATCCTTCGATATTCAACACCCCGCGTCCGATACCTTCAAACGGTTCTCCAGCTTTGCCGATACCGAGTTCAAGGTGCGTACCTTGTATTTTGTCCGCGTCAAAACCACCGATCGAATGTCCTGTACGAAGAGACACGAGGTTAATCAGGTCTACCAGTGTATCAATCTGATATAAAGGGATTCCGCGCATCAGGCGGCGACGCAAAGCTTCGGCTGACGGACGATAACGTCCGGGGTCTTTGCCACAACGTTTATAAGCCTCACGGGTAGCAAAGATAACAGGTTGATGTTTGATGTCTTCCATCTGTGTAGTGGAAGTCAGTTGTTCGGTGAAAGCATTGATTTCGCGCCAAAGACCTTCGCTGTAAGCAGTATTCTTCACTGCAGCATACACGGCGGCTCCGGCGAAAACCGGGCATGCGTCTTTTATTTCTTTAGATACTTTTATTTCAAACATAACTTATCATAAACCAATCATCAGCGTCCTGCAATTACGGACACCAATTATTACTTTCTAATCATTATTCCCGACAAGATACGACCGGAATCTATTCCCAGTCTACGTGCGGAGAAGAATTCATCATGATGAATATAAGTACAGATGCCAGCTACTTCTATCTGTTCTGCAGGCACTCCGGCATTCAGTAATTCAATCCGGTTGGCTTCCCACAAATCAATATGATATTTGCCCGTCTCCTTCTTCTTCATAGAAATAAGAGACATATCGAAACCGCTTTCTTTAAAAGCATCATACACCTCATCACCTACTTCAAATGATTCGAGCGAAATGCTCGGCCCGATGCAAGCTACCACATCTTCGCCTTGCGTCCCGAATTTCTGATTCAAGTGATCCATCACATGACTGACAATATGCTTCACAGTTCCTTTCCATCCGGCATGAACGGCAGCCACAACGTGTTGTTTTTTGTCGTACAGCAATACAGGAACACAATCCGCCGTCGTGACGCAAACGCAATACCCCGGCACATTAGTTATCAAGGCATCCATTCCTCGCAAAAGTAGCCGTCTCATTTCTAATGACTCTTTAAAAAATGATTCATTGATAATCAGACTGGCACAACCATGGCTCTGTTCAGGAATAAACAACTCCTTTATCTGATGATTCATGCACTGAAACAACCAGCTCTGATTGCGATTGACGTTCATGCATGAGTCGTTGGTATAAGGCGAACAGTTGAAAGAGCCGTAAGCTCCGGTGCTTATACCTTCGTGACGCGTTGTTACGAAATGAGCTACCTCGGGATATACATCCAGTGACTTATATCCCTTCAACTCATTATTTTTTGTAAGTGAAATCATTTTTCTTCCCAATCTTCTTCCTCGTATTCATAGTCGATATCATCGTCATCATCATCAACATTGTCATCATATTCATAAACGATGTCTTCATCTTCGCCCATGTCTTTGAGCTCCTGTTGCAGACGGGTTACGTCCTTCGGACGGTGAACGATGTCCTCTATCTTATTGCTTTCCTTATTCAGTTCTTCCCAAAGAATGTCTTTCAACACCGAGATACCCAAACCGGAAACAGAAGATATGAATACGTGGGGAATGCCTTCCGGCAATGTAGGTTCTATTTCGTCCATCAATTCCTGATCGAGCATATCGCTCTTGGTGACAGCCAACACACGTTGCTTGTCCAACATTTCAGGATTGAAAGTACGCAGTTCGTTCAGCAAGACTTCGTATTCCTTACGAATGTCGTCACTGTCTGCCGGAACCATAAACAGCAGTAATGAATTGCGCTCGATATGACGCAGGAAACGCAGTCCCAAGCCTTTACCCTGACTGGCTCCCTCGATAATACCGGGTATATCTGCCATCACGAAAGACTTTCCACCATGATAGGAAACGATACCCAGATTGGGTTCGAGCGTAGTAAAGGGATAATCGGCGATTTTCGGTTTAGCAGCCGAAATGGAAGAAAGCAAAGTTGACTTACCCGCATTCGGGAAACCTACCAGACCGACATCGGCAAGTAGTTTCAGCTCCATGATAACGGTCATTTCCTGCATCGGTTCTCCCGGCTGCGCAAAACGCGGAGCCTGACGGGTTGCCGTCTTGAAATGCCAGTTACCCTGACCACCGCGACCGCCTTTGAGCAAAATCACTTCCTGTCCGTCTTCTGTTACGTCACAAAGATATTCGCCTGTCTCGGCATTATAAACGACCGTTCCACAGGGCACTTCTATTACTTTATCCGCACCGTCTTTTCCGAAACTACGTCCTTTGCTCCCCGATTCACCATGACCGGCCATTGCGTGACGGTCATATTTCAAGTGCAGCAATGTCCAGTAATTACGGTTACCGCGCAAGATGATATGACCTCCTCTTCCACCATCGCCCCCATCGGGACCTCCGTTAGGACAATATTTCTCGCGCCTCATGTGCGTAGAGCCTCTTCCGCCCTTACCCGAGCGACAGTATATCTTTACGTAATCAACAAAATTCGATTCAGCCATATTCTTTTTAAGTAGTTAAAGTAGTCAGTAGTTAGAGTAATTAAGTAGAATACTCCGGCTACTGACTGACTTATTCATTTATAATAGTGTATTGATAATTAGTAAGATTACTAAATTACAATTTATCTACTGCTTCGCAGATTTCAGCAAAGATACCTTCCATAGTACCCAAGCCGTTGATGTGTTGGTATTTCTTTTCGTTCTTGTACCAGTCGATCAGTGGGGCAGTCTGTGAATGATATACGTGCAGACGTTTTTTGATTGTCTCTTCGTTATCATCAGCACGACCGGAATCCTTACCACGTTTAATCAGACGTACCATCAGTTCTTCTTCCGGAACATCCAGGTCAACCATTACAGAAACATCCTGTCCTCTTTCTGCCAACATTTTCTTTAATGCTTCAGCTTGTGCAATTGTTCTTGGGAAACCGTCGAAAATTACACCTTTGCTATCTTTGAAGCTGTCGAATACGCTTGCCAGAATATCAATCATTAATTCATCAGGAATCAATTGACCTTGGTCGATGTAACCTTTAGCAGTTTTACCCAATTCTGTGCCATTCTTGATTTCAGCACGCAATACATCTCCTGTTGAGATGTGATTGATTCCATACTTTTCTACAATACGTTCGCTCTGTGTTCCTTTTCCTGAACCCGGAGCACCGAAAATTACGATGTTCAACATTTTGTTATTTACAATTTAACGATTTACTATTTACCATTTAAACTGGTACCTATTTAATATTAACTGTTTAATCTACTACTGTATAAATATCGGGATAGTTGCGTCCGAAACCATCATAATCCAGTCCGTAACCTACGATAAAGTCGTTCGGGATTTCCATTGCTACGTATTCGATGTTCAGATTGACCTTGAGTTTTTCAGGCTTCACTAGCAGAGAAGCAATATGGATTGCTTCAGGGTTGCGTGTACCCAATGTATCCAACAGGCGTTGCATGGTTAGCCCGGTATCCACAATATCTTCTACAATAACTACTGTACGTCCGGCAATGTCTTCATTCAGTCCGATCACTTCCTTAATCACTCCCGAGGAAGTCACTCCCTGATAAGAAGCCAGTTTCACAAACGAAATCTCGCAAGGGATGGTGATGTGCTTCAACAAGTCGGCAGTAAACATAAATGAACCGTTCAACACACTAAGGAAGAGCGGATTCTTACCTGCCAAGTCGCGGTTGATTTCGTTCGCTACGCGAATCACTTCTTTCTGAATATCCTGTTCCTTAATAGAAACAGTGAACTGTTTGTCTTTTATCTGAATGGTATCCATAACCGGTAATTTAAAAAATAACCTTGCAAAAATACGATTTTTTATTCTACCCCGTGCATCATCTTCTGTAATTTCTTCGAGAGAAGGAACAGAATCAATGAAGCAACACCGGACATGACAACGAATACCATAAAGAAATCGTACATGGTAGCAATCTGATAACCAAAGATTGATTTCACTTTTCCGGCTTCCGGATAAAGTCCACTCAACATGCCTGCAAATTTATTGGCTGTGGCAGTAGACAGATACCAGATTCCCATCATCAAAGAGGCGAAACGTAGCGGACTCAACTTATTTACCATTGAAAGTCCGATAGGTGACAAGGCTATTTCACCCATTGTATGAATAAAATAAAGTCCTGTCAGCCAAATCATACTTACCTTCACTCCGGGGATAGCATCTTTCACTCCGAAACAGATGAAAAGATAACCTAAAGAAAGAAGTAACAAGCCAATCGCTTGTTTGGTAGGAGAAGCAGGTTCCATCTTTCGTTTGTTGAGGAAGCTCCACACACCCGGCATTATATATGCCAGGACAACAACAAACAGAGGATTGAAGGATTGAAACCACGAAGCCGGCATTTCCCAACCTAAAATATCACGATTGGTTTGTTCGGAGGCAAAGAGAGTTAAAGAGGCTCCTGCCTGTTCGTAAGCCGCCCAGAAGAAAATGACAAAGAAAGCTACTATATAGATAACGAAAATACGACTACGTTCGATCTTGGTTAATGAACCATCCAATAGGATGAGAACAGGGAAAACAATGCAGGCGGTAAAAATACCGATGCTCACCCAGTCACCCTCAAAAGCGTAATTAAAGAAGGCTATTAAAGCAACTGTAAGAATAGTGATTACAAGGGTATTACGCAACTTGGTACGCTTATCCATCTTCGGGTGTGAGATATGCTCGGCTTTATCCTCTTTCTTTTCACGTTTGGCATCGGGGATAATACCGATTGGCTCTCCGGAAGGAGAGAAAAGATATTTATTCTTTTGAGTTTCAAAAAGTACAACAGTGAACAGTGTCATGATTCCGGCTGCAAGAAATCCCCATTTAAAATCGTGCGGGTCACCGGTATCACCCAGATAACCACAAATCAAAGGGGCGGCAAAAGAACCTACATTCACTCCCATATAGAAGATGGTATATGCAGCATCCAGCCGTCTGTCTCCCGGTTCGTAGAGTTGACCTACGAGAGAAGAAACGGTAGGTTTGAAACAACCATTTCCCAAGATCAGGAATCCGAGTCCGCCATACATCATCCAGTGAGCAAGTTCCGTATTATCTAAAGTAGAGGCACTCATAAACATCAGGAATTGTCCGACTGCCATCATCATTGCTCCCCAAAACACAGAGCGACGGATTCCCCAATATTTATCGGCAATGTATCCGCCAATCAAAGGAGTTAAATAGACTAACCCGGTATAACTACCGTAAATGGATGCTGCCGCTTCTTTGTCAAACAATAATGCCTGCGTCAGGAAAAGAATAAAGATCGCACGCATACCGTAGTAACTGAAACGTTCTGCCGTGCTTGTCGCGAAAATCAGATAAAGGCCTTTCGGATGCCCTTTCAATGCACTCATGAATTTATGTGTTTAGTAGTTTATGGGGTGCAAAGGTACGAAAAATAGATTAAATGCTTCAAAAAAAGAAAGTTCTTATCAAACGGGAATATAGGGGGAATAATAAAAATGGGCATAAGAAATCCTACTGATCCACTTCATTATTTTTTTAGCTGTGTAAATAACAAAGTGGAGATCTATCTTAAATATAGGTTAGCTACCACCTTAGCCAAAAGTAAATTCGACATTTTCGATACTGGCAAAAAGCATTCCTTCTCTTTTCCTCAAAAAGATTTTGTCTTCTCGGGCCAGCCAACCAATAGCAAGAGCTACGTCTTCAAACGTCAAACTTAATTCACGGCACAAATCGAACATTGAAAGTTCACCTTTTTCATTTAAGATGCGCCATACTTTCCCGGCATTCAAGCCAATTTTTGTCTTTTCCATCATGCAAACTTTAGAAGATTAAACAATCCGTTATTTAGATTCTAATTCATTGTGAGCACAGGAAATTAATGTGATGCACATTATCTATCTCCAAAGATAACATTTTTATCGGAAACGGCAAATAATCAAAGGCTTAATCAGGGGAACCGCATTAAAAATTTGTTTAAGAAGGTATGGAGATAAACTAAACACAATTTCCATCCGCCCCTCTACAGAAAAAGATTTTTCATTTTCATTTCTCATATTCTCATAAATAAGGCACAAGTGGCAGTAAACTAATAAGATAGACTATGAGAAATGATTTTAAAACAGGCATTTCTCATAGTTTCTTCGCAAAATAACCCGGATTTTGCTTCATTTCTCATAGTGTAGTGTGCCGGAAGCTGACATTGAATAAATAGAACTATGTATTCCTTTTGCTTGCTTCCATACACAGTGTCTTAGTCCCACATATTGTGGGAAAAGATTCCCTAAGGCTTGGGAAAGTATTCCCTTATTTTGTGGGAAAGTTTTCCTTCAATATACGAGAATACTTTCCCACAATATATGGGACAATCGAGAACAACGAGCATCTCCAAGCAAAAAGCCACTATTTTATCTAAATAGTAGCTTCATTTCCTGATAAAAATAAGGCAGGCTGAAAGAAAAAAGGAAGAAAGAATGGCTTTTGACTATGAGAAATACCCTGAAATACGATGAGAATAAGGTGGCTTTTGAGCCAAAATATGGGAGAACTTATGAGAAATACCGTTTTGAAAAAGTGTTTCTCATAAGATATCTATTTGATTATCTTTCGTTTATCGAAAAACAATGAGAATATGAGAAATGAAATGAAGAAATCTTTTTCAGGGAGAAATAAAAGTAAGTTCATAATGGTGCAGCATTGAATTATTTTTTGGCGGAGTTATTCTAACACTTAATAGTTCAAAAGCAGATATTTCTTTGACCAAAAGATAGAACTAATGATGAATTAAAAGTTGCAATTATGGTTTTCTTCCCACAACAAACGGGAAAAGTCAGAAGAATCATGTACATTTGTAATCCGAAAACTAAAAGAACATCGCAATGAAAATATTTCCAAGCAGCAGTATCAAGAAATTGGACGCTTATACCATTGAGAACGAACCTATTGCATCAATCGATCTGATGGAACGTGCAGCAACCGTATTAACAAAAGCCATCACAGACAGATGGAATACGGAAACGCCGGTCACTATCTTTGCCGGACCGGGGAATAATGGCGGAGACGCTCTCGCCGTAGCCCGCATGATGGCTGAAAAAGGATATAAAATCGAGGTATTTCTCTTCAACACGAAAGGAGAACTTTCACCCGACTGCCAGACCAATAAAGAACTGGTAGAAATGATGGAAGAAGTAAAATTCCACGAAATCAGTACCCAATTCGTACCTCCCGTCCTGACGCCCGATCATCTGGTAATCGACGGATTATTCGGTTCAGGCCTGAACAAACCGTTGAGCGGTGGATTCGCTGCCGTAGTGAAATACATCAATTCCTCCCCTGCCATGGTAGTAGCCATCGACATTCCTTCCGGACTGATGGGAGAAGAAAATACATTCAACGTAAAAGCTAATATTATCCGTGCCGACGTAACTTTCAGTCTGCAACTGCCGAAGCTCGCCTTTCTTTTCGCAGAGAACACTGAATTTGTCGGAGAATGGGAAGTGCTGGATATCCAATTAAGCGAAGACGGTATTGAAGAGATGGAGACTAACTACGAAATGTTGGAAATAGAAGAAATCCGTTCACTCATCAAGCCACGCAAACAGTTTGCCCACAAGGGGAACTTCGGCCATGCACTATTGATTGCCGGTTCAAAAGGAATGGCAGGAGCCTCTGTTCTCGCTGCCCGCGCCTGCCTCCGTTCGGGAGTAGGGCTGCTGACTGTTCATGCGCCAATGTGCAACAACGACATCTTGCAGACCTCCATACCCGAAGCAATCGTAGAAACCGACATCAACGAAACCTGTTTTACCGTACCTACCGACACGGACGACTATCAAGCAGTCGGCATCGGCCCGGGACTGGGACGAAACGAGGAAACGGAAGCTGCCTTATTGGAACAACTGGAACACTGCCAGACTCCTGTTGTAGTAGATGCCGACGCTCTTAATATCCTCGCCAACCACCGTCATGCCCTTACCCATCTGCCGAAGGGTTCCATCCTCACCCCGCATCCGAAAGAACTGGAACGTCTGACCGGCAAATGCCAGGACTCTTACGAACGTCTGATGAAGGCTTGCGAACTGGCCCGTGCCGCCCATGTCCACATTATTTTAAAAGGAGCCTACTCCGCCATCATCACCCCCGAAGGTAAATGTTTCTTCAACCCAACCGGAAATCCGGGAATGGCAACCGGAGGTAGCGGTGACGTACTGACCGGAGTAATCCTGGCGCTGCTTGCCCAAGGTTATCCCACCAAAGAAGCCGCTAAAATCGGCACTTACATTCACGGATTGGCGGGCGATGTCGCTCAAAAGAAGCAAGGAATGATCGGAATGATCGCAAGCGATATTATCACCTGTCTGCCGACAGCATGGCGACTTGTAAGCGAATAAAAGTTAAGAACTTACAGTTTTTTCAATAACTTCATTAACTTTGTTTTCAAAACCAGTTAAAAAGAACCGAATATGAAAAAGTTGATTATAGCAGCAGGACTACTTATGACAACGTCCGCCTATGCACAAACCGAAGTACTGACAGGGGTTACCCGAGGAAAAGACTATGGAGTGGTTTACAGTCTTCCCAAAACCCAAATAGAACTTGAAATAAAAGCCAACAAAGTCAACTATACTCCGGGAGAATTCAGCAAATATGCTGATCGTTACCTGCGACTGACCAACGTCTCCGCCGACCCTGAAGAGTACTGGGAACTGACTAGCGTAAAAGTGAAATCCGTAGGTGTGCCCAACAGCGAAACGACGTATTTCGTAAAATTGAAGGATAAGACAGTAGCACCGCTCATGGAACTGACAGAGGATGGCATTGTGAAAACGATCAATGTTCCTTACAGCAACAGCAGTGTAGGCAAAAAAGCCGCTCCCGCTCCCACAGTCCTCCAAAAGAAAGCAAATCCTCGTGAATTCCTGACCGAAGAGATTCTGATGGCTAGCTCTACCGCCAAGATGGCCGAACTGGTGGCTAAAGAAATCTATAACATCCGCGAAAGCAAAAATGCCTTATTGCGCGGACAGGCTGACAATATGCCTTCAGACGGAGCACAGCTTAAGATTATGCTCGACAATCTGAATGCACAGGAAGAAGCCATGACGCAAATGTTCTCCGGCACCTGCAACAAGGAAGAGAGAACATTCACTGTCCGCCTTACCCCTGACAAGGAATTTAACAATGAAGTTGCTTTCCGCTTCTCGAAGAAGTTAGGTGTAGTTGCCAACAATGATTTGGCAGGAACTCCGTTTTATATCAGTCTGAAAGACCTGAAATCGGTCAAGATACCACAGGAAGATGGTAAGAAGAAGAAAGATTTGGATGGAATCGCCTACAACGTACCCGGACAAGCTATGGTTACATTGACCGACGGCAAAAAGAAACTTTACGAAGGTGAACTTCCTATTACTCAATTTGGTGTGATAGAATATCTGGCTCCGGTTTTGTTCAACAAGAATTCTACCATCAAAGTTTATTTTGATCCGAATACGGGAGGATTGCTCAAAGTGGACAGAGAAGAAGGGAAATAGAAAAACGAGAAAGTGAACTTCTAAAAAACAAAGAATATGGTTGGTGAAGGACATGCATTCGACATGATACGCCGAATAAAAGAGGGACGGGAAGCTTCCCGCCTACGTCGTGAACGTGCTAACGACAAGTTGAAGCATTTAAACCGTGCAAACGAACCTTATCCACTACCCAATACCACTCCCGAAGAAATGGAACGTATCATCCACGACTCGGAGAAAAAGAAAGAGAAAGACAGCAATTATTTTGTTTGGGGAACGCTTATTATCATGGGAGTCCTGATAGCAATTGCCGTCATACTTTGGGCTGTATTTATCAAATAAATAATAATAAATTCACCACAGAGGACACGCAGGACACAGAGGTTTAATCTTTTTTATTCACTATAGAGTAACACAGAGTCTCACGTATTGAGAATCGTATTTATCGCTCTGTTTTACTTGCGGAAAGAGAGAGAAGAACTCTGTGTCCTCCGTGTCCTCTGTGGTGAAATATAAATTCCTATTTATGCGACTGGTATCACCAGTTTTATAAATCCATCTTTCTGCATTTGAGAAAGATAAGCCGATACACGCGACTCGTAGCCCTCTTCATTTTGAAAATGGTCTGCGAGTTTTTCTATAATCTCACTAACATTGCGTTTTCCATCTATCAGTTCCCATACAGCCGTACCGTGTTCTTCCAATTTCACATGAAGTTCTTTCGACATTCCTTTCGGCACAAGGAAGCGTTGCATCCACGGATATTTAAAACGGGGAAAGGAGAGCACAATTGTCTCCCCTTCCCTTTCTGCTGTAATATGTTCACTGCGACAGGGAATGACCTCTAACAGGTTGATTTTCTCTTTGGCAGCCATACTTCTTATTTTTTATTTCAGAGTATTCATACTGATACCCTTTTGTTTACACCTTGATACAAAATTCCTTTGTTACTTTAGGTATTGAATTTCCCAGTTACTTTTGGATATTCGCCTCTTCCAGACCGTATCCCTTCTTCTTGTTCTCTGCCTTCAACATCAAAGCCACAATCAGAGCAAGTACACCAAAGAGAGCAAAAATAGTCATCGGCAATGTGTAATCATAAGTCTGTGCACCGTCTACCACCGGACCTTTGCAATAAGTATTCAATACCCATCCGATTAACAAAGGAACACCCATCAGTCCCCAGTTCTGTACCCAGAAAATCAAAGCGTAAGCAGTACCCAGCTGTTTTTCCGGAATAATCTTCGGAACAGAAGGCCACATAGCCGAAGGCACCAATGAGAAAGCAAATCCCAATATAATCATTATAATAGTAGCAAACCACCATATATTCAGTATAGGCAGGGCAAACATGGTATGTACAAAAATTAGCATCAATGATCCGATCACCATCAATGTGGCTCCTTTACCGATACGGTCATATAACGAACCGAACAACGGAGTCAGGATAATTGCACCAATCGGCAACAATCCGGGAATCGTTCCCGCCAGTTTCGGATCTACATTATATTTCTGCACCATCAAGTCGGCAGCATATTTGATAAAAGGGAAGACGGCCGAGTAGAACAATACGCACAGCAATGCGATCAACCAGAATCCCTTATTGGTAATGATATACACAATATCTTTCATACGGAACGGTTCTTCCGGTTCCAAACCTTCTGCATCCAAAGAAGCATCCAATTTCTTATCGTAGAAAGTATAAAGGAAGAAAGCAATAGTACCTACACACAGCATAATCAGACAAAACAGAATAGGAGCAGGAATATTGGTATGGAATGCACCACCCTCGTCCGTATATCCGAAGAAGTCTGCCAAAGGAACTGTCAACACCATCGCCAGAGTTGTCCCAATACGTGCCGTAGCCATTTCAAGTCCCATAGCCAATGCCATTTCCTTGCCCTTGAACCATTTCACTATAATCTTGGAAACAGTGATACCAGCAATCTCCACACCTACACCAAAGATAGCATATCCCAATGCAGCCAACGTCACCTGTGTTTTGAATCCGAAGAGCATGGCACCTTCCGGAAAAGTAGTAGAAATCGCATAGTATTTCAATCCACAACCAAACACCATCAATAAGCAAGCTCCCATTCCGGTGAAACGAACTCCCATTTTGTCCAAAATGATACCACCGAAGATCAGCATCAACAAGAATACGTTAAACCAACCGTAAGCGCTTGTGAAGAATCCATAATCAAGACTATCCCATAATAGTTCTTTCTCAAGCATGGGTTTTAGAGGAGACATTACGTCGGTGAGGAAATAGCCGCATAGCATAGTAAATGCGACCAATGCTAGAACACTCCATCGGAGTACGGCGGAGTCATTCAATTTCTGTTTCAAATGTTCTGTCATTGTTATATTTAAAAAAGTAGTTAATAATCTTATACAGCCAACAAAGGTAGTTAAATCTCGTTTGTTTCTATCACAAAGAGATTGTTTTTACAAGAAAAAGTTAAGTGCGGATTACACTGACCACGCGGAACATTGAAAATCCGTGTAATCTGCGTAATCCGCACTTAAATATCAAAGAAATGCAGCATCCGTCTGCACCTTCCCATTAATGGTTTTACCCCAAAGTCTTACCTGACGACGGAGTGAATTACTCTGCTGCAGGAGCAGGAGTTTCAGTAGCCGGTGCCGGAGTTTCTGTAGCAGGTGCCGGAGTTTCTGTAGCAGGTGCATTGGTAGCAGGAGCTTCAGTTTGCGGCGCAGCCGTACCTGCGGGTAAGTTATACGGGTTAGTCTGTTGTTCTTTCTGTGCCTGTTCCAACACTGCGTCTTTAGCAACAGCAGAGCGAGGAACTACATAAGCAGTAGCAATGCTCATTACAACCATAAAGATGGCCAGGCCCCATGTTGCTTTTTCCAGAAAGTCTGTAGTCTTGCGCACGCCCATGATGGCGTTAGATGAAGAGAAACCAGAAGCAAGTCCGCCTCCTTTTGAGTTCTGAATCAGCACGATGAAACACATCAACAAGGCTGCAATAACCATTAAGATAACGAATAATAAGTACATTTTTAGTTATTTTGAATTAGCGTTAATAATCAATTTCTCCAAAAATCTGATTTGGTCTGCAAAGTAAGCATTTTTTTTTGGATATTTCAAGCTTAATTTTTTAATTATTTCAAGAGCTTTTGAATATCGTTGCTGTTTAACATAGATTTTTGCCAAAGTTTCCGTAAAACAGCTGTCATCTTCCTCTTCTTCCTTCATCGTTTCTTCTTCGGTAAGTTCGTCCGAAGAGGTTGGCGAAGATGGCATTTCTTCTCTTAAAGGTTTCATGCAGAGGGGAGAGTCGCTCTCGCTCTTTTCTATAAAGTCGTCAATCAGTTCGAAGCCTTTGAGTTTGGGCGTTTCTTCGGCCGGCTGTTCCGTGGCCGGAGTCTCCTCCAAAAGATAAGAAGTGTAATCCATCGAATAGTCGAAACTGGTCCGGGCAGTCACCTCTTCGGGTACTGTGGACAAGAAAGCGTCGATCAATGCTAATGTGCGGTCTACGGACGGTTCGTCTTTCAGCACCTCCGTAAGAGGTATTCCCTTTTTCCGTGCCTGCACATCATAGCGGTCACCTTCAATCAACCGGAACAACTGCCGTCTGTCTGCAATGTAAAGAACTGCTTTCCGCAGTTCTCCACCGAAACTAATATCATGGAGAATATACAGATTCTTCAGATACAGCAGACGAAGTGACTGAAAATACGGATACCTCGCAAGAAGATTGCGCAGTTCGTACAAAGTATCCCTATTCAGCGTCTCGGGATGCTGAATCCATTGTTGAAAGTTAACAGAAGTCATTTATATTACCAGTTTGCTACAGTTGCATTAAAAATTTGGTCGGTGATCTCTTTAGACATTTCAGCAATCAATCCGTCCTGTACGGCAGTCAACAACTGGGTAGAGTCGTAGGTACGGAACGCAGAAAACTGTTGTTCAAAGTCTTCGGCATGATTGGTGTTGTTGACAAAACGCACATTGACGGTGATAGTCAACTTCGTCTCCGAAGAATAACCGTCGGCAGATACTGCCTGGTTGTACTGATTGTACCCTGTGATTTCTCCGTCAATCTGCAAGTCGGCATTTTGACTCGGCTTGAGCAGTTGCAGACGGGTCTGCCGGATGAAGATATCTTTCAGGTCCTCATTGAATTTGGTTGCCAACGGAGCATATACATACTCCGACTTGATCGGGAAGTCGGCTATCGAAATGGTCTTTACCTTATCATAATTGATAGACGATCCGTTAAACTTATAGGAAACAGTGCACGCAATGACTACCAACGGCAAGCCGAACAGTAGCAAAGGGCGTATTATTTTCTTAATCCAATTCATATTCTTTTATTTTTCTATAAAGTGTACGCTCGGAAATATTCAAGTCCTTGGCCGCACTCTTCCGCTTTCCGTGATGCCTTTCAAGTGCTTTGCGTATCATTTCTTTTTCCACTTCGTCCAGTGACAAAGGAGGTTCTTCTACATATTCTTCCGTGTCTTGTATGTCATCGTCATCCTTGCAAACCGCAGGCTGCATGGTATGAATGATCGCAGGTACCGAAGGCTGGTGTGTCGTCACTACCGGAGTAGTAACCACCGTTCCCACTTGTCCTACCTGCCCCACCTGTCCGGCACGTTCCGCCATCAGGTTGTGCACCATCTTCTTCAGCTCCGCCACTTCCTGGCGCATATCGAACAGAACAGAATAAAGAATCTCCCGTTCGCTCTCAAAGCCTTTACTCTCACGCGTTCCCATCAGCGCGGGAAGACGTTGCGTATTTTGTGCAGGAAGATAATTCTGCAAGATAGCAGCAGAGATCTCCCTGTTGGTTTCAATGATAGATATTTGCTCGGTGATGTTCTTCAACTGACGAACGTTGCCGGGCCACGGGTAAGCCAATAACTCTTTCTTCGCATCCTCCGTCAACTGGATAGCAGGCATCCGGTATTTCTCTGCAAAGTCTGCGGAAAACTTACGGAACAACAAAAGTACATCGTCACCACGTTCACGCAAAGGCGGTATTTGGATAGGCACCGTATTCAACCGGTAATATAAATCTTCACGGAAACGTCCTTCTGCAATCGCTTGTGTCAGATTGACATTGGTAGCTGCCACAATACGAACATCCGTCTTTTGCACTTTGGACGAACCTACTTTTATAAACTCGCCACTCTCCAACACACGGAGCAAACGCGCCTGGGTAGGCATCGGCAACTCCCCTACTTCATCAAGGAAAATAGTACCACCGTCGGCTTCGCCAAAGTACCCTTTCCGTTCGCCAATCGCACCGGTAAACGCACCCTTCTCATGCCCGAACAGTTCGGAATCAATCGTGCCCTCCGGAATAGCACCACAGTTGACAGCAATATACTGTCCATGCTTCCTCCGGCTATATTGATGAATAATCTGCGGAAAACTTTCTTTTCCGACTCCACTTTCTCCGGTAATCAGCACAGACAAATCGGTAGGAGCTACCTGAATGGCAACATCTATGGCGCGCGACAATGCTTCGGTATTACCTATAATACCGAAACGTTGTTTCACTTGTTGTATCTCTGCTCTCGTCATCACTCGTTTTTAATCTTCGTCTACTGTATCCAGCTTCAGTTTATCACTATCGTCACGTTTCTCGTAATACTGTTTACGCAACGGATTGGCACGAGCCACTTTTTCCCGCTGACGATTACGGAACACATCGATGGCAACATAGATTGCCTGACGGAAAGAATCTTCACAAGCCAATCCCTTGCCTGCAATATCGTATGCCGTTCCATGAGCCGGAGAAGTACGTACTACCGGCAGGCCTGCCGTATAGTTCACCCCGTCTTCCATAGCCAAGGCCTTGAACGGAGCCAGCCCCTGATCGTGATACATCGCCAGGATACCGTCAAAATGAGTATAATTGCCTGAACCCATAAAGCCGTCGGCCGCATAAGGGCCGTAGCAAAGGATTCCTTTCTCTTCCATTTCTTTCATGGCAGGGATAATCACTTCCTGCTCTTCCATTCCCAACAAACCACCGTCTCCGGCATGAGGATTGAGAGAGAGCACCGCAATACGCGGAGCGCCGATACCGAAATCCTGTTTCAGGCAACGATGGAATATCATCAGTTTCTCCTGAATCAGTTCTTTGGTAATCGTAGTCGCGATCTCTCTAACAGGGATATGTGTCGTCACCAAAGCCACCCGGAAGTCATTCTTCATCAAAATCATCAATGACTTATCACCATTGCCCAGACGTTCTTCGATATATTCCGTATGTCCGGGGAAGGAGAACTCTTCCGACTGAATCGTATGTTTGTTGATCGGAGCTGTTACGATAACGTCTATCAGCCCTTCGCGATATTCTTCGATGGCACGTTCCAAAGCCCCCAGCGCAGCTTTACCGGCTTCGGGGTCGGGTTTGGAAAATTCCACTTTCACCTCATCATCCGTACAGTTCACCACGCTCAAACGGTTGTACCCCGCTTCGGTAGCAGAGTTGACAATGCTGAAATTGGTCTGTATATCCAGCGCTTTGCGATGATAAGCCGCTACTTTCGGTGAGCCATAAATGATCGGAGTACATAGTTCCAACATCGTAGGGTCGGAAAATGTCTTAAGAATCACCTCATAGCCCACCCCGTTAATATCTCCTTGGGTGATACCTATCCTTATCTTGTTATCTTCCATGTTTTTATTTATTAGTTTGTTCCGCTTCCTTAGATGCTTCTCCCAATGGAATCTGATTCTGCTGAACTTCATTCGGAAGTTTCAGTGTATACAGAGATGCTTCCATCTGGCGTACCAGGTTGCGTTTCATTTTATCAGGTGAATAAACAAATATTTCTGCTGTTATAATTCGTTGGTTTTTCTCGTCCAGACGAGTATGAGATACATACGGGCCACCCATAAAGTCGCCCTTCATACGCCACAGGCCACGTGCTTCCATTGTGTAGCTGTTCTGTACATTGATCGGACGGACATCGGTCAGCAAACTATCGGTCGACATATAAACGCCTTCCTTGAATCCGGGGATATTGGCTTTCATCACGGAGTCACGTTTGTGCACAAAATATTCTTTGGTAAACGTATCCTTGTCAGTGTACGGATAAGAGTACATCACAAAGTTACGGTCGGCACTACCTGTGTTGGTAGAGGCCCAAAAGAAATCATCCCCGGTCTTTGAATTAGCCAGTTCGGCATCCACCCAGATGTCGCATCCGAACAAACTGTCCACTTTCTGCGAAATGAAGTTACTATGCTTCCCTTCCAGGAACGTAATCTGACGGTTCATTTCCGCACGGGTAAAGAAGTCGACAATCGTCTTTTTGTTCTCTTCCACAAACTTCTCGAACTCTTCTTCGTTCGGAGCCTGGATAGTCAATATCATCTGCGGATTGGCATACACGTCCTTCGCATATTTGAACGAGGCTTTCGTATATATATCCTGTATATCTACAATAATAATGTTACGTATCAACTTCAGCGTAGAATCATAATCTTTCGGTGAAGTATACATAATCCGGAAAGAAGGTTCCGACTGCGGCAAACCGGGCATATCAGCATCGAGCGCATCATGTAAAGCCCTTCCGGCAGCACGATCCCAAACACCGTGATCTACTACAACCAAAAGCTCGTAAGCACGACCACTAGAGGTGTGATTTCCTTTCAGACCACAAGATGCAACGACAAAGGCTACCAAAGCGATGCATAAAATAAAAGAGTACTTTTTCATGATGTTCGGTTTTATATATTAACTTTCATTATTTTTCTCCTGTTTCGCTGTCGACAGCATACCGCAAGCGGCAAAAATATCTTCGCCCCTGGATGAACGGATAGTGGTGAAAAGTCCGTGTGACGTCAGATAATCACGAAAACGGGTCATCGTATCCATGTCCGCCCCCTCGAGGTCTACCCCCGGTATGGCATGAAAACGAATCAGATTCACCCTGCAATCCAGCCCGCGAAGAAGTTTCAGCAACTCTTTGGCATAGACCTGCGAATCATTGAGCCCTTTAAAAACAATATATTCAAACGAAAGTCGACGTTGTTTACTAAAATCATAGTTTTTTAACAGTTCCACCATTTCGGTGATTGAAAACGCCTTTTCCGCCGGCATTAATTCAGCACGCTGAACGGTCAGCGGAGAGTGAAGGCTGATGGCAAGGTGACAGTCATTTTCTTCAATAAAACGCTGCAATCCTTTCCGTAGCCCGACTGTAGAAAGCGTGATACGCTTCGGACTCCATGCGTAACCGTAGGTAGCGGTCAGTAGTTCCAATGCCTTCAATACCTCATCCAGGTTATCGAGCGGCTCGCCCATTCCCATCATTACGACATTAGTCAGTTTGTCCCGTTCCGGCAGCGAATGAATCTGATTCATGATCTGGCTGGCGGTCAGGTTAGCGGTATACCCCTGTTTACCGGTCATACAGAACTTACAGTTCATCTTGCAACCTACTTGTGACGACACGCACAACGTTGCCCGGTCATCATCCGGTATATAAACCGACTCTACAAAATGGTTCTCACCCACTTTATAAAGATACTTCACCGTACCATCTACAGAGCGCATTTCATCTACCGGAGCTTCCGCTCCCACCTCATAGTTCTGCTTGAGCAACTCCCGGTGTTTCAATGACAAATTAGTCATATCATCAATCGAGGCTACCTTCTTTTCGTAAAGCCAGGATGCAATCTGCTTGGCAGCAAAGCCGGGCATACCCAGTCTTTTTGTCAATGATTGAAGCTCTACAAGAGTCATTCCTAAAAGGGGATATTTAGACATTCTTCTTTCTGTTGATAGTTTATATCTGCAAATGTAAGGAAATAAAGTCGATTTCCGTATAGCAGGAATGTAAAAGTTAACAAAAAAGGAAGTATGCCTCCGTTATGATTCAACCACGCTGATATATTGAAGTAGCTTTTGCGCCATTTCAGAATCCTCGCCATTCTTTTTCACTTCATAACCGTACGCCTCACGGAAACAAGCCAGCGCCTCTTCCCGTTCATTACAAAAGCTGTGCAAAACCCCTAAGTTCTGACAAGCCAGAATCGTATCTTCATCCTCCCATCCCAGATATTTCTTTCGCAGTTCAAGCTCTCTGAAGAAAGCCTCTTTCGCCATTGGATAATTCTCCAACTTCACATAAGCCTGTGCTTTGTAATAATATACCAGACAGGAAGCATTAGGGTCAGCATCATCGTGAATATCCAAAGACGTCGCAATACGAATCACGTTATCATAGTCTTTATTCATGTAATACTGCTGCATAATATCACATCTCAATGCCTCATATCGGACAGTCAGTTCCGCCAGACGCGGTTTTTCGCTGAAATACATTTCATGCAGAAGAGACTCACGGAAGAATAAAGTAGACGCCTGCTCATCGCCACGTTCATTCATCATCCGTTTGAATTCCCTGCATAGATAATACAACTGTTTATGACAAGCGACGATCTGTTTTTTATTATCTATCTGTATAGCAATGTCCAACGCCTGATTCATCAGCATCCATGCTTCATCGTATCGTTTGATATAATAAAGACATTTACCCTGCATACGCAAACATTTAGCCACTCCACCGGACAGTCTGCCATTCAATGACTCGTGCATTTCAGCAACTTTCCGGAATTTCTCGGCAGCACTCTCTTCCTCATCCTTATAGTAATCACAATAAGCCAGATATTCGGAAAGTTCAATGACTTCTGCCTGACTCTTCTCGTCAGCAGAAGCCGCATGATAATCAAGCGCCCTATTCAGATAGATCACTGCTTCATTGTATTGCTCATTGTAGTAATATGCCAGAGCTAGATTTCGGCAGGTGTTGGCAATCTCCAGTTCCGGAGTCGGTACAATGTTTTCCTGCATCACCAATGCTTTCAGGAAACAGTCGCATGCCGTTTCGTATTCTTCATTACGGGCATATCGGCATCCCTCATTCATCTTCAATACCGACTTGGCAATGAGTGGCATAGCAGCACCTTCCATACTCTTCTCACTCACAGCAGCTGCCGCCTTCGTCAGATGGAAAGAACTGCTCAAGAAAGTAGCCATATCATTAGCAATAACAGGAATTAAAAAAGAATCGATCTCATCAAAGTCCAATTCGGCATAGACTTCAGGCGTAACTTCAGGATTGTCGTTCATGATCGCTTTCCAGCTATCTTCCAACAAAGAACGATTCGTGCGATACAGAATCTCGAAAATCTCCACATCACAAATCCAATCCTTCAATATATCCCATTCTTGCATCTTATAGCATTGATAGGTAATCTCCACTTTATAGCGATACGAATCATGGTAGCAGAACTGTTTCATGCGATAGTTATAATCGGCAAAAGTCAACGGATGGGAAAGGATTTCTTCCTCATCCAGCAGAGCGGAAATAATTTCATGGCGACTATCATCTATACATTCGTCATCTTGAGCGAAATAGCGTTCGATCGCCTCTACCATTTGTGTGTCACCAATGCAATATCGTCCTCCTTTGTTGGTGAGCCAGCTGCTCATTTCCACTCTCAACTGCGACCAAAGTATCTGATTAATGTCTGCCATGCTCTTCACTTCATCTTCGGTAAATCCTTCTAAAGTAAGTGAAAGCATCAGAAGCGTTCTTCCAATCTCTTCGGAACCATAATCAGCCGACAAACGCCGTAGCACACTGTCATAGAATTGCCCAACCTCATTGAGCCGGCAATATCCACGCATATATTCATTGAGAGCATCGTACTGACCGAACGAAACCAGCTCGTTGAGCAATACACTTAAACAGCGCGGTTGTTTAGCCAGCACCCACGAAGCAAGAATATCTTCCTGTTGTGCAGACAAAGCCTTGGAGTAAGTAGACAAATATTGCTTTGAGAACGACTTGGCATCCGCCTGTGAAAAGCCATTCAGCTGGAAATGGGCGTAGCCATTCTGAACAAAGGGCAGGTAGGCAGTGGATGACGCAGAAAAGCTCAACACGACTTTCACGTTCGGGGGAATAGATGCAAATAAAGAAAACAGGGATGCTTCAGTCGGATTCAGATAACTGATGTCATCAATCAGCAAAATGATAGGATATCTTGATGCACCCAACGCACTCCACAACTGACTGAACTTTTGGATAGAATTCAAATCTTCATCAATCTCCTTGAGGTTTCGAAGTGTGTTCCCTGAAAAAGTGTTCAAGCCAGCATCTCCCATCAAAACCGAGTTTTTCACGGCGTCCATGATGGATTTGGCAGTGCTTTGGGTCGAGTCCAGTTCTTTTGAAACTTCCGCCGCGAACAAATTTTCTTCACCCAAAGATTGATGCTTGAGTGCGTTCTGGCATTTGGAAGCTAACATTCTCGCCAACGTTTCCGGATAAGAAGACAATGTAGTACTATCCAAGCGATGATAGATAGGAATCATCGGCATATCATTGTTCACCAAATCGCTCCAATGAGCCAACAAAGCGCTCTTGCCAAGACCGCAACCGCCCGTTACCACCAGACACCGCTGTTCATCCGCCGCCAAAAAATCAGCAAACGCCTGATCTGCTTCAGGTATTGGGTGATAGTTGAATAAGAGTTCATTGCGCGTCAGTTGTTCTTGCAATGCTTGATTATCTTCAACGGTCAGTACATCCGGAAACTCCCGTTCAAGCAATTCCGTGAAAGCAGCTTCCACAAGGTTACACAACTGATCGGGCGAATCATACTCTTGCACAGGATAACGATCCTGTTGCAAAACACTCTCTTTCAGACGTTTCAGTTTAAGAGACTCCTCTTCAGGGCAAGACAGTTCATCATCTGCCGACTGTTTTATATAAAAATAGGCATGTAACGGATTGGGATTGCGCAGTACACCAAACTGCATTTCAATTTCCGTCACACTCAAATGGTGATTCAAGTCATCTTCTATCCAACGATATTCCAAGCTGTCATTGAGAGTTTGAGATAAATCTTCATAACTGGGACACCATCCATAGCGGTCGCCTACCATACCAATGAAGAAAGGCCGGGAGTTAACGATCTCTTTCAGGCATATTTCAACAACCTTGCCGCTTTTTGCATCTTCTTCTGTGATTCCCCAACGCAAATCAACCAATGAAATGGTGGCACCACGGCTGGCAGCCTTCACTTGCAAACCCTTAAAGAGTTTGACTAATGCAGAACGTTCCATCTCCATGTCTCTGAACGTTGACGAAAGGAATACACGGATAACACGTGAATTTTCAGCGGGAACTGAATACTGGGCTAGTTGTTTAGTCATAATATAGATTCGTATTAGTTAATGAAGTATTTCGCAAAGCCAATTGATAAAGATTGGCAAGATATGGAAATTTAATCAGATAACAAAGACCATAAACAAAAAAACGACCACAAAAAAGGCACGGATTACACGGGTTTCGCGGTTCCCTCAAAAGTTTAAACCGCGTAAATCCGTGTAATCCGTGCCTAATATCTATTACTTGCTACTTGTTTAGAAGAACAAGAAGCGTGTATCTTTTACGTTTGCTTTCAGATACAAATCATTCATCAGACGGCTGGCAAAACGTGCGTGCATGTTAGTCAGCGTAGCTTCTTCTGCTTTTGCGTCGAATGTTTCGTTCAGTTTGTCCTTACCGTATACCTGCAATACAAATACTCCGGCATTACCTTTGATAGGAGCGCTCAACTGATTCACTTCAGCTACAGAAGCATAAGCACCTACCAGCGGTTCGCTGCTGCGCAATGCTGATACATAAGCAGGAGCTGCAAAAGTAACCATCTTCAAAGAGTCGCTGACTGCATTAGTCATCTCTTTGTACTGGTTGAATGAAGTTGCATTGGCAGCTTTCATGTCAGCCATAATCTTTTCAGCTTTCTTATCTTTTACGATTTCAGCTCTCAACTGATCCTGTACTGCTTTCAACGGACGATATCCTTCCGGCTTAATGCCTACCAGACCTACCACCATCAGGTGATCGCTTTCGCCACATTCGTACAAGCCGGAAACATCACCCGGTTTTGCTTTATCAAATGTCCATCTCAAAGCCTCTTTTGTACCTCTCACACCACCGATGTTATGTTCAGAGCTACTCAAGTCCATTCTGTCGAGCAATCTGTAACCAGCTTCTTCAGCGTTAGCTACCATCTTTTCTACACTAGGGTTAGCTGCGATAAACTGACTGAAATCATTATAAGCACGGTTGTAAGTTTCTTTGCTGAACTCTACTTCACGCTTGATAACAGCTACTTTATATTTGTCTTTTACAGATTTCTTGTTCGTTACCTGAAGAATTACGTTTGCTTGTCCCATCGGCAAGTTTACCAATTCGTTCACACCTGTATTGTTGATAGCAGAGATGAATTTCAGGTTATCGCCGTCTATCTGTGCACCTTCGTACTGTGCAGAAGTTAGCCAGTTTGCATCACCAGTCTGACCATATTTCTTTGCCAGATCAGCAAAGTTAGCGCCACCTTTGATCGCGTTGTAGATACTGTCAGCCAAGGTCTTTGTCTTCAAAGCATCTTCTGCGTATACCTGAATCTGACGGAATTCGACAGAATCGGCAGCAGCAGCTTTAGCTACAATTTTGAAAGAGTTGATTGTATTGTCGGCTCCGTTATAGTAAGGACCATAAATAGCACCAACAGAAGCAGAGTCCAAACGTGCAACTACGTCTGACGGGAAAGCTGTCTTGTTATAGAACAAGTCCACATAAGGAGCTTCCGAGCCAACCGAACGGATAAAAGAAGTATAATCATCCGTAGTAGTAGCCAACTGTGCAGTAGCTTCGTCTACTTCTTTCTGGATAGCTGCTCTATCTTCAGCACTTGCAGTTACCTGTACGTCAATATATTTGACGTCACGAGTTTCCTGATATTGCTTGAATTGTTCTTTCTTCTTGTTATACAAATCTTTCAGTTCCGATTCTTTCACTACAATTGTAGAATCTACCACAGAAGAGTAAGGAATACCAGCCATCAACACATTGTACTGGTTTACTCTTGCGTCGAAAGCATCCTGTGCTTCCACCGGATTAGAAAGAAGAGCTTTAGACACCAATGCCTGATACTTTTCTGCCAGACGGCTCTCGATCAGAGTTTTCTGAATGAAAGACCAGTATTTATACATGTTATTGTATTGTTCAGCATACTGTGCCGGCATTTGTGATTCGCTCATCTTGGCATATTCCACGAGGAACTTGTTCAACATATCCTTGTCGAAGTTTCCTGTTTGCGGATTCTGGAAAGGAGTTTGTCTCAACAAAGGATGAACGCCTGCTTTCAGGATGTCCTGGATTTCAGCAGCAGAAACAGTCAGTCCCAGTGCTTTTGCTTCTTTTTCGATCAGTTTATTGTTTACGTAGGAACGCCATACTTCATCGCGCACCTGATTGGTTTGTTCGTCATTCAAGGCGGTCACCCCACGCATGAGTTTCACCACTTCGGTATATTCTTCTACCAAATTCTGATACTCTTGAGCGGAAAGAGCGTCTCCGTTCACCTCACCTACGTCATGTGCCTGATGCGGCTGCATCACCTTCCATGCGTCACCCGCAATGAAAGCAAACAGCGCCAAGCCGATAACAATCACCAATAGAGGTCCTTTCGACCTAATGTTTTGTAACGTTGCCATTTTGATTAATACGATTTATGTTTATTATTATTTCTTTCTTTTGTCGTTTTAGCGCACGAAGATACAAAAAATGCTAATATGCATCTATTTATTGGCTAAAAATTTCTTGATTATCGTCATTATTCCAAGACTTTTAATCGCACGAGTTCTATTTTTGTCGCTGTGACCTTAATTATCTTGAATTGATAACGTCCCACCCGCACCACTTCATGCAGCTTCGGAAAACTCTGATATTGGTTCAGAATCAGTCCTCCTACCGTCAGATAATCGTCCGATTCGGGCAAATCGAGTCCGAACGTCTCATTGACTTTTTCTATCTCCAAGCGGGCGGACAACACATACTCGCGTTCATCAATCTGCTTGCTGATATAGGAAGTATTATCGTGCTCATCTTCTATATCTCCAAATATTTCTTCTACCAGATCTTCCAGAGATACAATACCGGACGTACCGCCAAACTCATCCACCACTACGGCAATCGTTTTCTTTTGCTGCATAAAGAGCTTCATCAGTTTATTGGCGGACATGGTTTCGGGCACAATCGGCACCTGCTTCACATTCTCATGCCAGTTTTTCGGAGCACGAAACATTTCCGACGAATGAATATAACCCACCACATTGTCGATATTTCCATCGTACACAATGATCTTGGAAATTCCGGATTCGATGAAGCGGCTTTTCAACTCGTCCAGCGAAGTTGTCAGATCAACAGCCACCACTTCGGTACGCGGAACGATACAGTCGCGGATTTTTATGTTCGAGAAATCCAAAGCATTCTGAAAGATTTTCACTTCCGTATCCAGTTCCTCCTCATTCTCGGCATTATCAATACTGCTTTGCACGAAGTAGTCCAAGTCGACTTTTCCAAACGCTCTGTCGGATGCATCCTTGTTAATCTTCATTCCAAAGACACGAAGGAATAAACAAGACAAACCGGAAGCCAGTTTGGAAATAGGATATAGAATGACATAACAAATAATCAGTGGAATGGCAAAAACATTCAAGACCAGATTGGGATTGATTTTGAAGATTGTTTTCGGCAGAAACTCTCCGGTCACCAGAATAATAAGGGTAGAAATAACGGTCTGCGCCAACACCATCAGAAAATGATTGTCAATGAATCCAGCCAGCAGATTGTCGCCGATAATCTGTGCCATCAGGATACCATAGATGACCAGGGCGATATTATTTCCCACCAACATGGTAGAGATAAATTCATTCGGGTTCTTGAAGAAGATGGAAAGAATGCGGGACGTAATTCCCCCCTTGCGTTCCATCTCAAAACGCAGTTTGTCTACCGACACAAAGGCAATCTCCATTCCTGAAAAGAAGGCGGAGAAGACCATGGTGATAATTAGAGAGATATAAATATTCATAGTTTATTTCACAGAATCTTTTCGCACTGAATCCGGCAGCGCTTTTGTTTCCGGTTGGGGCGGACCACCTGCTTCCTCATCCACATAGAAAATACCTTCGATATTATGGATGGTATATATGGTCATTTGCTGGTTCGAGTCGAATCCATGCCCTGTAATAATTCTGTCCGGTTGTTGAATACGTATAAACTTGTCGGAATATACCTTTTGGGTAGCTTCGTTCCAGTACAGCAGTTCCGTATTAAAACGCTCTCCTTTCCGGTTCTGTATATCTACGTTCCCTATCAGCTTCCAAAGCCTTTCTTTGTCATAATAGTAGGCAGTATCCGCTTTGATACTGGCTTCTATATGAAAGATAGAGTCGAACTGTTCCAGATATACGCCTTTCTCAAAGGCCCAATAGGATGGTTTCTTACGGTCGTACACCGACCATTCTTCCGTATTCACTCTGTAGCGTGTCACTCCGGAATCGGAGATAAGGGTGGTGACTCCCAATGTTGTCATCATCGGAAGGGAATCACGTTCCGTGATAGCCTCACCCATAGTTTTCTTCTTTCCGCCACAGGAAGATAATAAAAGAAGCATAACAATCACCCCGGAGGTAATTGTTATGCTCATGCTTTTATGCAATAAACGGTTTCTTCGTTTTCGCAACATACATTTATCTAATCGTTGTAGTCTCTCCTATCCAACCGCCGATAGTGATGCGGTCGCCTTGCTTGTAACCTAACATAAATAGGTCTTTAGCTTGCGGAGTATGACCAGAATATCTACCGATCAATTTGTTAGCTTCTTCAGCTACGCTCGGATCCACTTGTTTTGCACGTTGCAGTTTGTCAATCACTGCAAAGTAAGTACATTTGTTCAAAGCAGGTTCGTCGCTCCAGTTGGGACTCATTGCATAAAGATTAGCAATCAGAATGTATGGAGCACCGTAGTTTTCGTTAAAACCAATTGCTTTCTGGCAATATGCTCTTGCTTGAGACAGCTTTTTGGCAGAAGCCAATACTGCTGCGGCAGCGTATGCTTTTTCAGCTTTCTTCACATTGTCTGTTTCCAGGTTCACTGCTTCGTCAAAGAATTTCACAGCACCGTCAATATCACCTTTCTTAAATGCCTGATAAGCACATCCGGTAGCAGCTTCTGCTGTCGGTTCCATCTTGTAAGCATAGTAAGATGCTTGCAAATAAGCTTCGCTTTCAGTACATTTCATCATTTTCATGATGTCGATAACTTTCTTCAAGTAAGCCAAGTCAGTCTGGTTAGCTTCTACTTTCGGTCCATAGATGTTTTGCAGTGATTCGCAATCAGCTGTTCCACTGTTTACAAACAAAGCCACTAAGTTATCCTTGATACCCAGCAAAGGTTTCTTCTTTGCTTCGCTGGCTTCAGCAGCAATAGCAGCGTCTACATATTCAGAAGCAGCCAGATAGTCCTGAATGAACTGTTCTTTATGATTCGGATCCGTTTTCAGTTTATCCAAAGACATTTGCAGGAAATAGAAGATAGTCGCACCTGCCGATTCGCCTTTCACTGCATTTACAGACTGACTCAACCATTGATAAGCCTGGTTCACATCAATCTTCGGAGCAAAAGCGATATAATCTACTGCTTTGATACCCAGAGCTTCGTCGGCAGAAGACACTTTTGTACCTTTAGCTAGAAACTCATCTGTGTATTTAATACGCAAGTCATGCGTATTCATCAGTTCATTAAAATATTTCTGATAATCTGCATTATTCCGATCCTTGATTTGTCCCATCAAGCCTTTCAGAATCTTATATCCGTCAGTAAAGGTATAGAAACGAAGCGTCGGACAGTTTTCCAACACAGCTTTCCAAGGAGTATACGCATCTTTAAAATTACCAGCACGCACAGCTTCATGCGAGATACTACTGTTCGAATTACAGTTAGACGCATCCTGTGCTACCACAGTGGTTGCTCCTGCCGAAAGGAGCAACATAGCCACAAGCGTTTTAATTTTCATTGTATCTAAATTTTAGTTGTTATTATATAGTCGTCTATTCTTTCTTACATTCATCTCATTACTCCACTCTGCGTTTGAAGAACCAACGTTCGTTGAACGTCAATCCGATGCTCACGCGGAAGATGTTTTCATTTACAAAAGCCGATTCCTGTCCACTGATACGGACAAATTGTCCGCTGATGCTAAGAATGGAACGGGAACGAGGCACAGGCAGACCGAAACCGGCAGTTACGCCATATTCACGGGTAGCCTCTTTGCCGCCGATCTTATAATACGGAGTCGTATAATAAGCTCCCAGACGGTATTTAATATGGGATAAATAGGAACGTCCCATCAAATTAGGAATGTATTCCGCACCCACTGATATTTTATGACGATCGCAATACGTATATGTTTCATTAAAATCCTCACGTACAGCTTCATCTGATGTATTTACGTCAAATTTCGTTTTTGACCATTGTTGCAAACTATAATCCAGACCAACAGTCAGGCGTTTGTCATAGTTATATGTAAATCCGGCGCCAAATGTATTAGGAACTTCAAACGTTGCATCCGGTTTCAATGTTGTAGTAGAAACCGCTGTACCCGTAGAATTTGAAACCATTTGTGTCGTTACACTATAGTCATTACCCAGTTTCAACTTCGGAGAATATATAGCTCCAATTGTCACTGAATGTTTTTTATTAATATCGAATGTATATTGTGCTCCAAAATCAAGTTTATAGCTCGACACTGACGCAACCGACTGGTGATTATAATTATAAGCACCTGATACACTTGGGAAATAAAGGACACGTGTCCGATTAATATCTCCCCAGAAATAAGAAGCATTCACACCTACCGAAAGGTTTTTGAGCACTTTCACTCCCACTCCGGCATATAATTGATGCAAACCTCCATCTCCGGTATAGCTTCTGGCATAATCAGCCGTATTACCGGTAGTAGGATCTGTTGCAGCCTGTGTATCCGACACTGAATATCCCACATTGGAGAACGGCAATAATCCGATACTCATCGCTATCCTCGGATGCAAACGAAATTGCATAGCCAGATAGTCAAAACTGGAGTTTTTAGCGTTCAGTTTCACACCGCTACCGCTAATATTCATATTTTGCAGACTGACACCTCCTTCAAAGAGGAATGTCAATGAGTCAATGGCTGTATACGAAGCAGGATTCAGCGGATTGATCTGTGCTCCATCCCGAAGTCCAAAAGCAATTCCCCCCATCGCCCTGCTGTTACCGAAACTCTGATCGGACAAGTCACCATAGCCATATCGTGTATAAGGAGAGTTTGTATTATTTTGAGCGATTGCCGTTCCGGTAACCATCGTGAGCAAAAGCGCACAAAGTGTGTGTTTAAATCCTACCATTATTATAGTTTAAAATTCTATTTAATCCTTTCAACACTAAAAATCTATCTGCAAAGATGATACTTTTTACGCTGCTATCAAAAGAAAAATCATCTCCACCCGTTAAAAAAACCAAAAGTTCAGGATATTTATGCTTCATAGACTCAATATAACCTGAAATTTCGTATTCCATCCCTTTCATCACTCCGGCACGTATAGCCGTTTCGGTGTCCCGTCCCATCGGGAGTTTGCGCCCGTTGGTGTCTACCAGAGGCAAACGTCCTGTAAACTGATGAAGTGCTTTGAAACGCATCTGCATACCGGGAGAAATATTACCGCCATGATACTGACCTTTTGAGTCAATAAACTCATAAGTAATGCAAGTTCCCGCATCAATCACCAATATATCCCGATGAGGAAACTGCTCATTAGCACCCACTACGGCAGCCATACGATCATATCCCAATGTTTCGGGAGTTTCGTACAGGTTGACAACCGGAAGCGGAGTCTGATGATTGAGCCAGAGCAAAGGAAACGGCAAAGCTGCCAAATCAGCTAATACCTTTTCGCTTAAATCAATGACAGTAGCCACAATCCCCTGTTCAACCGGATATTTGGAACAAAAAGCCTTCAAGCAACCCAGCGATTGATTGGATTCAGCTACTATATCCACGATTTCTCCGCCGTCGAAGAAAGCAATCTTTGCCTTTGTATTTCCTATGTCGATTATTAAATTCAAATCTTTTGGTTCTTTAGCGGGCGCAAAGGTAAAGTAAAAAAAGAAAAGTTGAAGCATAGAAGAGGAATTATCTTCTTTTTTCATTTTAGAAATCCCCAAAAACAAAAAAATCGAACTATCTATTTTTAAATAGATCAATTATCTTTTATTGTTTATTATGTATTCCACTTTGCGTTCGGCAGTCTTTTTTTATTACATCATAAACAACTAATAAGCAACAGATTACAAGAGAAAAACAGCGTTCCAAAAAGTGTTCCACTATTTTGTAACCGATTTTCCGTTCAAGCAGAAACATTATTTCACCCAAACAGAGGCTCCATTTAAAGAAAACAGCGCCTCTGTTTAAGCCATATAGAGCCTTTATTCTGATAAAATAGAGGCTCCGTTTTCCCGAATCCAACTATTCTTTCTATATTTGCCACCGAAATAAAACGAACCAGCTAATGAAACGGTTTTTCTCATACACCATCCTCTCCTTCTTCCTGTTGCTTCTGCCCACCGGACAAGCATCTGCCAACAACAACGACTCCATCCGTTTGAGTCTGTTGACTTGTGCCCCCGGAGAGGAAATATATTCCCTATTCGGACATACTGCCATCCGTTACGAAAATTCTTCACAAGGGATTGACGTTGTATTCAACTACGGATTGTTCAGTTTCAACACTCCCAACTTCATTTTCCGCTTCTCGCTCGGAGAAACAGACTACCAACTGGGAGCAACGGATTATGAACGTTTTGCAGCTGAATACGCATTTTTCGGACGCAGCGTATGGCAGCAAACGCTCAATCTGACCGATGAAGAAAAGACTGAACTGATCCGGTTATTACAAGAAAACTATCGTCCGGAAAACCGGGTATACCGTTATAATTTCTTTTACGACAATTGTGCTACCCGCCCCCGGGACAAGATAGAAGAAAGCATTGCAGGAAAAGTGATTTATCCCGCAGAACCACAGGATGGCTCCCTCACTTTCCGCGACATTGTACATCAGTATTGCAAAGGACATCCGTGGGCACGTTTCGGCATTGATCTCTGTATCGGAAGTGAAGCCGACCAGCCCATCACACAACGTCAGATGATGTTTGCCCCTTTCTACCTGATGGATGCTTTCGACGGTGCACAAATTAAAAGCGATTCTATCCAGCGTCCACTCATAACGGCCAACGAACTGGTTGTTGATGCCACTCCCGAACCGGATGAAAGCGGCTGGATGCCTACTCCGCTTCAATGCACCTTACTCTTATTTATATTGACAACCGCCGCCACAATCTATGGAATCCGCCGGAGAACCGGATTATGGGGAATCGACCTCTTCCTTTTTGGTATAGCAGGTATTGTGGGATGCGTCCTTGCATTTCTCGCACTCTTCTCCCAACACCCGGCAGTCAGCTCTAATTTCCTATTACTGGTATTCCATCCGGGGCAACTTCTTTTCTTGCCATACATTATATATTGTGTCCGAAAAGGGAAGAAATGTTGGTATTTAACCCTGAATCTGGCGGTTTTAACACTTTTTATAGTGCTTTTTCCGGTAATTCCGCAAAGATTTGACTTTGCTGTTGTACCTTTGGCACTCGTTTTGCTGATACGTTCAGCGAGCAATCTGATTGTGACATCTAAAAAGAAATAATGAAAGGACTACTAACTTCCCTCATCACCGTACTGACTTTCACCGGGCTACAAGCCCAGTCACTACCTGCCGCCCCTAAATTAGTGGTAGGGCTGACGATTGACCAATTACGTACGGACTATCTGGAAGCTTTTTCGTCACTCTACGGTGAGAAAGGCTTCAAACGTCTTTGGAAAGAGGGAAGAGTGTTCCATAATGCCGAATATACCTTCTGCGGTATAGACCGCGCTTCTGCCATAGCGGCTATTTATAGCGGTACGACGCCTTCCATGAACGGAATTATTTCTCAACGCTGGATGGATGCCTCTACCCTTCGCCCCGTTAACAGCACAGACGACACGGCATTTATGGGGTATTACACCGACCAGACTGTCGCCCCCACCAAACTTCTGACTTCAACCATTGCCGACGAGCTTAAAATAGCGACACAAGGCAAAGGACTCGTATATGCCATTGCACCTGATTGCGATGCCGCACTTTTTGCAGCCGGACATGCCGGAAATGCAGCTTTCTGGCTCAATCCCAACACCGGAAAATGGAGTGGAACCACCTATTATGGAGAGTTTCCGTGGTGGGCAAGCCAATATAACGACCGTCAAGCGATTGATTTCCGTATTGCCGGTATGACATGGGAACCCATATTTCCGCGGGGCATGTACACTTTCCTGCCAGATTGGCGGGATATGCTCTTCAAATATAAATTCGATGATGACCGCAGTAATAAATACCGCCGCTTCATCGCCAGCCCTTTTGTGAATGATGAAGTGAATGCGCTTGCCGAAGAAGCATTGAACAAAAGCTCCATCGGCATGGATGACATTACTGACTTATTGGCACTCACTTACTATGCTGGAAACTATGCGCACAAATCCGTACAGGAATGTGCCATGGAAATACAAGACACCTACGTGCGTCTTGACCGCAGCATTGCCGACCTGCTCGAAGTTCTTGATAAGAAAGTAGGACTGCAAAATGTGCTTATTTTCGTCACTTCCACCGGATATATAGACAGCGAATCGCCTGATTCGGGATTGTACAAGGTTCCCGGCGGAGAGTTTTATCTCAACCGTTGTGCGGCTCTATTGAATATGTACCTGATGGCTACGTATGGCGAAGGAAAGTATGTGGAAGCTCACCATAACCAACAGATTTACCTGAATCATAAGTTATTGGAAAAGAAAGAACTGAATCTGGCAGAAATCCAACAAAAGTCAGCAGAATTCCTGATGCAGTTCAGCGGAGTGAACGAAGCCTATTCGGCTAACCGGCTATTATTGGGTTCATGGACTCCGGAAATCTACAAAATACGTAACGGCTACCACCGCAAACGTTCGGGTGACCTCGTAATCGACGTCCTCCCCGGATGGACTATCGTCAACGAGAACGGCGGAGACAATAAAGTGGTACGTCATTCCTATATTCCCTCACCGCTGATTTTCATGGGGCATTCCGTGAAACCGGCCATTATCCAGACACCTGTAACCATTGACCATATTGCGCCTACACTGGCACATTTTATGCGTATCCGGGCTCCCAACGCCTGTACTTCTGCTCCTATTACCGACCTGCGGTAAAAATTTACTCACAAAAACAGGGAGCAAAACATAAATAAATCAGCATTTTAATGTAACTTTGCGGAGGTTTCTTGATATAAAGATTCCCCAACGCGGATTAACGCAGATTTACGCGGATTAAAAAAAATCCAATTTAATCTTTCCTTTAATCTGTGTAAATCGGCGTTAATCCGCGTTGAAATTGAAATAAATAATAAACTAAATAATATAACATGGGATTTAATGAATTTTTAAGCTCGGTTTTCGGAAACAAATCCACACGAGACATGAAAGAAATCAAGCCCTGGGTGGAAAAGATCAAAGCTGCTTACCCGGAGATTGAAAAACTAGACAACGACGCCCTCCGTGCCAAAACGGAAGAACTCAAAAAATATATCCATGAATCGGCTACTGCTGAACGTGCGAAAGTGGAAGAGTTGAAGGCAAGCATTGAAACTCTCGAACTGGAAGACCGCGAAGAAGTCTTCGTACAAATCGATAAGACAGAAAAAGAAATTCTGGAAAAATATGAAAAAGCACTGGACGAAGTACTGCCTGTTGCTTTTTCTATCGTAAAGGCTACTGCCAAACGTTTTACAGAAAATGAAGAAATCGTCGTAACGGCTACCGACTTCGACCGTCAACTGGCTGCTACAAAAGATTTCGTACGCATCGAAGGCGACAAGGCCATCTATCAGAATCACTGGGTAGCCGGTGGTAACGATACATTGTGGAACATGGTTCACTACGATGTACAGCTCTTTGGTGGTGTCGTTCTGCACAAAGGTAAGATTGCGGAAATGGCAACCGGTGAAGGTAAAACATTGGTGGCTACACTCCCGGTATTCCTCAACGCATTGACCGGAAACGGCGTACACGTAGTTACCGTGAATGATTACCTCGCCAAACGTGACTCCGAATGGATGGGTCCTCTTTACATGTTCCACGGTTTAAGCGTAGATTGTATCGACCGTCATCAGCCGAACTCCGACGCACGTCGTCAGGCGTATCTGGCGGATATTACTTTCGGTACAAACAACGAATTCGGTTTCGACTATCTGCGTGACAACATGGCTATCAGCCCGAAAGACCTTGTACAACGTCAGCACAATTATGCCATCGTCGATGAGGTCGACTCGGTATTGATTGACGACGCACGTACTCCGTTGATTATCTCCGGTCCTGTACCCAAAGGCGATGACCAGTTGTTCGAGCAACTCCGTCCGCTAGTGGAACGTCTGGTAGAGGCACAAAAGGTACTGGCTACCAAATATCTTTCCGAAGCAAAAAAACTGATCGCATCCAACGATAAGAAAGAGGTGGAAGAAGGATTCCTCGCTTTATACCGCAGCCACAAGGCATTGCCGAAAAACAAGGCTTTGATTAAGTTCCTTAGTGAACAGGGTATCAAGGCAGGTATGCTCAAGACGGAAGAGCTCTACATGGAACAGAACAACAAGCGTATGCATGAAGTGACTGATCCGCTGTACTTCGTAATTGACGAAAAACTGAATAGCGTAGACCTGACAGATAAGGGTGTAGACCTGATTACCGGTAACTCTGAAGACCCGACATTATTCGTGCTTCCGGACATCGCTGGACAACTTTCGGAATTGGAAAACCTGAATCTGACCAACGAACAACTGCTTGAAAAGAAAGATGAACTTCTGACAAACTATGCCATCAAATCGGAACGTGTACACACCATCAACCAGCTGTTGAAGGCTTACACCATGTTCGAGAAAGATGATGAATATGTAGTGATCGACGGACAGGTGAAGATCGTAGACGAGCAGACAGGCCGTATCATGGAAGGTCGCCGCTACTCTGACGGATTGCACCAGGCTATCGAAGCCAAGGAACGTGTGAAAGTGGAAGCTGCTACGCAGACCTTTGCAACAATTACTTTGCAAAACTACTTCCGTATGTATCACAAACTGTCCGGTATGACCGGTACTGCTGAAACGGAAGCAGGCGAACTTTGGGATATCTACAAATTGGACGTAGTCGTGATCCCGACCAACCGTCCGATTGCAAGAAAGGATATGAACGACCGCGTTTACAAGACGAAACGCGAAAAGTATAAAGCTGTTATCGAGGAAATCGAAAAATTGGTTCAAGCAGGACGTCCGGTATTGGTGGGTACTACTTCGGTAGAAATCTCCGAAATGTTGAGCAAGATGCTTACCATGCGTAAGATTGAGCACAAGGTATTGAACGCCAAACTGCACCAGAAAGAAGCGGACATCGTTGCTACCGCCGGTTTAAGCGGAACAGTAACCATTGCTACCAATATGGCTGGTCGTGGTACCGACATCAAGTTAAGTCCGGAAGTGAAGGCTGCGGGCGGTTTGGCAATTATCGGTACGGAACGTCACGAATCCCGTCGTGTAGACCGCCAGTTGCGTGGTCGTGCAGGACGTCAGGGTGACCCGGGTTCTTCTGTATTCTTCGTATCACTGGAAGACGATTTGATGCGTCTGTTCTCTTCTGACCGTATTGCCAGTGTAATGGACAAGCTCGGTTTCCAGGAAGGCGAAATGATCGAACACAAGATGATTTCCAACTCCATCGAACGTGCACAGAAGAAAGTGGAAGAAAACAACTTCGGTATTCGTAAACGTCTGTTGGAATATGACGACGTAATGAACAAGCAACGTACAGTGGTTTACACCAAACGTCGCCACGCTTTGATGGGTGAACGTATCGGTATGGACATCGTGAACATGATCTGGGACCGTTGTGCCAATGCTATCGAAAACAATGATTATGAAGGCTGCCAAATGGAACTGCTTCAGACATTAGCAATGGAAACTCCGTTCACTGAAGAAGAATTCCGTAACGAGAAAAAAGAAAAGTTGGCCGAAAAGACTTTCAACATTGCGATGGATAACTTCAAACGCAAAACTGAACGTCTGGCACAGATCGCTAACCCGGTTATCAAACAGGTATATGAAAACCAGGGACACATGTACGAAAACATCCTGATTCCTATTACAGACGGTAAACGAATGTATAATATCTCTTGTAACCTGAAAGCGGCTTACGAATCGGAATCTAAAGAAGTGGTGAAGTCGTTCGAGAAATCAATCTTGCTCCACGTAATCGACGAAGCATGGAAAGAAAACTTGCGCGAACTGGATGAACTGAAACATTCCGTACAGAATGCAAGCTACGAGCAGAAAGACCCGCTATTGATTTATAAACTGGAATCTGTGACTTTGTTTGACGCTATGGTGAACAAGATCAATAACCAGACTATATCTATTTTGATGCGTGGACAAATTCCTGTACAGGAAGCTCCGGATGAATCAGCTGCACGCCGTGTAGAAGTGCGTCAGGCTGCTCCTGAACAACGCCAGGATATGAGCAAGTATCGCGAAAACAAAGAAAATTTGAGTGATCCGAACCAGCAGGCTGCTGCAAGTCAGGATACTCGTGAACAGCAGAAACGTGAACCGATTCGTGCAGAGAAGACAGTAGGTCGTAACGATCCTTGTCCATGCGGAAGCGGGAAAAAGTATAAAAACTGCCACGGAAAGAACCTTTGATTAATTAATAATTAAAAATTATAAATTAAAGGTTGGAAATTGTAGGGTAATGTGCTTTATGGCATAGTCTCTCTATATCCAACTTATAAAAGAAAGTCTCAAACGGTTAAAAACTGTTTGAGACTTTCTTTTATTCTTCCAAAGTTGTACTTTTGTTCAAATTACTAAATAGAACAAAACTATGGCAAAATCTTATTCACTGGTTTTCATCGTTTTATTCCTGCTGACTCTGGGTAGCTGTCAGAGTCTGGAACAGATTCCCATTGATTATCTGCAACCTGCCGACTTGAGCTTTCCTCCGCAACTCCGGAAAGTAGCTATTGTGAATAACACCAGCGACGCCCCGGATAATAAACTGATAACAGAGACTGAAAAAATTAAAGAAGGTACACCATTGATAAGTCGTACAACGGCTTATGCCAATGGAGATCCTAAGACAGCCGCTGAATCACTGGCAGAAGAAATAGCACAGCAGAACTACTTCGATGAGGTGGTTATCTGTGATTCTGCCTTACGCGCCAATGATAAACTGGCCCGCGAAAGTACATTGAGCCAGGAGGAAGTGCGTCAACTGGCTTCTAACCTGGGAGTGGACTTTATTATTGCACTGGAAAACCTGCAACTCAAAGCAACAAAGACTGTCCGCTATCTGGATGAGTTCAACTGCTTTCAAGGAGCGGTAGACGTGAAAGTTTATCCCACGGTGAAAGTTTATCTTCCCGAACGTAGCAGACCGATGACTACACTCCATCCTAATGATAGCATTTTTTGGGAGGAGTTTGGAGGTACAGCCATAGAAGCCGCCACTCGCATGATTCCCGACAAGCAGATGCTGGAAGAAGCGGCAGCATTCGCAGGAACGGTTCCGGTGAAAAATATTGTCCCTATTTGGAAAAAAGGAACACGGTATCTTTATACTGGTGGTTCGGTTCCTATGCGTGACGCTGCCATTTATGTACGCGAAAATTCATGGGACGACGCATACGAACTTTGGCGTCAGGCTTTCGAAGGTACCAAGAACCAAAAGAAAAAAATGCGGGCAGCTCTCAACATTGCTGTTTACTACGAAATGAAAGATAGTTTGGCTAAAGCAGAAGAATGGGCAGAAAAGGCCCAACAACTAGCTAAAAAAATAGATAAAAAGAACATCACAGATAGCCCTCAAGCTACCATTGATGATGTGCCGAATTATTATCTTACTACTTTGTATTTAGCTGAACTAAAGGAGAGAAATGCTCAATTACCCAAGTTAAAATTGCAAATGAGCCGATTTAATGATGATTTTTAAGGAAATTGTGTATCAAATCTTATTTTTTTTATACCTTTGAACTTATAAAAAGAAGGAACCCATGAAATTGAGCCAACAATCATTATCTATTATCGAATCGGCTATCCAAAAGGCAGTCGCTAAATATGTATGTAGCTGTGAACAAACAGTTGTAACCGATATCCATCTCCAACCGGATCAGGCATCGGGACAACTTAATATTTACAACGATGATGATGAAGAACTGGCAAACATCATGATCGAAGAATGGGCTACTTATGAAGGGGATGATTTCCTTGAAAACGTGGAACCTTCTCTTCGCAACATTCTTTGCAGAATGAAGGATGCCGGAGATTTCGACAAAGTGACTATTCTGAAACCTTATTCTTTCGTTTTGGTAGATGAAGAGAAAGAAACCGTAGCAGAATTGCTGTTGATTGACGACGATACCATACTGGTGAATGATGAATTGCTGAAAGGGTTGGATAAGGAGTTGGACGACTTCTTAAAGGATTTGTTGGAAAAATAAAGAAGAATTGTTGGAGAAATAAGATATCGTTCTTTTTGAATAGAGATCGTTCAAGATCCACATATAAAAAGATAATCGGAAGCAATCAGGATATGTCCTTTATTGCTTCCGATTATTTTATATATATTCCCTATTGATTATTTGTTGTATTTGATTGAGATATTAGCAAGCCTAAGCGGCATGAAGCTGGATACCCCTGCCGGAAGTCTGACCGGTCGCAATCTGATGCAAATATTATCACGGTTCAACAAGGCATCCGGCAACTTAAAGTCATAGACTTTATAACCAGGAATGTTCTTCTCCGTCTGTCCACCTGCAGCCGTTCTATCAAACTGTCCCAGAATGGTAAACTCTGAATTATCTACTTTAATCCATTCACCATTCATCGAATAAGCATATTCAACCACTGCAACAGGGCCACCTCCCCAACTTGCATTCATTTCAACCTGAAGAGACAAGGATGTAGAAATACCTACTGTCGATATTTTGTCTACGTAGAAATATGAACTTGTAGACCACGGTTTACTATTAAAAGCACCGCCTCGCATACGACCATAGTATCCATCGGTCGTGTTAAGGTTAACATCTCCTCTGAAATCATCCTGGAATCCCAGAATGTAGTCTGCATAGGTTTGCTGGAAATATTTATTTCCGTCTTTGCTAAGAAGAGCATTCGCCTGCGATGCCTCGCCACCCGTAGGATGGTAATCCGTAAAAGTAGAAGAGCCTATTTCTTTCCAATCGGGTACATTACAATCCCATTCTACAAGCACAGAAGTGATCTCGTTTATATCACTGATGTTAATATCTTCTCTGTTAAGCGGAAGAATACATAACCGGCTTTCAGAGATGTCGAAATTTGTAAGTTTCACTTTCGCCACCATTCCTGTTATGCTTCCCGAACCTTTAGGAAGTGTTTCGTGAGCATAAGGAGCTTCAAACGCAGTAAGCATATATGTATTAGAACCGTTTTTATCTCTTATACAGGTCGGATAGTATCTGTAATATGCAGGGAACTTTTCTACCCAATAGTTTTTATTAATCTTACGATCGGCAGCTCCCGGGTCAGTAGTCTTGAAATTAGTGAATGCACCTACCGGAGATGCAATCTCGACATCTTTCAGGGTCACAAGACTAAATACCATATTATCCGTAAGTTCAGCAATCGTTCTTTCAGGAATTGTGAAGGTAGAAAGTTCCGAGCTGATTACGTGGGCAGCAGTGATACCGCTAATCAGTCTATAAGTAAAGCTACCCTCTGATTCTTCTCTTATCATTCCATCTTTCAGACACAATGACACTTTGGCAAATTGTGCAAACGTAATTAAAGATTCGGACTCAAACACAACTGTCTCTCCTGCCTCATTCTGAATGACATAGCGATTGCTCGGGAAGTTCTTCGAAGTGCCATTGGCTACGATGGTTCCTTCAACATATACATTGTTAGTAATTCCACCGACAGCATAACCATGTACGGTTGGATAACTGACAAGTTCCGCATTCGCATATTCAGAATATGCTTGCGAGAGATTAATGGTAGCCGTGACCTTACGCTGGTACTGATCGTCATAACTCAACACAATACTTCCTGTACGGGGTGATTGCGAATTTGTTTCCGTATTAAAATAAAGCTTTCCATCACTTATCCTATACTCCTGCACCCAGTTCACCGTTGGCGTAATAACGATATCCGTTTCGGGCACATTGGTAGAGATTTCCATTTCATATTCACCTCCTTTAGTAAACAGCTCCATCTTATCACTGGCAGGAACAATAAATGGATAACGGGATAATTGTTTTATCTTGATTACATCCGCAGTCTTACCATCTTTCGTAAACACACGAATATCACAGAAACGTTCGGAATCACTGATATTCTCATCATAAGTCACAGTGAAATAAGTTCTTGATGACTGGGCTCCACGTATATCCGTAGAGAACCAGGTTGATTCTACAAAATCAATTCGCCACTCGGTATTGGACTTCACCTCCACCTGAACCGGATCACCTTCCGCCTGAAGAATAATCTCATTATTTGTTATTTCCAATATACCGGCTTCATGTTCGTCAGAGCATGACGGAAACATTATGATTGCCATCACAGCCAGAAAAGCTGTCCAGACTATTGACTCTTTAATTTTCATGTTCATCAATTATTAGATTTAATCTCACCTGTTTTATATAGTATCTCATAAGCTTCATTCCGATCATTTAATACAAAGATCTGAAACTTCTCTCCACCCGGATAAACACGCGTAACAACATGTCCGGCAGGCTTTATCTTCAAGCCGTCTTCACCCAGTCTGCTCCTGTTACTGTCTACCATACCGGCGGCAAAAACCGACCGTTCACCAGGATAAAGAGTTTGAGACAGCATCCGGCTCAACGTTGCCGGTTGAGGGTGATAGTAATCCCATACGGGAATTACATAGACTTGTGGTTTCACTTGGGAAATGTAGGTATCGCACATAGCATCAGAATAAGCGTGATGATTGGCAACAACCACATCCGTCTCACCGAGCAATCTGGCTACCGGCGTTTCTATATCAAACCATTCCGGTGCTTTTTCTACGCCCAGAATATCTCCTGCGGAGAAATAATCAAAATTACCGTATGTGATACGAATTCCACAACTGCAACGGTTTTCGTTCAACTGTTCACTTGAAGAGGCTGTAGAAGGCACAAGCTCTTTGGCTGTTGTTCCGCTACCTGTCCAAATTTTACCATTACCCACGATATTACGTACTTCGAATGTAGGATAAGAGCCCGGATCTTTCAAGAGTTTGATCTGACTATTGCTTCCTATTACAAATCCCTCATTCTTTTTACCTTCCCTGTCACGAGCGGCAACATATAATTTATAGTTTGAGATATGAGCACCAGAGACTTTAGCTGCTGTCGGATAATCATAAGTAGGATAACCACGATCTATCAAAGTGGAAATATTGAGAAGATTACCAACATGAGTGATTCCGGTAAGTTTGTAATCCAGTCCTACTTTTTCGATTGCCAGTTTTCCATTCTGCCCGATATGGTCCGTATCAAAGTGAGTGAGCAAGGCATAATCAAGTGCTCCGTTATTTTTTAATGGCAATGAGAAATGTTTTATATATTGAGCAATCCATTCGGCAGGCCGCTTAGAATCATTAGGCACTGCTTTCATAATTTCCTGTGTGCCTGAATGTACTCCTAAATCTCCTGCATCCAATAACATGGTAGTCCCATCCGGAAAAATAAGATAGGCTGCATTACCTCTTCCGGTACTAATCTGATGAATATCCAAATAACCTGCCTGCCACTCCGGAAGGTATTCATACACTTTATCTACTGCATCATCAGGAAAAGGCTTTTCTTGTTGGCAACTTGCGAATGTAGGCAGCAACATGATGGCTCCTAAAAAAAATATCTTGCTATTCATTATATTATTCTTTAATAGTTGATTAATCGATTTGTTTCACACTATAGATACCGGCTTCTTCTTTAGTCATTTCATTGCCGCCTCCGTATCCCGGATTTTGCTTCAAGACATTGCTGACAGAAATTGACTTTTCCGGAATAGGAAAAAGCTCATAATGATCGTCGTTAGTAGGTTTATGATCCCACCAAGAACCTGTTGTATACAACCCCCAACGACGAAGATCGGTACGACGACGCTGTTCACCCAGAAACTCGACCATCCACTCATCAAGAATCCGGTACTTGTCGATATTCGTTTCGGTCACCGGATCAGGATCGGCTTTATTCTCGAAATTGCGTTTACGCACTTCATTGAAAAGATTGGCTGCTTCTTTCTTATATCCGCTTCTGTATTTACATTCGGCAAGCATATAATAGATCTCTGCAAAACGAAGGACTGGATAATCAGAGTTAAAAGCAAGAGTTTTGTCTGTATTGTCCGGAATCGGCAATTTGCATAAACGTATTCCCGAATTCTCTTCTCCGGTACTGATATTGGAAGGAAGTTCATTTACTGAAGAATATTCTCCGTCTTTCACTTTTTTAAATTGCGCTACCTGATCAACAAATTCAAGAACCTCGCCCGGATATTCATACAGTCCCGTACATTTCACCTCTGTTCCACTTCTTGATATTCGTTGTAATTTCCCATAAAGGAACATTCCTTCGTATTTGCCATTTCCTTTATACACATACAGTTTCTTACGAAGGTCTTTCGCATGAAACTTGGCAAAAGGACGTCCTAGTTTGTCCGTATAGGGATCACCATTGGGCTTCAGAGATGGTTGGAGATGCATACCGTTCGTAGAGGAATAACCGCTAAGATCGAAATAGTTCTTTGCATTATAATGATTATAACGTTCAAACTGCCACTGAAACAGGGTTCCTTTCGCATATTGCGACTGAACGGACCACATCACTTCTTTCGATTTGTTATTCTCGAAAGTGAAAGGGCCGAACCAGTCTTCCTCCAATTCGTAATAGCCGTATTTGCCGTCTAGCAAATCCTGACATATCTGCGCACATTCGGCAAAACGGCTCTCTCCTGTATAGACCTCTGCATTAAAATATAATTGAGCAAGAAGAGCAGCGGCAGTTCCCTGGCGTAAGTAACCTTCCTCCAGCATATCTGCTGTTTTTTTCTCTAGTTTGGGGATTGCAGCAAGCAGGAGTTCTTCCACATAATTAAAGGTTTCCCGCGCTGTTGAACGTGGAGACTCCTCTGTGGTAGAGCGTCGGTAAATAGGCATACCGCCATAGAAATCAAGTCCTCTCAAATAGAAATAGGCTACTAATGTCTGGAGCTGCATCTGATGATCTGCCTTCAGTTCTTCCGTCATCCCCAATGAAACATAGTCTACACCGGCTAAGTCTTCTTTGCAGGCTAAAGCCATTGCCACCCCCATACCTACTCCACGCCAGGTTTCTTCATTGTTGGGATGAAGAGGTGTCCAGTCGTGATGCTGCAGTTGGGAATATCTGACATCATTGTAATGTATTCCTTTTTGTGTGACACACATCTCGTCTGTTGTACATTCCTGAAGAATGGCACGGTCGAATCCATGAAACCAACGCCAGTGTGTGAAAGAGCGTACCAAGAAAGAGTAGACAGTTTCCTTAGACGTGAAATAAGTGTCCGGAGTGACTTCGGAATACCACTTCTCATCCAGATTAGTACAACCGGATGCCACCAGAAGGGTGAGGAAAGAGATTATAATTAAAATATTTCGTCTCATATCGTTATATTAGTTTATAGGTACTTTACTATTAGAATTGGATTTTCATACCAAAGGTATATCTACGAGTTTCAGGGTAAATATTATTAAACCATTCATAACCGGGATCCAAACCGTTCACATTCACCTCCGGATTCAATCCTGAATACTTTGTGAAACAGGCGACATTACGGACGGTCAGGTAAAGATCAATCTTATCGATATACTTTTGCCATTTTTTCATATTAAGAGAATATCCCAGGCTAATGGCATCAATTTTCAAGAAAGTACCGTCCTCAAGCCAGTAATCGCAAAGTTGCTTCACTTCTTTGATGTGCCGGTTATCAATATATGCGTTGCGAAGAACGTTCTGGCCTGCTACTTCAGAAAGTCCATAGTACATATTTATGGTATTAAACACGTCGAAATCGATCCAGCTACGCAGGTTGATACCTAAAGAGAGGTTCTTGTAAGTGAAGGTATGATCCCATGATACCATCAATGCAGGAATAGCATTACCGATGTACCGCTTGTCATCATAGGTCTTCTTATCGCTAAGAATCACATTGTTGTTCTTATCATACAGAAGCCATCTTCCATTATCCGTGATACCGGCATATTTCCAGATATAATAGCTTCCGATCTTTGTTCCTGCTTCAATTCTTCCGGCTGATCCGTTCGTTCCCGGTGACGGGAATCCTACACGATCCTGGTAAGTATTATTCCCCCACAAAGAGGTAATTTTGGAAGAAGAATGGGATAGACGCATGGTAGTTGTCCAGTTAAAGTCTTTCGTTTTAACAGGCACTCCGCCAATCTCAAACTCCCATCCGGTATTCTCAAGATTACCATAATTCATGGTCGTTTTCTCGTAAACGGCGGGAGGATTGGGTACACTGATATTGTATAACATTCCGGAAACTCTTCTTTTGTATATATCGAACTTTCCAAAAAGCCGGTTATTCAGAAACGCATAATCCAAACCGATGTTAAGCTCTGCTTTCTTTTCCCAATGCAAGTCATTATTGACATTACGAGCCGGTCCATAAGAAGTAATCCATGTACCGTTATAAGGCCACATTGAATTGGAGGAGTACATGGCTGTGGATGCTCCTGCAGAGAAATTGTTATTTCCCGTCACACCATAACCGACACGTACTTTGAGGTCATCAAGAAAACTGACATCATGCAGAAAGGCTTCATTGGATATACGCCATCCACCTGATACAGCCCAGAATGTTCCCCAGCGATGATTCTTTCCAAATTTGGAAGATCCCTCATGACGAACACTTCCGGTAACCATATAGCGATCTTTATAGCTATAATTCGCCCGACCAAAGAAGGAGATAAGACGTTCACGAGGATATTTGTGAGAAGACATAGCTGCTTTTCCATCAGAAAGCCAGCTGCCTGTTCCCATATCCCAAGCTCCTACTCCATCCACAGGGAAATCGAAGTTAGACATATCAAAGTTTTCAGAATTGTTTTCCCAATAGCTATATCCGGCCACCGCACTGACTGTATGGTCATCTGCAAAAACACGCATGAAATTAATGGTAGGTTCAAAAGAAACATTGACTGTTTTACTATATCCGTGAAATCCCTTTCCTTTATAACTTCCATTCAAAGATGTTCTGTGTAATGCGGATACATAATGCGTCTGCTGATACTGGCGATCTTCCCATCCGAGAGTGGCTTGTGCCGAAAATCCGGCAGGCAGATTGAGCTTTACCGTAGCATCCGCCTTGAGCCATTTATCAACATTATCCGTCTGCTTGAGCATAACTTCCGCTAATGGATTGTAATATTCACTACCACCAACCAATACATTATAGCCTGTTTCACTAGTACTATCATAAACATGTTCCGTTGGATTCATCTTCAATGCCATGTCGAAACAGGAACTACTGCTCCGCTGATCCCGATGTGCTTCACGATATTCTGTATGTAAGCCTATTTCCAGCAAGTCATTGAGAAGATTAAAGTTTGCATTGATACGCCCCGAATAGTCTTTACGATTATCGCCTATCGCAATACCTTTCTGATCCTGTGCCATAATAGTGGCATATATTCTGGCTGTATGTCCCCCTCCCGAAAGGGTGACAACATGGCGCTGGGAAAGTGCTCCCTCATTTAAAAGTTCACCGTACCAATCGGTAGACGCTCCCAAATCTGTTCCTACACCGAACCTCACGAAAGCATCGCGATCCAGGACCTGTGGTCTTCTGGAAACTTGTTCGGTGGACAGCTCGCCTGTATATGATAATGTGATAGGACCTTCTTTCGCTTTCTTGGTAGTCACGAGAATGACACCACCAGCTGCCCTTGTTCCGTAAATAGCACCTGCAGAGGCATCCTTCAAAACATCAATGGATTGAATATCTTCCTGACTGATAGAACGCAAATCACCACCAGGAATTCCGTCTATCACAATCAAAGGGGAAGAAGAAGCATTGATGGAAGCTACCCCACGAAGCTGGAAACTAGCAGAGGCATTCGGACTGGAAGTTTCAGAAACATTCATACCGGAGATTTTTCCTTTCAGAGCAGTCGCAATGGTAGAGCCTCCCAATCCAGTCACTAAATCTTTTGAAGATATGGAAGTAATGGAGCTGGTCACAGCACGTTTCTCCATTGTTCCATAACCGATAACGACTACTTCATCCAGCAACTGATGATCTTCTTTTAATACCAAAGACAAGCTTGTCCGATTTCCCACCTTTACTTCAAGAGACTGAAAACCAATATATGAAATCAGTAATACAGCATTTGACGCAACTGACAGGTTAAATTTTCCATCCAAATCAGACACTGTACCTTTCCCGGCCACTCCTTTCTCCTGAATACTGGCACCAATCACCGGATCTCCATTCGTATCTACAATCACTCCTTGTATCTTTTTCGAAGTTGCTTCCGTTTGCTCTTGTTTTACCGGTACGGGAACCAGAACGATATACCCTTTTTCTATCTTGTAAGTAAACCCCGTTCCCGCGAGCAACTTATCCAAAACAATAGAGAGTTTTTGTTTCTTAAAATCAACACTCAATGTCCGATTCACATCTATTTTAGTCCGACTATAAGTAATGCTTAATTGAGTCTGACTTTCAATAGCATCAAAAGCTTTCAACAAAGTTATGTTTTTTCCGGCAATAGTAATCAACTGATTCTGCCCATAGATAGTACCCAAAGGGACTATAAAGAATAAGGTTAACAATAAAATACGCAAATTACTGGTATGTTTTATAGTAAAATAAGAATTAAAATTCATACTTTTGTATATTAAATGAATACTACATTTAAGGTTCACTATTTCCTAAAATTTTAAATGATAACGGTATTTATTTCGGGTTGGACAAAAGGATCAGTTTTGTCCAACCTTTTTATGGATGGGTACCTCCTTTCTTACTCTTATTCGCCGGTGAAGCAGCTGTCAGTATCACAACCTTATTGTCTGTGACCTTGCTTTCCATACCTCCGACGGTCATTGTTACAATATGAATTGCTGCTTGAAGAGGTTCGCCCTTTCTAAGCTTAATGGTATATAAATCATTTGTGTATAAATGCGGTTCTGCCTTTATTTCTACATTATAATGTCGTCCCAATGTGTTCAGAATATCCTCCAGATGGCAATCGACAAAATTCAATTCACCACGTGTCCAACCGGAAGCCATCATCACATCTATTTTTCGTTTTTCATAATTCTTAGTCAGGTGATTGTATTCAAGTTGTTCACCGGGAGTAAGAATAAAACAGCTGTCTGGTGCCAGCAGGTTATTGATTTGCACTTTTCCATTTTCAAGAGTTGTAATCGTTTTCCTGTCTTCCGAATATGCCTGTATATTAAACTTCGTACCTAAAGCACGAACTGATAACAAAGATGTCTTGACAATAAACGGATGTTTCTTATCCTTATGGACATCAAAATTCGCCTCTCCGGAAAGATAAACAGTACGTGTATCGCCTCGAAAGCTTTTCGGGTAAATGATACTGCTCTCCGAATTGATCTGTACCTTTGTCCCATCCGGCAAAGTCAATTCTCCCCGTTCACCCATGGGAACAATATATTCTACCAATTTGCAAGAATCAGTATAATCATTTATATAATACCACGATAATAGCACTGAAAATAAGGGGATTAATATCATAGAAGCAATGCGAAGAAGTGGTTTGATTTCCCAATGCGGTTTTATTATCGGATTTGCAAGTCCCGCTTTACGCCGGACCTCATACCATGAACGCCGGGTAGCCTCATCAGGTTCAGCGATGATATTCATCCACTCTTCCTGTATAGCTTCTTCTTTATCTTCTGCATCAGCAGGAGAAACCAGCCAACGCCAAAACTTCATCTGCAAGGAGTTTTGCAGGGGATGGCGAACAAAAAAATGTATTAGTTCTGATATGCTTTTCTTCTTCATGATTTTATCCGTTTATTAATAAGATGCACGAGATAGAATACACACACAGTCTAAAAGCTATTTTTTCTACTTTTTTTGAGAAAGGAGAATAAAAGAAGAGTTTTTGTCAATAGGAAGTGGTTTTATTTAGAAAAGATAAAAGTGCTTCAGCATCTTGCGGATATCAGCCAATGCTTGTGTGAGATGGTTTTCTACAGTCCGTTTGTTTATTGCAAGCAGTTGCGCTATCTCATCATTGTTTTTACCTTCTTTACGGCTCATCTCATAAATTCTTTTTCGTTGGGCGGGCATTTGCTCTACCGTATGCTGTATCAACAACAGTAATTCTTCGGCAAACATATTTTCTTCGATGTTTCCCGCACCCTCATTCTGCTGACGGGAAAGATTCTCCTGTTGCTTTTCTCCATATTCATTCACCAAAAGTATATGTCGTAAATGCTGGTACACAGCATTCCGGGAAGTCCGATAAAGGTAGGCATTCAGATTTTCGATTTTTGCCATCTCCTCACGCTTCTGCCATAGTTTGAGGAGAATATCTTGTGCAAAGTCCTCGGCCGTTATATCATCCTGAAGCAAACCGGATATAAAACGTTTCACTCTCGGGAAATAACGCATAAACAAAACCTCAAAAGCTTTCTCATCTCCTCGTGACAAAGCTCTCAACAGTATTTGCTCTTCTGTAAATTCCATTTGCAACTTATTGTGTTTAAGTATTAGTTGCAGCAAATATAAGAATTTTCCTATTAGCAATGAAATTAGAAATTCCTTATAGAAAAGTTTCAAGACAAATATAGCCGAGTTGTATTTCACACCCGGCTATATTTGTTGGGGAATACATCATTATTAATCAAGAAGAAACGACTAGCTATTTCCAAATAGACCGGAATTTATGACTGCAAAAGCCTGTATCAGTATCTTACATTGATTTAATGATTGTATATATGCTTTCGATTGACTGTTTCAATGTATCATAAATATAACTTATTCGTCCAATACTTCTTTTTTATACTTCAATAAAGCTTCAATAAAATAATAATCAGCATAAGTTTGTGGAACATCAACCTCTGATTTTCCCGGTAAACTACCAACGCTATGTTTTAACAAAAAACAATGATTGGTTCCACCTCTTGCTAAGTATTCTTCAGACGACAGTGTCCTCAATTGTTTCTGAGCAAAATTTATATATCTGTTTTTCTCCTTTTCAGATACATATTTACTCAAATCTATTAATCCTGAAGCCATAATAGCAGCAGCCGAAGCATCGCGATAATCATCCGGAATTGCAGAAGAATCAAAATCCCAATATGGTATACCATCTTGAGGCATAGCAGGATGATTCATTATAAAGTTTGCAATGTTTCTGGCCTGATTCAAATAATTATCATCTTTTGTATAACGATACATCATGCTATATCCATAGAGTGCCCATGCTTGTCCACGCGCCCATGAAGATTCATCACCAACCCCCTGAACAGTCTGCTTCTTCCGGGTACTCCCATCAGCAGGATCATAATCTACTAAATGATAACAACTGAAATTCTTCCTAAAATGATTATTCTTAGTGACATTGGCATGACTACATGCGATATGATATAATGAATCATTGTTGGTTTGTTCAGCCACCCATATCAAGAGTTCCAAGTTTAACATATTATCTATAATAACAGGAAATCTCCATTCCGGATCATCAAAATCCCAGCTTTGTATACACCCAATCACAGGATGAAAACGAGTAGCTAAAGATTTTGCTCCCTGAACTAATACTTCCTTATATTCCGGACAACGGGTAATACGATAACCATTACCATAACTGCAAAACAACTGGAATCCTACATCATGATCACTCGTCACATATTTAATGGAATCTAGCATTTCTGTATACTTTTCAGCCAAATGATAAATATCCTCATCACCGGAATACTCATACAAATACCAAAGAGTTCCAGGATAAAATCCACTACACCACCAATATTTATTAGATGTTTTTAGTCTACCATCCTCACTTATGGACCGAGGAAATTGCCCCTCTGGAAGTAATTGAGCCATACCTTTGTATTGTTCTACAGCAACAGGCATAACTCTGTCTATCAATTGTTTCATAGACTCTTCTTCCTGACGCTTCTGACAGCTTCCCGCAATCAGAAAAAATAATAAAATAATCAACAAGTGTTTCATGATACTATTGTTTGGGTTCTAAATGTACTTTCAGCACTACATCTTTCTTTGGAATACTTATCTGATATATAATGGCAGTAGCAGCAGGCGTTATCGCATTTTCCCCCAAACTAGTATTAGCATTAATCGTAGTACTTTTCGCTTCGGGATTTAGTCCGACATACTCCACCCAAACACGCAATTGTTTAGTATCCTGTGTCAGTAGAAACTCTTTCTTGTCTTTATCCATTGTAACAGCTGCATTTGTAATCATCCGCCATTGTGCAGAAGCTGACCCTTCATTAGCTCTTAAAGTATCCACAATTGTCAGACTCCGATCATCAGACAAATAAATTCTACGTTTGAACTTATTTAATGAAAACTTACTACCGCTCACAGCATTATAGCTATAAGTGTCTTTTAAATCCAATTCAGCTCCCCGCTGACCTTTTTCATCAAATGTCTCTGTAAAGACAGCAGCACCATCCACTTTTTGAGGACTATTATTTATAAAGAAAGTACTATGGCTCGTAGTTGCATAACGCCCCAATCTCCAACGATTCGAATTTTGAGTCATCGTCCAGAAATCTTTTGTTTTAGCCTCTACACTCTCATAATTGGCATTCCCAAGATCAACACTCCACCGCACACCATTTACTTCGTATACAAAAGAACCTATATCCATGTGCCCATGACTAGTATCCGGTTTCCCTCCTTTTACACCAAAAAAAGCTGCATTATTGTCCCCCCAAGCCGAACGAGTCAAATATACGGGAGTCAGACCGACACCAAAATAAGTTTTTTTAACAGGGATAGGGATAGAAGATATATCCAAATCCTTTGTATATACCAAGACAGAAGGAAGCAATCGATTGGTTTCCAGATTATTTTTAATATGTTCCATTTCCCAATAAAGCAAAGAAGGATCCTGTTTTTTAGCGGCAAAATAAAACATAGCCGTACTGGTACTCACCTTTTCCGAACAGTCTGAATAATTAAAACACTTCCTGGAAGGTCCTACCATATGGAAATAATATTCTGCTGATTTCTCAAAAGCGTTCGCATCTGCAAAAGTCGTCATACCGACAGTTTCTAATGCACAATTAAGCATAGCCTGAAAACTTGTTCCATAATCCCAATACATGAAACCTTCTCCATAGGTGCCGTCAGGTTTGTAAGCCTCCAAAGCACGAGGAATAGTCGCATAACATTTATCTATAATCTTTTGGGCTTTTTCAGGAGCTTTATCGTAAATAGCCAGTGCCCCAAATACCAATCCGGCATTACATACTTGATTCCAATTACCAGATCCATTGTAAAAACTATCATACTCTTTATCCAAAGCCGTATCAAAAGCTTTTTCTTCAATACTCTTTTCAACAAGTAACCGAGTCTCTTCCGGCAAATATTGGTAAAGCCAATCATAAGCGATAGCTACGCCCATTGTCATCTCACCTACATCCAAATAATGCGACGGATGCCAGTCCTTGAATGCACATACTGCATTCAGTTCTGAAATAGCTCTATTCAGATAAAGATCCATCTTACTCATCCTATAAGCATAAGACAAAGAATAAAGATTCTGCAATACCTGGCGAGATACATAAAGTAAACGTGTACCCGTCAATACATATTCAGAAGGAGGAGTATTTACACATTTATTAGCTTGAATAAAAACTTTCTCACTCACTCTTTTCAATTCGAGTGAATTTTGTAGATTTTGTTTTATCTTTTCCTCTTCCCCCTCTTTTAGCAACAAACACGGATGGGGCATTTCTTCCCGATTTGGGAAATCAGAGGTTATAGACTTTACCTCCTCATCCGAACAAGCAAAACAATTGATCGCCAAACAAAACAGTAAAATAATTATATTATTTAAATGCATGATTATCTTCATTTTATTAATTAAATTTCATATTATTCATTCTTTAATAAAGCCATCCCGGAGTAGGAACAAGATTCGGATTACGCTGCACCTCTGCCATGGGAACCGGCCAAGGCCACAGATAATCATTCCAATACCACATACCATGACCAACAGTTCCCCACATATTTTTGAAACTGTTGGATTCTTTTCCTTGAAACTTCGTCTCTTTATAAGTTCCCCACCGCACTTCGTCGAGAAAGTTTATGCCTTCAGCACACAACTCAACCCGACGTTCGTACTGAATACGCTTGCGCATATCTTCTTTCCCCATTACTGCATTGTAACCACTACCACCATTAGTAAGTAACGGCATATGAGCACGTTCACGAATTCTATTCACTACACTGATTGCATCCCCTAAACGTCCGTCTTCATTTAACGCCTCCGCATATAATAACCAGATATTCGTATAACGAATCAAAGGCCAATCTTCATCACAAATGATACGGTTAAGGTTACTGTCATCCGTCACCACAAACTTTCGATAAGTGTAATTACAATAGTAACGTGCATCAGGCCAGTGGTCACCAGCAGCATCTCCATTTCCAGCAATCAGAAAAGGCCAACGAACTGTTTTAGCAGATTGTTTACCTCCTGTATTAGCATAACAAAGTGTAGTGGTAGAAGGAGCAAAAATAGTCTGCATCAAGCGTGGATCACGGGTAGAGTATGCCGTAAGAATTCTAGCTTCATTCCCCTCATTCAAATAATATTTATCCCAAATGGCTTGCGACACTCGTCCGATAATGGATTTTTTCGCATTTTGGAAATCAGTATTCATATTTGTATTCATTCCATCTCGGACAAAAAATATCTCCCTTTGCGCAGGCGTCAATTTATCCCAATCGGGGAAAATATCAGTCCATTTGAAAGGAGAGCCATCGGCATTCTGATAGGAATCCACAAAATCAGTATTCGGCTGTATAAAAGTCACTGACTGTAAGGTAGAACGGCAACCAAATATAGCCTGTATACAATCACTATATCCTACAACTGCATCAAACTGAATAGGGAATATCATTTCTTTATCACGTTCATTTTCTTTCTTAAAGAAATCTATATATTCTCCTTCCCATAATCCATAACCACATTTTCCTACCTGCTCAAAATCCGCTATCGCCTTCTTGTAATCTTTTTTCCAAATATACACAATACCACGTAATGCATAAGCCGATCCCTTAGAAGGACGCCCATAGTTTTCTTTTAATGTATTATTGGGCAAATTTTCTTCTGCAATGCAATCATCCAAGTCATCTAATACAGCCTGCCACACTTCATCCACTGTGTTTTGTGTTTTCGTACATTCAGTTGTCACAAACGGTTCTAGATATATTGGTACTCCCTGAAAGAGAGCATTTAACCAATAGTAAAAATAAGCACGCAAAAATTTACATTCTGCCACCAAGCGCTTATATTTAGCCTCCGACATAGTTGCTTTGTGTAAATTAGCTATTGCATCATTACATCGATAAATGCCTTCATAAGCAGCTTTCCATTCGTTAGCAAAGAATTCATCACTTGCCGATGGAGACATATTTTTCAGATAGGGTTCATGCTGTGCATTACTTGTAAACGAGACAGCTTCAACCCTAAAACGTCCTATAGCTTCTATCTTTCCCGGAACAGTGGTAACCGCCGAATTAGGGTAGAAAACCTTATAGATACCCGCAACTCCTGCATCTGCCAAATCCTCTGTAGTCCACATTTGCGCACTACCTATGGCTGCCGTAGATTTTGTATCCAAATCAATACATGAGATTGCACACACACACAACAATGATATAAATATAATTTGTTTCATATATAGCTATTAAAAAGTTAATTGTAAACCAAACGCACATTGTTTCATCAAAGGATAGGTAATGCTAGTCCCAATTTCCGGATCCATTCCGGGAAATTTCGTCCATGTCTTTAGATTATCTGCACTGGCATACAGACGTACCTTTTCAATCTTAACCTTCCTTGTGATATACTGTGGCAAAGTATATCCGATCTGTATATTTTTCAACTTTAGATAATTACCACTGTATTCCCAAAAGTCACTGGATACTCCATTTTTATTACCCAAACGAGGATAAGTTGCAGTAAGATTGGTTTTGGGACTTGTCGGCTTTTCCGGATCGTAAAAATAGTGATCATCAGCAATAAACTGATAAGAGTTATAGCCTGTAGTAAAAGCAGGTTGTGTGACCCAAATCAAATGGAAGCCGGCAGCTCCAGATAATAAAGCAGAGAAATCGAAATTTTTATATGACAAGGAAAGATTAAAGCCAAAATAATATTTGGGCATATTAGAATGTCCCGAAAAATCTTGATCGTTAGAATCACCATAATTACCATCACCATTTGTATCCTGATAGATCAAGTCACCATACCACAACTGGTTCTTAGCGACTTGCGTATTTCCAGCAAACTTATATCCGGATTCCATCATCATCTTTACCCACGCCATATCCTGCTCTGTGCGTATAACACCATCCTTCGGACCGGCATTAAGGTCTAAAATGCCACTGCCATCATAATTTCCGTTACCACGGTATACTTTATATATGTAAGTTTCACCTAACATATACCCTTCAGCAATTCTACCACCAAACCCATTTTCTGAAACTTCTGCAAAGTTATTTACATATTGTCCATCTTCTCCCCAATACTTTTGCAATGCACCTTTGTATTTCTCAACTCTATTCTTATTGTAAGAAAAGTTTCCTCCCAAACTATAACAGAAATCATGTATATGACTATTCCACTTTATTGATACTTCCAATCCTTTATTATTTACTTCCGCTATATTCTCAGTAGCTGCTGTTTTAAAGCCCATCGTCATATAAATGGAAGGAGTAAACAAAATACCTGTCGTATTTTTATTATAATACTCCACCTCACCGGTCAATCGGTTGTCAAAGAAACCAAAATCTAATCCTACATTCAAAGCTTTGGTAGACTCCCATTCAAGATAGTTGTTTCCTATTTTTGAAACCGCTAACCCCATGGTTTGTTTACCGTCAATTACAACAGGTGCTGTACCATAAGTACCCTGCCATGCATAATCTGAAGTTCGATTATTTCCAGACTTTCCATATGAGAGCCTTAATTTTAAATTTGACAAATAATCTTTTGTTCCGGCCATAAAATATTCTTCCGAGAGACGCCATCCAAGAGAGAAAGAAGGAAATGCTCCCCAACGTGAATCAGGAGAAAAACGGGAAGAACCATCATAACGAACATTCGCTTCGAACAAATATTTTCCTCGATAAGCATAATTGAGACGTCCAAAATATGATTGCATACGCCAGTTAGTAGCCGAACCATTTATTGAATTCATTTTTGTTGCAGAATTCATATAAATCAAATACCATGAACTCATCCCCTCTTTGGTTGCATCAAAAGAATCCGAATCATAAAGGGAGCCAGAATAACCTGCTAAAAGGCCAAGATCATGATACTTCCACAAAGTTGTATTATAACGAATGAGCAAATCCATATTCACCCGTTTCGACTTCAATGCATAATTATAAATCGTCGCACGATTCAAAGAAGCCTCTTCACGTACCTCATCTTTTACATAATCCCATCTCACTCCAGAAGAACTTCCCCATTTATGCACGTCCTGACGATAAATCTGGTAATTATATCTACCTTCTACTTGCAGTCCTTTCAAAACATCAGCAATAAAATAGCCAGATAATGTTGCATTGAATCTTTCATCCTTACCACGACGGTCAAGATAAGTTAACACATTGTTTGCAGTTGTCGACTCTTCCGCTGATGCCGGTATACCATATTTACCAGGTTCTCCCGGATAAATACCTGGAACACTTATCGTTAAATATTGAAAAGCACCAGCAACACCGGCAACACCTACATTTTCTTTATTACCATACACATTGGCTCCTACAGTAAGCCAATTTCCGACTTTACCTTCCACACGAGACTGTATTGTCACTTTTTTCTGCCCGGAATTAATCCCCCAATGATTCATAATTCCAGGATTATCTAAAAATCCCAATGCAAGCGAATAGTTCATCTTATCAGAAGAGCCTGCCATCGAAATATGATGACTTTGTGAAAGTCCGGTATCAAATAACACATCAAACCATTCCGTATTAGGATAAGCTATGTAATTAGGAACTCCGTAATCATTTAATCCCATCGGATCTTGTTTAGCTGCTCTCCATAAATCAATATTAGGTTGAGAATAAATAGGTACATTACCAATGTTAGTTGCAGTCTCGTTTACCAAATCCATATAATCAGCATAATCAGACACCAACTTCAATTTATTAATAGCTTTCTGAACAGAAACGTAACCATTATAATTAAAGCGTGGTTTACCAGAACCTTTTTTTGTCGTAATAAGTATAACACCATTAGCCCCCTGTGAGCCGTAAATAGCGGTAGAAGAAGCATCTTTCAATATACTGATACTTTCAATATCATTGGGATTAACAGCATCCATATCCCACTCTACTCCATCCACTAATACTAACGGATTACTATTATTCAGAGTACCCGTACCACGAATACGAATGGTAGCCCCTGTTCCAGGCTGGCCACTGGACTGCGTCACACCTACACCTGCACTCAATCCATTCAATACTGCAGAAACGCTAGCAATAGGACGGCTATTCATCTGATCATCCAACTTAATATACGCTACCGATCCTGTCAGATTTACTTTTTTCTGCGCACCATAACCGATAACAACTACTTCATCCAACGTTTTAGTATCTTCCTCCAAAACAATAGCGATCTGTTTACCCACAGAAACACGTGCTATTTGTGTCTGATAACCAAGATAAGAAATTTGCAATCGTGCTTTAGATGAAGAAACAGAGAGTTTGAAAAAACCATTCATGTCTGTTATTGTACCGTTTTCTAGCACATCTTTCTCCGACACACTAGCACCAATAATCGGATCACCTTGTACATCTAATACAGTACCAGACACAATCACTTTCTTGTCTTGTTGTGGTAACTGTGCCTTAACAGATAGTATAATCTTTTTGTCCAGCACTGAATATATTACATTCGTACCGGCAAATACTTCCTTAAGCACACTAAAAATATTACTTTTATCAGCGGAAATTGATACGCGACGATTCAAATCGACATGTTTATTATTGAAAAAGAAGTCAAAATCTGACTGCGCTTCAATCTCTTTCAAAACGTCCTCCACCCGCTGATTACGTACATCAATACTGATTAAAGCCTTTTGAGCGTAACTATCGGCTGCATAGGTCAGCCCAATAGAACATACTAAGAACAAAACCAATAGTCTCATAGATAATGGGATTTTTTTTGAGGTTAGCCAAAGTGACTTTACCACCCATAAAAATTGGATGCTAAAATAATTTTGCATAATTTTGTAATGACTTAAAGTTAATAAAAAGTTTATCTAAGCTTGTCGCCAAACAAGCATCAAAAAGATTTACCGATTTCCATACGGGAAGATACGCCAATATCCTCCCGTATGTTTTTGTTTAAGGGGGTCTGCCGTTCATTGCATTTTTGTTTTAAGGTTAATCAATCAATATATTTCTATTTTACTCTTTTCATCTTTTATATCCGGCGAATCAAGATAACGCCAACGGATTTGAGAAGAAAGCTGGAAATATTCCAAAATACGCTCAAGGCGTTGATTAGTAAACGTACCAGTAAATGAGTCTCCTTTCAAACGGTCGTTTTTAATAATGAATTCCACATTATACCGCTTCTCCAACATTCGCAATCCCTCTTCGAGAGGAGTATTTCTAAATATAATCTTTCCCTCTTTCCAAGCTATTTCCGACTCACCGGAGGTGGCATAAAGCTGCACTTTACTGTCTCTTGTATCATAGACCAGTTTTTGTCCGGGATCCATCAGTACCTTTTTCGAGACATTGTCAGATGAATAAATAAAACCTATCTTTCCTTCAACCAATGTCGCTGATACCCGATCTTCTTTTTCATAAGCCTCTACATTAAAATGAGTTCCCAGTACTTCGATCTGTGATTGGTGGGAAGTAGAGACTATGAACTTCTTTTCCGGGTTCTTGGCTACTTCAAAATAAGCTTCTCCCTGCAATGCTACATTTCTCGTGTCGCTATCGAAGCGTGAGGGATAACTTAAGGTAGATTCGGAATTCAGGAAAACCAGTGTGCCATCGGGCAATGTCAGAGAAGTCATCATTCCGGGATTTGTCTTCACTTCCATCATTTGTGCCAATTCCTGTTCGCTTCCTCCCCAGTGTTGTACCATCAGAGTAACGAGAAGCGGGATGAACAAAACTGCTGCCGCACGTTGTGTCCATTCCCACCACATCGTTTTCCTTTGTCTGTTACCCGACATTCTACTTTTCACCTTTGTCAATGCTTTCTCTGTGTCGACTTTCGTCATGATGTGAACAGTATCTGTAGCAAGATAGAGAGCATGTATCTGTTTGGCCATCCGCCGGTTTTCTTCCGACTCATCCATCCACGTCTCAACCTGCAGACGTTCTTCTTCCGTTGCCAGTCCCTCACAATAACGAGGAAGCAATTCTTCTATTGTATTTTTATCAGTCTTATCCATATTCTTATTTTATTGCCTTTTACTATAAGACAAGGGAGACTTGTGGGATTCCTAAACCAAATCTCATTTTTTTTCAGAAAATCTTTGTTTTCTTATAAAAAAGCTATATTTGCAGTGAAATATCAAACTAATACATGAAAGAAATTCACCTGTTAGAAAACAATTATTTACTATCTGCCATACAACAGGGAGACCAAAAGACATTCAACGCACTGTTTCGGAGGTATTATCCGACACTGTGTGCTTATGGTCATCGTTTTGTAGATCTGGAAGATGCGGAAGAAATTGTGCAGGACTCTCTTTTATGGATTTGGGAAAACAGAGAAAATCTGATTATCGAAACTTCACTTAGTTCATACCTCTTTAAAATGATATACCGCAAAGCTCTGAACAAGCTTGCACATATTGATGCCACCCAACGTGCCGACACTCGATTTTATGAAGAGATGCAGGAGATGCTGCAAGATACGGATCTTTATCAAGTTGAAGAGTTGACACAACGCATCAAGGATGCCATCGCCACATTGCCGGAAAGTTATCGGGAAGCTTTTGTGATGCATAGGTTCCGGGATATGAGTTATAAAGAAATAGCGGAAATTCTGGGAATATCTCCCAAAACAGTAGATTACCGTATTCAACAAGCATTAAAGCAACTACGCGTAGATTTAAAGGATTATCTGCCATTATTACTACCGATTCTATTTCCTTAAAACAAACCAACCATCTATTTTCTTATCTATTACTATCTGTCTATTAAAGTACTAATAGATAACTTCCGTTGTATTAGAGGTAAACTTGCATTCCCCTACTGCCAAACTTCTTTTTGGCTACGAGAAAACTATAATTGCAAGCTTCATTTATACAACTGCAAGTTCCGGTTATATAAATGCAACTTGCAATTATACAATCAGAACTTGCGTTTATAGTTTCTTCTTGGTCAAAGACAACTTATCCAATAAGGGAAAGGAAGTTTGCAATAAGAGTATAGCAACTTATCTACTGATAGATTGGAAAGAAGTAAAGCATTAATTCTGCCGATAAGGTAAGGTAAACCAGAAAGTAGATCCTTTGTTCTCTTTCGACTCCACTCCTATTTTCCCTCCCAAGCGGTCTACAATCGTATGGCAGATAGAAAGTCCCAGTCCGGTACCTTGCACAAAGGAATTGTACTTCACAAACCGTTCGAAGACATGAATACACTGTTCAGAAGACATTCCACAGCCTGTATCCGACACATAAAAATAAATCGTTTCAGGATCAAGCAAACGATATCCCATACGGATAGTACCCACCTCTGTAAATTTGATGGCGTTAACTGCAAAATTGGCAAGCAGCTGAATCAAACGGTTCTTATCCGTATACAATGTACATTGGGACAGTCTCTCCGCAAATGTGAAAGTCACATTATTGTGCCGAAGACGTAGCTGCATACTTTGCTCGATTTCTTCAAGCGTCTGGTTCACATCAATCAAGGCAGGATAGAAATCGAATGTACCGGCTTCAATCTTCGACAAATCCAGAATATCATTAATCAACTGGAGCAACAAATCCGTATTTGTTCCAATGAGTTCTACATATTCGGACATTTCTTCACGGTTTTCTACATGAGGAAGCATATTGGAGAATCCTACAATGGCATTCAAGGGGGTACGTATCTCATGACTCATATTAGCCAGAAAGGCGGATTTCAATTGATTGGCCTGTTCCGCTTTTTCCATTGCTTCATGCAGACGACTATATGCTTTCCGAAGAATGCTGATATAATATATGATAGCAACAATCAGAATTAACAGGAAGATGGAACAGACAATAATTTCAACAGAATACTGCTGAAAAAAAGTCTTGGGCTCATTGACATAAACCGCATCGTCTGGATAGCGGGAAGAAGGTATATTGTAGGATTTCAACACTTGATAGCAGAGATTGGCACTTCCTTCTCCTCCCGCCCCACCGGGAATATCACGTGCCTGTTCTCCATCCAAGACACGACCAAGTATTTCCAGCAAAGATTTACAGAACGATTCCGTCGAAACGTAATATCCTCCTGCAAAAGTATTATTCGACAAGTCTTCGGGAGAAAGTAAAAACAATGGAGATGGAGTAAAATTGACAATCACTTCCTGAATATGATCAAAAAGATAGTTATTATCATTTTTGTTATGCGACTCAAACCAAGAATAATAAATGATTCCCGTATTCGGTTTATAACAACGTAAAGTATCCAACAACATTTCTGTAGATAATTGAGTGGTGGAAAGTAAATCCAGATTCAAGTCCGGGAAGTTCTCTTCTACAGCTTCCTTTACATCTCCGCGAGTTTCTTCACTGATATACCTATCGTCGGAGATAAACGCCAGACGTTCCATATCAGGTATCAGTTTATAAATTAAATCGATTGTCTCCTTTACATAATAATATTGCTTCAAGATAGTTATATTATATCCCCGCCTCCATTCATCGCCGGAAACTGTATTGGCTTCCGTCAACGGGGCATGAGATAATAAGACCTCAAGAGAAGCAGGTAAATGGTCGCGGGCATTTGTCACGATTACCGGAACTTCTTTCCATACATCATCAAATAATTCGCGGCAAACAATCCATCCCGGATCTCCAATCATCACGATAGCAGTGGGAGGTTCCAGATACTTCTGACGCAAATGGGTGACTACGGCATTCGCCTCCATCTCATTCACCAGAGCAGGTACGGAAAGCGATTCCGCCTTCACAGAAACTCCTTGTTTCTGAAGAGCATCATGAAGACACCAATAAAAGTTTTTAGCCCAGGGCAGATTGAAATTAATCGAATTTAAAACCAGTACTTCTTTATTTGTATTTTCGGTTCGGGCTGACGCAGATGATAAGAATCCTTCTATAAAAAGGAATAATCCAAGGAAGAATGGAATGATCCGTAACGATTGTTTCATTTGTGGTATTCTATAAATAGCGGAAGCAAAGATAGTATTAATTTCTTTAGTGCAAAAAAAAGGCATCCCAAAACCAATTGAGATGCCCTTTATTATATAAAATTAAGTATCAAAGGATTATGATTTCTTCAAAGCCGCAATACTTTCTTTCAAAGAATTAATGATGCTCTCTGCATCGGCTTGCTTCTTACGTTCCAGTTCAAGAACGGCAGCCGGAGCATTATTGACGAATTTCTCGTTGCTAAGTTTCTTCATCACTCCCTGCAAGAATCCTTCTTTATGCTTCAATTCGGCTTCCATACGGGCGATTTCGGCTTCCACGTCAATCATATTACCCAATGGCACGGCAAATTCGGTCGTTCCTATCATGAAAGAAGAAGCACCTTCTGATTTGCTTTCTACCACTGTTACGGAAGACAGGTTACACATCTTGATAATCACCGGATTCAATTTCTCTACCGGATGAGTGCCTACAACCTGCAATTCGAGTTCTTCTTTCAGAGCAATGTTCTTCTGCAAACGGATGCTACGGACATTACTGATGATTTCCTTAGCTACTTCAAACTCTGCCAGGAATTGTTCATTTGCTCCGACCGGTTCAAACAGTTGAGTAACCATCAAACTTTCACCCGGTTCACGCTCACGCAGTTGTTGCCACAATTCTTCTGTGATAAATGGCATAAAAGGATGCAGCAATTCAAGCAGACGCTCGAAAGAGCTAAGAACCATACTATAAATAAAGCCATTAACAGGCTGTCCATAAGCAGGTTTCACGATTTCCAACAGCCAGGAAGAGAATTCATCCCAGAATAGTTTGTAAACCAGCATCAACGCTTCGCTCAAACGATATTTGGAGAAGAGATCGGCCACTTCAACAGCTGCCGCATCCAGTCTTTGGTCAAACCACTGAACTGCCAGATGTGCATCGGTAGGGATCTCAATAGTACCTTTGGCATTTGTCCAGCCCTTAATCAGACGGAAAGCATTCCATATCTTGTTGCAGAAGTTACGTCCCTGTTCGCAAAGTGCGTCATCGAAAAGAATATCGTTTCCGGCAGGAGCAGAAAGCATCATACCCATACGTACTCCATCGGCTCCGTATTTCTCGATCAACTCCAACGGGTCGGGAGAATTACCGAGTGACTTGGACATTTTACGTCCCAGTTTATCACGAACGATCCCTGTGAAGTAAACGTTCTTAAACGGCATCTGTCCTTCGTACTCGTAGCCTGCCATAATCATACGGGCTACCCAGAAGAAGATAATATCCGGTCCTGTCACAAGATCGCTGGTCGGATAGTAATAGTTGATCTCTTCGTTACCCGGATTATTGATTCCGTCGAACAAAGAGATAGGCCACAACCAGGAAGAGAACCAGGTATCCAGACAATCTTCGTCCTGACGGAGATCTTCGATTGTCAAGGCGGCATTGCCGGTTTTCTCTTTCGCTTTTGCCAATGCTTCTTCTGCTGTAGCAGCTACCACATAACCGCCCTCCGGGAGGAAGTAAGCAGGAATGCGATGTCCCCACCACAACTGACGACTGATACACCAGTCTTTGATGTTCTCCATCCAGTGACGGTAGGTATTCTTGTATTTTGCAGGATAGAACTTCAGTTCATCGTTCATTACCGGAGGCAATGCCATGTCTGCAAAATGCTGCATCTTGAGGAACCATTGCATAGATAGTTTCGGTTCGATCACTACGTTGGTACGTTCCGAGTAACCTACCTTATTTGTATAGGCTTCTGTCTTGTCCAGCAGTCCGGCAGCTTCGAGGTCTTTCTCTATCTGTATACGAACATCGAAACGATCCATGCCGATATACATACCGGCAGCTTCGCTCAATGTACCGTTATCGTTGAAGATATCAATGCTAGGCAGGTTGTACTTTTCACCCAGCATATAGTCGTTTACGTCATGAGCAGGAGTCACTTTCAGGCAACCTGTACCAAATTCGATGTCTACATAATCATCTTCAATCACAGGGATGGCGCGGTTTACCAGCGGAACGATCACTTTCTTACCTTTCAGCCATTCGTTTTTCGGGTCGTTCGGGTTGATACACATCGCTGTGTCACCCATGATTGTTTCAGGGCGGGTAGTTGCCACTACGGCATAGCGTCCTTCCGGATCACCTTCTACTTTATAGCGGAGGTAATATAGTTTTCCGTGCTCTTCTTTGTAGATCACTTCCTCGTCAGAAAGAGCGGTCAATGCCTTCGGGTCCCAGTTTACCATACGGACACCACGGTAGATCAATCCTTTATTGAACAGGTCTACGAAAACTTTCAGTACACTTTCACTGCGTTTCTCGTCCATAGTGAAAGCAGTACGATCCCAGTCGCAGGATGCACCGAGTTTACGAAGTTGTTTCAGGATGATACCTCCGTGTTCGTCTGTCCAATCCCAAGCATGTTTCAGGAATTCGTCACGAGTCAGGTCGGTTTTCTTGATGCCTTGAGCAGCAAGTTTGTTTACTACTTTAGCTTCAGTAGCAATAGAAGCATGGTCAGTTCCCGGTACCCAGCAGGCATTCTTGCCTTCCATACGGGCACGACGAACTAAAATATCCTGAATGGTATTATTAAGCATGTGTCCCATGTGCAACACACCGGTGACGTTCGGGGGCGGAATGACGATGGTGTAAGGTTCACGGCCATCGGGTTTCGAACTGAATAAATGATGGTCCAGCCAATACTGGTACCATTTTCCCTCCACGTCAGCGGGATTGTACTTACTTGCTAATTCCATATTGTTTTATGTATATATGATAATGTATATTCTAAAAATAACGGGTGCAAAATTAATAATTTAAATTCAAATCTTACCACCCTCGGGGTGTTTCTGTGCACGGAAAGAGAATTTATACCCCTCATAAAGAGCGAATCCGTAGAATAAAGCAGTCATTGACATCACATTTTCCAGCATAATAGAGAATATTTCTCCATAGTCCACACTTACCAGAACGTCGAAATAGGACATATCATAATCCTGGGAAATATACCCGATAATGGAAAAGAAATCACCCAGGACACAACTAATCAGGGATAATGCCGCACCGATAATTCCGAAAATGGGACGTATTCCTTTCCCTTTCCGCATGGCAAAGCCAACCATAAATCCGATAGCAATGGGCATAAATCCAATCTGACGACCCGTAGAAACAGATATCAGTCCCCATGCCACCGCACCCACAATACAGGCAGCGACTGCGTACAGTACTCCTTTGGAGAGATTCTCTTCGGCAAGCATTTCTTCTTCTGTCATAGATACCGGGAAGTCTTCCGGCTTGGGAGGGGCTAATCTTTCCAGCTCTTCATCTTTCTCAAAACTTTCACATTCTTCTTCAAAAGCAGGAAGTTCTCTGGTGCGCTTACAAACAAGACCTTTACCATTCACGAAATCACGTGATACGCAATTCCGGCAATACTTTTCAATTTCTTCTGATGTAGCCATCTTTTATCCGGTTTATGTTGAATGACTTTCCCTATTATACAAGTTATAAAGCCATTGTTAACAGATTTTTTGCAAATATAGAGGTATTTTTTCGCGCGACGTCTATTTAATGCATATTTTTGTTGACTGATATTAAACAAATGATGAAAAAGAAGCCAAATGTAAGATATTTAGCCTTAGGAGCAATCTTAATCCTGGTGTGGCTAACGCAATGGATTCCTGCTCTGGCAACAATCTATTCGCAAACAATCTACCCTTTTATCTCTTACGTTTTGTCGTTTTTTTCCAATTTATTTCCTTTTGCGATAGGAGACTTATTTATCTTCCTTAGTATCGCGGGCGTGATTATTTATCCTATTTATGCCCGTCTCCGCAAAAAGTTGCCTTGGAAGAAAGTTTTATTGCGCGACGGCGAATATCTGTTGTGGATTTATGTATGGTTCTATCTGGCTTGGGGACTGAATTATTCTCAAAAGAACTTTTACCAACGAACCGAAATCCCGTATACAGCCTACACTCCCGAAAATTTTCAGGAGTTCGTTGACGACTATATCACCCAATTAAATCGTTCGTACACCCCTGTAAATAGTATCAACCAGGATTTGATACGGGAAGAAACCGTACGAATCTATAATCAGTTAAGTGATAGCTTGGGCGTGCACCGACCTCCACACGATCATCCGAGAGTAAAGACCATGTTGTTTACTCCGTTCATTTCCATGGTAGGAGTAACCGGTAGCATGGGGCCTTTCTTCTGCGAATTCACCCTTAACGGAGATTTGCTTCCCGCCAACTATCCCGCCACTTATGCTCATGAACTAGCCCACTTGTTAGGTATCACCAGCGAAGCGGAAGCCAATTTCTATGCCTATCAGGTTTGTACCCGTTCACAGGCAATGGGTATCCGTTTCTCCGGATATTTCTCTGTACTGGGGCATGTACTGGGGAATGCAAAAAGATTACTTTCAGAAGAAGAATATACAAAACTCTTTCAACGCATCCGACCGGAAATTATTGAATTAGCCAAGAATAATCAAGCCTATTGGGCTGCCAAGTATAGCCCGGTAGTGGGAGCCGTACAGGATTGGATATACGATCTTTACCTGAAAGGAAACAAGATAGAAAGTGGCCGCCAGAACTACTCGGAAGTAGTAGGGTTATTGATTTCTTACCAGGAATGGAAAAAAATGAATTAAATAGATAGATTTATGTCACATACCAGACAAGAACAGATGGAAGCCTTTGGACGCTTCCTGGACATTCTCGACGAACTGCGTGTTAAATGTCCCTGGGACCGTAAACAGACGAATGAAAGTCTGCGTCCCAACACCATAGAAGAGACTTACGAACTTTGCGATGCCCTGATGAGGGATGACAAGAAAGAAATCTGCAAAGAGTTGGGAGACGTATTATTGCACGTCGCTTTCTATGCTAAGATAGGCTCGGAAACAGGAGATTTTGACATCAAAGATGTTTGCGACAAGCTGTGCGATAAGCTGATTTTCCGCCATCCGCATGTCTTCGGAGAGGTGAAAGCAGATACAGCCGGACAAGTTTCCGAGAACTGGGAACAGTTGAAACTTAAAGAGAAAGATGGAAATAAGAGTGTATTAAGCGGTGTGCCCGCTGCCCTGCCCTCGCTTATCAAGGCTTACCGTATTCAGGACAAAGCCCGCAATGTAGGTTTCGACTGGGAAGAACGGGAACAGGTTTGGGATAAAGTGAAAGAAGAAATAGGTGAGTTTCAGGAGGAAGTGGCCAACATGGATAAAGAGAAAGCGGAAGCTGAATTCGGCGACGTGATGTTCAGCCTCATCAATGCGGCACGCCTTTATAAAATCAATCCCGATAATGCACTGGAACTTACCAACCAAAAGTTTATCCGCCGCTTCAACTATCTGGAAGAGCACACCATCAAGGAAGGAAAAAGTCTGAAAGATATGTCTCTCGAAGAGATGGATGCCATTTGGAATGAAGCAAAGAAAAAAGGACTGTAACTTCCTTACCGGCATAAAAAAACAGAGGCTCTATTCCCACCGGACAGAGCCTCCATTTTACTCAAACAGAGCGTCTGTTCATACGAATCAGACGCTCTGTTTTTCTTTATTTCTTCTTTGAATCGTCTCCCTTGTCTTTGCTACGATTCATACCTTTTATCATTTCGCGGTGAAAACGCATCTCTGCACGTTGCACGAGAAAAATCTTCTTGCTTGAAAGAATCTTTTTAAACTTACCCAAATAAGTTTTATCAAGCTGGTCGGCAGCAATACGGTTGTTGGCTACCTTCTCATTGATTTCTGCATATTGAGCTTCCGTCGTTTTATCATCCTTGCCTTTGCGCATCAAATCCCATGACTCATCATTCAGTTTCTTCTTTTTATCCTGGAGTTCAAAATAAACGGGAAAGAACTTGGCTGCTTCTTCTTTATTCAATCCAGCCTGTTCGATAATGAAAGCTTTTTGTTTTGCCCTGAACTCCTCCCGGGATAAATGCTGATCACATCCATCAGCAGCCCAAAGAACAGGCATAAAGCCACATAACAAAACGACCAATGCGATAAGTTTTCTCATTTTCTGTATTCAATCAGTTTTTATAAATCATTCTACACTTGCGTCACTCAAATAAACATATAACGAATAATCATCCAGCATGGCACGATCCACTGCTACATCAATCATTTCGTCAGATACGACTACTTCAGTATCCACTTCTGTCACCGCTACATCATCTGCTGCAGCAGGTTTATGATCTGTTGACGCTACCCGGATAATCAAGGCCGCCCCTACGAACATAGCTGCCATATAGAGCAATGGTTTCAGTCTTGTCCATGTGCTGACAGGTTCTTCCTTAAAAGCAACTTTCTCTTTTTCAGGAAGTTTATTCATTACCTCCGAAGTCAGGTTCTCAAAGTAACCATCGGGCACTTTGAAGGAATTTTCCTTTCCAAGCTTCTTCAATAAAATATCTTCTTCTTTCATACGTTTTTCTCCTCTCTTTTCATTAGACAGTGTCTCATTTAAAAGGTTTAATCTATTTCTTCTAAAAACTTCTCAATTTTCTTCACCGCATGATGATAAGATGCTTTCAGTGCACCGACCGACGTGCCGAAGATTTCCGACATCTCTTCGTACTTCATTTCCTGATAGTATTTCAGGTTGAACACCATACGCTGCTTTTCGGGCAAAGTCTGCAGGGCTTTTTGCAAGCACACCTGTATCTTGTCGCCCGAAAAGTAGGCGTCACTTTCCAGCTTTTGCACAACTACTGCTTCGGGATCGTCAATATCCACGGTAGTCATGGCACGCTGCTTATTCAGAAAGGTAAGACACTCATTCAGCGCGATGCGATAGAGCCAGGTCGACAGCTTCGCCTCGGCACGGAAATAATCGATATTCGTCCATGCCTTGATGAAAGTGTTTTGCAGGAGATCGTTCGCATCCTCATGCGACAGTACCATCCGGCGGATTTGCCAATACAATTGCTCGCTATACTGCCCCACAATCATTTCAAATCCTTTCCGCTGTGTACTCTCCTCCTGAAGGAGTTTCAGAACTTCGCGTTCGTTATAAGGAATCATAATCTCTCGTATCTGTATGTTTATTTATGGTTTCAAATTCAGGTTATTCATCGCCTCTAGTAAGGACGGATCATATTTATAAATGTCCTCACAATACCTCAAATTATTATCGGCAGACAGATAAACCGTCTGATAATCTATAAATAAAGGTATATATTGTTCCAAACTATAATGTTTCAATTCACGATAAGCCGCACTGATGGGCAGCTTCTTTCCCTCTTCACTCACCGGCTTGATATCCATTGCAATACGAATACGGTCTTCCAACAATTCATCCGGCTCTTTCAACAGGAAGAACGCGAAGTCGAGTGCTTTTTGAAGACGGACGCAACCGTGGCTCACCGCACGATTATTCCGTGTAAAAGCCCACCGTGACGGAGTGTCATGCAGATATACGGAATGAGGATTGGGAAAACGGAAGATGATACGTCCCAAGGAATTCCCTGTTTTGTTGTCCTGCTTCACCGTATAAGGTACGCCACTTCCTGCATACTTCGCCCATTTAATACTGTGGGGATCTACCTGGAGTCCATTCTTATCGTATACCTTCATGCGGTTACGGGTAAAATACGTCGTATCTCTGCGGTAAGTAGGAATGATCTCTTTCCGAATTATGCTTTGAGGCACATTCCAGTAAGGATTCAGTTCCATATAATAAATCCTGCTTGACAATAGAGGAGTTTTATTCTTCACAGTCCCTACACAAATACGCATCTCCAGGATAGAGTCTGTTTCTTCGTTGACGGCTTGCAACATAAATGCCGCCACATTAGCTATCACATATTTTCGTCCTTTATCCAATGCATATTGCCAACGTGCCCGCTCCATGTTTACCAATAGGCGGTCGCGATAATAATCCGTAGTATCTGTCACTCCCCAGCCATTCACACGAACCAGCTCTTCCTGCATCTTATAATAAAGCGGGGAAGCGGGTTGCGCCCGGTGAAAAGCGGCGTTAGGATTTGCACGCAAAGAGTCGAGAGCGGCCATTGCAAACTTCACGTCACATTGTTTTAAAAAAATGTGGTCGATCGAATCATTCCATCTGCGCTCCGGAGGCAAGAATCCGAATTTCAATTGACACACATACGAAAGATAGGCGGCTGTTAACTGATACTCCACGTCTGCCAGCAGACGGTTCATCGTTTTCCCTTCACGCAGTTTCAAGGTTCGTATCTGTTGCAATTCCTCACGGATGCTATCGACAGGATACAGATTCGGATTAACTCCATGTTGTGAAATGTTTCCTAACCAGAATAACATCGAGTCTGCCACCTGTACGGCAGGTTTATCGGATATGAGAGAATCGTTCAGCCAAAAGAATTCATCCTTTTCCTGATAATGTGCCAGCAAAACCGAATCCCAGGGAGTTACCGGATTTTCGTTCAGGCAAATACGAATCATCTGATGAATGCTGTCTGCATTTATTTGATAAGCAGGATGGAACAGTTCCTGGAGGGAAGACAAAGAATCCGGTATCGGAGATTGAGGTTTCTCTTTTTTACAGGCTGCCAAGCAACCGAAGAGCAGGATGATTACTCCCCAAAGCAGTCGACTACTTTTCATAGACAGTCCCTCCATCAACGTCAATACACAAATTTTCTTTCGCTAAAATGGTTTGTGGAAAAATGGCGGACGCTTCATGAAGTAAGACAGATTCATCTTCATAACGGGCGGAAAAATGTCCGATCACCAGTTGTCTCACATTGGCATCCAAAGCAAGCTGCGCAGCTTGCGCAGCAGTGGTATGATAAGTTTCCTTAGCGCGTGCCTGCTCGGTCTGTGCAAAGGTGGCCTCATGGAAAAGCAAATCTACATTTTTAATTTGTTCAGCAAGGGACGGACGATAGATTGTATCGGAACAATAAGCATATTTACGCGCCGGAGCCGAAGGGCGGGTTAAACGTAAATTGGGTATTACTTCTCCATCGGGAGTTACAAAATCCGCTCCGTTCTTGATGCGGTTCAGTTCATAGACCGGGACTTTATAAAAGTCTACCATGTCCCTGATGATATGATTAGGACGCTGTTTCTCTTCAAAAAGGAAACCACAACAGGGAATTCGATGTTTTAAAGGGATTGTGGTTACAGTCACCGAACGGTCATCGTAAACGAGCATCGGTTCTTTCGTTTCGAATTCATGGAAGAACACCTTATAAGTCAAAGTCTTGCAAAAGAAAGCAAGCATCGGCGCAAACAACTCTTCCAGTCCTCTTGGAGAATGAATATGTAAATCAGCAGTTCTCCCTAATAATCCGAATGTAGAGATCAGTCCCAACAATCCGAAACAATGGTCACCATGTAGATGAGAGATGAAGATATGATTCAATCGGGAAAATTTCAGTCGCGAGCGGCGTAATTGCATCTGTGCTCCCTCGCCACAATCAATCATAAATAGTTTTTCACGCAAGTTTACGACTTGAGAGGTCGCAAAATGTCGCGTAGTAGGCAAAGCAGAACCGCATCCCAATATATGTAACTCAAATTTTTCCATGGTATGCAAAGATAGGACATTTCACATTTAATCTTGCAAAGGAAAAGGAAATATTTCACCCCAGGGTTACACAGATTAATACAGATTTTGATAATTTATTTTTAGACATAAGAACAAAAGAACATAAAGGCAGCGCTTTGAAAATTATTTCTGTTGCTTATTGAACTGCTATTTTATTTTTTATTCTTTTGTTCTTATGTCTGAATTAAATTCCCTCTTATCTTCATTTCTTAAATCTGTGGTGAATAAAAAAAGCGCCCCCAAACGGGAGCGCCTTTCATTGGAAAATATTCTATTCAGATTATTTCTTTCCTTCCAACTGTTCTTTCAATGCAGCAAGAGCGTCGATATCGCCCAGCGTAGTTGAAGCAGCCTGGTTCTGGATCATCGGAGAATCTTCTCTCTTGTTGCTAGAAGATGACTTCTTAGCACCAGAAGCAGCTTTCTTTTCTGCTCTTTCTTCAGCCTTAGCTACATCTTCGAAGATACGGCTGTGAGACAGGATGATTCTCTTAGCGTCTTTGTTGAACTCGATCACTTTGAATTCAAGTTTCTCATCCAACTGTGCTTGTGAGCCGTCTTCTTTTACAAGGTGTTTCGGAGTTGCGAAACCTTCTACACCGTAAGGAAGAGCTACAACAGCACCCTTATCCAACATTTCGATGATTGTACCTTCGTGTACAGAACCTACAGTGAACACAGTTTCGAATACATCCCAAGGATTTTCTTCGAGTTGTTTGTGGCCAAGGCTCAAACGACGGTTTTCTTTGTCGATTTCCAATACCTGAACTTCGATGTCAGCACCAATCTGAGTAAATTCTGATGGGTGTTTTACTTTCTTAGTCCAAGAAAGGTCAGAGATGTGGATCAAGCCGTCAACACCTTCTTCGATTTCTACGAATACACCGAAGTTAGTGAAGTTACGAACTTTTGCAGTGTGCTTGGAACCTACAGGATACTTTTCTTCGATAGTTTCCCATGGATCTTGTTTCAGCTGTTTGATACCCAAAGACATCTTACGTTCGTCACGGTCAAGTGTCAGGATAACAGCTTCTACTTCGTCACCTACCTTCATGAAGTCCTGAGCAGAACGCAAGTGCTGTGACCAAGACATTTCAGATACGTGGATCAAACCTTCTACGCCCGGAGCGATTTCGATGAATGCACCGTAGTCAGCCATAACGACCACTTTACCTTTCACCTTGTCACCAACCTTCAAGTCAGTATCAAGCGCATCCCATGGGTGCGGGGTCAGTTGTTTCAAGCCAAGAGCGATACGTTTCTTTTCGTCATCGAAGTCAAGGATAACAACGTTGAGTTTCTGATCCAGCTCAACCACTTCTTTCGGATCGCTAACACGTCCCCAAGAAAGGTCAGTGATGTGGATCAAACCGTCTACGCCGCCAAGGTCGATGAATACACCGTAAGAGGTGATATTTTTAACAGTTCCTTCAAGAACTTGTCCTTTTTCAAGTTTACCGATAATTTCTTTCTTCTGTTGTTCCAGTTCAGCTTCGATAAGAGCCTTGTGAGATACAACAACGTTTTTGAATTCCTGGTTGATTTTAACCACTTTGAATTCCATTGTCTTACCTACAAATACATCGTAGTCGCGGATAGGTTTCACATCAATTTGAGAACCCGGCAAGAATGCTTCGATACCGAATACGTCCACAATCATACCACCCTTAGTGCGGCACTTGATGTAACCCTTGATAATTTCTTCATTTTCCAGAGCAGCGTTAACGCGATCCCAAGAACGAGTAGCGCGAGCTTTTCTGTGTGACAGAACGAGCTGTCCTTTTTTGTCTTCCTGATTTTCGATGTATACTTCTACTGTATCACCGATCTTCAGATCCGGATTGTAACGGAACTCATTCAATGGGATGATACCGTCTGATTTGTAACCGATGTTCACAACTACTTCACGCTTGTTCATTGCGATTACGGTTCCGTCAACAACCTCACGGTCGTTCACTTTGTTAAGCGTACCGTCGTAAGCTTTTTCCAGTTCATCGTGGCTAACGTTGGTTACTGTTTCGCCATTTTCATAAGCATCCCAGTTGAAATCTTCAATAGGAGCTACGTTCTTTAAGTTTTCCATTAATAAATAAATTGTTTAATACTTTAATTAAATAAGACATTATATTATCTATAAATCGGGCGCAAAGGTAGGAATATTTTCTTGATTGACAAAAGAATGGCAGAAGAAAAGAGAATTATATCCGTATTTTTTGTAATATTGCAATCTTTAATTTATACAGTTTTTGCCATGGACGAGAGATTGGACAAAGTCAAGGTGCAATGCGACTATTTACCGCTTATTAATTTTGCGATACAACAAAACGGTGCATCAATCATTCATCAGCTTTCTATTGAGAATACAACGCCTGCCCCGCTGAAGGACATTCAGGTACAAATCACGACAGAACCAACTTTCGGAAACGCTGCTCCGATAGCTGTGGCACAAATTCCGCCCAATGAATCGATATGCCTGTCGTCATTCAATCTCACTTTGTCCGCCAACTATTTCACACAGCTGACCGAACGTTTATCCGGCAATCTGAAAATTGAAATTACTTCCGAAGCAGAATCCGTATTCTGCCAAACCTACCCTATCGACATTCTGGCATACGACCAATGGGGAGGGCTCAATGTATTGCCCGAAATGCTGGCCGCTTTCATCACCCCCAATCATACAGCTATTGTGCCGATCATCAAGAGAGCCGCTTCCATCCTGGGACAATGGACTGATAATCCGTCCCTTGACGAATATCAGAGCCGCACTCCGGACCGGGTAAGGAAACAGATGGCCGCCATCTACACGGCTATCACGGAACAACAGATTATATACAGCACCATCCCCGCCAGCTTCGAGGAATATGGGCAACGTGTACGGCTAGCCGACTCCGTAATGGCACAAAAACTGGGAACCTGTCTGGATATGGCCTTGCTCTATGCTTCCTGCCTGGAAGCAATCGGTCTGAATGCACTCATTATCATCACTCAAGGGCATGCTTTTGCGGGAGCCTGGCTAGTGCCGGAGACTTTTCCGGATCCTACCATTGACGATGTTTCCCTGTTAACCAAACGGACTGCCGAAGGAATATACGACATTACTTTAGTTGAAACGACCTGCATGAACATGGGACATTCGTCCGATTTCGACGATGCTGTGAAGAAAGCGAACGGAAAGCTGACGGATGGAAACAGTTTCATTCTTGCCATAGATGTGAAAAGAGCGAGACATTCGGGCATCCGCCCCATCCCCCAACGCATTTTGCATGGACAGGTATGGGAAGTGGAAGAAAAGGAGACCGACATTCAGAAAAGTGCCGCTCATGCCACTCCGCAAAGTATCAATCCTTATGATTTATCGGGCAATGAAACCCAGGCCGTAATTACCAAACAATTGTTATGGGAAAGACGGTTATTGGATTTAAGCCTGCGCAACAACCTGCTGAATATCCGGATTACCAAAAACACGCTCCAACTCATCCCGGCTAATCTATCCTGTCTGGAAGATGCATTGGCCGACGGAGAAGAATTTCGCATCCTCCACCGCCCCGCCGATTGGGAAAGTCCGGCGATGGACTTCGGGATTTATTCCTCCATACCGGAATCTGATCCCATGGTTGGTTTCATCAACTCGGAACTTTCACAGAAAAGGTTACGTTTCTATCTGCCCGAAAACGATTTAGGCAAGGCACTGACTCACCTATACCGTTCTTCGCGTACTTCTATCGAAGAGAATGGAGCCAACACGCTCTATCTGGCTCTCGGACTTTTGAAATGGTACGAGACACCTTCCAGCGAACGCCCCCGATATGCCCCCATCTTGCTATTACCGGTTGAAATTATCCGTAAATCGGCAGCCAAAGGTTACGTAATCCGTTCCCGGGAAGAGGAAACGATGATGAATATCACCTTATTGGAAATGCTTCGCCAAAACTTCGGAATCTCCATATCAGGATTGGACCCGTTACCTACCGACGAAAGCGGTGTAAACGTCAAACTGATCTATTCCATTATCCGCAACAGCATCAAGAACCAGCGTAAATGGGACGTGGAAGAGCAAGCGATTCTGGGTATCTTCTCTTTCAACAAGTTCATTATGTGGAATGACATTCACAACAATGCCAACAAACTGGTTCAGAACAAGATTGTGTCCAGCCTCATCAACGGAAAGATAGAGTGGGAAGCCGCCACAGAGGAAATAGATGCAACGGATATGGACAAACAAGTGTCGCCCGCAGACATTGTATTACCCATCATCGCCGATTCTTCGCAACTGGAAGCCATCTACGAAGCCGTACACGACAAGACTTTCATCCTGCACGGGCCTCCGGGAACAGGAAAATCGCAAACGATTACCAATATTATCGCCAACGCGCTTTACAAAGGAAAACGTGTTTTATTTGTAGCGGAAAAGATGGCCGCCCTCTCCGTTGTGCAAAACAGATTGGCAGCTATCGGGCTGGCTCCGTTCTGTCTGGAAATTCATTCCAACAAGACAAAGAAATCCGCCGTTATCTCTCAACTGAAAGAAACCACGGAAATTATCAGGCAGACACCTCCCGAAGAATTCAGAAAGGAAGCGGAACGCCTGCTGAATTTACGGGCGGAATTGAATCAATATATCGAAGCCCTGCATAAAGAATACCCGTTCGGAGTTTCATTATATGACGCCATTATTCATTATCAATCCGTGGACGTCGAATCTTGTTTTGATATTCCACAAGTTTATCTGGATACATTAGATAAAGACACATTCGCCCAATGGGAAGATGCCATCGAGTTGTTAGTCCGGACGGCCAATGCATGCGGACATCCTTATCAGCATCCATTAACCGGCATCTCGATTACCGAATATTCATCAGCCGTTAAGGAGGAGTCCTCCCAGCTGCTCACCGGATTTATCGACCTGTTGACCACCATCCGGCAGAAGCTGGATGTATTCTCCATACTTCTAAAAGATACGGATATACACCCTACACGTAAGGATTTCCAGACAATCTCCCACATCATCCGGAGAATACTCGACATTCCGGAACTGACTCCCGGATTGCTGACTTTGCCGTTGCTCAACGAAACACTGAATGAATACCGGGAAGTAGTGGTTCACGGACAGAAACGGGATGAACAAAGGAAAGAGATAGAAACCGGATTCACACAAGAAATCCTGTCTATCAACGCCAAGCAGATGATAGCCGAATGGAACCGGGTATCCGCCCAATGGTTCCTTCCCAGATATTTCGGACAGCGAAAAATCAGAAAGGCAATCAACATATATACTTTAAAAACGATTGAAACAGAAGATATCAAACCTCTGCTCCACCGCATTATCCGGTATCAGGAAGAAGCTGAAGCCGTCCAGAAATACACCGGGCAACTTCCCTCCCTATTCGGACGTCCCGGCAAGAACGAGGATTGGAACACCATTGAGCAGATAATCGACGACATGACTTCCCTCCACTCGCATTTGTTGAACTACGCAAAAGACATTGCCAAAGTTTCGCAAATCAAGCAGAATTTGTCCGTACAACTCACAGAAGGAATTCAAACATTCAGAGACATCCATGCTCATTCTTTCAATGAACTGTATCAGCTCGCAGATACACTCACAGCCACCGAAAAGAAATTGTCCGGCATGCTGGGTATCTCGATCGAAGAACTTTATACCGATTCAGCCGACTGGATAACGATTGCCTTGTCAAAAGCCCGAACCTGGAAAGAGAACCTCGACAAGCTCAAGGACTGGTATCAGTGGCTACAAGCCTACCAAACCCTGCATAGTCTGGGAATAGGATTTATCGCGACGGAATATAAAGAAAAGAATATTCCTACCAGCCAACTTACAGACAGCTTCCGCAAGAGTTTCTATCAGGCAGCTATCCGGTATATCATTGCCAAAGAGCCGACTTTGGAATTATTCAACGGTAAGATATTCAATGATATCATTGCTAAATACAAACAAATATCCGCCAAATTCGAAGAAACGACCCAAAGAGAATTATTTGCCCGGTTGGCCTCCAACTTTCCGTCTTTCACTCACGAAGCCATCCAAAGTTCCGAAGTGGGTATCCTTCAAAAGAATATCCGCAACAATGCCCGCGGTATATCTATTCGCAAGCTATTCGACCAAATTCCCACTTTGTTGTCGCGCATGTGCCCGTGTATGCTGATGAGTCCTCTTTCCGTCGCTCAATTCATCGATACGGACGCTGATAAATTTGATTTGATTGTCTTTGATGAAGCCTCACAGATGCCTACTTATGAAGCGGTGGGCGCCATTGCACGGGGTAAAAACGTCATTATCGTAGGCGACCCGAAACAAATGCCTCCTACCAGTTTCTTCTCGGTCAACACCATTGATGAAGACAACATTGAAATGGAAGATTTGGAGAGTATCCTTGACGACTGTCTCGCTCTGTCTATCCCTTCCAAATATTTATTATGGCACTACCGAAGCAAACATGAGAGCCTCATCGCTTTCAGCAACTCCGAATATTACGATAACAAACTGATGACTTTCCCCTCACCGGACAACATTGAATCGAAAGTCAGGATAGTCAACATCAACGGTTACTATGATAAAGGCAAGTCGCGCCAGAACCGGGCGGAAGCTCAAGCTGTGGTGGACGAAATAGCCAGAAGATTGAGAAGCGAGGAATTAAGAAAGAAAAGTATCGGTGTAGTCACTTTCAGCATTGTCCAACAAGCCTTGATAGAAGACTTATTATCCGACCTTTTTATCTTTTACCCCGAACTGGAAACTCTTGCGCTGGAATGCGACGAACCGTTATTTATCAAGAACCTGGAGAATGTGCAGGGAGACGAACGCGATGTTATTCTCTTCTCTGTGGGCTATGGCCCGGATGCAGAAGGGCGCGTCAGCATGAATTTCGGACCACTGAACCGGGCAGGCGGCGAAAGAAGATTGAATGTAGCCGTTTCCCGTGCCCGGTATGAGATGATTATCTATTCCACCCTAAGGTCGGAGATGATCGACCTGAACCGGACTTCTTCTATTGGAGTAGCCGGACTAAAACGTTTCCTCGAATATGCGGAGAAGGGAACCCGAAGCACCATCAGCAGTGTGCCAAGACAACTGTCGGAAGCAACAGTCTCCATCGAAACGATCATTGCCGACAGACTGCGCTCATTGGGTTACACCGTGCATACAGACATAGGTTGCTCCGGATACAAGATAGACATAGGTATCGTCGACACCGAAAATACCTCTAACTATCAGTTAGGTATTATCTGCGACGGTAAAAACTACAAACGCACCAAGACCGCACGTGACCGGGAAATTGTGCAGAATAATGTATTGAAAGCACTCGGATGGGACATCTACCGGATATGGACAATGGACTGGTGGGAAAAGCCGGACGAAGTAATGGCAACTATCCAAGAGGCTATCGCCCGGAAAAAGAATTCAAAGGTCGGTTCAATGACAGCAGCCGAAATCAATTCTACTCCGACAGAAGTGGCAGCACCTGCACCGACGGCACAGATAACCAACAATGAAATTTCATTCGTACTCAAGGCATCGCCTGTTGCTCCTGAAAAGCAAGCAGCTTCCGTTCTTTCTACTCAAAACCGGATAGAACAAAAGTACAAGTTTGCAAAGATCACCCCATACAGTTATTCACCGGAAGACTTTTTCTTTACGGACAGTTACTCTATCCTCCTCTCCCAAATACGGAAGATTATGGAAAGCGAGGCGCCAATCAGTAAATCCCTGCTCTGTAAGAAAATCCTGTCCGAATGGGGAATCAGCCGCTTGGGAACACGGGTAGAGGCACAGATAGAAACAGCACTCGACACATTGAATATCTATCGCACAGAATACGAAGGACTTGTCTTCTGCTGGAACGACAAAGAGCAATGCGCTTCCTATTCAATCTATCGCCCGGTTTCCGACCGGGAAGCGACAGACATACCACCTGAAGAGATAGCCAATGCCATCCGGCAACTATTGACCGACTCCATCAGCCTGCCTGCGGCAGATTTGATAAAAGCATGCGCACAACAGTTCGGCTTTGCCCGTATGGGATCGAACATAGACGCTGCCATGCAAAGAGGTATTCGCGAAGCTGTGAAAAGGAATTACGCCAAGATAGAAAATGAACGGGTAACGATTGCCAATTAGATTAATACCCTTTCTCCAAACATTTCAAACGGTTAATAGAATCGGATACATACGCATTGTCCGGTTCTATTGACCGCCAATAACAAAGTTCTCCAATCAGCCGTTTCAGATAGACAGGATCACTCGAGCCAATCCGGCGCTGATGTTCCGCCAAGCCTTTTGTCAGGATAAAATAGACATTCTTCCGGATCTCTCTCTTTCTGGCTTTAGGGATTGTCAGTTTCGCACCGGAAGAAACAGATACTCCTGTAATAATCTTCCTGCCATACTCATTGATAAAACGGGTCTTCTTATGATTCGGTTCGAATTTCTCATCGCGGATGATCTGTTTGATCCGGGGAATGATTTGTTCTTTGGGGAACACATCTCCCGAAAAAGTCAGGTCGTCGGCATAGCGGGTATAAGTCAGTCCGTATTCCGCTGCCAATGCAGCCAATTTCTTGTCCATCTCATACCCCACGATATTGCTTAACGCCGGACTTGTAGGCGCTCCCTGCGGCAAGTGCCTGTACAAGCAGCACAACACTCCCAATACTTTAGACACATTTTCCGGATAACCAATCTTCTCAAATGTCTTTTTCACCCTCCGGCTCCGTATCGAAAAGAAAAAATCATGAATATCCATTTTCAAGACATACCGTTTTCCCAGATGGGGACTGGCATTATCAACCACAGAATGACCGCTCCGAAAACCTACTGCCGCCGGATGAATCATTGTCACAGATGATAATATTCGAGAATTAATAGTGGTTTGAATAGATTGTAATTCTTTGTCAGGAGCAGAAATCATCCGATAACCTCCCTTTCTTTTTCTCATCCAGAACTCCCGGTAATGTTCGGAAACATCCCGTAGAATTTCCTTCAACTGTGCCGTTTCCACTCCCAACAAGTTGGCGCACCAAACAACAGCCGATTCATCAAACTTTTGAACATACTGCGCTCTCGGAACAGTTCCCCCCAAAGCATGCCTTAGCCAGGCTCCGTGTTCCCATTTTACCTTAGTAGTTTTTTCTTCCTTACCACTGCTTGTTGCTTTCCATCTTTTATACCCCTCCTGTTTCCTGCTTGAGGAAATCATCTTATAAACCAGGAAAGCGGTGATAACAATGATCGTTATTAAAATTCCGTCCATTTTGTATATGCATATAAAAAAGAGAGAAGAGAGGATGAGTTATTTACTAAAATAAATTTAGGTATTTATACCTTAGAATTTATTTTCTAGGAAAATACCTGTGCTTATGAGGCGACTACACCTCTTTGATGCTAAATTTTGCCCTCATCCTCTCTTATACAAAGATAAGTAAAATCTTTCGATAAAACAACCGGAACGAAGAAAACTATCGGTTGAACAACTCAAACGTGAACTTACAGCCTATTCCCCCGAATTTCCAATTTTCGCTGCTCACAAAAACTCCTACGTCAAAAATATGCGTACCGATGCCATATCCTACTTCCAGATAAGGTTGAAGGTGCGGCATAGAGAGGGCACTGATATAAATACGTTCATTCTGCACATAACGGGTGTACTTCATCAGATGCCGGAGAATAAGGAACGGAGCTTCGTAGGTGAAATGCCCCCGTACATAACGGCGGGAGGAGTTATACCAACGTGAGTCAAGCACCTGAAACACTCCGCCGATTTCATCATTCCAACCTACGGGAAGATTATGGCGGGAGAAATTGGCAAAGTCCACAAAATACAACTCATCCTGATTGGTGAATGCTCCGAATCCGAAACGATAATAAATGTTACGCATCAATCCCATCCGGATTTGATGTTGAAGGTCGAATTCTATCCTTTCATATTCGCCCGTACTCTTGAACACTCCTTTAATACCCCGTTCATAATCGACCGAGAAAGTCGGGTATAAAGAATGGAGGTTAATCTTTCGTTTTCCGTTCATATAATAATAGAGTCCCGGAGTCCACTCTATCCGGATGCGGGGAGCAAAACTGATATAAGTGTTCTTGAATTTATCCATAAATTCCGGGGGCGGCATCGGATAATCACCGGTAATCACAAAACGGGAAGGCTCTACCGCTGTTCTTTTATGGGCAGAGAAACCCAGACCGATATCCAGTCCGTTGACTACTTCAACGGTATGACGGAAATTGAAATACAAGTCCTTAAAATAATCGAGATGAATTAAATCGAAATTGAAGATACTGTCCGGCATAGCTTTCAGTTCGTCCAGCACTTTACTACTATAAATACGGTTACCGTTACCCACATTCAACCGGAAGAATCCCCGTTTCTGCGGCCAGTATTCAAAATCGGCATTCAATGACCAGTAGAATTCCTTACGCGTAAAGTTGTATCCGAGTTTAGGCACAATGCGAAGTAACTTATCCCCTCTGAAAAGACGGTTATAACGAAAATCCTGTCGATAAGACAAACCATTGCTTCCACTATAACTGAATAAGAGCGGATTGATAAACGGAGAAAATCGCACACTTCCGATATTGGACAAATTGAATTTATAATCTTCTACCATCAAATCACCCATCGTTCCCCAAAAGGCCTGACTCTTGGACGGCTTTTCTACCGTTGTCGTGTCACGTCTAAGCGTATAGTCATGATATAGTTTTTTCTCACTTTCATTCAAAGGAATCGGCCGCATGATAGCAAAGGTAGAGGCGTCCGTCTTATAAGCGTTCGTGTCACACTGTAAAGAGAAAGATTCCGAAAGGTTATATTTTCTCTTCTCTTTCTTGCGCACCTTTTTTTCTTTCAGTTCGATGGATTTATAATCTAAAGAAGCGGTGTAATTACCATCCACCTTATTTCCGAGAAATTTGAAAAGAGCTTCTACGGCATAACGCACCGGCAGGAATTCATTTTTCTTGCCTACATCTCCCATCTGAATCCAACAGGTAAATGTTATCAGCTCCGATCTTCCCGAAAAACGAATTTCACGAACACTCCAAACGTTACTGCTGACCACCATATAGCCACCCACCAACTGATCGCTCTTGGTACGGGGAATAAAACGGATTCGATAATCCAGATTATTAGGGTCTCCCATCACGCTGTCTATTCGGTATTTATAGTATTTCTGTCCGTTTTTAGCCAGTGGTGATAATAAGCGTTCATCGTTCAGCAGAGATGAAGAGTAGATATTTACATTAAAGTATTCTAGCAACCCCGGCAATCCCCTGTTTCCCCTCACTGTTCCCTGGGAGGCTTTTACTTTTTGATCGTAAATATTGGGAGCCGTATAATGAAGATCACTATATGTTTCAAGCAGATATTCGCGAACCCCCTTTTGCAAACGAAACATAGAAGGTACATAACGAAGAATAAAATTCTTCTTCTGAATGTCCATCTTACCTTTTATATATAGGTTCGCACGATAATCGCTGACGATCGTTTCATACAAAGGTGCAAAAGTCATTACACGTTCTATAATGGAGTCGGCGGAGATTTCCTGATGGGTATTAGGATTCATTATATAATTATTGGCTGCCCCCTTTGGTATAAAAGAGAACAGACACAATATGCATCCTATCAATATTTTATCTCTCAATCGTCGTATCTCCTTCATTAACGCAGGCAAATATAAAAAAGAATATCGAAAAGCAATGGAATTAAGCTACTAAAAAGAGTTATCAAGGGCAGGAACCTCTTCATTGGATTAATATAGATATAAGAATAAACAAAAACGACTCATGTTTGAATGCATGAGTCGTTGATTAATAATAGGAGAAAGATTATAATTTCTCTATTTCTTCTTTCGAAATACCCGTAGATTTTATGATAATATCATCAGCTACTCCTAGCTCTTTCAATTTACGGGCTGTTTCTCGTATACCCTTTTGCATTCCTTTTTGTTCTGCAAAATCCAACGTATTAAAATAATCGTTGTAAACTTTCCATTCTTCCTCGTACTGCATTCTTTCCTCTTGGGTCATATTCGCTTTGGAGGCCAACTTTTCTAGTCGTTCAAAAACGGCTTTACGAGCCTTGAAAGGCATTCGATCAAGTGTATCCATGTGCTTTAATATATAAATCCAGCGTTCAAAATCATTTTCACATTCATCCTCTTCTTTATTAAAGTTCGGCAATTCAATAAAGATTTGCCGGAACTTACTGTTGAAAAGCTTACCTGTATCCCTGTCAGAAAGGATAACATCCGTTCTGATTTTAGAGGGTATATCCTTGTCCATCACGAAGTTCATGAAGAACACTCCATACACAGCATCTAATTGAAAGTTCCAAATTCCCTTTCTCGCTTGTTGAGTTATAGCCCTAGAGAGATAGAAGAGGGCACGGTCTTTAAAGTAAGGCTGCTCCCGGTTCTGCATTTCTACGATAATATGCTCCCCTGTATTGGTTCTGCAATATATATCATAGATAAGTCCTCGTTCTGTTTTTACTTCCGGCTGCTGTTCGTTGTTAAGGAACTGAATGTCGGTAATTACATGCTCTCCTACGAGCAAATCATTCAAGAAGTCAATTAACAACTCCTTTTCTACCTCTCTGCCGAATAAAAACTTAAAGCCAAAATCGGTAAAGGGATTGATAAATCTTCCCATTATTATGTTGTGTCTCAATTATAAAACAAAGATAGAGTTTTTTTGTTGAATTTCCTCAAAGATAGGATAAAAGAAAACTTCAATATTCATAACAGTATGGATTTGAACTAATTCATAGTATAGGAGCTTGAACTAAACATTACATAATGAAAAAACTATCTATCATACTATCATTCATTTTAGTAATGTTTTAATTATCACTGTAATATCTATGATAGATAGCTTTAAAAAAATGTATCTATCATACTTTTACCAGTAAAAACGGGTTACCTATCATCTACAAAATAGCCGTATAAATATCCTATAAGCATAAGACGGCTTGTTTTTGTCATAATGAAGCCATATAAATCCGAATATCGCAGCTCAAAAATCCCACTTAAACGGCGATAAGTTTATAGCCCACAAGTGTGTGCTGCATAGCCCGCATATGTAGGCTGTATGGTTTACATGCGTGGGCTGTACGGCACACACTTGTGAACTATAGAAATACTGCCGCTCCCCATAGATAATTAAGCTGTCAAATACAGGTTATCATCCTATAAAGTGTGCATTCGTATGTCTTTAAATGGATTATCTCACCTAATGCTACACTAAAATAGATACAGTATAGGAATGATAGATGTCCCTTTTTACTAATAAAAGTATGATAGATACATTTTTTTAGAGCTATCTATCATACTTATTCTTTTGATAATTAGAATATTATTAAAATGAATGATAGTATGATAGATGTTTTTTCTATTGTGTATGACCGAATCCATACAGTTTCACTCATTTTCGCACTGTTTCATTCATTTCCATACAAATAGAAACTAAACAAATACAAGTCTAATGTATTTCCGCATAAAAAATAGAAAATTCCAATATCGGTTAATATAAGGTATTAGTATATACTAAATGAAAAAGAAAGATGCTTACTCCTACCTTTAATTTTTCCTTTTATTCTTGACAAAGAAGAAAATTGTCGTATCTTTGTGATACTCTTCATATCAACCAGGCAGGGAACCTGCCTCGTTTCGTGGCAGGCATTTTTATGCCTGTCCTGATGCTTCATATGGCGGTTTCGTACCCCCGTGTGGAGTGTTAATGCACCCACTGCCTGGTTGGTGAAGAGTAACGGGAAAGGCGGAACCGCTCTTATTTTATAGAAAATCTTCGCCTACCACCTTATTCATAATTATATTATGGAAACAAAACAAGTTACCGTTCAACCAGCGGTGGGAGGCATGATAAAGGCTTCCAAAGATTCATTTGTTATTCCTAAAGAAGAATTAAAGGATTTCTACCTTAAATTCGCTTTCCTTCTGGACCCGGATTCTTGCTCCGTAAACCGTACCGAATTCGAACTATTAAACATTCTGCTGAAAAACCTAAAAAAAATCCTGGCAGCATTGACTCACCTCAACACCCATCCTTGGGATGAAGGCATTGCAGAAATCCAAATTTCATGCGGTGCTTATTCCATACAAGACAACTTGAGCAAAGAAAAACGTATGCAGATGAACACCTCTACGGGTAAACACCTACAATTTCTCACCCAAATGGCTGTGAGCAGCCCAGTGTTCAAACTGTTATTCAAGAACTATCACAACCATTATATCCAAGTGGAAAGTTTGGTTAAACAGATGGCTAAAGAAATCAACGAACAGCAACAATAAGAATAGAAGTTGGAGAATCAACAGAGGGGGTACTTTTAGAAAAACACATTATTTTTCAAAATACCCCCTCTAAAATAGGGGTACTTTCAGAAAAAACATATAATTTTGCGCCATCAACCGATAAAAAAATAGACCATTTATGTCAAAAATGCGTTTTTTTGCCTTACAAGAGCTTTCCAACCGGAAACCTCTGGAAGTTATTGCCCCTTCCAACAAACTCTCTGATTATTATGGTAGCCACGTGTTCGACCGCAAGAAGATGCAGGAGTATCTTCCCAAAGAAGCTTACAAAGCTGTAACCGACGCTATCGAAAAAGGTACGCCTATCAGCCGTGAAATAGCAGATTTAATTGCTAACGGTATGAAAAGTTGGGCTAAGTCACTCAACGTCACTCACTACACACACTGGTTCCAGCCTCTGACAGACGGAACAGCCGAAAAGCATGACGGCTTTATCGAATTCGGCGAAGATGGCGGAGTGATTGAACGCTTCTCCGGAAAACTACTGATCCAGCAAGAGCCGGATGCTTCTTCTTTCCCTAACGGCGGCATCCGCAACACTTTCGAAGCACGAGGATATACAGCCTGGGATGTTTCTTCACCGGCATTCGTAGTAGATACCACTCTTTGTATCCCCACTATCTTCATTTCTTATACAGGTGAAGCGTTGGATTACAAAACTCCATTGTTGAAAGCACTTGCCGCTGTAGATAAAGCAGCAACGGAAGTCTGTCAGCTATTCGACAAGAACATCACACGCGTATATACCAATTTAGGATGGGAACAGGAATATTTCCTTGTAGACTCCTCCTTATATAATGCACGCCCCGACCTCTGCCTGACAGGACGGACACTGATGGGGCACTCTTCTGCCAAAGACCAACAGTTGGAGGATCATTATTTCGGCTCTATCCCTCCACGTGTCACTGCATTTATGAAAGAACTCGAAATCGAGTGTCACAAACTCGGTATTCCTGCCAAAACCCGTCATAACGAAGTAGCTCCCAACCAATTTGAGTTGGCCCCTATTTTCGAAAACTGTAACCTTGCCAACGATCACAACCAGCTCGTCATGGATTTGATGAAGCGTATCGCCAGGAAGCATCATTTTAATGTACTCCTGCACGAAAAGCCATATAGCGGAGTAAACGGTTCGGGCAAGCACAACAACTGGTCACTCTGCACAGATACCGGTATCAATCTGTTCGCTCCCGGAAAGAATCCGAAAGGCAATATGCTATTCCTCACATTTCTGGTAAACGCCTTAATGATGGTTTATAAAAACCAGGATTTATTGCGTGCCTCCATCATGAGCGCCAGCAACAGCTATCGTTTGGGAGCCAATGAAGCTCCTCCCGCCATCCTCTCTTGCTTTCTGGGTTCACAACTCTCGTCTACTCTCGACGAAATTGTCCGCCAGGTAGGAAATGAGAAAATGACGCCGGAAGAAAAAACCACACTGAAGTTAGGCATCGGACGTATCCCCGAAATTTTACTGGATACCACCGACCGCAACCGTACTTCTCCTTTCGCATTCACCGGAAACCGTTTCGAATTCCGCGCCGCAGGTTCTTCTTCCAACTGTGCCGCCTCTATGATTGCAATCAATGCGGCCATGGCAAACCAGCTGAACGAATTCCGGGCATCGGTAGAAAAGCTGATGGAAGAAGGAGTTGGCAAAGACGAAGCTATCTTCCGCCTGCTGAAAGAAACAATTATCGCCTCCGAACCGATTCGTTTCGAAGGGGACGGTTATTCCGAAGAATGGAAACAAGAAGCTGCACGCCGCGGACTGACTAATATCTGCCACGTACCGGAAGCCCTGATGCACTATATTGATAACCAATCCAAATCAGTACTTATCGGCGAACGTATCTTCAACGAGACCGAATTGAACAGCCGTCTGGAAGTGGAACTGGAGAAATACACCATGAAGGTGCAAATCGAAGGCCGTGTATTGGGCGACCTCGCCATCAATCACATCGTACCAACTGCCGTTGCCTATCAGAACCGTTTGCTCGAAAATCTTCGCGGACTGAAAGAAATATTCCCGGCTGAAGAATATGAAGTATTAAGTGCCGACCGTAAAGAACTGATTCGTGAGATTTCACACCGGGTCACTTCTATCAAAGTACTCGTGCGCGACATGACCGAAGCAAGAAAAGTAGCCAACCACATGGAAAACTACAAAGAAAGGGCATTCGCATACGAAGAAAAAGTACGCCCGTATCTTGACCAAATCCGCGACCACATCGACCACCTGGAGATGGAAGTGGATGACGAAATATGGCCGTTGCCTAAATATAGAGAACTGTTGTTTACCAAATAAAATGTCTGCAAGATTGCACGAAAGCTCCCACTTTTGTGCAATCTTTTTATAGATTCGTTCATTTTCTCATTTTTTCTTTTTACTTTTGTGCTGTATAACACAGTTTTGTAGCACTCATGGTAAAAATGAATATGTCAGACATCGATATTTCGGAACCATTATCCGATATGTTAGCTCCTCTAAACAATGAGCAAAAGGAGTTTCTGATGAATAATTATACGATACAAACCTACAAAAAGAATGAAACCATCTACTGTGAAGGAGAAACGCCACATCATCTGATGTGTCTCATCAGTGGAAAAGTGAAAATCTTCAAAGATGGTGTGGGGGGTAGAAGTCAAATTATCCGCATGATTAAACCACGCGAATACTTTGCATATCGTGCTTATTTTGCCAAACAAGATTTTGTAACTGCCGCAGCAGCTTTCGAACCTTCCGTTGTTTGCCTGATTCCTATGAGTGCCATCACTACGCTGGTTGCCCAAAATAATGACTTGGCCATGTTCTTTATCCGCCAACTTTCCATTGACTTGGGTATCTCTGACGAACGTACCGTTAATCTGACACAAAAACATATTCGCGGACGCTTGGCCGAATCACTCATCTTCCTGAAAGAAAGTTATGGACTGGAAGAAGACGGTTCTACGTTGAGCATTTATCTTTCACGTGAAGATCTGGCAAATCTTTCCAATATGACTACTTCGAACGCTATCCGTACCTTGTCGCAATTCGCTACGGAAAGACTGATTACTATCGACGGAAGAAAAATCAAAATCATCGAAGAAGAAAAGCTGAAGAAAATAAGCAAGATTGGGTAAGAGAGTTTCTGTACCAATCGCTCCACCCTAAATAGTGAACATACATATAGAAAATATAATTGCAGACATAAAACGTGGCAACAAACAGGCTTTCAAAAAGCTATTTGATGACTACTATCCTATTCTTTGCGTGTTCGCATCCCACTATATTGAAGACAAAGAAGTTTGCAAAGACATCGCGCAAGATGTATTGTTAGCTTATTGGGAACGGAAAGAAGATTTTGACGACATTTTGAAAGTAAAAAGCTTCCTTTATACCGTCACCCGAAATAAATGTCTGAATCACTTAAAACATGAGCAATTAGATATTCCCAATTTTTCTGGACAGGAAGAGTTCGATAGTGGCTTCGAAGCTGCCATTATCGAACAGGAAACATTCCACATGGTTCGCAAAGCGGTAGAAGAATTGCCTACCCAAATGCGAAATATCATCTTATACTCTATGAAAGGGTTAAAAAACCATGAGATTGCTGACAAATTGCAAATTTCAGAAGGCACTGTCCATACGTTAAAGAAATTCGCCTATCGCAAACTTCGCGAAAGTCTCAAAGGCATAAATTACACCTTATTACTATTTTTATGCAAATAAAGTAACTTTTTGATTACCCCGTTTTTTCGATTGGATTGTTTTACTTATATAACAAATCGAAAAAACGATGAATTCATTTAAAGAAAAATTTAAAATTGCAAAAATCTTAGCTTCTCTATTCACTCATTCGTCTACCCCCGAAGAGGAAAAGAACTATCGTGCATGGTTGGATGAAAACCCGGAACATCAAAAGATAGCCGACCGGATATTAAATAAGGAAACGTATGAAGAAAACAGCCGGTTAATAAAAAGCTTCTCTTCACAAAAAGCGTGGGAGAAAGTCTATCCGTTATTAGGAGGCAATCAATCGGGTACTGTTTTTTCGTGGAAAAAGAGTCTGAAATATGCAGCTCTCATCTTATTGTTATTAGTACCTGCTTCTTACTTTATCTATCATTGGATATCCGAAGAAACGATTAGCGACATCACTCCGGGAACCCTTGGTGGGGAACTGATCTTGAGTGACGGCAAATCTTTCAATCTTTCCGACAATAATCTTCCTGAGAATGCAGTCAGAGCATTTGTGATCGATTCTAAAGGGATCAACTATCAGATTCCCGCCAACAAACCGCAAGTAAAAGAAATCCAAAACACACTACGCACATTGCAGGGGATGGAATGTCTTATCACGCTTTCCGACGGCACGAGGGTACATCTCAATGCGGAAACCCGGCTGACTTATCCGGTTTGTTTCAGCAGCAAAGAACGTATTGTGCAAATTGAAGGGGAGGCTTATTTTGATGTTGCCCCGGACAAGGAGCATCCGTTTATCGTAAAAACATCGCATACATCTATCCGGGTAACGGGAACGTCGTTCAACGTAAGAGCCTACGCTGATGAAGATACGGAAAGTACAACCTTAATCAGTGGAACAGTAAGAATCAACAGTGGAAATGAAGAATTCGAATTAGTTCCCAACCAGCACTATACATATAATAAAAATACCGGTACAAATACCGTCGCCAACGTAAACACTGATTTGTATACATCTTGGGAATCCGGATCATTTATCTTTTTAAATGTCCCTCTTGAGAATGTGATGTCATACCTGTCCAAATGGTATGGATTCCAATATTCTTTTGAAGACGAAGCAGCCAAACAGGTGCGTATCGGAGCTTACCTTAACCGCTACGCCAACATGAACCCGATTATCGACATGATTACAGAATTAAATCTGGTCAATATCAAACAACGGGAGGGCATCCTGCACATTTCCTACAAACAGTAATAATACATAATATAACTAACGCATTATGAAAAAACGAGTAAAATCCCTGCCATGGGTGGTATCTTATGCAAGCAGAAACTTTGTGAAGTTCTGTCTTTTATGGATATTCTCCCTTTCTTCACTCATGATTCAAGCACAGGACAATCAGAGAATCTCCATCGACTTGAGAGGAGAAACGCTGGAAGCAGCGCTCTGGTATCTGCAGAATCGTACGAAATTTGTCTTTATGTATGGAACGGAAGATGTCGCTAATGTAACTGATATCACCATCAGAGCCAAAGACAAAACGATTACTGAAATTCTGGATGAATGTCTGGAAGGCACTAACCTGACTTACGAAATCTCTGGTAGCGCAATTGTTATAAAGAAAAGACAAAGCCAAAAGATAACCATCAGCGGTTGGGTCCGGGATACTAACGGTGAGGCCTTGCCCGGCGCTACTATCACGATCCGAGGTTCTAAACATGGAGCCATTGCAGGATTGGACGGGCAGTACACGTTTAATATTCCAGCACAGGAAGGGTTGATTCTTACGTACTCTTTTATCGGAATGGAAAAGAAAACGGTAAAATATACGGGTAAAAAAACCATTAATGTCACTCTGAACAGCTCCACCAGCACAGAAATAGATGAGGTGGTGGTAACCGGATACCAGAATATTCAACGTCGTGACATCGTTGGATCTATTACCAGCATCAAAGCAAAAGATATCATCATGCCTTCGTTTACTACCATCGACCAAATGTTACAGGGACGTGTAGCAGGTATGGTTGTAACCAATACAAGCAGCCGTGTAGGTACTGCTCCCAAAATTCAGATTCGAGGTACCAGTACGTTGCAAGGAAACCGTGACCCATTGTGGGTAGTAGACGGCATTATTCAGGAAGATTTTCAGGTAACATTAGACAGTGGCGACCTGATGACTAAAAATTTGCAAGACATTATCGGTAACCAGGTTTCGTGGTTAAATCCCGCCGACATCGAAAATATCACCATCTTGAAAGATGCTTCTGCTACTGCTATCTATGGTTCGAAAGCCTCTAACGGTGTAATCGAAATCACCACCAAGAAAAATACTACCGATCGACTGACCGTAAACTACTCCGCAAACTTTAACATCGGACAACGTCCTAATTATGGGATGTTCAACTTCATGAACTCTCAAGAACGTGTCCGTTTCTCACAAGAAGCGTTTGATGCGGGAGTCAATTACATAGAAACACCTTATAAGGATCTTAATACCTATGAAGGTATATTACGGATGCTGCAGGAACATGATATTTCAGACACCGAATACAGAAAGCTTTATAACGATATGGAAACCCGCAACACTGACTGGTTCAAACGCCTGACACGTCGTTCGTTCAGCCATACTCACAACGTTAGTGTTTCCGGCGGAACAAACAAGTTCAGTTATTCGGCATCTATGGGATATAACAACAGCGAAGGCCAGGAAATCGGCAACGATAACGAACGTATGACAGGCCGCATCGCTCTGATGTTGCGTCCGATAGAAGAGCTAACTATCAATCTGACTTTAAACGGTAGTGTTTCTACCACAAACGGCTTTTTCAGCGAAGTCGACCCTATGAGTTATGCAACTAACACCAACCGCATCATCGATCCGGACGCTTATTATATGCAAAGGAACGCCTACAACTCTAAAACTGGCAAGATACAAACCCTTTCATACAATTTTATCAATGAACGGGACAACAGCGGTTCAAAAACACGTTCGAACTTCATGTCCGCCTCACTAGATGTAAACTGGCGTATTCTTGATTGGGTAACCTACCAATTCACCGGAGGTTATTCGAATAACAATAGTACGAATGAAAGCTGGGCTACCGAACGTACTTACTATATTGCCAACGAGTATCGCGGCTACGATTTTAATTCCGTTACTCCCACCAGTGCAGAATTTAAGGCTGCACAGCTTCCATTCGGAGGTATATTGTATACAAACGACAACAACCAGTATTCCTACAATATTCAGAACAAGTTACAATTCAGTAAAGCATTCAATCCTGATAACCGATTGAACGCCTTATTAGGTATGGAACTCCGTTCATCTACAGCGAAAGGAACAGCCAATAAAGTTTGGGGATATGTGCCGGACAGAGGTGAACGTATTGTTGCTCCTACCATACCTAGTGAAGTGATAACTCCCAACAATCCCCCAACAGGCTGGGGAATATTAGGAGATATTTATAGTAGAGGCTGGCAAAGAACAAACAATACCAACAACTTCCTTTCATTCTTCGCTACTTTCGCATATTCATTCAAGAATCGCTATGTAGTCAATGCCAATGTACGAAATGATGCCTCCAACGTTTTCGGGCAGGATATAAACCATCGTATCGACCCGACTTATTCATTCGGTCTCTCCTGGAGAGCATCAGAAGAGGCTTTCTTTCAAAAACATTTGAAATGGATCACTACACTTAATTTCAGAGGAACATTCGGTATTCAGGGAAATGCTTTAACACGAGAAAGTCCTGAACTAATCTTAAGCCAACAGGGAGTACAACCCGGATATAATCGCTACTTCTCCACTATCGGCCAGATACCTAATCCATATCTCTCCTGGGAACGTACCAGAAACTGGAACTTCGGCGTGGATCTGGAACTGTTCCGTATGTTCTATATGAATCTGGAATATTATACCAGACGTTCCAATGCGGTAATCACCGTAGATTTGCCATTCGAATACGGAATTGATGATATGAAACGTAACGGTGGAATTATTTACAATCGGGGAATTGAATACACATTATCATTCACGCCTATCCAAAAGCGCGATTTCAGCCTGAACATCAACCTGAATGCCTCTAAAAACTGGAACAAAGGTGGAGAAACCAAAATTGACAGAAACACAGCAATGTACTTGAGAGGAGGTAGTACACAGATCTTAAAAAAAGGTTATCCGCTGAGTGCATTCTGGTCATACTCTTTTGCTGGTCTTGACGGAAGTAATGGTAAACCAATGTTCAACTACGTTGAGGTCCCAGATGAAGAAAAGAGCAAAAGTATCGATCCGACTACTTACTTGGTATATTCCGGAGAAACAGAGCCGTACTTCACCGGAGGTCTTGGCTTCAGTTTCCGTTACAAATCTTTGTCATTAAACACCAGTTTCTCCCTTTTATTAGGTAGTAAAAAACGCTTGCCATCACCTTACAGTGATTTTCAAGGAAGCGGCAGTATGATGCCGGATCCAACCAAAAACGTAAACCGCGATTTGCTAAACCGTTGGCAAAAGCCCGGAGACGAGGCCTACACAAATATTCCCGGACTTCCGACATGGCCGATAGAAATAGGATGGACCCTGCCTAATACGGATAGTGCAGAATCATCAATTAAAATGTGGGAGCAATCTGATGCTATGGTAGTCAGTGGGTCATTCCTACGTTGTCGCAACATCGGATTATCATGGCAAATGAAAAAAGAATGGTGTGACAAGATCCATGCAAAAAACCTGGCTATCAATTTTAATATGGATAACATATTTGTAATAGCTAGCAAACGCTTCAATGGCTTCGACCCGGAATTAGAAAACAGCATCATGCCACGCTCTTTCTCACTGGGACTTAATATCGGATTTTAAACTATAAACAAAGAGAGATATGAAACTTAAATATTTAATCTATACAATTACATTGACAAGTCTCACTGCTTGCGGTGATTTCTTAGAGCCCAAGTCACAAAGCAAATACATACCCAAGGATGCCAATGCATTACAGGAGATGCTCATTGGAGAGGCTTATCCCCAACAAGGAAGTACCGAATTTCTAACCTATTTGGAAATACTCGCAGATGATATCGATCAAAATCAAGTGGAGGGTTATGAATTCCCTGAAAACGAACAGGGAAAAATGGAAAGATTCGAGGTACTGTACAGCTGGCAACCCAATATGTTCGAAATGCAACAAAAATTAGGACAAGAGCCGAGCAATACATGGGGAAACCTTTATGAATATATTTTAGGAGCCAATGCTGCCCTCGATTATATTGACGAAGTATCCGGTACAGAAACTGAAAAAAATTACATCAAGGCACAATCCTATGCTTTGAGGGCTTTCTTCTATTATATGCTGGTTAATCAATACGGACTTCCCTATAATTACAACAAAGAATCATTGGGAGTTCCTCTCAAAATGGACAGTAAAATGAGAGATGAAGGTGAGGTACTGATGAAACGAAATACGGTAGAGGAAGTATATCTACAGATTGTTGCCGACCTCAATGAAGCAGAACGTTTATTCCAGACTCTCCCCGCCGCACAACAATATGAACCGAACTACCTCGTTAGCTTGCCGATGGTGCAATTATTAAAATCGCGTGTAGCTCTCTATATGGAAAATTGGAAAGAGGCAAAAACGTATGCAGAAAAAGTTATCAAAGATTGGAACTTTTCACTGCGCGATCTGAATACAATCCCTGCGCCGGAAGCGGGTATGAAAGAACCTTATTATACATTCAACACGTATGACTCTCCGGAAGTTATCTGGAGTTATGGTACTATAAGAGATTTGACAAATGAATACGAAGGTTATATTGAAAAAAAAGGTAGCAACAACAAAGATAACAGAAGAAAATTCAAAGCAGCAGATGAGTTAATCAATAGTTTCTTGGAAGGTGACTTACGCAAAGATCGTTATATTACCCGGGAGATACAGTATAATGAAGATGTCCCGGAGAACAGTACTTTTTATGATACTTATCTCCCTTATGGCAAATATAAGACGCTCCGTTCTGTCCCCACTTCCGGAAGCAGTGATTACTTCGCACTCTCTTTCCGGGTAGCAGAAGCTTATCTGAATTATGCTGAAGCAGCTGCCATGAGTCAAGCTGAAGGAGAAGCTATCACCACTATGAATGCACTACTGGAAAAAAGATATGATAAAGGAAATATACCATCCTTTTCGGGATTGAGTGGAGATGATCTTATTGCCAAGATACGTGAAGAACGCAGAAAAGAACTTTGCTATGAAGGCCAACGCTGGTTCGACTTACGCCGATATGGCATGCCTTCCATACAGCACAAATGGGAAGGCAAAATTTATACATTAACAAAAAACGATCCTTCATACGTATTGCCTATACCTCCAAATGTATTGCAAAGAAACTTGCTATTGGAACAAAATCCGTTCGGTCCGGAACGGGTTGGAGTTTCTATAACAAACTAACTATAAATTATAAAAAAATGATTGTTCATCCTAAACAACAGAAAATCATGAAGCCAATATATAACGTATGGATATTATTATTCTGTCTCACATTCACATCTTGCTACGAAGATGATTCAATTATCCCGACACCAGACCCACTTGCACAGGCCGGAGGATTTGAGTTTCCTCAAGGAGATAATTCTTGGGACAATGATGCCATGAAAATCTACCAAGACTTCGGAGTGAAAATAATATATAAAGATATCACAGAAAAAGACCTCAATAAAAATTGGACAAATGGTGGTGTCAGTGGGTCTACAAAAGTGTTCGAAAATTGTCTCAATGAGGAGATGGCGGCATTCTATATTACTTTTATGAAAAATCATATATTCCCTTATCTTAATCGGGAAGTTACGGACAGAGTATTTCCCATGTATTGGTATGTGGGATACAATTACTCGGTATTTGCCTCCATTGTACCGGGAGTGTTAGAATATTATGTAGCATTATCCGAACATGAAGAAAGCCAAACTGACTGCTGGGTAACTTGCTTCTGGGGAGATGCAGCTCACAGCACCTATGATGACCCAATCTCGGGATGGAAAACCCCTATTGCCGGCAACAAAGACAGTTTTACCGTACGCCGCTTCAAAATAATTGATGAAGTTATAAACACAGCCATCACCAGAGGTAACATTATCGTACCCGAAGATGAATTTGATGCAGGATTCGACCATTCAACTAAGATTGTCAGAAATGAAGATATTGAAAGCAAAGCTGATCCTAATTATTATCTTAGAAGAGGCTATCCCGGTGATGTAAATTCATTATCAGCAAAATATAGTAAACCACATTCTGATAATCCTCCAACAGCCAAAGAAACATTTATCGGTTACATGCAAATAGCCATGCGTCTTACTAAGGAAGAACGGGAAGCAATGTGGCCTTCGGCAACCTATCCATTTATGAGTAGTAAGTTCGAGTTTGTAACCAATTATCTAAAAAAATACAATATTGACCTGGAAGCTATCGCTCAAGGACCGGAAGAATGGGATATCAAACCTTATCCGGAACTACCAGAAGCTGATGCAGGAGATGACGATGATGATCCTTGGGGAGACTGGTAGAACTTTTTTCTTTATCCAGTAGTAACCAAGTTCTTAAAATAGATACGGATAACGACAAAGCTATTCGTTGCTTTACGATATATTATAAAACTCAATATTATGGAATTAATAAAAAGACTCTCACTAATACTATTGCTTTTATGCACCACCTCCTCCCTATGGAGCAACGGCGGACTGCAGTTTAAGGGAAAGTTAAGGATACTTAGACCTACTACCTTACAAGTAAAAGATTTGAATGGAAACCTTGTTTTGACTTGTTCCATCAGCCAGAACGGAGTATTCGAAACAGAAAAGAAAGAGATCCAGCCCGACGTATATACGCTATGTATCGGGAAAACGGAACAAAACATTTACTTTGAAAATACTCCTGTTAGTATCAATGGCTTTTTCGATGAAAAGAATCCCGAACAAAGCTCACTTTCATTCACCGGCATTGATCCGTTTCTGACTTTACAAAACTATATGCCGGCCGAAAGAGATCCGGATAAAGCAACAATCTCGACTTCTGCCAAAGAAAAACTGACGCCTGCCATGGCGTCAGCATTAGCTTATCTGGCAGATGTGAATGATTACCCATCCAACAAAATGTTATTGGATATGATACCGGAACAAGATAGGAATTCTTTATCTGCCAAATGGTTAATCAACAAAGTAGAAGTTCTCTCCCACCAGATCATCGGTGCAGAATGTCCTGGTTTTACGTTCATTGACAGCAATGGAAAGAGTGTAAGTTTAAAAGACTTCCGTGGAAAAATTGTCGTACTGGATTTCTGTGCTTCCTGGTGTGGTCCTTGCCGCAAAGAGATGCGCAGTATGCTGACAATATATAATGATCTGAAAGCGGATGATTTAGAATTCATCAGTGTTTCGTTGGATGACAGCGAAGCAAAATGGAGAAAAATGCTGGATGAAGAAAAACTGCCGTGGGTGATGTTGTGGGATAAAACAGGATTTCCCAAAAACAGCAAGACTCCAAGCGCTATTCAGGCTGCTTACGGTTTCTACTCCATCCCTTTCCTCGTTGTCATTGACAAAGAAGGCAAACTCGCTGCACGTAATGTCCGGGGTGAACAGGTGCGTGAAGCCATTTTAAAAATAAGAAAATAACTAGATTGTATAAATTATAACTCATCAACAATGAAGAAACTTATATTTCCTATCGTATGCTGTTTTATCAGCATTACAGTATCGGCTCAGTTAGTCAAACAAGAAGCAGAAACACAAAAGAAACAATCCGAACTGGACTGGTTTAACTGTTCTTTCGACAAAGACAGTGTATATGGTGCCGAAGTAAACAAGGCTTACGAGTATCTGAAAGCTAACAAAAAGAAAGCTAAAAAAAGACCGGTTGTTGCATTGATCGGAACAGGAATGGACGTAGAACACGAAGACCTGAAACATGCAATCTGGATGAACCCGAAAGAAAAACTAAACCAAAAAGATGATGATAAAAACGGGCTTGTTGACGATATCAATGGCTGGAACTTCATCGGAGGTAAAGACGGTCAAGTAATGGAAGCTCTGACGCGCGAAGGAGAACGTGAATTTTTCCGCCTAAAAGATAAATATGCTGGCTATATTTTCGATGGAAAAAAGTACTATAAGATTGTCAATGGAAAACGCCAAGAAGTTCCCGTACCGGAAAATATGGAAGAATATAACTACTATCGCTATAAAGTCATGCCGGAATCAAGAATCGGAGGAACCTATGGTGGTCTCCAACTTTCTTATGTAATAGAAGAATATGTTGAAAAGTTCGATAAGGACATGAAAAAACGCTTCCCCGGAAAAGAGTTAACCGTTGAGGACTTCCAAAGTTGTTATGATCCCAAAGCAGAAAGAGACAGTCTTTCAGAAGTTGCCTTTGTGTTTACTGCCTACTATTTCAGTATCTATAATACGGATAAATGGGAACCCGTATATCAAAATATGGGAAAGAAAAGTGTAGCAACAGCCAAAGCGTCCTATGAAGATGCTTTAAAGAAATATGGAACTGATAACCGGAAAGAAATTGTAGGTGATAATCCTCTGGATATTAACGACACACAATATGGCAATAATGTACTGTTGACGTCTGATGCAGCAACAGGGGTTATGAAAGCGGGAGTGATCGCAGCCAAACGCGACAACGGTGTCGGAAGTAACGGTATTGCCGATAATGCAGAAATTATGACTTTACGTATTCATCCGGGAGAAGGAGAACCTTATTTAAAAGATATGGCACTGGCCATCCGGTATGCAGTAAACCACGGAGCGGATATTATTTTATTGCCGGAACAAAATTCGTTATACCCGGAAGAACAGAGACAATGGGTAGCAGATGCGCTGAAAGAAGCTGAAAAGAAAGAAGCATTGGTAATAGTTCCGGTTTGGGATCTGTCAGTAGATATGGATAAAGATGAATTCTTCCCTAACCGGAAGATGAGAAAAGACGGAGAACTTACCAATTTTATGGTGGTTGCTTCTTCTGATAAGAATGGAAATCCGGTACTAAACACCAATTACGGTGCAACTACTCTCGATCTTTATGCACCGGGAACAGATATTTATTCATCCTATATGGGTGATACGTACCAAAAAGGTACAGGTGAAGGAATGGCTTCGGCTACTGTAGCCGGTGTAGCTGCCTTAGTGAAATCATATTTCCCTAAATTAACCGGCTCGCAAATCCGTGACATACTACTGAAGAGCGTCACTTCACGCAAAGGGGTGGAAGTGGAAAAAGGAATCCGCGTAAACGACAGTCCTTCACAAGACTTGTTCCTTTTCGATGATTTGTGTATTTCCGGAGGTATTGTAAACGCTTATCAGGCAATTTTGGAAGCAGAAAAAGTCAGCAAATAAAATTAGCTTATGAAGTATACGACTCGTATGATAGGAACCGTTGTCGCCTTTTGCATGGCGGTTCCTGTATTCGCCCAACAATATAAGGCAACTATACCTTACCGGATGGTAGGTGAAAAGATGATTATCGAAATGAAAGTGAACGGCACGGCACGTCCTTTCATTTTTGATACAGGAGGACGTACGGCACTCACGACTCAAGCCTGCCAGGCACTGCAAATGGCAGCCACCGACTCGGCTAAAGTAACGGATGTGAATAACGTGGAAAGCTATTACAAGACTACCCGGATAGAGAACCTGACTACCCCCGACCATGTTATTAATTTCAAAAATGCTCCGTCACTGGTCATTGATGAAGTAAAAGGCTGGGAATGTTTTGGAGTAGATGGCATCATCGGCAGTGATTTATTCGCCAACACCATTGTCACTATTGATTCGCAAGCCAAAAATATTATAGTTACCTCTGCTGAAAAGCCATCGACAGTGTCTTTACGAAAGATGTTGAATTTCACCAAAGGGGGCGGTATGCCGATCGTCAGCATACAAATAGCTCCGGTTAGCAATATAAATGTATTATTCGATACAGGTAGTCCCAGTCTGTTATCACTTATCGAAAGTGATTTTGAAAAAATCAAACTGGAAGCCTCTATGGAAGTGGTTTCCGAAGGGTATGGAGAAGGGAGTATCGGAGTATCCGGCCAGGCGGACAAAGCTTCTTCTTACAGGGTTCGTATTCCATTGCTATCAGTCGGAGCCACCAAATTCCGTAACGTAACAACCAGCACCAACAATCACCCTTACACATTATTGGGCGTCAAACTGTTGCAATACGGTAAAGTGACCATTGACTATCCACGCGGAAGATTCTATTTCGAAGCATTTCAACCGGACAATGAAATAAACAATCAAGGTAACAATTTTGACTTAACGGTCAAAGACGGAGATTTGTTTGTATCTACCGTATGGAGCAGTACGAAAGGTAAGATAGCAGTCGGAGACAAGGTAGTTAAAATCAATGGCAAACTTGCTAAGAAATATGACTTCTGCGAAAGTATTCTGAACGGAATACCGGAATTGAAAGAGAAAAAGAAGACGAAACTGACGATTGAGACAGCTTCCGGAGTAAAGGATATTATCTATGAAAAAGAATAATATGAAAAGTATAGGAATACTGACCGGCTTATGGCTGCTATTATTTCTAAACTGCGGACAAAGAATGGCAGCGCAAATCCGGAATAAGGTTTGCGACACCATTCCTTATGAGTTTATACAAGAGAAAATCATTATCCCCGTCACTGTTAACGGTATAAAAGTGAAATATATCGTCGATACGGGAGGAAGAACCGGAACAATGTATGATGCCGCAACGGAAATGAAAGCTACTGCCGCAGGATATATGCGTATCTCCGATGTGAATGCACAAGGCTCCAATTATCAGGAAGCGCACGTACAGAATGTTTCTATCGGGGAAAACTATAAAATCAAGCAGTTGAAGACGATGGTACTGCCTAAGAATCCATTCTTCACCGGACTAGGGGTTGTCGGTATTCTTGGAGGAGACGCTTTCGCACAGTCGGTAGTCACATTCGATTCCCGTTCTAAAATAATGGTTATCAATTATCCGTATCGTCCCGAAGGACTAAAAGTAACGGATGGGATTCCGCTGTTGGATGAGACGGATCATCACTCCATTGTCAATGTCCGCTTAGGAGACAATGACTTCAAGGTTCTGTTCGATACAGGTGCGGGAGGCTTTCTGCTTTATTCTACAGAAGATTATGAAAGGCTGTCTGACATTTCGAAAGTTACTAACCATGGATATGGTATCGTAGCTGCCGGAATAACAGGTCTAGGCAAGCCGGTGGATATAAAGAAGGTGACTGTTCCTCCTATCAACATCATGGGGAAAGAATTCACGAACGTGGGTAGTACGACCACAGTGATGAATGGAAGCATCATCGGGGTGGATTTACTGGAATACGGTAAAGTAATTATCGATTATATGCGCAGACGATTCTACTTTTTCCCGTTTGAAGAAGGAAAAACCGACATGGGCGGTGCTCCCGCTCTCTGGAACGTGAGTATTCTGCCACGCAATGACAGATTCGAAATTACAACGATCTGGGACAGCATGAAAGATAAAGTTGCTTTCGGCGACCAGGTGATTAACATCAACGGTACTTCTTTGGACGATTGTCCCATGAGCCAAATGGCTGTGGAAGATATCATGAACGCCATCCCCGGTGATACCGGTTATATTATTGTCAAGAAAGACAATCAAGAGAAAAAGATTGAAATCAGGAAAGAGAAATGAACTTTAAACAGAAAAAAGATATGAAGCGAATAATAACAAAGATGTATCTCTGTCTACTTGCATTTTGTATTGCCGGAGGAATCAGTGCACAGACACAGAACAGTATGACAGAGGTCATTCCATTCAAAACCATTGATGGAAAGATTATCGTAGAAGCCGCCATTAATGGCGAAGTGGCAGACTTCGTCCTCGATCTGTCAGGACATAACGCCCTGCTTCCTGAGGCTCTCAAGAAGTTACGCATCGACACGGGGAAGAACGGTACTTTTAGTGCTTATCAGGATTTTGTATTCAAACAAGTACCTGTTGGAAAAGTATATGAAATGGCAACAGTTGCTATTGGCAACAACACATTTAACAACGATCTGCCTGCTTTCACTCTGGAAGACGAACCATATCTGCGCAAGCTGGGAGTGATGGGTGTATTAAGCGGTGCTATTTTCCGCACTTCCGTTCTGACTATTGATATGCAGCGGAAAAAACTCACAATTACGCAGCCCTATCGTCCTTCTTACATGAAATTAAACTATCGGGAGAACTTTGAGCTGATTACAGGATTAGGAATCGTATGTCCGATATCCATTCAGGGAAAACCCGTTTCTCTTGTTCTGGATACATGGAGCGAAGGATTAGTGAATCTTACCGAAAAAGATTTCAATACATGGAGCACACAATATACCAAAGGAACCAACCAAAAAGTTTCCAATGGATATAAAGAAGCGACTCAAGAAGAGGAAAGCCTCATCTTACCTAAAACCATGTTTGTAAAAACAAAGATTGAGAATGCCATGGCAGTGAAGAATCCATACCTGAAACGCTCCGTATTAGGCAAAAAGATACTGGACTACGGAATCATATCCATTGACTATATTCATCAGAAAATTTATTTCCAGCCGTTTGACATGGTTCCTATACCGGAAGCGGAAGCTAAAGTAACGGAAACTAAAGTTGAAGACGGTAAACTGAATCCGATTACCCGCCAATTCTTCCTCGAACACATCTTCGACTACAGAAAAGGGAACGATTTCGTTTATAATGGCGACAAACCGGTTGTGATTGATTTCTGGGCAACTTGGTGTGGACCTTGCATGCGCTTACTTCCGGAAATGGAAAAGCTGGCTGAAAAGTATAAAGGTAAAGTTGTATTCTACAAGGTTAATGCGGACAAAGAAAAGGATTTATGCAATCACTTCGGTGTACAGGCATTGCCTACCTTATTCTTCATACCTGCAGGCGGCAAACCGATTATTGAAGTCGGAGCTACTCCGGAGAAGTACGTACAAATCATCGAAGAGCAACTACTGAAATAAAAACTCTCTCTTAATTATATAACTACATTAATCTGAAACTTTAGCTAAAAGCCGGACATCATTCCGGCTTTTTTTATTTCCATATTATTGGAACTTATCATATAAACAAGTACATTTGCCCTGTCAAATCTATTTATAACTTAACACACATTTTGACCATGAAGAAAAGTATTTCTCTTCTTCTTTTGTCCTTGCTAATGATTACCCCCAGTTGCCAGAAGACAAAAGAAGCGGCGAACGAGTACAACATCGTTCCCAAACCCAACCAGATTCTTCCACAGGAAGGACACTTTGAACTAAACAACAAAGTCTGCCTCGTAGTTCCCTCGGATACTCCGGAAGTAAAAAGCATTGCCGACAGCCTGGCCGAACAACTAAAACTGACAGCAGGAATCTCCTTGAAAGAAGCTGAAAGTGCAGATGGAAAAACGGCGATCTCTTTTGTTGTACAGGAAGGTATGCCGAAAGAAGGTTATAAATTATCGGTCACTCCCAGTCTCATTACACTCACCGCTTCCCAGCCAAACGGATTCTTTTATGGAGTGCAGACTCTTTATCAGTTACTCCCTCCGGCAATTTACGGAAAGCAGTTGGATAAGAAAGCTGACTGGTCGGTTCCTGCCGTAGAAATCGAAGATTCACCCCGTTTTGTTCATCGCGGACTCATGTTGGATGTATGCCGCCATTATGTACCGATAGACTACATTTACAAGTTTATCGACTTACTGGCTATGAACAAGATGAATGTCTTCCACTGGCATTTGACAGACGATCAGGGATGGAGAATCGAGATCAAGAAATATCCCAAATTGACGGAAATCGGTTCCAAGCGTGAAAAGACATTAGTAGACTATTACTATGTAAACTATCCGCAAGTATTCGACGGAAAAGAACATGGAGGTTATTATACACAGGAGCAAATCAAAGATGTAGTGGCTTATGCTGCAAGTAAATACATCAATGTTGTTCCCGAAATAGAAATGCCGGGACATGCATTGGCTGCACTTGCCGCCTATCCGGAATTGTCATGCGACTCTACACAGACTTACAAAGTATCTCCTACCTGGGGAGTATTCGAACAGGTATTCTGTCCGAGTGAAACGACTTTCAAATTCTTTGAAGGAGTGATGGATGAAGTTATAGAATTATTCCCCAGCGAATACATTCACATCGGTGGCGATGAATGTCCCAAGACAGCGTGGAAGAACAGTGCTTTCTGCCAGCAGTTAATCCGCCAGTTAGGGTTGAAAGATGATACAACTCCCAGTAAGATAGACGGAATAAAGCACAGCAAAGAAGATAAGTTGCAGAGCTATTTCGTTACCCGTATGGAGAAATACCTGAATAGCAAAGGCAAAAACATCATTGGCTGGGATGAAATTCTCGAAGGTGGTCTGGCTCCCAATGCGACTGTTATGTCATGGCGCGGTGTAGAAGGCGGTATGAACGCAGCCAAAGCAGGGCATAATGCCATCATGACTCCGAATCCTTATGTATATCTGGACTACTATCAGGAAGAGCCGGAAATTGCTCCGACTACTATTGGCGGATACAATACCTTGAAGAAAACATATAGTTATAACCCTGTTCCGGACGACGCTGACGAGCTTGCCAAGAAGCATATCATCGGAATACAAGGTAATATTTGGAGAGAATATATGCAGACTTCAGAACGTACAGACTACCAGGCTTTCCCACGTGCAATGGCTATCGCCGAAACGGCCTGGACACAAAACGCAAACAAAGACTGGAAGAATTTCTGCGAACGGATGGTGACTGAATTTGAACGTTTGAAAGTTATGAACACCCAACCTTGTCTCAACTTCTATGACGTAAATATAAATACGCACGCAGATGAAAACGGCCCTTTAATGGTATTGCTGGAAAGTTTCTACCCGAATGCGGAAATCCGGTATACAACGGACGGCAGCGAACCGTCCAAAGTGTCCATCTTATATGAAAAGCCTTTCGTTCTTGAAGGTAATATCGACCTGAAAGCCGCTGCTTTCAAAGACGGAAAGATGTTGGGCAAAGTAGCTCACAAGCCACTGTATGGCAATTTATTGACAGGAAAGCCCTATACGGTTAATTATACGATGGGATGGACAGGCGATATATTCGATGAAAACGATGTATTAGGAGCTGACAAAACCACCTTTGGACTGACCAACGGCAAACGAGGCAATAATGCTTCTTATACTCCGTGGTGTAGTTTTGGCATCGTGGAGGGTAAGGACTTGGAATTTATCGTTCATCTGGATAAACCGACACAAGTCAGCAAAGTTATTTTCGGTTCTTTATTCAATCCTGCCATGAGAATTCTTCCTGCAGGAGGAGTTGCTGTAGAAGTATCAGCAGACGGCAAGCAATACACACGGATAGCCGAAAAAGCTTTGAAACACGATTATCCGGAAACAGGAAGAATTGCATTCACCGATTCCATTGAATTTGAACCGGCACAGGCTACATTCCTGAAAGTCAAAATCAAGAATGGTGGCACACTGCGTAATGGTGTCAACTTTGAAAAGAATAACGGGCCGGAAGTCATTCCTGCCGAATTATGGATAGATGAAATAGAAGCGTATTAACCAAAGACAATCGACAAATATTGTTCGAAAAGCTTTGAGTTTATAAAATAAAGGGGAGCAAGACTCCCCTCTCAACAAAATCACCCACGCTACAGATTAAACTCTAGCGTGGGTGATTTTCATATTTATAAGGGTTTTAATACCCTCCTATGGTCGGATATAAACCGGATTAAATGAGTCCTTTGGCAGAAAGATAACGTTCTGCTTCCAAAGCAGCTTTACAACCACTTCCCGCAGCCGTAATAGCCTGACGATAATGCGGATCGGCAACATCTCCTGCCGCAAAAACTCCGGGAACTTTTGTACGGGGACTATCACCTTCCGTGATGATATAGCCCACTTCGTCCGTATCAACGTATTCTTTAAAGATTTCAGTATTCGGTTGATGTCCGATAGCCAGGAAGAAACCGTCGATAGGCAAGCTGTAACGTTCTTCATCCGGTTCGCCCCAACGTTTCACCAGGTTTACACCTTCTACCCCATTGTCGCCAAACAAACCAACTGCGTTGTGTTCAAAAAGAACTTCTATTTTCTCGTGGTTCATTACTCGTTCCTGCATAATCTTCGATGCGCGCAGGAAAGGTTTGCGGACAATCAGATATACTTTGGATGCAAGTCCGGCAAGATAAACAGCTTCTTCACAAGCTGTATCACCTCCACCGACTACGGCAACTACTTTCTTACGATAGAAAAATCCGTCACAAGTGGCGCAAGCACTTACACCCATTCCGGCATATTTCTTTTCATCTTCCAGTCCCAGATATTTAGCAGTAGCTCCGGTAGCAATAATCAATGATTCTGTTTCAATAACCTTATCACCGTCGATTGTTATTTTATAAGGGGCTTTGCTCAAATCGGCCGCCGTAGCAATACCGAAACGAACATTTGTTCCGAAACGGCTCGCCTGTGCACGCAAGTCTTCCATCAACTGCGGACCACTGATTCCTTCCGGATAACCGGGGAAATTCTCCACATCCGTAGTAGTAGTCAACTGGCCACCCGGTTGCAATCCTTCATAAAGTACCGGACATAAATTTGCACGTCCTGCATAAATCGCTGCCGTATATCCGGCAGGTCCTGAACCTATAATCAGGCATTTCACTTTTTCTATTTCTGCCATTTTAATTTATCTTTATCGTTTTGTTATAAACGTATATTATCTCAAATCTATTACCTCCGCATTGGGGTATTGTTTCTTATCAAACGTAAAAACCTGATCCGCATAATTCTGCTTAGTCTGATAACTTGTAATGGTTATCTCATTACGCGTCTGCTGACCACGCCGTTGAAGCAAAATACACAAAGGTTCATAAGTATCCTTTGTCACAAAAAGAGTGATATGTTCCAACTCCTGTTTCTTATCCCTGGCAGTCAAAACGACTTCCCAAACGGCTTTTCCACGATACGTCTTAGTTGCTCCTAACTTATAAGAGAATCCTTTCTGATACATATATAGAAACGTATACGGATTAATCTGCTGCAACTCTTCCTGTGTCGGATTGCTGACGTTCACTTCATCATTCTTTGTCACATAACTCCACTGCGTTTTTCCATCAAACCAAGTGATGATATCCGACGTTTTCAGTACGAATTTCTCTCCTTTCAACTGAATCGTTCCATTTTCTGCACCTTCTACCAGACCGTTCGTCACAGCCTTTACAGTAAAATCAGCCTTTACACCACCTGCTTTACGAAACGCCTCTGCCGTCTTGTCAAGAATGACTTTAGCCTGCGACTGTTGTTGGGCAATCACAGGCAAAGACAGTAAAGCTATTAAAACACTAAAAATGTACTTTCTCATTTGATTAATAAACGAACGGTTACTGTAAATTGTTCAATCGCATTTCAAGATCGTTATCATCCATGCACAAGACATCGCGCGCCTTGCTTCCCTGGGTAGGACCTACGATTCCCGCTTTTTCGAGTTGGTCCATAATACGTCCGGCACGGTTGTAACCGATAGCGAATTTACGCTGAATTAACGAAGTGGAACCTTGCTGATGGATCACTACCAGTCGGGCTGCATCTTCGAACAACGGATCAAGCCGTCCCATATCAATATCTCCTACTTCACTACCACCATCTTCGCTCACGAACTCTGGCAGGAAGAACGGAGTAGGATAACTTTGCTGACGGGCAATAAACTTCGTAATTTCTTCTACTTCCGGCGTATCGATAAAGGCACACTGCACACGCACCGGATCGGCTCCCTGCAAGAAGAGCATATCACCCTTACCAATCAAACGGTTAGCACCCGGACGGTCGAGAATGGTACGGGAGTCCATCATGGCAGATACACGGAATGCGATACGTGCAGGGAAGTTGGCTTTGATCGTACCTGTAATAATATTAGTAGTCGGACGCTGTGTAGCGATAATCATGTGGATGCCGACAGCACGCGCCAACTGTGCAATACGGGCAATCGGAAGTTCCACTTCCTTACCGGCGGTCATAATCAAATCTCCGAACTCGTCAATCACCACTACGATATACGGCATAAACTTATGTCCCTTTTCTGGATTCAGGCGGCGGTTGATAAATTTCTCGTTATATTCTTTGATATTACGCACATGTGCCATCTTCAAAAGGTCATAACGGGTATCCATCTCCACACAAACCGAGTTCAGGGTTTGCACTACTTTCGTTACGTCCGTAATAATCGGTTCGCCTCCATCAGGAAGTTTGGCAAGGAAGTGATTTTCAATCACCGAATAGATGCTGAATTCTACTTTCTTCGGGTCGACCAGTACAAATTTCAATTCTGCCGGATGCTTCTTATATAATAAGGAAGTAATAATGGCATTCAAACCGACTGATTTACCCTGACCGGTTGCACCTGCCACCAATACGTGCGGCATCTTGCAAAGGTCGAACATAAAGACTTCGTTCGTGATCGTCTTACCCAATACAATAGGCAAGTCATATTTGGATTCCTGAAATTTCTTACTTCCGATCACACTCTGTCCGGAAACAATCTTCGGATTCTTGTTCGGTACTTCAATACCGATAGTTCCTTTACCCGGTATCGGAGCAATAATACGGATACCATCAGCGGAAAGGCTCAATGCGATATCATCTTCCAAACCACGGATTTTAGAAATACGTACTCCCTGTTCCGGAGTAATTTCATATAGAGTTACCGTAGGTCCCACGGTTGCTTTAATCGTACTGATTTCGATTCCGAAGCTGCGCAATGTATTGATGATGCGGTCTTTATTTGCATTCTGCTCGTCCATGTCAATCGTCGGATCATCATTTTCAAAATGCTTCATCAAATCGATAGTCGGGAAACGGTAGTTTTCCAAGTCCTTAGTAGGATTATACGGTTCGAGTTCAGGTCCCTGGTATTCTTCTTCCGAAGCTGCCGGTTCCACCTCAAATCCGGGTTCCGCCTCTTCCAAAGAGTCTTCCTGCACAATAGGAACAGGATTGGAAACAGTCGGTTCAAATACCATAGTCACTCCTTCACTTTCGTCAGATACGGAAGTATCTTCCTTTTCCGGTTTATTAATAGGAAAGTCGTCTTCAGGTTCTTCAGCCTGAATATCCATCACTGGTGCCGGAGGAGGTGTCTGTTTATACGTCCGTTTCAAATTGAACTCCACTTCTTGCGGTTGGGAAGTCGTAAATTCCGGATCTCCTTCCGGAACATTCTCCTTTTCTTCTTTCTTTTCGCGTTTCAAGAAACTCAATGCGAAGAGTTTACGCAACCAGATGACGGTACGTGCACTTATATATATGAAGAAACAGATAGCCGTTATCAACAGGATCATCCACACACCGGGTACTCCAACTTGCGAAATCAGCCAACGACTGACATTATATCCGTGCATACCTCCCAAATAAATGAAGGAATCCTGATAATGATCCATAAAGGCAAATCCGAAGAATACGGAGAACCAGACCAGCAAGAGTGTGCAGCCGATAAACCACTTCCACAGACGTACAACACGTACACGCATTAACTTCAATCCTGCCACTGCCAGGAAAACAAGTATGAAGAAAGAGGAAACGCCGAAACAGTCATTAATCAGATAACTGGCCAACTGCGCTCCGCGTGAACCTGCATAATTCTTCACTTGATTATTAACAGCTGCCAAATCTGCCGAACTGCCACTATCAATAATACTTTGATCGGCAGCCCCCGTGAAGAAGAAGGAAGAAAAAGCCAACAACAGGTAAACGGAAAAGATGACCAGCATCAATCCGATTACAAAATGAATGGTTTCATTCTTAAATACAGCCAAAATTTTACTGGGGGAAGAGGGAGTACGTTCCGCCTCCTTATCTAATTTCTTCTTTGCCATGAGTCTTTAATTCTTTTTTATAAAACTGGAATGAGATTCTAAGCTGCAAAAATAATAAAAAAATAACGAGCACTACGCTCATTCAATCCTTTTTCTTACCTTTGCGTTTCAAATCAATATAGATCATGGAAAAAGAAAGCCAAACGATATTTGATAAAAACGTAATTGAGTTCGTAACGGTAGCTGCCGAATTTTGTGCATTTCTCGAACGTGCCGAACGCATGAAGCGTAGCACTTTCGTTGATACATCATTAAAAATACTTCCCCTACTCTATCTCAAAGCATCTATGCTGCCCAAATGTGAGACTATCGGGGACGAAGCACTTGAAACGTATGTCACAGAAGAGATTTACGAAATTCTGCGTATCAACCTTTCCGGATTGATGGCTGACAAGGATGATTATCTGGACGTATTCGTGCAAGATATGGTGTATAGCGACCAACCTATCAAGAAGTCTATATCGGAAGACCTGGCCGACATTTATCAGGATATTAAAGATTTCATATTTGTCTTCCAACTGGGACTGAACGAAACAATGAATGATTCATTGGCCATCTGCCAGGAAAACTTCGGTACACTGTGGGGACAGAAACTGGTAAACACACTTCGCGCCCTTCATGACGTGAAATACAACCAGGAGGAAGAAGAAGAGGAAGTAGGTAATGAAGAAGGATTTTACGAACCAAGCGACGACAACGATTGTTGTGAAGAAGATGGCTGTCATTGCCACGATGATGATTGCCACTGTCACGAAGACGGTTGCCATTGCCACGATGATGAATTAAAATAAAAATGATTGTAAGAAGAACCATAGATAAAGATGAACTAAAAGAACTCCCGAAAACAGTCTTTCCGGGACGTATTTATGTTATCCAGTCGGAAGCTGAAACGGAAAAAGCTGTAGCTTACCTCCAATCCAGACCAGTGATAGGTATCGACAGCGAAACTCGCCCTTCCTTTACCAAAGGACAATCGCACAAAGTAGCACTTCTCCAGATTTCTTCCGAAGAATGCTGTTTCTTATTCCGGCTCAATATGACGGGATTGACTCAGCCATTGGTTGACTTGTTAGAAAATCCGGCTGTAATCAAAGTGGGGCTTTCACTGAAAGACGACTTTATGATGCTGCACAAACGTGCACCTTTCACCCAACAAAGCTGTATCGAATTACAGGACTATGTGCGTCAATTCGGAATACAGGACAAAAGTCTGCAAAAGATTTACGCCATCTTATTCAAAGAAAAAATATCCAAATCACAACGCTTGTCCAACTGGGAAGCTGATGTATTAAGTGACGGACAGAAACAATACGCTGCTACCGATGCATGGGCATGCCTCAATATCTACAATCTGTTGCAAGAACTGAAACAGACGGGAGATTGGGAGGTTTCTCCGCTGACAGCTACTGTCTCTCCCGCGGAAGAAGTGATAAGTAATAAAATAAGTGATTAATAACCAATAATAAAACGATCTGAAGCCCTCCCCCTTGGGAGAGGGTTGAGGAAAGACTACATTATGCATAAAGTATATCTCAAACCTGGTAAAGAAGATTCTCTTAAGAGATTCCACCCCTGGATTTTTTCCGGTGCTATCGCTCGTTTTGACGGAGAGCCCGATGAAGGTGAAGTTGTAGAAGTGTACACCTCAAAAAAAGAATTTATTGCCGAAGGACATTTCCAGATCGGAAGTATTGCTGTGCGCGTACTGTCTTTCCGCCAGGAACCTATCGATCACGATTTTTGGAAACGCAAACTGGAAATTGCATACGATATGCGCCGCAGTATCGGCATCGCCACTAATCCGACCAACAACACTTACCGTCTCGTTCACGGTGAAGGAGACAATCTCCCCGGACTGGTGATTGACGTTTATGCCAAAACCGCTGTTATGCAGGCACACTCTGCGGGAATGCATGTAGACCGCATGACAATTGCCGAAGCTTTATCCGAAGTAATGGGTGACAAGATCGAAAATATCTATTATAAATCAGAAACAACTCTTCCTTTTAAGGCAGACCTTTTCCCCGAAAACGGTTTTCTGAAAGGAGGAAGCAGTGATAATATCGCACAAGAATATGGCTTGAAGTTCCATGTGGACTGGCTGAAAGGTCAGAAGACCGGATTCTTTGTAGATCAGCGTGAAAACCGTTCTTTGCTGGAACGTTACGCCAAAGACCGTTCGGTACTGAATATGTTCTGCTACACCGGCGGATTCTCATTCTACGCCATGCGCGGAGGTGCGAAACTCGTGCACTCTGTCGACAGTTCAGCCAAAGCGATTGATCTAACTAACAAAAACGTGGAATTAAACTTCCCCGGTGATTCCCGCCACGAGGCGTTTGCCGAGGATGCTTTCAAATATCTCGACCGCATGGGCGACCAATATGATTTAATCATCCTTGATCCGCCCGCATTCGCCAAACATAAAGATGCACTGCGGAATGCTTTGCAAGGTTACCGTAAACTGAACGCCAAAGCATTCGAGAAAATCAAACCGGGCGGTATCCTGTTTACTTTCTCTTGTTCGCAAGTGGTAAGCAAAGACAATTTCCGTACTGCCGTATTTACCGCAGCAGCCATGTCAGGGCGTAGCGTACGCATTCTACACCAGCTGACTCAACCGGCCGACCATCCGGTAAACATCTATCATCCCGAAGGAGAATATCTGAAAGGATTGGTACTCTACGTAGAATAACCGGCAAGGTGCCGGAACCAAGTTTCCATTCGGATATCAGACATTTCTCCGGAAGTATGGCTGATTAGAGAGGGCAGTAACAGAAAAACGGAAGATTCAAAGTTAATTAGAGTTAACAAATAGAAGATTTTCGAGAAAACATTATGTTGTATAACATAAACCCTATATCTTTGCACTGTGTTTTTCATGGTATTAGATTTAAGGTTAACAAAGATTGGCTGTCTGGGATAGATAGCCTTCTTTTTTTTATACCCCCTTCATTTGTTTTTTCACACCCAAATCTCATCTTTTCTTCGCATTTATGCCATTTTTATCCCCTTTTTTCAAATTACTTATCCACCTATTCAACGAAAATATTATATTTGCAAGGTTTATGAATGTGAAGAGAAACACAAATTAAAAAAGTCATGAGTATAAAAGTTCGTTTGATTATTATGAACTTCCTGCAATTCTTTGTATGGGGGTCATGGTTAATATCATTAGGTGGTTATATGGGAAGAGAACTTCATTTTGAAGGAGGACAAATCGGAGCCATTTTCGCCACCATGGGGATTGCCTCTTTGGTAATGCCGGGTATTATCGGTATTATTGCCGATAAATGGTTTAATGCAGAACGTTTATACGGACTTTGCCATATTGCAGGAGCAGGATGTCTCTTCTACGCTTCCACCGCAACGGGATACGACCAGATGTATTGGGCCATGTTACTCAACCTGTTGGTATATATGCCCACTTTATCCCTCGCCAACACGGTATCGTACAATGCACTGGAGCAATACAAATGTGACCTGATTAAAGACTTCCCTCCTATCCGCGTATGGGGAACAATCGGTTTTATTTGTGCCATGTGGGCTGTCGACCTTACCGGATTCAAGAATTCAAGTGCACAACTTTATGTAGGAGGTGCTTCCGCATTGCTACTCGGACTTTATTCATTTACGCTCCCGGCCTGTCGACCGGCTAAATCTGAAAACAAATCATGGCTCTCCGCTTTCGGACTGGATGCGCTGGTGTTATTCAAGAAAAAGAAAATGGCTATTTTCTTCCTTTTCTCCATGCTTCTAGGTGCAGCATTGCAGATTACGAATACTTACGGCGACCTTTTCCTAGGCAGTTTTGCCAGCATCCCTGAATATGCAGATTCTTTCGGAGTGAAACATTCAGTCATCCTGTTATCCATTTCACAGATGTCCGAAACATTGTTTATTCTTGCCATACCTTTCTTCCTGCGTCATTTCGGAATCAAACAAGTCATGCTAATCAGTATGTTCGCTTGGGTGTTCCGGTTCGGCCTGTTCGGTTTTGGAGATCCGGGATCAGGACTATGGATGCTGATCCTTTCCATGATTGTTTATGGTATGGCCTTTGATTTCTTCAACATTTCCGGTTCGTTGTTTGTTGAACAAGAAGCCAAATCTTCTATCCGTGCCAGTGCACAGGGCTTGTTCTTTATGATGACTAACGGATTGGGAGCCATCATGGGCGGATATGCCAGCGGTGCGGTAGTTGATGCATTCTCTGTATATGCCGACGGCAGACTGGTGAGTCGCGAATGGATGAACATTTGGCTGATCTTTGCCGCTTATGCGCTGGTAATCGGCATTCTGTTTGCCTTGGTATTCAAGTACAAACACCAGCAGGAGAGTAAAACAAATTAAGTAAAAGAGAACGATGGACAAAAAGGTAGAATTACAAGTTATAAATATCACGAACAGCCAGGCGCAAGTAGGCGCGTTTGCTATGCTATTGGGCGAAGTGGACGGTGAAAGGCAACTGCCTATCATCATCGGTCCAGCGGAAGCCCAGGCTACCGCTTTATATCTGAAAGGAGTGAAAACTCCCCGTCCGTTGACACATGATTTATTTATAACAAGTCTTACTATACTGGGAGCCAGCCTGATACGTGTATTAATTTACAAAGCAAAGGATGGTATTTTCTACTCCTATATTTACCTCAAAAAAGACGAAGAAATTATACGTATCGACGCACGGACTTCAGACGCAGTTGCCCTGGCAGTGCGTGCCGACTGCCCGATTCTTATTTATGAATCTATTCTTGAACAGGAATGTCTTCACATGTCGTCAGAAGAAAGAACCCGTTCTGAAGAAACGGACAACGACGAAGTGGCTGAAGAAGAACATGATTTGCCCGGTGCTACTTCCAGAACGCTTGAAGAAGCACTGGAACAGGCTATTAAAGATGAGAATTACGAGTTAGCCGCGCAGATACGCGATCAAATCAATTCAAGAAATAAAAATCAGTAAGTAATATTATGCACGTATTTTATACTCCAGATATACAGAAAAGCAACGAGCTTCCCGAAGAGGAAGCACAACACTGTATCCGTGTTCTGCGGCTAAGTATCGGAGACGAAATCACGCTTACCGACGGTAAGGGTAACTTCTACAAAGCTGAAATTACTGTTGCAACCAACAAACGTTGTTTCGTAAACATCAAAGAAACCATTTTTCAGGAACCGTTATGGCCGTGCCATTTACACATTGCCATGGCACCAACGAAGAATATGGACCGCAACGAATGGTTTGCAGAGAAAGCTACCGAAATAGGTTTTAACGAACTGACTTTCCTCAACTGCCGTTTCTCGGAACGTAAAGTCATCAAGACCGAACGGATTGAAAAGATTCTGGTATCAGCCATCAAACAATCTCTCAAGGCACGACTGCCAAAATTGAACGAAATGATTGAGTTCGATCAGTTCATCAGGCAGGAGTTTAAAGGACAGAAGTTTATCGCCCACTGTTATGAAGGGGAGAAACCTCTATTGAAGAATGTTCTGAAACCAGGAGAAGACGCCCTTGTCCTGATAGGTCCCGAGGGAGATTTCAGTGAAGAAGAAGTGAAGAAGGCCATCGAACGGGGATTCGTTCCGATTAGTCTCGGCAAATCACGGCTCCGTACAGAAACAGCGGCATTGGTGGCCTGCCACACGCTGAATCTGCAAAATCAATAACAGCAGTAAATGTCTGAATCAATGATTATACAACTTTTAAATAACATAAGTATGGCAAAGAAAACGATTTCACGACTCTCGGTACTGGCAGTACTGATTGTTTTTCTGGCAGCATGTTCCAAAACATCGGAATATACAAATGTGATACCGGCTGACGCTTCGGTAGTTGCCTCTATCAACCTTAAATCCCTCGCAAGCAAAGCGGGATTGGATGATAAAGAGAATGAAGCTGCTAAACAAAAAGTACTGGAAGCACTGAAAAGCGGAATGAATGCGGCCACATTCCAACAACTGGAAAAGGTTATGAAGAATCCGGGCGAATCGGGAATCGATGTTGAATCTCCATTCTATGTGTTCTCTTCATCTTCTTTCCCTTATCCTACTGTTGTAGGTAAAGTGAACAATGAAGATAAGTTGCATGCTTCACTCGACGTGATGGCAAAAGAACAGATCTGCCAACCGGTAGGCGAAGCTGACGGTTACAGTTTTACAACGATGAACAGCGGTTTGCTTGTTTTCAATAGTTCTACTATATTGGTAGTCAATGTCAGCGGAACAACTCAAACTGATAAAGCCAAAGAAGCCATTACTAATTTGTTGAAACAGACAGCAAGCAATAGTATCGTGAAATCAGGAGCTTTCCAGAAAATGGAGAAACAGAAAAGTGATATTAACTTCTTTGCTTCCATGACAGCTATTCCTTCAACCTACCGCGATCAGATAACCATGGGATTACCTACTGAAGTGAAAGCGGAAGACATCACTCTGATAGGAGGACTGAACTTTGAAAAAGGAAAGATTGCCCTCAAAACAGAAAACTATACTGAAAACGAAGCAGTGAAAGCTCTCCTAAAAAAACAAATGGAATCTGTTGGAAAAGCGAACAATACTTTCGTTAAATACTTCCCGGCTTCTACCCTGATGTTCTTCAACGTAGGTGTAAAAGGAGGCGAACTGTATAACCTGTTGAGCGAAAACAAGGAATTCCGCAACACAGTATCTATCGCTAAGGCAGACGAAGTAAAAGAGTTGTTCAGCTCGTTCAATGGTGATATTTCTGCAGGATTAATCAACGTAACGATGAGCAGTGCTCCCACTTTCATGATGTACGCTGACGTGAAGAACGGCAATGCTCTTGAAATGATTTACAAGAACAAGGAATCATTGGGATTGAAGAGAGGGGAAGATATCATGCAACTTGGCAAAGACGAATATGTCTACAAGACAAGAGGCATGAATATATTCTTCGGCATCAAGGATAAACAAATGTATGCAACCAATGATGAGTTACTCTACAAAAACGTAGGTAAAGCTGCCGACAAATCAGTCAAAGATGCTCCTTATGCATCGGATATGAAGGGAAAGAGCCTATTTATAGCAATCAATGCCGAAGCAATCCTCGATCTGCCTATCGTTAAAATGGTAGCAGGTTTCGGAGGACAGGAAGCTAAGACATATATCGAACTGGCCAACAAGGTTTCTTACCTGTCCATGAGTTCGGAAGGGGAAGTCAGCGAGATCGACCTCTGCCTGAAAGACAAAGATGTAAATGCCCTCAAACAAATTGTAGACTTTGCCAAACAATTTGCCGGCATGTAATAAATGTATAAACCAACGGTATGAATAGTATTCACTTACAGCAAACACTTCCCCAAGTGTTTGCTGACCGTAATTCGGTGACTTCGGACGTATGGCATCAGGATCTTTTCTTCCGGAAAGGAGAAATGTATCTGATTGAAGCTGCTTCCGGCACCGGCAAATCTTCGTTGTGCAGCTATATCTATGGCTACCGCAACGACTATCAGGGGATTATTAATTTCGATGAAACCAATATCAAAGCATACTCCGTGAAGCAATGGGTCGACCTGCGAAAGCATTCACTAAGTATGCTTTTTCAGGATTTACGCATCTTCACCGAACTTAGCGCTCTTGAAAATGTGCAATTGAAGAATAACCTCACCGGATGCAAAAAGAAAAAAGAAATCTTATCGTTCTTCGAACAACTGGGGATCGCAGATAAAATAAATGTGAAAGCCGGCAAGCTATCTTTCGGACAGCAACAGCGCGTCGCCTTTATCCGGGCGCTCTGCCAGCCGTTCGACTTTTTATTTCTGGATGAACCGATCAGCCACCTGGACGATGATAACAGCCGCATCATGGGTGAACTTATCATTGCCGAAGCAAAGGCACAAGGAGCCGGAGTGATCGCCACTTCCATCGGTAAACATATCGAGTTGCCTTACAACCATACACTTCAACTGTAGTAAGCTGGTTAATAACAGGTAGCAGGTAATGAACAACCTCTTTTCACAGCATCATTTCAAATCGTAAATCGTAAATTGTAAAATCGTAAATAAAATGCCAACTCTTGTCTGGAAGCTTCTCCGCCAACATATCAGTATCGGTCAATTAGCCGGTTTCTTTTTAGCCAACCTATTCGGCATGATGATTGTATTGCTTAGCGTACAGTTTTATAAAGATGTCATTCCGGTATTCACCGAAGGAGACAGCTTTATGAAAAAGGATTTCATCATAGCTACAAAGAAAATCAGTGCTCTCGGTTCTTTTGCAGGAAAGAGTAATACATTCTCTGCCGAAGAAATTGCGGATCTGAAAAAGCAACCGTTTACCAAAACAATAGGAGCTTTCACTCCTTCTCAATTCAAAGTTTCAGCAGGATTGGGAATGAAGGAAGCCGGTATTCATCTTTCCACAGATATGTTTTTTGAGTCTGTTCCCGATGAGTTTGTCGACATCAAACTCGATAAATGGCATTTCGATGAAAACACACATACCATACCCATTATCATTCCGCGCAACTATCTGAACCTTTATAACTTCGGTTTTGCGCAAAGCCGCAGCCTCCCCAAACTATCGGAAGGGTTAATGAGTCTGATTCAAATGGACATTATGATGCGTGGCAACGGACGGGTGGAACAGTACAAAGGAAACATTGTCGGTTTCTCCAATCGTCTGAATACGATTCTTGTTCCCCAGTCCTTTATGAAATGGGCTAATGAGAATTTCGCACCGAATGCAGAAGCCCAACCGGCACGATTGATTATCGAGGTTAGCAATCCGGCAGATTCCGCCATCGCCAGTTATTTTCAGAAGAAAGGATATGAAACGGAAGATGGTAAGCTGGATGCCGGAAAAACAACTTATTTCCTCCGTCTTATCGTAGGTATTGTATTGGGAGTGGGTTTATTTATCAGTATCCTTTCATTCTATATACTGATGTTGAGCATCTTCCTGCTTTTACAAAAGAATACAACCAAGCTGGAAAGTCTATTACTAATCGGATACAGTCCCAACAAGGTAGCATTGCCTTATCAGTTGCTCACGGTAGGATTGAACGTTATTGTGCTTGTATTATCCATCGGATTAGTCTCCTGGTTGCGCAGTTATTACATAGACAGCATCCGCATCCTATTTCCACAGCTGGAAACCGGATCATTATGGGCAGCAATCAGTATGGGTATTCTATTATTTATCGTTGTATCGGTGATTAACATACTGGCAGTAAAAAGGAAAGTGCTTTCGATTTGGATGCACAAATCATAGATGTAGAATCAAATACATAGCGTATGAAAAACAAAACTACATTTTCTATCCATAGAGGCTTAATAGCTTTCTTTTTCGGAATACTGTTCTGTTTTGCCCCATTGTCAGGGCAAAACGTACAAGATACAATTATTGCGTATTTTAATCTACTGGAAAAAGTCCCACAGGAGAAACTCTACTTACATCTGGACAAGCCCTTTTATGGGGCAGGAGAAAAAATATGGTTCAAGGGATATCTGGTAAACTCTGTTACACATCAAGATAATACACAAAGCAACTTCATCATTACAGAGCTTGTCAACCGTTCCGACTCTATTGTAGAACGGAAAAAGATCCGTAGAGATTCATTGGGTTTTCATAATGCTTTCACCCTCCCTCCCACTCTCCCTGCAGGTGATTATTATTTGCGGGGATATAGCAACTGGATGCTTAATCAGGAACCGGAATTCTTTTATTCACGCAATCTGAAAATCGGTAATTCGATTGATAATACGATTGTTTCAAATATTGAGTATCAGCAAGAAGACGAATCACATTATACAGCCAAGGTAAGATTTACCAGCAATACCCAAGAGGCTTTCGGAAATACTGCCATCCGCTACCGCTACATTGAAAACGGAAAGATTAAAGATAAAGGTAAAAGAAAGACAGACGAGAATGGGTTGATTTCTATTTCCCTGCCGGATTTGAAGCCTATTGCCACACGCCACATTGAAGTAGAGTTCGATGATCCCCAATATATTTATAAAAAGACTTTCTATCTGCCTTCGTTTACAAAAGACTTTGATGTTAAGTTCTTCCCGGAAGGAGGTGCTCTCCTGACCGTTGCTCATCAGAATATAGCTTTCAAGGCTCAAGGATCGGATGGCTTTTCTACAGAAATAGAAGGATTCCTGTTCGATGCCAACGGAGACACATTGACAGCTTTCCGCTCGGAGCATGACGGCATGGGAGTTTTCACACTGAATCCGACTGTGGGAAACTCTTACTATGTGATTGCCAAATCCGGTGACGGTATCAGTAAACGATTCGACCTCCCAGCTGTAGAAGAAAAAGGAATCACACTTTCCATGACACATTATAAAAAGGAAATCCGTTACGAAATCCAGAAAACAGAAGCTACCGAGTGGCCTCAAAAGTTATTCTTGATTGCGCACACTCGTGGAAAGCTGGTCATCCTGCAGCCAGTCAGTGTCGACAGGACTTTTGGAAGAATGAACGACAGTTTATTCAACGCAGGCATCACCCATTTCATGCTGATCGACCAACAGGGCAACGCACTTAGCGAACGCCTGGTTTTCATACCCGACCGGAATCCGCATCAATGGCAAATTCTTGCAGATAAGCCGACATACGGAAAAAGAGAAAAGGTATCCCTTCAAATTTCAGCAAAAGACGATAACGGTACTCCGGTAGAAGGTAGTTTTTCCATCAGCATTACCGACAGAAAGAGTATCCGCCCGGATTCGCTTGCTGACAATATCGTATCGAATTTCCTATTGACCTCCGACTTAAAAGGATATGTAGAAAATCCCGGATATTATTTTTTGCAGCAAGACCTCCGGACTCTCCGCACGGTAGACTTCCTGATGATGACGCACGGATGGCGCAGACACCATATCCAGAATGTACTGACTGCACCTTCAATGAACCTCACCAACTATATGGAAAAGGGGCAAACTATCAGCGGACGTATCAAAGGTTTCTTTGGAGGTAACGTTAAGAAAGGACCTATTTGTATTCTGGCTCCCAAACAGAACATCATCGCCACTACCACCACAGACGAAAAAGGAGAGTTTATCGTGAACACATCTTTCAGAGATAGCACGACTTTCCTTGTTCAGGCACGTACCAAAAGAGGATTTGCCGGAGTGGACATCGTGATTGACACTCCTCAATACCCGATAGCTTCGCACAAATCTCCTTTCCATGATGGAACAGCAACGTTTATGGAAGATTATTTGCTCAACACCCGCGACCAATATTACATGGAAGGTGGAATGAGAGTGTACAATCTGAAAGAAGTGGTAGTCACTGGAAGTCGCAAAAAGGCCAGTTCAGAAAGTATTTACACAGGAGGTATCAACACCTACACGATCGAGGGGGACAGACTGGAAGGATTCGGTGCACAAACAGCTTTTGATGCAGTCACCAGACTTCCGGGCATTAGCGTGACAAATGGAAATGAAATACATATCCGCAACAATCCCGAGCAACCTGTCATTGTTGTTGACGACGTGGTGTATGAAGACGATAACGACATCCTGACCATGATACAAACCAGCGATATGTCGAGTTTGAGCCTTCTTCGCGGTGCCGATGCAGCAATCTTAGGTTCCCGCGGTTCGGCAGGTGCTATCGTTATTACGCTGAAAGACGGCAAAGATATCCCGGCAAGACCGGCACAGGGCATTATCACATGTACTCCACTGGGGTACAGCGACTCGGTCGAGTTCTATCATCCTACTTATGATACGCCCGAAAAGAAGAATGACCAACGCTCGGATTTACGAAGTACGATCTATTGGAATCCTAGCCTTCAACTGGATGCTAATGGAAAAGCAACCATCGAATACTATATTCCGGACAGCACTGCACCGGAAGATATAACCATAGAAGGCGTGGATAAAAACGGAAAGGTATGCCGGATAGTACAAACGATCAACAACAGATAAATGTGGAAATGATTTTGAATGTCAGCTTTATAGACTTACGCAAGTAAGCACAACTCTATTAAGGCACCTTTATCTTTATTCTATCAAGCAGGTATACATCTGTTAAGCTACCGATATCATTCATTCACCACGGCCGTGGTGAGATCTTCCCACGGCCGTGAGAAGAAGCTACCACGACTGTGGAAAGAAGCTACCACGGCCGTGGAGAACTAACAAGAGCGGTACTTTAGCTGAACAATAAAGGCACTCTAGCTGAACAATGCCAGTATCTTTAAGCTACTTTACCCGTATCTCTGTGTTATTCTATCAGCATACTAGAGTTACCACACCTGATTTTTCAACACAACCTTAGTGGTAATATAACGTAAAAACATACAGATATACAGAAGTTATCACAAAAATAGCATCATGATAAAAAAGGAGATAAACAACTGTTTATCAAATAGCTATACTATTTAATCAGCAAAAACAAAGCTGACAATAAAAAAACAAGACCTTTATTGTCAGCCTATTGTCAGCTCCTATCATCAGTCATATTCCACTAAAAATCAAAAGATTAGCCACTGCCCTGACAGATTGACAATAAAAACAACACAAATATTATAGTAGATAATATCAGATGGCGGTATTCTCATACACTTCATTATTATTAGATTGAATACCACCAATTAGAGGTTAAAATGCAAATTAACCTTCCCTATCCCCTTATTAATCTTGATAAAAAAGCGATTGAATACCAAACAGGTTAAAAATATTTCGTAATTTTGCAGATATAAAAGAATGAAGCTATGCCGGACTATGATTTAATCGCCATACTCGGACCTACAGCCTCGGGTAAAACTCCCTTTGCCGCTGCCTTGGCCTATGAACTCAACACAGAAATTATCAGTGCCGATTCCCGTCAGATATATAGAGGAATGGATCTCGGTACAGGAAAAGATTTGGCCGACTATACCGTAAACGAACGTACAATCCCCTATCATCTGATTGACATTGCAGACCCCGGATATAAATACAATGTGTTTGAATATCAACGTGATTTCTTGAATTCTTACGAAAGCATCAAACAAAAAGGCTGTCTTCCCGTTTTATGTGGAGGGACAGGTATGTATCTGGAATCCGTGTTGAAAGGATATAAACTGATGCCCGTACCGGAAAATCCGGAATTGCGTAACCGTTTGGCAAATCATTCGCTGGAAGAGTTGACGGAAATGCTAAGTCAATACAAGGCTTTGCATAACTCCACCGATGTGGATACCGTGAAACGGGCGATACGTGCGATAGAAATTGAAGAGTATTATGCAGCCCATCCGGTTCCCGAAAGAGAATTTCCGGAACTGGACAGTCTCATCATCGGAGTGGACATTGACCGGGAACTGCGCCGTGAAAAGATCACCCGCCGATTGAAACAACGATTGGATGAAGGAATGGTGGACGAGGTAAGACGATTGATCGAACAGGGAATTGCACCGGACGATCTCATCTACTATGGACTGGAATACAAATACCTGACATTATACGTCATAGGCAAACTGACTTATGAAGAAATGTTCAACGGTTTGGAGATAGCCATCCATCAGTTTGCCAAGCGACAAATGACCTGGTTCCGCGGCATGGAAAGAAGAGGATTTACGATCCATTGGATGAATGCAGAGCTGCCGATGGAAGAAAAGATAGCTTTTGTAAAAGAGAAACTGCAAGGGAATTAGTATCTTTGGCAGTTATTATAGTGCGATTTTTAATACACAATAGGATAGATAAACAAATATGAGTGTAGAACCGAAGAAATGGGGAGTGATTTACAACCCAAAAGCTGGTACCCGAAAGGTAAAGAAGCGCTGGAAAGAAATTAAGGAGTACATGGACAGTAAAGGTGTAGACTATGACTATGTACAATCCGAAGGTTTCGGTTCGGTAGAGCGTCTCGCTAAAATCTTGGCCAACAATGGTTATCGCACGATTGTCATTGTGGGAGGTGATGGGGCATTGAACGATGCCATCAATGGCATTATGCTATCCGATGCCGAAGACAAAGAGAACATCGCCCTCGGCATGATTCCGAACGGTATCGGAAATGACTTCGCCAAATATTGGGGACTTAGTACCGAATACAAGCCGGCTGTCGACTGTATCATCAATCATCGGTTGAAGAAAATAGACGTAGGCTACTGCAACTTCTACGACGGAAACGAACACCAGCGTCGCTATTTCCTCAATGCCGTTAATATCGGACTGGGAGCACGAATCGTCAAAATCACCGATCAGACCAAACGTTTCTGGGGTGTGAAGTTCCTTTCATACGTTGCCGCCCTGTTCTCCCTCATCTTCGAACGGAAACTTTACAGAATGCATCTCCGCATCAATGATGAACATATCCGCGGACGCATCATGACCGTATGTATAGGAAGTGCCTGGGGATGGGGACAAACTCCCAGTGCCGTTCCATACAACGGATGGCTGGATGTATCTGTAATCTACCGCCCGGAATTCCTGCAAATTATTTCCGGGCTATGGATGCTGATTCAGGGAAGAATCCTGAATCACAAAGTGGTGAAAAGCTACCGGACGAGAAAAGTAAAGGTACTCCGGGCACAGAATGCAGCGGTGGATTTGGACGGGCGTTTGTTGCCTAAACATTTTCCTTTAGAAGTAGGCGTGCTCCCGGAAAAGACAACGCTTATCATCCCCAACTAATCAGGATCACTCCACCCAAGGAGAGAAACATATACTCACAATCTAATTGATAATTTGTAATTGGTAAATAATAAAATGATAGAACTTAAGAACAACCCCGCCGGCAACTTTTTCCTGTTGGCCGGTCCGTGTGTGATAGAAGGTGAAGAAATGGCAATGCGCATTGCCGAACGAGTAGTAAAGATCACCGAAGTACTGCAAATACCTTATGTATTCAAAGGTTCTTACCGTAAGGCAAACCGCTCACGTCTGGATTCGTTTACCGGCATTGGCGATGAGAAAGCACTCAAAGTATTGAGAAAGGTACATGAGACTTTCGGAATCCCCACCGTAACCGATATCCATACTGCAGATGAAGCTGCAATGGCAGCCGAATACGTGGACATACTTCAAATCCCAGCTTTTCTTTGTCGCCAGACCGACTTGTTGGTTGCCGCAGCCAAAACCGGAAAAACAATTAACATCAAGAAAGGACAGTTCCTTTCACCGCAGGCAATGCAGTTTGCTGCCGACAAAGTGGTGGAAGCCGGAAACAAGAATGTGATGCTTACCGAACGTGGAACAACTTTCGGCTATCAAGATCTTGTTGTAGACTACCGTGGTATCCCCGAAATGCAGTCATTTGGCTATCCGGTGATTCTGGATGTCACTCACTCCTTGCAGCAACCCAACCAAACCAGTGGGGTAACGGGAGGAATGCCGCAGTTGATAGAGACTGTCGCCAAAGCAGGTATCGCCGTAGGTGCCGACGGAATATTCATCGAAACACATGAAAACCCTGCCGTAGCCAAAAGCGATGGTGCCAATATGTTAAAGTTAGACCTTCTGGAAGGACTGTTAACTAAGCTAGTCAGGATACGGGAAGCTATAAAATAACTTTTTTCCCTGTCTATTTGTGATTTACAACCAAGCACAACGACAAATAACACAGAAATATTTATTTAAACTAAATAGAACATGAAACATTTATTACGTGGATTATTTATTGCAGTCCTTTTTATATGCTGCAATTTCCAGCTCGTACTTGCACAACCCATGCAAGAATTACCTGTGGACAAGAATGTTCGCATCGGTAAACTAGACAACGGGCTTACCTATTACATTCGCCACAACGCCCTTCCCGAAAAACGAGTTGAATTCTACATCGCCCAGAAAGTAGGTTCCATTCTTGAGGAACCGCAACAACGTGGTCTGGCTCACTTTCTGGAGCACATGGCTTTCAACGGAACAAAGCACTTCCCAGGTGATGAAACCGGACTTGGCATCGTGCCCTGGTGCGAAACGAAAGGTATCAAATTCGGCACGAACCTGAATGCATATACCAGTGTCGACCAGACGGTGTACAATATCAGCAACGTACCGACTGAAAATATAAACGTGGTAGACTCTTGTCTGCTGATTCTTCACGACTGGTCGAGCGCTATCAACCTTGCCGACAAGGAAATTGACAAAGAGCGTGGCGTTATCCGCGAAGAATGGAGAAGCCGCAACAGTGGTATGCTTCGCATCATGACTGATGCACAGTCGACTCTGTATCCGGATTCTAAATATTCAGACTGTATGCCTATCGGAAGTATTGATGTTATCAACAACTTCCCTTATCAGGATATCCGCGATTATTATGCGAAATGGTATCGTCCGGACTTACAAGGAATCGTTATTGTAGGTGATATCAATGTAGATGAAATTGAAGCTAAACTGAAAAAGGTATTTGCAGATGTAAAAGCTCCGGTAAACCCGGCCGAACGTATCTACTATCCAGTGGCAGATAATCAGGAACCGCTGATCTATATCGGTACAGACAAGGAAGTGAAGAATCCTTATGTGAACATCTTCTTCAAACAAGACGCTACACCGGATTCTTTGAAAAACACCATTGCTTATTATGCTACTCAATATATGGTCAGCATGGCTATGAATATGCTGAACAACCGTTTGAATGAACTCCGTCAAACCGCTAATCCTCCTTTCACTAGCGCAAGCGCAGAATATGGAAACTATTTCCTTGCCAAGACTAAAGAAGCACTCGCACTTGATGCAAGCAGCAAAATAGACGGTATCGATTTAGCAATGAAAACTGTTTTGGAAGAAGCGGAACGTGCACGCCGCTTCGGATTTACCGCATCAGAATATGAACGCGCACGCGCCAACTATTTGCAAGCCGTAGAATCTGCTTACAACGAACGTGAAAAGACTAAAAGTGGTTCTTACGTCAACGAATACGTTAACAATTTCCTTGAAAAAGAACCGATTCCGGGAATAGAAGTTGAATATACACTGGTAAACAAACTGGCTCCGAATATCCCTGTAGAAGCTGTCAATCAGGTGATGCAACAACTAATCACTGACAACAATCAGGTGGTTTTGCTGGCCGGTCCGGAAAAAGAAGGAGCAAAATACCCTACTAAAGAAGAAATTGCTGCTTTATTGAAACAAATGAAGTCATTCGATCTGAAACCTTATGAAGATAAAGTTTCTAACGAACCGCTAATCTCTGAAGATATTAAAGGTGGCAAGATTGTTTCTGAAAAAGCTGGTGAAATCTATGGTACGACTAAGTTGGTACTTTCCAACGGTGTAACCGTATATGTGAAGCCAACTGATTTCAAGGCTGACCAGATTGTAATGAAAGGTGTAAGCTTTGGTGGTACCAGCGTATTCCCGAACGAAGAAATTATCAATATCTCTCAATTAAACGGAGTAGCTCTAGTAGGTGGAATCGGTAATTTCAGCAAAGTAGATCTGGGTAAAGCTTTGGCTGGCAAACGTGCAAACGTAGGTGCGGGTATCGGCAACACTACGGAAACTGTTTCCGGTAGCTGTGCCCCGAAAGACTTTGAGACAATGATGCAGCTTACTTATCTGACTTTCACTTCTCCGCGTAAGGATAACGAAGCATTCGAATCTTACAAGAACCGTTTGAAAGCCGAACTTCAAAATGCGGACGCTAACCCGATGACTGCTTTCAGTGACACTATTACAAGCGTACTATACGGTCACCATCCACGTGCTATCAGAATGAAAGAAAACATGGTAGACCAGATCGACTATGACCGTATTCTTGAAATGTACAAAGACCGCTACAAAGATGCAAGTGACTTCACTTTCTTTCTGGTAGGAAACGTAGACTTGGCTACAATGAAACCGTTAATCGCCAAATATCTGGGAGGTCTGCCATCTATCAACCGTAAAGAGACTTTCAAAGATAACAAGATGGATATCCGCAAGGGAGAGATCAAAAATGTATTTGCAAAGGCACAGGAAACTCCGATGGCTACCATCATGTTCCTTTATAGCGGCACTTGCAAATATGACTTGCGCAACAATGTCCTGCTTAGCTTCTTAGATCAGGCTCTGGATTTGGTTTACACTGCTGAAATCCGTGAAAAAGAAGGAGGTACATACGGTGTAAGCTGCAACGGAAGTCTTGGTAAATACCCGAAAGAGGAACTTGTTCTTCAGATTGTATTCCAAACTGACCCTGCCAAGAAAGATAAATTGTCTGCTGTTGTTGTAGAACAACTTCACAAAATGGCAAAAGAAGGTCCGTCTGCCGAACACATGCAGAAGATCAAAGAATATATGCTGAAGAAGTATAAAGACGCCCAGAAAGAAAACGGCTACTGGCTTAATAATATGGACGAATACCTCTACACGGGTGTGGATAATACAAAAGACTATGAAAAGTTGGTCAACAGCATCACAGCAAAAGAAGTGCAAGACTTCCTCGCCAAATTGCTGAAACAGAACAACGAAATTCAAGTCATCATGACCGTGCCGGAAGAAAACAAATAAAAATTCTCTAGTATATCTACTGAATGATGATATTCAACGAATTACGCAAACATGGAAGGCTTGCCGCCAAACGGCATCCGATGTATGAAAAGAACAAAGTTGCTAAAATACTCGGTTATGTCATGGGCGCATTCTGGGCCGGTTACCTGATATTCTTCGGTACGACGTTCGCGTTCGGATTTTCTGATATGGTTCCCAACCGGGAACCATATCATGTGATGAACGCAGTGGTTCTGATCTTTATCCTGGCACTGGACTTTCTGTTGCGTGTTCCGTTTCAAAAAACACCGACGCAGGAGGTAAAACCTTACCTCCTGCTGCCGGTTAAACGAATTCGTGTCATCGACTTCTTACTGATCCGCTCGGGACTAAGCCTGTTCAACCTGTTCTGGTTGTTTCTGTTTGTCCCTTTTTCCTTCATCACTATTACCAAGTTTTTCGGTATCCCCGGTGTCATCACCTATCTTATCGGTATCTTGCTATTGATTATTGCCAATAATTACTGGTACTTGCTTTGCCGCACTCTTATCAACGAACGTATTTGGTGGATTCTATTACCTATCGCTTTCTACGGTGGAATAGGCTGCCTTCTTTTCATTCCCGAAGATAGTCCTCTCTTCTATTTCTTCATGGATCTGGGAGACGGATATATACAGGGCAACATTCTCTATTTTCTCGGCACCATACTTGTGATTGCCATTTTATGGTTGATTAACCGCAAGATCATGTCCGGACTTATCTATGCAGAGCTGGCAAAAGTAGAAGATAGCCAGATTAAACATGTCTCCGAATATAAATTCTTCGAACGCTACGGGGAAGTTGGCGAATATATGAGGCTGGAACTGAAAATGCTTTTACGCAACCGCCGCTGCAAAGGTGCATTACGCAATATCGCAATTGTAGTGGTGGCTTTCTCCGTCGCACTTAGCTTTTCCAGTGTCTACGACGGGAATTTCATGACTTCTTTCATCTGTGTATACAACTTTGCCGTATTCGGAATGATTATCCTTTCACAGATTATGTCATTCGAAGGTAATTACATTGATGGCCTGATGTCTCGTAAAGAATCAATTATGAGTCTACTGAAAGCCAAATATTACACATACAGCATTGGCGAAATCATACCTTTCATACTCATGATTCCCGCCATCATCATGAATAAACTCACTTTACTGGGCGCCTTCGCCTGGTTTTTCTATACCATCGGCTTTATTTATTTCTGTTTTTTCCAACTGGCTGTCTACAACAAACAGACGGTCCCCTTAAACGAGAAAGTGGCAAGTCGGCAAACGAATAGCGCTATACAGATGGTGGTTAATTTCGCTGCTTTCGGTGTGCCTCTCATCTTATACAGTCTATTAAATGCATTTTTAGGTGAAACAATCACTTACATTATTCTGTTAGTTGTCGGTCTCGGATTTACCCTGACTTCTCCTTTATGGATTAAAAATGTATATCATCGTTTCATGAAACGGCGATACGAAAACATGGAAGGCTTCAGAGACAGCCGCCAATAAACGCTCATGAATCATTAACCATATAAACATTGAAGATCATGATTATCATTGACAAACTTAAAAAGAATTTCGGTGAGAAGATTGCCGTAGACATAGAACACTACGAAATCAATCAAGGCGATATGCTCGGATTGGTGGGAAACAACGGTGCCGGTAAAACAACTCTCTTCCGAATCATGCTGGATCTGTTAAAAGCAGACGATGGTAAGGTGATTATTAATGATATTGATGTCAGCCAAAGCGAAGACTGGAAAAGCATTACCGGTGCTTTCATTGACGATGGTTTTCTGATTGATTATCTCACTCCGGAAGAATATTTCTATTTCATCGGAAAGATGTACGGACTAAAGAAAGAAGAAGTGGACGAACGTCTGATTCCTTTCGAACGTTTTATGAGTGGAGAAGTGATCGGGCACAAGAAGCTAATCCGTAACTACTCCGCAGGTAATAAGCAAAAGATCGGAATTATTTCTGCCATGCTTCATTACCCGCAATTACTGATACTGGACGAACCATTCAACTTTCTCGATCCAAGTTCTCAGTCTATCATCAAACATCTGCTCAAGAAATATAATGAGGAGCATCAAGCTACGGTTATCATATCCAGTCACAATCTCAATCATACCGTAGATGTATGTCCGAGGATTGCTTTATTGGAACACGGTGTCATCATCCGGGATATTATCAACGAGGACAACTCCGCAGAGAAAGAACTGGAGGATTATTTTAATGTAGAAGAAGAGTAAACGGTAAATAGGGAATGATAAAATAATTATGATGAGATATATAACAGAAAAGTCTGATACCCATAAGTCTAGTATAAAGAAACCTAATAGAAAGAAAAGATACTTCCTGCAATTCATCCTTTTATTAGGACTGGTTGCCAGCCTTAGTTCCTGCCGCACTTCCGCACCCCGGCTGGATTATCAAGCATTGGCGCGAGCTTCTATATTGTTGGGGGTAGATATTAATATGGAGGATAACCATAAGCTCTATCTGGAAGCAGCCGACTGGATAGGGGTTCCCTATCGTGGTGGAGGTGATTCGAAACGAGGAGCCGACTGTTCGGGATTAGTTTATCAAGTGTACCGTAAGGTATACCGCACCCAAGTGCCGCGTAACACGGAAGATCTAAAAAAAGAAAGTAATAAAGTCGCCAAACGGAATCTCCGGGAAGGAGACTTGGTATTCTTCACCAGCAGTCGTTCAAAAAATAAAGTAGCTCATGTAGGCATTTACCTCAAAAACGGTAAGTTTATTCATTCCAGCACCAGTAAAGGAGTGATCGTCAGCAACTTGAACGAGAACTATTATACCAAACACTGGATAAGCGGCGGCAGGATACGTTAATTATCAACTTCTAATGATATAAAATTATGAAATCATTCATCGGAGCAGTTCTATTTATTTGCGTGGCATTCAGCGCCAATGCACAGCTTTTATGGAAAGTGTCCGGCAACGGACTGAACCAACCTTCCTACATCATAGGCACTCACCATCTAGCACCGTTCAGCATCATGGATAGCATTGCCGGACTTAAAAAGGCTATGAATGAAACTCAACAAGTATATGGAGAGATGAAAATGTCGGAAATGCAATCGCCTGCCACCATGGAAAAGATGCAAAAGGCAATGATGATTGAAAGTGATACCACGCTAAACTCTCTCCTTTCTCCGAAAGACTTTGAGACTGCTAATAAATTCTGCAAAGAAAACCTGATGGTAGATTTAAATATGGCTCCGAAGCTAAAACCTGCCTTCTTATTAAATAATGTAGTGGTGATGGCTTACGTAAAACATATAGGGAAATTCAACCCGCAAGAGCAACTCGACACATTCTTTCAAAGCCAAGCCATCCAAAACGGAAAAAAGGTGGACGGACTGGAAACTGCAGAATTCCAATTCAATCTGCTTTTCAATGGCAGTTCACTACAACGGCAAGCACAACTATTAATGTGCACTCTTAACCATATAGAGACTGAAGTAGAAAACCTGAAAAGGCTCACAAACGCCTACATGAACCAAGATCTGAACACCATGCTTAAAATCAGTGAAGAACGTAAAGGCGATCAATGTGACGCACTTCCCGGCGAAGAAGATGTCCTAATTTACAACCGTAATAAAGCATGGGCTGAAAAACTACCGGCAATCATGAAGGCTGCCCCGACTTTTGTTGCAGTAGGCGCCCTGCACCTCCCCGGAGAAAAAGGATTATTAAACTTACTAAAAAGACAAGGATACACGGTAGAAGCTGTGAAATAAGAAAAGTATTTAGTACTTTTGCGGAAAAGTTTTCCCCAATGAACTACAAAACCTATTTATTCGATTTCGACTACACACTAGCCGATTCGTCGCGTGGTATCGTTAAGTGTTTCAGAATTGTGCTTACCCGGCATCAGTATTTAACCGTTACTGATGAAGCTATCAAGCGTACAATCGGCAAAACATTGGAAGAATCATTCAGTATCCTTACCGGAATTACCGACCCGGCACAGCTGGAGGCCTTCCGGCAGGAGTACAGACTGGAAGCTGATGTACACATGAATGTAAATACCCGTCTTTTTCCCGACACATTGTCTACACTGAAAGAATTGAAGAAACGGGGTGCCCGCGTCGGAATTATCTCTACCAAGTATCGTTTCCGGATATTGAGTTATCTGGAAGAATATCTGCCTAAGGATTTTCTTGATATAGTAGTGGGAGGAGAAGATGTAAAAGCACCGAAACCTTCGCCGGAAGGAGTTAAATTTGCATTGGAACATCTGGGAAGTAGCCCCGAAGAGACATTGTATATTGGAGATAGCACCGTAGATGCCGAAACAGCGCAGAATGCAGGAGTCGATTTTGCAGGTGTGCTGAACGGAATGACAACGGCAGAGGAACTTCGTGTTTATCCACACAAAATCATTATGCAGAATTTAGGAGAATTAGTCCAATAGGCTACAATGAGAGCTAAAATGCTCATTTATTTGCCGTAATCATTTTATCTCCTATAAAAAATAAAAGAAATATTTGTCGGGAACGAATAAAAATAGTACTTTTGTGCCCGATTATTCCGCAACGGGTTCGATAAAGAGTTCTTTAAGTGATTAAAGACCACCCGCCGGAGCTAACTTATACATTTATATATAAGATGTACGCAATTGTAGAGATTAACGGTCAGCAATTTAAAGCAGAAGCTGGTCAAAAGTTGTTCGTTCACCACATCGAAGGTGCAGAAAACGGTTCAACAGTAGAATTTGAAAAAGTTCTTTTGGTAGACAAAGACGGAAACGTAACAGTAGGTGCTCCTACCGTAGAAGGCGCTAAAGTTGTTTGCCAGGTTGTTTCAAACTTGGTTAAAGGCGACAAAGTTCTTGTTTTCCACAAGAAAAGAAGAAAAGGACACAGAAAACTGAACGGTCACCGTCAACAGTTCACTGAATTAACAATTACAGAAGTAGTAGCTTAATCAATTAAAAAGTAAGAAGAAATGGCACATAAGAAAGGTGTCGGTAGTTCTAAGAACGGCCGCGAATCACAAAGTAAAAGATTAGGCGTTAAGATATTTGGTGGCGAAGCTTGCAAAGCAGGTAACATCATCGTTCGTCAAAGAGGTACTGAATTCCACCCGGGTGAAAACATCGGAATGGGTAAAGACCACACTCTTTTCGCTTTAGTAGATGGTACAGTTAGCTTCAAAGTTGGCAAAGAAGACAGAAGATATGTTTCTGTTGTTCCTGCTACTGAGGCATAATTGCACAACTGAAAATATTTAAGAGAAGGAGATGTAATCCATTGGATTACATCTCCTTTCTTTTTAACAACCAGAGTTTTATATATCACTCTAAAAGAGACATATATATATCATTCACTGCATATATGTTTATTATACAGCTCAATACATGTATTATATATATATCATAGACACATCATATATATTATATATAACACATATATTTGCTTGATTATTCGTTTTTTCTTTATCTTTGTAGCCTTAAATAAGAAAGTTCATAAAAAGTATAGATATGCTTACCATTAAACAAATTACAGAAAACACAGAGGCGGTACTCCGCGGACTGGAAAAGAAGCATTTCAAAAATGCAAAGGAAACGATCGACCAAGTGATCGCTCTTAACGACAAGAGACGTAGCACACAAAATGAATTAGATAAGAATCTGGCAGAGGTTAACTCGCTTTCACGCACCATCGGTCAACTGATGAAAGAAGGCAAGAAAGAGGAAGCTGAGACTGCACGCGCACGCGTTGCCGAACTAAAAGAAGGTAACAAAGAATTAGACGCCGCTATGACACAGGCTGCAACAGATATGCAGAATGTACTTTACACCATCCCCAACATTCCTTACGACAGCGTACCCGAAGGTGTAGGTGCTGAAGATAACGTAGTGGAAAAAATGGGAGGTATGGAAACTGAACTTCCTAAAGATGCACTCCCCCACTGGGAACTGGCTAAGAAATATGATTTAATAGACTTCGATCTGGGTGTAAAAATCACAGGTGCAGGTTTCCCTGTATATAAAGGTAAAGGCGCACAACTTCAACGCGCTCTTATCAACTTCTTCCTGGACGAAGCACGCAAATCCGGATATACTGAAATCATGCCACCGACAGTAGTTAACGCTGCTTCCGGCTATGGCACAGGACAGCTTCCTGACAAAGAAGGACAAATGTATCATTGTGAAGTAGATGATTTATATCTGATTCCAACAGCAGAAGTGCCTGTAACCAACATCTACCGTGATGTAATTTTGGAAGAAAAACAGTTGCCAATAATGAATTGCGCCTATACACAATGTTTCCGTCGTGAAGCTGGTTCCTATGGTAAAGATGTGCGCGGACTGAATCGTCTGCACGAATTCTCCAAAGTAGAATTGGTTCGCATTGACAAACCGGAACACTCCAAACAATCTCATCAGGAAATGCTAGACCACGTAGAAGGTCTGTTGCAAAAACTGGAACTTCCATATCGTATCCTCCGCCTCTGTGGTGGTGATATGAGTTTCACTGCTGCCCTTTGTTTCGACTTCGAAGTATATTCAGAGGCACAGAAACGCTGGTTGGAAGTAAGTTCCGTATCCAATTTCGATACCTATCAGGCCAATCGTCTGAAATGCCGTTACCGTAATGCAGAAAAGAAAACCGAACTCTGCCACACACTGAACGGCTCAGCATTAGCACTGCCACGTATCGTTGCTGCCCTACTCGAAAACAACCAGACTCCGGAAGGCATTAGAATTCCGAAAGCGTTGGTTCCGTACTGCGGCTTCGACATGATAGACTAAGACTTGATCTGACAGACTAATAAAAGCACCCTTATATAGAGAGCCACTCATCAAAAGAGTGGCTTTTCTTTTATATTTCGCAAATAAGCTGTATCTTTGCCAAAATTTATATCATTCTGATAGCAGTTACGTAATAAAAACAACAAATTAATTAGATAATGAACAAAATCATTAGCAAGGAACGCTTTTCTGAAAAAGTATTCAAATTTGAAATTGAAGCTCCTTTAATTGCTAAATCTCGTAAGGCCGGACACTTCGTCATCGTACGTGTAGGCGAAAAAGGAGAACGTATGCCATTGACTATCGCAGGTTCCGACCTGAAAAAGGGTACCATTACTCTGGTAGTGCAGGAAGTCGGGCTTTCTTCTACCCGTCTCTGCGAGCTGAATGAAGGCGAATCTATCACTGACGTAGTAGGTCCACTCGGACAAGCTACCCATATAGAAAAATTCGGAACAGTAATCTGCGCTGGTGGTGGTGTAGGTGTGGCTCCGATGCTTCCTATCGTACAGGCTTTGAAGGCTGCCGGTAACCGTGTTATCACTGTATTGGCTGGACGCAATAAAGATCTCATCATCTTGGAAAAAGAAATGCGTGAAAGCTCTGACGAAGTAATTATCATGACGGATGACGGTTCTTACGGCCGGAAAGGTCTGGTGACAGAAGGTGTAGAAGAAGTTATCAAACGTGAGAAAATAGACAAATGTTTCGCTATTGGCCCTGCCATCATGATGAAATTCGTTTGCTTGCTGACTAAAAAATATGAAATTCCGACAGATGTTTCGCTAAACACTATCATGGTGGACGGAACTGGTATGTGCGGCGCTTGCCGTATCACTGTAGGAGGAAAGACCAAATTCGTTTGTGTAGATGGTCCGGAATTCGACGGTCACCAGGTGAATTTCGACGAAATGCTGAAACGTATGGGTGCGTTCAAGAATATCGAACGCGAAGAAATGCATAAGCTGGAATCGGAATGTGAAGCAACCAAAGAAATCGATGAAAAAAGTCGTAATGCTGCTTGGAGGCAGGAGTTACGCAAATCCATGAAGCCAAAAGAACGTACGGCTATTCCTCGTGTAGAGATGAATGAACTCGATGCTGAATACCGTTCACACAGCCGTAAAGAGGAAGTTAATCAAGGATTAACAGCAGAACAGGCTGTTACAGAAGCCAAACGCTGTCTCGACTGTGCTAATCCTGGATGTATGGAAGGCTGTCCGGTAGGTATTGATATTCCCCGCTTCATTAAGAATATCGAACGCGGTGGGTTCCTCGAAGCTGCTAAAACATTGAAAGAAACAAGTGCTCTCCCTGCAGTTTGCGGTCGTGTGTGTCCGCAAGAAAAACAGTGCGAATCAAAATGTATTCATCTGAAAATGAATGAAAAGCCGGTAGCTATCGGTTATTTGGAGCGTTTTGCAGCTGATTACGAACGTGAAAGCGGACAAATCTCCGTACCTGTCATTGCAGAGAAAAACGGCATCAAAATAGCTGTTATCGGTTCAGGACCTGCAGGATTGGCATTTGCCGGAGATATGGCTAAATATGGATATGATGTAACTGTATTCGAAGCGTTGCATGAAATTGGCGGTGTATTGAAATACGGTATCCCCGAATTCCGTTTGCCAAACAAGATTGTAGACGTAGAAATCGACAATCTCGGTAAGATGGGCGTTAATTTCATCAAAGACTGTATTGTAGGAAAGACTATCGGTGTAGAAGACTTGAAAGCGGAAGGTTTCAAAGGAATATTCGTGGCTTCCGGTGCCGGACTGCCAAACTTTATGAATATCCCGGGAGAAAACTCTATCAATATCATGTCTTCAAATGAATACCTCACCCGTGTCAATTTGATGGATGCCGCCAGCGAAGATTCGGACACTCCGGTAGCATTCGGTAAGAATGTGGCAGTAATCGGTGGTGGCAACACAGCTATGGACTCTGTCCGTACGGCAAAACGTCTTGGTGCTGAACGTGCTATTATTATCTATCGTCGCTCGGAAGAAGAAATGCCTGCACGTATCGAAGAAGTAAAACATGCCAAAGAAGAAGGGGTTGAATTCCTCACTCTGCATAATCCTATCGAATATATTGCTGATGAACAAGGTTGCGTAAAACAAGTTATTCTGCAAAAGATGGAATTAGGCGAACCGGATGCTTCCGGACGTCGTAGTCCTGTAGCCATCCCGGGAGCAACAGAAACAATTGACATAGATCTGGCCATTGTCAGCGTTGGGGTATCTCCTAACCCGATTGTTCCAAGCTCTATCAAAGGACTGGAATTAGGACGGAAAGGAACTATCGCAGTAAATGACAACATGGAATCTTCTATCCCGATGATTTACGCAGGTGGCGACATCGTTCGCGGTGGAGCTACTGTAATTCTGGCGATGGGTGATGGTCGTAAAGCTGCCGCTGCTATGCATGAGCAATTGAAAACAAACGCCGGCAACTAACTGCCGCTTATTAACACCCGGGCTAAAACCAACTCACACGTGGGTAGAACATCAATCACCCCCGGCATAAAAAAGTAGAATAAGAAAAGCCCCGTTTACGAACTGTAAACGGGGCTTTTCTCATTTCAAATATCAAAGATACTTTCTACTTTACCACTTTATTCGTAGCAGGATCAGGGAAAATTACAGCCGGTTTAAACGACTTGGCTTCCTCAAAATCCATCAATGCATAAGACATGATTATCACAATATCATCCGGTTGCACCTTGCGGGCAGCAGCACCATTCAGACAAATTTTGCCCGAACCGCGTTCACCTTTGATAATGTAGGTTTCAAAGCGTTCACCGTTGTTATTATCAGCGATATACACTTTCTCTCCCGGAATCATGTTTGCAGCATCCAGCAGGTCTTCATCAATCGTGATACTACCCATGTAGTTCAGATTTGCCTCCGTGACACGTGCACAATGAATTTTCGACTTCAACACTTCAATCATCATAAGGTTTCGTCTTTTTAGTTATTCTTTATATTTAATGTTATCGATCAGCCGGACCTCTCCACAGAACACTGTGATGCATCCTACTGCGTAGGAAGTATCTTCCCAATTGCTAATTTTCTGCAATGTGTTTCCGTCTACGATCTCAAAATACTCCATACGCAAACCCGGAGCGGCTTCAATCGCATCTTCAACCATCTTTTGCGTCTCGCTCACTGTATGAGTGGCTGCAAAGTTACGACTTTTAAATAAGGTGCGAGAAATATTTAAAGCATTTTCACGTTCTTCTGCAGATAAACGTTTGTTCCGGCTACTTAATGCCAGTCCATCTTCCTCACGTACAATTGAACAACCTACAATTTCAAGGTTATATTTCAATTGTCGAACCATCTCACGAATAATCGCTAACTGCTGGAAGTCTTTCTCTCCGAAATATGCACGATCTGGCTGTACAGCATCAAACAGCTTGCTAACAATTTGGCAAACACCGTTAAAATGTCCCGGACGGAAAGCTCCTTCCATCACCGTATCCAATGGTGCATAGCTAAATTGACGGGTATCCGGTTCCGGATACATTTCGCTAACTGAAGGAGAAAAAGCGAAATCCGCCCCGCATTCTTCCAACAAACGGCAATCTGCATCCAATGTACGCGGATATTTCTCCAAGTCATTTTTATCGTTAAACTGTGTGGGATTCACAAAAACACTCACAACAGTTACACCATTCTCACTTACGCTGCGCTTTACCAGAGATGCATGTCCCGCATGTAAAGCACCCATTGTAGGAACCAGTCCCACCTTTTTACCTTGGGCTCTTAGGGCAGTCAATTCTGCCTGTAAGTCCTTGATAGTGTGCACTACTTTCATTTTCGTCAATTGGTTTATGTTTTACTCGTTTGCAAAAACTCTGCAAAATAAACTAATATTTGCCACATAAAGAAAGAATATCTTATTTAATGTGTCTTTTTTTTCGTATCTTTGCAGAATATTATAGTGAACTATTGTTATTATGACAAAGGCGAATAAAGTTTTATTTATTACTCAAGAGATTACACCTTACGTTTCAGAATCCGAAATGGCCAATATAGGTAGAAACCTTCCACAGGCGATACAAGAAAAAGGCCGTGAAATCAGAACCTTTATGCCTAAATGGGGAAATATCAATGAGCGCAGAAATCAACTGCACGAAGTGATCCGCCTCTCTGGTATGAACCTGATTATCGACGATACTGACCACCCCTTGATTATAAAAGTTGCTTCTATCCAATCCGCACGTATGCAGGTATATTTCATCGATAACGATGATTATTTCCAGAATCGTATGCAGACAACGGATGAAAATGGTATAGAATATGATGATAACGATAGCCGTGCCGTTTTCTATGCACGCGGTGTATTGGAAACAGTGAAAAAACTTCGCTGGTGTCCTGATGTCATTCACTGTCATGGCTGGATGACAGCTTTAGCTCCTCTTTATATTAAGAAAGCCTATAAAGACGAACCTTCTTTTCGCGACGCTAAAGTGGTATTCTCTGTTTATGAAGATGATTTCAAGAGTACACTTAGCGACGATTTCGCAACAAAACTGATGCTGAAAGGTATTACTAAGAAAGATTTAGGTGATTTGAAAGAGCCGGTAGACTATGCTGCTCTGTGCAAACTCGCCGTTGATTATTCGGATGGAGTCATACAAAACAGCGAAAAAGTAGACGAGTCTATTATTGAATACGCCCGCCAATCTGGCAAACTGGTGCTTGACTACCAGAACCCGGAAAACTATGCAGATGCCTGCAACGAGTTCTACGATCAGGTATGGGATGCGACTGCAAACGAAGAAGAATAAAAAAAAAATCAAGATACGACGATCATGAAAACAAAATACGCCTTAATAGCTTTACTGGCAATCACCTTTTGGGGTTGTGATGACAACACTGCCGGACTGGGATTGGGAATGTTTCCGGGAAGCGACCAGAATATCAATGGAAAGCTATCTACATTTGATGTAACTACCGAATCCGTTCATGCCGGTAAGATATATGCAATGACCAATGTGGGGTACGTAGGTAAGTTCACTGATGAAACATTTGGAACTTATCAGGCAGGTTTCTTGGCAGAACTCAACTGTCCGTCAGGAATGACATTTCCTGGAGTATATGATGGTACTGCTTTGGACGAAGAGAAGAAAGCTACCCGCGTAATGGTAGGGGATGATAATGAAGATAATAAAGATGTCACATTCATACGTGATGACAACAATAAAATCATTGGTAACATCCACACTATCGAACTTTATTTATGGTATAGCAGTTACTTTGGAGATTCATTAACAGCTTGTCGTTTGAGTGTCTATGAATTGAGCGAGAACTTAGATACTGAACATGCCTACTATACAAATATTAATCCGGAAAACTACTACAATCACGCAGATCCTAATAGCTTATTAGGCACGAAAGCTTATACAGCAGTCGATCTTTCAGTAAAAGACTCTATTCGTAATCTTAGTACGTATGTCCCTAGTGTTCATGTTTCTTTCAGAGACGAAGCTGCCAAGGAAATTGGTAAAGAGATTATAAGAAAAGCCAATGAGTTAGGTGTCAATCTTGACAATAAAGAGTTTAGGAAGATTTTTAAGGGAATTTATGTGAAAAGTGATTACGGTGATGGCACGGTACTTTACATAAATCAAGCTCAAATGAACGTAGTGTATAAATGCTATGCTGTCGATACAATTACTGGTCTTAAATTGCAAAAGAAAGTAGCAGAAGAAAATGGAGAGTATAAAGACTCTACTTACTATGGATATCGTACCTTTGCTACCACTCGTGAAGTTATTCAAGCAAACCAGTTAGAGAATGATAAAGTAGCTATTCAAAATTGCATCAATAAATCTGAATGGACTTATTTAAAAAGTCCAGCTGGAATCTTTACTCAGTTAACTCTCCCTGTTAGTCAAATAGCAGAAAAGCTTCAAGGAGATACTTTGAATGCGGTAAAATTAGGGATTCCTATCTATAATGAAACCAGTGATAAGAAGTTTGGCATGTCTACTCCTAATAACGTTTTATTAATACGTAAAAAATATAAAGATAGTTTCTTCAAAGGTAATCAACTTAGCGATGGTATAACTTCATCTCTATTTAATCCTACTACAACTAACTTTACCCAATATACATTCAACAATATCACTCAAATGATAAATAATTGTTTAGAGGATGGAGAAAGAGAAGAAGCAGAAAAGAAACTCAAGAATGGTACGATAACTCTCCAAATAACTAACTCCGAAGGCAAAACAGAATCTAAAGAGGTTCATGATATTGAAGAATGGGAAAAATATAGTGATTGGAACAAATTCATACTTATTCCAGTACTTGTAACCACAGATGCTTCCTCAAGTAATAGCTATTATGGTTCTTCGAGCAATGTTATTAGCATACAACATGACCTGAAACCTGGCTATGCACGTTTGAAAGGGGGTAGCAAAGGAAGCATACAAGATGCTCAAGGCAACCCTTTATATCCAGAGTATTTACTCAAACTTGAAGTTGTCTCTACAAACTTCGGAACAAAATCGAAATAAAAAACAAGTAAGATAATCTATAAAATAATAGCACAGGTTACATTAAAGTAATCTGTGCTATTATTTTATAGATATATATTCAGATGAAAGCAGCCAAGGTAAATTTCACCCTTTGTATTATACAAAAAAAGACATTCATTGAAATCCCTTAAAATCTCTATCACAAAAAACCGTGAGTGCCTTTTATCTCACCCACGGTTCCATATATAATAATTCTTATACTTCTTATTTAACTGTAACCTTCTTAGCTTTCCCCGTAGCCTTCTTCGGTTCTGCTGTTGCTTTCTTAACTGCAGTTTTCTTCGCAACAGGTTTTGATTTAGCAGCAGGGTCCTCTTTCACTACCGATTCTTTAGCAGTTGTAGCTTTTTTTGCTGCCGTTTTCTTTGCCGCTTCTACTTTTGCCTGTAATTTAGCCAATACCTTCTTCAATTCAGTAATTTCATCTCCCTGATTCTTAATTGTAGTTAACAAAGAATTTAATTCTTCACTGTCTACATCGATAGGATATAGTGCATCTACCCGTTTGATAAAGTCACCCAAAATATTCATATAGTTGGTGAAAGCATCATAAGGAGAATCATAGATACCACGGTTCAACCACATACCATTGTTCTTAGTTGTCATAAAACGGAAGTTATTGCTAGCCTGCAAATAATCCCAATCCTGTTTGATACGACGGTCATCACATAAATGAACACGTTCGGCTACACTATACAGTTTATTAAAAGCCTCGCGTTGCATGACATTACCCAACCAACAACTAGTATCTCTTTCTTCATCCACCCATGACATCGGATAGGCAACATCAAGCTGTGATACAGATTTCAACTTCGTCACGATTTCCGTCGGTGTAGAGAATGTGATTCCTTTAGCTTTTGCACATTCAGGCAGTGCCTTCATGAATTCAAGAATATTAGAAGATAACGGTTGAGCCATACCAAGTGCACTCAATTCCATGAAGATATTGATGACCTGTTCTTCTTGTGGCAATGTATCGATCCAATTAATATACTTATCAGCAAACAACGGATATTCCGCCCACTCCGAATTAGAAAAGCGCAAACTGATGTCGTCAGAGAGTTTGAAATCCCGCAACAAGAGCTTAAGACTTGGAGCTTGATTACAGTGATAAACATAATGCGGACTCTTCCACCCCAACACATGTTTAGCACCTTCCGTCAACATCCCCTTGAAGCCCATAGAAGCTACCAATCCACCAATTTCATCAGAATAAATCAGACTAGAGTTGCGGAACACTTTCGGTTCTTTGCCAAACATCTGTTTCATCTTATCACGTTGACGAAGTACTTCTTCACGGAAGCAATCCTCGTTAGCCAGTGAAGACAAACCATGCGAATAAGGTTCACATAAGAACTCACAACAACCAGTTTCATTTAACTGATGCAATAAATCAATGACTGCCGGAGCATGAATTTCCAATTGTTCCAAGGCTACTCCCGAGATAGAAAGTGCTACTTTAAAAGCACCACCCGAGTTTTTCGCCATCTCGATCAACGCATTGAGAGCAGGAATATACGAACGTTCAGCGACCTCATTCATACCCGTTTCGTTGGCATAATCATCATAATAATAATGGTCATTACCAATATCGAAGAAACGATAACGTTTCAAATGGATAATTTGATGTATTTCAAAATAAAGACAGATAGTTCTCATTTTATTTATTGTTTTGTTATTTACCATAGTTTCTTAACACAGACTCGTAGAGAGCACGGATTCTCAAGCCAACTTTTTCCCACGTAATCCCATCTACTTCCTTCTTTCCCTCTTCTTTGAGATATTCGAAAAGAGACGGATTGGTACACAGAGAATGGATAGCGTCAGCCATTGCATGAATATCCCAATAGTCAGTTTTTATCACCTTATCAAGAATCTCGCCACATCCAGACTGCTTAGAAATGATGGAAGGTGTTCCACACTGCATGGCTTCCAGCGGAGCGATACCGAAAGGTTCAGAGACAGACGGCATGACAAATACATCACTGTTCTTATAAACCTCATATACCTGTCTGCCTTTCATGAAGCCCGGGAAGTGGAATCGATCGGCAATACCACGTTCAGCAACCAAGTTAATCATGGCATTCAACATATCGCCTGACCCCGCCATTACAAAACGAATATTACGAGTACGCTGCAATACAAGCGCAGCAGCTTCTACAAAATATTCCGGTCCTTTCTGCATCGTAATACGTCCAAGGAAAGTGACCACCTTTTCTTTTGAGTGATCGGGACGTGGAATATCCAGCAGTTCCTGCGACAATGGATAAACAGCATTATGCATGGCAAATACCTTTCTGGGGTCCTGATGATACTCGTTAATAACAGTGCGACGAGTAAGCTCGGATACGCACATGATACAATCGGCATGATCCATACCATTCTTCTCAATCGAATAAACAGTAGGATTGACTTTGCCACGAGAACGGTCAAAATCCGTAGCATGCACATGGATGCAAAGCGGCTTTCCGCTAACCATTTTGGCATGTACTCCGGCAGGGTAAGTCAGCCAGTCATGCGCATGAATGATATCAAACTCCTGCTGACGGGCTACTACTCCGGCAATGATCGAGAAATTATTAATTTCTTCGTGCAAGTTCCCGGGATAACCACCAGCAAACTCCATACACCCCAAATCATTCACATGCATATAAGAAAAATCAGCATAGATATGATCGCGGAAAGAGTAATATTCTTCCGGTGTCATTTCCAACAAACGGGATTTCAAGTAGTCGTAGTTGACATCACGCCACACGATGGGTACTTGATTCATACCGATTATTTTCAAGAACTTTTCTTCTTCACCGCTCGGTTTAGGCATACAGAAAATCGTCTCCATATCACCTTGCAGACTCAATCCTTTAGTTATTCCATAAGAAGCAACCGCAAGACCACCATATATTTTGGGAGGGAATTCCCATCCAAACATTAAAACTTTCATCTTCGTTCCTCCTTTTTTAATAATACTTAGACAGTAGCTTTAAGACACGCAGTATTTCTGCTACATTCATCGCAAACGATACTGCGCCGCGTCCTTTGAAAGGCGGGTTCCCATCAAACAACTCGGGAATGGAACCAACACAGTGGCTTGTCATTTCGTCATCATAACTAATCAGTTGGCGTTCAACGAATGACAATCCGCTCATCTTATAAATTCGAAGATAAGCTTCCAGATAGAATCCCATCAACCAAGGCCAAGCAGTACCCTGATGATAAGCATAATCCCGTTGTATCTGCGGACCTACATAGTTCGGATTATATCCACCGCTCTTCGGACTCAACGAACGAATTCCTTTCGGAGTGAGCAGTTCTTTGGTCACAATATCGAGCACCTGTTTCTTTTGTGCACGATCCAAAGGAGAATAATCAAACGCTACGGTAAATATCATGTTAGGACGTACACTCCAATCCATCATATTACCGTCTACATAATCAAGCAGATAACCATATTCGTTACGGAATACCTCGACAAAAGACTTTCCGGTTACTTCTGCCTGCGCATCAAGTTCATCCGCCAAGTATACGTCTCCTCCTTCGCGCACCAAATCAGCTATAAAACGCAACGCATTATACCACAACGCATTAAATTCAACAATATACCCCGTACGAGGAATCACCGGATGTCCGTTCACTGTAGAATTCATCCATGTAATCGCCTTATCCGTACCGTTGGCAAAAAGTAATCCATTATCATGCAAGAAAAGATTCTCATGTTTCCGCTGACGAATAAACTCCATTATATCTTTCAGAAGTTCTCCGTATTTCTGACGACATTGCTCACGGGAAGTTTCTTTTGCATATTGCTGCAAAGCCCAGACAGCCCAAAGCAAAACGTCAGGATGCTCCATTTCATAAATCTTGTAGCCTACTGGTTCTTCATTTATAAAATTGCGAATTGCCTTTTCCGCCGTTTTCATCACATCCTCAAACTGATCGACCTCATCGAGCGCAAGCGTCAGTCCCGGCAGGGCAATGAACATATCACGTGCACGACATTTAAACCACGGATAACCGGCAAGAATATAATGTTCGTCTTCCTGCTGGTTATGGAACTGATGAGCGGAATTCTTCAGACAATGGTAAAAGCTATCACGAGGGGTACGATCAAGCACTTCAGCCTCAAATGTTTGTTTCAATCTACGGGGAGTCACTTCTGAAGTTCCGGCAGAGAATACGATGCTCTCCCCCTTCTTTATATCCACCTCAAAATAACCGGGAACATAAAGGTCTTCATTGAAGTCATACCCACGCTCTTGTTCTTTCGGGTATTCAATACCCCGATACCAGTCAGGCATGAAATGAAACTCACACTTTTTATTCAACTGCATATATAGTTCCGGATATCCGGGATACATACAGGTTTTAATACCATTTTCCACAAGTTGATACTCGCGGTTTGCCTGCGCATTTTCATGTGTGTACTCACGTACACTCCTGAAAGCAAGGAACGGGCGGAAGCGCAAAGTCGTAGCCGAATGCGCATCCAGCAAAGTATAACGAATCAGGATTCTATTTTCATGATGTACAAAGATTTTTTCTTTGCGGAGGATAACACCTCCGACACGGTAAGTTGTTGCCGGGATATGCTCACAATCAAACTCGCGGATATACTTGTGTCCGTTAGGACTAAAGTTGTTTCCCTGATATTTGTGCAATCCCAAGTTAAACTCCGCACCGTGTTGAATTACCGTTTCATCAAGAGAAGATAGCAGCACATGATTTTCATCGTCGATATTGGGAACTGGAATTACCAACAGGCCGTGATATTTGCGTGTGTTACAATCAACAATCGTCGTACAATGATAAGCTCCTGCTTTGTTCGTCCGGAGGATTTCTCTTTGAAGAGACTCTTCCAGATTCGTCATGAGGGTCTTGTCAAATCGTAAATAACTCATAGTTGTGCATTATTTAAAGGTTAATTATTGGTCACTATATTCCTTATATATATCTATTGCTGTTCTGTATATATACCAGCCTGAGCATTGTATATATAGGTATAATGCCCAAATGTACAAATTATAGATAAAAACAAAAATAAAAAGGCTTTTTATTTTCAGATTTTGTGCAAATATTCGTAGTATTGCGTAAAATATCTAAAGAAAAGAATGTCATGAAGCAAGATATTCAGCGTATCATGCTGGCTGCAGCAAAGCCTTTGTTTCTTATTTTTATTCTCTATATACTCAAGATTATGGAAGTCGGAATGGACTGGGACTTCTCTCGCTTGGGGGTATATCCTATGGAGAAACGGGGGCTGGTAGGTATTTTAACTCACCCATTGATACACAGCGGATTTAGTCATTTACTGGCAAATACAATTCCTTTATTTTTCTTGTCATGGTGTCTTTTTTACTTTTACCGGGGGATAGCAGGTAAGATTTTTATCCTAATCTGGTTCGGAGGCGGACTACTTACTTTCCTGATTGGAAAACCGGGATGGCACATTGGTGCCAGCGGATTAATTTACGGACTTGCCTTCTTTCTCTTTTTCAGTGGTATTCTCCGCAAATATGTTCCACTCATTGCCATCTCTTTACTTGTCACCTTTTTATATGGAGGGATTATATGGCATATGTTTCCTTATTTCTCCCCCACCAATATGTCGTGGGAAGGACATCTTAGCGGAGGAATTATGGGAACACTCTGTGCTTTCGTTTTCGTAAATCACGGACCGCAACGCCCGGAACCTTTTGCGGACGAAATGGAAGAGGAAGAAAATACAGAAGAAGAAACAACAGCAGCAGAAGAAGAAGAAACGTTATAAATGCCAACTCGTGCCACCACATTGGCACACTTGTGACATCAAAGTGGCACGATTGCGACAAAGACATGTCACAGTTGTGCCAACACGATGGCACATCCGATACAATAGCTTTCAATTTAATAAGAAAATCAAGACCGATGCAACGCCTCAATCAATAACGTTATATTGGCTGTAAACAACCTCACAGAAATAGCTAATAAGATGATACCAAAGAATTTACGAATAATATAGATGCCTCCTTTTCCCAGGAAACGTTCTACACGACCGGTCATACTCACTACAAAGTAAACCCAGATCATATTCAAGACTAAAGCTATAATGATATTAACACTGGCATATTCTGCCCGAAGAGAAAGCAAAGTGGTGAAAGCTCCGGCACCTGCCAACAGAGGAAAGACAAGCGGCACCAAAGTTGCTTCTTTGATAGGACCCTGGTTCTTGAAAATCTCAATATCCAGAATCATCTCCAAAGACATAAGGAAAATGACAAATGCACCGGCTACTGCAAACGATTCAATATCTACATGAAAGAGTTTCAGCATCATATCTCCCGCATAGAAAAATCCGATCAGCAAAGCAAAAGAGATGACAGTAGCTTTCATTGCATTCACATCTTTCCCTTTTTCTTTCAGGTTAATTATAATAGGTATAGAGCCGATAATATCTATCACGGCAAAAAGTACGATAAACGCACTAATCATCTGCTGCCAATTGAAGCCTGCGAACATAATTCCCTCCTTTTTTTCTGCAAATATACTCTATTTTTATGCATTCAAACAATAAAAAAAACAAAAAGAACGGTCAGATGTTGACAGCAGTATTGTATTATGAGTAAATTTGTACGATTAACAAGAGATTACAACATATGGAAACAATGTTCGACACTTTGCTCCAATTGCCTTTATTTCAAGGTCTTTGTCATGAAGATTTCACAAGTATTCTGGATAAGGTCAAGCTACACTTTATCAAGCATAAAGTGGGAGAAACTATCATAGAGAGTGGTAGTCCGTGTAAACAACTCTGCTTCCTATTAAAAGGAGAGGTTTCTATCGTCACAAGTTCCAAAGAAAATATATACACCGTCATCGAACAGATGGAAGCACCTTATCTGCTGGAACCACAGTCGTTGTTTGGCATGAATACCCATTACACTTCTGCTTATGTGGCACATACGGAAGCGCATACCGTCAGTATCAGCAAAGCATTCGTACTTAGCGACCTGTTCAAATATGAAATATTCCGGCTGAACTATATGAACATCGTAAGTAACCGGGCACAAAATCTTTACTCACGTTTATGGGAAGAGCCGACACAGGATTTAAGAGAGAAAATCATTCGCTTTTTCCTGTTACATTGTGAAAAGGCGCAGGGAGAAAAGATATTCAAAGTAAAAATGGACGACCTTGCCCGCTACTTAGATGATACCCGGTTGAATACATCGAAAGCACTCAACGAGCTACAAGACAAAGGATTATTAGAGTTACGCCGGAAAGAGATTCTTATTCCGGACGCACAAAAGCTGGTAAGCGAGTAGATACGGACTGAGCAATCAAAAAAAAACTATCCATCATAAAAATAGCCTCAACGGAAATTCCTGTTGAGGCTATTTTTATGATGGATAATGTTATTATTCCCATTCAATGGTTGCTGGCGGCTTGGAACTGATATCATAGGTTACACGGTTCACTCCTTTCACCTTATTAATAATATCATTCGATACCTTACCCATAAATTCATAAGGTAAATGTGCCCAGTCGGCTGTCATAGCATCTGTAGATGTCACAGCACGCAAAGCAACCGCTCTTTCATAAGTACGTTCATCTCCCATTACGCCCACAGACTGTACCGGCAACAAGATAACTCCTGCCTGCCATACTTTATCATACAATCCCCAGTCACGCAATCCCTGGATGAAGATATCGTCAGCATCCTGCAGAATACGTACTTTTTCAGGAGTAATATCTCCCAAAATACGCACTGCCAATCCCGGTCCCGGGAACGGATGACGAGTAATCAGATGCTCCGGCATACCCAGCTCACGACCTACCCGGCGCACCTCATCCTTAAATAACAAACGAAGCGGTTCACACAACTTCAGATTCATCTTTTCAGGAAGACCGCCTACATTATGATGGCTCTTTATCACTGTACCCGTAATAGACAATGACTCAATACAATCCGGATAAATGGTACCCTGCGCCAGCCATTTCACGTCTTTTATCTTGTGAGCCTCCACATCAAATACATCGATGAAGCCCTTACCTATAATCTTACGCTTACTTTCCGGTTCAGCCACACCAGCCAGTTCTGCGAAGAACTTTGCGCTGGCATCAACACCAATCACATTCAGACCGAGACACTCGTAATCCTTCATCACATTCTTGAACTCATTCTTACGTAGCATACCGTGATCTACAAAGATACAAGTCAAGTTCTTACCGATAGCCTTGTTTAACAACACTGCTGCAACTGAAGAATCAACTCCGCCACTCAAACCGAGAACGACTTTATCATCCCCCAACTGCGCTTTCAGCTCGGCAACCGTACTTTCAATGAAAGAAGCCGGCGACCAGTCTTGTTTGCAACCACAAACATCTACCACAAAGTTCTTCAGGATTTGAGTTCCGTCTTCACTATGGAATACTTCCGGATGGAATTGAACACCCCACACTTGCTCACCTTCTACCTGATAAGCAGCAATCTCTACTTTATCTGTTGAAGCTATTTTCTTGAAATTATCAGGAATAGCAGTAATCGTATCTCCATGACTCATCCATACCTGCGATCCATCACGTACACCTTTAAATAGCACATTATCTTTGCAGAAAGAAGTCAAGTGAGCACGTCCATATTCGCGTGTTCCGGCTGGTTCCACTTTTCCGCCATTGGTGTATGACATAAATTGTGCACCATAACAAATACCCAATATCGGATATTTACCACGAATTTCACTCAAATCTACTTTGAAAGCATCTTTATCGTAAACCGAGAAAGGACTTCCGGAGAGAATGACTCCTTTAATAGTAGGGTCTTCTTTAGGAAATTTGTTATAAGGAACAATTTCACAATACGTATCCAATTCACGTACACGACGGCCTATAAGCTGTGTTGTCTGCGAACCGAAATCAAGAATTATTATTTTTTCCTGCATATCAATGGTTGGATTTTGAATAAATTGAGTTGCAAAAGTAGAAAAAAGTACGCAATCTATATTAATAATGAAGAGAAAAATAAAGGAGATTCACAAGTTTATACTTGGAATCTCCTTTATTTTAATTAGAATCAACTATTCTTTTCTTTCAGCAAATCGCGTATCTCCGTCAACAAGACTTCTTCCTTCGTTGGTGCAGGAGGAGCCGGAGGAGTAGCTGGCACTTCTGCCTGTTTTTTAGTTGTCAGTTTCGTAATCAACCGTATAAATAAGAATATAGCAAAAGCAATAATCAGAAAATCAAAAGTGGCTTGCAGAAACTGACCATAATCCAATGTCACGGCCGGAGCTATCTCCTTACCGTCAGCACCGATCTCTGCCGCTTTCATCACCCATTTCAAATCCGTAAAGTTCACACCGCCAACCAGTAAACCAATCGGAGGCATAATAACATTAGCAACCAATGATGATACGATTTTTCCAAACGCACCACCAATAACTACACCGACAGCCATGTCTATGACGTTACCTTTCATAGCAAACGCCTTAAAGTCCTGTAAAAATGTGCTCTTTCCCATCTTTTTTCAATATTTAATGTGAATTTAATATGCGAATATAAAAACATTTTTGTAATTTTGCACCGCATTTGAAAATAAAACAAGTGCGCAGGTCGAGAGATATTTGAACAAATATTATAAAACCCTTAAAAGTTTAAACAAAATGATTAAAGTAGGTATTAATGGATTCGGACGTATCGGACGTTTCGTTTTCCGCGCTGCAATGGAGAGAAACGATATTCAAATCGTAGGTATCAATGACCTTTGCCCGGTTGATTACTTGGCTTACATGCTGAAGTATGACACGATGCACGGACAGTTCAACGGTACTATCGAAGCAGATGTTGAAAACAGCAAACTGATCGTTAACGGTCAAGCTATCCGTATCACAGCTGAAAGAAATCCGGCTGACTTGAAATGGAATGAAGTAGGTGCAGAATACGTTGTTGAATCTACAGGTTTGTTCTTGAGCAAAGACAAAGCTCAGGCTCACATCGAAGCTGGTGCAAAATATGTTGTAATGTCAGCTCCTTCTAAAGATGACACTCCGATGTTCGTTTGCGGTGTAAACGAAAAAACATATGTAAAAGGTACTCAATTCGTATCTAACGCTTCTTGTACTACTAACTGTTTGGCTCCTATCGCTAAAGTATTGAACGACAAGTTCGGTATCCTTGACGGTTTGATGACTACAGTTCACTCTACAACTGCTACTCAGAAAACAGTTGACGGTCCTTCTATGAAAGACTGGAGAGGTGGTCGTGCTGCTTCTGGCAACATCATCCCTTCTTCTACTGGTGCTGCTAAGGCTGTAGGTAAAGTAATCCCTGCATTGAACGGCAAATTGACTGGTATGTCTATGCGTGTTCCGACTTTGGACGTATCTGTAGTTGACTTGACAGTTAACTTGGCTAAACCGGCTACTTACGCTGAAATTTGCGCTGCAATGAAAGAAGCTTCTGAAGGCGAATTGAAAGGTATCCTGGGTTACACTGAAGATGCAGTAGTTTCTTCTGACTTCCTGGGTGACGCTCGTACTTCTATCTTCGACGCTAAAGCAGGTATCGCTTTGACTGATACTTTCGTTAAAGTTGTATCTTGGTATGACAACGAAATCGGTTACTCTAACAAAGTTCTTGACTTGATCGCTCACATGGCATCAGTTAACGCTTAATTAGAAGCCTGAACAATATAGAAACCGCTGCGGGAAACCGTAGCGGTTTTTTTATACATTTCATTTTATATATTGTTAAAAAGCAACGTGTTATCCGTTGAATAAGCTACAATTTTAGTAGCTTTGTAACTCTATGGAGAGATTATTAATAACATTGATACTAGTTTGCACTATGAACAATATAACAAATGCCCAGAATCCTTTCTACGGGCAATACCATACGCCGCACGAAACCGTGCCGTTTGACCGGATTGAAACTGAACATTATGAGCCTGCTATCCTCGAAGGAATCAAGCTACAAAATGCTGAAATAGAGGCCATCATACAGAATCCGGAAAAGGCTGATTTTACCAATACGATAGAAGCTTTCGAAGAGTCAGGGGAATTACTGGACAAAGTAGTTGCCGTCTTCGGTAATATGTTGAGCGCAGAAACGAATGACGATCTACAAGAACTCGCTCAAAAGATTATGCCGTTGCTTAGTGAACACAGCAATAATATCACACTGAACAAAAAGCTATTCGCACGTGTGAAGGAAGTGTATAACCAAAAAGAGACTTTGCAACTGACACAGGAACAAAAACAGTTACTGGAAAATGCATATAACAGTTTTATTCGTCATGGCGCCAATTTAGAAGGAGAAGCACGAGAAGAATACCGTCGTCTGACTACCGAATTGAGTAAATTGACGCTTACCTTCAGTGAAAACAACCTGAAAGAGACGAATGCTTATCAAATGCTGTTAACGAAAAAAGAGAGCCTCGCCGGACTACCTGAAATTATCATAGAAGCAGCAGCAGAAACGGCCAAGAACGAAGAAAAAGAAGGATGGGCATTCACACTTCACGCTCCGAGCTATATTCCTTTCATGACGTATTCTGACAATCGGGATTTACGTCAAAAACTCTATATGGCTTATAATACCAAATGTACACACGATAACGAATTCAATAATATCGACATCGTAAAAAAGATAGCCAATACACGCATGAAAATAGCCCAGTTACTGGGATACAAAGATTATGCGGAATATACGCTAAAGAAAAGAATGGCTGAAAACAGCAAGTCGGTATACAAGCTGCTCAACCAACTGCTGGAAGCATACACTCCTACTGCACAACAAGAATATAAAGAGATACAAGAACTGGCTCGCGAAGAACAGGGAGCTGATTTCGTTGTCATGCCTTGGGACTGGAGTTATTATTCAAATAAACTAAAGGACAAAAAATTCAATATCAACGAAGAAATGCTCCGCCCTTACTTCGAACTGGAACAAGTGAAGAAAGGGGTGTTTGGCTTGGCAGAAAAGTTATATGGAATCACTTTCCGGAAAAATACAGAAATTCCGGTTTACCATAAAGAGGTAGAAGCCTTTGAAGTGTTTGATAAAGACGGTAAATTTTTAGCCGTCTTATACACCGATTTCCATCCGCGTCCGGGAAAGCGGGCCGGAGCCTGGATGACGAGTTATAAGGACCAATGGATAGATAAAAAGACCGGTAAAAACAGCCGCCCTCATGTATCCGTTGTGATGAACTTCACCAAACCAACCGAGAATAAGCCCGCTTTATTGACTTTCAATGAAGTAGAAACATTCTTGCATGAGTTCGGGCATAGTCTGCACGGTATGTTTGCCAATTCTACTTACAGGAGTTTAAGTGGAACCAATGTATATTGGGATTTCGTGGAGCTTCCCTCGCAAATTATGGAAAATTTCGCCATAGAGAAAGATTTCCTCAATACCTTTGCCCGCCATTATCAGACGGGAGAAGTATTGCCGGATGAATTGATAAAACGCCTTGTAGATGCATCAAACTTCAATGTTGCGTATGCTTGTCTACGACAAATAAGTTTCGGTTTACTTGATATGGCATGGTATACGCACAACACTCCTTTTGAAGGAGATGTGAAAGCTTATGAACAAGAAGCCTGGAAGGATGCGCAAATATTGCCGGTAGTACAAGAAGCTTGTATGAGTACGCAATTCTCCCACATCTTTGCCGGTGGATATGCCGCCGGATACTATAGCTACAAATGGGCGGAAGTATTGGATGCCGACGCATTTTCATTATTCAAGCAAAAAGGGATATTCAATCAGGAAGTGGCAGACTCATTCCGCAATAATATTCTGTCGAAAGGAGGAACGGAACATCCGATGATACTTTATAAACGTTTCCGCGGACAGGAACCGAGCATTGATGCTTTGCTAATCAGAAATGGGATAAAGAAATAAGTATTAAGTTATTAGATATTAAATATGAAGAGAAGTATATTTCAAATAGTAGGATTGCTTTTATTGCTTCCTTTATTTTCAGGATGTAATGATTCGGACGATGTAGCTGCTATCTTTACAGGAAAAACCTGGAAACTAAATTATATCACAGTAGATGGAGGTCATGAGATGTTTGGCTTTTGGGAGAATGAAGAACAAGAGAAAGCAAGTATTAAAGAGCTTAATAAAAACGGTACATATAATATTGTATTTGATGGCACAGTAGATGGAGATGTTATTAACGGAAATATAAAAGGAACTGTAATTGCAACCAGTACTTTTGAAGGAAAATGGAATGCCAACGCCAAAAACAATAGCTTCAAAGCTACAGTTACCACTGCAGGTAGTTATGGCGACGACAAACTCGCCAAAAATTTTATAGAGGGGCTTAATGCAGCTACATCTTACGAAGGAGATAGTAATAACTTATACCTTTTATACAAACCGGCATCCGGTAAACAAACTTTCCGTATGGTTTTCCGGGTAGTAAGCAGTAAATAGTAAACAACATGGACACTGAAAAGAAACAATTAGAACTTGACAAACGTTATATACGTATGGCCAGTATATGGGCTGAAAATTCCTATTGTCAACGCCGTAAAGTAGGAGCTTTAATCGTTAAGGATAAAATGATTATCTCCGACGGATATAATGGAACACCTTCCGGATTCGAGAATGTATGTGAAGATGAAAACAACCTGACAAAACCATACGTTCTGCATGCGGAAGCCAATGCCATTACCAAAATAGCGCGTTCAAATAACAGTAGCGACGGTGCTACCATGTACGTCACCGCCTCTCCTTGCATCGAATGTGCAAAGTTAATCATACAGGCAGGAATCAAACGGGTAGTTTATTCCGAGCATTATCGCCTGGAAGATGGAATAGAGTTATTAAAACGGGCGGGAATCGAAGTTATCTACACAGAGTTAGATGATAATTCCTCTCCAAATAAATAAGAAGACGAACGTTTTAAAAAAGGAATAGACATGAGTACAAAAAACTCTTCACGTTTTACACCTGTCATCATAGCAGTCAGTGTGGTAGTCGGGATTCTTATCGGTACATTTTATGCCAAGCATTTTGCCGGCAACCGTTTGGGTATCATTAATGGTTCCTCCAATAAGCTAAACGCTTTGTTACGCATTGTAGACGATCAATATGTCGACACCGTAAACATGGCCGATTTGGTAGAAAAAGCCATGCCGCAAATTCTAGCCGAACTGGATCCGCATTCAACTTATATCCCAGCCCAAAATCTCGAAGAAGTCAACTCTGAACTGGAAGGCAGCTTCAGCGGAATTGGCATCCAGTTTACCATACAGAATGACACCATTCATGTCAATGCTGTTGTTCAGGGAGGTCCTTCTGAAAAGATAGGATTAATGGCGGGCGACCGCATTGTTACTGTAGATGATAGCTTGTTTGTCGGCAAGAAAGTAACGAACGAACGGGCTATGCGCACCTTGAAAGGTCCGAAAGGCTCACAGGTAAAATTGGGAATCAAACGAACAGGAGAAAAGGACTTATTACACTTCAACATCACACGTGGAGACATTCCTCAAAATACCGTAGATGCTGCTTACATGGTAAACGACGATATCGGTTATGTGAAAGTCAGCAAATTCGGACGTACCAGCCATGTGGAATTGCTTAATGCATTAGCACAACTCAACCACAAAAAATGCAAAGGTCTAATCATTGACCTGCGCGGTAATACCGGAGGATATATGGAAGCTGCTATCCGCATGGTAAATGAATTCTTGCCTGAAGGTAAGTTGATCGTATATACTCAAGGCCGTAAATATCCACGTGCAGAAGAATTTGCCAACGGTACGGGTAGTTGTCAGAAAATGCCGCTCGTTGTATTGATTGACGAAGGATCTGCTTCCGCCAGTGAAATTTTCACCGGAGCTATTCAAGATAACGACCGGGGTACAGTTGTAGGACGCCGTTCTTTCGGTAAGGGACTTGTGCAACAGCCTATCGATTTCAGTGACGGATCGGCTATCCGCCTGACAATCGCCCGCTACTACACCCCATCCGGACGTTGCATCCAACGCCCATACGAAAGCGGTAAAGACCGTAACTACGAGCTGGATTTATACACCCGTTACGAACATGGAGAATTTTTCTCACGTGATAGTATCAAACAGAATGAGAGCGAACGTTATAATACCAGCTTGGGACGTACTGTGTATGGCGGCGGTGGTATCATGCCGGATATATTCGTACCGCAGGATACAACGGGAGTCACTTCTTATCTATCGACAGTTATTAACCGGGGACTGACTATTCAGTTCACATTCCAATACACCGACAATAACCGGAAGAAGTTAAGCCAATACGAAAGTGAGGAAGAATTACTAAACTATCTTCGTCATCAAGGTTTGGTGGAACAGTTTGTCCGTTTTGCCGACAGTAAAGGAGTGAAAAGAAGAAATATCCTCATTCAGAAATCATACAAACTATTGGAAAAGAACCTCTTTGGCAACATCATCTACAATATGCTTGGACTGGAAGCCTATCTCCAATACTTCAACAAGACAGATGCTACTGTCATTAAAGGTATTGAGATACTTGAAAAAGGAGAAGCTTTCCCCAAAGCTCCGGTAACCGTTGAAGAAGAAGTGACGAAGGATAAAAAAGATGGAAAGAAAAAAAGAACTGCGCAAGCATATAGCATTACTGAAGGCCCAACACGCGGATTCAACTATGCGAAAACTGCAATCAGCTAATATACTTGCCGCCCTTGAAGCCCATCCGGCTTTCAGGGCGGCAAATACTGTATTACTATACCATTCGCTGAATGACGAAGTAGATACACATGCCTTTATTCAAAAATGGAGTAGCGAAAAACGGATTCTACTCCCTGTAGTAGTAGGCGATGATTTAGAACTACGGATATACACCGGGCCGGAAGACATGTCAATCAGCGGCATCTACGGTATAGCAGAACCAACCGGAGAAATATTCACAGACTATGCAGCCATAGAGTTCATCGTCGTTCCCGGAGTAGCTTTCGATGCTAAAGGTAACCGTTTGGGGCGGGGAAAAGGATATTATGACCGTCTCCTGCCACGCATACCATCAGCCTATAAAGCAGGAATCTGTTTCCCATTTCAATTAGTAGAAGAAGTTCCGGCGGAATCATTCGACATCCGCATGGATATAATCATAACAATCAATGAAGACGAATTATCACACCCACACCACCCGCTGCCATCATGCGACAGGGAGTGACGAAGAATTTGTTTTAAGTGCCATCAAAGGCGGCTATCAAGAATTAGGCTTTTCTGACCACACTCCGTGGAAATATCACACTGATTATATATCCGACATCCGGATGCTTCCCGAAGAGTTACCGGGATATGTGGAAAGTATCCGTTCGCTGCAAGAGAAATATAAAAATCAAATCAGCATAAAAATAGGATTGGAATGTGAATACTTTCCTGAATACATACACTGGTTAAAAGGAATCATCAAAGAATATAAACTGGACTATATCATCTTTGGAAATCACCATTTTCACACAGATGAGAAGTTCCCCTACTTCGGCCGGAATACAGATTCGGTAGACATGCTCGAACTCTATGAAGAGAGTGTTATTGAAGGAATGGAAAGCGGACTATTTGCCTACCTTGCCCATCCGGATTTATTTATGCGTTCTTACCCCGAGTTCGATCGTCATTGTAAGCTAGTCAGCAGACATATCTGCCGGACGGCAGTACGGTTAAACTTACCGTTGGAATATAATATCGGATATGAAGAGTACAATGATATTCATGGTATTACTACCATTCCTCATCCGGATTTCTGGAAAATAGCCGCCCATGAAGGTTGCACCGCTATCATCGGCGTAGACGCCCATAACAATCAATATTTGGAAAACCCTTTTTATTACAACCGTGCAACCGAAACATTCCGGAAGCTAGGTATAAAGGTTATAGACAGAATATCTTTCTTCAACGAAAAATAATATTTGTAATTACGGTAGCTCCGACTCTCTGATTCAGCGTGCGCACCAATACCTCACGCCCCATCATCAATTCCTGACGAAGAGCTGCGGAAGTCAGATGCACATATAATGTCTGATTACGAATATAAAGATTGCTGGTATAAGCCGCCGCCGGTCCCAAGATTTGAGGCCAGGCATCCAGCAGTCTTTGTTCGTTCAGCGGAGATTCCAAACTCTCCTGACGAAGAAACTGTTGAATCAGTTTTCCTATTTGTTCGGCATCATTGCGCTTCATTATTAGCCTCCGTTTCTTGAATTGTGCCCTCTTCTACACGAAATATTTTATAATCGCTGCCTACCTTATGTAAAATACGGTCGAGATGTCCCCGGTTCGTGTCCGTTATAAATATCTGCCCGAAATTGTCTCCAGCCACCAGCTTCACTATTTGCTCTACACGGGAAGCATCCAACTTATCGAAAATATCATCTAATAATAATAAAGGAACAGTCCGGCCGGTACGCTTCAAGAAATCAAACTGCGCCAGTTTCAATGCTACCAGATACGTTTTGTTCTGTCCCTGCGAACCTTCTTTCTTTATCGGGAATTCACCCAACAACATATTCAACTCATCTTTATGAATCCCACGCAAAGAGAATCCCATTATCTTATCCCTCTCCCTGCTTTGCTTCAACACTTCCAACAAAGAAGCATCCCGCGCATGAGACTCATAAGATAATCCCACCACCTCTTTATCCTGCGAGATAAAGGAATAGAAAGATTGGAAAATAGGAATAAACTCCCGGATAAACGCTTCACGTTTCTGGAATACGATTGCACCGGCTTGCGCCATCATCTCCTCCCATACAAGAAACAGCTCCTCCTCCACCGGAAACTCACTCTTCAACAATGTATTACGCTGCGCCAATGCTTTATTATACCGTATCAGCGCTTCAAGATATTCCTTATCATACTGCGAAATCACTACATCCATAAACCGGCGACGCTCCTCACTTCCCCCGGCTATCAATTCGGAATCGGCAGGTGAAACCATCACCAAAGGCAGAAAACCGATGTGGTCCGAAAAACGGCTATATTCTTTCTTATTCCGCTTAAATTGTTTCTTCGAACGGCGTTTCATCCCACAATAAATCTCTTCAGGAGTTCCGTCCTCCGCTTCATAAAAGCCCTGAATCACGAAAAAGTCTTGTTCATGACGAATATTTTGAGAATCAATCGGGTTTCCGGAGCTCTTACAGAAAGACAAGAAATACACCGCATCCAGCAAATTCGTCTTTCCCATTCCATTCAGTCCGAAAAAACAATTCAGCTTAGCAGAGAATCCCAGTTCTACCTCTTCCAGATTCTTATAGTTTAATATGGATATTCGTTTCAGTATCATTGTGTACACGTTAATTTGTTCACAAAAGTAGCAAGATTTTCGTGGTTTTCGGGTGTAAAACAAAAAAAGATGCTTCTAAATTTCGTTTGTAGATATAAAAAAACTACTTTTGCGAGTCGAAATATCAAACTGTGAATAATAACAAAAAGAATCATATAAAATGGCAGAACAAAAGAATCAGAACGAACATCTGAACGTAGAAGATGCACTGACACAATCGGAAGCATTTCTTATCAAGTACAAAAACGCAATTATTGGCGGTGTTGTTGCTGTGATTATTATTGTAGCAGGTTTTATCATGTACAAAAACCTCTATGCTGAACCACGTGAAGAAAAAGCACAGGCAGCTCTTTTCAAAGGACAGGAATACTTTGAACAGGATGCTTTTGAACAGGCTTTGAACGGTGACAGCATCGGTTATACAGGTTTCCTGAAAGTTGCTGATGACTACAGCGGAACAAAAGCTGCCAATTTGGCAAAAGCTTATGCTGGTATTTGCTACGCACAACTTGGCAAATATGAAGAAGCAGTGAAGATGCTGGACAGCTTCAATGGAAAAGACCAAATGGTTGCTCCGGCAATTTTGGGTGCTGCAGGTAACTGCTACGCACAACTTGGCCAATTAGACAAAGCGGCTTCTACTTTATTGTCGGCAGCAGACAAAGCTGACAACAACACATTAAGCCCGATCTTCCTGATACAAGCTGGTGAAATCCTGGTAAAACAGGGAAAATATGACGATGCTGTAAACGCTTACACTAAGATCAAGGATAAATATTTCCAATCTTATCAGGCTATGGACATCGACAAATATATCGAGCAAGCTAAATTGATGAAAAAATAATATACCATCTATTATATAAGGAAATCGAGGCACGGATTACACCGGATTAAGCGGACTATCTATTAAAACCGTGGAATCCGTGAAATCCGTGCCTTTCTTCTTAAATCTCTCATACTCTCAAATCTTCATTTTATAATTCTCAACTTTTAATTAACTATGGCAACAGCTTACCATAACTTATCCGAATATGATTTCAATTCCGTTCCGAATGCAGAAGCAATGAAATTTGGTATCGTCGTATCCGAATGGAATTTCAATATTACCGGTGCTTTACTGAAAGGCGCAGTCGATACATTAAAAAAACATGGAGCAAAAGACGAAAATATTCTGGTGAAAACTGTACCGGGAAGTTTCGAACTTACTTTTGGAGCCAACCAAATGATGGAAAATTGCGATCTTGATGCAATTATTGCAATTGGTTGCGTAATTAAAGGAGATACCCCACATTTTGATTATGTTTGCATGGGAGCAACCCAAGGAATTACCGAATTAAACGCAACTGGCGATATACCAGTTATTTACGGATTAATTACCACAAATACAATGGAGCAAGCAGAGGATCGTGCCGGTGGCAAACTGGGTAACAAAGGAGATGAATGTGCAATTACTGCAATAAAAATGATCGATTTTGTTTGGAGTTTAAATAAATAGTTGTATCTTTGCACCGCAATTGAGAAACAAACCTCCTCAAAAGCAAAAAAGGGCAAATACCAGAGTGGCCAAATGGGGCAGACTGTAAATCTGCTGTCTTTCGACTTCGGTGGTTCGAATCCATCTTTGCCCACAAAAAATTGCGGAAGTAGCTCAGTTGATAGAGCATTAGCCTTCCAAGCTGAGGGTCGCGGGTTTGAGCCCCGTCTTCCGCTCTCCAAAGAGAATCTGAGAAATTAGATTCTCTTTTTTTTGTTTTATTTTAGACCGCTAAGCTTATGAAAAATTCTCCGGTACAATCGCATGTACTCCGACTAGCACATCCCCCTATCCCCACTGTCCACATCGGGATTATAGGACTGGGCAATCGAGGATTGCTCACCTTACAACGTTATCTGCAAATTGAAGGAGTAGAAATCAAAGCTCTTTGTGAAATAAGAGAAGGAAATCTAAGTAAGGCCCAACAACTATTAAAAGAAGCCGACCGTTCCGAAGCCACCGGATATACCGGAGTGGAGGGATGGAAGAAGATGTGCGAATCGGATGAAGTAGATTTAATATTCATCTGCACCGACTGGTTAATGCATACTCCAATGGCAACTTTCGCAATGGAATGCAATAAACATGTAGCTATTGAAGTTCCGGCTGCTATGAGCGTGGAAGAATGTTGGCAATTGGTAGACACTGCAGAAAAAACCAGGCGACACTGCATCATGCTCGAAAATTGTTGTTATGATCCCTTTGCACTAATGACTCTCAACATGGCCCAACGAGGATTGTTCGGAGAAATCATGCATGTAGAAGGAGCCTACATTCACGATCTTCGTTCAATGTACTTTGCCGAAGAGAGCGAAGGCGGCTATCACAACCATTGGGGGAAAAGATACAGCATCGAACATACAGGCAATCCTTATCCCACTCATGGGTTGGGCCCCGCCTGCCAGATACTGGATATTCATCGCAGTGACAGAATGGAATATCTCGTGTCCATGTCTACTCATCAGGCAGGAATGAGCGAGTATGCCCACAGACTATTCGGCGAATATTCACCGGAAGCCCACCAGAAATATCAATTGGGAGACGTAAACACCACTCTTATCCACACGCTCAAAGGGAAGACAATCATGCTTCAATACGACATATCCACCCCACGTCCTTACAGCCGCCTTCAAACAGTATGCGGCACACTGGGATTCGCCCAAAAATACCCTGTCCCCTGTATCGCCCTAGATCCTAATGGAGACACTCCACTTGAAGGAGAACTGCTAGAAAAAATGATGGCACGCTATAAACATCCTTTTAGCGCAACCATTGGCGAAGAAGCACATCGCAGAGGCCTACCCAATGAAATGAATTATGTTATGGATTACCGCCTTATTCATTGTCTGCGCAACGGGCTTCCACTGGATATGGATGTATACGATGCAGCCGAATGGTCGTGTATCACAGAACTAAGTGAAAAATCTGTACTGAATAAGAGCATGGCAGTAGAAATACCGGATTTCACCAGGGGAGCCTGGAAAAAATACAAATACTAGGTTCTATCAGAAGTACAGACGAAGTAGGTAGTTTACCCCAACAGGAGCAGTAAACGTTAAGCAATTCTAAAAAGGTGACTTCTTTTTAGGAAGAGCCTTTTTATGGCATGTCTTTTATATGTATTTGACATCACATAAGCCTACACAAAATCAGGTAGAAAAAGTCAGACTCATCTTTTACCTCATAATAGAAACTTTTATGATGAAAATATCGATTATAAATATAAATAGTTGGCTAATTAATTACTATTTTTGACACGTAAATGAAAAACATCGAATAACCCCTATTAAAAACTTTAAAATATGATGAAGAAACTATTTACAGTCACGGCTATCGGCTTGGCTTTGTTAACTTGGCACACCAGTTGTACTCTACAACCAAAGGCTCCCGAAGCCTTTACTCCTATCAAAGTAGAAACTCCTGCCCGCCCTGCCGGACAAGAAGATGTAATCCAACTCGTTACTCCTAAAATTGATACCGTTCGTGTCGGTTTCATCGGATTAGGAATGCGTGGTCCTGGTGCCGTGGCACGCTGGACCCATATCCCGGGAACTAAGATTGTAGCATTATGCGACCTGCTTCCCGAACGTGTTGAAAAATCACAAGAAATTTTGAAGAATGCCGGACTTCCTGAAGCTGCTTCTTACAGTGGCTCGGAAGAGGCATGGAAGCAACTTTGTGAACGGGACGATATTGATCTGGTATACATAGCCACCGACTGGAAACATCATGCAGCAATGGGTGTTTATGCCATGGAACACGGTAAGCATGTAGCTATCGAAGTTCCTGCCGCCATGACACTGGATGAAATCTGGCAGCTAATCAATACTTCCGAAAAGACACGTAAGCATTGTATGCAGCTCGAAAACTGCGTATATGACTTCTTTGAACTGACTTCTTTAAATATGGCACAACAAGGCGTATTCGGAGAAGTACTTCATGTAGAAGGTTCATATATCCATAATCTGGAAGATTTCTGGCCTGAATACTGGAATAACTGGCGAATGGATTATAATCATCTACACCGCGGTGATGTATATGCTACCCATGGCATGGGCCCTGCTTGTCAGGTGCTTAATATCCACCGTGGTGACCGCATGAAAACATTGGTATCGATGGATACGAAAGCTGTCAACGGACCGGCTTATATTAAGAAACAAACAGGAGAAGAGGTGACTGACTTCCAGAATGGTGACCAGACTTCTACCCTGATTCGCACAGAGAACGGTAAAACAATGTTGATTCAGCACAACGTAATGACTCCACGCCCATACAGCCGTATGTATCAGATAGTGGGAGCCGATGGTTACGCAAGCAAATATCCGATTGAAGAATATTGCCTGAGACCTTCACTAGTTGATTCAAAAGATGTGCCTAATCATGAGAATCTGAATGCACATGGTTCTGTACCTGAAAACGTAAAAAAAGCCTTGATGGATAAATATAAAGATCCTATTCATATAGAGTTGGAAGAAACAGCCAAGAAAGTAGGTGGACATGGTGGTATGGACTTTATCATGGACTACCGTCTGGCATATTGCTTGCAGAATGGACTGCCATTGGATATGGACGTTTATGACCTGGCAGAATGGTGTTGCATGGCTGAACTTACCAGACTTTCTATCGAGAACAATTCAGCTCCGGTAGAAGTACCCGACTTCACTCGCGGCGGATGGAATAAAGTACAAGGCTACCGTCACGCTTTTGCAAAATAAAACAGCATATTTCCTTTTAGCACGAGCATAATGAACCAATCCGGCTTCTCCTCTAAAGCCGGATTATTCATGGGTTCGTGTTTGAACATTTTATAGATTATCATAATCACGTTTATGAAAACAGCTATTCCAAAGCCTTCTAAGCAAAGCATTATCCGTGAAGCCAGAGATTATGTAATGATTGCCATCGGCATGATTTTGTATGGTATCGGTTGGACCGTTTTTCTGTTGCCTAACGATATCACCACCGGGGGAGTACCGGGTATTGCTTCTATCGTATATTGGGCCACAGGTTTTCCGGTACAATATACGTACTTCAGCATCAACTTCTTCTTGCTGTTACTGGCCCTCAAGTTGCTGGGACTAAAGTTTTGCATCAAAACTATTTTTGGTGTATTTACCCTCACCTTCTTTCTGTCCGTCATTCAAAAATTGACGGCAGGTTTCGGGCTTCTCCACGACCAGCCCTTTATGGCATGTGTCATCGGAGCATCCTTCTGTGGAGGCGGCATAGGTGTTGCTTTTTCGGCTAATGGAAGTACGGGAGGTACAGATATTATTGCAGCCATCATCAACAAATACCGGGACATCACATTAGGAAGAGTCGTGCTCATCTGCGATATGATTATCATTTCTTCCAGTTATTTTGTCTTAAAAGACTGGGAAAAAGTGGTGTATGGGTTTGTAACTCTTTATATTTGTAGTTTCGTTCTCGACCAGGTAGTGAATAGCGCCCGCCAATCCGTACAGTTTTTTATCATATCTAACAAATATGAAGAAATTGGACGGCATATTAACGAATATCCGCACCGGGGAGTAACGATTATCAATGCAACCGGCTTTTATACAGGACGAGAAGTAAAGATGATGTTTGTATTAGCCAAGAAAAGGGAATCGCCTATCATCTTCCGGTTGATAAAAGACATAGACCCGAATGCATTTGTATCGCAGAGTGCTGTCATCGGAGTGTATGGAGAAGGATTCGATCATATCAAAGTAAAATAAAAAAGAAATGAAAACCAATATTGAGAAACATGAAATTTCGACCAACCCCCAACTTATTAACAGGCATTTTCATGGGAATATTTTCCCTGACAACACTTAGTACAATGGCTGAGAAAGCCGTGAAACCTTATTGGCAGGACGTACAGGTAGTTGAAGTCAACAAAGAGTATCCACGTACTTCTTTTATGACATACAACAATCGCGCTGATGCCTTGAGTGGCAAGTTCGAACGAAGCAAGTATTACCGCTTGCTAAACGGAACCTGGAAATTCTACTTTGTAGACTCTTATAAAAAACTTCCCGAAAACATTACCGATCCGAACACCAATACAGATTCGTGGGATGATATTCAGGTGCCCGGCAACTGGGAAGTACAAGGACACGGAATAGCCATCTACACCAATCATGGTTATGAATTCAAACCGCGCAATCCACAACCTCCTACTCTTCCCGAAGCCAATCCGGTAGGAGTTTATCGCCGGGACATCGATATTCCGGCAGACTGGGACGGGCGGGATATCTACTTGCATTTGGCAGGAGCTAAGTCCGGCGTATATGTATATATCAACGGACAAGAAGTAGGATATAGCGAAGACTCCAAGAATCCGGCAGAATTTCTTATCAACAATTACGTGAAGCCGGGAAAGAACGTACTTACAGTTAAAATCTTCCGTTGGAGCACCGGTTCCTATCTTGAATGTCAAGACTTCTGGCGTATGAGTGGTATTGAACGCGATGTTTTTCTGTATTCACAGCCTAAAGCAGCTCTCAAAGATTTCCGAATTAAGTCTACGCTGGACGACAGTTACAAAAATGGAATCTTCGGTTTAAATGTCGATTTGAGAAATCACGAAAAGGCTGCAACTAATCTTACATTAGTTTATGAACTATTAGATGCACAAGGAAAAGTTGTAGCTACTGAAGAGAAGACAGCCTATATTCCATCGAACGAAGTACGTACACTTTCTTTCGATAAGAATCTGACAGATGTCAGCACATGGACCTCCGAACATCCGAATCTATACAAACTGTTGATGACAGTAAAAGAGAATGGCAAAATCAATGAAATCATTCCTTTCAATGTAGGATTCCGCCGGATTGAGATCAAGCCTATCGAACAGAAGGCTGCTAACGGAAAACCGTATGTCTGCTTATTCATCAACGGTCAGCCTCTGAAACTGAAAGGGGTAAATATCCACGAACATAATCCGTCAACAGGTCATTATGTTACAGAGGATTTAATGCGCCGTGACTTCGAACTGATGAAACAACATAACTTAAACAGTGTACGCCTTTGCCACTATCCGCAAGACCGCCGTTTCTATGAGCTTTGTGATGAATACGGACTTTATGTATATGATGAAGCCAACGTGGAAAGCCACGGAATGTATTATGATCTCCGGAAAGGCGGTTCACTGGGTAACAATCCCGAATGGCTGAAACCGCACATGGATCGTACCATCAATATGTTTGAACGTAATAAGAATTATCCGAGCGTTACATTCTGGTCGCTGGGAAATGAAGCCGGAAACGGATATAATTTCTATCAGACTTATTTGTGGTTGAAAGAGGCAGACAAAGATCTGATGGATCGTCCGGTCAACTACGAACGTGCTCAATGGGAATGGAACTCCGATATGTATGTTCCGCAATATCCGGGTGCCGACTGGCTGGAAAATATCGGAAAGAATGGTAGCGACCGTCCTGTAGCTCCTTCGGAGTATGCACATGCCATGGGAAACTCCACGGGAAACCTGTGGGGACAATGGCAGGCAATTTACAAATATCCGAATCTCCAAGGTGGATATATCTGGGACTGGGTAGACCAAGGTCTTCTCCAAAAAGATAAGAATGGAAGAGAATACTGGGCCTACGGAGGTGACTTCGGCGTAGACGCACCTAGCGATGGTAACTTCCTCTGCAACGGTCTTGTCAATCCGGATCGTGGTCCGCATCCGGCAATGGCTGAAGTGAAATATGTACATCAGAATGTAGGTTTTGAAGCAGTAGATGCCGCAGCCGGTATATTCAAAATCACCAACCGTTTCTATTTCACTAACCTGAAAAAATATCAGATTCACTACAATGTACTTGCTAACGGAAAGACAATAAAAGGTGGAAAAGTATCTTTGGATATTGCTCCGCAAGCCTCTAAAGAATTCACCGTACCGGTAAATGGTCTGAAAGCCCAACCGGGAACAGAATATTTTGTCAACTTCAGTGTAACAACCACAGAGCCTGAACCGTTGATTCCAACCGGATATGAAATTGCATACGACCAGTTCCAACTTCCTATCCAGGCAGAGAAGAGTATATATAAAGCAAACGGTCCGGCATTGAAAACAACGATTCAAGGAGATGAATTAATCGTTTCTTCCTCCAAAGTAAACTTTGTATTCAACAAGAATAGCGGATTAGTAACCTCGTATAAAGTAGATGGTACAGAATATTTCAAAGACGGATTTGGTATTCAGCCTAACTTCTGGCGTGCTCCTAATGATAATGACTATGGTAACAGCACTCCTAAACGTTTGCAGGTATGGAAACAATCAAGCAAAAACTTCCGCATAACGGATGCCACCATGACAGCAGAAGATAAAGCAGTCTCCTTAAATGTAACCTACTTACTGGCTGCCGGCAACTTGTATGTTGTCACTTACAAAATCTATCCGAACGGAATAGTTAACGTAAATGCCAAATTCACATCAACGGATATGCAGCCTACAGAAACAGAAGTTTCCGAAGCTACCCGCATGGCTACATTTACCCCCGGAAGTGATGCTGCCCGTAAGGCTGCCTCCAAACTGGAAGTCCCCCGTATCGGTGTGCGTTTCCGCTTGCCGGCACAGATGAACAATGTACAATACTTTGGCCGTGGCCCGGAAGAGAATTATATCGACCGCAATCACGGAACGCTCGTTGGCGTATATAAGACAACAGCGGATCAAATGTACTTCAACTATGTGCGTCCACAGGAAAACGGACATCACACTGATACCCGTTGGATCGCTTTATCTCCTAATAAAGGAAACGGCCTGGTGTTGGTAGCGGACAGTCTTATCGGTTTCAATGCCTTGCGCAACTCTATCGAAGACTTTGACTCTGAAGAAGCTCTGCCCCACCCTTACCAATGGAATAACTTCAGCCCGGAAGAGGTTGCCAATCACGATGAGAACGCTGCCCGCAACGTATTACGGAGAATGCATCATGTCAACGACATCACTCCCAGAGATTTCGTTGAGGTTTGTGTAGATATGAAGCAACAAGGAGTAGGCGGATATGACAGTTGGGGTGCTCGCCCGGAACCTTTCCACCAGATCCCGGCTAACCGTGATTACCAGTGGGGCTTCACATTAGTACCCGTTCGCTCGGCTAACCAGGCCAACGAAGCTGCTAAATATGATTATCGATAACCTTAGTATAAATTTTTAAAGAAAAAAAACATGAAAGATTTATCTAGCATCGTAGCTAAATTTAAAGTCCAAGGTACGATAGAAGAAATCAAACCTTTGGGTGCAGGACTTATCAACGACACTTATAAAGTAAACACCAAAGAAGCAGATGCTCCCGACTATGTTTTGCAACGCATCAATCATGCCATTTTCCAGAATGTAGAAATGCTTCAATCCAATATTACCGCTGTTACCAATCACATTCGCAAGAAATTGACGGAAGCCGGAGAATCGGATATAGACCGCAAGGTGTTGAGTTTCCTCGAAACAGAAGAAGGTAAAACATACTGGTTCGACGGTGACAGCTATTGGCGTGTGATGGTATTCATTCCACGTGCAAAAACGTATGAGACGGTAAATCCCGAATATTCCAACTATGCAGGCGAAGCCTTCGGTAACTTCCAGGCTATGCTGGCCGATATCCCGGAAACATTGGGTGAAACCATACCCGATTTCCACAACATGGAGTTCCGCCTCAAACAACTACATGAAGCCATTGCGAAGGATGCTGCCGGACGGGTAGCAGAAGTGAAGTACTATCTGGATGAAATAGAGAAACGCGCAGATGAAATGTGTAAAGCTGAACGTTTATATCGTGAAGGGAAACTTCCCAAACGCGTTTGCCACTGCGATACGAAAGTGAATAACATGATGTTCGACGAGGATGGTAAAGTGCTTTGTGTCATTGATTTGGATACGGTAATGCCTAGCTTTATATTCTCCGATTATGGTGACTTCCTACGTACAGGTGCCAACACGGGTGATGAAGACGACAAAGACCTTGATCGTGTAAACTTCAATATGGAGATATTCAAAGCGTTTACCAAAGGCTATCTGAAAGGAGCCAAATCATTCCTGACTCAGATCGAGATTGAGAATCTTCCTTATGCAGCCGCTTTATTCCCATACATGCAGTGCGTACGGTTCCTGGCAGATTATATCAACGGAGATACTTATTATAAAATCAAATATCCGGAACATAACCTCGTTCGCACCAAAGCACAATTCAAATTACTTCAAAGTGTGGAAGCAAACACACCGGAAATGATAGCGTTCATCAACGAATGCTTGTTAAATTGAGAATTAAAAATTGAGAAATAAGCTGCGTTATGGCGTAACTATTTCTAGATATTCTCAAAATTAAAAAATATAAGGCAACTAACTCGTAAAGAATTAGTTGCCTTTTTGAAATCTTTAATTAGGGAGATTATTGACTAATCCCTATTTCTCAATTTTTAATTCTCAATTCTCAATTTAATAAATGCTCCATTTTTCCAATGGTAGACTACAGGACGACGGAGAAACGGTTTCAGTTTCTCTGCTGTTTCTTTTGACATATAGTCGGGGGTTGTTAACGTAAGTGTCAGTTCCGTATTTTCTTTATTAAAATCAGCTTTCATCAATAGCATATCTGCTGAACGGCGTGCTTCATCAAACTCATAAACTCCTGCTGAATCGGGAGCATTCAGAAAATCATCCATCAGGGGCAGGGTAATAAAGAGAGATGTTGTAAGCGGTTTCCAGTCGTCCGTATAGAAATGGATGCTGCTATCACAGGCAGGAGCACAAACAGTAGAGACTGTACAGATTACGTTCGTTGAATCATTTAATGCCAACACTTTCATCTGCCAGGTCGATTGAGCTGACATTTGCATACGGATATAGTCTTTGCTAAGATCAGTCATCTCCGACTTCTTGCCAAAACGGTTTTCTACTTGCGCTTTCATCTTACTTTCCAGAAAGTCTATGCAATCTTCACGATTCACTTTTGTAAGCAAGGGGCTTAGAGAATCCGGCATATTCACAAACAACGTTTTGGCCTCTTGTGCCTGAAGAGCAGTCGAAACAAAAAGTCCGACAGCAGAGAAGAATATAGTAATAACAAGTTTATTTATTTTCATATCTATCTTATTTAACCTATGACAAACAGTCTTGTGTAACTGTTTTAACTTTTAGACCCCAAATATAAGAAATTTGGAGTTGTTTTTAAGTAATCATTTATATTTCAACAAGTTAGCCTATACAATTTTAAATCTTTGTAAATCATTAGTAAAACAGAGACTAAAAAAGCATCAATATTGAATGATTTTCTATGCAAATATAGTGAATACTTTATAGAATAGAAACAAAGTTGGATATAATCAAAAAAGGCAGCTTATCCGGCTGCCTTCTCTATCTTCTCCCTAAACAATCTCAATTGGTCTACAGTCGGATAAAACGTAGGATTCTCCCAGTTCCTCGAAATCACCGCTATCATCGAATCAAGGTACTTTCCGCAATCGAGAATCTTTGCGCATTTGTTCAGCTGAAATTCCCCGGTCGGGTATCTCTTATTATTGAGCGTTTCTTTAGCCCAGGTTAGTAACTCATTTATTGAGTCGTAGTCGTATTTCTTTTCTTCTGCCATATAATATTAGTTTTCGGCAAAGGTATAAAAAATCCCCGACTACATAGCCAGGGACAAACACAAAGATACAACCTTCGCTATCACAGCGACAGGCACAAGCCAATCCAAAACCTTTTCTAAGCGTTCCACAACATAACCATGAGCAGGCGACAGAAATCGTGATGATACCTGTCGTCCGCTTGCTCTAGCAATATGTCGAGGTTAGTCCTCATAATTCATTGCGGTCATGTACTCCCAAATCTTACCAGCCGGTGCATCTTCATCTGCGAAGTAGAACCGGTAAGCAGCTTTTAGAAGCATTGCTTCGTCCAATACTACGCACATGTCGGCATAAAACGAGTTGAAAGCAACGTATTTGTCCCATGGCGTCGTCCCGGACGGGAACGGCATGGATTTAGTCGCCTCCATGATTTGATCTATACTCCAATGTGCTCCGGTTTTCTTTTCGCCGGATGCGCTGGTGTATCTGATCTTCTCTACGTCAACTTCGGCGAAATGTTTGTCGTAGTGGGGACCATAGAGGGCTTCATGTTGCTCCCTGATAAAGGACATATAAAGTTCCGGATGTTCTTCCCTTACAATACAAAGGATTTCATCCACACTCTCCACGCTTTTCCACATGGCCTTATCGGAGGTTACACCGTCCGCCTTGGCTTTCTTCATCATATCTATATACTTCATAATTCTATTTTTTTAGTATTAATGTTCTTTTCCTTCTTTACGGACTTTCCCGGTGATAACCTTAGCACCGGTACGGGTTCGTTAAGCGGGAAAGGTGGCGGAAATAGTCAGTGGAGTAGCCAGGCTTACGCCATAGGCACGATTGCAGCATTTTACATTTTCCGGTGTCACCTGTGTAACAAGCGGAGTCAAAGAGATGGTAGGGACAGCACCGGCAGCACCAATGAATGCAACCTTGAACTGTTCAACCCATTGTTTGGTAACAGAACGGCAGGAACCTTTCGGAGTGTAGGCTACAAGAACGGCAGCGTTTATTGTCACGATAGTTTGAGTATTTACCGTCTGTTGCTCTGCAACGGTAAAATTAACAATGCCGGTAGGCTGTACACCATTGTCAGCGCAAAACGCCTGGCATAAGTTTTCCACTACGTTAGTCAGATATTGCTGGCTGGTAGCAGCGATTGCAATTGGAGTTAATTGAATCATAATAATAAAGATTTATATGTTATTTTTCGTCCGCATCTTCACCTTGCGGAGTAGGTTCTTCTGTCAACACGCTATAAGATGAAGTTGCCTCTTTAATAGGAAGATTGTATTTGAGAAGGGTTTTCAACTCTTCCAAGTCCTCCGGCTCAAATTCAACCTTTCCTTCAAATAGGGACAAACCTCCGTTTTTTATAGCATCATCCACCACGTTATGGGCAAGTTGCGGGATGGAGTCATCCGGGATACCGCTTATATATTTGGCGAGAAAAGGTTCTACGAGAGAGGACGAAACACCATCAAGAACAGGAGATATCTCCTTTGCCATGCTCCACATCGGGCTTACCCATCCGGTAGATTTTATCTTCGATTCGATGCTGGAAAGAAAAGGCAACCGGCTCAAATTATTACCTAGCAACTCCTGGATAGCGGGCTGCGCCCATTTATTGAGCACAGCCGCCAGTTTTTGTGCGTTGGAATACATAACGCTTACCCGTTACAGCAACATCCGGTATCACACACCTTTCTTTGAGGAACAACAAGCTCACTCAACGCAGCCAGTTCTGCAATCTGTTGTTTCATACAGCTAATCGTAGCGGTATTTACACCATTGTAAACTGCCTGATTCATGTTGATTCCATTTTGCTCATCCTTGTTTCTGTTTATGATAGTCAGAAGACGATCATAAACATCAGCAAGTTTCTGATCCGTGTAGGTGTTAGACTTAAGCAACGCAATTTCAGAATCTTTCGCTGCAAGCTTATCCATCATACCGGCTTCATAGCGGCTGACAGGTCTGTCTTCCGAAGTAATTACTTCTACCGGGCCTGCGTAACCTGCATTACGTCCGTTTCCGCAACCACCAAAGAGACTTCCTGCATTAAGCCCAAGGAAAGACGCAATACCAGCGGAAGCACCCACTGTGTTATAATTACCTTGTCCCTGTCCGGTGACGCTGTATTCCTCACCACTCATTCCTTTAATTTTCATAACTTATAAGTATTTATACACGGTCAACGTTAACCGTGTAACAAAGGACAGGAAAAGTGCGTTGCTCCTAAACTATTCCGTTGCTACATCGTTGCTAATATGTTGCAAGTTCGTTGCTACGCTCCATTTCTTGATCTTGTATTGGAAGTTGTTCCGGATCTTGTTTACTGACTGACGGGTTAATTTCGTAACGGAAGATATTTGGGTATCGGTGAGCTTTTGTGCTAGTAAATGTATGAGGATATATCTTGCATCCACAGCTTCCTCGGAGTTGCTATGGATCATATCGATCTCCTCTACTCCCGTCTCTTTTGACACGGCTACGACCAGCTCTTTATATAAATCTATATTTTTCATGTTGTCAAACATATATAGTTGAAAAACAAAACATCGCAAAATCTGTTGATAAAGCTACGAAAGCCCCTTAACAGTCCCTGCGATGTTAGCCCGTGTATGATTTGGTCGTCGAAACGGGTGTGGGGCTTTCTTCTATCCCGCCCCTGGATTATTTGTTAACGATTACCGGCCTTCTACTTTACCGGATAAACTTAGTGCTTAGTATTAATTAATGTATCATTTTATCCTCCTTTCTTTATGAACCTTTTTCCATTGGAAATTGTTATATAGGCGAAACTTAAACTTTTCATACCGGAAACGGTCTGTGAAGATAGTGCCGGTATTACCATATAAATAAGTTATAACTAACCCCAGCTCCTACGTACCAACCACCCGGATAACTATATCCTGCTTGTAAACCTAATCCCCAGCGTTTCTTCTTCTGTAAAGGCGGGAAAGTAATAATTTTATTATCCCTGTATATTTCCATAGAATCAAGGTTGGGATTATACCCACTGACTACCGCCCGGTAATCATCGGTCTTATACTCCTTACTTGTAATCGGTATTAGTACCGGAATCGAATCGCCTTCTACGGTTCTATCGGTGGTAGTATCTATCAGGATCGGTAAATATACCGTATCGGTACGTTTTAGAGCTTCCTTTACCGGTTTGGGTATTGTGTCTCTTATTGTGTCTCGGATACGTACAGTATCTCCCTTAATGTACACCATTGACGGATCGTGCGGATTACACTGCATCCACACGATCACGCCAATCAACAGGCAGACTAGCATCCAAGGAAGGGTTTTCATAGAATACTATCACTTGAAGACCACTCCGAACTTGCCAGCAAAGTATTCAATTCTTCGCCTTCGTAGACAGGATAAGGATAAGACACAATCGGTGTCTCTCCATCCTCTGAAAGAGTCATAATCATTTTACTTGCAAATATTTCAGCATAATGTTCGGCTTTCATCAAAGCCTTTTTACCATTCAAGCTTATACGAGGCACTAAATTTCTTTTATCCAGCTCCTCTTGTGGAACTTCCTCCAAATCGGAATATGGAAAAACGATGTACTGTAACGTTGACATAAGTTATTTTATAAATGTTATTTTGTTAATAATCTCGTTCAAATTCGCTGTGGGGAATGTAATGTATTTCATAAACAATTATATATTTAACAATAAAGCTTTATCGTATGATAAACCTAAAACAACAGCTCCTTCATAAGAAGCACTTTTTATTAATATTCCATTTTCTGCACCGATTTTATAATATGATCCAGGAGAAAAGCTTGTCGAACTTATCAGAATACCCCCTAGAGATTTATTATATTCGTATGTTTTACAAGAAAAAACGCCTTTATATGCTACTCTTCCAAATTCCCCCTTCGGAGTATCATCTATCAAGACACCTACAACTTTATCACCATCTTTAGCTTTTTTAAATGTATTTCCAATGATTGATACTATCATACCTCCGTCAGCATAATCACCATCATTTCTTATAAATTTAACGCAGTCAAACTGTGGATAATAATATTCTCCCGAATATACCATATCACAAATTAAACCGTATGCAGACAATTGTTCATTTATGAGAGACAATATAGAATCATTAGAATTTTCTGTTAAATCTGTATCGAAAATTACTTCTATGGGACTATCATTTAGAATTATCTTTAATGATTTAGAATTCAATGAACAATCTCCCAAAATCTTACCCATTCCTGTTATTCCAACATCACGAGTTCCAATCAAATAGCCATGATAGGAATATAAGTCATCCTTATAAATATAGCCATTTAGATAATATCCTCCAAAATCTGTAATTGTCGGATTATCACGAACAATAATATCAGAAATTAAATCATAAGCTGTAGAAGTTGTATCTAGTCTTATTTGAGAAGAATTCCCTGTAGAACATTTTACCCGAAGAACCTTACTTTGTGCATTTTGAGATGAATATACCGCTAATGGCCTTCCGCTATATTTAACATCAGGAAATGAGAAAGGATACATATAATCTCCATACGGCAAGACTGAATATTCCATATTAAGATCTTGCAACACATTACAATGATTGAAAATAATAGAATCAGATACATTATAATAAGTATCATATTTAACAAATCGAAATCCATAGGGATTTGAAAAAATACAATTTTCAAAAACAATTGTTGCCGGATTTATAATTTTGAGATATTGTCTTGGATACCCACCGTGAAGCCCAAAAAGCACCGTATTAGTTCTATTTCCTAGAGCTACAATTTTGCATTGAAAAAAATTACTAATCACATTAGCCCTGTATCCACAGCCAATGACAGTGTCTCCATTTAAAGAATGCCCCTGATTTAATCCTGTATATTCAAATGAAAAATTGCAATTCTCAAACTGTACAAACGAATCTGTGTTTTCAGAAAAATTTTCCATGTGCAAACAGTATCTAGTATTTTTCCCTATAAATGCGATATTCTTGCACTCAAAATATTCTGCATTATTAAAAATAACATGATAATTAGCACCATAATATTTACCATTTCCATTAGACCAGTCTGGGAATTGAGTATTTTCATCAAAATAGACTTCTATAGAAGTGTCTTTATTATTTCCACCGTCTAAAGTCACATAGTCTTTACCATATACATTAGTTATCCATGAGTTTTCTGAATCTTTCTCATTTATAAATTTTGTATGATATGTAGTATCAGTAAATATAAAATGACCCTCAATATCAAGAATATATCTGTTGTAGTACGAATTGTCAGTTATGGAATCCAATGCCTCTTTTATGGCATTCAGTCCTGTAAAATCAGCTTTTGCATTATCCTTCCTATTAATCTTTATATGAGTATAAGTTATCTGATTGGAAAGCTTTTGCAGAGAATTTTTATACATAGTTTTGGTAACAACATTACCTGTTAATGAAGCAGAGCTAATACCTATCGACGTAACTCCCTCTGGAACTATATAAGAACCTTGGTTTATATACCCACTCCCATTTTGCTGATCTTGGATAGAATCGTCTTTAGAATAAGTAGAATTTTTAAATGCTGCAATCACAGCCGCAAAAGTTGAATTTGAACTTTTTAGAGAATAATTTATTATATCTCCTGCCTTAACATCTATTAATTCAGAGTGATATTGATATTCACTATTTACAATTCCCGTAGTATATAGATAATATCCAGGAGATAAAGTCTTATTTGTTAAAATATCTTCCTGATATTCAATATCTTCAAACACTCCTAACTCATTTATTTTATCAGATAAAATATTATTATTTTCATCAATTGCAGTAGCTAAAGTACCCCACGACTGTTCTTTATCTTTTGCTATATCAAATATCTTTTCCATAATATCATTCGTTTTTAATTAATGTTTCATTTGAAATTAAAGTTGAGTTGCTTAACATTGTCAAGTAACTGGAGATAACAAGGTTTATCTTTTGAGGGGATTTGACTATCTTTCCCGTAATCTCGTAAACGCCATTGTCACCGGATATGGATATATCACTGATAGCATTGCACGATACCTCCATTAGTTTATCAGAAGTATTTAGCAACGTTACAGTGATGGTAACCATGCTATCTACAGAGATATATTCTCCGGGATTAACAGAATAGGAAATTGAAGAATAAGGTAGATTACTCTTCACTATCGGTCTGAACTCCACCATATCCGGATACAGCGTACCCAGCTTGTGCTTCTTTAGCTGACGCTCTATCAAGAACTTGGACATACTATAAGGGAAGGACATGAGAGAGTAGATAGCTCCGTTGAAGAAACGAGAATCATTATCTCTAACTACTCCTAACCATAAGGAATCACCATCTACGCCTGAACCGATAGTCATATCAAACCCCTGCATCTTATACTTGGATTGATAATAAATCTTTTTGCTTAAATCGTTAAAGATTGCACTATTAGCATTTCCAAATGTATACGCATTCATGTGTTCTCCAGTACTACCGATTAAATTCATAAGGAATGCTCCTTGCCCTACTGTGTAAGACTTAGATAAAATAGCCGGAGTTCCTTTGTCTTCAATATATCCTATTTTCAATCTTTCATAATCAGCAACAACAGTATAATCTTTGTAAATCGGCATCCCTGTCACCTTACCAAAGTCATTTACTCCGTCAAGGCGGAGAGCGCCATCATCGTCGATACCGCTTTCTTTATTCCAAGCAATATTGTTCAACTGTATATCCCTACCATTACCTGAAAAGTCAATCAGCTTATCGCCAAACTCTGCGTGGTTCTCGTTGGTGATTCCCTGCTTGATGGTATTACACAGTATATCAGGGTTAAGAGTTCTATCCAAGTTGAAGTAGGCGATTACTTGGTTGATTTGGTCGGTGGTCAGCACCTTGTTGGCGATGATTGTCCAGTACCAAGCGACTTGACTTGCTTCGGTTAATTCACTAATTCTTCCTACAACACTGAATTTAGCATCAAATATTGTTTGTAAACTATTAGTTGACTTAACATAATAATCTGCTTCATCTCCTAATATGTTTTTTATATCAGATTTAGTATTATTAATTAATGACGCACTATAACCGTATATCCCAGTTTTACCGTAATTATAAACATCGCTTCTAACGTGTTCTCTGGAATTACTATTTTCTATATAATTAGTAGTTGCTATGGTATATGTAGAATTTAAATCTATCTGATGAATCATACTAACAACAGTAACCTCATCAGTAATCCCCATCTCCTGTACGGTCTTGGTGGAAGTAATCAGGTCGTTGATTCCGTCGGTGACGAAAGCGCCTTCAAAAGAGGGGATTTGCTCTATTCTTATATTATTCCAATCATAACTACTTTCTACTGTAAATCCTACACTAGCACGATTATTATTAATCTTAGATTCTGGTAAATGATAAATACCATCTTTTGGTATAGTATATACAATAGGCAAATTAGCTGTTTCATCTGAAATATAAAAGTATAAGATTTTTCCTCCTTTTGGAATACCTGAAACTTTTATATTCATTTCATTTATCTTACTTTCACTAGAGTGCTTATATATAAACCAAGTAGAATTAAAATTTCCATTAGTAGTAATTACGTTATCAGTAACTTTTATATTTGGATATATTCTCCAACTAGTAAAATCTTCTTTATACTCCCCAAACCCGCTATTCAATTTGAATGCTGCGTTGCTAATCACAAACGGATTGTCAGGGTCCACCAAGTTCTTGACAACAGCCCTGTCCGGATCGTCGTTGTTCTTACCGTAGCAGATGCAGACGGCTTTCAGGGATGCTAAGACTTCCGGGTCGATGTAGGGACGGTCGGACGAAGCACGAGAAGGCTTACCAATTCGGTTCAATCCGATCCGGTTAAGCCCTATTGTGTTTAATGAGACTCTATTAAGCATCATTCAGCCTCCGTTAGGATTCCACTTGTTATTTCTGTATAGCTTTCGATACGAATTACCTTCGGATAAACCAAGGCGTCAAAATCGTAATCAAACACTTTGCCGGAATCACTTTGGATATATCCCGGAAGAAATACAGGGTCAAAACCTCGGCTTTCGGCTGTCCGTTCATCCATTGATTCAGTTTTGCTACCGGTCTTCTGATATATTCTGATTTCTGATCCAGAAACACGGTCTAAATGAATATTGAAATTGCTGTTAACAACGACTTCTGACGCATAAAGACTCTGATTCGTTATTTGGGTAAATTGTAAATCTGCCATGATTGTTCCTCCTATTGATTATAATTTTAAAACCTGTTTTTTCACGTTGCAGCTATCATAGCTAACATGAACCCATGAGAAGTTCTTCTCATCTATCAGCTGTGTAAAAGGCAGTCCAAGCTCCTGTACGAGATTGAATAGCCTTTTGTTTTCCGATTTTGTATTCGGAGTGCCAACTATATCGGCCGCCATTCCTTTCATGTGTTCGCTGGTCTTACTTCCTCTTACAGCCTTGTTTAATGCTTCGCAACGGTATCCGCTCGTTACAGTAATAGGTTTGCCATAGGCTTCCCGGAGAGGATCAAGAACATTGTCTATTAATCCATTTACATTGCATATCAATGCTTTCGGCAGGCGGTTGTCGATACCACGCCTATCTGCCGTTTCGCTCTTTACCATTTCGGCCACTGTGAAATACTTTCCCATATATCTTTCCTCCTATAATATCAATGTTAATACTCCCAACGCCAGACCTACGCAATCACAGATGATGTCTTTAATTGAGAACTCTGTTTTCTTGCAGTACTTGTCGTACACTTCCTTTAGGACGAAGATCACGACGGTTATAATGATTGCTAACCACAGTGGCGTATATTTCGATAGCCATATTACCAGGTTCTGGCAGACTATAATGTGAGCCATGCCGTCTATGCCGATCTTGGATAGAAGCTTGCTGGCTAAGGCGCTGATTTTATTTATCATACTACTAGTTTTAAATCTTTCAAAGTTTCATTAATCCTATGAATGCCTGCATCGTAATACTCTTTATCAATTTCAAAACCAATAAACTTTCGATTGGTATTGATACAAGCCACAGCAGTAGAACAACTTCCAGAGAACGGATCTAATACGACATCACCTAGTTGCGTGACTAATGCTAATAGCCGTTCAATCAACCTAACCGGCTTCTGGGTAGGGTGTATTGCGGAGTAATGATCTCGTGCACATTTTATAATCGACTTTTCATTTAATCCAAATTCCATTGATTGCATAACATTGCAACATCTATCACCAGTTTTACGTTTATCCGAGTTTATTCCAAATTTTGTAAACGTTTCGCAGTCTGTTCTATCTACCCTAATAATTGTTTTCTCATTCATGCCTTGTTCAAACATACGCATGACAGATACACATCTATCTTCCTTAGTAATATCAGATGATATTGATATGTTGTTTGCTTCCCAGCTATCAGAAGTATCCCGACAGTTGTTCTCTAAAAATTTTTTAACAGATTCCATTGATTTAGATTGAGTAAATACCGAACGCAACCTCTTGATGTCCTGTATTACACTTGCTATGTCGTACTGTTTCATCTCAAGATACGGAACTTTGCATTTATTAATAGTAGCTTTAGGCATTGAATTAATAGATATGGTTTCATGTACCCTAGATAATCGCATTAATGGTGAAGTGCAATAACCTTTATCCCAGATAATTTCCTCTTTAAATTTAAGTCCTAAATCTGATAGAATGGTATTCCAGCGATAAAATGACGTACCGCGACCGAACAGAACGATAAATCCCGTAGGCTTTAACACCCGTTTAAATTCTGTGAATAAAGCGTGCTCATCAAACGGACGATCTAATTTCTGCCCCTTCAAATAGAGATAGGGTGGGTCGGTTAAAATGCAGTCTATACTTGCATCAGGAATGCGTTTTATACCCTCAAGACAATCCTCGTTATATATTTTATTTATTTGATTCATGTATTTCCTCTTTTTCGATTATATCCTTCACATCTTCCTTATCAACCTTAAACACCTTCTTACCAAACACACCCAAAGCCCCGATAAGATTGATGTTAATCCCCTTTGGCTTCAGTATATTCCCAACTATCGAGCATCCCTCTATGAAGCATACCAATAAGCAGGAATACACATCTATAGGATATTCATTGTGGCTTGCTACGCTAATCATGCAGACCATGCAGACGAAAGCAAAGTAAGTGACCATCTTTCCCATAGTGGCACGGATCGCACGTGAGAATCTTACCTTTTCACCCATTAGTATACTTTTCCTTACTCCGAATAGGAGATCACAGAGGATTACAGCACATGAGACAATCAGCCATGGAATCATATTTTGCAATGATTCGGCAACAAATGCAGTGGCTATTGCGGCAAATCCTCCGGTTGTGGTATGTACTATTGCTTCTTTCATAAGATACAAGTTAGATAAACGGTTAACAACGAAACTACCTCTATCCAGAACATAGGCTTTCTCTTTATGAAGTCAGAGATGAAATTGCCGGTCCAGTGCTCACTCATGGAGATAACCATGTAAGCGATGAATCCAGCCCATAGTAAAAGCCAATACCAAGAATTGCAACCTACCCATATCTGGGAGAAGATCAAAGACATGGCAGCGCCGATACAGTGAGGAACTTTTTGTTCTGTTCGAAAATTAGGAGATACCCCCAATACAATCATCCCGACAACCGAAAGGAATACAAGAAACTGGCTGTTTTCCGTACTTGCTTCAAATGCTGCCGGAAGAAGCAATGCACCGGAGCCGATCATGCACAAACCGAACCAAAACTTATGCGTCAGGGCATAGTAGGTGTCACTGATAGAGTAAGGAATTTCCTCCATCTTTTTAATCATTGCAAAGACGTAGCCGGCAATGAGGATGAACGACATTAATACTAGTAGAATCATAGCTTTATCTGTTTATAGTTTATAATACAAAATTGAGTTTCTCCGGATAACCGGTTTTATAATTATAGTAATTAACCTCTTCTTTGCTAAGCAAATTTTTCACGGCTGCAATATGAGCCTGTGTAGTATTGTAGCAATCAAGAGCGTATAATTCTAATTGGTCAAGCATATTTAAAGCGTCATTTACGGGAATTACATACTTCTCCGCATTGTACCACAAAGTAGTATATACCCGGCCCGCTTCTTTTTCTATGTTTATTGAGTTGACTAATCCTACACGGGTGTCTTTATCCAGCCATATTTGTTTTCCGTCCAGCGTCAAGGAGTTTACAGCATCCGACTTGTCGTAAGCGTTGATCTCTGCGATCTTTATCTCTTTCAATTCATCAATGGTGTACTCATGCTCAACCAATACCGGGTAACCGCTTTCGTTCTCCTTGATTTCTTTTCCGGATGATTGACCGTCAAGCAATTCCTGCCAGTACTCCACCGATATTTCTACTGCTCCTTCTTGTGGTTTATCATAGAAACCATTTTTCCAATATATTTTTCCCATAATATTACCTCCTTATTTCCATCTACCAATTGCAAACCATGTAAAATTCCAGCTAGTCCAAACAATAGCCGGAGTTGAATTTATTCCACGGGTGAGAACTCTACAATATGATGTATATTTACCATTAAGGTCATACCCCGGAGCATATATAAAAGATTCACCTGTATTATTTATTGCTCCAGTGAAATAAATGTTATAATCAGTATTATAGAAACTGGTAGGAAAATACAGATTAATTGCCCCCCCGGTTGCTCCGACTCTTGTCCCCCACTGTATCAAAAGCCCATTATTGAACTTGGCATAACCGTTTGCTCCCAAAGAAACCTCTATAGCGTTGGAAAGGTCGGCTTTAGCATATTGAGACAGATCAATATCTTTTAATTTAGACTTCTCATCGTCAGTCATAAACTTTTTATTGTATTCTTCTGTAATGTCTCCAGCAACATGCGTATGTTCGATTAAAGCAAACAGATCATTACCAACAGGAAATACATTCCATGTTGAAGACGGAATAGAAGGTTCACATCTAAAAATACACAAATGACGGTTTTGACCAAACGCTAAAAAAGAGCATTCAGTATTATCATCTGCTATTTGAATATTTAATGCTCCTAAATTATAAAAAGCACCTTTTTCATCTATAACGTATACGATCTTTCCTACTTTCCAAGCATTAGTAATTGCGGCTATTTCTATTAACTGATCGTTAGTGACAATAGATCCGTCTTCTATTTCTCCAAAAGATAAAGAAGACTTATATACAGATAATTCTTCCATCAATTTTCCCTGATCCTGCCAATCTCCGTCGTAATAAGCATAATAACTATATGGCTTTTCTCCTACAGCGTACAAACCCTTTTGTGTAGGACCATCAGGAAAAGCCAATTTTAATTCTTCTAAAGTGTTATAATGCCCCAAAATCTCAAAAGATTGATTCCCGAAAGATTTAACCATATCAACCATCAGACCGCCAACACGCAACGCCGTATTCGCTCCGTCCTCTTTTTCATCTCTGATTTGCTTTGCCCTATCTAATAATCCTTCTGCTTCCATATCATTCTCCAATTATTCGATAAACCGTTCTATTTGCCTTCAATTTCCCTCCACCATTATATAGAGGGAAGTCATTTTTGCAATCATTCAAATACTGTACACACTCTTTTAAATATCTGTCCGCAATACTGAATGTATCATTGTAAGCCATAACTTTCTCTTTTATGTCCGGACGGGATGAATATTCAGATTCTTTATTTACAAATCCAAAACGAGTAACATTGCCATCTCCATTTTTTACGATACGGGCATAAGTATAATAAGCAAGTGCTGTTTTAAGACCAACAAAGGACTGTCTGACGCCGCACTCGCTATCATATTCCCCACCATTAAGAAGAATATTATATTTTTCAGGATGTTCCTTTACTTCAAGAAATAATGCATCTCCTAATGCACTCTTGATGTCAATATTTTCAGATTCACGAATATATGTCTCAATTTTAGAATCATCCAAATGAATAGACATATCACGGGAAAGTTTAGATACCTCCTCTGCTGTTATTAGATACTGCTGCATTTCTCACATATTTAAGAGGTTCAACACTGTAATCATTTGAAGGATTAGCCACTTCATACCAACCGTCAAAAATCTTTTGAAAAGCCCGTTCAATCATGCGTTGTTGTTTAGAAACAATAGAATTATAGTATTCAAAAGCATCTTCCAAAATATCACCAGAAAAACCGACTTTACCAATACGGATGCAGTACCAAGGTTCTTGACCATACGCAGAATATATTCTTTCTACTACACTCGCATCCGTAACGGAAAACTCTTTATCGTAATTCTTTGATGACAGATCGACAAACTCCGGTTTTTCTTCATCAGAGCTAATTTCAACTTCAAGCATCTTTAATGAGTTAGTGTCTCCCTGTAACTTTCCTAGCATATCAGAAAAACCGTCATTATCATTTAAACCTGATGAATCCTCTCCGGCAATACTTTGTCCTTTTTTGGTTATAACAATACCGGCTGATAGAAAATTACAACGAACATTTCTAAACTTCACGTTAGCTAAGCCTTCGTCTGTACTCATTTCTGTTACAACTCTATCGGCACGTGAACGAGGGTAAACATTTTTTCCGCCTCCGGACAACCATAGAATCTGTCCTTTATAATACTCAATACCGCCAGCAGCTTCTATTTGAGCTAAAACCACCTCTTTTCGAGGATTGAACACATCTATAAAATCAATATTTTCTTTTTTTACTTGAAGAGGTTTACCGGCACGTGTCTTTTTGCCGCTCCAATCCGGATGAACTGCTATCTTTGCAACATACCCGTTAGAATCTTCTTCCAAAAGCCTGCAATTTTCAAAAGGGACATAATTCAATTCACATATTTCTCCAAATATGTTATAATTAACATGTAATGACATTCCGTCAAAATCTCCTACGTCAGGGCATACAAGAGCGTGAATATCATCTACGGTATCTCCTTTTCTATTTACGACATATTCAGAAAAACGAATGTCTTTAAATCCGTTACCTTCGATAAAATTGGCATATCGCTCTGCACATTCGCTTCCGGTAGAGCTTGCAGCAATGATATTGCGGAGAGTTTGAGGGTAAAGGTTGTCATCTCCAAACCCTTGTATTCCAAACTGACGCAAGTAAGATACATCTACTCGGTTACTGCTTTTCTTTTTAAGGTCCTTTACCCTCATAATGGATTATTTTTCTTCTGTTTTCTCTGACTTTTCAATATTCTCCTCTTTCTTTTCCTGCTGTTTATCCAGCTTTTCAGCGTCTTTTCTTTTTGCAATTATGTCTTTCGCCTTTGAAAGATGATTGTTCAATTGTTTTTCGGTGATTTTTCGTCCACCAAGCTCATAATTTGTAAGTTCGGCCAGCAATGAATCTTCTGAAACTCCACTATCAAATGCTTCAACAATAATTGCTATAAGTTCATCGCTAATAGATTCTCGTTTCAGTACACGTTTTCTTACTTTATTCTCCCAATCTGCAGGATAGCCTGCAAAAAACATGATACCTTTTGGATTATCCGACAAATAGTTTTCTGCAAATTCATCGGTAATGTTCTCATTGGTATACATTTCCCCACTTCCAAACTCTTTTTGTAGGACAACACCATTTTTCAATATGTAATTTGATTTTTCCTTCATTTTACCTGTTTTTTTTAGATGTATATACATTTCAATCACAGCATCATGGTAACAGTCATTACAAGATGTTTTAACGAAATTCCTCCCGAAAACGTCTCTGTACATTAATTCAATGTCAAGTTTGTCGGAAGAAGAGAGAACATCACGTTCTCTCAATTCTTCCAACTTACCAACCACTTTTAATAATTCCATGATTTACCCTCCTACAACAGATGTAAGAGCATCTACAGCCGCTTTAGTTGTTTCATAACTTGTTTTATACAAGAATAAAGCGGATTTAGGAACTTTCGTTTCCGTAAGGCTGATAGACCAACCACCATCTGTGTCTTCTGAATACTTATCATTGCTTATTTCTGCAGCTTTTAGGCCTTGATAATAGCCATATACTTGGAATGCAGAATCTCCCGGATTAGTTTCCTTTTGCAAGCCCTTGGATTTATTTTCCAGAACAACGACAAACTCCCCATTTGCTAATCCGTCAATAATATCACCACATACATCAGGGTCATTAGCCAAAACGACCATATTAACGGTGTTAGTAAATGTATTACGATATGTCCCTGTAGCCAACGCTACATTTGTCCCTGTAAAAGGAGTACCGCCATAAACCACAACTTTATATGCTTTCTTGCCGGATTTCATCGCCAACGTTTCAATCACATTCTTTCGAGTTGAATTGAAAGTGGTTGCGGAAAAATCAACATCAGATCGATTAGCAATAACGCCTTCCTGTTCTATTCCCGGAACAATAGGATCATCGCACGACGGTGCGATGTCCTTTTTGATTAAATTGTCACAAACTCCTGACATAAAATCTCCTTTCTTAATAAGCAAGTTGGAACAAATTATCCTCTCCAATCAAACAGCCAAGGCGACCAGCTGAATAAGCCTTGGTTACTCTTTCATCCTGATTGAACCAAATTTCCAAATCAGAAATAATTTGATTTGCGGGAGAACCAACAAACAGCTGCTTTGGAGAACCATAAATCGCACGGTGAGGAAGATTCAGCTTAGTTCCATTGTTCTGGTATTTTTGAATAAAGCGATCCCAAATAGAAACCCTATATACCATAACTCCATTGTACTCTGTTACATCCAAACCTTTAAAGATTTGTTCCCATGTCAGAATCTCTTTGTATTCACGTTTCAAATCTTTGGTAAGGGCATCGCCTAAAGACTTAGTACAATAAATAGCAGCACCTTCCATTGCAGCAATACGAGGATCAGCGTTTTCAAGCAATGAATCAAAGATTCCGATTGCAACATTGGCCGTTTTAATTCCGCTCAACTGTGCTGCAGTAGAAGTTTCGCTGTTGGCTGCAATATTCACTCTTTGACCTGTATTGGCTGCACCGATGGCAAATAATTGTTTCCAGAAACCATTGCACGGTTTGAACAGTTCAACATCTACCCCATCTGTGATTTGTCCTGTTGACACGTTTTGAGCTTCTTTGTCGCCAAACCAAATAAAACGCCAGAACATGCGCTTAATTGCAAGGTCAAGAGCCGGATAAATGATAACATCCATAATCTCCGTGCTTGTCAAATCACCAATATCTGTACCGGTCTTTAGCGCATATTCAGCAATAGTGTTCATGAAGTCCTCATAACACCATTTCAAAGGAACTGACCATTGTCCAATATCCCATGTCTTTTCCGCTGCCTGTACAGTAACATCTTTATAAGTAGGATTACAGGGAGCACCAGCCCAGCCTACATCTTCCATTTCTCCGGTCCATCCAAGTTTTTGCCCGTTCTGTACATTTTGAACAAACGTAAAGAACTGCTCCAAGGATTCATCAACAAAGTTCGTCAACACTAATAGATCACGCAAGCTTTTTACCGCTCCGTTATCCTTCGTCAAGTTTTTTACTGAATCTAAAATATTCATACCTTATACCTTTTTTGAGTATCTCTTTTTATTTTTATCTCTCGCTTCTTCTAACTTTCGTTCCACCAAGCTCACCGGTTTTGTTTCTTCATCTTTCTTTGTCTGTGGAGTATACGACCGACCTGCAGGCACATAAGAACCAGTGGCCTTTTTTAACCAAGCTTCTCCGCCTGCTTTTTCTACAGCCGCAATGATACGAGCATCGGTTTCACTCTTTGCACTTGATTTTAGAGAAGCGTTCTCTGCTTCTAGTTCTGCAATACGGTCTTTCAAGGCTTGTGTATCTTCTTCGTTGGAAGAAGGATCCTTAATCTCCGTAATAACTCCATCAACCACGATAACCGTGCGTCCGTCTTCTAATACAAATTCACCATCAGGAGAAGCCGGATCACCAACCTGAATTTCTCCTTCCTCACGTTCTACAGTCAACTCATCACCGGTTGATGTAGTAATTACCATTCCGACAGCTTCAGGAGTTTCCTTTACTACCCCCAAAGCAACACCAAGCATGTGAAATGCCTGTGCAACTGTCACTTTCTTTTCTTCTTTTGCCATACTTTCAATATTAAGATTACTATTAAGCTCTGGTTTGGATGCAGATGCAGAAGCAGCCGGAACAATAGAAGACACAAATCCCAGCTCAATAGCTTTCTCTGCATCAAACCAGCTATCTGTTGCCATCTGCGCCTCTAATACTTCTCTTGATTGTCCTGTGCGATCTACATAGAGATTAAGCATCTTTTCTTTTTCTGCTTCCAGATCGCTTTTCAATTCTTCCAATTTAGCCAAGGTTATATCCCCAATTCTTGCACCGGACGGGTAATAAGGAGAATGAATCAACAGCTCGGCATGTTGATATGCGCTTCTTCGTTCAAGTGGTGCCGCAAGTAAAATTACTGTAGCCATAGATGCAGCATTTCCTACAACCTTACATGATATTTCCTTTCCAGAAGCACGTAAAGCATCATAAATAGCATAAGCTTCTGTGCAGTCTCCACCACAAGAATGAAGCTCAATATCTATTCTATTATCATCGTTGGGAATCCAGTCTATAAAGCCCTGTATATCAGGGAAAGAAATTGAATCGTTACCTGTTAGCCAATATTTTACCTTATCAGCATCAGCAGCAATGTCTTTGTTGATGTATAATTTAGCCATATATCTGTAATTGTTTGTAACAAAGTTACTAAACCAGATACGGCTATAAGAATGTAGGACTAAAATTGCACTGAAGTAATCGTTTCAGTAAAAAAGAGGGTGAGCAACGCCCACCCTTAAACTATAAATCAACGTTAGAGGAAAGCTTCTCAATAACGTTGTAAACCATCCTTTCCGATATATTATATTGATCGGAAAGATATTGCATTATGTAAGTCTTTTTATGCCCTTCTTTAATCATCAGAGAGTATTCCTTATATAAATCCAGATATTTAATATCGGACACATTCAAGGATTTATCGCACATAGCTTTTAAGGCTAACGCATTCATTGATAATAATTCGTATGCTGTCATAGGCTACCTAAATTTTCAAGTACTTCAACTCGTTTTCCAACTGTGTTTATTTCAGTTACAGATACTACAGGATTAGGCATCATCTGGACTCCTTTTGCAACTGCCCTAGCAAGCATATCCTCTCCCATGGTCTGATTACTTGATGCGGTAATGTTTATCGGAACACCGCCCCCCATTTGGTTAAATGAGGAAAGGATCGGAGCGAATAACTCCGTAGTTCTTGCTGTCATTACCGATTCTCCGTTACTTAGTTGTGCCGGTATACTATCACTCGTTCCGGTACCCGGCCCAGTAACTAAACCACCGGTTGCAAACTTGGCGGACTTTACGGTTTTAATAGCAGTTGCAATATTGGCAAGGATAGTAGCGACAGTTGTTGCAATAGCTGCAATATTACCTGGAAAAGGCACTGATTGCGCCTGCGCAACACCTGCAGCAATTGCCTTTCCTGTATTTACTGCTATTTCACCCAAAGCCAATATCTTAGAGAATTTAGCCAGCCCTTCATTACTTTCTCCTAATTGTTCAGTCAGAGATATAAGCCCTCCAGTAATTTGGGCAACTGCATCATATTTGGCCTGCTCTATAGCAATCTCCTTATCTGTTAATTCTTGCTTTGCATCAATGTATGCATTTTCAGCCTCTAATTTACGCAGATTAAATGCCTCGATACTTTCACCTTCCATTTGTTGGATAGCGTCTAATTCAGCTTTTCTTTGCTCAACTTTAACACGGAGAATTTCTTCTTCATTTCCATGCAATTCTGCTATTTCTGTTTCAAAACGAAGCCTTATTGCCTCCTGCTCTTGTTTAGCAATATTAGCGTTTCGAGTATTAACCAACTCTTCCAACTGCTTATCATATTTTGCACGTATGGCAATTTTCATCTGCTCGGTAAGTTCCGTATTTGAAAGCTCCAACTCTTGCTGCGCCAGAAGTTGATTCATTTTTAATTGATATTCCTGTTCGCTCCCCTCCTTTACAGATTCTAATTGTAAAGAGATAAGTTTTTGGCGGTTTTCAATTTCCTTGGTTATCTGTTCATATGCCAACTTCTGCAGTTCTATTTCACGTTCTTTCTCTTTAGCCTTAATTGTGGTAAGTATGGCGTCTCTAGCTTTAGCAGTAAGATTTTGCTCCTCTTTAAGTTTCTTCTTTAAATCCTCAATCTCACGGGAATATGAGAGATTTATTTGATGACGCTGCTTATCTGCTCCATCTTTGACCAAAGTCAACATAGCATCTTCTGCTTGTCGAATGGCTTCTATCTCTTTATCTTTTTGCTCTTTTACAATACGGGCATATTCTTCTGCTTGTTTTTTTGCTTCTTCAGCCCTAGCTTTATCTTCTGCTGCAATTTCTGATTTTATAGTATTGGTCTGCTCCAATAATTCCATTGTTTTAGCATAGTACTCTTTCTCTGCATTAAATTTGGCAGCTTCCAATTTAGCCAATTTGTCATTCGTTTCGGCATCGTTTTCAGCCCATTCAGAACGTTTCTTCAATAATTCATATTCTCTTGTCGCCAATTCAACATTTCTTTTCGATTGCTCTTCTTCCAATTTATTAGCCTGTTCCACGAATTTCAGTCGTTCCTCTGCTGTGAATTTTTCTTTATCCTTGGCCTGCTGTCTCAACTTAGCAACTTCTAATTGGTCTTTAGCGTTCTGTACTTCATCCTTTCTGGATTGTTGCCTTATGGCAATTTCTTCTTTCGCTAACTCTATAGCCTCTCTATTCGCATCATTATACTGCTTATACAATTTCCCCAATACCGGCAATTTTTCAAGTTGGGTATAAATCCAGTCATTCAGTTTTGCACCAGCTTCTACTACAGATAAGATTGCTCCTGCAACAAACTGAATAACGCTTAGAAGTCCATCCAAAGCCCTTTTTAATGGAGCGATGATAATACTCCATCTATTAGATGCTTCCTCACTTGAATTAATAGCCTTTGCGACCGCCATAACAGCTAGAGCTATAGCAGATAGGATTGCTATAATAGGATTAGCCAACAAAACGAGTAATTGCTTAGAAAAAGCCTTAACTGCTACTGTTCCCGCATTAAATGCTCCTTTCAATCCTCCGGCTCCTTCTTGCATTTGTATTAGTTGCCCTATAAAGGGAACATTGGAAGATACCGCATTTTTGATAGCCTCTTCATAACTTCCAACACTTCTATAAAATCTTTGTGTTTCTTCTTCAGCTCCTTTTATAGAATCTGTAATATTGTTTATACTATTCTTTAATTCTTGACCTTTGGCGGCATTTCTTTCCGCTTCCGAAAGACTATCATACTCGGCTGTGAGGTTAGATAGTTGAGCACGAAGTTGTTTCAGGCTTCCTTCTTGTTCCTGCTCAATCTTTCGGTTATTCTGTATCTCTTTATTGAGTACACGAATAGCCTCTATGTATTCTTGTGATGCAATTTTGGTTTCAGTCAGCTTTATATTATAAGCATCACGACTGATTCTTCCTTTCTTTACATCTTCCGTTAATGTTTTCTCAACCTGCTTTAAAACATCAAGTTGCTTCCGATATTCTGCAATCTTCCGGATCGCATCATCATATCGGACTTTTATCTCTAATACTTTTTCTACTGCATCTTCTGCCATAGTATTACAATTTTAAAAGTTTACACTCGCATATATCGTTTTCTTTGGTCTTTATCTCTATGATAGCCAGATAACAACCATATTGAGCCAAATAAACCGGTATATCCATCTCTAAGTCCCGTAACTCGATACTGTTAAGACGGATATACTCGGTTACTACCTTTGCATTATTGATTAGTCCTTTGTACGTCTGATAGTTATTTGCAATTAAGGTAGTCCATTCTAGCCCCTTGAATATTCCCTTCGTGCCATCAAGCAATAATATCCGGGGATTTGTTTTGTTATACTCCAACTCTCCTTCCTCGTTATAAGAATAAAGAGGAATATAAGCAACGCCTCCTTTTGTACTGCAGGCGGAGAAAGGCAAAGTGATGGCATCACGTTCGTACTCAATCGTGGCATCATCAACCTGGATATTTCCGTCATAGTTTCCCATGACATTATCATCTTCTTTATACCGGAACCAGTTGTTTTGAGCAATGTTATCAAGGGTGTACTGTAAGTTTCTTGGCGTTACGCTATTATAAGCCATTATCACACGATTCGTCCAGTCTACAGCTTTAGATTTGTTTGCAGACAGATTATCAAAGGGAATAAACTTGATCCCGTTCTCGCCATCCGGTAAAGCAAACAAACCAACCATTGAGGCAACGGCTTTGATGAAGTCTATTTGCTTGATGTCCGGAAGATTGGGAACTAAGGGGAATTTCTCACCAAAAGATATTTCATTACGATCATACACCGTTAAAGACAATACGCTACTACTTGCTCCTGTAGCAATGGCTTTTATAGTAAAATGCATAAATTCGTCAGATTCAATAGATACTAGATCGTCAAAATTGAAAAGTAATCTAACGTTAGGAGCCTCAATATATGCAGCATAGTTTTTTCTTTCTATAGTAGATACGCTAGATATATTACCAGAAGAATCAGACTGTGACACTCTCAAATTCAAATACTGGTTATTTACATCCATCCCAGAATTGTATTGAACCAACATTTCAATAGTTCCTTTAACTTTCAATGTGATAGGATATTTGGTATACAATCTATCTCCATAAGGACCACCAACACTTGCATACTGTTGGGTACTATCTCCTATATAGTTTAACTTTAGATAAGAAAAAGTGCTTTCTACTATCACATATCCAACCATTTGCAAAGAAGATGGGAAAGCATCGTTTATCTTTTGTGAATCATTCCTCGTTAGAAGAGGAACAATCATTTTATCTATAAAAGTCTTTTTATCAGAAGGGAAATTAAACGTTACTCCGCTTTCTTCTTGAATCTTTTCTAGGATCCATTTGACAGTAATTACCGGATGATACCACACATTTGAATCACCGGAATTAAATCCGTAATTAATCAAGGGAAATTGCGCAGAATTACTCCCTTTATTGTTCCATACTACCCAATCTGTTCCCTCTTCTGTACCATATTCCAAATCTGTCAATTTCTTATCACTACTTACTACTTCCGCAAAATTAGTTACATTTCCCCAAGACAAAGCAGTTTCGATATATTCAGACACAGATAACAAAACAACATTCGCATCTTTCACAATTATTATTCCATTTCGTAAAACATTCCCTACATGTTTAAGATATGGGAATTTAGTAGTTGAACTGGGAAGATGTGCGCACTCAATCAAAGCCAGATTCTTTGCTGTTTTAGGAAGTTTTATCGTATAACTGTTATTGCTCACAATCTTACTAATATCAGTGAGCAGATTGCTTTTATAGTTCAGGCTAATATCAGTATCTCCAACATCAACCTTATCACCGTTAATATATAATTCGTCTCTTGTCATAGCATCTGTGTAATAGTTTCCGGCATAGTTATTTGAATTTCAAAGTCTTGAAGGTCTGCTCCATTATCTGTGAATGAGCCAGCTACAATATTAACCGGTATCCAGTTTTCATCAATATACATATCGACAATAGGAGAAGAATGGATAGAAGATAACATATTGAATGTTTCTCGTTCTACGAGCGTAGCACAAGCCTTTCGTGTCGTTTGATATGTTTTGCCTTGATAACGGCTCATTCCATTGTAAACGTATTTTATATTGCTATAATCAACGTTTAATTGCTCCCCTTCATTGGAAGACTGTCCGGTCAAATCCCCCTCTTGGAAAAGCCAATACTGAAGGAATCCGTGACGATCCAACCAACGTAGATGTATTCCCTTAGTGCAATCATTAAATAGAACCTTGATAAGAACAGCATCATCAGGAAGAGGTTTAAACGTCCGATCGAAAGTATATTGAAATGTGCTGGGAGCCTCTGGGGTATTAAGTATCTTAATCATGCCGAACTCCTTTGCATCCTTAAATAATTCGGAGAAATCTTTGTGTAATAACCCTGTTTTTTCAACTTCAACAGAGGTATATTCTTCCGCATCATATCTTACATTTATTTCTCCATTGCTGTAAATGGAAATAGTAGAAGGGAAGTTTCTAAACATAGTAACCGTCCTTGAAGGGTTAAATACCTCTCCTATATTCATAGCTCCCCAAATCACATTTATATAAAATTCAAATGTCGGACCATCAATATCAATTTGAATATGAATGCTTTTTGAGTTAGGTATAGTTGTGTAATCAAATCTAAGTAGCGATCTTAGATATTCTGAAATGTCGATAGATACTTTGCCTGATATAGGCTCCCTCATGTCTGAATAGTCTCCAACATAAAATATAACAGAACCGGTCAAATTATCTATCGTTATAATTTGCGGATTAAAAGCAAAACAAGTTTCGTCCGGATATGTTATCGTATGTCCATTAAACTCCTCTGTTCTCATTGCTATTTAAATTTATATGTTTAATATCTCTTTCGAATATGCCGAAAACTTTCTCCATGACAGACTGAATTGTGCGTTCAATTTCTTTTGAGTAAATATCATCTCTACCTCCGTCTCTATAAAGTTGCGTGCCCTCTCTTGCAATCTTTCTCGCAATGAAATAAGCGAAAGTTTTAGGTTTCTCTACCCTTATCCCTTTAGCCTCTATCCAGTCAAGGATTATTTTATAGAATCCTTTAGGAACTCTTCCCGGCCTTCTTCCGGTTTCTAAGGTCCCAAAAGCTTTCCTTCCCCAAAGAATACCGCTGTTTTCTGTTATTTCAACCCGTAAGCTTGCAATAGTTTTTCCGCTAGCTTTTTGCCTCGCTCTTATATGATTGTCGATTATCCTTTGGCGGAGATCGGTTAACTCATATTTTATAATTCCTAATGCTTCATCCTTCCCTGCCATAAAGAGAATCCCTTATCTTTTTAAATATTTCACCTATAGCCTTACCGTAACAAAGCAAAAGCCCTTGTCTTTCCTTCAACTGCAGTTCTATTGCAACAATAGCCACATTAGAATCCAACCCTTCATAGGTAGTAGAATAGTAAATATCTCCTTCTATGTACTCAAATAATCCACTTTCATTCAAACGAAGTATAAACTCTTTAGCATAGCTTTTGCAAAGTTCTATTTTCTGATCTGCTTCTGTTCCGTCGAAATCAAAATCTATCTTATCCATGAAAGCAATCAAGCAATTTGGGTAATCTTTTAATTGATTTTTGTTCAGGTTAAAGCGTCCGGAAACAGGAAGTACATTTACCACTGCTGGAAAAGGAAGCTTATCCAACCTCAAATTGGCAGTTTGCCAATTATCAAAGACATAGGTCAATCCCTCCATCTTATCAACTACGCTTTTTATCTTTTGCTCTACTGTTGTCATTATAATATCATTTTGTTATACTTGTCCGGTGAACAATTTTCATTTTCTTTCAAAAAACGTATCACTTTGACAGTTTATTATTTCTTGCATATACATCCTGTAATCTCCTCTGAAACTTTGCTTTTTCAGAATCAATATCCAAACATTTGTAGATACGAACCCATGGCACCTTTTCAACATCTTCATGATTAGAAATACCCATTCTTAATGCGTAATGGTCTATCATTCCAAACATTCCAAATGATAGTTTTTCAATTCCCGCCTGTTTTTCTTCTTTTGTCGGTTTTACGCTTGTGGAAGAAAATAGTTTATTTATCCGGTCTACCTCCGTTATCACCCACATGGAAAATCCCAATATGGTTTCCGCTTTTGCAGATAATATTTCCTTTTCTTCCATACAAAGAAGCGTCTTACAAGGAATCAACGCAACATCTTTAGAATCTCCCATAGATTGAAGCATTATCAGCTGTCCCATGGTTATATCATTCAAATCGGAAGGAGTGCGCTTATTCCCGATAAATTCCGGCTTCGGAAGTTCCTCTATCTGCTTTCTCAATTCTTCCTGATCCCGGCAAACATCGCTCTTTATTAAAAATTCTTTTACTGTCATATCTGTCCTAATTTTGCTTTTGGTCTTTGTGGTATAGGTTTAATTCGAAAAAACATTGCCATTATCAACATATCCAAATAATCAGGAGAACGACCTAATATCTCCTTCATTTTATCTTTGCTGATAATACCCTTCTTTCTAGTATCAGCGTCTATATGATCCTGTTTTAATACGCCTAATTCTTCCGTTATATGCTCTTTTTGATGTTCGGAACACACAACCCTTAAACTCCGAGAATTAATCAATTCTGCAAGCTTAAAAGCGCATTCTGATTTAAGATTATCATATTCTGGGTTTATTGGCCTACTACCTCCGTGAAACTCTTTGATTCCTGTCAAGTAACTTTCTAGGTAGGCTCCTAATCCGTCAGAGTCTACAATCGTCATACTACGAGGAATTTTGCACTCTATCATCATATTTTTTAGATCGGTCTCAATCATCTTTCCTGGACTGAAATCTTTATCTATTCGGATAGTACAAACATTTCCGATCCAATGCCCGGCCACAAATCTATCACGCCCCTTCATTGCAAGGTCAGCAGAAGCGGAAGAGATGCCGACGGCTTTAACATGGTCGTTTACAAATAAGTCGCATATAGCATCGTATTCGCATAGTACGGCTGGATCACTATCATATTCCCAGTTTCCATAAAGCAAACGCTCTTTTGTTACTTTGTCTTTTGTGTTCCGTAAAGATTCAAGATAATCATCTGTTGCGTATGGATTATCCTGAACTAATGCGGGGATGAAAGCATAAGGAGAATATAATTTTTCTTCTTTCCATGGTTTATAAAAGTCTCTATAAAGCCAATTCTTTTTAGGATTACATGTTATTAATATTTTCCCCTGTATATTATAAACATCATTTAAATGTCTCCCTATGCGAGTTTTAAGGACTTCAAAAGCGAGGTAATGAACTTGCCCAGCCTCTTCTATCCAACCTCCAGTAAACTCTTTAGATCCTAATCTTTCGTACATTGGATCTTTAACCGGATAATATGTCAGATCAAGGAAGATTATTTCTGAACCATTATAAAATGATATTCCATCATCCGTATTGGTAAATGATGTGAAGCCATGCCACTTTGCAACTTTATCAAATGTGACAGTAATTGATTGGCGGCTATCTTTTAAATTATTTCTTCCCGCAAACCAACGTGTGCCGGGTAAGTAATAAGCGCATTGCATTAACCATTCACAGCCCAGCCAAGACTTACCACCTCCACCGGCTCCACCATACAACAAAAATTTCGTTTCATTATCACGAAGATAATTGTACGCTAACCTTTGCTTTATGTTGACTTTACTATCAATCATTTTTCTTAGCCTACTTCAGGAGTATATGGTAAAAAGTTGAATCCCTTAAACTCTTTGCCTGCATTAGTATGATCTATTTCTTGCTTGTCCGCCAATCCATTAATGCGAGAGACAATATTAGCATTAAACGCTCCGACAATAGCACCTTCTAGCTGTTGAGACTTGATTATGTTTTCTACACGTGTAATGACCCCAAAAAAATCTTCATGTCCAGCTTTCTTAAATTCTCTCCAATATTCCTCACTAACATCTAAATAGGAGCATAATCCTGTTAGAGTATAGGGGCATTGAGTAGGAGATTCCTCCTTTTCTTTATTTTTACCCTTTGTTTTATCTTTTACCACTTTCCAAGGGTGCTTATCACAATAAGCGAAATATTCACAAGCCGCTTCCCACAATAAATCAGGAGTAGCAAACAACTTGTCACGTCCATGTTTACTTCTTAACTTCCAAAATTGGTTTCCTTTAGGTGCAGCACACATCTTTTCTTAATTTTATCCATTTCACAAACTAAAAATACCGAATAAAGCCCTAATAGGGCTTATAGTAGCACACAAAACTATTGAAGTAACTATTTCAGTAACCTACCAGCTTCCTTCATACATTCCGCCAGTAGGTTGCTGTCTGCTTGGTTCATAACTTCGCTTATTGGCATGGCTATTCCTCCCTTAGTCAAATAACACAAACTCGTAAGCAAATACAAACGGATTACTTTCCCATGTACCTTTGCCGGATACTTTGTCTATCAAGTAGGCAAAAGCTTCTTGGGCTACGTTCGTTGACAAGTAAGATCCGTTTACATGTGGGGTATGATATATTTTTTGTCCAAGAAAAGTTGACACATGAATAATCCCCTCTTTCAAGCAATCTTCATCGCTAATGTCCTGTAGGCGTTCAACCTTGATCCCGGTAATTTTGATATGGTGGGGCATAAGGTCGGCTTTCACAAACATCTTATTAGTCCAACCAGCGTTATATTTAAGACTTGAAACTAACATATCCATTGTTTCAAGTCCACATTCATGATAAACGCTTTCATAACTTTGCGCAATGGCAACGACTTCACCAAGTTTATATTTCGGCAATATCTCGCCCATATCAAACTCTCTTTCATCTGCATCGTACATACAAGGAAAGCCAACTATCTTTTTATCAGAAGGACTTCTGTGTATATTGAATCCTGCGACCCATTCTCCCCTAAAAGTTCTTGGACATTTGATTATTCTTCTCGTCATAGTCTTTCGACCATCTAATACGGCTTGGGTTAAGCCAAATTTATCGTTAAACATTATTTTCTTCATGATTATTCCTCCCATTCTACTCTAACTGTAGTTATGTATGTAATATCTTTTTCATTAACTTTCATACGCATGGCTGTTTCTTTTGAGTTGTAAACCGCTCCAATACATCTTTCTTTCAATGCTTCATATATATTTATCCATCCTTCTTTCTTTATTCCCTCCATTAATAAATCATTTGAGGAGTCTACTTCCCCATCAGAAAATCGTCCTTCTTTAGTAAAAGAAGCGGGATATTCTTTGCCATTATCGCTTTTAAGTAGAGCAACAATAGGGAATCTATCGTTATCTGCATCAAAACATATAATTCTAGCTCTAAATCCTTCTCTTGTGCATAGAGGCGCACCTGCTTTTGCTTTTTCTAAATCAAATGGTTTCATAATTTTGTATTTTATATTAGTTCAATTGCTTTCTGTATTCCAGCTTCCAATGCTTCTTCGTAGGTGTCCCACTGACCACCATCGTTAGGACCTTTAAATATTCCATCGGTTATATGAGTTCCATTGTCAGCTTTGCATATATCATAGCTATAACCGCAAGCGTTTCTAATGATGGAAATATGTAGGTTATTTGTTTCACGAAGCCATTTCTGGGCTAATGATTGTGTTGGGAAATGATAATAGTTAAAGCCTTTTTGCAATAATATATTCAAAGTGTTTATCGTTATAAGTTTATCTTCCATTTTATTCCTCCTTTTCTTTAAAGTGTTTGATTAGCTCTTCTACGGTAGCCTTATACCATTTTTCAAACAAGATTTCTGGCATGTCTTGGTAGTGCATGCCAACTTTCAGATATCGGCATAAGAACCAATCATTTCCATCGGTAAACCACTGGTTATCATCTGTATCATCCCTTAATGCAGCTATTGCCAAGAAAAGTTCTTCGTTAGTTCCGCAATCAACATAATAAGGTTTACGAATATATTCATTGTCAAGCCATTCAGGATGTATAGAATGATAAACATTAAAATAGACAGTTGTATACAAACAAGACCTATCACGTCTTAATGAAGAACATTTATATCCCAACTCCTCCAACTTCTTCCGAATCTCCGGGGTATTGCGTCTAATAAACGCTGCTGTTGTAAATCCCATAGTTAGTTCTCCTTCCTATATCTTTTTATAGTAATACTTTTGTTGAAAATCAATAGTTTTATCAAAGCAATAATTAGCTTTAATAACTCTAATTTGCCGACAATGATGACGTTAATATCATAGAAACCATCTTGGCTCATAATGTTATACCAATTTCGATATGGTTTAAGGCATCTAAAAACAGTAGTGATATTTGTTACTTTCTTCATTTATTTTTCCTTCTTTACCAATTCAACTTCTGTCGGCTCTTCATCTTCCCATTTTACTTCGGGAAATAAAGATGAGTCTAGCTTGTAGAAATCATGGGGATTATCACTACATAATTGCCAACTATCCGAATACTTCACGGGTTGCTTTTTATAAAGATACAAATCATCGTCTTTGTCTCTTGCTACATACATAATCAATCTCCTTTCTCCTTAATCCGTTCTAGTACATCTCTGTTGGCTTCCAGTATTTCATCGAAAGACGGGATGGACATCCAATGGGTTATACCTAATCTTTCTTCATTCACGTTTGCTCCCGTCTCCCATTCGCCCAAAGTTGAAAGGTAACAAATAAGGAATCCATAAGCTCCTTTAGTTAGAACCATAGTATTAGCTTCCGGCAACCTATCTTCCACACTTATCCAAGGGGATTGCTTTGCATGCCATTCTGCACCAGCGATAAACGCTTTCTTAATCGCTTTAGGAAATTTATCTAAACTCGGAACATTCTCCGAACGATATTTATTTGCTTCTTCTTCTAATGTCTGTTTCATAATGATAGTTTTTTAATGTCATCTACTGATAGTTTGTCCTTTCCTTTGGCATATTCAAAGAATCCGACTATAGGACATACACATTCAGGAATAGTATAATCATCTGTTTCAGGTAATGTTATCAAGATACTAAGTCCTACGCCATTGATATATTCACAAGAAACAGAGTCATCAAAGTCGACATATCTTTGTGCCTCCTTAGCTATGATGTCACAATTCTTTCGATATTCATCATAGCTTTTGATAGTACTATTAATAAATTTATCTATATTCATTTCTGTTTTAGTTATTTAGTTACTATTGTTCTATCACTCCTTACCACTTTCATCTTAGGCTTCTTAAACTGTTTGTCGCATGATGTATAAGGAAGCCAATACGATCTATCTTCATATAAATACTGATCTATTGGAACAAGATGAAATAGCTCATTGTCAAAATCTACCCCTATCAACATACACTCTATATCAACTTCAGGATGCTTCTGGTGATAGACGATAATTTCGCTATGTCGATAAGAGTAATGAATGAATTGGTTGCGAGTCATGATTAGATCATTTTTCGTTTTTAAGTTCCTCTAATATTTTATTTCTCCTGATAATCCCATACGATAATGCGGAAGGGATTAAAGCACTAAAAAGATTATCTAAAAATACTTTTCAATCCTGCATTAACTGCATCCGTTTTTGCTTGATTCGACGGATGTACATACAGGTTTAACGTAGTGCCAACGTCCGAGTGTCCAAGGATAGTAGATACGGTTTTAACATCAATTTTATTCTCTATAAGAGTTGTGGCGAATGTATGCCTTAATCCGTGGAATTTTATGCAATGATCAAGTTTCACCATATCAAGTATAAAAGTCTTATAATAAACACGAAATGTACGAGGTTCTGTGTGGTTCCTGGTACATGTACATACGTAGTAGTCTGGTTTACATACGGCAGCAAATTTCTTGATCACAGGAAGGATGTTTTTCAAGATTGGAATATATCGATCTGAATTAAATGTTTTGGGAGTTCCGATCTCAATATATGTGTTTGCATTTTCAAATGTACCATCTTCTCCAGGAGCATATATACGCTCCAATGTTTTGCATACGTGTATAGTCTTATTTACAAGGTCTATATCTCTCCATTGCAAAGCGCATAATTCACCTATTCTCATTCCGGAACATATAGCGATCAAGATACCGAGATTACGGGGGGAAGGATTATCTAATGCATACTCTACGATCTTCTTGTATTCATTCGGAGAATATCGTTCTATCTTTTGAGAAGTGCTTTTATTCCTGCTAGGCCATACCATTTTCCAAGTAGGTGCTATAGTCTTAATCTCTAGTTCTTCTTTGGCGAATTGAAGAAGCATTTTCAAAACTATGAGTATATCATTGCAGGTCTTTACAGCCAGCCCATTATCCATCAGATTATGAAGAAATGGAACGATCGTTTTCTTATTCAATAGAGATACTTCCATATCTCCAAAAGTAGGAGACAACTTTTTCATATAAATCTGTTGATATGTAGTAAGTGTACTGTTTTTCACCTGTCTTTCCTTTACAGGAATCCATTTCTTGTATACATCATCAAGTTTCATGTTTTTTGTTTTATTACATCGTTAATATTAGCTTTGATAATCTCCGAAAAAGCAAGCGGATCATCTTTCCGGTTGAGCAAGATATACTTTTGCTTCACTTCCATAGTGAGGACATCTCCATGATAAACATATCCCATAATTCCACGTATAGACAAGTTGAGAAGCAATATAGGAATCGACCTTGCAGATAGATCCCAACATGTGACCATATTATGAGACGGAATATAGTCCCACGGGGCTACTTTGTTACGACGCTGCTGCCAGTCGGCAATTATCATAGAACCATTTCCGGCTGTCGGTTCATGTATATGTCCGCTCTGACCGGTCAAAGCCGAACACAGAAAACCAAGAGAAGCGGGAGTGAAAAACTGACCTTTCTGTTTACTCTCCGCCAACTCAAATTCATATAACTTCTGAAACCAGTCGTAAGACATGTCATTTCCGTTCAATCGGATAAGTTTGCGATAAACTTCATCTCTACGCTCTAAATCTCCTTCCAACAAATGCATTATGGCACTGGGAAGGTCATTAATATCTTCGAGGTCGAAGATTTTAGAAACATCCTGGCTCGTCATTGTTTATAGTCTATTTCTGCCAACCAAGCATTATCACTCTCAAAATACATCTTATAACCTCTCACCGTTTTATGCCCTTTCTTTTTCAAACAGACGTCGCTGATGTGAGAAGGAGTGATATTCAGTTTCTCACCGGCGGATATTACCGAATCATACCTACCGACTAACTTTCCATCTTTAATTGCTACAACCGCCTTCTTGTTAGTACCGCCACCAGTTTTATGAGGCATGCTACGTCCTTTTTCCAAATTCTTTAAGCATCTACGTCTACTCCATCTTGAATGGAATTTTAGCTTTTTCCCCTTGTTAAAGGGAGTGTGCCCTTTTAAAAACCTACCATTTACAAGGTTTCTGGTAGGGCGTTCTATGGGTATATATAATTCACTCATTTCTTCTTGTTAATATTTGATTTGTTTTACTTTCTAAAAAACATATCCACATTTATCTCCCAGATGGGTGACTGTAGAGGTAAGGGCGTAATGGTATTCACTGTATTTGCTCATTTCTATTCTATTTTACGCTAATTAAAATACACCTCCATCACAGGCGTTAATAATAATTTCTACTATTCTATCACTTTTCATTCTTCCATTTTCGCCCACTCCATCATTATCATCCTTATCAAGTTTCAAGATATTTAAATTTCCATCAGCAAAGAGAATCAGATTCTTAGGTTTCTTTCGGATTAACTTCTTCAGATCCTTAATCCATTCCTCTTCTTTCTTCGTTAGTTTGATTATTTCCATAATGTTCCTTCATTGATTTGTTATTCGCAAATCCTTGATAATTCTTCAAGAACTTGCAAGGTTTAATTAATATTATCCATCAGGTAGTCTGCTATCGCATACACCACCAGGTAAAATAAGATGTTCACTCCTAGGAGAAGGAGGATGTTTAGGAGTATTCTCATTGTTTGATTACGTTAAAAAGCCGGGGCATCCTCTTCATCGCTTACCATTCCACTTGAAATGGGGATATTATCCAACTCGTAAAAACATGTAGTACAAGCATTGAAACCGCAAATAAATTTCAGCAAACCAATATTTCGACCTTTCGCAATATCTATCATTGCCGTACCTCTTGTATCTACGTGGGAAAAATCTCCCGGATATGACTTACCTTTTACTTCTGGACGATAAACCAACATAACCACATCTGCAGCTTCTGCTATCTGACCGCTATCTCGCAACCTTGCTAGAGACGGAACCGGATTCATATTGTCTCTGTTTAATTGAGATAAAGCGATAATCCAAATATCAAGCTCCTTAGCAAGATTCTTCAAACGCCTTGCCACATCTCCCATTTGCTGCTCCTTGTTGGCTCCCTTCATGTTTACGTTAAGAATCTGCAGGTAGTCAACAATAGCACCATCTATTCCGAATTTTAGTTTCATATACCGGATAGATGAGAGTATAGTGTCAATATTGGAGGTGCTACGATCATCGAAATAAATACCCTTTCCTGATATCTTTCCGATCCCCTTGTCTACAGATTGCAACTGGGATTCTGTCAAACGGGAATACATGATCTCATTTGCCGGCACTCCACTCTCCATGGATAGAATACGAGCCGTTATTTGCTCTTTTTTCATCTCCATCGAATACATGGCTACCTTAGCATCTAAAGATGCCGCATTTCGCATTATAGATACCGCTAGGCTCGTTTTCCCCTGACTAGTCTCACCGGCAATGATTATCAAGTCCGATTTTTGAAGCCCTCCGGATTTATTGTCTATCTTCTCAAATCCGGTAGGAGTGCCGGTTAAAGGCTTGCCTCCTTTCAAGTTCTCATTTATCATGTGATATACACTTTCAAGTCCTTCGTTTATCGTTGAGATAACACTGCTGCTTGACTTGAATAATGAGGATAGTTGATCGGAAACGGCATTTGTTACGTCCAATATATCCTCTGCTTCAGTATATGAGTTTGAAACAAGATATTGCCCGATCTCATAAAATTTCCGCCTGATGGCAAGATCATGGAGGCGAGCGGCATACTGTCCCAAATCAAACGTTTGGTTAGAAGCTATGCTTACAAACAGATATGGCTCAAATTTAATACCGTTAGCAACTAGCTTATTCTTGACCGTAATCATATCCGGCCTGTCACCGGAAGATGCGACCTGAATAATTGCCTTATAAATTTCCTGATGAAAGGGATTATAGAAACATTCTTTGCTCAGCATCTCCCTCGCTTCTTCAAGAGCATCACGGTTTGTCATTATAGTGCCAAGGACCAGTTTTTCGGCATCCTCATCACGTAATTGTACGTTAACTTCCATATTCTTTCTTAGCCCATTTTAAAAACGTCAGATATACGCTAGTATACTTTTTAGGAGCATCCTTGTAATTATCCATGCTTTGAAGTATATCAACTATCTGATCGTATGAATACTTCTTTTTTAGTTTCAGAAACTCCTCTTCGGTTATTTGTCTTTGAAGTTTAAGAACATTAGGAGTATGTTCTTTGAGCCATTCATTAAATCTTTCATAATCGGATTTTGGAGGACTTTCTTTCTTATCTACGTTAGTAGATTCTTTATTTATATTATTATCATTTACATTATCATTATCATTAGGTTTTTCTTTGGTTTCTTTTTGGTTATTGTTTGGTTTTTCTTTGGTTTCTTTCTTTAAAGGTCGACCACCTTTACAACCATTATCAAATCGTTTGTTATTCACATCAATTTGAGGTTTTATCAATGTGAAGATACTACGAGCAACCGGCTTTAGATTATCAGTTTCCTTACCATATAGGCTATACTCCATTATAGCCGTGTAAATCTCACCCTGAATATCTCTCTGCAAATCTTTGATTGCCTCGTAAAAACTTCTGTAGAAAATAAAACTATCTCTCATGCTGCCTTCCCTCCCTTTTTGATATGTAATTTTATTAGGTAGTAAAGGTTAATTTCTCCACTTCTAGGGCATTTCGGAATGTGCTCTATCTCCTTGATTACTTCTTTTATTGATTTCATATTGCCATGATTAAATGTTAGACAATAGCGATATAGGCGGAAGTATTTCATTCCGCCATTTAGTTAGAATTTAAATATTAGATAACAGGAACTTTAGACAATCCTTGTGCGGATCGTCCGAATGATGACTAAAATGGTAATCCTGGAATTGCTGGAATAATCCTTGCGAGATTATGAAGGCATAAGCTTCATTCTTGCAATTCTTTTCGATTAGGAACTTTTCATAAGATACAGTTGTCGCACTGCTAGGCGCAAAGTTGGGGTTACTATTATTCGCCTTAACTCTGATTTCGTTGGTTCTTGGCATTGAACGAAATTTGAGTTGTTAAAAACAAGAAAGGCTATCGCCTCCCGTTCCGCCAAGAACCGACACCGTTAGAGATAACGAGCATCCAATGGGATTTGATAGCCTTATATCTTTACAATATTACGCTTACAAACGAACATAAAAATATGCACGTTAATCTCTTTCATAAGTCTTGTTCTTGGCGAGAACACCGCAAAGATACACCCAAATTTCAAAATACCAAATGAAAATCTTATTTTTTAATCCAAAGTTTTAATCATTATCTCCACACGTGGATTTTCCTTGTCTACAAACTTGCGTGCATGAATAAGACAACAATTGTTATCGTTCTTAATACATTTGATTCGCTGGAGTACATCCAGTTGTAGTTTTAATACATTATCAAGATCACTGCGTTTACTTGGGTAGTACACATCAATGTAGAACTCAAACGGTTCGTTAATATTCAAATCCCTCAACTTCCCTGCCTGCCAAATAAAGGATTCCTCATACTTTTTCAATGCAGAAGTTTTGGCTAGGCATCCGTGCCCGTTGATTGATACTATTTTCATGCAGTTTGGCTTTGAGGGAGCAACGCCATTAATTATTTGTTTATATTCCATACTTTCTTTTCTTAGCTTTGGTTCGTTTAATGTAATACGGCATTGTTTATAATTTTAGTTTGTGGTGGTAGCAGGATTCGAACCTGCAATGCTTGGCAATCTTAACGTCTTTGCGTAGAACGGGATTAGGTTTCGTTTTACTTTGATGCCCCGTTTTCATAACATCGTAACCAAGTCTACTAAGAGTTGTCAGCGTCTACCAATTCCGCCATACCACCATGTTCGCCCGCCAATCTTCACAGACAGGCAGGCTGGGGTAAAAAGGTTAACAAAGCTATCTTAACAGCTCACTCTTGCGGATTATAGCTCTACCGGTTACAATAGTATCTTCCGTATTGTGAGACAATGTACTTTGTTTAATGCCTATCTGATCTTCGGACAAATGCCGGAAGATACCCGTTACCGAACTGAAATAATAGTTCCGCTTTTCGAAGATCAGGTAGACATGGATTACTTTAGTTTTTCGCATTGTTTTATTTCAAAACTTCCAAATAGATGTTATTTGGAATAACACTTTCTAATATCCAGTTTTATTCAACCTCATAGCTTCCTTCTCGTAACTCAACAAAGTGCGTAAAGCATCTAATTGATGCGTGCAGGCAGCATTAAGCCGGTCAAGCCGATCCACTAAATACGACTCGTTCTCCGCTATACTGTCAAGCAAAGCGTTTTGCACCTTTGCCGACAAGCATTGCTCTTTCGCTATTGCGATGATGGTATTGCTTATCTCTGTAGATTTCTTCTTCCGGAGCATCTTCTTCGCATCCGCAAGCATTTCACCGGACCGGTTCAAATATACCATTATGACTGATATTCTCTCTTGTATCTCTACCGGATTATTTGAACAGGTAATATTTAGGTAATCGTTTATTTCGCTAATTTCTTTTTCCATAAGCTACGCTACCATTTTTTCAATTATTTCATTAGCCATCAGAATACGCTTCTCTATGAGCTTGAAATTCATATAATCCGGGAAGATTCTCACAATGTGAATAGGACTACATTGAAAGGGACAATAAACCACAAAGTCACACCATTCGGCACCGGTCACCATCATGTGAGACTGGCACTGGTAGAAATATTCAGGCTTAGCAAGAAGCAATCCGATATTATCTTTTACTTCTTCTTTATATTTCATGAAAACATATTGGCTGGGGCATTTAATTTCTAACGTTCCTTTTTCTCCGTCATCGTTACAACAGAAACCATCAGGAGAAGAGCCAAAGAAAGGAATGTTAGGATGAATACAGAAGCCCGTTTCAATCATATTATTACCTTTCATTCTGTTATACAATTTGCGAGCGTCAGATTCCTGTGTATTACCCCATTCGATAGCCTTTGATGAAACTCCAACCTGAAATAGGTATTTTTCAAATAGATTATCATCATTGATAAAATATGGATTCATGCTTCTTTCGGCTGCCAGTTGATATATATAGGATTTTGCGGTATCTCCGAACAAATCCTCTTTCTTCCTGCCGGATTTCATCAAGTCACCGACACGTGAGCCGGTGACATGGCCTAATCGTTTACGATACCATTCTAAAGAATGTTGAGCTTCCATTATGGTGGTATTTTAAATTATTCCTTTTTAGCTTCCTCTACTCCAGCAGCTTTTGCCGCAGCTTCGGCTATTTTATAATTTATAGCCTCTTTACTTTCACGTATCGGTTTCATTAATTCATCGACTGTAGTATCTCCGTCTTTCAGTGCTTGAATCGTCCCCATCAGCATAGATATTTCGTCAGCACCGATTTGGTTTACCGTTTGCTTTCCACACATCTTTACAACTTCTTCTTCGGTTATACCATAGTTGTTTTTGAAATTGTTAAGTACCCCTGTTCTTACCTTTAAAAGTTTGTCGGAGTCAGATAAATCACCGGTTATAAATTTTTGTGCTGCGTAATACACTCTATCTGTTATAGCTTTAGGAATGACAGCGAATACGGCATTACGATAAGCGATTGAATTAGCTGCGTTACCCGTAACTGTAATCATGTCATCAGAGAATCGCTGCCCGTTTTTGCCGATGATACTACGCCTGACTTCAAATGCAGAAGCGACATTAGTTTCCAGATCCCAACATGTGCCACGACTGATGACTTGCTTGTCAGTTATTTGCACAACTTTTGCTTCTGTACGCATATTACCCCAATTAGAGACAATTATCTTTGCTAGATGAACGGATGGACCGGTGATAGGTTTTCCGCCACGAGGGAGGGCGTAACTACATGATTGGGCTGTTTCTTGATTCATAGTAGCCATTACAACAGAGTTGTCTATGCTACGTCTTATATCTCGTGGATAACGTTTGGCTGTTGCTACCTGCGAATCAACGTTTGCTCTTTCTACTGCATCAACTTGTACAATTTGTACATCTTGCGCTTCAACGGGAAGCACTTCATAGTTTTCTAAATTCATATCTTATATTATTTAAAGTGGTTTAAATTGCTCCCGGAGTGCCGATCAAAGCAAACCGGGATTAAGTTAAGATAGTCTGCGGATAATATCACCGCCATACGAATTTTTAGTCAGTTCTATAAACTCATAGACGGTAAACCTATCATTGTCTACATCTATACCTTTATCCATGCAAAAAGCTTCTCTTCCAGCCTTGCAACTCCCAGTGAGTACATGATGCCATATAAACAAGTCTTTAGCAGAATACTTTTTAGAAAAGTCAGAGAAATGTTCTTTAAACTTAAGGATCCTTTCCTCTTCTGTACTATCATCATAAAGCTTTTCTTGCAAAGATTCAAATGCCTCATGTAGAGTATTACCATGAGAAAATTGATTATTCTCTTTTACTATAAAACAGGGAGTAAGAGATAAGTCAGAATGAAGGATAAAACCTTTTGCGATATTACCTTTTACATTTGTGATAATAGTAGGTATATTATCTACTACATAAATAGGATTTCCATTTATGGATTTTACGCCAGAGCCATCGCCATAGCCATAGCCACAGCCATAGCCATAGCCACAGCCATAGCCATAGCCATAGCCACAGCCAGAGCCATAGCCATAGCCACAGCCATCGCCATAGCCATAGCCACAGCCAGAGCCACAGCCATCGCCATCGCCATAGCCATAGCCACAGCCATCGCCACAGCCAGAGCCACAGCCATCGCCAGAGCCATCGCCATAGCCATAGCCACAGCCATAGCCATAGCCATAGCCATCGCCATAGCCATAGCCACAGCCAATATTTAGAAACTGTTTTATTCTATCTTCCATTACCTTGCCCATACCGGTACACTTTCAATAGATTTTACAGCTTTATCCGAACACGGGATAATTTCAATCACATCCAGAATCTCTATCTCTGGAACCGTAACTGTGAATTTGCATTCAGATGGGTTAGTCGTACCATTAACTGCTAATTGAGATATACTAGCAGCACCATCCCAATACCACAACCTACGACAATTTGCGAGCTTAACCTCACTACCATTTCTTTCTACTAACTCTCCGAAAAATACACCGGAACGATCTCCTCTTACAATTACTTTTTTCATAACTATATATATTATTAAAGTGATTAATCGAAATAAACAAAGCGCCTATCCTTACGAACCGACGCCTCCGAAAATGAATTTAAACGACAAAATTTTGTTCCTAGATACCGAACCAACGGACACTAGGATAGTATAGAACATGTAAAACTCAAATATAGGGACTCGCGCCCTACGACATCCTGGGGTGTCGGCATTGGGTTAATTAATAAATGAATGGTTATTTGCGATTTTGAAGACATTTTAGAATATTGCCTTTTTCTATCGCTTCTATTAAGTCGGATAGTTTATAATAAATATACCCTTTTGCTTTTTTGATTGGTTCTCCTTCTTCATCCATTACTTCCTCAATACCAAATTGATATGGATATATAAGTTTTCTTTTCTCTAAATTTTTAAGAACTCCGCTTCCGAAACGGTCTTCCGCATCGGATTTGCATATAAGAATTTTTTTATTTTTGAGATTTGCACTTCTTTCATTCTTATATGCTTCAATGCCAAATTTAATACCTATCTGTATAGCTTGGCTAATAATGGGATCATCCATATACCCTCCTATTCTTTTTGATGAATTTCCTTAGAGCTTCTTTCCAGTAGCATTAATATAGTAAGGACTACCATTATAGTGGCTGATATAGTCTCGTTAGTAGTCATTTCTAATTGCATTGCCAGACGCATAGACATTCCTAAAGCAATGACCGCAATTACATTCTGAATTTTATGAATTGTTTTCATAGAACATATTTTTATAGTTAATATTAGGCAGCGAACATCAAATCACTATCTCTTTTAGGTCGAACAACCCTTGCTGATATTCGAGCACCGGAACGCATTCTTAACCTTCTCATGTCCATTTGGGAATTAGGAGTTATAGCTAATATGAAGAACCACACAGAAAAGAAAATTTCAATCCCATGCTTTCGTATTTCTTTCAAATCGAAATTTCTTTTTGCCCTATCACATAGAATATATAAAGTAAGCTCGACATTGTTATTAATGCCTAGTTTCTTATGAATGTCCCGTATTTGCGCTTTTATCGTCCAAACCGACTTTTTAAGTAAATCGGCTATTTCATCAGGAGTTTGCCCTTTTGCTACTTCATGAGCTACTTGATACTCACATTGTGATAAAGGTTCCATTATGCAGTCCTTTTAATTTTAAAGTACTTAAATCCTTTAATGACTTCCTTTTCACCTTCTCTTTCTATCAGTACTTTATATTTTCTTTTTAACCGATAACGAGCCGAACTCATAACACAATCATAGCTTTCATCAGGTATTCTAACTACTTCTCCTAATTTCAATTTAGAGATAGAATTTACCCAATCTCCTGTTATTGTTTTAATTCCTTTTGTCATAAGATTAATTATTTGATTATTATTGTGGATGGTGCTGGAGTCGAACCAGCCTCACGGATTATTGGTGCACCTCACCGCAGTTTCAGCCACGAAACACAACCACCCGTTTGCCTGCACCAAAAGATGCAGGACTTGTCATTTACTACTAATACCAAAAAGGTGCACTATCTTCGCAGACCGTACACCATACCATAAAACACCATTAAAATATTATTTGCCTAATAATATACCCGCTATAAAACCCAATATAAAAATGATTATTTTTATATGTATGATAATAACATCATCATTGTCTTTCATGCCTACTGATATAATTATAAATATTATCTGCCGCATCAATTAAAGAATGAGTTGTATACACATTAGAGATTCTTAATGCATATTTAATACACCTTTCTCTTAATTTCTTTTCTCTGTGTTTTCTTATAATGTTAAACATAACTATTTGGATTAAAAGTTTGCGCCCGTACCTTGATCCGATCAAGACCTCACGCAAACAGTGCAACTGTCTGTACGGGCTATATGTTGAATCACTTAGATAGCGTTATAGCTCGCCTAACCTGCTATATGCTTACTGATAAAGACTTTTCGGACTTCCAAGTGATATACGTTACTAATTCGAACCTTCAACCGGTCTCGGCATTTCTGCTACGGTTGAATTTCTTTTCGTGTGAACCAAAATGTCAAAGAACTAATCAATGTGCCCGTAGCAAATATTCTCTACGTTGATACGGGCTTTTATTCCCCGTCCGACTGGTTTTCCTTACTCACAGCGCTGATTGTCGTAGGTGCTTTATGTCGGATTATCAGACTACCTTTTTACGGGTTATATTTTATCTCCAAGAACTATCACGATTTACATAATCTGCATGATTTCCGGCAAAGAATGCTTTCAATACATTTCCCTTGCTTGCATTGAATATCGGCTTGAAAGATTTCTTTTCCTCTTCAATCTCTCTGTATTCTCTTTGCTGTCTCTTTGCCAAGAACCAAGCTTGTTTCAAGGCCTCACTCAAAGAGATACGACGATACGCTTTCAAAACATGAGCGTGTTTCATTATCTCACTGTTATTGAATTTTCCGTTTTCTGTCAAAAATGTAAATGCGTTCATCGTCTTACCTATTTTTAGTTATGTAAAAAATTTGCTTTTCTCGTTCAATCTTCGTTACTTTGCGTTGATTGATTGATTGATTGATGTTGCAAAGATAGATATTTAATCTAATAAACAAATAGATTATCTAATATTAATTTAGATATTAACTCTAATTAACTTATATGGGATTAAAAGAAAGATTATTGCTTTTTATTGATTACAAGGGAATATCTACGCAAAAATTTGAGCGTATTGTAGGGCTAAGTAATGCTTCTGTATCAAAAATGGGAGATAATACTAGACAATCTACATTAGATAAAATATCTACCATCTTCCCTGATTTAGATATAGCATGGCTTAAAACAGGAATTGGCAATATGATAAATGAAAACAAAAACACCGCAGGAAGAGACAACTACGGTTCTCAAGGGAGTGGAGATAACAAATCTTCATATTCCAATGTAGGAAATACGAAGATTTCCGTAACAATGCCCGAATCCGGTACCCAAAAAATTATTAAGCCCACCGGCGAAGTTGAAATACACCGTCTTGATCCAAGCGATAAATCAAACTCGGAAGAGCTCGATAGGCTAAAACAGCGCATTCAGGACTTAGAGCGGATTATTGCGGAAAAGGACGCAACTATACAATCCAAGGATGATACTATTAAGTCTAAAGATGAATTAATATCTTTCTTGAGGGCTGATAGGCAATAGGCGGTAATGTATTAGATTAAGGTATTATATTCAAAGGCTGAAAGTCAACACTTTGCGAAGAAAAAAAGTTTAACCAAATACCGTATTAAAATAACAAATTATTAGTATTATACTATAATAAACAACAATCAAATATATTAATCAACAAAAAAAATAAGAGATTATGAAAAAGACACTATTATTAGTTTGCGCTATCATCGCACTTTATTCATGTGAAAAATCAAATGAAGACAAAGCAAGAGAGGTTATCGAATCAGAATTAAAAACAACGATGAAAGATTGGAATAGTTATGAATTTGTAGAAATATCTAAAGTAGATTCTGCATTCACTTTATTTATGGATAGCCAAGAAGGCAAAGCTATAAGAGAACTACAATCTGCCCTGTCGTCAAAAAAAGCTGAATATGAGGTAAATTCAAGATATCCAGAATTATATAAAGAAAGAATCCAGGTGATGAAAGATAGTATTCCAATTATTGAACACATGGAAGATAGCTTAAAAAACGTGTATGACACAAAAGAAAAAGAATATAAAGGAGATTTTATAGGATATAGAGCCAAATTCAAATATAGAGGAAATAATAGCCTTGGCGGAAAAGATATCAGTTCTTCTATATATTTCTTCAATCCTGAAATAACACAAATTACAGATCGGATTTCATTAGACTGATGAAACCATATATCCAAAATTGCTCCTGTGAGAGAACAAACGCCCTTCACTGTTCTCTCACTCCTACCTGCAAAGGTTGGGGATGCCGGTTTCTCGGTACACCCATAACAGAGACACCAACCAACGAAAAAGAAAAAGCAAAACTATTCTCCTCAGTCTATCGGGAAGCAAAACAAAAGGGAGTATTAGAGTGTCCGCATTACAGATCATTGTTTATTGACGAAGTACTGGAAAGGCTTTCTCCAAATACATAGTCGGCCACTTTACTTATTACTTTGTCAATTCTCGAGAAGTCCCGTTTAATATAGGTATCCGTTATTGTCTTACCATCTGAATGGTTCAGGCATAGCGATATATCGTCTTTACTTATATCGCATTCATTACGGGCAATAGTAGCGAAAGAATGACGAGCAGAATAGAATTGAATATAATCTATCCCAATCTCCTCACACAAAGACCTCATACCCCGATGTATTCCTTTCGTCAGATTACGTATATTACTATATCTCTTATAAAAATCAAATAGACACTTTCCAGATGGATCACGATATTTTTCAATGATGGGGAGTGCCAAAGGGTGAATGCATACAGAAATAAAAGCCTTATCCTTTCTCCGATCTTTTGTTTTTTGGCGTTCATACTCTATTCTACCGTTTACCATTTGACAATCAAGCATATCAATCGCATTCATTCCTGCCAACAGGAAAGACAAAATATAAATATCACGGGTAAAAGTAGTAGTTCTTTTTCGTTTATTTATTGGAGAGTAATTATAGATTTTCCTGATTATATCAACATCTACAGCCCTTTTCTTTGCTTCTAATACCGGAGGAATAGTATACACCTTGAACGGATCATTAGTGATAACAATATCACCTTTTTCATAATCATTATAGTGAAGCAATGCAGCATTAAACACCGACTGAATAATTCCCATATAAGAGTGTACGCCAGTATCATTCAAAGCCGGTTTTCTAATTGTCCTATACTCTTGTTTTGCTGTTCTGTTTTGCCTGACAGTGATTAATCTTTCTTTTCGCAACCATCCTTCGTATTCTCTTAACAACTTAGACGTTAAGTCTTTTATTGAGAGTTTATCATTACCATTTTTATATTTAAGAAAATGACAAAGCGCATTTATTCCGGTAGTCTTAACTGTTCTAGTTCCCGCATTGGGAGTCATTTGGATATGCTGTCTAGCAAATTCTATGAAATCTATATCCTTACGCTTCTTCCGTCTTTCGATCATTAAAACAATATCCTTAGACGTCTCACATTCCTGGACAATCTCTTGATTATCATTTATAATATGGCGATACTCCTTCACTATATCATCAAGTTCTTCTTTTATTTTTTCCAAAGTAATAGTACCTGAAGCCGATTTTTTCTTAAATCGAACCATATCCGTATATATAGGAGTTGATATATACGATGATGTTCTGTTATGTGATATTCGGATTTTGGGATTGTATGTACCATCCGATTTTTTATGATGCTTAAATACTACCCATGATACAGTTGCCATATTTTTTTATTTTTTCGTAAATCATTTGTAAAACAAAGATAGAAATCTTAATGATAAAAACTCCGGAACATCTACCTTTTTAACATAACAAAAAGCGTAATAACAAACTATATGAGGGATAAAACGAGTATAAAGGCTCTTTTTTAATTTTTAGACCCCAAATATAAGAATATCATTCCGATTAACACCAGTATAAGGTCAATCGCTTTGCTTTTTAAATTCTTTTCACGGAAGAAAAGCGCACCAAAAGTAAAAGAAACAACCACACTTCCCCGACGGACCATCGAAACGATAGAAATCATCGAATCATCGTAACTTAATGCGTAAAAGTAAACAAAATCGGCAGCAGAAAGGAAAATGGAGATCAGGATAATCGTCCAATCCCAGCGGAACGGAGTAGTGGACTTTCTTTTAGGCCACCAAAGCAACAACAGGATAGGACACATGATAAACACCTGATAAACATTATACCAGGATTGCACCAACATCGGATTCAGAGACTTCATCAGATATTTATCATACAAACCACTGATAGCACCTGTAATGGCAGCCAGTACAATAAAAAAGATCCATTTGTTATGCTTAAAATCAATTCCTTCTTTCTTTCCCGAACGGCTCAACATAAAGAAAGAGGCAATGGCCAGCATCACACCAATCCATTGATAGAGATTCAATCGTTCACCGAATACCAGCATAGCTCCCACGAGCACCATCACCGGACGGGTGGCATTGATAGGTCCTACAATGGTTATGGGCAAATGTTTCATTCCGAAATATCCGAATATCCACGAAGACAATACGATGAGCGACTTGATGATAATATATTTATGCTGTTCCCAACCAGCAACGGGAACATTGAATATTGTTCCTCCCAACAAGTCCGGTTGATAAACGGATATCAGGATAAACGGTAGAAAGATGAAACTGGAAAAGAATGTATTTAGAAACAAAACAGGAAGTACTGCATTATCTTTCAACGATTTCTTCTTGAATACATCATAAAAGCCCAGCAAAGTAGCCGAGAGGAATGCTAATAATAACCACATGAGAATATTTATTATTTACTAATTACCAATTATAAGTTATCAGCGACAGACGGTTCGCCAGTTATAGATGATTGCTGGTCATCACATTCAAATATACTTTCTGGGTATTCCACGTTGACCAGAAACAGGGCTTGCCCCGGAGCAGATGTCCCGGCTTTGCAACGGTCCTGCTGTTCTATAATCCGCCGGAAACCTTCAACAGTCAGTTTCCCGCGTCCCACTTCAATGAGCGTGCCTACAATGGCTCGCACCATATTCCGCAAGAAACGGTCGGCACGAATGGTAAACACCCAGGTAGCATCTTCTTCCTGCGTCCATTCTGCATGAGTGATATGACAAATATTGGTCTTTACATCCGTATGAAGTTTACTGAAACTCGTAAAATCGTTGTACTCGAAAAGGATACGCGCTGCTTCGTTCATGCGTTCATAATTCAACTGGTTATAAAGACGCCAGCGATATTGCCTGTTAAAAGGATATTTCGATGTCGTCACATAATATTTATAAGTTCGCGCAGTCGCATCAAAACGGGCATGGGTATCCGGCCGAACCCGGCAAACACGATAAATGGAAATATCGGGAGGTAGCAGACGATTTAATTTATCAGTAACAGAAGTAGTATCCAACAGTTCATCGGAATCAAAATGAGCAACCATCAGAGAGGCATGCACTCCCGCATCCGTCCGGCCTGCTCCTATTACTTCAATTTCGCGACGCAGAAAGGTAGACAATGCCTTCATCAGACATTCCTGCACACTAATCCCATTCGGTTGAATCTGCCAACCGTGATAGTTGGTTCCGTCGTAAGCCAAATAAATAAAATACCTTTGCACGCTAATTCCTCTTTTTTAGGGTTTTCGCGCGCAAAAGTAGTCATTTTATCTCATTTATCTTTGTATAATTCGCATAAACCTGTATATTTGGAGAACAAAATAATCATGATTCACTAATACCTCACAATTATGAGTAGTACCATTTTCCTTATTATTGCCCTTGTGACAACAGGAATATTTGTAATCCAATTCGTTCTATCCATCTTTTTCGGAGACATAGATGCAGATGTAGACGTAGATGCTGACATCAGTAGCGTAGTTTCTTTTAAAGGACTAACTCATTTTGGAATCGGATTCGGCTGGTACATGTATTTAGCGGGAAACACTGAAATTCAAAGTTATGTCATCGGAATTCTGGTGGGTCTTTTCTTTGTTCTCGCTGTGTGGTTTCTCTATAAGAAAGCTTATCAACTGCAACAAGTGAATCATTCTGAACAGACAGATCAACTTGTGGGACGAGAATGTACCATCTACTTCAAGCAAAGCGACAGCAAATATACAGTACAAACAAGCCGAGACGGAGCAATGCGCGAAGTAGACGTCATCTCCGAATCCGGAAAAGCATATCAGACAGGTGACAGAACAATCATTACCAGTTACAAAGACGGAACACTGTTCATTCAATAACTATTCAAATACATAATTTTATGACACAAGAAATGTTGATAATGGCTGCTATATTAGTGGCAGTCATTTTGCTTACCTTCATTGGTATCCTATCCCGTTACCGCAAATGTAAGAGTGACGAGGTACTCGTCGTATATGGTAAAACGGGAGGAGATAAAAAGTCGGCAAAACTATACCACGGTGGTGCAGCCTTCGTATGGCCTATTATTCAAGGCTACGAATTCCTGTCCATGAAACCCATGCAGATCGAATGTAAACTGACCGGTGCGCTATCCGCTCAGAATATTCGTGTAGATGTGCCGACTACAATCACCGTAGCCATCAGCACAGATCCCGAAGTGATGCAGAATGCCGCAGAACGTATGCTGGGTCTGACGATGGATGACAAGCAGAACTTAATTACTGATGTTGTATATGGTCAGATGCGTATGGTGATCGCCGATATGACTATCGAAGAATTAAATTCTGACCGGGATAAGTTCCTGGCTAAAGTGAAAGATAATATTGATACTGAACTTCGCAAATTCGGTTTGTATCTGATGAACATCAACATCAGTGATATTCGCGATGCTGCCAACTACATTGTCAATTTAGGTAAGGAAGCTGAAAGTAAAGCACTGAACGAGGCACAGGCTAACATCGAAGAACAGGAAAAGCTGGGTGCTATCAAAATTGCTAATCAAATAAAGGAGCGTGAAACAAAAGTAGCAGAAACCCGCAAAGATCAGGATATTGCTATTGCAGAAACCAAAAAACTACAGGAAATCTCCGTTGCAAATGCAGATAAGGACAGAATCTCACAAGTAGCCATTGCCAATGCAGAAAAAGAATCACAAGTAGCAAAGGCTGAAGCTGAAAAGAATATCCGTATCGAGCAGGCAAATACAGAAAAAGAAAGCCGTGTTGCCGAACTAAACTCGGATATGGAAATCAAACAGGCGGAAGCTGCCAAGAAAGCTGCCATCGGACGAAATGACGCACAGAAAGAGGTAGCACTCTCCAATGCAGAACTAGCTGTAACACAAGCTAATGCCGATAAGCAAGCAGGTGAAGCTGCCGCAAAATCGGAAGCTGCTGTACAAACTGCACGCGAAATTGCGCAAAAGGAAGTGGAAGAAGCTAAGGCACGGAAAGTGGAATCTTCATTGAAGGCTGAAAAAATTGTTCCTGCGGAAATCGCCAGACAGGAAGCTATCCTGCAAGCAAATGCCATCGCTGAAAAGATTACCCGCGAAGCGGAAGCACGCGCAAAGGCTACTTTAGCACAAGCCGAAGCGGAAGCAAAAGCTATCCAATTGAAACTGGAAGCAGAAGCGGAAGGTAAGAAGAAATCATTACTTGCGGAAGCAGAAGGTTTCGAAGCAATGGTAAGAGCAGCTGAATCGAATCCAGCTATCGCTATCCAATATAAGATGGTAGACCAGTGGAAGGAAATCGCCGGCGAACAGGTGAAGGCGTTCGAACACATGAACTTAGGAAATATCACTGTATTCGACGGAGGAAACGGTGGAACTAGCAATTTCCTGAACACATTAGTAAAGACAGTAGCTCCGAGCCTTGGCGTATTGGACAAGCTTCCTATCGGTGAAACAGTGAAGGGTATTATCAATCCGGAAAGCAAAACGGAGGAAAAGCCTGCAACAAAAGCTGACGAGAAAAAAGATAAGAAATAGTTGTAATCCAACATAATATACGCTGATGAGAAAAGCATGATTACTTGTTCTCATCAGCGTTTGTTTTTTATATATAACTCGAATAAATCTTCTTTGAACATTCCGGATTTATTACGTTCTTTATGTTACATAAAATATGTAACACAAAATATGTAATAAGTCGTGAAGCCATATCGCTCATTCTTTGTATACAGTTACAATAATCCCGGAATGTCGCGCCACTAGAAATGATTTTGCAAAATCATTTCTCATATTCTCATAATCCATAGAATAATTACCTGTAATTCAAAGCAATAGCACTATGAGAAATACTTTTCAAAAAGCTGTTTCTCATAGTATTTTGCCTGAAATGTCATAAAAAACCGGTATTTCTCATACTTTCATCATGCATTTCTCATACCGGGACTGCTATATAATACCTACATAATAAATGTCAACCCAACCCGAAGATAAGAAAAAAGGCAGTCAACTATTATCAGGGTATTACAGTCCCCGGTAGTCCCATATATTATGGGAAAAGATTCCCTAGCTGGAGGGAATTTATTCCCTTATTTTGCGGGAATAAATTCCCATAATATAAAAGAATACTTTCCCACAATATGTGGGACTACCGGAACTAACGGATATACTTACCCAAGATCATAGTATTCTATATATTCGTCAAATTGAGGCGTTTCTGTAACTCCCCGCCTGCGGAAAAGTCCCTGTATGTATTCCTGCTCCTTCGGTTTAATCAGCCGCTCCTTGTTGCAACAACGGTAATAGATCGTTTTGCCAAAGTAGGCTATCATCTGTCGTTTGATAACGGTGGCATCAGCAAGCGGCACCCGATCCAGCAAATGTTTCATACCCCGTGCAAACAACACCGGCTTTTCATCAATAAAGTAAGTGCAGTCTACACCATCGGAAGTGACATGTTCGGGATTAATAACCATTACAGCAGCCCGCTCTTTCGGCATTCGGAGAGTTACTTGTCGCCGCAAACATTTGTCCGCACGCAAACAATGTCCATTCAAGCAATGAGCGAAGCTAACGGGCATAGAATTGTAATCGAAATCTGTTTTCATGTGTGTTATGTTTAGTGGGAAAGTGGCCTATTTTTATAAACCGCTACAAATGTATGAAAATAGCTGGAGGACAGGAAATAAATACACTATTTACTTCAACATATCGATAAAATCTTTATATTTGCCTCCAACGTCAACACAGGAACTTATAAGACTATATCTCTCCTGCAAAACTATAAAACAAAATAATCATGAAAACAAAACATTTACTTGGAGCACTACTTTCATTCCTCTGTACAATTATCTTTTTTAGCTGTGGCAATAATAATGAAGAAAAGATATATCCTTTATCCTTTGAAAAAGAGTATTACGAACAACCTTTATTAAGAGCAACAGATATTACCATTAGAGGTGGAAACAGAGACTATACCGTGACTGTAGAAGAAACTGATATTTTAAGCATCGATGTAGATTTATCCAGCTCAATAGGAATGGGAAGTTTAAAAGTTACCCCCAAAAAGAAAGGAGAAACAAAGGTGAAAGTAAAAGATAATATCACCAACGAAATAGTTGAATTAAAAATTAAAATTATAGACAGTTATTTGGCATACGCAATAAAAGAAAGTAATCATCCGGCACTGTCCAATGGCACTGTGGTCTATTTGATTAACAATGAATCTAAAGATTGCTATTTCTTCCGATATAGCGACTCCAAAAACGAACTATCCCAAAATCCGATAGCCAAAGGAACATACGATTTTTCAGTCAAATTAGAAAATGGTTTCGGCAACTCATCTCCTACATACGCCATACCTTATTTAACATTAAATTATGCATCTGACGAACAAGGAAATTTCACGGATGCATCAACCCCTCCCACCCCTCACAAATTAAGATTTGAACTATTTGATGGAGTTACAAGTGTAAATGCAGTTATCAATCTTATACAAAGATATTTAAAGATAGATTGGGAGCAACTTATTAACAAGGCTCTTACTAGAAGTGATTATTTAATAATACCAACGCTGAAGACAACAATAGATAACACGGATTATACCATTATAGGCACTCTTGATACCCGTCCGGAAATACCGGAAAATATTTTAGAGTGACCCGTAAAAGATATGAGGCGGAAAATAATGCAAAGCATAGAACGTATGAAAAAATAGCGTATATTTGCGGGCAAAAAATACAAAATGACTACTTACAAGCTTCGCATATTACCGCTATTTTTACTTGTTATTGGGCTTACAACGCTTACTTCAAGCTGCAAAAAGAAAGACATGTCACTGAAATTGAACAAGCCGCACAATATTCGTGGCGTTGTCAGTTACAAACGTTCTTTCCCTGATTTGAACGATGCACATCTGGAAGTCGCTAAAAAGATAGGTATTAGCCCGCTGGCAGACCGAGAGGAAGCGGAAGCAATGAAAGAAAAGTTGACTCATATCACTGATAATGAATTTTATGCAGTGGATTCATTGACACATTCCATTCCCTACCTCGTTCCACGTGCCAGCGCATTGCTCGATACAATCGGCTCCAACTTTCTCGATTCATTGGCTGCCAAAGGGCTGAATCCCAATCAGGTAATCATCACCTCCGTACTACGTACTGAAAACGATGTGAAACGTCTCCGCCGTCGCAATGGAAATGCCTCCGCCAACTCGGCACATTGTTTCGGGGCTACTTTTGATGTTAGTTGGAAACGTTTTAAGAAAGTGGAAGATAAAGACGGTCGCCCTATGCAGGACGTGAGTGCCGACACACTGAAACTTGTTCTATCCGAAGTTTTAAGAGATCTACGACAAGCTGAAAAATGCTATATCAAATACGAACTGAAGCAAGGTTGTTTCCATATTACTGCCCGATGAACGGAAGATGAATGTAAATTGCAGTAAAATTCACCTCCAAACAATCAGAGAATCCAAAACGTTTCATTAAATTTGCAGAAATTTTTCTTTAATACAACTTAATGATAGAGAAGCTGATTGTTCTTGAGGACATTGATCCGGTTATTTTTTACGGCGTAAACAACGCCAACATACAGTTAATTAAAGCTTTATATCCAAAGCTACGCATAGTTGCCCGAGGCAATGTCATCAAAGTGCTGGGCGACGAGGAAGAAATGTGTGCCTTCGAAGAAAATATCACCAAACTTGAAAAGTACTGCGCCGAATATAATTCACTGAAAGAAGAAGTTATCATTGACATTATAAAAGGAAATGCGCCGCAAGCAGAACAGACAGGAAACGTGATTGTGTTCAGTGTCACAGGAAAACCTATCATCCCCCGAAGTGAAAACCAGTTGAAACTGGTAGAAGGATTCGCCAAGAATGATATGGTATTTGCCATCGGTCCGGCAGGTTCGGGAAAGACATACACCGCTATCGCCCTCGCCGTACGTGCATTGAAGAATAAAGAAATCAAAAAAATCATCCTTAGCCGCCCCGCCGTAGAAGCCGGAGAAAAGCTCGGTTTCCTGCCCGGCGACATGAAAGATAAGATCGACCCATACCTGCAACCTTTATACGATGCCCTGCAAGATATGATACCTGCTGCCAAGTTAAAGGAATACATGGAATTGAACATTATCCAGATTGCCCCGTTAGCCTTTATGCGCGGACGCACGCTGAATGATGCGGTCGTCATTTTGGACGAAGCCCAGAATACTACCACACAGCAAATCAAAATGTTCCTCACCCGTATGGGTATGAACACCAAAATGATTGTGACGGGAGACATGACACAGATTGACCTCCCCGCTTCACAAACATCGGGATTGGTGCAAGCTCTCCGCATCTTAAAGGGAGTGAAAGGTATCAGTTTTGTTGAACTGAATAAAAAAGATATCGTACGCCATAAACTGGTGGAACGTATCGTGGATGCTTACGAAAAATTCGACAAAGAAGCGAAAGCCGAACGGGAGAAACGGAAAAACGAACAACTGGTTATCAACGGCGAACGTCCGGTGAAACTGGCCAAAGACTAATCGTCTTTAGATTCGGAATCCTATTGCGACTTGTTATTTGTAACTTGTAATTTGTAATTATAATAAAGACAATGAAAGCATTAACAAAAACAGATTTCAACTTTCCGGGACAGAAAAGCGTGTACCACGGAAAAGTGCGCGATGTGTACAACATCAACGGCGAAAAACTCGTCATGGTAGCAACCGACCGTATTTCGGCCTTTGACGTAGTACTTCCTGAAGGTATTCCTTACAAAGGACAAATGCTGAACCAGATTGCAGCTAAATTCCTCGATGCCACTACTGACATCTGTCCGAACTGGAAAATGGCTACTCCGGACCCAATGGTAACGGTAGGTGTATTGTGTGAAGGTTTTCCGGTAGAAATGATTGTACGCGGTTACCTGTGTGGTAGCGCATGGCGTACTTACAAAAGCGGTGTACGTGAAATTTGTGGCGTGAAGTTGCCGGACGGAATGCGCGAAAACCAGAAATTCCCGGAACCCATCGTAACTCCGACTACGAAAGCTGAAATGGGATTGCACGACGAAGACATCTCTAAAGAAGAAATCCTAAAACAAGGACTGGCTACTCCGGAAGAGTATGAAATTCTCGAAAAATATACATTAGCCCTTTTCAAACGCGGTACTGAAATCGCAGCAGAGCGCGGACTGATCCTCGTAGATACAAAATACGAATTCGGTAAGCACAATGGCACTATCTACCTGATGGACGAAATCCACACTCCGGATTCAAGCCGCTATTTCTACTCTGAAGGTTATCAGGAACGTTTCGAAAAAGGCGAACCGCAGAAACAACTTTCTAAAGAATTCGTTCGCGAATGGTTGATGGAAAACGGCTTCCAAGGCAAAGACGGTCAGAAAGTACCGGAAATGACTCCGGCTATCGTACAAAGTATCAGTGACCGCTACATCGAATTGTTCGAAAACATCACCGGTGAGAAATTCGTGAAAGAAGATACTAGCAATATCGCTGAACGTATATTCAAAAACGTCGAAACTTTTTTGAACAGCTGATAAGCGATAAATGACAGATAATAAATGATAGTTGATAGATGATAAATGATAGTTAATATGCAGCTTATCGCATATAACTATTAACTCTGTCATCTTCCAACTATCATTTATCAACTATCTTCTTCAACTATCAACTATCATTTATCAACTATCAACTAAAAAATGGATTACCCGCAACAACATATCAAGCCTTACGACGAAGAAGGAAAAAAGACCGAGCAAGTGGAACGTATGTTCGACAACATCGCACATGCCTACGACAAGCTGAACCATACCTTATCTTTAGGTATCGACCGCAGCTGGCGCAAAAAAGCTATTGCCTGGTTACACCCTTTTCAACCGCAGCGAATGATGGATGTAGCGACCGGTACAGGGGATTTTGCCATCCTCGCCTGCCGCAAACTGCAACCTGCCGAACTAATCGGCACGGACATCTCGGAAGGTATGATGAATGTGGGACGTGAAAAAGTAAAAAAGGAAGGACTGTCGGATAAAATATCTTTTGCCCGGGAGGACTGCACTTCACTCTCTTTTGCCGACAATGATTTTGACGCTATTACTGTAGCTTTCGGTATCCGCAATTTCGAAGATCTCGACAAAGGGCTCTCCGAGATGTGCCGCGTACTGAAACCGGGCGGTCATCTTGTAATTCTGGAACTTACCACTCCGGACCGCTTCCCGATGAAACAACTGTTTTCCATCTACTCTAAAGTCGTCATTCCATTATTGGGTAAGCTTCTATCCAAAGATAACAGTGCCTACCGCTATCTGCCGGACACCATCAAAGTATTTCCTCAAGGGGAAGTCATGAAAGGAGTCATCGCCCGAGCCGGTTTTAGCGAAGTCAACTTCAAACGGCTGACCTTTGGTATCTGCACTCTTTATACCGCAACCAAATAACCTAATAATGTAACCTTATGAAAACAACAAAATCAATTGGACTATTTCTACTCTGCATTTTTTGTTGTATCAATTTCACCTCTTGTGATCCGGCAAACAATGGAGGAGATGACCTAATATGGGATTTTGCTCCCATAGTTCTTTACATTTCAGTACAGGATGCTCAAGGCAATGACTTACTGAATCCACTCACCAAAGGCTCTATTGCCAATCAAGGAATAAAAGCGATCTACAAAGGGGAGACTTACGAAAAAGATGCTCCGCTAAACGAACGCACCAGAGCTTATATGGCCTATTTCACAGGTCTGCAAACAGGAGTAAGCAAAGACGGAAAATATTATCTGACTTTCGGAGAATTCAATGGCGATCATACATTCGATAATGAGAAAGTAGAAATAGACTGGAATGACGGAAAAGAACCATCTGTCATCACTTTTTCCAGTAAACTGACCTGGAAATCAAAGAAAGAACCCGTATTCGATCGGAAATTCTGCCTGAACGGACAAGAAATTGACCAGAAACAAGGTTTAGTAATTACCAGAACTCCCTCTCAATCTGAACAGAAATTCGATATCGTTGCCGTAGAATATGGCATAGATGTAGAAACGGACGAAATTAAAGAAAAAATAAAAGCCGATTTAGAGAGTAAATCTCCCTATACCAATAGAGAATTATACAGTATATCTATTCAGAAAAAGAACTCTGGTACATATACATTACTCAACTCTGATGGCCTTTCTATAACAGAAAAAGAATTCGCAATTGAAGAAGCAGAAGCTCACGGTATGTATGGAATAACGACTGAAATAGCCAAAACTTGCAGACTTATTCCTCCTGACGACCAAATATACAACCATATAAAATTGAAATTAGGCATTGACGGCGAGAAGTCATCTAACACTTTCAATATCTTTATCGGCCGCCCTTATAATTTCTGGATATACGAAGATTTGACGGAATACTATAAAGACAAATACCCTGACGGTAAAGTAAAAGAAATAGTACGTCTTCTAAAAAGTAAACCCAATAACCCAACTAAGCAATAAATGATTATGGAAAAATATGGTTTAATCGGCTACCCTCTGCGACATTCTTTTTCTATCGGATACTTTAATGAGAAATTCAAATCCGAAGGTATCAATGCAGAGTATGTGAATTTTGAAATTCCCAGCATTAATAACTTCATGGAAGTTATCGAAGAGAATCCCAATTTATGCGGGCTTAATGTGACTATCCCCTACAAAGAACAAGTGATTCCTTTTTTGGATGAACTCGACCGTGATACCGCAAAGATAGGTGCTGTGAATGTCATTAAAATCATCCGCCAGCAGAAAGGAAAAGTCAAACTGGTTGGCTACAACTCCGACATCATCGGATTTACTCAATCCATTCAACCTTTATTGCAGCCTCATCACCAAAAAGCATTGATTCTGGGTACCGGCGGAGCTTCCAAAGCCGTCTACCACGGGCTGAAAAACCTGGGTATTGAAAGTATATTCGTATCACGTACCCACAAAGCCGATGATATGCTGACTTATGAGGAACTGACTCCCAAAATTATGGCAGAATATACAATCATCGTCAACTGTACTCCCGTAGGTATGTTTCCTAAGGTAGATTTCTGCCCTAATATTCCTTATGAGCTACTGACTCCAAACCATTTGCTCTACGATTTGTTATATAATCCGAATGTTACGCTGTTCATGAAAAAAGGAGAAGCACAAGGGGCTGTTGTTAAAAACGGTCTGGAAATGCTGCTGCTCCAGGCATTTGCTGCATGGGAGATATGGCATAAATAAGGATTAGAGAGAGTTTTTATGAGGAGAAAAGTTGTATATAGCATCATTATTATCATGCTGGCATTGACCGGCTGCACCATCGGAGGAAGTTTTTATATGTTAAACTTTTCATTGACTCCGAATGCCAAGATTTTGTCTAAAGATGCTGACTCTTATCCCTTCATGTATAGAAACTACCCTTTCCTACGTCCATGGGTGGACAGCCTGAAACAAGTGGATGCACTGAAAGATACATTCATCATCAATCCGCACGGAATACAACTTCATGCGTATTATGTTGCTGCTCCCCAACCCACCAGTAAGACAGCAGTCATTGTGCATGGACATACAGATAATGCTATCCGTATGTTTATGATTGGTTATCTGTATAATCGAGATTTAGGATATAACATATTACTTCCCGACCTGCAACATCAGGGAGAAAGTGAAGGCCCAGCCATCCAGATGGGATGGAAAGACCGTTGGGACGTATTGCAATGGATGAACATTGCCAATGAGATTTTCGGAGATAGTACACAAATGGTTGTACACGGCATTTCAATGGGAGGTGCGACAACCATGATGGTGTCCGGTGAGGAACAGAAACCATTTGTTAAATGCTTTGTGGAAGATTGCGGCTACACCAGTGTATGGGACGAATTCTCACATGAGCTTAAAGCTAGTTTCCACCTTCCCCCTTTTCCACTCATGTATACCACAAGCTGGCTTTGCGAGAAGAAATATGGATGGAATTTTAAAGAGGCTTCCTCACTGAAACAAGTAGCCAAATCACAGCTTCCGATGCTGTTTATTCACGGGGATAAAGACACGTATGTGCCTACCTGGATGGTATATTCGCTCTACGAAGCCAAACCGGGACCCAAAGAACTATGGATTGTTCCAGGAGCGGCTCATGCAGTTTCATACAAAGAGAATAAACAGGAATACACCGACCGAGTCCGTGCATTCGTCGGGCGATACATTCATTAAACCTATTATAACAAGGAGTTTTAGATTCATAACAGAAAAAGTTTCTATATTTGCAAACGTAAAATAATCGTTATGAAATCAATATTGACTTTTATACTAGCTACTTTTCTTCTGTTCCCACTACAAGCTCAAGAGAAAGTATACACGGTGGACAACCTCCCAAAAGTTCACCTGCAAAACAAAATGCAATATGTTTGCAACCCGGCCGGCATACTTTCACAGGCAGCTTGTGACAGTATAGACTCCATGCTTTATGCCTTGGAACAACAAACAGGAATTGAAACGGTGGTTGCCGTAGTTCCATCAATCGGAGAAGAAGATTGTTTCAACTTCTGCCATCAGTTACTTAATAAATGGGGTGTAGGGAAGAAAGATAAAAATAACGGATTGGTTATTTTGTTGGTTACAGATCAACGTTGTATCCAGTTTTATACCGGTTATGGTTTGGAAGGAGTGCTCCCCGATGCGATCTGTAAAAGGATTCAAACCAGATATATGATTCCTTACCTGAAAGACGGAAATTGGGATGCCGGAATGGTGGCCGGCCTAAAAGCGACTTGTCAGCGGCTTGACGGTTCTATGGAAAATGATGCTCTCTCCGATTCGAACAGCGGTGGTTCTTTTGATTTTGTTCTTGCCATTCTTTGTTTTATTGCTATTGGCGGAGGTCTTGCTTTCTTTTCGGCACGCAAACAAAGCCGTTGTCCGAATTGTGGTAAACATCAATTACAGAGAAGCGGAAGTGCTGTCGTATCCCGAATTAACGGGGTGAAAACCGAGGATGTTACCTATACATGTAGAAACTGCGGACATACCATCATACGCCGCCAACAAAGTTATGATAATGATTACCACCACCGGGGAGGTGGCGGAGGTGGTCCATTTATTGGAGGCTTCGGCGGAGGTAGTTTCGGAGGCGGAGGCGGTTTCGGTGGAGGCAGCTTTGGCGGAGGCAGCTTTGGCGGAGGAATGGGCGGTGGCGGCGGTGCCGGTTCTCGTTTCTAAAGAAAATAAGTAGAAAACAAATTATCAAATTCAATAAAAACAAGAAACATGAAGAAGTCAATTATTATCATCTTAGCCGTTGTGGCTATCCTTGTCATATGGGCAGTAAGTGTATATAACGGTCTGGTTACTATGGACGAGAATGTAAGTGGTCAATGGGCAAATGTAGAAACTCAATACCAACGTCGTGCCGACTTGATTCCTAATCTGGTAAACACCGTGAAAGGATATGCAACACATGAGAAGGAAACATTGGAAGGAGTTGTTGCCGCACGTAGCCAAGCAACTCAAATTAAAGTGGACGCTGCCGATCTGACACCAGAAAAGTTGGCGCAATACCAAAAGGCACAAGGTGCTGTAACATCAGCACTGGGCAAGTTATTAGCTATTACCGAGAATTATCCGGACTTAAAAGCTAATCAAAACTTCCTGGAATTACAGGCTCAACTGGAAGGAACTGAAAACCGTATCAATGTAGCGCGCAAAAATTTCAATGATGCTGCACAGGCTTATAACACCAATATCCGCCGTTTCCCCAAAAATATCTTTGCAGGAATGTTCGGCTTTGATAAGAAAGCATATTTTGAAGCAGAAGAAGGAAGTGAGAAGGCTCCGAAGGTAGAATTCTAAAAAGAGGCTAAATCGATCTTTATATTTTACATTTAGAGATACTTAGCAATATAAATAAATCTTTAGCTGGTGGGAAAAGAAGAAACTTTCCCACTATTTTTATTTATATCCACCTCACATTTTACAAAAGATGGCCCAGATAAGCATGGTTTTCTAATAGAAAAGTACATTTATTTTCCATTTAATCACAAATGTCATTTTACAGCATTAAATCATTATATTCGTGATGCAATCTTAAAGCATTCGCTTGGAAATAATCAAGTATCTGTTTCAATAGAGAATCAATTAATTATCAAATTTTCAACAACTATTTTAAGTACTAATATCGAACACTACTTTATGTCGTCTTTTTTTTCACAAAATATTTCTTTGTTATTCTTTATTCCACTCAAAAAGAGTATATTCGCACTATAAATCAGAGGTCACATTTTAGTAAATACAATATAACATGAAATACAAATACGATGTTTTTATAAGCTATTCACGCAGAGATTACGTTGATGAAAGCTACAATGTAATACCTGGTAATGCCATAGCGGAAATCCAAAATGTATTCGATGAAAATGGTATTACCTACTGGTTCGATAAAGACGGAATTTACAGTGGACAAGAGTTCATTGAAATTATCACAGGCGCAATAGCTGAATCTAAGATGCTCATATTCATATCCTCCAAACATTCGAACGAATCGATGTGGACCGCAGGCGAAATATTTGAAGCTTTGGATGGAGAAAAAGCAATCATTCCTGTAAAAATAGATAATAGCCAGTACAACAAGAAATTTAAACTTCTGATACGTCCATTAGATTATATCGATTATCAAGAAAATCCCTAAAATGCATTAAAAGATTTGCTCCGTGCCATTAATAAAGTCAAAGAAGATATTGCCCAAAAACAACGGGAAGAAGAAAAGCTTAGACAAGAGAAAGAGGCTGAAGCAAAGAAGGAAAAGATAAAAGAAGAAATCAGCGTTTTGGCAAAAGACTGTCAACGTTTGACTTTACAACAAATAGATGTAGTCAAGCAAATATTTGAAAAACAAACATATATAGGAAATACAACCAAGATATGCCCTATATGTGATAAAGAAGTGTCAATATCTTCTGATTTTTGCAACAGATGTGGTTGGACTTTTCCTATATTATACTACATTGATGGAAATAACACTTATCAATTGGATGAGAAACAATTGTCTGTAGCGCGAACCAATTGGCGTAGTATAAATATGGTGAGTGAACTGCAGACCATAAAAAGTAATTTAGAAATCGAAAATCAACGATTGCAACGTTCTCTTTTGCAGGCTACTGAAGATTGCAAGAGTATGACTGAAAATTTAAAAAAGAATGAATCTGCCATACAAAAAGCTAAGATTGAAATCAAGCAGATGCAAATCCTAAATAAAGAATCAGATTCTCGAATCAAAGAATTAGAGTTTTCCATAATAGAAAGCAAAAAAGAAAATGAAAAAATAAAAAATGATTTACTCGATAAAGAGAAGCGTTTATTGTATTCTATAGAGGAAAACAAACAACTACAAAAACGTCTGTCCGATGAACAAACTAAAGCTAGAAAAGTACAGAAAGAATATGAGAATCTTTTAGCAGAGCAAAAAGTTAAAACACAATCTCAATCAAAGCCTATCGTACCCAAACAAGAAGTGTCTTATGTCAACAGATCTACAAATATGGCATCAGGAAATTCGTCTGTAGTAAATTCAAATAAAAACAAAACATTCAAGAACAAGAATGATGTATTTGGATTGGTTCGAAGTTTATGTACAGGATCTTTAATAACTCTTGACACCAATATTATCACTGCAGGTTTACGTATATATCCTTTAATTCAAATCTTAGCTAAAGATTATGAATTAACATATAGTGAGAAAGCAATCAGTAATCTATTTACCATAGGAAATCTTGTTAATGCAATATGGGAAAGAAAGACTTCTACAATTCCCAATACACTTCCACCAGCTCAAAAGAAGAGAAAATTCAGTTCTAAAAATGATGTATTCAATTTCGTTCGCCCTTTCTGCAAGGGAAAACTAATAACACTTAATACAGGTTTCTATGTTGCAGAAATTCAGTATGCTGATTTAAGAAAAGCATTGCTTGAAAAGTACAATATAAACATCAGTGAATATAGTTTGAGGTGTCATGCCACAGTTGGAAAACTGATTGATTCAATCTGGAGTGAACATATAAAATATGCATTATAATCTTGGCTTTACACGCATAGTCGTATTATAATCGAAAGTTTACCCTGGAATTTACCTGACTGTTTTTCTAGGCTGTACCAAAAAAAAGCTGTACTTTTGCAGCCGTATACAATATAATTCTATAACTCATGAGTAATCAACGATACATGATGCGTGGAGTAAGCGCATCAAAAGAAGATGTGCACAACGCCATCAAGAACATCGACAAAGGAATCTTTCCAAAAGCGTTTTGCAAAATTATCCCGGACATATTGGGAGGTGACCCGGAATATTGCAATATTATGCATGCCGATGGTGCCGGAACCAAATCATCTCTTGCTTATATGTACTGGAAAGAAACGGGTGATTTGTCCGTTTGGAAAGGTATTGCGCAGGATGCATTGATTATGAATATCGACGACCTGCTTTGTGTAGGTGCCGTAGACAATATTCTTGTCTCTTCTACCATTGGACGTAATAAACTGTTGATTCCCGGAGAAGTAATCTCCGCCATCATCAATGGAACAGATGAATTGCTGGCCGAACTCCGTGAAATGGGTGTAGGGGTATACGCAACCGGTGGTGAAACTGCTGATGTCGGCGACTTGGTTCGTACGATCATCGTTGACTCTACCGTAACTTGTCGCATGAAACGTTCAGACGTTATCGACAATGCCAATATTCGTCCGGGTGACGTGATCGTTGGTTTGGCTTCTTACGGACAAGCTACTTACGAAAAAGAATACAATGGCGGTATGGGCAGCAATGGTTTGACAAGTGCCCGTCACGATGTATTCGGAAAATATCTTGCTGAAAAATATCCGGAAAGCTATGATGCCGCAGTTCCTGAAGAATTAGTTTACTCCGGCAAGTTAAAACTGACAGACAGTGTAGAAGACTCTCCAATTGATGCAGGCAAGTTAGTGCTCTCCCCTACTCGTACATACGCACCAGTAGTGAAGAAATTACTCGATGCACTGCGCCCGGAAATCCACGGAATGGTGCACTGCTCCGGTGGTGCACAAACTAAAGTTCTGCATTTTGTAGAAAACGTACGCGTAGTAAAAGATAATCTTTTCCCTGTTCCTCCTTTATTCAAAACGATCCAGGAACAAAGCGGTACGGACTGGGCAGAAATGTACAAGGTATTCAATATGGGACATCGCCTCGAAGTTTATTTGTCACCGGAACATGCAGAAGAAGTAATTGCTATTTCCGAGTCATTCGGTATTCCGGCACAGATTGTAGGACGTGTTGAAGCATGTGAGCAAACAGAATTAATCATTAAGAGCGAATTCGGAGAATTTAGATACTAAAGAATGGCAGATAACAGTACCATATTAGAAAAATTAGACGGACTCGTAGCCCGTTTTGAAGAAATATCTACCCTTATCACAGACCCGGCAGTGATTGCCGATCAGAAACGTTATGTCAAGTTGACTAAAGAATATAAGGAATTAGACGACTTGATGAAAGCAAGGAAAGAATATATCCAATTACTAGGTAATATTGAAGAAGCTAAAAATATCCTTGCTAATGAATCGGATGCTGAAATGCGCGAGATGGCGAAAGAAGAAATGGACAATAGTCAAGAGCGCCTTCCGGTATTGGAAGAAGAAATCAAACTGATGCTTGTCCCTGCCGATCCGCAAGACAGCAAGAACGCAATTCTTGAAATCCGTGGCGGTGCAGGAGGTGATGAAGCAGCTATCTTTGCCGGTGACCTCTTTCGTATGTATGCCAAATTCTGTGAAACCAAAGGTTGGAAGATGGAAGTCTCCAATGCAAACGAAGGAACAGCAGGAGGATTCAAAGAAGTTGTTTGTAGTGTCACGGGCGATAATGTATATGGAATTTTAAAATATGAATCGGGAGTACACCGCGTACAGCGCGTTCCTGCTACCGAAACACAAGGACGTGTTCATACTTCTGCCGCATCAGTGGCGGTACTTCCCGAAGCTGAAGAATTCGATGTAGTCATCAACGAAGGAGAAATCAAATGGGATACTTTCCGAAGTGGTGGTGCCGGTGGACAGAATGTAAATAAGGTAGAATCCGGAGTACGTCTGCGTTATATCTGGAAGAACCCGAATACAGGCATTGCCGAAGAAATACTTATTGAATGTACCGAAACACGTGACCAACCGAAAAATAAGGAACGTGCTTTGGCCCGTCTCCGTACATTTATCTATGACAAGGAACATCAGAAATACATCGATGACATTGCCTCTAAACGTAAAACAATGGTATCGACCGGAGACCGTTCTGCTAAAATCCGCACCTACAACTATCCACAGGGACGAATCACCGATCATCGCATCAATTACACGATTTATAATCTTGCTGCATTCATGGACGGGGATATTCAAGACTGTATCGACCACCTGATCGTAGCAGAAAACGCGGAACGCTTGAAAGAAAGCGAACTTTAGAAAAATGAAGAGTTGATAGTTGAGAATGATTTCTTAAAATAGTAAATAGTAAATTGCAAAATAGTAAATAACAAGATGGATAAGCAACAATTATTTGAAAACATAAAGCGCAAAAAATCATTCCTTTGTGTAGGACTTGATACTGACATCAAGAAAATCCCGGAGCATCTGTTGAAAGAAGAAGATCCGATCTTTGCATTCAACAAAGCCATCATTGACGCGACAGCTGATTTGTGCATCGCCTATAAACCCAATCTGGCTTTCTATGAAAGCATGGGCGTAAAAGGATGGATCGCATTTGAAAAGACAGTAAAATACATCAAAGATAACTATCCGGACCAATTCATCATCGCTGACGCAAAGCGTGGTGACATCGGAAATACTTCTGCAATGTATGCCCGCACCTTCTTTGAAGAACTTAATATCGACTCTGTAACGGTAGCTCCTTACATGGGCGAAGACAGCGTAACGCCATTCCTTACCTACGAAGGCAAATGGGTAATCTTGTTGGCATTGACTTCCAACAAAGGATCTCATGACTTCCAATTGACAGAAGATGTAAACGGCGAACGTCTGTTCGAGAAAGTATTACGTAAATCACAAGAATGGGCTAGTGACGACCGTATGATGTATGTGGTAGGTGCTACTCAAGGACGCGCTTTCGAAGATATTCGTAAAATTGTTCCGAACCATTTCCTTCTCGTACCAGGTGTAGGAGCACAAGGTGGCTCGCTCGAAGAGGTTTGTAAATACGGAATGAACAGTACATGCGGATTAATTGTTAACTCCTCACGTGGTATTATCTACGTAGATAAAACAGAGAAATTTGCAGAAGCTGCCCGCACCGCCGCACAAGAAGTACAGGCGCAAATGGCTGAACAACTCAAAGCAATTCTCTGAAAAGAAAAAAAGGATCTCTAAAGAAAACGAATGCCTTACGAAAGAAAGATAATTAACGACCCCGTATTCGGGTTCATCAATATTCCAAAGGGGTTACTGTACGATATAGTACGGCATCCCCTTTTGCAGCGTCTTACCCGCATCAAGCAGGTAGGATTATCATCTGTTGTATACCCCGGTGCGCAACACACCCGCTTCCAACACTCTTTAGGTGCTTTTCACCTGATGAGTGAAGCTATCACCCAACTGGCTTCTAAAGGTAATTTTATTTTTGACAGCGAAGCGGAAGCTGTACAGGCGGCCATCCTGTTACATGATATAGGACATGGTCCCTTCTCACATGTACTGGAAGATACTATAGTAAAAGGAGTCTCCCACGAAGAGATTTCCCTCATGCTGATGGAACGGATGAACAAAGAGATGAACGGTCAGCTTAGTCTTGCCATCCAAATCTTCAAGGACGAATATCCGAAACGCTTTCTACATCAACTCGTAAGCGGTCAGTTGGATATGGACAGACTTGATTATCTTCGCCGTGACAGCTTTTATACAGGCGTGACAGAAGGAAACATCGGTTCCGCCCGAATTATCAAAATGCTTGATGTAGCGGATGACCGACTCGTTATCGAATCCAAAGGGATCTATTCTATTGAGAATTTCCTCACGGCACGTCGCTTGATGTACTGGCAAGTATACCTGCATAAGACATCCGTCGCATACGAAAAGATGCTGATTAGTACTCTATTACGTGCCAAAGAATTAGCTTCCCAAAGAGTGGAACTGTTTGCATCACCCGCATTGCGTTTTTTCCTTTACAATGATATCAATCCTACGGAATTCTATCATAACCCCGACTGTCTGGAGAATTTTATCCAGCTAGACGACAATGATATATGGACAGCCTTGAAAGTGTGGAGCACCCATACAGACAAGGTACTTTCTACTTTAAGCACGGGAATGATAAACCGAAATATCTTTAAAGTAGAAATTTCATCGGAACCGATTAGTGAGGACAGAAAAAAAGAATTAACTTTGCACATCAGCCAGCAATTAGGTATAACCCTTTCCGAAGCGAACTATTTTGTCTCTACCCCCAGCATCGAAAAGAATATGTATGACCCGGCAGATGACAGTATTGACATTATCTACAAAGACGGCACTATCAAAAATATTGCCGAAGCATCGGACATGCTGAACATCTCATTATTATCCAAAAAGGTAAAGAAATACTATCTCTGCTATCAGAGATTACACAGATAAGTATAAAATATTCATGCAATAACACGGAAATCTGAAAAAAAAATCCGTTATTTGTGAACTAATTAAATTTTAAATTAAAGACATGGAGTTCTCGGCTAAGCAAATTGCAGCATTTATCCAAGGGGAAATCATTGGAGACGAAAACGCTACGGTACACACATTCGCTAAAATTGAAGAGGGAATGCCCGGAGCAATTTCTTTCCTGTCAAATCCCAAATATACACCTTACATCTACGAGACACAATCAAGCATTGTCCTGGTTAATAAGGACTTCACTCCCGAGCACGAAATTAAAACTACTCTGATAAAAGTAGACAATGCATATGAAAGTCTGGCTAAATTACTCAATCTTTATGAGATGAGCAAGCCTAAGAAACAAGGTATAGATTCATTAGCTTTCGTTGCACCCAGCGCCAAAATTGGTGAGAACGTATACATCGGTGCATTTGCCTATATTGGTGAAAATACCGTGATTGGAGATAATACCCAAATTTATCCACACACTTTTGTTGGAGATGGCGTGAAGATAGGCAACAGTTGCTTGCTGTACTCCAATGTAAATGTTTATCATGATTGCCGCATAGGTAACGAATGCATCCTGCACTCGGGTGCAGTGATCGGAGCTGACGGATTTGGTTTTGCTCCCACTCCGAATGGATACGATAAGATTCCGCAAATCGGAATTGTTATTCTGGAAGATAAAGTAGATATAGGTGCTAATACCTGTGTAGACCGTGCTACAATGGGAGCTACGGTAGTGCATAGTGGTGTCAAATTAGACAATCTGATACAAATAGCACATAATGATGAAATAGGTTCACATACCGTAATGGCTGCACAAGCCGGAATTGCCGGTTCTACCAAAATTGGTGAATGGTGTATGATCGGAGGTCAGGTAGGTATTGCAGGACATTCCAAAATAGGAGACAAAGTTGGTTTAGGTGCACAGTCAGGTGTACCCGGAGACATTAAATCCGGTAGCCAGCTTATCGGAACTCCTCCTATGGAACTGAAGCAATACTTCAAAGCATCCGTCGCACAAAGAAGCTTACCGGATATGCAGAAAGAATTGCGTAATTTGCGCAAAGAAATAGAAGAATTAAAACAACTATTAAATAAGTAAATAAGTAACCAATGCTGAAACAAAAAACGCTGAAAGATAGCTTTTCACTGAGCGGGAAAGGTCTTCACACTGGACTTGATCTCACTGTAACATTTAATCCTGCTCCGGACAATCATGGATATAAAATCCAGCGCATTGACGTAGAAGGACAACCAACTATCGATGCAGTAGCCGACAATGTGACAGAAACCACTCGTGGTACTGTATTGTCGAAGAATGGAGTCAAAGTAAGCACCGTTGAACATGGTATGGCAGCCCTCTACGCATTGGGCATTGATAACTGCCTTATTCAGGTTAACGGACCGGAATTTCCTATTTTAGATGGTAGTGCACAATATTATGTACAAGAAATAGAACGTGTAGGAACAGTAGAACAAAATGCCGTCAAAGACTTTTATATTATCAAGTCTAAAATTGAGTTCCGGGATGAAACGACTGGTTCTTCTATCATCGTACTTCCTGACGAGAATTTCAGTCTGAATGTACTGGTTTCTTACGATTCAACCATTATCCCGAATCAGTTTGCTACACTTGAGGATATGCATAATTTCAAAGACGAAGTGGCCGCCAGCCGTACTTTCGTCTTTGTTCGCGAAATAGAACCGCTGCTCTCCGCTGGATTGATTAAAGGGGGTGACCTGGACAATGCAATCGTAATCTACGAGCGTAAGATGTCACAGGAAAGTTTCGACAAGTTGGCAGATGTAATGAGAGTACCTCACATGGATGCTGAGCAATTAGGCTATATCAACCACAAACCGTTGGTTTGGGCAAACGAATGTGCCCGCCACAAATTGTTGGATGTGATCGGTGACCTCGCTTTAATTGGTAAACCGATTAAAGGCCGTATCATTGCTACCCGTCCCGGACATACTATCAATAATAAGTTTGCACGCCAAATGCGGAAAGAAATCCGTTTGCACGAAATACAGGCGCCAAGTTACGACTGTAACCGTGAGCCGGTAATGGATGTAAACCGTATCCGCGAATTATTGCCACACCGCTATCCTTTCCAACTGGTTGACAAAGTGATTGAGATTGGTGCTAACTACATTGTAGGTATCAAAAATATCACAGCTAACGAACCTTTCTTTCAGGGACATTTCCCACAAGAACCTGTTATGCCGGGAGTACTTCAAGTAGAAGCAATGGCACAAGTCGGTGGTTTACTCGTTTTGAATTCAGTAGACGAACCTGAACGTTATTCTACCTATTTCATGAAAATAGATGGAGTAAAATTTCGCCAGAAAGTAGTGCCGGGAGATACTATTATCTTCCGTGTAGAAATGCTGGCACCTATCCGCCGTGGCATCTCTACTATGAAAGGATATGCATTTGTTGGCGAGAAAGTTGTTTGCGAAGCAGAGTTCATGGCACAAATAGTGAAAAATAAGTAATAATTGATATATTAAAAGCATGATAAGTCCTTTAGCGTATATTCATCCCGAAGCTAAAATTGGGGAAAATGTAGAAATTGCGCCTTTTGTATTCATAGATAAGAACGTAGTTATCGGCGACAACAATAAAATTATGGCTAACGCCAATATTTTATACGGTTCACGTATTGGTAACGGAAACACGATTTTTCCGGGTGCCGTTATCGGAGCCATTCCGCAGGACCTCAAGTTTCGCGGTGAGGAATCGACAGCCGAAATCGGGGATAATAATCTGATTCGTGAAAATGTAACAATCAACCGTGGTACGGCAGCTAAAGGGCGCACGATTGTGGGAAATAACAATTTATTGATGGAGGGTGTACACGTAGCACACGACGCATTGGTTGGTAACGGATGTATCATCGGTAACTCTACCAAGATGGCAGGCGAAATCGTCATTGATGATAACGCGATTGTCAGCGCCAATGTATTGATGCATCAATTCTGTCATGTAGGCAGTCATGTAATGATTCAGGGCGGATGCCGTTTCAGTAAAGATATTCCTCCTTACATCATTGCAGGACGCGAACCGATTGCTTTTAGTGGAATCAACATCATCGGCCTGCGCCGTCGTGGTTTTGCCAATGAAGTGATCGAAAGTATTCACAATGCATATCGTATCATTTATCAAAGTGGTTTAAACACGACAGAAGCATTGAAGAAAATAGAAGATGAATTTGAAAAAAGTCCGGAAATTGACTATATTATCGATTTCATCCGTAATTCAGAACGTGGTATCATTAAATAAACAGTTCAAAATAGTCATATTATGATATACAGATTTACTATCATATCTGATGAAGTTGACGATTTTGTCAGAGAAATACAAATTGATCCGGAAGCTACTTTTTATGACTTCCATGAAGCAATACTGAAATCAGTAGGGTACACAAACGACCAGATGACTTCTTTCTTTATCTGCGATGACGATTGGGAAAAAGGAAAAGAAGTAACCTTGGAAGAAATGGACGACAATCCGGAAATGGATAGCTGGGTAATGAAAGACACTACTATCAGTGAACTGGTAGAAGATGAAAAACAGAAACTGCTATATGTATTCGATTACATAACAGAACGTTGTTTCTTCATCGAACTATCCGAAATCATCACCGGAAAAGATATGAATGGCGCCAAATGTACCAAGAAATCAGGAGATGCTCCTAAACAAACGGTAGATTTTGAAGAAATGGCCGCTGCCAGCGGTTCTCTTGATTTGGATGAAAACTTCTATGGAGACCAAGATTTCGACATGGAAGACTTCGATCAGGAAGGATTCGACATAGGTGGCGACGCAAGTACTCCATACGAAGAAGAAAAATTCTAAGTATTAAGTACCAGGTATTAGGTATTAATTGCCATGCAGCGCCAGGCAGTTAATACCTAATATTTTTTAGTTCCGCACACATCTTAATACTCAATACTTAATACTTAAAAGCCCAATGCCTACTCTCATCGTTCTTATAGGTCCTACAGGTGTAGGGAAAACGGAATTGAGCCTGCGCTTAGCAGAAACTTTTCAGACAAGTATTGTATCTGCCGATTCGAGACAGCTTTATGCCGAATTAAAAATAGGCACGGCAGCTCCTACTCCCGATCAACTTAAACGTGTCCCTCATCAATTGGTTGGTACACTCCACCTTACAGACTATTACAGCGCCGCCCAATATGAAATAGAAGCGTTGGAAATTCTCGAGAAATTATTTACGCAACACGAGGTCGTGATTCTCACAGGTGGCTCAATGATGTATGTAGATGCTATTTGTAAAGGTATCGACGATATTCCTACCGTTGATGCGGAAACCCGTCAACTCATGCTACAGAAATATGAGGAGGAAGGACTTGAACAACTCTGTGCAGAACTTCGCCTGCTAGATCCGGAATATTATCGGATAGTGGATCTAAAGAATCCCAAACGGGTAATTCATGCATTGGAAATTTGCTATATGACCGGACGCACTTATACCTCTTTCCGCACCCAACAAAAAAAGCAACGTCCTTTCCGCATTCTAAAAATCGGTCTGACTCGCGACCGGGAAGAGTTGTATGACCGTATCAACCGTCGGGTAGATCAAATGATGGAGGAAGGATTACTGGAAGAAGTACGCTCGGTACTTCCCTATCGCCACCTCAATTCGCTCAATACAGTAGGTTATAAAGAACTGTTCAAGTATCTGGATGGAGAATGGGAACTCCCCTTTGCCATAGATAAAATCAAGCAAAACTCCCGCATTTATTCGCGTAAACAGATGACTTGGTTCAAAAGAGATGAAGAAATACAATGGTTCCATCCGGAACAAGAAACGGAGATACTAGCGTACCTCCGTCAACAAATCAATGCATGATTTCTTCTATTTCTTGTTCTGACGGGTCTGATATTCATCATCCGTCAACATTTCTACAATAATCACCCCATTCTTTCCTTTGTCTCCGTAGACAACCTGTGCTGATTTATCTTTCAGCACAGAAATACTTTTTATATGGTCTGGCGCAAGCTTAGACAACGCATCTTTCTCCATAGCTTCTTTCCCGTCTATAATGACTAAAGGCTCTTCGCCTTTTATCCCATGCACAGTTACACCATTATTCACCTTAAACCCTGTATTTCCATTTTTCACACTGCCTGAAAGTTCAGGAAACAGGTCAACCACTTCCTGCTCCATTCGTATATTCATCGTAGAAGATACAGAAGCTTTTACTGGCTTATATCCAATAAATGAGAACCACAGATTGCCGTCTTTCATTGCTTTCAGACTAAAATGACCATTTATATCCGTTATCGTACCATGATTTGTATTAGGCACAATAATGCTGACTCCAGCCTTCGGACGCCCCTGCTCGTCAACAACAGTTCCACTAACCGGAAAATCGGGAACAGCATCTGTACTGGTTGTTTTTTGTGAAAAACTGATTTCCTTATTCTGTATTTTAGTCTTACTGCCTCGTTGAGTATTTACAAGTATCACCCCGTTCGCACCACGTTTACCATACACTTTTATCGAAGTAGAATCTTTCAACACAGATATACTTTCTATTGTTGACGGGTCCAGCTTTTCCATAGCATCCATACTAATCTCCTTGCCATCAGCAAAAATCAAAGGCTGCTTATTCTCTGCAAATCTGATATTCCCAAATCTTATAGGGACAGTATATTTCACTGGTACAGGTCTGCCTCGTTGCTTTCCGGGAATCCAATCCGGCATTTCACTGACAATTCTTTCGGCTTCCTGATTTAATGACGCTTCATCCGACTGAAGTACACGTACATCTTTTATCTTCCCGGTTTCAGCCACAGTGAAGCCTACCATCACTCTACCGCCCGCTTTACCCTTCATCGGAGAACCAGCTATTTTCTCCGACAGATATTTTTGCAGTGCACTCATACCACCAGGATATTCCGGCATCTGCTCTACAACCTCAAAAATAACAATTTCTTCCTCCTCTTTCGATTTCACGCCAGTCACTACCAAAGCATCTTTCTTCTCGTCTTTAGATACTTTTACTGTATCTTGCAGCACCTTTTCTTGCACAATTTCCGCCAAATCATTAACTTTGACAGCAGAAATTTCTTCCATTTTTTCAGAGATTTCAGGACGGGCAAAAGCAGTTACTGCAATAGCTGCCAACGGAAGTACATACAAATACTTCAACCGTGCCCACGGATTCGATTTTTCTTTTAACATCATAGTGATACGTTTTTTAAGTTTACTGTGATTAAAGCTGTTGGCCATAGAGTAGAGCCTTGTGCCAACGGCTTTTTTTATTAATAATAGTTGATATTCTTTCGCGTTTACACCCTCATTAATGACGGTCTCGTCCGCTTCATATTCGTGAATGTTCTGCAACTCCTGTTTCAACAACCATGCACCAGGATTGAACCATTGGAAAAAGATACAAATATCCGCCACCAATAAATCTACTGAATGACGATGGTGGATATGAGCCATTTCATGAATAAGGATTTCCCTCCCGTTTTCCTCCAGGTCTTTCCGGCTGATGACAATATACTTCATCCAACTGAACGGAGCTATCTCCTGATTGTGCACCACAAGTGTAACCCCTTTCTCCAACTTCTCATGTTTGCCGGAATGTACCAACCGGAAGAGACAAATCAAAGAATAGATATTGCGACAGACAAGAAACAGAATACCCGCCAGATAGACCAGCAGAACAATCTGTACCCAAGATATAGTCGGCGTCTCCTGCACTGCGCCGACATTGGCAGGAGTAGCCTCCAACTCTGCCATCAATAGCAATTGCTCAATGGAGAGCACAGCTTGCTGCACTTCAACCTGATGCCGGGTAGTTACTTCGATACAAGGAATGAGTAATGAAAAGAACAACACTCCCAATAAAGCCATACGATTGAAACGATGAAAGGTTTCCTTGCTAAGTAATAACCGGAAAAACAGGTAAAACAGAACAAGACAAACAGATGATTTTAATATATAAATGAAGAAAACTCCCATAGCATAGATTTTCGTTTAATAGATTAGTGTTTTTTGTCAGCCTGTTCCACTTCCTCGATGAGCTGTTTCAATTCATCCAAGGAAATATCTTCCTCTTTAACTAAAGAAGAAACGGCATTCAGGTAAGAATTATTAAAATACTTACTAATCACATTCCGCAGCGTTCCTTTACGAAAATCTTCTTCACTGACTACGGGATAATATTGATAGGTATTTCCGAAAGTATAATGAGCTAGAAAACCTTTTTCTTCCAACCCACGCACAATCGTAGATAATGTATTGAAATGTGGCTTGGGATCTTCATAGAAAGCCAACATTTCCTTCACGAACAAGGGACCTTTTTCCCAAAAAAAGCCCATGATTTCTTCTTCTTTTGCTGTTAATCCTTTCATATCTGCAACTTTGTTTGCTGCAAATAACGAAAAGTTTTAGTTCATAAACTAATTTATCTAGTTAAAGTAAACTAAAAGCTATAGTTAAGAAGAAAATCTTACTATTAAATACCTGTGAAGCAGAATTTCTACTAATCCTTTAGCCCCACAGTTTATTCACAATAAAGTTGCCAATATAAAACAAGTCGCCCATAAAAACAATACTGAATACCAGAAAAGTGAAACAAGTACTCCACCGGGCTCCTCCATCCTCTTCGCCGCGTTTGATACGGAGCAGGGAACTATGCAAACAATCACCTGCTATGAACAGCACAAACAAACTCGGTATCAAGTCACCCCACGATACCAACCACAGATTATCCCCCTTCCCCAACAGGAATGTCAATGCTACGGCCAATAAGAAGACAGAAGCATATTGCAAGTCTTTTCTTTTTGAATTCATAGTGGTAATGTTTAAAGTCCTTTTCACAAAGATATTGAATCTCACCCAATAATCCTTATCAAATCTATATAAAAATCGGTCAGGCTTTGTTGAATCTAAGTTTATTGTTACTTTTGCAAGTACGAATTAAAACCAAAACCGATTATAAAAGCAGATGAAAAAGATCAGCATCACTTTATTACTCTGCCTTCTCTGTCTGACCGGAATGGCACAAGGACAAAAGGCACTCGATTTAAAAGATATCACCTCCGGACGTTTCCGCCCGGAAAATATCCAGGGAGTAATCCCCATGCCTGATGGCGAACACTACACGCAGATGAACGCCGACGGCACGCAGATCATTAAATACTCTTTCAAAACAGGCGAGAAAGTAGAAGTGATTTTCGATGTAAGCACTGCACGCGAATGTGACTTCAAGAACTTCGACAGTTACCAGTTCTCGCCCGACGGTCAGAAATTGCTGATTGCTACTAAAACGACACCTATATATAGGCATTCATACACAGCTGTACATTACATTTACCCTTTGAAACGAAATGATAAGGGCGTTACGACAAACAACATTATTGAACGGCTGTCTGACGGTGGACCTCAACAGGTCCCCGTCTTTTCTCCAGACGGTACAATGATTGCTTTTGTCCGCAACAATAACATATTTCTTGTTAAGCTGCTTTATGGCAACAGTGAAAGCCAGATTACGGAGGATGGCAAACAGAACTCTGTAATCAACGGCATCCCCGACTGGGTGTATGAAGAAGAGTTCGGTTTCGACCGTGCTTTGGAATTCAGCGCTGATAATACACAGATCGCTTTCATCCGCTTCGATGAGTCAGAAGTTCCCTCCTACTCTTTTCCGGTATTTGCCGGACAGGCACCCCGGATTGATGCCTTAAAAGATTATCCGGGTGAATATACCTACAAGTATCCGAAAGCCGGATACCCCAATTCGAAAGTAGAAGTACGCACGTATGACATCAAGTCACACGTCACCCGTACGATGAAACTCCCGCTGGATGCAGATGGATACATTCCACGCATCCGTTTCACAAAGGATGCCAACAAATTGGCTATCATGACATTAAACCGTCATCAAGACCGTTTCGACCTCTACTTTGCCGATCCTCGCTCAACACTTTGCAAACTAATGCTCCGTGATGAATCTCCTTATTACATAAAGGAGAATATTTTCGATAACATCCAGTTCTATCCCGAATATTTCAGCATGCTTAGCGAACGTGACGGTTACAGTCATCTCTATTGGTATAGCATGGGAGGTAACTTGATTAAAAAGGTTACTAACGGTAAGTTCGAAGTGAAAGATTTTCTGGGATATGATGAAGAAGATGGTTCTTTCTATTATACCAGCAACGAAGAGAGTCCTCTGCGCAAGGCTGTCTATAAAATAGATAAGAAAGGCAAAAAGACCAAATTGTCTCAACAGGCAGGAACCAATACGCCTCTCTTCAGCAAATCGATGAAGTATTATATGAACAAGTTCTCCAGCTTGGATACTCCTATGTTGGTTACCTTGAACGATAATTCAGGCAAAACGCTCAAAACGCTTATTACAAATGATGCGTTGAAGCAAACATTGTCCGGATATGCAGTACCACAAAAAGAGTTCTTTACTTTCCAGACTACAGATGGCGTGAAGTTGAATGGCTGGATGATGAAACCGGTTAATTTCTCCGCATCCAAAAAATATCCGGTACTGATGTATCAATATAGTGGCCCGGGTTCCCAACAGGTATTGGATACTTGGGGAATCAGCTGGGAGACATACATGGCAAGCCTCGGTTATATCGTGGTATGTGTAGATGGTCGTGGCACTGGAGGCCGTGGAGAAGCTTTTGAGAAATGTACCTATTTAAAAATTGGCGTCAAAGAAGCCAAAGACCAGGTGGAAACAGCGCTTTACCTAGGCAAACAAACGTATGTGGACAAAGACCGCATCGGTATCTGGGGTTGGAGTTATGGCGGATACATGACTCTTATGAGCATGAGCGAAGGAACTCCCGTATTCAAAGCCGGAGTAGCAGTAGCCGCACCGACCGACTGGCGTTTCTATGATACGATTTACACCGAACGTTTCATGCGCACTCCCAAAGAAAATGCGGAAGGATATAAGGAATCATCAGCCTTCACCCGTGCCGACAAACTTCATGGCAACTTGTTGCTGGTACATGGTATGGCAGATGACAATGTTCACTTCCAGAACTGTGCAGAATATGCCGAACAGTTAGTTCAGCTTGGAAAACAATTTGATATGCAAGTGTACACGAACCGTAATCATGGAATATATGGTGGCAACACCCGCCAACACTTGTACACACGGTTGACCAACTTCTTCTTGAACAACTTATAATGACGGATAGAGTACGTAAGCCCGAATGGCTGAAAATTAATATCGGTGCCAACGAACGATACACCGAAACAAAGCGAATTGTCGACTCCCACTGCTTGCACACGATATGCAGCAGTGGGCGTTGCCCTAATATGGGGGAATGTTGGGGAAAAGGAACAGCCACCTTCATGATTGGCGGTGACATCTGCACGCGTAGCTGTAAATTTTGCAACACACAGACAGGACGTCCCCATCCGTTAGATGCAAACGAGCCTACCCATGTAGCAGAATCCATCGCACTGATGAAATTGGATCATGCCGTCATCACCTCTGTAGACCGGGATGATTTACCTGATTTGGGTGCAGAGCATTGGGCACGTACCATCCGGGAAATAAAACGGTTGAATCCACAGACAACCATTGAAGTACTGATTCCGGATTTTCAAGGCAGAATGGAGTTAGTAGATTTAGTAATTGACGCCGGCCCCGACATCATATCACACAATATGGAAACTGTGCGCCGCATTAGTCCACTAGTCCGCAGTGCAGCAAATTATGATACAAGCTTACAGGTTATCAGACATATTTCCGAAAAGGGAGTCAAATCTAAAAGCGGCATAATGGTCGGACTGGGTGAAACTCCGGAGGAAGTCGAAACATTGATGGACGATCTGTTAGCAACCGGTTGCCAGATTCTTACCATAGGGCAATACCTGCAACCGAGTCATCGGCATTATCCCGTTGTGGCATACATCACTCCGCTGCAATTCACGAAATATAAAACAGTTGGTTTAGAGAAAGGATTCAACATCGTAGAGAGTGCTCCCCTTGTTCGTTCCTCCTACCATGCAGAGAAACATATTCGTTAGCAAACAAAACACATACACTATTTGTTTTATAGATAGAACCGACAAATAAGCATAAATATAGAGATGGATCATAAAGGAATACTTTCTTCCGCATTTAACATGTCGCTGGGTTTTATCCCCGTTATTATTTCCATTTTATTGTGTGAACTTATAACGCAAGACACGGCTATTTACATCGGTACAGGTATAGGTATTATAGGAATATACCTTTCTTATCGACGTAAAGGATTGTTAATTCCTAATTTTATCCTCTATATAGCGACCGGAGTGCTGGCACTATTATCCGTAGCAGCTCTCATTCCTGGTGATTATGTTCCCCCCGGTGCGCTCCCGCTTACTCTGGAAGTCAGTATTCTCATTCCAATGCTAAGTCTTTATATGCATAAGAAAAGATTTATCAACCACTTCTTAAAACAGATAGGTTCTTGCAACAAACGTTTATATGCTCAGGGAGCAGAAGCCGCCGTTGTATCTGCTCGCATTGCCTTGATTTTCGGAATACTGCATTTTATTATAATCAGCATCACCGTCATTTTCCAAAACCCACTAAGTAAGACAAGTCTGTTTGTACTCTATAAAGTGTTACCTCCTACTGTCTTTCTTATGAGTATCCTGTTCAACCAGATCGCTATCCGTTTCTTCAATCACCTAATGTCTCACACAGAATATGTTCCTATTGTGAATACAAAAGGAGACGTGATCGGGAAAACCCCTGCGATAGAAGCTGTTAATTATAAGAACGCATACATCAATCCGGTGATAAGAATTGCCATATCCACTCATGGAATGCTGTTCCTTTGCGACAGACCGTCAACAGCCATTTTGGACAAAGGAAAAGTGGACATTCCCATGGAATGTTATCTCCGATATGGAGAATCTTTAGAGGCGGGTGCCACCCGTTTGATTAACAATGCTTTCCCGCACGAAAAAGATATCAAGCCAGAGTTCAATATCGTTTATCACTTTGAGAATGAAGTAACCAATCGTCTTATCTACTTATTCATCGTTGATATCAAGGATGATTCCATCCTTTGTACCCCTCGCTTTAAGAACAGTAAGCTATGGAGCTTCAAACAGATAGAGGAAAACTTGGGAAAAGGCTTCTTCAGTAGCTGTTTCGAAGATGAATATGAACACCTGAAAGGCGTTATTTATATAAGAGAAAAATACAGGGAATCTTAGACAATTCAGGCACATGTCCCTTCCAGTCCTTCACTGTACGCGTCTGTATATACTCTCCTTCACATGTAATATCGGCAGCAATACAAAGCTTTGTTTGAGGACGACAGTTTAACAAAATATCTTCTATCATCTTATGATTCCGGTAAGGCGTCTCAATGAAAAGTTGTGTCTGATTTTCAGCATACACACGCTGCTCCAATGTTTTCAGTTTCTTGGCACGTTCCCCCGGTTCAATCGGCAGATAACCATGAAACGCAAAGCTCTGCCCGTTAAAGCCCGAAGCCATCACGGAAAGAATAATTGAAGAGGGTCCAACCAAAGGAACTACCTTCAGTTTTTTACGTTGTGCGATGGCAACCACATCCGCTCCCGGATCAGCTACCGCCGGACAACCGGCTTCGGAGATAACTCCCATTGAAGCTCCGCCTACCAAAGGTTGCAGATAACCGGAAATATCTTCAGGTGAAGTATGTTTGTTCAACGGATAAAATGTCAACGCATCAATATCAATCTCCCGGTCCACCTTTTTCAGGAAACGACGAGCAGAACGAACATCTTCGACTATAAAATACCGGATACCGGAAATAATTTCCTTATTATAAGAAGGCAACACCTTTTCAATAGGTGTATCGCCTAAAGTCACGGGCAACAAATAAAGGGCAGTTTCCACTTATTAAATTGAGAATTGAAAATTAAAAATTGAGAAATAAGAAAGAGAAACGATTCAGGAAGCCAGGTAATTGGATTCACTTAACATTTCGTGGTAATCAGTAAATTCCAGAAGATCTTTCAGCTTCATATCCTTATGCTTTTTCATGTAAGAAGCAATGATTCTTGCTCCCATCCATGTACCTATCAATGCCGGAGCTTGAGCACCCAACATATCAACAGCAGGAGCAGGCTTCATATAATAGCGGATCACCATCGGGTCACGAGCATGCAGATGATCGTTGGTACAGATATAATTCCATATCTCCTTTTCATTATCCTTGCACCAGTCGCTTTCCTCCTTAGAATACCCCATTGCTTCACCAATATCACTATATCCCAATAAGTTTTGCACTACGTAATTGATCTTCCCCGTATGCATCATCAAGTCAATCAGACAAGTACCTTCATGATAGTTCATACCGTAACGGCTCAAAAGATAAAAAGCAAAACAATCCGGCACAATCCGTTCCGGACGCATCGAGCGACACTGATAATCGTAATAGAAACGCTTATAAAGAGGATAATCTTCCCCCATATATTTATCAAGACTGATTCCCAATAAAGAATCCACTAAAATAATAGATTCGTTGAAAGCGGATACTTGCGAATAGATAAACGGCACTTTCGTATCAGGCACTTCCTTTTTCAGTTTCCGAAATCCTTTGCTAAGTCCTTTTTCCACTTCATCCAGATTAGGATATTTTGCTTCTACATCGCTAAGCAAACGAACCAAAGTCGTATCCGAATAGAATTTTTGCAGACGTTGCGAGATGGTATCGTCTTTCACCGTACCGATAGACAATACATCCTCAATCAGGATTTTCGTCGGCATACGGTAGTCCATCGTCAACTTCTGCATAGCAGAAAAGCTGTTGGAGCGAACATATTCGCTCAACAGCTTATCATATCTCAGAACAGAAATCTCTTCTTCCTTCTGCTCCGTACCCTTTCCTGTGCTTATCCCGCAGGAGGTGAAAAGCATACTCATTAATATAATAAGAAGAGAGATCCGTAGTTTCATAATCTTTTATCCGTAAATGATGTTACCATTTTCGTCCATGTACTCATCGAGTCCTTTCTCGTAAGTAGCCATGGCACGAAGACTCATACCTACGCTGGAGAATCCACCGTCATGGAATAAGTTCTGCATAGTCACCTTACGGGTAAGATCGGAGAACATCACGATGCAATAATCGGCACATTCGTCAGCCGTTGCATTTCCGAGCGGAGACATACGGTTGGAGAAGTCGAACAGTTTGTCCATACCCTTCACGCCCGAACCGGCAGTAGTAAATGTAGGCGACTGTGAAATCGTGTTCACCCGTACGCTATGTTCGCGTCCATAAATGTAACCGAAGCTGCGAGCAATAGACTCCAACAAAGCCTTTGCATCTGCCATATCATTATAGCCATAGAAAGTACGCTGTGCGGCTACGTAGCTCAAAGCAACGATAGAACCATAATCAGCAATAGCATTCAGTTTCTTGGCCGACTGAATCATTTTGTGGAATGAAACAGCTGAAATATCCAATGTCTTATCCAACATTCCATAGTCAAGGTCATCGTAAGTACGTTTCTTGCGCACGTTGGGAGACATACCGATAGAGTGGAGTACAAAATCAATTTGTCCACCCAGTATATCCATGGAGGTCTTGAATACATTCTCCAAATCTTCTACGCTAGTGGCGTCTGCCGGAACAACTTGGCAATTTAATTTTTGGGCCAAAGCATCGACTTCTCCCATACGGATAGCCATCGGAGTATTTGATAATGTAATGGTTGCACCTTCTTCTACGGCACGCTCTGCCACTTTCCAGGCAATAGACTGATCGTTCAAAGCACCGAAGATAATACCTCTTTTTCCTTTCAACAAGTTGTAACTCATATCTTTTAATAGTTAAATTTTGTGCAAAGATAGGAACTTTCTGCATAAAAACACGAGAAGTGTGCAAATAATAGACAGAAATGACAAAAAATACACGTAATCTATCAATTAGTCCACATCGCCTTAGGCTTTCCCACCTATCTTTGCAATCGATAATTAAGAGGTTTTTTCATAATATTTATTTAAGGTTAGAATTAGGTTAACATGAATTCGTCTTATTCCTCTCCTGCAGGCTGCCTGCGACAGATCGCCTGCGGAAGGACATAAGAATTATGAAATCATCCTTATTAATCATCAACCAACTACCAAGAAAAACAATAGATGTATAACCCTATAGAAATTAAGTTACTAAATGAACACATTGACAAAAAGACTCTTCTGGATGGCCGTATGCTGTTTACCGTTTATCTCATCGGGATGTAAACAAAGCGAGACTGCTGTAAAAGAAAGCTCAATCAGTGACGCTCTTTACCAGAATTTACCTTTTGAAATGCCGAAAGTACAGCAACCGGTTTTCCCTGCTTACGAAGTAAACATTGAGAAATTCGGAGCCAAAGGAGACGGTCTGTTCTTGAATACCAAAGCTATCAACGATGCTATTAAAGACGTGAATCAACGCGGAGGGGGTAAAGTGATTATCCCGGAAGGTGTCTGGTTGACTGGTCCGATCGAGCTGTTGAGCAATGTAAATCTATATACGGAACAAAATGCGCTGGTACTTTTTACCGGTGATTTTGAAGCATATCCTATCATTGCCACTTCTTTCGAAGGACTCGAGACTCGTCGTTGCCAATCGCCGATTTCAGCACGCAATGCAGAAAATATAGCTATCACCGGACATGGTACATTTGACGGAAACGGTGACTGCTGGCGTCCGGTAAAAAAAGGAAAGCTGACTGCTTCACAATGGAAAAAGCTGGTAAACTCGGGAGGTGTTCTCGACGAGAAACAAGAGATATGGTATCCCACTGCCGGCTCACTGAAAGGTGCAATGGCTTGCAAAGACTTCAATGTCCCCGAAGGTATCAACACAGATGAAGAATGGGCAGAAATCCGTCCGTGGTTGCGTCCGGTATTGTTGAGTATCGTCAAAAGTAAAAAGGTACTGTTGGAAGGCGTTACTTTCAAAAACTCACCAAGCTGGTGTCTGCACCCCTTGTCTTGCGAAGATTTCACAGTAAATAATATCATGGTCATCAACCCCTGGTATTCTCAAAACGGTGATGCTATCGACTTGGAATCTTGTAAAAACGCTCTAATTATCAATAGTGTGTTTGATGCGGGAGATGATGCCATCTGTATCAAATCCGGTAAAGACGAAGATGGACGCCGTCGTGGAGAACCTTGCCAGAACGTTATCGTGAAAAACAATACAGTATTGCACGGACATGGCGGATTCGTGGTAGGTAGTGAAATGTCCGGCGGTGTGAAGAATATCTATGTAGAGGACTGCACATTTATGGGTACAGATGTAGGTTTACGTTTCAAGAGTACCCGCGGACGTGGCGGTGTGGTAGAAAACATCTACATTAACAATATCAATATGATTAATATTCCGAATGAACCCTTATTGTTCGACTTGTTCTACGGTGGAAAAGGTGCCGGTGAAGAATCGGAAGAGGATTTGCTGAGCCGTATGAAAACTGCCATTCCTCCGGTGACAGAAGAAACACCTGCTTTCCGCAATATTCATATTTCCAATATTGTTTGCAGAGGTTCGGGACGTGCCATGTTCTTCAACGGACTACCGGAAATGCCCATCAGCAATATTACCGTTAAAAACGTTGTGATGACAGAAGCTGCGGATGGAGTTGTTATCAGTCAGGTAGACGGAGTTACTTTGGAAAATATTTATGTAGAATCTTCTAAAGGCAACAATATATTAAACGTTAAGAATGCCAAGAATCTGACTATAGACGGAAAGGTATATGAGGAATTAGGTGCAAAAGAGGAGATTTTAAGTCTCAAATAAAAACTCATTGCCATTCTGTGATGCAAAATAGAAACCACAATATCATTATATAGAGTAAAAAGCTCAAATAGCAGACTATAATCTCCTCAAAAGAGACACAGTCTGCTATTTTTTCTGCTATTTTTGCAAGGAGAAATACGACGTATAATTTCAGCCTTAGAAACATGAAGAAGAATCTTTTTATTATTACTTTCTTTTTAGGAGCTTTCAGCCTGTCTGCCCAAGCGCAGAAACAGGAGAAAACCATCACAGTTGAAGTGCAGAACAACTGGAATCAGCCCAAAGCGGATGCTCCGGTTGTTATCAATCTACATGAGTTGCACGCTGGTTTCAAAGTAAAATCAGCCGTTGTCATGGAAGGAAGGAAGGAAATTCCTTCGCAGTTGGACGATTTGAACCGGGACCGCAAGATGGACGAACTGGTCTTTGTTGCCGATCTTCCTGCCCATGGTAGAAAAACATTTCAGGTTACACTTTCTTCGGAAAAGAGTACAAAGACTTATCCTGAACGAGTTTATGCCGATATGTTTATTGTAGACAACAAGAAAGGTAAACATCAACGGGTACAGGCTATCACCGTTCCCGGCACTAGCAATATATACAGCATGGTACGTCCTCACGGTCCGGTTTTGGAATCGGAACTGGTAGGATACCGTCTTTATTTCAATGAAAAACAGACACCGGATATTTACGGCAAGTTCAACAAAGGACTGGAAATCAAAGAATCGCAGTTCTATCCGACGGATGAGCAGTTAGCTAAAGGATTCGGAGATGACGTACTTCGCGTGTTCGACAGTTGCGGACCGGGTGCATTGAAAGGTTGGGACGGACAAAAGGCAACCCATATTACTCCAGTGGACACTCGTACAGAACGTATCGTCTCTTATGGACCGGTACGTGTAATTGCAGAAATAGAAGTAACCGGATGGAAATATCAGGATCAGGAACTGAATATGATGACACGCTACACGCTTTATGCCGGACATCGCGATCTTCATATCGAAGCATTCTTTGACGAACCGCTTGATAAAGAAATTTTCTGCACAGGTGTGCAAGACATCGTAGGTACTTCCAAATCTTTCTCCGATCATAAAGGACTCGTAGGAAGCTGGGGAACAGACTGGCCGGTAAACGACACCGTGAAATATGCTAAAGAAACTGTAGGGCTGGGCACTTGTATTCCTCAACGTTATGTAAAATCGGAAGAAAAGGATAAAGCCAACTTCCTTTATACAATTACCGCCCCGGGAAATAAATATTTCCAGTATCACACGACTTTCACCTCAATGAAAGAGACATTCGGATATAAAACGCCGGAAGCATGGTTTGCTCATCTCCGCGAATGGAAAGAAGAGCTGGCTCATCCGGTGACAGTGAGAATAAAAGATAACCGCACCAATAAATAGGGTAGAAACAAATACAACTAAACAAAAATTACGAGGTATCTACCAATTTTTCTATGACTCTGCACAAATATTCCTCCTTGTGCAGAGTCTTTTTATTTACCTTTGCCATCAGATAAAACCAACGAATCATATCTATAAATAATCTATCTATAACATGAAACGATTGACACAGACTTTAGCCTTTTGCTTATTAACGGTTTTCACCGCAGTAGCACAGAAGAACTATGTATCTGAAGTATGGGTTTCCGACCTCGGAAACGGTAAATACAAAAATCCGGTGCTTTATGCCGACTATTCCGATCCGGATGCTTGCCGTGTAGGAGATGATTTCTATATGACTTCATCCAGTTTCAACTGTTTGCCGGGATTGCAAATCCTTCATTCTAAAGATTTAGTCAACTGGACAATCATCGGTGCCGCAGTTCCCAATGCCCTCTCCCCTATCGAAACTCCGGAACGGCCGGAACACGGCAATCGTGTATGGGCTCCGGCTATTCGTCATCACAACGGTGAGTTTTACATCTTTTGGGGAGATCCCGATCAGGGAGCTTTTATGGTGAAAGCCAAAGATCCGAAAGGTCCGTGGAGCGAACCGGTCTTGGTGAAAGCGGGAAAAGGTATCATTGACACTTGCCCGTTCTGGGATGAAGACGGAAAAGTATATATGGTACACGCATACGCAGGAAGTCGTGCCGGACTGAAAAGTGTAATCACTATCTGCGAACTGAATGCAGAAGCAACAAAAGCGATCACTCCTTCCCGTATAATTTTCGACGGTCACGAAGCACATCAGACTTGCGAAGGTCCTAAAATGTACAAGAGAAACGACTATTATTATATCTTCCATCCGGCCGGCGGTGTGCCGACAGGCTGGCAGGTCGTATTACGTTCTAAAAACATCTACGGTCCTTACGAATGGAAAACAGTACTTGCGCAAGGTAACTCTCCTGTCAACGGTCCTCACCAAGGTGCATGGGTAGATACTCCTACCGGAGAAGACTGGTTCCTCCACTTTCAAGATGTCGGTGCTTACGGACGCATTATGCATCTCCAACCGATGAAATGGGTGAACGACTGGCCTATTATCGGTATTGATAAAGACGGTGACGGCTGCGGAGAACCTGTTTTGACTTACAAGAAGCCAAATGTCGGTAAAACATATCCTATCTGCACTCCACAAGAAAGTGACGAATTTGATGGGTATACACTTTCTCCGCAGTGGCAATGGCATGCTAACATTAATGAAAAATGGGCGTATTATGCAGGTGACAAAAGCTATGTCAGATTATACTCTTATCCGGTAGTAGAAGATTATAAGAACCTGTGGGATGTAGCCAACCTCTTATTACAAAAAACTCCTTCTGATAATTTTACCGCAACAATGAAACTGACGTTCAGCCCTAACCAAAAGAATAAAGGCGAACGCACTGGACTTGTCGTTATGGGCAGGGATTATGCCGGACTTGTTCTAGAAAATACAGACAAAGGTTTGGTTCTGTCGCAAGTTGAATGTGACAGAGCAGATAAAGGCAAACCAGAAGAAGTGAAAGCCGCTGTTGATCTTTCGCAAAACACGGTTTATCTGAAAGTGCGTTTCAGTTGTGACGGAAAGAAAATCAAGGGTAGTGAAGGCGGACATGACCTCATTGTGATGTGTAATTTCAGCTATAGCCTCGACGGAAAGAAATATGAATCATTAGGTGTTCCTTTCCAGGCAAGAGAAGGACAATGGATTGGTGCCAAAGTCGGTATGTTCTGTACGCGTCCGGCTATTAAAACGAATGACGGCGGTTGGGCAGACGTTGACTGGTTCCGTATTACGAAGAAGTAATCAAAGTATATATAAGGATGAAAAAAGATTGTCCCACAACTTTCAAGCAGTAGCGGGACAATCTTTTTTATCTTCTTTAAACTTACATACAAGCCCAGCCAAATTTACGAACAAGCTCTGCAAGCAGACTACGGTCTTTTATTGGCAAATTAATGACCACATTCTCGCGCTTCTCTCCAGATAAAACATATCCCTCAGCCGGCAATTTATCTTCCAACAATACACTTTCCTTTAATAACGTTTTCTGGTATTCACCCGATTGAAACACAACATCGTAATACTCATGTTCATTTTCAGGCTGTAGATAGAGTAAACGCAAATCGGCTTTACCTGCTAAGAAGGATTCAAGTCTACGTGTAGAGATACGTATTCCCGTATAGCGATAAACCGTCTCATCATCATACAAAAGACAAAGATACAGTGTATCAAAAGCATCTCTTGCCACAAAAAGCTGAGGCACATCACAGAAATCCAGAATTTTGTCTATCCTTAACACATCTTCCATTCCCATAATCAGACTATTTTAGCTTGTAAAACATTAAAATCCTTTGTTCTCCACCAAGAATAATGTGCTATACCAAATGTTTTCTTTAACACTCCATCTTTTGGTTCCAATATGACTAAAGCAATATTTGCCTTCTTGAACTTAGGAAGCTTTAATCTTTTCTCCGCTTCTTCCCTCTCTGAAAATAGAGAGACTGCCCTTGTCACACATTCATCTATTCCTAATCCTTTAAAGACCTTATCCGGCTGCATTTTTCTTTGCGAAAAGAAATCTTCTGTTGTAACAGGATTACCATTTGCAATTCTATAATAACAGCCTTCGCACCGCTTCGCATCCGTTGGGGGACATTGTTCAGGCAATGCCTCAAACCATTCTGCATTCATTATTCTTTAGTTTTTCGCAAAGTTAAGCCAATCTGGTAGAATAACAAATATATTTCCGGCTTTGTTGTTCATTCGATATTCTCTAAACTATTGCCTCATTCTTCCCAATCTCATTTTTTTAGTATACCTTTGCAGAATAAGAGATTTAAATATAGAATTAACTATAAACATAAGCCTTAATGAAAAAACTAATAATATTCGATTTGGACGGTACATTATTAAATACTATCGCAGACCTCGCCCATAGCACTAATTATGCTTTGAATAAATTAGGATACCCCACACACGATGTAGAAAAGTATAACTTCATGGTAGGAAATGGTATCAACAAACTCTTTGAACGTGCATTACCCGAAGGAGAAAAGACAGAAGAGAATGTGCTCCGGGTAAGAAAAGAGTTTATTCCTTATTATGATATTCACAATGCAGACGATAGTCGTCCTTACCCGGGTATTTCAGCGTTATTGTCTTATCTGCAATCCGCAGGCATTCAGATTGCCGTAGCCTCCAACAAATATCAGGCCGCTACCGAGAAACTGGTTGCCCACTACTTTCCGGAAATTCATTTCACTGCCGTTTTCGGCCAACGGGAAGGAGTAAATGTCAAACCTGATCCAACAATCGTTTTTGATATATTAAAACTTGCCGATGTACGAAAAGAAGATGTTCTTTATGTAGGTGATTCCGGTGTAGATATGCAAACAGCAGCCAATGCCGGTGTAACCGCTTGCGGAGTGACATGGGGATTCCGACCACGCACGGAACTAGAAGAATTTAATCCGACATATATGACAGATGTGGCCGAAAAAATAAAAAAAATGGTCTTTTAACGATGATATCCTTACAAGAATAATTATGATTCGGCAAGTAAAACTTCAATAGTCTCAATAAGTTCTCTTGCCGGAGCTTTTATCGTACTGATTTCATCCTCCGATATTGAATAAATGCAATTATAATCCCCTTTTTGCCGTAATTGTTCCATACGCGCCAAAAAACTTCCCAAACGTGCACTAATTTTGCCTGTTTTTATAAAATTCAAGCCAAAGCAAGCTATCAACCCATCATGGGTTTTACATGATAATCCATTTTGTATTAATAAAGCCTGAACAGCATGAAAACAGGCATAATAATATCTATTGGAAGCAATATCCCAATACTTCAGATCAAACATCTCATCTGCTTGTTTTAAAAATACTTTAGCTTTCTCCAACTGTAATATCACCAAAGAATTACGTTCTTCATCTGTCAATTTCATACTAATTCAATTCCTTCCTGCTCTACATTTTTATAAAATGGTGTAATACAACTTGCAGCCCATTCTTTCATCGTATACATAATCGGATTAATTCGCGCTCCCAAGTCCCATCCCAACATAGTTAAGGGAAAGCTTACCTTATCATAATCTTCAGGCTCCAATTTTTCTTTATCTAAGATAATCAAAATATCCCAATCAGAATCAATCCGTGCATCCCCACGAGCTTGAGAACCAAACAACAAAGCCTTGCCACCTTTTGGTAAATGCTCTGTCAATGCCTGCTTAATAGACTCTAATATTTTATTTGTATGACTTTTCATATTCGTCTCCCCTTACTCTTCTACAAATATACAATAAATATCAATACAACAATATGACTTACAAAAAAATCGCTCTTGCTAATTATTCATACTTGGTTCTTATCCATGACTAATATGAATAAAGAATAAAGTCTAATATTACATATTTTCCGTACAAATTTCAATATCACTTTCCTTACAATGCATTTTCTTTGCAACAGGTAAGAAAGGCTCACCTTTGTGTGCCTAAATCTAAGAACAATAGTAATCTAATTTATTATAAAATGAAAAAGCATCTTATACTATTTTTTGCAGGAGTAATATTGAGTTACGGGAACATAAAAGCACAGACAGTTCCCGATAAAAAAGAAATTCTGAAAGTAACTCTTCATGTGAACGACTATTTCATGAAGAAATATGCCGACTATCGCACTCCTTCCTTTGTGAAAAAAGTAGTTCGCCCCAGTAATATCTGGACACGAAGCGTATATTACGAAGGCTTAATGGCACTCTACTCCATCTATCCCGCAGACGAATATTATCTCTATGCCAAAGAATGGGCGGATTACCACCAATGGGGCTTCCACCGTGGGACAACCACCCGTAATGCAGATAATTACTGCGCCAGCCAAATCTATCTCGATTTATACAACATTTGCCCCGATCCTGAAAAAATACGGAAAACGAAAGCCAATATGGATATGCTGGTCAATACTCCACAAATAAACGACTGGTGGTGGATAGATGCTATCCAGATGGGGATGCCTATATTTGCCAAAATGGGGAAACTTACAGGCGAACAGAAGTACTTCGACAAAATGTGGGATATGTACGAATATACCCGTAATAAACACGGAGAGAACGGAATGTTCAATGTCAAAGAAGGTTTGTGGTGGAGAGACCATAATTTCGATCCTCCATACAAAGAGCCTAATGGCGAAAACTGTTATTGGAGCCGTGGTAACGGATGGGTATACGCAGCTTTGGTGCGGGTAATGAACGAAATTCCATCTGATGAAAAACATCGCCAAGATTACATCAATGATTTTATGGCTATGAGCAAAGCACTGAAACAATGCCAGCGTGAAGATGGCTTTTGGAATGTCAGCCTCCACGATCCGTCAAACTTCGGAGGCAAAGAGACTTCCGGCACAGCTCTTTTCATATATGGTATGGCTTGGGGCGTACGCAACGGTCTATTGGATAAAAAGACCTATCTGCCTGTAATCATAAAAGCATGGAATGCGATGGTGAAGGATGCAGTTCACCCGAATGGTTTTCTTGGTTATGTACAGGGAACCGGCAAAGAACCGAAAGACAGTCAACCTGTCACATACGACAAAGTTCCTGATTTTGAGGATTTCGGAACAGGATGTTTCCTTCTTGCCGGAAGTGAAATCTACAAATTAGACCTCAATATGTAACTGATAAACATACTTATCTTGAATCCGGTCTATCCTTCACAAACCGGATTCAAGGTAAGTATATACTACGTTTTACTTCTCTCCCCTTTCTGATAAGCCGAAGGAGATACTCCAAACTGTGCCTTAAAACATTTACTGAAATAAAGAGGATCATTAATACCCACTTTATAAGAAACTTCCGCAACAGTCAGATCCCTTTCGGTCAAAAACAATTCGGCAGCCTTCTTCATTCGTACGACACGCAAATACTCATTCGGTGAGTATCCGGTCACGCCCCGTAATTTCTTATAAAATACAGTTCGTCCCATCCCCATCATCTGCGCAAATTCATCAATAGAAATGTTGTATTGAGAATAAATCTTTTCCACCACAGCCACCAACTGATCCGCAAACTCCTTATCCCGGTCCGTGTTACATAAAGCAGGGCGTACCACCCCCGGTTCACTGGAAAATTTCTTCCGCAACTTTTCGCATTGCTCTATCAGTCGGAACACCTGCGCAAGCAAAAGCTTAAAACTAAATGGCTTCGCAACATAAACATCCGCTCCCGCTTCAAGTCCTTCCAGGTGCTTATCCGGTGAAGTCAAGGCAGTCAGCAGAATAATAGGAATATGACTTGTCGCAAATTCAGTTTTCAGTTTCTTTGTCACTTCGAAACCGGTCATCCCGGGCATCAATACATCGCAGATAATCAAGTCTGCGTCATAGTTGCATGCCTTTTCAAATCCGGATATTCCATCCGCAGCCACTTCTACTTCAAAATAAGCACTAAGTTCCTCCTGCAGGAACCCACGAATATCATTATCGTCTTCGATGACTAATATTTTATGTTTTCTTGATGTGGTGACTGTCTTTTCATGTTCCTGACATTCCTCTGAAAGCTCCTGCAAATGGTGAGTCTGCATATTCGCTTCTTCCAGCAGGAGATTGCCGGGAACCAGGAAGTCTTTTTCCGAATAAACAGTTTTATCAGTCGGAATACATACCGTAAATACGGAACCTCCCCCTTCATTATCTTTATATTCAATCGTTCCCTTATGCACCTGCACCAATTCATGGCTCAAATGCAACCCTACTCCAATGCTATCTCCGGAGAAACTACTTTGCATAAAACGTTTAAACAATTCTCCCTGCTTTTCTTTAGGAATACCTACTCCGGTATCCGCTACCTGAATGTATAAACACTTCTTCACCTCATCCACATTCACAGAAAACAGAATTGTCCCACCCGAAGGAGTATACTTAAAAGCATTTGAAAGTAAGTTATACACCACCTTATCCAAATTTCCTTTATCAATAAACATTTTATAGGATGGTACAGACGGCAAAAAGCGGAAATCCATATTCTTCTGTTCTGCTACGTCACTGAAACTTAAATATATTTCGTACAGGAAAGCAACTACATCAGTTTCCTGCAGAGAAAGAGCCAACTTGTTGTTCTGCATTTTTCTGAACTCCAGCAACTGATTAATCAGCCTCAACATACGTTGTGTACTTTTATCCATAACTTTCAACGGATGCAATAAGGCTTGTGGAATATCATCCGTCCGGTACATTTTCTCCAATGCTCCTTGGATCAATGTAAGCGGAGTACGGAATTCATGAGAGATATTTGTGAAAAATACCAGTTTATACTCTGTCAGTTGTTTTTCAACATTGATGCGGTTGCGCAACCTATTGAAATTAAAAATGATACGATATGTAAAGTACAAAGCTATTAATATCAGGATGAAATATCCGAGCATAGCCCAATTTGTTTTCCAAAACGGAGGCACAATAACAATCTTCAAGGTTGTTTCGGTATCATTCCAAATACCGGCACCATCACAATATTTCACATGGAAAATGTAACTGCCCGGCTCCAGATATTTATAAGTGGCAAAACTTAAAGAAGACGGAACATTCCATCCCTTGTCATAGTTTTCCAGCCAATACATATACTTGATTTGACCATTATCCGAATAATCAAGAGTAGAAAAATCAAGCATAAAAGAATTCTGGAAATATTTCAATGTAATCTTATCCGAATAGGCTAAAGATTCTTGCAAAGGAGAACCCGGCATATTAGGCTTCACCTGAATTCCATTAACGGACAATCCTGTGATAACAATAGGAGAAAGCAATCTCTCTGTTGGAATCTTCTTCGGGTCAATAATCGTCAATCCGTAGTTTGTTCCAAAAATCAGTTTACCGTCTGCACCCATACACGCACTGTTCTCGCTATATACATTTCCTAATGTATAAGATGAGAAGAAATAATTCTCGAAAGAATGGCTGTTGGGATTGAATCTTGAAATTCCATATTCCGTAGCAATCCATAATTGTCCCGAATGATCTTCTAAAATAGATTGCACCATATTATTAACCAGTCCTTCCGCTATTCCATAATGTGTATATTTCAAAGACTGACAGTCGTCTGACAGTTCGCATAGATTCAGCCCGGCACCCGAAGTTCCTACCCACATGCGCCCTTTGCTATCACGAAACAGGCAACGAATCTCATTGCTGCAAAAATTGCCATCGGTGTAGCTGAACAAATGATAGTTATCTTCATTAGCAATCAATGAGTCAGGGTGGAATATGCAGATACCTTCACTTGTGCCCATCCATATCATCCCTTTCTCATCTTCTGCCATTACTCTGACTATCCGTAAGCCATACTTCTTTCCTTGAAAGAAACGACGGAACTTATATTGTCCTTTTTCCGTTGATTCTGCCAGATCCAGTCCTCCTCCAAATGTTCCCACCCACATACGATCTTTCTTATCGCGAAGAATGGAATAAATATTAGAATGAGATAAGGCAAAAGGATTAGACGGATCCGTTTTATACCACGTATCTCCTATTTTTAGTCCGTCTCCCCGGGTTCCTATCCATATATTCTCCTGACTATCTTCTGAAATCGCATAAATATTATAGGGCAAATAATGATTATCTATCTTAGTTTTCAGATGAGAATCATAATTATACAATCCACCTCTTCGCGTTCCTACCCATATATCTCCATTCGACATTTTAGTCAGTAACCGGATTGTATTCGAACGGTCAAAAACATCCGGTGATTCTGGATAGACATGTGTAATGCCTTTATTTGAAATGGAAATATGAGACAAACCGGAATATTCGGAGCTTACCCATATTCCTCCTGTTCTGTCTTTCATCAAACATAACAAAAAATCTGACCCTATAGGTCCTGCATTCTTCCCTTCCGAAACAAAGTGTTCCAACCGGTCCTCCTGAATATCGTAGGTGAAAAGTCCGTTTCCATAAGTTGAAATCCACACAATCCCCCGGTCATCACGCACCACATGATAGCGTTCATAATCTATATATTTCATCTTCTCTTCAGGAATCAGTTGAAAATTCTTTATTTCTCCGCTCTTCGAGTTTATATAATAAATTCGTCCAGTGTTATTGTAAGCCCAACAATCTCCATAATTGTCATGAATAACTTTTCCATTATTTATTTTCAATTCCCGGCAAGGAGTTATTTGAAAATTCTGAAAATCAAATTCATATACCCCTTCGCTGGAAGTAAATATAACCCATTTATCTTTTATCAATGAATGTGTACTGACAGATGTATTACCGGCAATAGCAGACAGCGACGCTAAACAGTCTATTTTTTTCGATCCATTTACACAGCGATACACATCTCCACTCTTTGTCAGAAAATACATATCCTCTCCATGAGGGAAAGAAGAAGAAAAATTCAATTTCCTATCGATAAATTCAACTTTCCCTTTATAAACAGACGCAAGTCCCTGCATGGTACCAATCCAGATCCTGCCACTAGAATCTTCATTTATAAATTTAATCCGGTCATCGGGCAGGTTTCCAAATTTCGTTCTAAACTTCACAGAGGTCATAGTCCGATCGTCCTCACAAACAATTTGACGCACACCATTCCTTCTATGCCAAAGCCACACATCTCCATTAGAGGACATAAATATTTCTGAATAGTTCTCTCCATCACTTCCGGTACCGGTAAAATCTACAAAACAAGCTTTCTGTAGATCATAACAGCTGAATAATTCCGGCACAGTCTTTATCCACAAAAAACCGTTCTTATCCTCTGCCACATGTTTTATTCTGTTATCTGCTAAAGAAATCCGATCGTGTTTCCCGCTTTCCAACTGATAAGTAAGAAAAGTATTTCCATCATAACGGGTCAATCCGTCTAAAGTACCCAACCATAAGAATCCTTTACTGTCCTGAAACATGCATCGTACAGAATTACTAGGTAGCCCATCACTGGTTCTCATTTGTTTGGAACTAAGTTCAATATCAGCATACAGATCCGATATAGAAAAACTAAACAAAACGAAAAGGCATAATAATTTATATTTCATATAGTGCTTTGGGTTATTTTGATTGCTGGTTACAAAGATACATCTTTTGCACTGCAACATAGAATGTAACACTATGAAAAAGTAAAATCTCCATATAAATTTATTCTTTAATAATACACTTCCCACGATTTATCCCCTCTGCATTGATCGTCATTTGTCGACAAGTAGCATTATTATAAAAACTAACGTTCACTTTTCCATTATTATCAGTCCTCACATCAGGATTCCAATACAAAGTTCGACGAAAATCTATATCTCCCGGAACACTATTACTATGATTTACCTGATAGAATTCTCTTACAGGAGAAAAGGCTTTGAAAAAAGTATAACGCATTCCCTTCTTATACTTGTCATGCAACACATCGTTATATAAACGGACGATGAATAATACCAGCCTTTGGTTAGCCTGAAAAACAGCATCATGTAAATGTCTCATACTATAAAAATCTGATGTCGGATCACTCGGAGGATAATAGCCATAATTACTATCTATGTTTCTCACTATCCAAGCCCGAAGATTTCCATCATACACTTCTATTGTTTTTATATTCTCTATCGGATGATCGGAAGCACCGATGCCCTTTCGCGGATTAACAGAACCTCCACCATCTAAAATATAACAAATAGCACTATTAGCATACGTATACGCAGTATCTACCATGTTTACCGCAGAAATATTTCTTTCCATATATTCCCCCAATGTTCCTGGATAATCCTTCCCTTGATCCATCAGCCTACTAATATCCTTTTCCACATTACAAACCAGATCCGGAAATATCTCATTCTTTATCTGTTTTTTCTTTATCACCACTTGGGGAAGATTCTGTATCATACCTAAAACATTACTATTGGCCAGACTATCTGAAGTGTCTGCAAAAACAATAACCGTATCCTTCACCTGAAAGTCCGAAATAGAATAACTGCGGGCTTCCGGACTAAAAAGGCGGTCGAGCATAATCCTGCAATGTTTCGGTTTGCCTTTCGAAGTCACAGAAAGAGCCAGCTGCCATTCACCGTCTACTGCCGCATGATCCGGCAACAGGAAATGGAAACGCCCTTTTTTGTCAGTTTTGCAATGACCATGGAAAGAAGCACTATCCTTAACAATCCAAAATACAACATCCACATTCGCTTCCACCTTATTCTTGAGTAAAGATTTCACTACACCACTCACTGGTAAACCCTCTTCAGCATAATGTGCCACATGAAAAGGAGATACCCCCGCCATCACCTGCCAATTGTAACGGCGCCACCCCTGTACCATCATCAACAAGTCCAACTTCATACGATTACTACGGTCGTCCGTCCCGAAATATTGCATCGGATGAGCGATGTAACCTCGTATTTCAGAAGAGAGCAACAAGTCTGTCAGGATATTCTCATGATAACCAGTATGAATTTCTGTGCCGGCATCACGCACAGACAATGAAAAACTGCCTGATACAGGATTACCGGACAAATCTTTCACAGCAAGTGATAGTCTCACCTTTTCTAAAGGTTTATAGAAAGGTTTATCCGCCTCCACCGTAACACGGCAATATTCTAACGGAGCACGATTAAAAGCCAAACGGTCTGCTAAAATTTTGCCATCCTGATTATAAAGAGTAAATTGAAGGCAACCGGCAGGAAGTTTTCCTTTATCCAATTGATAAATATAAGGTTTATCACCCAAAATTAAAGCTTCTGCTGAATAAACTGTACCACGACATGATACAGAAACGGCTAAAGTATCAGCCGGCAAGTCCGGAGATTTTTGCAGATGTACCTGATAAGTCTCTGCATCCAAATCTGTCACACGCATCACATATCCTGAAGAAATAATGTTTGAAAAAGAAAAGTCATATTTCTTTCCATCATAATCGGCTACAATTTTATATGTAGTCTTATCAGGAATCATTTCAAAAAATCCCATACCTTGGTGATAAGTGGAGAAATATGAAACCAGTTCACCGGAAGAATCATATACCGCACCTGTTATATTCAAATCTTCTCCATTCTCTCCTGTAGCTTTGAAACCGATTCTCGAACGTAACCCAACCACAGCATTTCCTCCTTCGGGATAAAAGGAAAGGTTGACTTTCTTAGCTTTTGTGGTCTTTTTACGTTCGTCTTTCAAGCCAAAACCACTATTCATCTTCCGATCAGTATAATGCCCTTCTATTTCCGGAGAATCATAAACAGGAAATACACGAGAAAAAATACAATCGTCACCAAAATTCAACAGACTTCGAGTGTAAGCACGAACTTCATAGAAACCACTATGATAACGGGAACTCAAGGCAAATTCACCATGACATTCGCCATTTTCAAGCTTTAATTGGCGGTCATCCACTACCATTCCTTGTGGAGTCAACAGCTCTACATGTAACACTTTGCTTAAAGTGGTGGGACGAAGTTGCTCTGCAAATACCGCATAAGCCTTAAACCAGATAGTATCACCCAAATAATATCCGGTATTGTCAAAATGAAGATACACCTTTTCTTGAGGATTCAGTTGGTTGAATTGATTTATCGCTTTTACATAGCCAGGTAATGAACGGACACTTATAGATTGGGCATATAATGGTGGAACTATTATGATATATAATAGTAAAATAGCGAAAACTGTTTTTATTTTAGTTATGTGTTCCATGGCTTTTTAAGATTTACACAAGCAAAACTAGCCAAAAGGAATAATGAATACAAAAAACTTAGCAGGCTATTTCGAAACAAGGATTATTATCCATATTTATGTCATTTTTTCCATATACTGACTAATGATTTGCATTGGTTCATAATCGGTACGGTTATGAACAATTAAAGAAGGGTTGATATAGTATGCAAAATTGAAACACTTTAATACAGTCTTATAAGTAGATGACAGGGAAAGAGGACACATATATAGTTGCCCAATCTCCAATATCTATAGATCCTATTCTTTCCCTATCCACATACACTATTTATAATATTAATTCTACTTAAGTTCTAATTTCCCTTGTTTATTTAGTTTATATGATTTGCCATCTTTTGTAAGATAGTTTTCTGAACCACTGTCATAAGTGGCAGGAATAACAATTACCCCTTGTCGATTGATAGCTCCCCATTTTCCTTTTATCACAGGAATATATTTATCCAACATACTCCAAGTCCCATTTTCGCAAAATATAGCAAAGCCATTTTCCTGAAAAGGATAAACGAACTGGAATCTTGGTTTAATAACGATTTCTCCATTCATGTTTGCAAAACCTATTTTCCCATTCTCTATAATTCGGAATAAACCATTTGATATTATATCCGGACCTATTTCATAACTGCAAACCTGAAATAAGATTTTTTCATTTCTGTCAATTGCATAAACCCCTTTCTTATCTTTAAGGAGAACAAATGCTATTTTTTCAAATACATCAGTAAAAATATAGGGGTATTTCCCTGCGGAAATAACAACTTTCCCACTCGAATCCACATAGCCAAGAGTTGCATTAACATCCTCAAAATTAGGATAATAATAAACATACAGTTTGTCATCTTGAGCATATATATTCATTGAAATAAACAGCAAAAGTTTTGTTATTATAATATTTATTTTCATGTCCTTCTTATATTGGAGATTCATCCCTATTATTCACATTTATTTAACCTTGACAAAGTCCAAACGACTAGGAAAGGCTGATGTCCCTTCCCAAAATGAACCATAAGAATGAACCCACTTAGCTACCTTCTGGTCCACAACTCGATCAATGGTAAAAGTGCCATTACCTATCACATTTTCTCTCTTTATCGAAATATAATACACCACCTAAACATAAGGGGGCAGCATCACTAGGAAATCCTTGCAAAATAGACTCTTGAATATTTGACTTCACTTCACGAATTAAAGTTCCATTTTTATACCATCTCACTAATGTTGCAAAAACTATTTCTGATTCATAATTTGTATCTTCAAAATCTAAATAACTTTTTAGTATTCCCTTCTGAAAAGTGATTTCATATTACATACTATCCTTCACTGCAACCCATGTACCTGTAAAAGGTGTTAAATCGTAAGCAGCTTTCTGATAAACAGTTTTTTTGTGCTATAGCACAGAATGAAAATAAAAAACTAAATAATAGAATAAATAAACTGGTTTTCATAAGACTAATTTTTAATATGGATTATATATCTTGATTGTACCATTACATAAGAAAATAGTTATAAGTTAACAATAAAAATTAGTTATTCAGCAGCTAATAATAAAAAGTATGCAAGCAAAAGAACTTACACAATGATAGTTTGTACAAAAAACGGCATTTTTAAGTTTAGATACAAATTTCAACCGTATACAAATGCGTATACACAGACAATACATACAAATAATATTCGTCCCAACACTTCCCATTCCCAAAATAAAGTCCTACTTTTGTGAAGAATTCTGTTTGCTATATTTACAACAGTATTTCACAAATAAAATAAGCCCAACAAGATGAAAGAAGAACCCGACAGTCTGTCTGTCCCTTACAATTTTGCCCGTTGCTTCAACACTCAATGTCCACAAGCCCCCAAATGCCTGCGCCACATAGCTACACAACTCGATGCAACAGATTACCTTTATATCTCCATCGTTAATCCGGCACGTTATCCTGCGGATGGGAATCAGTGCGAATGTTTTAAAACTACTGTAAAAGTCCATGTGGCATGGGGACTTAAACAGTTGCTTAACAGAATTCCTTATGAGGATGCGGTCAGTATCAGAATACAAATGGTAGGACACTATGGGAAAACGGGTTCTATCGTGGAGAACGGGGGGCTTATGCCTAAAGACCAAGCCTATATAAAACAACTGTTCCGTAATAAAGGGATAAAAGAAGAACCAACTTACCAACGTTACACAGAAGAATATATTTGGTAAGTTGCTGTCATCTGTCACAGTTTAGGAGTTAATAGTTTAGTAATAAACCGATAAGCCCGTGACAGCAAGAGGTGACAGCAGGGTGATGGCATTTTTGCCGTCACCTGGTTATTAGTCTTACAACATGATAGAGTGTACCGCTACGCGTATGTTTGGAAGGTATTTCTTGCTTTTTCAGTATTCTTCCGAAGGAATTAACCCTCTTGACAGACATCGGGATTGAACTGCCTTTTTGAATATCCTCCATAATCTCTGCTGGAGACAGCCACTCCCCTTCTTCAGGCTGTGCGGCACGGAAATAACGGAAGAAAAGTTGCTCTTCCGGCGGAACTAGTTCAAATTCACGGTTGTTTTCCACCATAATCTTTTCTTCCTCCTGGTCGAACCAGTAACGTTCGCCATGTTCCAGTTCATACATAGCTTGTGCGTAAAGCTGCTCATAGTCTATCGGACGGTTGGTGTCAATCACTCCGGTCACTTCGATACAAATAAAACGACGACTGCCGGAAGGGTCGGTCAACAAGTCTTTCTGGTTACTTGTAGCTATGAATGAGGCATAACGGCGCATTTCAAGCACGGCACTGCCATGAGGTTTCTTCACGTTCAGTACAGGCTTTTGCAGAATATGTTTCAGGAAGCCTTGTTGTGTCGAACTCACCTGGTCAAATTCATCGATATTGATAAGCGCAAAACGATTGAGGTAAAGTTCGGCATCTTTCTTTCGGGAGAAATCAATGCTGTCAGTATAGTAGGAACGCTCGGAAGGGGGCATTATGCTCCGGCAAAAGGTGGATTTACGTGTCCCTTGCGGTCCGACGAGTAAGGGAGAAACACTGTTTGCATACTTTTTATTGCTTCCTTTCCAATGAGAAACCATATTGAGGAACCAACGGTGGAACAAATCCATCCAATACGGATTCTTACAAGGGACGGTGGCTGCCAATGCACGAATACGGTCTTTACCGTCCCATGCGGGAAGCCGGTAGAGAAAATCTTCCAACGGGTTGAATACAGGGACGCGGTTGGAGTAAATATAACGGCTAATATCCCTGTCCCACAAGGGGATGCCTTCCATTTGCGCATCCAAAGCAATGCTGTTCAACGCACGTTTGTCGAGAGGATTGAAGCGGAAACGAAAAGAAAGCCTTTCACGATATTCTACCTCACCAATTTGGGTATTATGGCGGAATTCATAGCGGCGTTTCATGAATTCTTCAGTCTGCAAGGCGAGTTGCTGCTCTTTGCTTAGGCTGATATTCTTGCCGAAGCCTTTGCACTCGGTATATATATTGCCAATCATTTGCCTGATAAGCTCTTCCTGTTTATACATATAGAAGTGAAAAACAGTACGTTTCACAACTTCTTCTTGTGGAAGTCCCGAAGCAAAACAGTTTTTAGCCAGTTGGACAACTAAAGGATGCCATGTGTCTTCGCTCAATTCGAGCCCCGCTTCCCGGAGATCGGCATAAGCTTTCCGAAAAGCGGCTTCGAAAAGCATCAGGAAGGCATTTTCCGCATCATATCCCGGTACGGCACGGGTCAATGGAGATTTCTCCGCCTGAACCGCTTCACGGAAAGTGGTTTCTTCGGGCATTGATGATGGTTGAGAGAGATAAAATTGGACTGAATTCGGACGATATATGATGTCCGGATCGTGGGATAATCGCGAATATTGTTCCAGGGTCGGTTCTTTGGGAAGTATATCGAACGGGATTTGGGGCTGATAACATTTCACAGCCAGTCGATAGGCGTGGGCGTGGAATAGTTCCGCTTCTTCCCGTGTTTTGGGAAGGGAGTTGTCCGGTCGGGTGAAGGTAGTCCATATCTTCACCGTTTTTCCACTTGAACCCATGAAAACACAACGGGTTTGTGGTTGCTCACAGGCTTTTTGTTTCACTAATGCTATTTCAGATTTATTGGATAAAGGACCGATGGTCAGTTCTACAATACCGTTGTAGTTTTTCATCTGTTTCTGACCGTTTACCTTACGGAATTCAGCGGCAGGAATTATCTTGGGCAGTTTATCGGCAAACATACACCGTTCATCGGAAAGGGTATATCGCAGATGTTCTCTGAATGTAGAAACAGGACGGGATTTTATTTCTGTCTTTATCTTATTTACCAGTATATCAAGATCCATTACGCTGAGCGCTATCGTATCTTCATTCTTACGAAATTGAGTAATTTTCATTAATTTGATAATAAATTGTTTTGTCAGCGCCTTTGTGATCGTTGAGACTGCTAAATTACTCATATTATTCGGGACCGACAAGAAAAACAAGATTTTAATATAGAAAATTATTGATATATCAAGTGCCTATTTAGCCGAAAGAAACGGGATCGTTATCACTCAATTACGGTTCAAGTTATTTTTCTCTGCTTGAAACTAAAGTTTCAGCTAGGAGAAACTCTAGTTTCATCGGCAAGAAACCAATAGTTTCAAGTAATTAGAACTAGAGTTTCAAGCGTATGAAACTAAAGCTTCAAACTGCAGAACCAACAGTTTCACGCCTTGAAACCGTTAGTTTAAAGGCAGAGCATGTACTCATAAGTACGGGGATAATAAAATGAATGACTTATCCATTTATGGCTAATACTATTCATTTTCGAACAGCGTCTTTATTTTGTTTTTTAGGTGACAGCATTATTGCTATCACACTGCTGTCACCTTATGCTGTCACAGCATTAAGTACTTATAATCTGCAAGTTAGATTATAATCTGTGACAGATGACAGATATATTTTATTTTTCATTTCATAAGTGCTGAATTTCAGAGTTCAAATTCTCCTTTACTATTCGTAGATCCACCTATCATGCAATGAATTAATACCATAGCTGCTTAACATCTTTATATAAGAAAATTCGTTCATCCGTCCCCCTAGTAAGATCTCTCAATAAAAGTAAAGCATTTTGTGGTACATGGTGAAAGGTTAGACTAAAATCGTCAGCTATTTGTTTGCCCAACGATACCCAATCCATATCCCAATAAAAAAGTTCATAAGTATCTCCAATACGAATGTTATTGTCATCATTACGTGTCATATAGCCGATTCTTCTAACAGATTCCGGTTGGCCCAAATCCAATCCTACCCAGCCATCCCTTAAAGTTTTAGAAGCAAAAAATGTCAATGGATCTAAATCAAAAGCAGCAGAACGGCCATAATGAGGATTTTTGCTTCGTTCTTCAGAACCTATAATTGTTCCTGTCAGTTTTTTATTGTCTTTATCCAAGAACATCAATTCTGCAATATTACAGCGGTAGGGCTTTGGACAGATATAACGCCAATAACGATACTTTGTTGTATCGCTTACATTTATACTACCCGATACGCTATACTCTTTGAACGTATATACTGTGACGGCATCACTAAAATCCTCCTTGTGTGCTGCTTGAAACATGCTGTGTTTTAAACGGAGTGCTGTGGTGAACGCTTTGCGTGTTAAGGGATATTTCCGTTTTAAACTAATACTTCTTTTACGTGTACTATCGGGATTTAAAAACTCCAATTCACCTTTCTCATTCAACAAGGCAGGATAATTGAATGGGCGAACCCTTCCATTTATATAATACACCGGCAGATAGACAGCTCCCTTCTCTATTTTATCAAAGGCGATCTGCTTGCTTTCTTTTATTTCAGAAAAGCAAATAGGAATCCATTTCGCATTGTCGAATACAGCCAGATACGCATATCTTTCTTTGCGTTCTCTTTTCCCGGAAAGTATAGGAAAAATAGGATCAATGGTTGTTGCATATTCATCCGTAACGTCTTTTATAAACACATTGCGCAACGTTGGCGGAACACTACTGGCTTCTTTATTCAGCCGGACTAAGTCCGAATTGGGAGAATATGTTCTTCGATATACTTTACCTTTGCACTCACCCGGTCGTAGGGTAGCCAAAAAAGGTTCATGTCCTCCTTCACATACCATTCGGCGATTGTGATCTATCAGAATACTTAGCCACGAATGTGCATGTGCTTTTGTAGGCCACTGCAAAACGAAATCATACGAAACCGCAAAACCCTTACTACGCATGATGGCTAAAGCAGTATTTGTCCTTGTCTCACAAGAATTGGAAGGAATATTACACCAAAACGGAACCTTATATAACGCATGCCACTTCAGAGGCTTTTTCAAATCGACAATAACAGTATCACGTAATTTAATATTAATAGCTTCTGCCGCATGATAGGGTGTTTTATTCCAAATGTCATTATAAGAAAAATCGCATAATGTGTCATTAGCTATCGGTTTCAACACATTGCGCCAATCATCAAAAGCCTGAAACTCTACGCACTTATAAGGAAGCATATATTCACAAAAATCTTCAAATGTAATACCTCTTGCCCAACGACCTTGTTGCCAATCGTCAAAAGCCGCGTCTATACTCTGTATCAGATAGCTGGCTTTTATGACAGAGTAATCTTCCTTAAACTCAAAATCATCTGATGGAAACTCTAACAACAAATTATTTAATTCATTCACCTGTTCATCAATCTTTCTGTCGGAGAAGATTATCTTTTCAGCTTCGACATAATATTCTTCAATATCTTTCCCTGTATACGACTGGTGTCCGGGCATATTCATTATCAAAAATTTGGCAGCTCTAAGTTTCAAACTGTCGGCTTCGTTTTCTTTATAATGCTCCAACACTTTTTCGAGTGCCGAACGATTATTTCCCGACAGTGTCAGCACCTTTTCCAACTGTTTTTCTTCAGAACTTTGGCAACTGAAAAGCAAAACAAGAAAAAGAAAGATGAATATAGCTTTCATTTTGTTTTATTGTTAGTTTATAATTAAATATTCTTTTTGCGCAAATAGTTTCTGGCCTCTTCCTGTATGATAGAAACAGTGTAAGATGGTATCTTTATCCGTTTATTGATTATTTCTAAAGCTACCCGTTCGGCAAGTATACAGTTATCAGATTTTACATAGATTCTCAAAAGTCCTTGTAATGGAAGAAAACGGCTAGGACACATACATTGTGCCAGCTTATATCGTCTTTCAGCTTCTTCCCAACATTCCATTTGATAGTAATTATCCGCCAATTGCATTTGCAGGTCATACGTATTGATATAAGATTCGCAATGCAAGAATATGTTGACGCTTTGTTTGTACAATTCCATATTTTTCAATTCTGATGCATAATTGTACAAGAAATAGGGATTGCCATTCCACTCATCATATAGCTTGGTAAATACAGATAATTCATTATCCAACAAACCATTGTTCTTTTCTGCAACCAACGAAATTCGTTTCCATGTACGCTCGAAAATGATATTCTTAATCAAAAAGAAACAGAGTATAAAAAGAATAATCAATAAAAATGGCTTGTTGAAATGTATTGTTCGTAGAGCAACCTCCCGTTGATTAAGTGAAGCGAGGCAGTAGATAATCATAAACCAAACAAAAGCATATTTGAAAGGATAAGAAAAACAGGAAAATATAGCAATAGAAACAAGCGTCAGTAAGGCTGGAGTGTCAAATACCACATTACTTCGAAAAACAGCAATCAACGACAATAAGAATAAAGCGATTCCTATAAGTCCTTGTTCAATCAGCAACAACAGATACTCATTAAATGGATGATTCGTGTTCCCTGCCAATATTCTATCGCTTTCATCTGCATAGGAGGAAGACAAATATTTGGCTTGTTCCGGCATGTAATCCGCCTTAAAAGAGCCGAGTCCGTTTCCCTGAATTATATGTTCCTTACACAATCCGGCAGATACTTTCCAAATCAGAACACGACCGGAAGCGGAAGCTGGTTTTAGATAAATCAGTCCAATGAATAAACCTATTAGAAACAAAGCGCCTCCGCTGATAAAAAAGATGCGCCTTCTATGAATTAACTTCCGATAGCGGAGAGCGTAAAAAAGGAGTGTTACTACGCATAAAGTAAGTATACCTGTTCTCGAACCGGATAAGATAACGACTATAATGAGGAGAAGACACGCCATAAACTTGAGCGTTTTTCTTTTTCCATTAGAAGTCTGGCACAAAAGAAAAGGATAACAGAGAACGATGCTTGCAGCAAATCCGGCGGGATTATCAAAAGAACCAGTAACAGAAAAATAAGATTGAGTTTCTATATATCCTGTGTATTGCAATAAGCCATATAAGGCCGACAAAACTCCAACGGCAGCTAAAATGCTATTAAATGTTTCTGTAGAATTTTTTCCATTACGCATCAACACAAAAAGAATCCATCCAGATACGATGTATACACTGTGTATATATTGCGATGTAAAGAGACTGCAAACGAAAACATATCCTATAAAAACAGTAAAGGACACAAATAGAAAATCAACAGACAGTCTAATTTTTCGCTTCCAGTTCCCTATGCAAATACCTCCCCATATTACGATGCCGACAATGAAACTTATATTTTTAGGCATAAAATACCTATCCATAAACCAATCAGCCGATAAGTATAAGGTGGTGATAAGTAAAAAAGAAAACGTAAAAACATTATCACTGAATAATTGCCTTAACTTGCAGAATATAAAAGAGGGAATCTGTGTTTGCATTGATAATAATTAGTTCTTCCTTTGCCCCTGCTCCTTTTCCTTTCGGATTGAAAGAAAAATGAAGCGAGCACGATTCGTCAGGATTTAATTCATACTTCTCCACCGATGCTTGTGTACATCCACATCCAGTTTCGATCTCTCCTATTTCCAACCTGGCATTGCCTACATTGGTGATTGTAATGCTATCACGACAAATTATATCAGAACTAATTATTCCGAAATCGTGTGTATAGGAAGACAGAGATACCTCTGCTTTCCTTTTTTGATTGCAAGAAACGCAAATCATCAGAATAACAATAAGACCAAGGATTTTATTCATTTTTTATAGTTGTTGATGATGAACTACTCGGAATAGTCTCGATGAAACGGGGTGGATCACCGATCAAACTATCTAATATCATTCGGCTCTTCTCTTTAAATTCTCGTTCTTTTACGATATAATCCCACCATGATAAAAAAGCATCTCGATCCGCCTGGGGCATTAAATCGATAATGCGTAAATATTGAGAGAGTTCAGGCTCCCTAATCGGATATTTTGTCCTTAAATCACGAGCCAACATGACTCGGATGACATTCGGATATTTTGCATATTTTTTAAGAAAAGTAAACCGACCTTCTGAACGCTGTTCAGTTACTGATATATCTAATAGCTTACAATTCTCTATATTAGTACTATCTTTCGCCATTTTTCTACGATCTCTATTCCAATATACAGCATTCCATTGGGCTTCTCGCTCAAGAATATAAGTATTATAATCTTCATTGATGGAAGTGCCCGATACATTAGCGTTATCGTCCCAATCGACCATACGAATATAGATATTCCCCGGTTCCACAAAAAGATTAATATCGGTCCCTTTATGGAACGGTGGTCCATCATAGGATATTTGTGCAAAAAAAGGCTTTCGTGTGACAGTTCCTTCGTAAAAAAATTCCTTGCCAATCACCTTTATTTTTATGCTGTTGTCGTATGCTTGTTTTTGGCGTTCTCTTTCTTCAAGAAGATACGATTTATCTATTAATAACACATATTTACCATCTAGAGAATTATCAGGGAATTCACCCCGAATCGTAATTTTTTCTTGTCCCAAAAGTAATTGAGCAAAGAATGCGAATACAAAAAGGGAAAAGATTTTTTCTTTCATAATTGTATGTTGTTTGGAATCTTAAATAAGTGGAATCTTGATTTTTATCACGTTGTTTTTTTACAACAGTCTTTTACGCAACCCTCCCTATCTTTATCAATTTTCTTTACACATTCATCTCTACTGTTTCTAGCTCGTTCTTTCAAATATTCCAACCTTTCCGGATACATAAGTTTTTCCCAATCTGACATACTATTTTCAGCATCTTGAATTTCTGCATAATATGTATGTTGGCATTCCATATCTGCGTTTGTAGCATCCGCATTGCAATCATCAATACAACGTTGTTCAGAATCGGTATCTCGTGTACTAATAGTAATTTGATTCATTTGACGCTTTTGCCGAGCTCTTGTTAATTCCAATCGGGTAAAATTTGTACCTTTGTAAACCTTCCAAACCAAAGAATCAATTCGATCGTAACTTGCTTCTTCGTCATATCCGAGTAAGATATTTAATTGAATCTGCGCTTCAACACGAGTATCCGATTTGGATAACTTTTTTCTAAGCTGTTGATACTGTTTTTTTTCTTCTTTAGAAAATTTATCAATTGCGTTTTTTCTTCTTCTCAAATTCTTTTTAATCTCTTTTTCTAAATTCTTATACGCCTCCGAGGCTACAAAAAGGTCGGCTTCAGTCAAATTATTTTCTTGAATAACATTATCATAACCGCTATCAGTCTGACAACTATGAAGTGACATAACTATAACAACGGTCCATGTAGTCAAAGCTAAAATGAGTCTTTTTGTTTTCATGATTTGATTTTTAATTATTATTTATTTGTCTTTCAATAAAACGAGGAGCATTGCGATTAAGACTATCGGTCAACGCTCTTCTCTTTGCCCAATACTCCTCTCTCTTCATTGTATACTCTCGCCACTCTATCAAAATATCTCGATCCGCTTTGGGCATTAAGTCAAGAATACGTAAATATTTAGCATCCACCAATCTTTTATTTAATTCCTTAACTTCCAAATAGCGAGATAACATTACTCGAATAACATCCGGATATTTGGCATATTTCTCAAAGAAAGCCAATTCACCTTTTTCAAAATCCTCAAATGCTGAACCAAAAGAATAAGCCCCTTCAGCTTCCGAAGTCTGCCCCTTTAAACGGATAGTTCTAAAAATTCTATTTACCAGATTTTTCCGTTCAATGACACAAGTGTTATAGTCTTTATTGATAGGAGTACCCGATACATTTCCTTCCTCATACCAATCGGTTATATGGATATGGATATTTCCAGGTTCTATTACAAAAGAAGTCGCACTTGTCTGACCACTGAATGTTGGTCTATCATAATATATTTGCGTCAAAAAAGGTTTTCGTGTAGTTACCCCTTTATAATAGAATTTTTTATCAGTTACCAATATCTTTACTTCATCGTCAGATGCTTTCCATTTACGTTTGTACTCATCAGGAAGAAAAGATTTATCTGTCAGTATTATATATTTTCCATCCAGCGAATTATCTGGGAATTCACCTTGAATCGTATATTTCTCTTGTCCATAAAACAACTGAACAAAAAACACTAATACAATAAGAAATAGATTCCTCTTCATAATTTTGGATATTAAAATTATCTATTTTTTTCATCTGTACCTTTACAATCTTTTATACATTCTTCCCTCTCTTTATCAGCATCATCCAGACAATTTTTTCGTTCTGTTCCGAGTTTTTCTTTTTCAGAACGAATATATTCAGGATCATAGTATTCCGCCATGCTTTCAAGTTCGCTAATATCTCTATTATAATTATCAAAGCATATACCAGAACTCTGTGTAGCATGGTCAGTACACCCTTTTTTGCATGTCTCTAAATCTTCGGTATCAGTTGTTCGTGTATTAACAACAGCTCGTTTCATTTGCCGTTTTTGTAATGCTTTCATTAGCTCTAATTGTGTAAATTTAGTGCCTCCATAAACCTTTTTAGCCAAAGATGAGATTCGATCATAATCCGCTTCTTCATCATAGCCAAGCAAGAGGTTCAGTTGAACATTTGCTTCAGCGCGAGTCTTCGGATTGAACCACTCTACTTTGAGTTGATGATATCGCTCCTTTTCTTCTCTCGACAATCTAGATATTGCATTTCGCTTTCTTCTCATATTCTTTCTGATTTCCTTTTCCAAATTCTGATAAGCTTCCGAAGCGATAAAGAGATCAACAGCAGTCAAATTCTGTTCTTTAGGAGAATTATAATTGTCATCGTCATTCGATTGACAACTGAGCACAGACATACCTATTAAAAAGGCTAACAAAGCCATAGTAAAGAAAACTTTGCATTTTCTCATAAAATTATTTTTTTAAGTTAATAACTTGGAGAGCACTTACATACAACCAATTGCTAATCTCATAGTCCCAAAAACATCACACAAATAACAATAAAACCAGAATTCTACTCATTTTTTATTGTAATTGATTATGAATTACTCGGAATAGTCTCGATAAAACGAGGGGCATTGTTACGTATACTGTCCAACAACGGTTTGGTCTTTTTTTCATATTCTTCTCTTTTAATAGTATAGTCCAGCCAAGCCAAAAGAATGTCTCGATCTGCTTTAGGCATTCGGTCGAGAATCTGTAGATATTTTGGGAAATCAGGATCCTTTGACGCTCTTCGTCCGTTCAACAAAAAAGATAAGTGGAATCGTACAACATCTGGGTATTGGGCATATTTTTCTAAGAAGAGCAATTCCTTTTTCAGATTTCTCTTTGTGGCAATCATATAAGTATTGTAATCTTCATTAATAGGAGTACCTGACACAACACCCTCATCTGCCCAATTAGCAATACGGATATGGATATTACCAGGCTCAACTATAAAATGCAGGCCCAAATCCAACATTTTTCTTCCTGTCTTTGCACTACTAAGATATGCTAAGAATGGCTTTTGTGAAAGACTACCTTCATAATGGAATTTCCCGTCAACCACCAATATACTGTCAATAAATGAGTGTTTAATCCGTTCTTTCTCTTGACTAAGAGCTGAACTATTAGTCAAACGCAAATAACTATTATCTAACGAATGGTCGGGTAATTCACCCTGAATAGTATATTTCCCTTGTCCGTAGAATAGCTGGGCTATAGATACGAAAATAAAAATGAATAGATATTTTTTCATAATTACAACAATTTACTTTCTATTTTTCATCATAAATAATTCATTTTTTTTCATCTGGATAAATTTTATCACAACTATCTTTGCAATCATATTCTCTTGCCTCTGCAATTAATATACAATTATCTCTCACTGCTTCATAGAATTGATAAGCACTGCCATTTGGAAACTCACTAGCCGGCAAGTCTCTTACACTATCGTTAAAATCCTGATTGCAATCCATTATTTCTTCTTTAGCAGTTTCCTCACAACCTTTATAACATTGTTCACGTAACTCTGCATTAGTTTCTGTTCGTGTAATCACAACTTTAAACATTCGACTTTTTTGTCGTGCCCTCATCAACTCTAATTTAGTAAAATTCACATCTTTAAAAACGTCCCTGACCAAGGAAGAAATACGATCACGGTTAGCTTGATAATCATATCCTGTCAGAATCTTTAATTGAGTAATTGCTTCTGTACGAGTCTCAACATTAAGCATACCTTTTCGGAGTAAACGATATTGTTCCAAGTCTTCTTTAGACAATTTAGAGATTGCGTTTCGTTCTCTTCTCATGTCCTTTCCTATTTCTTTTTCCAAATTCTGATAAGCTTCCGAAGCAATAAAAAGATCAGCTGCAGTCACATCGACTGCCTGTTGAGAGTATTCGTCAGTTTCATCCGTCTGACAACTAAGTACTAAAATACTGATTAGAAAGGCTAATCCAACCATAACAAAGCCAAAATTCCACTTTTTCATAAGAATTACTTTTAGAGATTACTAATTTTGAATATCTTTTTCAGAGCAATACCATATATTTATAAAAATTGTATAATTCACTTCCAATTCTGTCTATATTACATAAGATAAGGAACTGTATTTTTCCATAATATTAGTACGAATAAAAGTTTATCGCTCTTGTTGTAACAAAGGACGACATTTATAAATTGGGATACAAATTTCAACCGTATACAAATGCGTATACACAGCCAATACATACGCATTTGTATATGGTTTTTACAAGAAAAATCATTCTAAACGCAACGATTTAATAAAATCGGTAATAGATTTACAAGAAACATTCATTTTCTTTTTCAATCTACTACGGCGTATTCGAAAAGAACTTCCTAGAATATGGAATAACTCTGAAATCTGCGCATTACTAAAATCAATACGTAACAAAAGAATGACATGTATATCATCTTCTGAAAGTACAGGGTAATAATGTCTCAACTTATAGATAAAACCATCTTGATGAAAATTTACCCAGAGTTCTAATTTATTCCAATTGCAATCGCTTATTGCGGATAAAGATGTAACATAGATTTGTACATCATAGGCAGTCTTCCACTCTTCTTCATCCATAGTTATTTTATCTATTACAACTATATCCTATTTCACCAATTCACCATTGATATAAAGGTTCTTGAAAGTTACATCTTTCGCCCCTTTAATATCATTTGCTCCTTTGGCTACATTATTAAAATGAGAATCCTCTACACTGATATTATATACATGTTTATCATCCTCCAATCCGATAATAAGCACACCCAATTTACTCTTCTCACAAGTCACATTTTTCAAATGCACATTACGGACAATCGGATCAAAACCTCTCTTACATTTTTCCCGATTCTCATATTGCAAGTTGATGCGCAGCACTGCTTCACGACATTGTCCTACCGTTACATTACGAACAAATACATTTTCTATAAGTCCTCCACGGCAAGTGCTCGTCTTAATACGAATGACACGATCCAGATTCGGGCTATCCATCCGGCAATCTTCTACAAACAAATTACGGTAACCACCGGAAATCTCACTGCCGATCACTACTCCTCCATGTCCATTCCTCATCATGCAACCACGTACGATAATGTTCTCACTGGGAATATTCCATTTACGTCCGTCTTCATTACGTCCTGATTTAATGGCAATGCAATCATCACCCGTATCAAACGTGCAATTCTCTATCAACACATTCTTACAAGATTCAGGATCACATCCGTCTCCGTTAGGTCCACGATTGAAAACAGTCACTCCGCTAACAATCAAGCTCTCGCAGAAAAGAGGATGAATCACCCAAAATGGAGAGTTTAACAAAGTAACACCTTCAATCAAGATGGTGTGGCAGGAATGTAAGTTCAATAGCTGCGGACGCATACCATCTTCCGGCTTCATCAGACGCTTGTAGACAGGAGTCGATGTTTCACCATACATCAACAGACGTTCACGACCTCCATTGCGTTGAGCCACCATGCCTTCTTTCCAACCATACTTTACGGCTCCACACATCGGCCACCAAGTTTCCATGCTACCTTGTCCATCGATAATACCTTTTCCGGTTATGGCAATATTACTTTCACCATAAGCATAAATCAAGGGGTGAGCATTATAGCAATCAATTCCTTCCCAACGAGTTAAAACTGCAGGAAAATAAAGGCTTTGATCTGTAGAGAATTTCAAAACAGCTCCCTCTTCGAGATGGAAATTCACATTGCTCTTTAGAGTAATAGGTCCGGTATAAAAAGTGCCTTTAGGAACAATTACTGTGCCACCTCCTGACAGACTGCACTGTAGAATAGCCTGATTAATGGCTTCATGGCAAGGATTAGCCTCATCATCCGTTTTTGCTCCAAAATCAGTTATAAGAAACGTTCGTTTCGGAAAAGAGGTCCGTTTAATCTGTTTTTCGATACGGGCGCTTTCTTTAAATGCTTTATCAAAATCAACAGTATTCGCAAATGTTACCTCTGCCACAAAAAGCAACATCAGTAGTAAATTAATAGTTCTTCTCATCATAATTCTTATCCTTTTATTAATATGTTATTTTTATTTTATTGCAATGTAACTCCCATCAGACCGATAACAACATCGTTTGAAAGTGTTTCCAACGTCAGATGACTTAACTCTTTGGAAGGATTCAGAGGCATGTCCAAAAGTACACCTGCTCCTCCCTCGATGGAACGTCCATAAACACCCTTTATGCCTAAGTCCTTTCCCAAATCATTGCTAACCAAACCCGTCTTAAAATGAATGCGATAAGGACGGGGAGAAACAACGGTGAATGCCTGACCATCAACATAGAAATCCTGCTCAATAGGACACCAGTTATCCGGATTCACTAATTCCAATACATCAGAAGTTCCATCTGTATAGTATACACGAACAATACCATTAGCAATGCGACACTGCATGTGGTTGGTACTGCCTGCCATCATTAAATAGGCATGAGAAGCCCGACCGGAAAGCGGAATACTTAAACTGTCGGGATAATTATCCCACAACGAAGTAAAAGCAATATTGCTTCCTTGAGCCAATGTTCGGAACGGCACACCCAGTTTGGTAGTCAGCATCTCATCACGTACCAAGGCACGCAAACCTGCATCATCAATATCAGCAGTTAATTTAGGATGGCACCACTCGCCAATGCCCTGAACAGGAAGTTGTAAAGTGGTATAAGGCGAACGGGGTGTCAGATACTCATTCCGGAAAATATCAGTCACATTCGCATTGAACAAAGAATCCATATTCATCACCCGGCACTCTGACGTATTTACCTGTGAGAAAGGAAGAATGACCGGTGATTTTTCCGATTTTGTAATCTGTACGTTTACAGGCTGCCACCATTCCATCTGTCCTTGTTTCATGCGAACAAAGAATGTATGATGCCCCAAATGATCATTGACCTTACTTTTTATTAATGTATCACTAACATTCGGCTGTATCAGCACTCCCTGCGGATCATATATTTCACCGAATACCGCCCCTAAAATGGATGGAACACGGATCTCCGCTAAAGCCTCCGCCTGTCTTTCAGGCAAAACCGGATTCAGACAGTTTCCTTCCCACACAATTTCGACAATTGCTTTTTTGGCAGAAGAAGCAGGAATAACAACCACCGGATAACCGGAAGCAGCTTCCGCAAAGCTCCAGTCAACTTCTTTCCCATTTACTTTCACAGAATGAATCCTTTCTCTCCCGACATTCACTTGTAATGTCAATGCCAAAGGTGCCTTAAAACGTTGCTCTATCCGGTAAATATCTGTATCTTTCTCCCTGACAAAGTGATAGGTTATGTCAGGCAAAGAAATAGAAGCTTTTGACCATCCTGCGGGAAATCCCGGACGAATCACCATCTTCCCGTTCAATACATCGGGTAAAATGCCATACAATCCTTGTACCAGTAATCGGGAAGCTACCCCTATCGGATCTCCAAAGTCACGATAACACTCTCCACGGGCAGCATCATAAAAGCTGACTTGCCCCAAATTGCCGGGACTGTTACCTAAGTACATGCCATCCAGAAATGAACTTTTCATCAATCGATATGCTTCCTCCGGACGTCCTGCCTGAAAATAAGCCAAAGCTGTATGCATTACCTCTGCGAAAGCCACATTATTGATACTCCAGGAATAAGGTAACCAATTGGTAGTGGCAATCGTTGCATACCCCTCTTCAAGTCCATCGGCATACACGGGGATATGTGGTATTTCCGTATCAACATACCGTGTAGCCTGATAAGCTTGAAAAGGATCAGCAACGTCGCTATCGAGTGCATGGTATATAGTCCATAATCCCGGACTTTCGTGAAGCCGGCGATGTCCCATAAAATCCTGATATTCCGCCCAACAACCTTTGCCCTGCATCCAAAGACGCTTATTCATCGCTTTCAATATTTGCTCGGCTTCGTTCTGATAAGGTGAAGGATCTTCGCCTATCAAAGAAGCAAGAAAAGCAGCCATTTTATTGGCACGGTAGTTATAAGCCGACGAATGGGTGACTGCGCCACTGTTGTAGTAAAGCGCATCACTTGCCCAAATACAAGCGTATGCATCATATAAACCATCATTGTCCGGATCATAATTTAATTTTTCCCAAGCTAGATGGCGGGTAATCACAGGCCACATTTTGCGGACATACGCAGTATCTCCCGTCCAGTTGAAGTGCCATAACAATTCATCCATGTAACAAAGATTCATGTCATAGTGGTGCATCTGGTTGTTACGTTCAGGATTCCGGCAAATATACCCATTACTATATTGAGGAGTTCCCCAACGTTTTTCCGAACGCGCCAGATTCATTGTAGAATCTTGTGCCGGATGAGGTATTGTATTCGGGACATCAGTCACCTGACTGGCTGCATAAGCATCAAAATGAGTCCGTGCCCGGTCATGCCAACCTAAGGCATCACCAGTATATCCGGCTCTCCACCCACTTAACGGCATACGCCAGCCAATAGCACCGTGCAACCAAACCTGTCCGTCCCAAATTCCATCGGCAGCTGCGACCAATGCACCACCCAACGTGTTCAAATAAGGGTCCGGCGTTTCTATCTTCAAATGAGAAGCCAATACCAAAGAGGCTGCCTCCGCTTGTTGATAAAGTTTACGGACATTATAGCCTTCGGAAACCTCCCCACGTACCAAGTATACTTCTTTCTGCAAAGAAAGTTCACCTGTGACAAGGTCAGTCGCTTCGGCAGGAAGTTCGAAGCAATCAGCCGGGTCTACCCCCATATCTCCATTACGACTCAAACGTTTTCCGGTAGCTCCCCCATGTTGCCAACGAAGTATAGCTCCTTTAGGCATATTCGAAGGAGAAAAACGCCAAATAGCTCCATCCATATCGGCTAATGCCAATACAGAAATACGCAGTTCTCCTTTTCCCCAAGACGGGTCTGTCAAATAATAGGTACGTTTTCCAGCCGAATAACGGGATTCACAATGCCCGGTGCAGTCAAGCGCCAATTCTGTTCCGTCACGAAGAATGACTTTGAAACTTATATTTCCTCCGCGTCCGTTATTATAAAAAGCAAAAACCGGCCGGTCACTTGTTTCTACACGAAAGGGACTGTGACTACCGTACAAAGCACGGGTATACCGATTCTTACCATTGACACAAACAAACTCATCACCATCGGGACGATATTGCAACGTCCTTTTTGTACCTCGCAGATGTTCATTCAAGGAGATGGATTCTTTAAAGTCACCGATCTGCTTTGCCTCTCTTTGAGCATTTAATGGTATCGCCGGCAACATCAAGAGGCAACAAACTGTCAGCTTTCCTTTTAAAATAAGATTCAGATGAAAATAACTCATATTTTTTTGTGTTTGATTATGGTAATGGCTTCAATCCTTCCCAACGGACATTCCAAGTTCCATCTTTCGGAAATCCCGGATTAGTCTCCGTACATCCGTCCCAACCGGCACACATCATCGCAATAGCAGTCAGCAAGCCGCCATTACCCGGTAAATAAATACGTAAACGACCGTCCTGATAATTATGACCATTCGGCAAGTATGTGTTTGTGCGTTTATCCATCAGTAAAGCTCCGACGGCCTTTTCCGGTTCACCCAAACGGGCAGCATTCATAGCCGTCATCGGATAATCCCATCCCCAGGTTTTACCCCAATTCCAGTTATCCCAAATCCAGTGCAATGTATTTTTCATATAATCTTCCCGGATAAGTTTATTCATCGGAAGAATACCGACTGCACCTAATACTGCCATGTGGTCGGAAGTATAACGAATATCTTTATAAGTATCTATGGCTGTTTCAGCAGCCAGATAAAGTCCTTCATTATTAGATGCTAAAGGGGAAAGTTTGTCGATCATTTCATCCCATTCCAGACTACGTTGCTGTCCCATACGTTCACGCCATTGTTGGGCGGTCTGCATGGCAAAATGCCAGTAAGAAAGTTCAAAAGGAGGATTAATTGTTTCTGCAGCACGCAACGTTTCTTGTGCAGGAATGGCACCTTTCAATACGTAACGTCCTTCCAGTTCATCGTATGTAGCAAAAGAGTACATAAATTCTGCAGTCTCCTGTACCAAACGATTATATTTCTCCAACACTTCTTTAGTCGGATCAGCACGATAAAGTAATTCTGCCAAATAAATTAGATGAGGTTGTTGCCAAATCAGAAAACTTCCTACTTTGGAAGGGGCTTCCGTTCCTGAAGGATCGGTCATTTTCATCCAGCGAACACCATCAAACCCTTGTCTTTGGGCTATTTGACGCGCTATCGGTTCAACCTTTTCATACCAACCTAATGTACGGTCAAGTAAGTTGCTACGATTCCAAAGAGCAAATTGAGCTTCGTGCCACCAGATCATTTCAAGATGGAATTTGCCAAACCACGAATTATAGGTAAGCCCCGTCTCTTGCGGAGGAGTAGTACCTGCGCTCTGAATTGCAAGCAAATATTGGCTAAGTACCACACGTCGTTCCAGTTCTTTGGCCCGTGGGTCCGTACATGCCGAAAAGTCAACAGCTGCGCCTTCCTTCCAAAACGAATTCCAATAGTTTTTTGCTTCTTCTTGAGTTTGTGCTACAGTAACAGGCTGCGTTGAAGGAGCTGTACTAGTAAAAGCACATGTAAAAGCTAAATGATCGTCCATCGGAGTCAGGACAAAATAATGTTTTGCTTTCTCATTGAAAGTAGCCTTCCCTTCCCAATACAAAGTTACGAAATACTCTGTGCTATCTAAAGTATGTTTCAAAACTGCGGAAGATTCATTTTGAGTAACAATAGTCGTTGTATGTTTATCAACGGCTTCCCAATTACATGCATCATCACAATGAGCGCCCGTAGGATACGGAAAGCGAAAACAAATCCCGGTATGCGCCTTAGAGGTAATATTTGCAGCAATCATATCATTAGAAGGATGGCAGACTGTCTCCACTTGATAATCTTCACCGTTTAATTTAAACCGACTTTCGATTTTTCCATCCCACAAGCAAAGTTTCTGATGAACGTCAGTTACCTGTTCAATATCCGTACCTTCTTCCACGTCAAAACCGACAATTCCTAAATGAAGACGATGCGGATTGACACGAAACCAATTAGCGGCATCCTGTTGTCTGCCTTCTTCTTTGAATTGAGTAGCGTAAAGTTCTTTCTTTCCCCTGCCAAAATCATATTCTTTCAGAGTTTCTTCCGAAGTAAGCCGGTCCGGATTGGCGAAGCTATGCCAGCCCCACTGGCTCTGCGTTCCCAATGGAACTCCTTTTTTATAATTGTCCGGAAACGTCTGTAATCCTGTTATGTCTACCGTATAAGCAAACTCTCCATTTCCTACAGAAAGTGAAGCCAATGAATCGAATGCCGTCACAACAGGACTGTTCCTTTCTACTAATGCCTCACGGTCAATTATCGGCTGATTTCCATCTCCGCAAGCTGTCCAAATAAAAAGTGCTGCAATAGATACTGCGAATGTTTTCATGATTCTTTATTATTGTTATTTACGAAAGTATTTATTTTTGAAACAAATGACGCGGATTCTCATTCAAAAACCCGCGTCACTCCACCCTAATAATCCAATCCAAAGGATGATTTGAGGATCTTTATTTTAAATTCCAATGAACGAAATAACCTGCTTTTCCACCAACTTCTGCATTAATCTTAGCACGAATGGCTTCCGGATCAGCATATTTCGGACAAACACGATCAGCTATGATACTTGGATCATTGTAACGACGTGCCATACGAATCATAGTAGGATAAATCTTTCCTTCTGCCGGAAATTCAAGCATCATTTCATCAAGAATCGCTTCATCATTAGCTCTAGCATCCCCACGTGTAAACTCACGATTACCCAAGTTAAATGCCCCACGAATACCCAGGTCCGGATAACGACGAGTACCTAACGTACTAGCTCCGGTCCAGTCATCTGTAAAACCATCCCATGTCACTCCACCATTCGGAAAACTTCCGTTCACTCCCTGATTAATCAATGCCGATGCTTCCGTTACACGTCCCAAATTATTGAGAGCCTCCGCCAACATGAAATACAGCTCACTGCCACGATAAATATAAATATGCACATCATCTTGATAAGCATAGGTACGCGCTGTGCTATTTGACGGACGATACTTCTGGATAACATAATTACCACTTTTATCTTTCGCAAAATAATAAGTGGAACGCTTATCCGAAGTAGCACCTCCAAGCGGATTAAAATCCGGATCAGTATAACGATCCATTCCTACCTGTGACGGAGCCAACAGATACTCATTGGGTGATTCTGTCCCAAAATGTTTCAACAAACTATTAGTCTGGTTTCCTTGATAATTATAGATAATAGCAGAAACAGTCTCTTGTGGTTGAGGATTAGTATTATCCCAAATCTTACTATATGTACCTGTCAACTTCACATTATGCATATACTGTGTTGCATCATTCACCGTACTGGCAAACTTTGCATTCATTGTATTCAAAATAACATTCACTGTTTTCTGGTAGTCACCATGCCACAAACATAACTCTCCATATAATACAAAGAATTCTGGTGTCATATAGTCCCAATAACGATATGTACTTTCTGCTGTTTCCGTATCAGGATCGAGCCATTCTTTCCATGACATTGTATTCGTGCCATCTATTCCATCAAACCCTTTAGTTAACAAATCAAGACAGCCTTCCACTATCTCATCCAAATTCTTCACAGGAAAGTCATTCAAATCTTTCATCTCACGAATCGGATCATTAAACCAGACAGCCTCTCCATAAATCTTACCTAATGTAAGATATATCCACGCTTTCACACGAAGTGTACAACTAACCAAAGCTTTATAATGATCCAGATTAATAGCTGCCGGATTTTCTGTTTTATAATCATACAACTTTGACAAGTAGTCATTGCATGCTATAATTACATCGTAATAAGCAGCCGGATCGGCATACGAATTTCCTGTCAGGTCTGTATCATAATTATAGATACTATACAACTCACTGGGAGCGTTCTTAGTTGGTTCCAGCAATTCACCACGTGTATCTGTCAAATAGATCACTTTGTCTCCAATGGCTTGTACTTTGGTCATAATACCTATATACCCCGAATACATCTCACTCTCTTCGGTGATGTATCCGTCATGATCTAATACATTCTTCGTCTCGACATTGAAGAAATCGTTGCATGCGCCTAAGAAGAATGTCATGCTTAGTAACACATATTTCAATATATTCTTTTTCATCATCCTTAAAAGTTCAAATTAACACCAAATTTAATTGATTTAGGCTGCATCATTTTCGCATAGTCAAATCCTTGCATAGCATCACTATAAGAATAAGAGAATTCAGGATCCAACCCTAAATATTTTGTAGCTGTCAACAGATTTTCACCTGTTACATACAATGTACCGGAACGGAAGAAATTCAAGAATTTCTTATCAAAACTATAACTAAATGTAACATTCTTCATACGCAAGAAAGAAGCATCTTCTATCCAACGGTCCGAAAAGTCATTGTTACCCATCGGGTCGTTCCATTGAGCACGAGGAATATTAGTTTGTTGTCCTTCCAACGACCAGCGGTTTACAACTGCCGCACTTTGATTGCCAAAAGTAGAAAGTGATTCCAAACTACGTCTCACACCATTATAAGCCTGATTCCCTTTTGAATAAGAGAATTCTGCAGACAATGCAAAAGATTTATAACTGATTCGTGTAAAAAAGCCACCGAAATACTTCGGTGCGGCACTGCCTAAAGAGACACGATCTTTACTATCGATACGCCCATCACCGTTCTGATCTACAAAATGGATGTCTCCTGCCTGATAAGCCTGTCCTTTTTGATTGACCAGATTAGCAGCATCTGCTTCAGCCTGTGTAGAGAATACCCCAAGCGTCTGATAACCATAGAACTGATAAGGAGACTCTCCTACACGGGAAACCAACTGCGCACCATCACTATAGCTATTAATCAATTGTGATGTGTTTCCTAATGACTTCACCTCCGATTCATTGCGGGCAATATTACCACCTATAATCCATTCGAAATCACGTGTACGAACCAAAGAAGCTTGCACTGCCAGTTCTACACCTCTATTTTTTATTTCTCCACAATTTGCATAATAGTTTAGAGAACCAAGTGCCGATGTATGAGGTACTGCAAAAATAACATCTTTGGACAGATTATTATAATAATCCAATGTCACTTCCAAACGGTTACGCAACAGACTCATATCCAATCCTAGATTGAATTGTATGTTCTTCTCCGGTTTCAAAGTGGTGTTTGATATATTGGCACGAACAATACCGGAAGTAGTCATATAAGGTAAACTTGTATAATAATATTTTCCAAGATTGGAAGAAAAACGGCTATTACCGGACAAGCCATATTCCGCACGCAAGTTTAAGCGATTTACTAATGTAGAGTTAGTCAATGGTAACCAACCTTTTCCGAGCAAAGTCACACCACCGGAAGGATATATATAAAAGTGATTTCCATAAGTACCGGCAGAGGACGCACCATCAGCCGCCACATTCAAAGAAGCTGCTACCATATCACGATAGGTATAATCAGCATGAGCATAAAAATTCGCCCAGTTCCATTTTTCCTGATAACCGTAAAAGTAGCGTCCGATTGTTTTTGTATCTCCCAATGTTTGATAAAAATCATTCGGAGTGTTACGGCCTGCACCACCTTCATACTTATTTTGAGTTATCAACATTTGAGCACCTGCAAGAATATTCAAATGGTGGATACCTTGAAAAAGTCTCTGATAACGTACATTACCATTTGCGAAAATGTTCAAAGTTTCACCTACACCTTCCTTCACGGTATTTTCTGCATTACCATACTGATCGACAATCGGCAAAATACTCTTATCTGATAGTCCGGGAATAAATAGGTGTTCTTTATTATAATTATAAAACATTCCGAATGTACCATTGAACGATAAGCCATTGAAAGGTTTATAAACCAATCCAAGTCTGAAATTTACATCATACTGTCGGTTACGACCATCAAGGGTATTGACGATAGCCAAAGGATTACTGACTGCAAAATCCATATTCGTTGAATTGCCATAGTAATAAGTAGAGTAAGTATCCAAAATATTACCATCATTATCTTTCTTATAAGGACTTAACAACGGAGCACGTGAATAAGCTGCTAAGATCGGATTGCTAACATTATCCATTCCCTGTTGCTGATAATTGCCTGTCAAATAAGCTAAACCGACTGTCGCTGTCATCTCCACCCATTTACTAATCAAAACATTTGTATTCAATTGTGTATGATAACGCTGGCTTTTAGTGTAATCCATCAGTCCATTTTCCATCGCATATCCCAATGAAAGGTCATATTTGGCAATAGCATCACCACCTTCTACACGAAACAGGTTGTCTGTTACAAAACCATTTTTATAAATTTCATCTTGCCAATCTGTGGTATTGTTATACAAGTAATTGTATTTACTATTGGGATCACTCAAAAAAGGAAATTCCGAGAAAAATCCTTCCATATTACCGAAATAAGTCATACCAATATCCGAAAGGTAAGATTTGTAATCATTACCTGTAAGTAATGGCATACGTTTATTATTCCAATTCACCCCATACTGCCCATAAAAGCTGACTCGCGTATCCAAATTATCGGAAGTTGCACCATCTGTTTCAATTAGAATAACACCATTCGACCCCATCGAACCATACATAGAAGCCTCCGCTCCTTTCAGTACAGTGATATTTTGAATATCTTGAATATTATATGCTTGAAATATATCTCTCGAAAATCCATTTATCAATTGTGATTCACGAGAATCAGGTAAATAGGGGACACCATTAATTACCACAAGCGGAGCGTTTGAACCTACAAAAGAACGAATACCACGCAGGTTCATATAACTTCCCTCACCTGGCATACCACCTGCACGGGTTGTCTTCAAGCCTGCTACCTGTCCTGCCAAAGCCCGATCTATCTTCATACTTCCCTGCGTGAAATCTTTTTTATTGATATTCACCGCAGAAGTTAGTTCCGGACGGGAACTTTCGATTCTCATAGGTAATATAGCCGATTCATTATATTTATATGTGCTCTCCGGCATCATCAGAATAACCACTTGTGAATTATCATCTACCAAGCGAGTTTCCGGATAATAACCAGCTGCCCACACTGAAATTTGAGTCGTATTCTCTTTCAACTCCATTTTGAAAGTTCCGTCAACTCCAGTTTTCGCATCTTTACTTCCTACAGCCGAAATGATAGCCCCTTCAATCGGTTTATTCAGCGGTGAAAGTATTTTACCGCTAATTTTACGTCCTTGCGCATATACACTGGCTACCGACAGTAATAACAGCAAAGTTGTAAATATGATTTTTATTGTCTTCATATTGATTCCTTATCAAAATTAATAACAGTTCTTTGTTGGTTTCAGGCACCAGTGGTGGAAGCAACATTTGCTTGCGTTTATTCCATGGAATTTAATAACCACATTTACCGGTTCCGTACCTTCAATGGTAATTACACCGACTTTTCCTCCATCACGATCATAATTCGTTTTCTTTTTATCTGTCGCTTTATTAGTGTCATATCCTTCAGGATAACCCTGTCCGCCACGGTCGTAATGAAAATCAGTCTTTGTCAGTTGAGAGGCTGTTACTGTCCCTACGTACTCTCCATTAAAAGAAATCTCTACGTCATGCCCCATTTTTTGTTCAAATCCCAAACACAAATCGTACTCACCAGGAGGTATCGTATATGGAGTAGCTACCTTGTTAGTTTCATCATAACTGAAAGCAGTAAAGTTTAACGTATACTCTTTAATTGTAGCATCTGTTGTTTTAAAGCGTACAACGCGATTGATTATATTAGGGAAAACTCCAGGCCAACCAGACCATGCCGTCACTTTCGTTTCCATTTTATCAAAAGTTAGATTTTCATTTTCAAAATAAAGAGCCTTTTCTTCTTCTGACAGGTATTCATACCATCTCATAAAATCTTTGACACGATAAATCAATACATTGGTAGGAATCTTCAGTTCTTTCACATAATATGCAACACCATTACTAAGAGAAACAGGATTCTCCAAATCAACCTGTTGTACAGTTGTTCTCCATTGTTTACTAAAAATAGAATTCAAATCTATATTATCTTCAAAATCCGATTTAGAAAGCTTTTTATTAAAAAACATTGATTGGAAAGTCCAATTTCTCAGAATAGAGTCTTCTCGTTGCATTCCCCATTCTTGCAAATTTTGACGAGCTATAGTCAATGCCTGATTAACAACATCATTGGAAGGAATTAAAACAGTTGCTGATAATGACTCCGACATCAGATTAAAGTTTTTAGCCTCAAAATAAGGATTAGTAACTATAAATACAGAATCATAGACATTACTTCCGGTCTCATCAACACCTATAATTTTACTAGCTTCTTTATCAAATGTTAGTTGATTACGTTCCATTATCATCTCCCTAAAAATTGAATAATCATCTCCTAATCCTTCAATTAACTCATATAATGATTTGGGAGTTTCCACGTAATCTTCCATTTCGTACACATATCCATTATTCACCTTCGTTATCTTTTTCACAGCTATACCATTGAAGGAGATGGAAGCAGATGCATCTTCATTTTCAACTTTCGATACATTAACATATTTTCCATTCCACATCAATACACGTTGTCCGTCAGAAAGATTAGACGGAGAAAGAGAGATATCCGAAATGTGTGATTTAGCCAAAAAAGTTCTATCATCTGTAGCAACTGCACGAGATAATGCATTCTCGTCACTAACCACTAAAATAGTGAACAACAAATCCTTCTCAATCATCTCATCCAGCACTCCTGTTTCACTGAACAATTGGTACATGGAACTCAATTCCGGTTGCGACTGTAAATAATCAACAGCCGACTTGTTGACTACTTCAATATTTACATTATTCACGACCTGTTCTTCCTGGGAATAATGAGAATCCCAGTCATCATTACATGCATATATACCACTTATCAGCAATATAGATGACAATATATATTTTATAGTTTTCATAAGTATGTGTTTATTCATCTTCAATTATCGGTTCGAAAGTCATATAATCTAATTGGATACGGAACTTGCTATGAGTAGAAGCAGCCGGATCGGCAACCAACATCTTCATAGAATGAACCTTCGTCTTTGAGAATTCAATCTCATCATAAATAACTACATCATAACGTCCTAATGTATTGGCTGTAATACTCGCATAAATAGGAACTTCGACATCTGTATCGGTGTCATCATCAAATGTAAACTTAATTTTACATCCATTACTTCCATTAGACATTGTACGCATAAAATCCATTGATGTTGCATAAGTAACTTTCAACGTCACTTTATATTTGCCAGCTATCAGAATTGGTGTTTTCATGATGACGGAACCATTATATCCCAAATTCAAATAGATATGATCTTTATTTTTACAATTGATCCAGTCCGAACCTGTTGTCTTCGGAGTTGCATAGCCCACGCGATAATATCCGCCGTTTAGACCATCTAGAGATGTAGAAGTGCTCCTGGCATCTACGGTGTAACAAGAGAGCGAAGAAACATCCGACTGGTGCTCTTTTTCATCTGCCGTCTGATACTTTTGGTCCGGATCACCATAACCACCATTCACCCAAGAAGCTACCTCCTCATAATCAGCAAAGTCCCATTCTACGCGCACCGGAATCTCGGATTCCCACAAAGGCAACCAGCTATCTATTTCATGTAAAATACCATTTTTAGCCTGTACATCGGAACCGTCTTCAACAAACATCGCTTTCACCGATTGACCATCAATTTCTCCTTTATAATTAAAATACAACTTATTGCCACTCTGCATAGATGCTTCTAATACTGCATCTGCTTTGGTAGTCCACAATCGTGTAGTTGCACCTCCACTAAAATTGTTGAAATCAAAAACAGAATAACTTCCACCAATCACATGATATGCCACATAGCGAAATAATTCGTTTGCTTTATCTTTATAGTCTGTTCCTATTGCACCTACTTTAGCAGCCAGATCAGCAACAGAAGTAACTCCTTCAGAACGATAGGTATCATCTGATACAGCCAGCAACGTATAATTCCGTTTTTGCTGAATAACCGTATTATCTTCCTGCCTTATTTCATCGTAAATAGTACTCAAACTGTCTTTCCAACTTGTTTGTTCCAAAGCATCAACAAAAATGGAGTATTTATTACTACTTTCACTGATACGTTCATATAGGCTTTCCACCAAAGGAGACATCACATCATTCAGTACATACACATATCCATTAGACACTTGGATAGCCAGTTCCTTTACATGCGCTTCTTTATTCACATAAATTGAATTAAATCCTCCAGCCTCCGAACTTTCATCAAAAGAGACGGAAAGATAATCATCCGAAAGAGTTTTAGCTTCCAGTTTACCTCCTTGAACAAAAGTATTCAGATTGATAGAATCATTCACGATATGATATTCTGCAAGACTACGGGCATAGTCTTTTCCCAATTCCTGAATAGAAGATACATTCTTTTTAGTATAGAAACTGCGCACAGCTTCATTTGTAGGAACCAACACCGTAAAATAAGATGAAGCCTGATTCACGGCATTAAACAAATCTGCATACTTCAATACAGTGATCCACTCGGAAAATTCATCAGAACGAGTTTCCAGATAAGACGATACCGGATTCATATCATAAACCTGATAGGTAGAGTCTTCATAGGGATCGTTGCATGCACTGAATAATGCAACCAATAATAATAAATATATATTTCCTAAAGTCTTCATAAATGGCTGTTTATTAATTATTACCTGTTATTCCATAATATGGATTCTGTACCAATAAGTTGTTATTTTCAATTTCATCCGCGTGAATTGGTAAATACCATGCATATTCATTCTGAAGAACTGAACGTATCCAACTAGCATTCGCTGTTGTATTGTATTGCTGAACCAAAGCAATAAAAGCTGATTTATGAGCATAGTTCTTACTTTTGGCATAACGTATCATGTCATACCAACGCTTACCTTCAGCCGCCAATTCAATATTACGTTCCGGCAATAAATAGTTTTCCATCATTGAGCTTTCATCCTCCTCATCTAAAGCTATAGTTTTTTCAGGCAAGTTAGCACGAGTACGGATCTGATTTATAATATCAACAGCCTCCTGCCAATTTTCCTTTCCTTTCCAAATTAATGCTTCCGCCTTCATCAACATGACATCTGCCATTCTGTAAATAATCCAGTTAGCATCATCTTTCAAACGTATTGCATCCGGATTCGTTGGGTCGGTATCGCCCATCTCATATTTCCATATACAATGAACGATGTTCTCTCCATCAGTATAAGCTATAAAAGCACCAAATTGGCTACGGATTGCATCTTTTCCTGCCATAACCTCTTCAAAATCATTGACCAAATCCTCGCCCATTTTAGTAGAATATTGATAATTGGGATTTGTACCAGTCGTATACATAGCACTTGGCCCTCCCGTCTGGCTATAGGTGTTGCCATCCCAGTTCACTTCAAAAATGGATTCATTACTATTCCCCGGATTAAAAATTGTATACCAGTTCTCCGGAATTGTAATAAATGCCGGACGACGTGATGCAGTAGCGTTGATTAATAGGTCTGCATACTTAATACAAGTATCATAATCTTCGGTCCACAAGGAAACTTCCGACATTAATGCATACAAAGCCCATTTAGTAGCCCGTCCTTTGGAAGCATTCCAATTATCATTATCATAAAATTCCTTCGCACCTCCAGAGTCAAGAGCTGTTTGCACATCCGCCTTAATTTGCTTCAAGATTTCTTCTTCTGAAGATTTGGCAATAGAAAACGGAGTAGAGTCATCTTCATAAGGAGTTGTTACCAAAGGCACTTCTTTAAAATTGCGTACCAAGTAAAAATACATTAATGCTCGCATGAAATAAGCTTCGGAAAGATGTGCATTCATTGCGCCTTCTGTATAAGTGTCATCTATTTCACGTACTCCCGGAGCATGAGCGATGACCACATTGGCCATGTTGATCACTTGATACATGTTCTCCCATTTACAAATAGCTTCTGTTCCATCCAACTGGAAATTCTGCAACTTCATCCCATCCTTATCACCTGTCAAGGTACAAATAGATGCTCCTCGCAGTTCTCCCCATTTCAGCAATGACTGGCAGGAGGAACGCATATAATAATAACCGGAAGCAATGACCGCTTCTACATCTTCTTTCGATTTCCAGTAAGCGTCAGTCACTTGTTCATTTTTGGGAAGCAAGTCCAACCAATCGCTGCAACTACTGTTTAGCAGCAGGCTACCTGCCATTATCCCTATATAAATCAGTTTCTTCATGTCTGTAAATGTATTAGAAATTCAAATTTAAACCACAAGAAAAACGGCGAGAGCAAGGTGTATTTGCACTATCTTTCGACAGTTTAGAAGCCGAAGTAGGAAGAGACACTTCCGGATCCTGTCCTGTGTAACCAGTCCAAGTTAACAAGTCATAACCAGTAACAAAGAAATTAAGCGTATTGATACCTAAATAATTGCACACCTTTTTAGGCAAGGAATAGCTCAACGACAAAGTCTTTAAACGAACATAAGAAGCATCTTCTACAAAACGGTCTGACCCTAAATAGTTATATCCCTCATTATATAAAGCACGTGGAATATCCGTATTATCTCCTTCATTTCTCCAACGCCGCAAAACCGCTTTACTTTGGTTATTGGCATTATACATAGATTCATTATCCATACGAGTCGCATTAATAATTTTCTGTCCAAAACGACCATAGAATAATGCATTCAAACTTAGACGCTTATATTTAACGGTAAAGCCAAAACCACCAGTAAGAATCGGATTACAGTTGCCCAGATAAACAATATCATATTCATTTATCACACCATCATGATTAATATCTTCATAAATAGCATCACCCGGACATACCTGCTTAGCACCATTCTTCATAACAATTGGTTTACCGTTCACATCATTCATAACATTTCCCTCTTTATCTCGTGCATAAGTAGTCTCCTGATTCTGATAGACTCCTTTGTAACGATAACCATAGAAAGAACCAAACGGGCGTCCCTCTTCAATGCGAATAGCATACTCACCATTTTTAAAGGTATAAGGCTCCGGATTCATTGTTTCAGGCAGTTCGGTAATTTCGTTCGTGTTACGGCTCAAGTTAACATAGGCACTAACACGCCAATCTTTCTTTTCATACAATACACCATCGATACGGGCCTCCCATCCTTTATTCTCCATTCTTCCAGAGTTGTACCATTTATTCTTAGAGAATCCTGTAGTAGTCGGCATTTTCGGTTCTTTCTGCAGCAAATCTTTAATATATTTATTATACCACTCAAAAGTCAGCCTTAACTTGCCATGGAAAAAGCTAAAATCACCACCCAAATTATATTCTGTTGAAGTTTCCCATTTCAAATTGTTCAACTGCATTCTGCTAGGATAAATAGCAGACATATCCATATATTCTCCTCGTGAACTATAAGCTCCATAATAAGCGGCCGTCCCTTTTGGAGCATTACCACTTTGTCCGATGCTGAAACGAAGTTTGATTTCATCCATCCAGTCTTCTGTATTTTTCATGAATGGTTCATTTTGCATATTCCAAGAAATTCCCACAGTAGGAAAAATACCCAAACGTTCTGACTTACCCATTGCAGAATTAGCATCCATCGTTGCAGAAGTATGAAATACATAACGATCCAACAAAGTATAGTTAATCAAACCGGTTCCGGAAATACTACGTGCTTCCGACTCCCCTGAACCCAGACTATAAACAGAACTACCTGTAATCGGATCTGCAAGACCGGAGGAAGCATTACCATAAGAAGTACTTGTAGCACTAGAACTGGTAGCCTGCGTAGTACGGAATACAGCAGTTGCAATCAAATTATGTTTATCCTTCCAGTTTTTATTGAATATCAATTTGTTTTCCGTTTGCAACGTTAGACTCTCTGAAGAAGCAGCAGTACTTTGGTTGGCATATTCACTTGTCCAAGCCACTCCCGTAGCAACTTGAGGAAGGAATTTGTCTGTTGTAGTAGTTGACATCTTAAGAGAAGCATAAGCCGAATACGTCAGATACGGAAGTATTTTATAATCAATACGGAAATTAGCACGGCTATCACGTGACATAGTATTTTTATAACTCTCGTTTGCCATAGCTACCGGATTAAAATGAGAGGCACTATTGTTACTTGCCTTAAATTCACCTTCCCAATCCTTTGTCTGATAAGAAAAATACTGTGAAGAACGGTTTCCATTATCATCCATATAATAAGGAGATTTATTTGGCATCTTTTTAAACGCTTCCGAACGTACGTTGCTATCTTTTGGTGCCCAGTTATCATCCTTATCTGACTGTGTAAAGTAGAAATCTGCTCCAAACCTCAACTTATCCGAGAAATTATAGTCTACACGCAAAGATGAGTTGAAACGTTTCAGCCCTGTACCGATGGTTGTACCTCCTTCACTTAAATATCCCAGTGACAGACGATAAGTGGCCTTTTCACCACCACCGCTCATAGAAAATGTATTGTCTGTAGTAAATGCATTCTGACGTACCTCGTCCAACCAGTTTGTATCTACATTATATTCATTGAAATAGTTCCAATTGGGCGAGTAGTTAATTTCAGGTGTATCATACAAATACTTTAAATAAGTATCTGCATTCAAACCTGTATAATTAGCACTATTCCACAAAGCCTCCTGTACCATAGCAATGTACTCCGATCCATTTAACATTGGAATACTATTCGGTTCAAATTTTGCTGTGAACTTAGAAGAAAAATTAAATGTAGTCTTGCCAGTCTTACCTTTTTTAGTCGTAATTGACAACACACCGTTAGCACCTTTCGTTCCCCAAATAGCCGTAGCAGCCGCATCTTTCAAAACTTCTACCGATTCTATATCAGTAGGAGCAATATTCAATAAAGCACCTAAATCTTCTTCATTGGCAGTAGAAAAATCAAAGTCGTCATCTAACTCTTGTGTATAGGGAACCCCGTCAATCACAATTAATGGTTCGACAGAACCATTCAGTGTACTGGTACCACGAATACGGATAGAACTCCGTGCTCCCGGGTCAGCACTCAATGCAATATCTACACCACTCAACTGCCCCTGTAAAGCTTCTTCTACCGTAGCTATCGGAGCAGTAGCAATCAAATCTTCCATCATCACTTTCTGGGTCGCAGATACATTCTCTTTATGTCCGATACCCATATTATTACGTTCGATACGTTTAGCAGTGATAGCAACCTCATCCAACGTTTCCACATTGGATTCCAGTTTTACATTCAATACCTTCTGACCAGTATATTTGATTCGTTTCGTTTTCATACCAATGTATGAATATACCAATGTCAGATTGTTTTCTTGTGCAGGAATTTGTAAACGGTAGTCACCATCCAAATTGGTCACCGCACCTCCTACAGAACGGTTTTGAGCGTTCACAATATTCACATTCGCACCTACTATCGGTTCGATCTGATTTCCCAGCATTTCGGTCACCTTACCGGACACGACTTGTACCTGTGCGGCTACTTCCCCTGTCCCCAGAACAAGTATCGCTATCAGCATGTATTTTACTAATTTCATATTCATATTAAATTCGGTTATATCAAAGGACTGTATCAATCAACTGAAAACATCCGTCGTCAAACGCAAACGGGAAGAAATTATAATCAGATATCACGTTTGCCACTTTTCCATCTACCATTATGCTTAATGAACTTCCGGAATCTGTATACGTCAAAGACTTTCCACTAGCAGTAACATATGTAGAACTCTTCATAGCCGACCCCGGATAAGGATAAGAAATAAGTGCATTTTCCCTATCACGTATAAAATATGAAAGCAGGTATTGACGAAGTTCCAAACTACTAGTTACCGCTCCAGTCGCATCCATGCCCGGAATTTGCCCTGCAGCTATTGCTGTACTAATGGCTTCATTTGTCGGAATAAAACCTATAACATGATAAGCTCCTGCTAGTCCGAATATATAGTTGCTAGACATTACCATACCAGCTTTCTGCAACAGCTGTGCAAACTGATAGTAAACATAACGATTATCATTACAAACGCTTAATTTATGTTGTAACCCATCACCTTCTTGCGCTTGAAACAAGGCTGTTCCACTATACATATAAGTTCTTCCATTATTCCAGTTGTCATTGCCGTTCTTTACTTCTGTAAATTCAGAGAAAGGTTCCACATTATTATCCGGTTCCAAAATTTGATTATAAGCTGCACTACTTGTTATCTTCCCGTCCTTCACATACCAATAATTAAAACCGGTTTGTGTAGCTAGAACCTGTGTCCCATTTGTTTTCAGTCCATCTACACCTGTAGCCGTATGTATGTTTACAATAGTTCTCATTACAGAAGAAGAAACATCTACCAATCCATCCTCGGTTTCTTGTTGTAACTTACTTCCATCCGCATAAGTTCTCAAGTAAATATCTTCTGACTCTATTTGTTCATTAGTAGGCACTAACAAGACATACTTCGTATCTTGTGAAGAATAGGCAGTTATCAGTCCAGTCCCATCCAACATGTAAAGATAATAATTACAATCTTTGTTACGGAAAGCCGGTCCGACTACAGAAGCAAACAAAATAGGTGTATCCATTGTATTTAATCCATAAAAGACACCATTGACACACATTGATTTATCAGTCACCTTAGAAGGATCGAAGTTAAAGACCATGTCATACATATTCTTAACTTTTCCACTCGTAATTTCATCAGGGAATGCAATTCCATCTTTATAAATAAATTGATTCAACATATATTTCATTGCTAAATCATCTACATCATCCAAAGATTCATATCCACCCTTTTCCCAATAATTATCAAAGAAATTATTCATAGCCACATCTGACGGTGCAAATACACTATATGCTTTTGAAGCATTATTGGCTACATCCGAATATTTCGTTGAATACCATTCTACTGCTATAGCAGGCAAAGAAGTACCATGTGTATGAATAAAAAGTGAATCGGCCCCCAAGGCTGCTCCAAAATCTTTAGATAAGGTAGCGTCATACGTATAAGTGGTATTTTCATTATATAAGTTGAAAAAAATCGAATAATTTTCATTTGATTCCAACTGGGTATAAATGGTTTCCAAAGGTTCAATTACCTGATCAACAATATATACATAACCATTATCTGCCAAAATTTCATATTCACTAACAGCAGCATTGGAAACATTGAATCCCTCTGTCCCTTTCCATGTGGAATTAGGATAAAAATAGGTATAATTAGATGCAGCATCCAACTTTTTGGTATCCCAAAAACGGTAAGAGAAAACCGGAATAAAACGGTCCAGATGATATACCATACGTCGTTTACCCGTAGAAGCCTCTACTTCCATAGTAGGTACATTACTACTGCGTGTACGAAACTTATAATACAGACCCGCATTTTTATTCATTTCCTCATCAGTTATTAAATCACCTTCCGGACGAAAATTCACCAACTTATTTTTATTGTAAGAATAATAAAGCAGATGAAAACCAATCACTTTTTTCAATTCATCCAAATTTATTTCACTGATGTCGGAATAGCCGTGCTTCTCCAAATAGGCCGAAAAAGCCGTATCATCCGGAGCCATCACAGTCAGGATACTTTTTCCCTCCATAATAGGCTTAAAACCTGCCAACTCTACTGCCTGCAAAAATAGCGAGTAGTTCCCTCTATCTTCCAGGACTTCCCAAGCACTACCTTTCAACCATTCAGGTTCTTCATAATGTTCATCTATCTTATCTGTACATGAGGAGATAAAGAAAGGCATGAACAGTATACAAAGTAGTACTGTTGTAAATGTCATGTTTTTCATATTACACAAATTGATTATTGTTTATTCTTATTAAGTTCATACTCATATTCATCAGGATATTCCAACGAAAGGGCATAATTTTCTATATTCAAATAGCCATTTTTAGCCTCTTTTACCGCATCTGTCGGATCATATTTGTCCAGTCCCCATGCATCTTCGAAAGCATCTGGCATCCCATCATTATCTGAATCCAGAGGTTTCTGTGCAACATTTATTGTACCAGGACCTCCCAACGGAAATTGTTCTGTTTTACGTTCATCTTGAATAATCGTTCCTTTTCCTCCCAACGAAGTAAGTTCATCTATCAAGTATTTATCTACTTCATCACGTACCGGAAGATAAGCACCCACTTTTTCAACTACCCATTCATAAGCTTCCTGTGCACTTTTCTGACTGCGTATAATTGGATGTAGATCAGAACGAGCCTCAAGAAGTGTAGGAGAGCCACTACAATATTGTGACCAATTTGTCTCCGTTATCTCTACTCCATCCAATGCCCCGTCCTTATTATTATCATAATAATTACCTTTGCAATAAGTATTAAAATTACCATTACCACCTGTAAATGGTCTTGCGGGATTCATTGGAACATATTCTGTCTTAATTGATCCATCAGGTTGTGCCACATTCTGCCAATTATAACAAGGACCAACTATAAAATAGTTGTTTTCAATGGTTGTTTCTGATTTACCTTGAGAATCACCACTCATATTATAAGCAGCTCCGCTTCCCCAGTTGTACACCACGTTGTTAACAAACTGGTTTAGTCCTTTGACTTTCGGATTTCGAGTTTTATTGTCAATATATAAATTACGGAAAATCGTACACCCATTCGATATATCAGTTTGCATCAGACCACCACATGAGTGATTCTGCAAACCCTGCCCGATTATAGAATTTTGTATTGTTATATTCTTTGGACTAGTACCTTTACCATCTGGATTTATAGAGAAATTTTCGTCTTTTCCCCAAGTTATTGAGCAATGATCAAATATCATATTTGCTCCATTAGCAATTCCACAAGCATCTTGATCTCCTGAATAAGCTGCTCCCATACGCATACGTAAATAACGAACAACTAGATTTTGAGCACCAGAAGCAGAAACGCGACCACCATAAAGGACGACTCCATCACCTGGTGCGGTATGCCCTAAAATAGTCTGATTACTTTTCAAAACAATAGGATCCTTACTCAACCTGATAACACCAGATACATCAAAAACAATAATACGCCAGGGTTTACTTACTGCATCACGAAAAGATCCAGGACCCGCATCATTCAAATTAGTCACATGATAAATTTCTCGTCCCTCACCCGCACGAGCACCTGTTGCATTTTTCCCATATCCTTCCGCCCCAGGAAAAGCAAGTACTCCATCATCAAAAACCGGGAAATTAAGTCCCTGATCCGAACCTCCCCCTTGATCACCAAAATCCCCATTTTGCGCTTGATCTGTTGGCAAATTGGGACTCAAATCACTTCTAGCATCCTTATCAACACATGCAAACAAAGCAGTGATTGAAAGACAGGAAACTGCCAATATTCCTACTTTTGCTTTTAATAATGTAATGTTTTTCATATATAATTAAATTAAATGATTAGACTATTTGTAGATATATTTATTTAAATACGTATAAAATCTCGTTATTTCACAATTTTTATTTTCATATTACTTATTCAACTCAATACATCCCATAATGAAAGGTCCTGTTGCTTTAGCATCATTATCTCTCATTTTCTCTCCTATATAATACTCGAAACTGCCGTCACGGTAAGGCTTACCACCTAATCCACCCACTTGGCAACACTTTGTCAATGTCAATGTTCCGTCCGAATTTGAGATTAGTAGTTTATCACACAGACCTTTAAAGGCTTTTTCTGCAATAGCACGATACTGACTATCAATATATCCTTTATTCACAGCTTTCATATAGGCATACATACATTGTGTCGTAACAGAAGCTTCCGGGAAATTACCGGTACGTGAAGGTTGATCAATCACCTGATACCATAAGCCATTTTTATCTTGGTATTTTGAAAGAGTCTCCGCTAATTCCTTCGTCCATTTAATCATATCAGCATAGCCTGAATGCTCTTGGGGAATATATTCCAAAGCATCTACCAAAGCCATAAACCACCAACCAATACTACGTCCCCAGAAATTAGGAGAATGGCCTGTTTCCGGATCAGCCCAGCGCTGACTCCGGTCCTCATTCCATGCATGATAATAAAGTCCCGTCTTGGTATCGTATGTATGCTGATGGCAGAGAGTGAACTGTTTAACAGCCTCATCAATCCATTCCGGACGATTAAATTCAGCTCCATATCTAGCCATAAAAGGAGAAGCCATATACAATCCATCCAACCACATCTGATTAGGGTATATTTTCTTATGCCAGAAACCTCCATCTGTTGTACGAGGTTGCTTTTTTAGCTGATCTATCAAATTCTCGATAGCCAATTTATATTTCTCCTTTTTGGTTTCATTGTACAAATCAAACAGAACTTTTCCGGAATTGATATAATCCAAATTATAGGTTTCTTTCTTATATAAATGAATCTCTCCTTTGTCGTCTACCAAAGAATCAGCCCATGCCTCTACATAATCAAAGTACCTACGGTCTCCTGTTTTCTTCCAAACTTGTAACATCGCACAACAACCTACTCCTTGCGCATAACCAAAATACAGGCGTTTTCCATGATCCAGTTGCCACGCTTCCGGGAAACGACGAATTTCCGAATCGGCAAACAGACGATAATAAGTGTCGGGAGCAAAAGTATCCGTACGGAAAGGAACTGCCGGAAGTCCGGCTTTATTAAACAGATTCACTCTAAAGAAAGTCCCATAACCGTAGCGTACAGCTACAGGTGCAGAGACATAAGTTGAAGAAAGTGTTATCGAACTTCCATCAATCACAGCATCAGCCGGATAAAACCGCGCATCATTGCCGGCAATAAAAAATCCTTTTACCGGTTCATTGCCGGGTGTCTGCAGGCCACCTTCCGCAAATTCAAAATCTAATGTAATTTCTCTCCCATTCACTTTCATTGATTTGTAGAGAGGTCCTGAATAAACAATCTTTTTACCATATTGCTTTGCTAATGCCCAAGCTGCCAGCCGTTCGCCCGGTGCAACTTTATTTCGTGGATGTATGTCGGTAGAATCGGCTGCATCCGTCACTACTGCCATACCAATATTTTCAAGTCCACTTAACCATGTTTTTAATTGTGCTTCACGAATACCTGCCGGTTGCTTGTAATGTGGTGCAATCTGTACGAAATAGAAAGGCATATCCGGCTGATTCCATTCTTTCCGCCAACTATTAATCAGGTTAGTAAATACTTCCTGATATTTCTCATAACGAACAGAGTTGGATTCTCCCTGATACCAGATATTTCCTTTTACAGTGTACCCTACTATAGGAGCAATCATGCCATTCCACAAAGTAGCCGGAACCTTACACTTATCTTTTTCCCTACTCACCTTTTCTTTTGAATATTGTTTTAAGACATCAGCATACAGCGGATTGTTTTCCATCACTTTCATACTTGTCCAAGATTCAGCATGTGTTCCTCCCCAAGTAGACTGAATTAATCCAACCGGTGTACTCAATTCTTTATACAATTTACGTCCAAAGACAAATCCTACAGCAGAAAAGTCTTTCAGATTCTCCGGATTACAAACCACCCACTTTCCAACGCAATCTTCTTTCTCACTATCAGGTGCCAGTTGATGCTCTACATGAAACAGGCGGATTTCCGGAAAATCAGCATCTTTCATTTCTTCCGCTTCATTCAACATTCCTGTTTTCCATTTCACTTGCGGATTACGGGCTACGGGAAATTCCATATTTGACTGTCCCGTACAAAGCCAAACTTCACCTATTAATATATTATTGATCCGGATCTTATTATCACCTTTCAACATTACAGATTGTCCGGAAGTAGCAGCCGGTGTTTGTATCATCAGTTCCCAATGACCGTTTGCTAAAGCAGTCACCTTGTATTTCTTATGATCCCATGAAGTCTTTACCAAAATCTTTTCTCCGGGACGTGCTTTTCCCCAAAAACGTACTTTCGCATTTTGCTGAAGTACCATATTATTTGATAATATAGAAGGAAGTTGTATATCTGCATGAATACCTATTGGAAAGAAACAGACCAATAACCACAGACAAAAAATAATTCTACAGAATTTCATTGTATTTTATAGTTTTAGATTCAATATTTTACTGAATAAGCACATGTCAAAGATACCGCATTACATGGTAGAGTTAAAGAAAAGGAATATGGAGAATTCGACTTTCTTATGTAAATTCATATGTGTACAGCCCATCACACGCCTATTTTGTACGATTTTACAGGCTATGTACGATTTTCCAGTCTTTCTACCATTCTTTTTTAATTCACTTTATTTATCTCAACCTTTCTCATAACCAATGCATCAATAATATTTTCATCTATCTTCACATCTTTTTTAGCCGTAATAGTCAAATTGTCAAAACAGAAATTGGATAATTTATATTGTTTTGATTTCTCTACAGCAAAAAAGGAATCACAATCCAGATGAATATTACGCATTGTAATATAGCTGGAATACGAGACTGGCATATCCTTGCGATCTTTCAAATCATAAAACTGTGTCCAAGGAGCAATAAAGATACAATTGCGGACATTTCCTTTTATGTCTTCAACGAGGATGTACTTATATTGTTGGGGAGTATCCGGACGCATTTTCAACCACAACAGGCGTTTAGCCTGATCCAGATTGCAGCGTCGAAGAATTATATTATGATTATATATCGATTCACTACCGCAAGTCAGCACTCCGTGACAGAATCCAAAAGTACAGTCTTCAATGATAATATCACAATTGCCACCATTATCGGGATCTTGATCAGCCCATGGTCCTTTGCCACCTTTTAATGCAATTGCGTCATCATTAACCGACATATAGCATCCCTTGACAAGTACATTTTTACACGCATCAATATCGATTGCATCCGTACTTGGAGCCTTTACGGGAAAAGAAGGTGAAAAGATATGCAAATTCAAAAGTTTTACGCTATCACACTTATAAATGTGAGTTGTCCAAAACGGAGAATTAACAAGTCGCACATCTGAAACTTGTACATTATTGCTATGAGATATATGAAGTAGACGAGGACGCAATTCATCCATATTAGTACATTTAGGAATAACCCGCCGCCGCAACCAAAATGACTTCCAATATCGTTCACCGTTTCCATCAACTTTTCCTTTTCCGGAAAGGGTGAAACCATCTACCTTATCAACATTAATCAAAGCTGAAAAGTACTTTAGGTTCTGTCCCTCCATCCGTGTTTCTATTACAGGAAAGTTGCTAATATCGTCACTACCTTTCAACACAGCCTTCTTTTCCAGATGCAAGTGTGTTCCCGGCTTAAAGAACAGCGCACCACTAAGATAAGTACCTTCAGGTATAACAATGACTCCGCCTCCATTATTAGACGCCAAATCTATAACAGCCTGAATTTTCTCTGTCTGTAACAGTGTACTATCATTCACTACTCCATAGTCGGTAATCAAGAAATTCTTTCCTAATCCATTTATATCAGTTTTTTCATTTTTGTAAAACCAATCCGGTATAATTTTACCATCGGGAAATTTTTCCTGACTAAATAGCTGCAAGCTACAACATGTCGCTACTATTAAAATTGCTGACTTTATCATTTTCTACTGCTTATTACTTTTTCCGCAAAAGTACCGCATCTTCCCATTCACCCCAAGCCTAAGGATATGGAGATATTGATTTTCTTATGGAGTTCTATGCAAAGGATTCAAATACTACTTATCCATATACAATATTCCATATCCGGATACACTTTTATATATACATAGAACCAGAATAAAAACGTTATGTCCGAAATAAAAAAGCACATCTTCTTTATAAAAGAATAGAATTTCGTGATAGTAACGTCCATTTCATTTACTTTCTATAGTAAACTCATGATAAAACATATTTTATCATATATCAAAGAAGAAAAAAAATGAACTTTCCTTTCATAATCCTCTTCAACGTTCTTAATAAATTATTGAGGAGTTTATTATAAACGGTATCCAAGTTTATTATAAATGATGAATTCCGACTTTAAAGATATAGCGGTCTTTTTTTGCAACAAAAAAGGCTGCAAACCCCATAAAGATTCGCAGCCTCTGGCTCATACAGAAACTCTCACAGTTTAACTACTGCAAGAATTTCCGAATATATTGTCATCATATTGTACTATTTTCTTTTTCATTCTTTTTAATGATACCTTTTACTCATTGATATTCACACCTACAAATATACAACATAAAAAAGGGTTTGTCAAGAGCAACCTGTCCATAAGAAGAATTATATCATAAGATTCGATTATTTACTTTAAAAAGTCATTAACCAAGCCTTCAGCTCCATCAACATTTCATTGCGGAATTTAAAACTATCTTTCATTCCCCATCCATGCCCACCACTGGGATAAATATACATGGCAGCCGGTATATCCTTTTCTTTCAAAGCAGAATAGTAACGAATAGAATTCATAGGTACCACACCCCTGTCGTCATCGGATAAAGCTATAAACGCTCTTGGTGTAAGAGAATCCACCTGATACTCATTACTAAATTCCTTTTTCAATTCCTCCGTTGCTTTTTCACCTAGAAACTGTCTGCACGATCCACCATGCCCGTATTTAGGTTCCATCGAAATTACCGGATAAAAAAGAATCTGAAAAGCAGGACGAAGTTCTTCGGAAGCATGCGTAGCCACTGTAGAAGCCAAATGACCACCTGCCGAAAATCCCATGATACCAATGCAATCAGGATTAATATTCCATTCAGAAGCATGTTCTTTCGCATAACGAATAGCTTCGTATGCATCCGACATGGGAACCTCCCGATTACCATTAGGCATACGGTACTTCAAGACAATAGCAACTATTCCCTGTTCATTGAAAAACGGTGCCCAGTCATACCCCTCGTGAGCCATTGCCAAATGCCCGTATCCACCTCCCGGACATATAATAACAGCTCTCGCCGGCTGTTGAGAAGCTTTCGGCAAATATACCCGGATACTAGGTTTGAAATTATTCTTTTTATCATCATATCCCTGGGCTTCCATCCCATTCGTATTGGGTAAGCCGTTTTGCCACAAATCTATATCAATAGGCGAATCCTGTTTTTTCATCACTTTGTCTTGTGCATTTATAGAAGTACAAACAGTTGTAAAGCAACCGCTTAAAAGTAATATTTTACAAAAAGAAATTAGTCTCATACTATGCTGTTTTAGTTAATCTTATTCTTATGAATCCTGCGGAGAATCATTATCATTACTCACACCACGTTGATAAACAGACGGTGCTACTCCGAATTGAGCTTTGAAGCATTTACTGAAATAGAAAGGATCGCTGATACCCACCTTATAGGAGACTTCTGCAACCGTCAGATTATCTTCCGACAGTAACAACTCGGCTGCTTTCTTCATGCGTACAACACGTAAATATTCATTAGGCGAATATCCCGTTACTCCACGTAGTTTCCGATAAAATACCGTTCGTCCCAACTTCATCATCTGCGCAAACTCATCAATAGAGAATTCAGGCCGGGCAAGATTCTGTTCAAGGATGGCAGCCAACCGATCTGCAAATTCTTTATCCCGGTCAGTGGTACACATGGCCGGACGCACAATACCCGGTTCACTGGAGAATTTCTCACGCAATTTATCGCGCTGCTCGATCAGGCGGAACACACGTGCCAACAACAATTTTACACTAAACGGTTTGGCAATGTAAGCATCCGCTCCGGCTTCTATACCTTCCAGATGTTTCTCCGGCGAACTCAAAGCAGTCAGCAGAATGATAGGAATATGGCTCGTATCAAAATCCGATTTCAGCTTCTTAGTTACCTCAAATCCCGTCATTCCCGGCATCAGAACATCACAGATAATCAAATCGGCATCATACGTACGTGCCTTCTCAAATCCGGATGTACCGTCAGCAGCAACTTCTACTTCGAAATAGGCTCCGATTTCCTCTTTCAAGAATTCACGAATATCATTGTCATCTTCAATAATCAAGACTTTCCGTTTATTCAGAGGAACAGCCAGTTTTTCCGAGTCAGGAAGTTCTTCCGAGAGCTGCAACAAATGATGCGCATGTCCGTCCGCCTCTTTCAGCAGTACATTGCCCGGGACAAGGAAGTCTTTCTCCGAATACACCGTCTTATCCGTCGGAATGCATACGGTAAACACAGAACCACCGCCTTCATTATCCTTATACTCAATCGTTCCTTTATGTACCTGAACTAGTTCATGGCTCAAATGCAACCCTACACCGATACTGTCACCGGAGAAGTTACTCTGCATAAATCGTTTGAACAATTCGTTCTGCTTCTCTTTAGGAATGCCGACTCCCGTATCCGAAACCTGAATCTGCAAGGTTTGCTTCCCTTCGTCCACATTCACCGAGAGAATAATTGTTCCGTTCGAAGGAGTATATTTAAAGGCATTTGAAAGCAGGTTATAAGTCACCTTATCCAAATTTCCTTTATCAATAAACATTTTATAGGACGGCACCGAAGGCAGGAAACGGAAATTCATATTCTTTTGTTCCGCTACATCTCCGAAGCTCAAAAATATTTCATAAAGGAAAGAGATGACATCCGTTTCCTCTAAAGAGAGTGCCAGCTTATTATTCTGCATCTTTCTAAATTCCAGCAACTGATTGATAAGCCTCAACATACGCTGCGTGCTCTTATCCATTGTTTTCAGCGGATATATCAATTCACGCGGGATATCAGTCACACGTTGAATCTTCTCCAATGCTCCCTGAATCAAGGTAAGCGGAGTACGGAATTCATGAGAGATATTGGTAAAAAACACCAGTTTATATTCTGTCAACTGCTTTTCTACATTGATGCGGTTACGCAAGCCGTTAAAGTTACGAACGATACGGAAAGCAAAGTACAAGGCTATGATTAATAACAGCACATAACCCAGCATTGCCCAAGTCGTTTTCCAGAATGGAGGGACAATTACAATTTTCAGTGTAGTCTCGCTATCATTCCAAACACCTGATCCATTGCTCGACTTGACGTGAAGTATATAAGTTCCCGGATTAAGATACTTAAACGAAGCAAAATTCAGAGGAGAAGGAGCACTCCATCCCTGATCGTAATTTTCCAGCCAATACATATATTTGGTATGACCGCTATCCGAATAATCAAAAGTAGAGAAATCTATCAAGAATGAGTTCTGAAAAAACTTCAGGGTTATTTCGTCCGAATAAGCCAACGATTGCTTTAACGGAGAGTCCTCCATCTGCGGATTCATCTGGGTTCCATTGACATATAAATCCGTGAAAACAACCGGGGAGAAAGTTTCGTTATCCTGTATCTTTTCAGGATCGATCACTATTAATCCGTAGTTTGTGCCAAAAAGCAGTTTTCCATCTTCGCGCATACAAGCACTATTCTCACTATACACATTTCCCAATGTATAGGAAGAAAAGAAATAGTTTTCAAAAGAATGGGTAGCCGGATTAAATTTGGAAATACCATATTCGGTGGCAACCCAGAGATTCCCCTTTTTATCTCCCAGAATGGACTGGATTACATCGTTAACCAATCCTTCGGAAGTTCCGTAATGTTCATATTTCAAAGAGCAATAGTTATCCTGCGGCTCACAAAGATTCAGTCCCGAACCGGACGTACCAATCCACATCCGCCCTTCCGTATCCCGATAGATACACTTGATTTCATTACTGCAAAACTTTCCGTTTGTATAACTGAAAAGATGATAATTATCAGCATCTGCAATCAATGAATCCGGATGAAAAATACAAATACCCTCACTGGTTCCTACCCACACCATCCCATTTGTGTCTTCTTCTATCACACGCACCATCCTCATCCCGAATGTTTGCTGGAAGAAATGACGGAATTTATATTTACCGTCGGGAGTAGGTTCAGCCAGTTCCAGCCCACCGCCAAATGTTCCTATCCACATGCGGTCTTTACGGTCGCGATAAATGGCAAAAACGTTATTATCGGATAAGGCTGTCAAATCAGAAGGATTATTATAATACCAGGTGTCCCCCACTTTGAGACCATTTCCACGAGTTCCCATCCACATTCGTCCCTGTTTGTCTTCGGTGAGAGCATAGATATTAGAATGGAAATATTGATTGGTCATTTTCGAATGAAGGCTCGAATCAAAGGTGTATAATCCCCCCTTACGCGTACCTACACAGATATCCCCATTAGACATTCTGGTAAGCATACGGATGGTGTTCGACCGGTCGAACAAATCACGGGATTCGGGATAGATACGGGAAGTTCCTTCATTCAATACGGAAATACGGGACAAGCCTGAATATTCCGAAGCTACCCAGATGCCACCGGCACGATCTTCCATCACATATTGCAGGAAATCCGAACTGATATGACTCTGGTCATTAATGTTCGCCACAAAATGCTCCAGTTTATCTTCGGCGGTATTATAAGCGAAAAGCCCATTTCCATAGGTCGAAATCCAAATAATTCCCCGGGAATCATGGACGATATGATAACGTTCAAAGTCGATATAACTTATCTTATCCTGGGGAATCAACTGGAAATCCTTACTCTCTCCGGTTTCGGCAAGCACGTATGTAAGCCGTCCCGTATGATTGTATATCCAATAATCTCCACGATTATCACGTATCAATTCTCCCTTTTTAATATTCAAACGAAGATCTGCGGCCATCTCTCCGGTAGCAAACTTATAAGTATATACTCCGGTAGTAGTCAGGATCACCCACTTATCTTTCAACAGGAAATTTCCGGTTGGCGATGTCGCCCCTGCCACAGTGGCAAGAGAAGCCAACTTTTGCATCTTTTGAGTAGCCTCCTGATAATAATAGATATCTCCATCTGCTGTAAGGAAATACATATCGTCCTTATAGGACAGCGAAAAAGTGAAGTGGATTAATCGGTCTTCTATCCGATATTGTCCGTTGGAGACAGAAACCAGTCCGCATTGAGTGCCGATCCAGATACGGCCACTGGCATCCTCATTCACAAATTTCACCCGGTTATCCGGCAGGTTTCCACGTTCGGTCCTGAATACGGTAGATGTCATCTCACCATTTTTCTGATGTACCATCTTCCGGCAGCCATTTCCCGAATGGGAAAGCCAGACATCTCCGTTAGCAGCGACAAAAACCGTTGAATAATTCTGCCTTAACTCGCCACAACCGGTATAGTCCACAAAACGGGCACGTTGCAAATCATAGCAACTATATAATTCAGGTGTAGTAGAAATCCACAAAAAACCATCTTTATCTTCTGTCAGATCGTAAATACGGTTGTCTGCCAAAGATACCTCATCACCGATTTCCGGACGGAAAGTGAGAAAAGAGTTGCCATCATAACGACTTAACCCGTTCAAGGTAGCCAGCCACAAAAAACCTTTACTATCCTGATAAATATATCGAATAGAGTTATTGGGAAGGCCGTCACTCGTTCTCATTTGTGTAGAACGAAGCTCAATTGCACTATAAGCATTCAACACAAAACTAACAAGAAAGGTAAAGATCAAAAGGTGTCTTTGCATCATATAGATTCCAAGATTAATAATAAATGTTGGACAAAAATAGTCAAGATAGTTGAGATAATGAAAGAAACGGCTCACCTAATTACTAAAAAATCAATCCATGTGGAATACTTCCGGCAAAGGAATGGACACCGGTGAGTTGTCCGGATTCACTTCCATGATATCCGCCATATAGTCCCACCATTTCTGCACAATCTCCGTATTACCCAAGTCCTGCGAACCGGCCTCACCTTCCGTTTTCTGGAAAGCAAACAGGATATTGGTCTCCTTATCCCAATAAATCGAATAGTCCGACACTCCGTTTTTGGAAAGCAATGCTTTCAATTCAGGCCAGATGGCAGCGTGTCTTTTCTCATATTCAGCTTCACATCCGGGTTTTAAATACATTTTAAAAGCTTCTCGTTTCATGGTTCTATCTATTTAAAGTTAATCTTTCTTTTCTTCTGTATCGATGGCAAAAATAGGTGCAGTCGTCTTCTGTTTCACCTGATAATACTGAACGGCACTGTCATTCATCTGCGGGTACTGATTCTTCAATAGAGAGATCATTTCCGCACCTGCCCAAAGCACTGGTCCGTATCCATGTGCCGCATATACATTGACCGGACGATAGTAATAAAAAGCAGGATCGAAAGCCATCCCCGTACCCACACAAGTGCCTTCCACCTGACCTTCCGCATTGATCTTACCGGCCACGGCATGCCATCCCAAATGAGCGACAGGTCCATAAGCAATGGCATCAATCCAGCCTTTATTGATAGCATGCGCCAAACAGTATACGTAAATAGCCGTAGCAGACGTCTCCAGATAAGAATCATTCCGGTCGAGCAATTGATGCCAAAGCCCTTCTCCACTTTGCAAGGCAGTCACTCCGCGTACATGAGCCCGGAAATAATCCATCACTTTCGCACGTTGGGGGTAATCTTCCGGCAATACATCAAGCAATTCGCATGCTGTCAGCATAGCCCACCCATTGGCACGCGCCCAACAAAAGGCAGGATGATCGGTGCTGCTTTCCACCCATCCATGACGATACAATCCTTTTTCGGGGATAAACATACGGTCGGCAAATTGCAGGAATTGTCTGACAGCCTCCGCCAGATATATCTCTTTTTGAGCCTTGTCATAACGGCTCATCTGGGCTACTGCGGGAATCCCCATAAACATGTCGTCCAGCCAAAGTGTATTATGTTGCGGACGATTGCGGGCAAAAGTACCATCTGCCAACCGGTATTCTTTATTCTGAATAAAATCAAAATAGTTCTCAATTAATCCGTCTACAGGAAGTGAGCGGTCTTTCACACGGACTTTCACCATCGCTGCACACACAGCCCCGGCATCATCCAGGGCATGAGGAGTGAGGATTTGCAGCAGTTGAGGGTCTGTTGTACCTTTCTCTTCGTACACACGTTTAAAATGAGGCGCCACTTCCGCCAGAAAGCGGAAACGGTTCTGCACATAGTCCATGTAACGTTGATCGCCCGTGGCTTCGGCAGCTGCTATCAAGGCTGAATAGGTTACTCCCCATTCGTAACTTGCCAGACGGAAAGCACCACGTTCCAGTTGCGCTTCCTCTCCCATCGTGGTGTAGTCGGTAATCAGTTTACCTGTGTTCTTATCTACCACGCGTGCCGGAGTCTCCTTATCAATATAAGCAAATACACGATCTATATCTTTCTTGACCTGCCCGGGTGTCAGGTCACCATAAGTGCCCTGATAAGCAGGTTGCAGCAAATGCAAAGGAGTATTTGAATCATTCACTACAGTTTTCTTTTTCTGTGCACTAACCGGCAAAGTTGCCAGTAATAAAGCAATGGTTATGATACGAATATTCATAATCTATTTTTTAGGTATTTTACATCCTCTGAATACAGTGCCCTGAAGCTCCGGCCCGAAATAGAATCCGGGCTGTGTAGGCTGATTATAAGCCACATTCTGGGTAGCGATACTTATACGATAAATCGGATCTTCGAGGAAAGCATGAAAACGATAGTCGGTAGGAATAGTGGAGACGTAAAGCCGTAAAGCTGTATTATCAGCTGTACGCATCAGTACTTCTTCGCGCCAGTCACCTACGATATCTCCCTGAAGGCAAGGATTTGCTTTGGTTCCATTATTAGAAAGAGTTCCCTCAAAAATGGCTATGCGCTCACACACTCCTTTTTCCCAATTATATTTGCTGACCATATTTCTATCCAACAATTCACGCAACAAATCTCCATCCCACCAGACAGCCATATTACAGGATAAACCTCTTACCCGGTCTTTTACCACTTCTCCTTTCACATTCCTTATTCCTCCGGAAGCAACAGACCACATTTCAACGCCCGGTTGAGTCGGGTCAATATCAGCTGCCATACAACGCCCTACATCTGTATTGTCTTTAATCTGAAATATAACTTCTCCGGTAGCTGCATCCCGATAGGTAGAACCATCACGTTTATTTTCATGACAATCCCATACTTGCAGCCCTTTACGAGAGGGGTCGAAATGAGTCAGATGAATGGCATCGCCGTGTCCCATTTTCGTGGTGTAGAGTCCTTTACCGTTATGGTCTATGGCGCATGAACCGTAGATGATCTCATCGCATCCGTCACCGTCCACGTCACCTACCCGCAGATTATGATTTCCCTGTCCGGCATAATCTTCACAACCGGGATTATTACTGTCGAATACCCAACGTTGTTTCAGTTCCTTTCCATCCCAGTCAAAAGCAGCCAAAACAGTACGTGTATAATACCCGCGACACATCACTACGCTTGGGTGTATGCCGTCGAGATAGGCAACGCAGGCCAGAAAACGGTCGCTGCGATTACCACGACTGTCTCCCCAACCCATCAAGTCTCCTCTTACGGGCACATAATCAATTGTTTGCATCGCTTCTCCTGTCAATCCGTTAAAAACTGTCAGATATTCCGGTCCGGTCAGGATACGTCCTTGTTCATTCCGATAGTCAGCCTGCGCATCCCCAATCACTTTTCCTGTTCCATCCACCGTTCCGTCCGCGGTCTTCATCACTACTTCCGCTTTGCCGTCACCATCGAAATCGAACACCATAAACTGGGTGTAGTGTGCACCGGCACGTATGTTACGTCCCAGATTAATACGCCATAATAGTTTTCCGCTCAACTTATAGCAATCAACATATACTTCTCCCGTATAGCCGTCATGTGAATTATCATGTGCATTACTCGGGTCCCATTTCAGAATAATCTCATATTCGCCATCACCGTCCACGTCACCGATACTGGCATCATTCGGAGCATAAAAATAGTTTTGCCCTGACGGAGTCGTACCATCTTCGGGGCGGTTCAACGGAATATTCAGATAACCCAATGGGGCATTTGCCGGTAATTGATAACTACTTTCCGTTTTCCCTTCCCTTGCTTTCACGGTATAAAGTACAGGTTCTGTCCCTGCATAGGTATCCTGAAAGAAAGTGGCATCCTTCAACGGGTGTTTGTTTATCTTTTCATCGTTCCTATAAATATCAAAAGATTCATTCATCGGGTCGGAAGACAAATAACGCCAGGAAACAGCCACAGTAGACGGATTCTTCCGGATAGCAATTACACCACGTCCCAGACGTTCGCGTTTCAACTTCGAAAAGTCATAGTTTGGCTGGGCTATCGAGGAGATAGCTATCAGGCAGAAACTAAAAAAAAGAGTTATGCACTTCATAGTTTTATCGATTAATCAAATTACAACACAAAAGTAAAGGACGCAGCCCATTGATAAAATAGAATATTGTACAGATATATGTAGAAATCATCATTAGACGTACTTTTAACACTATTTTCTGCCGTCTCGTGAACGAATTTAAAGACATTTGCACGGAAATCCATTGAAAAAGAAAAGAACGTCTCTTACCTTTGCCATAGAAATTAGTATAAACAGCAAATTAATAAAACAGAACTATTGTACCATGAAGAAACCACTATTCTTACTCTTTACAGGATTGCTTCTTTCTTGTCTGATACCAGTCCATACGGTCGCAGCACAAGAGCTTCCGGCACAAAAAGAGACTTTAGAGAATATCATAAAGGTAAATGACTACTTTATGAAGAAGTATGCCGATTACACTACTCCCAGTTTTTACGGTCGTGTACGTCCCAGCAATATATGGACGCGTGGTGTATATTATGAAGGATTGATGGCTCTCTATTCTATTTATCCACGTGAGGATTATTATAAGTATACTTACGACTGGGCCGATTTCCACAAATGGGGAATGCGCAACGGCAATACTACTCGTAATGCCGACGACCATTGTTGCGGACAGGCGTACATTGATATCTATAAAATCTGCCCGTCAGACCCGAACATGATTCGGAATATCAAAGCAAGTATCGATATGGTGGTGAACACCCCGCAGGTGAACGACTGGTGGTGGATTGATGCTGTGCAAATGGCAATGCCTATCTTCGCTAAATTCGGACAGATGACCGGAGAACAGAAATACTACGATAAGATGTGGGATATGTACTACTACACACGCAGCCAACACGATGAAACGGGTATGTTCAACCCCAAAGACGGCCTGTGGTGGCGCGATCAGGATTTCAATCCTCCATATAAAGAGCCGAATGGCGAAGATTGCTATTGGAGTCGTGGAAACGGATGGGTATATGCTGCCTTGGTACGTGTATTGGATGAAATTCCTTCTGACGAGAAACACCGTCAGGACTATATCAATGATTTCCTGACCATGAGCAAGGCTTTGAAGAAATGTCAGCGTGAAGATGGTTTCTGGAATGTCAGTCTTCACGACCCGACGAACTTCGGAGGAAAAGAGACTTCCGGTACAGCCTTATTTGTTTATGGTATGGCTTGGGGAGTCCGCAACGGATTGCTCGACCGTAAAGAGTATCTTCCCGTCCTTTTAAAAGCATGGAATGCTATGGTGAAAGATGCCGTACACCCGAATGGATTTCTGGGATATGTGCAGGGAACAGGTAAGGAGCCCAAAGACGGACAGCCGGTTACATACAAGAGTGTGCCCGATTTTGAAGATTACGGAGTCGGTTGTTTCCTGCTTGCCGGAACAGAAGTTTATAAATTAAAATAACATACACTGTTTTTTCATTAGGTTTAAAGATAATCATTCATTAGGTTTAGTTAGAGGTTAGTTAGTAGTTAGCTCCCTCACTGACTGTTTAGACACAAGTCAGTGAGGGAGTTCAAAGAAAATAGATTTATGAAAAGCAAATTATTCCCGTATATATGTTGGCTGACAGCCATTACATTCAGTTTGCAACTGCAAGCGCAAAATAAAGTTTCCGCTCCCATGGCAGATGTCAATCAGGTGGTTGACAACACGCTGGATAGCCTGAATAAAGCACGCACCTCGCGACCGGAAGCCGGTTCCAGCCGGAAAGGTGACAACCCGGTTCTGTTTCTGGTAGGTAATTCGACCATGCGTACCGGAACTTTAGGCAATGGCAACAACGGACAATGGGGATGGGGCTATTTTGCTGGTGAATATTTCGATTCCAACCGGATTACTGTTGAGAATCATGCGTTGGGAGGTACCAGCAGCCGTACTTTCTACAACCGTCTTTGGCCGGATGTAATCAAAGGTGTACGCCCCGGAGACTGGGTTATCATCGAATTGGGACACAATGACAATGGTCCTTATGACAGCGGACGTGCCCGCGCCTCTATTCCGGGGATCGGCAAAGATACGCTGAACGTAACCATCAAAGAGACTGGAGTGAAAGAAACCGTATATACATACGGGGAATATATGCGCCGTTTTATTCAGGATGTAAAAGCAAAAGGCGCTCATCCTATCCTATTCTCGCTTACTCCCCGCAATGCTTGGGAAGATAAAGACAGCACCATCATCACACGTGTGAACAAGACTTTCGGATTGTGGGCAAAACAAGTAGCCGAAGAACAGGAGGTTCCTTTTATTGATTTGAATGATATCAGTGCCCGCAAATTCGAGAAGTTCGGTAAGAATAAGGTGAAATATATGTTCTACATCGACCGTATACACACAAGTGCTTTCGGTGCTAAAGTCAATGCGGAATCTGCTGCAGATGGAATACGTTCTTATGAGGGACTGGAATTGGCCAATTATCTGAAGCCCGTTGAGAAGGATACTGTGACAGGCTCCAGTCGTAAAGAGGAACGTCCGGTATTGTTTACTATCGGAGACAGTACAGTCCGAAATGAAGATAAAGACAAAAACGGTATGTGGGGTTGGGGAAGCGTAATCGCCGACGAGTTCAATCTGAATAAAATATCTGTAGAAAACCGTGCCATGGCAGGACGCAGTGCCCGCACTTTCCTAGACGAAGGTCGTTGGGATAAGGTATATAATGCTTTGCAACCGGGAGACTTCGTTCTGATTCAGTTCGGACATAATGATGCAGGAGATATTAATGTAGGAAAGGCCCGTGCCGAATTACGTGGTTCCGGTGACGAGAGCAAAGTATTTTTAATGGAAAAGACCGGTAAGTATCAGGTTATTTATACGTTTGGCTGGTATCTTCGGAAGTTCATCATGGACGTTCAGGAGAAAGGCGCCATTCCCATCGTTTTAAGCCATACTCCACGCAACAAATGGAAAGAGGGAAAGATAGAACGCAACACAGAGTCTTTCGGTAAATGGACACGTGAAGCAGCTGAAGCTACCGGGGCTTATTTCATTGATTTAAATAAAATTAGTGCCGATAAATTGGAAAAGGTTGGCATCAAGAAAGCGGTTACCTACTATAATCATGATCATACGCACACTTCCTTGAAAGGAGCGCACATGAATGCGAAAAGCATTGCTGAAGGGTTGAAAAAGACCGATTGTCCATTAAAGAATTATTTAAAGTAAGAACGTAAAGGATAGAGTATACTACTTGTCCTATAATCTATTAATAGAAAAGTAACTCTTATCCCTTTGCAAACATCTTTTGGATTAGTACCAAAGTTTCATTTGCTTAAGAGTAAACTATAAATTGATTGTAAGTTTGGTATAAAGGAAAGGAAGTTTATCCTTAATGCGGAAGAACTTTGCTGTTAATAGATTAGGAAGTAACTAATGCTACTTTACACTATTTCAGTTATCCATTGGAATAACTTCCTGCATATAAATAGCGTCGAGACTCCAAAGGGCAGCATCATTCGTGCTGATGCTTGTACATTCATCTAATGGAGCCGGTACTTCCGGCGGAAGTATGGTCGTGATACGGAAAGAGGGTGCAGGTGTATGTTCCAAACGGGTGAATAAGTCCGTCCAGGCTTCTTCTGCCATTTGTCTATCACGCAGATGATAAGCCGCATAAGCCATCAGGCGGGATATACGGAAACGGCTGTGACTAAGTTCCCATGCTTTCTTCTTGTAACGCGCGGCATGGTCAAGCCAGGCGTCTTTCCATTCGGGTATATCAATCATACGCATCATTTCATTGGCTATCTCAAATCCGCCCATGATCGTCATTAAATGGTTGGTTGTTTCCAGTTTGGGGTCACATTCGGTTGTGATGATCCCTGTTGACGGATCAAATCCTAGAGCTTTGGGGCCGGTAAAAAGGCGGTTAGGTAAGGTGGCAATGCTTTTCATTCCTGCTATTATTTTATCACGATAAGTTGTGTTACCTGTGCGCTCCCATTCTGTCATCCAATTACCGGCATAAGCCAGCCAGTCAGGACCGATACGCAAACGGGCGGGAGCGGTACAAGGATATTCACTGCGAGGTTGGGCCAGGCGCATAGGGTCCAGTTCATAGAGTTTGTGGTCGGCATCCTTCACTTCAGTCATTAAATCACCGCAACGTTCGTCCGTAGTAAGGTAATAGTAGAAACGGTTCCAGGCGGCCTGGCTGATTCGCGCTTCTTTTGCTCCGCATCCCCAATGACTTACATTATGCCGACTGCCTAATCCGGCATTGGGACCGATATGATAGACATCCACTTCACCTGTATGACGCGTCATAGCTTCTGCCATACGCCAAATATCAATACGCCCGGTACGCAGGAAATTATACCATAGCCACATATTAGAAGCCAGTTCCGTATTGTCCCAGGCAAATCCTCCGACATCGTAACGCCAGGTATGACGAACGGGGTCATAAGCGTGCATCACATCACCATAATTCCAGAAACCGTACCACTTGTTTTGTTCGATTGCTTTCTGATAGAAGTCAATGTAAGCATCCAAGCGGTCTTCTACACGAGTACGGAATGGAGTAGTACGGTCAGGGAGACTCCATATCCCGAAAGCTTGGCGGGCATGAAGATAATTCGGGGTTGGCATTAACAGACTAGGGCTAGAAAATTGTTTGGCATAATCAGCAAAAGCCTTTTTCCCGGTATAGCCACTTTGTGGGATCAGTGTCAACGTAGTTGTACGGGCAATGCCGTATGGCGTATTCATGCCTTCCTGAACATCTTCATAGCTGGCATTCAGGTCATGAGCTATACGATCATAATGCCGCAAATCCATAGGTTCGGACTCCGGGCTCCACAACCAGGCGGTAAGGGTAGCTACCGGGGTTCGTGCGTCTGAAATTTCAATAGAAGAGGGATAAGACTGCCAAAAGTCATGCATACAAAGTCCTAATCCTCCGGTAATATCCCCGACAAAAGTATATCCATTGCTACGTGTGCCGGAAAAGGTTCCTATCCAGGGATTATCGTTATTGGCACGTTTACGAATGGAGAAAGCATCGGCAGTGAGTTGAGACAGACGGTAATCATTCCATGAAGCCCAGTTATCGAGCAGAGAGCGGTTCTTTTCATCGAAAGATTCATAAGGCGGAATACGTTTGCCTTCCATTTGCTGTTGTTGCAGGGAGGATTCATCTGTTGACTTCTGTTGTGCATCTTTCTTTTCATTACTGTTTTTCTTATTATCTGTCTTATTTAAAGTGAGTATGCGACGCCCTACCAATGGTTGTACCGGCTCGCTCCACACTCCTCCATCTGCACACGAGAAAGCAATATGACGATTATACAGAGCTTCACGCATAGGAACATCGAAACGGATACCCAAACTACGAATGAAATCTTTCTTCTGATCTCCGTCATAGACGAAGCTATGTACCATTTTGATCTGTTCACTGCCACCATAAAAGTAGAGACGTACCACAAAAGGAAGCCACTCACGGTTATTCCGTTTGTTCATATCAGAGTTATTCGCATAGTTCCCTTCCCTTTCAGAGTGATTCGTATCAATCTTCTTATTCCTGTTCTGATGTATCCCTTCCAACTTTACAAGTGCCCGTACAGAGCCCAGACGTTCTATGGTTACTGATTTTATTTCTCCTATGTAACGAGTAAAAGATATTTGAGATGTATTTTCTTGAATCGGCTCGCTTTGAGTATTACAAATCAGACGCGCTTTCTCTCCTACTTTAGTTCCTTTATATAATAGGCTATCAATCAGGAAATCTCCGCGTCGGGGAATAAATACGGAAATTAGCCCTGTTTCAATTTGAATATCTTCAGGCGTTTCAGTGATTGCAATAGAAGCATTAGGCTGTTTATTGATAGTTTTTGCTTTCCGGGGGGCTTTTTCTAATGTCAGTCTTTCTGTTCCGGCAGGAATGACTCCGGCAACTCCGCTCCATTTCACGGAACCATCCGGCCAGTAAGCCAATGGCCAAGTATCTACCGGAATCTCTTGATTTCTATCTGTTTTTAACCGCAATGAAGTTTCTGGAAATAGGTAGCCTTCATCAAAAGGAACTCCGAAGCTTACAGCTTTGTCTTGTTCAGGAGTATTGCCGATCCAATGTAAAGGAACAGTAGACGTTTGGGGTGGCAAACATTCATAGCGGAAGTTTGTAATGCGGGTACGGGATAAGGTGGTACGAAAGCCGAACCATCCTTCTGTCAGAGGTTCGGCATCGCGGAAGTCCACCAGTCGCTTGCCGTCTATGTAATAACTAACCCTATTATTTTCATTTGTTATCTTAATGTGATACCAGTGATTCGCTTTTAGCAAATGTTCGGTATCTGTATATTCTTTCAATATGGCAGGACGTACTTTGGGATCTGTGATTCCTGCTTCATTGCCGTCATAACGACGGAAGCGTGTAGTAGAGTTATAATTTCCACCATATCCCATGTAATAGAGTTGCAAAGAATAACAATTCAGAAAGATTCCGCTACGCCACTTCTCACGTTTCCATATATTATCAGGATGTTTGGGGTCCGAAGCCATCCAAAAGCAATTCAGGTCACTCAAACGGTCTCCTTCTTTTTCTACAACTACACATGCATCATATTCAATGGTTACCCGTCCGCTCATCTTTTCTTTCCTCCATAAGGTAAGGCCTTTAGGAGACAGTATTTCAGCGGTATCACCCTGAAATGTCACTTTATAATCCGGAGATTCCGACTCTACCTTCCAATATTTATGAAACTGGCGGGCGTTGAGGCCGGAAACTTTATTGTTTTGTGCGTTTGTTCCTAAAGTGATGAAGAGGAACAAAAGGATAAAGAGTTTTTTCATATGTATATTTGCTATCTCACCTTACAAAGGTAGGGAGAGCCGATCAATTAAGAAATAGAATATTATCCATATATATGGCGATTCGTTCAACTATGAAAAAAAGAACAACCCGACAGTTAGCCGGATTGTTCTTTTTCAACAAACTCATATCAAATAAGAGATTTCTTATTCAAAAACCTTTTTATTCTGCTTTTTTCAAAGTTTCAGCACCTACATAGTAACCTAAGTTAGTTCCCTGGTTATATCCCATATTCTGCATCGCTTGAGACATATCATAATTATGATCGGTCATCAAGTGAGGAAGACGGAATTCGGTAGGATGATTCGTGGAGAATATATAAATAGATTTCATGTCACTTGAACCCATTATTACTTCTTCACGATAGTCACCGAGAAAATCACCATAGTAACAAGGATTGTATTTGGTGCTATGGTTACCGTCATTGCTACCGTAAGTTCCAAAATATACCAAACGAGTCTTATTCGTCTTGTTTACATCAGGGTTCTCTTTATAGCTCACGACACAAGCACGGTCCAGCATTTCTCTTGTCGGCTGCCCGCTCCAATAAATGGCTACATTATACAAAACTCCACCACCAATACCTGTAGGATATGTACTGGATACCAATCCACTGCCACTACAACTGAATACCCCTTCCTGCAAAGAAGACCAGTACTCAAAATTCGGGCTATCCGGATCGATATCTGCCACAATACAACGACCGACATCAGTAGTCGAACCCGCTCCATGGCCGGTAATCAAGCCACCATCTCTTGCATCAATCACTTGACATCCATAACCGTGTCCTTGTCCATTATAATTGCCCGGTTCTTCAAATGAAGCAACAATTTGCAATCCTGAACGGTCTTTTATAAATTTGCCAACACATAAACAGTCACCATGACCGTTTCCGGTACACCACAATTCGCTTCCATCATCATCTATAGCCGCAGAACCATACAAGATTTCATCTTTTCCATCATCGTCCAAGTCCGCTACACGAAAACTATGCGAACACATGGACAACCATTTTGAAGAATGTTCGGCTGTATCAAACTTCCAACGGGTTTCCAGTTTATTCCCTTTCAAATCGAGTGCCCATACTTGCCAATTATGATAAATACCTCTACTGATGATCAGACTGGGGTTGCTTGTTCTCACTCCGGTCGCTTCGTCAGGTATACCATCCAGATAAGCCACCCCGATAAAGAAACGGTCCATGCGGTTTCCGTAATCATCTCCCCAATATTCACTCCAATATTTAGCACGCGATGCTTTTGAACCACTTCCACCACGAGGAATATTATCCACCCGGGTAATTTCACGTCCATCATATCCACGGCAAATAGAGATATATTCGGGACCTTCCATTATCAAGCCGCAAATTGTATTAATACTTGCTCCTGAATACCAACCCACAGCATCAGTCTGACGAATTCGATAATCGTTCACATTACCATAAGCATCGGTAATGACCTTACCATCCCCAAACTTCGTACCTTCTGAAGAACGGAAAGCTATTTCACATAAACCATCTCCATCAAAATCGTATAAAATATATGAAGTATAATGTGAACCGGAACGAATATTGATTCCCAAATCAATTTGCCACAAAAAAGTACCATCCATCTTATAAGCTTCCAACAAGGTCGAACCATTATTCCATCCCCCCTGGTTGGCACCATCATACGGTTCTCTCTTCACCACAATCTCCAGTTCACCGTCACCGTCCAAGTCACCTACCTGAATGTCATCAGGAGAATATGTAATCGATGCATCGGGTACATTCATGTTTAATCTGATCTCATGATAAAACTTTTCTGCCATTTCAGAGGTAAATGTATAATCGCAAAGCGTTTCAGCCTGATTGGCAAGAGTGACCCGGTATACATTCGTTTTTGATACATCAATATCTGCATCCACCCAAGATGTAGTATTTGAAATAGGTTTCTCATTCAATCTCACTTCCGTCTCACCGTCTACCGACTTATAAATATCAAAAGCAACATTAGACGGATCGGTCTTCAGTAATCTCCAGCTAATCAATGCGGATGATATGCCGGAAGAGTTATTGGCGTCAACATTTGGTGCCGGGTCGTAACTAACCCACATTGCACGGCTACCCGTTATAACTTCAGTAGGCAGAGGCGGCAACTCCTCTTCCGTCTGATTGCCATTGTTCACTTCAACGACGGGGTCATTATCCGAGCAGGCAACTATGGCCAGCAGACAAAACAGCCCCAGTATTATATAATGTTTCTTCATTTCTTTCGTTTTTTTATTCTATAAACATCCGTTCTATGCAAGAATATCCTATCACTATTCATCAGCATTCCGGTTGTGGGTTACCACCCCGGATTCTGCTCCAAATTAGGATTCTTAGATTTTTCACTCTGCGGAATCGGGAAGAAATACATCTTATCATCCCAACTTCTTTCTTTTACCTTACGTTCATACGTATAAGTATCATCCCCATTCTTCGTAATCTTCATTTCAACAATGTTCTTGAAATGTTTGTCACCCTCCTTCCAACGACGTACATCCCAAAAACGATGTCCTTCAAAGGCCAATTCTACCATACGTTCATTCTGATATTTCTTCCAGAAAGCATCATTGGTCATCCCTTGAGGGAATCCGGGCATCTCGGCACGCGTACGAACTACTTTGATAGCATCCACAGCCGAAGTTGTAAATTCACTATCCGTTGCATACGGACTACCCAGATACTTATATACAGCTTCCGCATAATTCAAATAGAACTCTCCAAAACGGAATGTAATCCATGAATGATAGGTCTTTGAAGCTGTACCGGCACGCAAGTCTACTGCCGTCTGACAATACTTCTTCAGATAATAGCCAGTCGGAGTTCCGCCACTCAAAGGCTCCGCATTTAGTCCGCCCTGATAGGTTTGCAGAGGAACAGTATTCCAGTTAGGCCACTTTTCGTCCCCATTCTTGGCAATAGTCAGATAGAAACGAGGGTCGCGGTTGGTATAATAAGGATTAGCAGGATCATAGTTATCCAACTCGTCCGGACGCAACCCTGAATCCTTCATCTCATACGCATCTACCAGTGTCTGTGTGGGACAGTTTCCACCTTTACAATTTTCCAACCCTACCGGGAAGTTATATCCCTCAAAAGAATTAGTGGTAGTAGTGGCACGACGGAGAAAAATCAATTCACTAGTAGCATCATTGTAACTGTCCTTACTCCATAGTGATGAATAATCGTCCACTAATAGTTTTGCCTTTTCAGCAAATCCATTACTGTCATCTAAAATTTCCTTATTGGCTTTAGCTGCACGATGCCACAGTTCTTTATTATCAGTCGGATTAAATAAAGGACTTGCCGCATACAATGCTGCACGAGCTTTCAAGGCCAATACCGTTTTACGGTTGGCACGTCCTGTTTCCGCCGGACTACTAGGCAATGCCATATCTCCCAGTTTACTGTAATCGACGATAATCTTATCTTTTATATCATCACATTCGGCTATGATATAATCAAAAATCTCCTGTGCCGGTCTGCGCGATAACGTATTCGATTCTTCAGCTGTTAATATATGGTCGCTAAACGGCACATCTCCATATTGCCGTACCAAGTTAAAGTAGAAATATGCACGAAGGAAACGTACCTCATACTGGTAATTGGTATAGCGGAACATCTGTTGTGCATAATCACTGTTCAAAGCCAACTCGGGAAATGTCAGTCCGGTAAACTTCTCCAGATATAAATTACAATTGGCTATCCCTTCATAACAGGACGTCCACATGCTACTTTTAGCATTCGACGGACTCCAAGAACCATTGTAAAAGTCTTCAATCTGATTTCCCGAATAAGCATATTCGGACTCATCGGTAGCAGAACCAAGAATTGCCCCGCTATAGTTTCCAAAGTCCACATCCATGGACAAATAGATATTTGTTATCAGCCCTCCTACATTACCGAAGTTGAGCTTCACAAAATCCTCATCATAATTATTGTACTCATGATATTCCATCTTATCTGAGCAGGAACCGAGTGCGGCTACACACATCATTCCGTAGATAATGTTTTTCAGTTTCATTCTTTCGCTTTGTTTTTATGATTAAAAACCAATCGTAACACCGACTACTACACTCTTATTCAGCGGAGTCGCTACACCATAACATTCCGGATCTGTCACATCAATATGATCTGAACAGAACAAGTCTGTTCCTCTGACATATAACTTGGCACTCCCCAATATCTTAGTCTTCTTCATCCATTCTTCCGGAAATCTGTAATACACCTCCGCGTTACGTAACTTCAAGAATGACCGGTCCGCCAACCAAACTGTATTAGCCTGATAGTTATTGGCATTACTCTGTGAACTCAAACGAGGATATTTGGCATTTTGATTTTCCGGTGTCCAACGATTCTCATAATAATGAGTAGAAAGTGTCGTATTATTTATCAACGGCCAAAACATACTCTTCGTATTCAAGACAGCAGAATAGTTACCTGTTCCCTGAAACATTACATCTACTCCAATCCCTTTCCATTCGGCTCCCAAATGGAAAGAATAATAAATTTCCGGGGCTGTCGTACTATAACCGATAGCTGTTTTATCATTGGCATCAATGATTCCGTCTCCATTCACATCTTTATATTTTATGTCTCCCGGCACTACCGTACTAAAGTTTTGTGGAAGGCTGCTTGCTATATCTTCTTTATCTTTGAAGAAACCTTCAGCTATCATTCCATACACTTGTCCCAACCGATTTCCTGTTTGCACAAGATTATTATATAAACGCGGTTCTTCCAGTTGCTCCTTAATTTCATTCTTATTCCAAGCAAAATTACCGCCAAGGTTGAACACTACATCTCCTAACCGTTTCATATAGTTAAGTCCTAGTTCCACGCCATAGCTATCAACGATTCCGGCATTCTCGAACGGAGCATCTACGCCCAACACATCGGTATATTTTCCTTCGGAAGAGACCCAAATATCTTTTCTCCGTTGGTAATAGCCTTCTGCCGTCACGTCCAGTCCATTGAACAACACGGCATCAACACCAACATTGTATTTATACGCTTTCTCATGTGTCGAATTAGCAGTTGCCAGGCGCCCGATAATAGTACTTCCGAATTCAGAGTCGTAACTACTGTTAAACTTATACTGTGTACCAGTAGTCGTATAAATCTGGTCCCAATAGTCATATATGGTAGTACTTCCGTCTTTAGGCAGATAATCAACATTGATCACTCCAAACGAAGCGCGCAATTTCAAGAAGTTCACCCAAGACACATCTTTCAACCATTTTTCTTCCGAAAGTACCCAAGCAGCAGAAATGGTAGGAGAGAAAGCCCATTTATGTCCCGGTGCCAATAAGCTGGAGGCCGAGCCAACCAATGCCAGATCCAAATAATAGCGATTAGAGAAGCCTACATGATTATACCAGGAAACATTTTGCCGATAAATAGTGGTATTCAGACCGTATGAATCACGATATTCATAATCCCATTTCAATTGAGAATACACATCCCACTTTTGGAACGAGCGATTATAATCTACACTACCTGCAAAGTTAAATTGGCGCGCCCAGTTGTCAATACCTGCACCCGAACCCATTTCACTGGATTCGCCACCTGAAATGGCAGTATAAAACGGACCGTTAGTTGTCCAGCTTGTTGCATAACCGGCATACGTATAAGTCTTGCTATGATCTTCCAGAATATTGGAATAGTTGTCATAAGCTAAACGAAAGTTAGCTCCCAATCCTTTCAGCAAACCAGACAAATCTTGTGACAAGGTAAGGTCGGCAAACAAACTACGAGAGTGTCCTTTAGAATAAGCAGCTCCCTGCGATTGTGCGACAGGATTCGACGTCCCCGCCCAAGTAGTACTTCCTCCCCAACTGCCATCTTCCGTACGAACCGGAAAAGCTGCAGAAGGAATCGAATAAATCATATCCCATAGGTTAACCGAAGCCCCCGGAATCCGAGATTCGGACAAGGTACCGAGAAGATTCAACTTCAATTTGGTAGTGGCGGTTAAATCAATATCCAGATTTGTACGCAAATTAGCACGTGAATACATATTTTGTGTAGAATATCCGTCATTTGCATTCGGGGTTTTGATAAACCCTTTGTCTGTTAATAAATTCGCCATAGTATAGTAGCGGAACTTTGCTCCTCCTCCACGGAATTCGATCGTATATTTATTAGACACTCCTCTGTCTTTAAAGGTTTCATCAATCCAGTTCACATTAGGATAGAGATAAGGGTACATACGGGAAGCCCCTCCACTGCCTACTCCATTACGGAAAGCATCGACTTCTTCCGGAGTATACCGAGCTCCCAAACCTTCATATCCACGCGCTTCATTCACTGCAGAAGCATACGTAGCCGCATCCACAAATTCCGGACGTCGAGACTGTGTGTTAATGATATGATCATACGTAAAGGTTATCTCTTTTGTTTTGTACTTACCACGCTTCGTCGTAATCAAGATCGCACCGTTCACTCCTTTGTATCCGTACAATGCCACAGCCGCGGCATCTTTCAGGATGGAAACGGATTCTACTTCTTCCGGACTCACCAAGCTCATGTCTCGTTCCAAACCGTCAACCAGCACAAGCGGTGTACTACTTGACAAGCTCTGCAAACCACGTACATAAAAGGTAGGATCTGCCATTAACCCGGTACTGGCCGCATTCTGCAAAGTAGTAAGGCCCAATCCATATCCATATAAAGAATTGGATATATTCCGGGAAGACCGCTTATTAAACTCTTCATTATAGGTGGTAGAAACTGCTGCCGTTGATTCATGACGATTGAATGTCCGGTTAGCTCCCACATCAATAGTCTGAGCTGCATATCCCATCACAATGGTCATCGGACCATCAGTCTTTGCCACAACTGTGGTAGAGCCTTTGTCGACAGAAACGACACTCAAGCGTTGTCCTTTCTCGACCGCAATCTCGAATTTACCATCTTTATCAGTTTCAACCCGGGTCTCCACTGCGCCACCTTCCACATTAACGGACGCTCCATAGACTGGGTTTCCCGATTTATCAACAACAATACCTATAATGTTGTTGTCTGTATTCTGCGCTCTGACCGGAATGCTCAAACAAACCAGTAAAGCCAGTATCAGAATCTTATTTTTTCTCATATAAATCAATATTCAATATTGTTTTAATCTATTTCGCTGTCTCACATTACCAACCCGGATTCTGAATCAATCCATATCCTTTGTTAATTTCCGTTTGCGGGAATGGAGAAAGATACCATTTGGGATCAAATCCGTATGTCCACCAACGACGGACCGGTTTGGATAACTCAAACCTTTCATATTCAAAACGAGTAGGCTGCAATGCTCCCTTGTTCTTATCTCCTTCATTCCATTTAGCATTTCCCGTTATACGATTACCGGTATCATCCAAACGATAGGTGAGCAACCCGTGCAGGCGCTTCTCGAAACGATCGGCACGTTTGTAACGGATAAGATCAAAGTAACGGCTATCTTCAAGCCCCAATTCCCGAACACGCTCGCACAGCAATTCTTCCAATAAGGCTGCTTTGTCAGAAAGTAAATTCTTATCTGTAACACACTCCGCCAAATCTTTCTTCAATCCTACACGGGCACGTACTATATTCATTTGGTTAATAGCGCCCCGGTGATCATTCTTGGCTTGAAGCAAGGCCTCTGCATAAGTTAAATAAATGTCAGATAAACGAAGATATACCCAATGCGTATACTGACGTTGGTACTCTGTTCCCAAATAATATTTCATATTTTTATAACCAGTCGCATAGTTACCTGATTCAAGCGCTGCATTTTGTCCTTCATCGTATCCTCCGACCCACAGTTCATAAGGTAAACCGGACATTGTTCCTGCACTCCAGTCTAACATCTTCGGCAATCCGTTTACCATGCAATGCTCATACAGACGAGGATCACGGGTTAATACGATTTCCGACAATAGTTGTTCTCCATTTTTGAATGTTCCGGTCAGGAACATTGCATCCAACTTACCTTCTGTTTCCGCCTTTTTCCAGTCAAACGGAGTACCGTCGGCCCATGGGAACATCTCCACATATTCCTGTGTAGGCGGATATTCGGTACGACAAAGTGACGGAACAGCCCAGGAATGCCACATATAAGAACTTGAGTTGAAAGCGTCCGACATATTCGTGCGGACAGAATGCAAGACCTCCTTGCTGTTCTGACGAATATATCCCATACGATATGCCTGCCGATACTGTTCCGGTGTTTCTTCCGAAGCCTTATTCAGGCTATATCCGCCTTGACTCTCCAGCTCTTTAAAGAATGCTTCACAAGCCTTCAAACAGTTATCCCAAAGTTCCGCATGGTAGCCGCCGTACCATACCAGATGCTGCTGTTCAGCCTCTGAGTTTCCTCCTGCATATCCGTTGACATCGTTAAACAACGGAGAAGCGGCAAATTGCCAGATTTTGCATTTCAATGCCATCGCACCGGCCTTTGTCCAGTGTCCGGCCTTGCTGGCAAGATCGGCATCAGCATAAGCCCACACCAATCCACCGGAATTGATAGCATCATCCAACATCTTTATCATGTAGTTAACAGTCTCCTCTACCGTAGCACGGGGGATTTCATAACCTGACTCCGTACCGGTGAATGAAGCATATAACAATGGAAGACCTCCATAATGACGGAACATATCAAAATAGCGTGCCGCAATCAGGCATTTAGCTTCTGCCACCAACTGAGTTTTTTCAGTGCTATCCATGCCCGGCACTCTATCTATATTTTCCATTAACAACCAGCACCAGCGCACTACTTCCCATACCATTTCCCGTGTATATGGGAAAATATTACCACGCGTGCCATAGTTGGCATTGAGAGAACCCAAATAATACTGCTGATATACAGTTGCGTCACTAAAATAAAGTGACCAGCAGTCTGTTAGCGCATCCTTCTTTCCTAAATAAGGACTGGAAGAATCAGGAATATTACCGTTACTGTCCGTATTATAAGGTAATCCGTAATACTGTCTACTGTAACAGGTATTCAAAAATTGGCGCGTATATTCCGCACTATTGAACACTGTGTCAATAGTAGCATTTCCGCCCGGTGCCTTATCCAAAAAAGAGTTTCCGAATTTAATTTCGTCCACACATGAAGTGGAAACCAAACAAACCGCCGCTCCCAACATCGCACCGATGAACCATTTATTTTGTAATTTCATTGTATCTTTCCTTTATCTATTTTAGAATCCTAATTTCAAGCTCAACGTATAAGTCTTGGACAATGGATAAGAAGGTGCATTAGTAGCTCTTGCCTCCGGATCACCCCACAAATAAGGTGTAATCGTCCACAAATTATATCCTGCAAAAGCCAACTGACATGTATTCAGTCCAAGTTTCTTCATTAATGGGAAGTGAAAATTGTATGCCACCTGAAGAGTTTTCAAACGCAAGTATTTGGCATCTTTCTCATATAAAGTGGAAGTAGCATAATTATTCTTTGCATTATCAATGGTAGCTCTCGGATACTCCGAAGATTGTGACGGATTTTCCGGTGTCCATGTATGATCCAGATGGTATGCCAACAATCCTCCCTGCTCGCTATTGGAAGATGAATAAAACGGTTGACGAAATACATCCGAAATCATACGACTTACATTCCAGGCCCCTGTCCATTGAGTACTTATTTCCAGATTCTTCCAACTGAATCCTAAATTAATACCTAGCATATATTCAGGATCGTCTGTAAAGCCATAGTCATAACTTGCATCATTTGCATCAATCTTACGGTCACCATTCAAGTCAACATATACTGCATCTCCATTTTGAAGAATACTCTCGTGAGTGGGGAACGGACGATTAAATGTCTGCTCATATAGCGCAGGTGTATCCTCATCATAGAAGCGCCAGAAAACATATTGACTACGCGAACCGATACGGTGTCCCTTCTGATATTGATATAAATTATTCTGCGGTGCTTCCTTCTTTTCAAGAATCTCATTCTGATTATAAGAAAGGTTAATACCCGCCCAATAACGGAAATTATCGCCAATCTTATCGTTCCATTTTAAAGAAAGTTCCCAGCCCCAACTGTCTACACTTCCTAAATTTGAATAGGGAGTAATGAACCCTAACATTCCCGGAGCTGTACCGTCACGCAAAAGGATGTCATTACGACGTTCTTTATAATATTCAAAGGTTGTTTTCAGACGGTCATCAAGGAAGTTAATATCAACACCATAGTTCCGTTTCAGAGCTTTTTCCCATGTCACAGCAGGGTTATTCTTAGCTACCTCACGCGCACCCAGACTAACAGTACCATTATCTGTTCCGAATCCATATCCCCAGGCGTTAGTTGCTCCTCCACTTGCCGTTACACGATTTGCCAAGTCACCTAAACCGACATTATATGGATCAGCCATATACATAAACCGCGATCCTCCAATATTATCGTTACCTACCAAACCGACACTGGCACGTAATTTCAAGAAGCTAACCACCGACTTCAAAGGACGGAAAAACTTCTCTTCACTCATCACCCAACCTATAGAACCAGCCGGGAAATAAGAAAAGCGCAAATCGGACGCAAAGTTTTCCGAACCGTTATAACCCACATTAAACTCTGCCATATAGCGGCTCTTCCAATCATAAGTGACACGTCCGACTAATCCGACATATCCATGAGGAATGTCCGAATATAATTTCGGATAATACTCTTTCTGTTGATTATACAAAACTAAGGCTGTCACCGTATGATCACCAAAAGTACGATTATAATTAAAGCTGGCTTCCATATACCAATTACGTGCTTTGCCTGTAGTATACGAATACTTCACATCTGTATTCTCTCCAAACTTACGATAAGCAATACTACCGTCATCCATCAATACAGGAGTGTATGTAGCAATAGACCCACCAGAACCGACTTTATTAACTGTAAACGAGCTGTTATAAGATCCCTTCACTTTAAAGGAAAGTCCTTTAGTCAAGAAGTCCATTTTTTGATCCAGAATCACATCCACATTCAGCGAATTGTTGCTGGTCTGGCTGAACCCATTTCCATAATATCCCATACCTGTACCTCCTGTAAATGGTAATTTCAGTCCGTCTGAATAAGTCTCATCGCTCGAATTTACCAATTTTCCATCTATGATTCCCGGACTGGAGAAAGGAGTAGCATAATACATATTTTTAATCAATCCGGAAGATCCCTGACTCGTACGCGGTTGATCTGAATTATTCACATTACCACTAATATTGAATGACAAAGTAGTAGTTTTGGTGACATCCATATCCAAGTTTGTACGATAGTTGAAACGACGGTACTGATAGCTTAAATTATAAGGAAGATTAAATTCACTAAAAAGTCCTCCTTGTGTATAAGCACCTGCAGAGATGAAATAACGTACTTTATCTGTTCCTCCCGAGATGTTCAGATTATGCTGGCTCTGAAGCGTAGAGCTTTTCATAATATAGTCAGCCCATTGTATATTTGGGAAACGAATAGGATCGGAACCATCTGCAAATTTTTGAATCACGCCATCACTAAATAAGGCAGATTTGCCATCACCGGACATCATTTGATTATGAAAACGGGCATAGTCATAGGAACTTGCCTGTTCTACCATTTTTGTAGGCATCAATACAGAAGCAGAAGTAGTAAACGAAATTTTCGCCTTTCCTTCCTTTCCTCGTTTAGTTGTAATCAAAATGACCCCATTTGCTCCACGAATACCAAATACGGCTGTTGCCGAAGCATCTTTCAAGATAGAAATGGATTCAATTTCATTCGGGTCGATATCACTCATACTTTCACGATCCACACCGTCTACCTGAATTAACGGTGAAGAATTTTCCCAAGTAGCTTTACCACGAATAAAAATTTCAGCGGCATCCGCTCCCGGCTCACCGGAATATTGTACGGTAGTCAAACCTGTCATCTGCCCTCCTAATACATTGGAAACCGAACCTACAGATACACGGGTCAAATCTTCTCCCTTCACACTAGCGATAGCTCCTGTCATGGTCACTTTCTTCTGCGTACCATAAGCTACGATTTCCACCTCTTCAAGTGCTGTCACATCCTCTACCAGAATGACTTTCATGTCATTTTTCGCTACTACTTTTTTATCGGTATAACCTATAAAAGATACTTTCAATTTCGCACCGGGACGTACATTTATTCTAAATACACCGTCAATATCGGTAATTGTACCATTAGATGTTCCTTCCGCAAGTACACTTGCTCCAATTATCGGTTCGCCTTGGCTATCTACTACTGTTCCTTTTATAGTACTTTGCTGCTGTACAACTTCGATGGCTGCCGAAGCTGTTTGCAATCCCCATGCAGGTGCAAAAGTTGCTATAGTGAAAAACAGAGCGACAGGTAAGGTTGTCCCCTTTATAAAGTTTTTCTTATTCATATATGTATATGTTCATGATATAAGTATAATTTTAACGGACTTTATATACCGTCATTATTTTAGAATGCAAGCATCATACGGAAATAACCGGCACGCGAATCACGTTCACAAATTATGTGATATCTTCCACCAGCCATACCGTGTGTCCATTGGTTGGCTGGAGAACGCTGTGTGCTACTCCAATAGTGTCCACTGTTAGTTCCTGACTCGACAGAGGTCATCTCATCACCATTTACATTCTTGAGACAACGGTTAATAACACTCAAATTCTTAGCGACTGTATCCCAACACATTATAGAGGGCAAATACCAAGGAGTCACATTTGCCGGAATAGCTTCCGCTTCACGATAAGCCTTGATATACGCATAAGCATGGTCGCAAGTAGAAGGACTACCCATACCTTCGTAACACATAGTAAGTAACTGTGTATTATTGTATCCCATTAGTGCTGGGAAAACCAATGAAGCATCATTCTTGTTAACATCCTTCTCTGTGTTACAACCTACAAACTTGTTTGCCCAATTCTCATCTGAAGTAAACCAGTCTGAATAATAACCGGACTTACTTGAATGGAACATTTTCAAAGCAACATCATTTTGTTCACTATCTTTTACCACAGAATTCTTAATAGATAGCACTATACCGTGCGTACATGCAGGGAAATCGCGACGCAAAGCATCAACTTCTGCTGAATAGAGTTCAGTATGTGTTACACTGGGTTGTGAATTTCCTACATAACATACAATACCAATCACATTCTCCGGCACCGTTTCCGCATCTACTGAAACTATTTTTCCATCTGCACAAAAATAGTCTCCTACCTGCAAAGTATGGTTGATTTTACTTTTATCTTCGATGGTATACATTTTCGCCGTTCCTCCTTCCAGCGTACCTTTAGCTTCATATTCCATCTCACTTACTCCAGAATAAGTACCCTTAATTGAGAATTCCTTCTTCGGATTAACCAAGAAACGGTATGTATCCGTACTTTCCTGATAATAAGGAGTTGCTTGAGTATTGTTCACTGTAAACGAACCGGCTGTTAATGGTAACAAATAATCATCTATACCGCCATTTGTAAAGCTATAGGTCAAATTAGGCATCTTCACTACCGCAAGAGCCATCCGATGTTGCATAGTAAAAGCGATCTGTCCTTTCAAACGATCCCCCTGAACACTACCCGTACTCGTCATCAAATCATATTGTGTATAATTTCCTTCATTTTGTTCACTGCCTATTTTCCAATTGTTGACGTATGTTTCAAAAGGATCCACCTTCGTCGGATCAAAAGTCACATTCGCATTATACGGATAGTATGCATAAAAAGTCATCCGCTGAAATTGTGAACCTTTGTATTCAATAGGATCCCCTCCATCAGTCAATTCCCAATAGCCATCTGTCAGTGTGAATTTCCGATTCTTGATATCCTCTACCACCGTTTCTCCTCTTACCGCAAATATACCGATAGCATCTCCGTTAGAAAATCGGGTAGTATATCCATTCTCTGTAGCACGTGTCTTACCACTTTCGTCCATAAATCCTTCATCAGACACACTAATCTGAAATCCCTGCAAAGAATCCGGTGTTTCTCCGGTGAGTTCTTCATTTTGCGAGCAAGACGCAACTATGGCTGCGCCAGCCAGAAAAAGCATTGATATATAATTATATATTTTCATAAATCTCATGTTTATATTTTTAGCATTTTTATCTATATTAGATTGGTAAACAGATCACTTCACAACAGGCTGTGGAGTTACGGTTTCTTCTGTAATATTCCAACTAGGATTAGTTATCTCTGTTCCAGTTTCAGCTATACTCGGGTCGGATGTTATAGGATCGTGGTTTTCATCCTCCCATCCTATTATTTGCGTTTGTTCTGTAATTGTCAACACATAATTATTGTCCTCGTATTTATTTGTCTTGATGATGTAATTATAAGAAAATCCTGATTTCAATTCTGTCAAGTTAGCAAACTCGGCTTCATAAAGATAACCGTTCATTCTAGCTTGGATAGTTACTTTGCCTTGCACCTTCTGTGGCAGTAAAATAGCTTGTACTGTATAATTATCCTGCTCTCCTATTTTATCCCAATAAATATCATCTTTATCCGTAACAGGGTCTTCACTGACTGTTGTCTCCCCTGTTTTAGGATTAAATGTACCATTATTCTTAAGCCCAATAAGATAACAAGTTATATCTGCCAAGTCCACACCTTCGCCAGCTTGAAACTCCAATCTAATACGACTCATCACATGATTGAATGCTAATGTCACGTTCGGGGTTTGTGATGTAGCCTTCCCTTTGGCAAAAAGAAAATCTATCTTCGCACGTTCTTCTGCTGTAGCTTGATTTTCACTAGCTGTAGTCACTTCTAATGCAGGTTGTTCTTCACCTGATGTACCAGAAAATGGAGCGTATGCCACTACATCATACTCTCCGGAACCTAATACCCAAATTTCTTCTGCATTTCCTCCTTTTGCTGCAAAAAGACCATTGCCCTTGTATTTGTAATGAATATTCACTTGTTCCGTACCACAAGTGATTCCTACCGAGTCTTCTGCCTCCCAGTTTGTTTCCGTAGCTCTTGTAACAAGATTGCTAGCCTCATGATTGTTTATTACTGCACTAAAAGAAACTTTCGCTCCCGTATCACCGGTAAACTGAATATCAGTTTCTTTAATATCGTTGCTACATCCTGCTAAAAGTAGTAAGGCAACAGCAGTTGTGACATAGTTTTTTTTCATACCATGTTTTTTAAAGTTAAACATATTTTTGTTGATTAGTAAAATCGTCGTAAAGTAAAAAAGACAATGGCTGCATTCTTTTCCAACCAGCAATTGAAATAAATGAAGCCTTTTTTTTGTTGTTTTCCATATTCATTAGTTATATCTGTTAAGTTAAACAAAAGTTAGATTCTCTTTTTAAACATAACTACCTGCGCATCAAACGACTACATACAGCTAGCAATCAATTGAGGATAAGATTTGAACAATTAGTACCATTAATATCTTTTTTACCTATTATGAGTTATCCGGTATGCGAATCTTTCTTCGTTCCACTATAGTTATCTTTGCGTTTGACTATAGTTATCCGCAAGGGTAACTATAGTGTACTTTGCGGATAACTATAGTGGAACGAAAAAAGGATAGCGATCGGAATGAAATCGATTAGCAAAAGAAGGAACTAAAAATAGCAGTGAAAAACTATCTATACTATAGCAATTGGTCAAGTACGGCACGGAACACCTTATCGGCATGTTCTTGCATAATCTTAATATAATTAAAGATAGGACGGTTATTTTTCATACTGTGTCCGATACAGTATTCTATTTTTTCAATTTGAATGCCTAAATCATATCCGTGTTGTGCAAATGTCTTTCGGGCGGAATAGTAAGTAACCTTTTTCTTTACCCCCGAAAGTTCTGTTACCTTATTTATATGTCGGAAGACTAAACTATATATTTGTTTATAAGATGAATATTTACCAAACTGCAAATGCCCATTTCTCGACATATATTTATCTATGAGCACTTTTGCTTCAGGCTGCAAAGTAAATACAATTTCATTTTCTCCCTTCTTGCTATTACGTGTTTTGTGACGCACATAACGCATATCGTTCTTATTTTTAAAATCATATACTAATAAATCTCTCAGGTTGATACCGCCTAAATAATAGGTAAGCATAAAAATATCTCTCACCATGGATAAAGAAGGCTTTAAAAGCCGGACATCACGTATTCTCTTCAGTTCATCTATTGACAAATCAAGTTCCCGCACATTACTTGCCGGCATCTTAAAGAGGACAAAAGGATGAATGGAGTAAGATACATAATTCATCTTACCGGCATAATTTAATATCACCTTTATCAAAGTCAGATATATTCTGATAGTTGTATCTGCCAGATTCTCCTCGTGAAGAACTTTGGCAAATTCTTGGATATGTATAGGTGTCAATTGAATTAAAGGAAAATCCCCTTTCATATATTTGACTAATCTTTCGGAAGCTATCTTATAAAGTTTATAAGATTTCTCCCGCTCTTCTCCTTTCATGAAATTCATGTATTCTTTTGCAACAGCTTGAAAGGTTATACCTTTTTTCTTTTGTTCATAAGTAATTATACGTATAAGCTCGGTACATGAAATTGCTGGTAAATAGCTGATCGATGTAATAATTTCTTCATACTCATTGATTAGTTTCCGAAGACAAGCATTCATATTCGCTGCATTCTCATGCCTTACTACTCGACCATTTTTTAGTTGACTGGCAGAATCCAAAGTAAATTGGGTAGATATATATCTGGTTTGAGAATGATGTGCTACGGCTATCCTTATTCGATGTCTGCCATTTGATAATTTTTTAGTTGGAACAACTACAATTGAAAAATTCGCCATATCATTTTTAGGTTTATAAATTACTATTTTCCATACAATAAAATAGAAACAAAAAGGTTCATAGTCATTAGGGACTAATCGAAAATCGCTCCCACAGCATGGAATATCGTGCAAAAGACGGTATTTTCCATGCATTTGTACGATTCTGCATTGCTATATCTTGATTAAGTCGTTATGTTTGCAACACTTTTTCACAGGTAGAGTGTGAAAAGTTATGTTTAAAAAGAGAATCTAACTTTTGTTTAACTCTATAATAAATACGCTATGTAAATATATTAATATCATACAATATATTATACTACTAAACCTCTATAAAGTACTACGTTACAGGAATATCCATATAAAAAGAAACAAAGAGTCTTCATTAGAGGATAAAAAGATAAATCAACAATAAAGGATCTATAAACCAATATTTATAACTTAATAATTAAAGTATGAAAAGCAACCAAAAAGGTAATCACCTGTATGCCTATAAGGATACTATCCGACGGCTATTTCTTCTCACTTTGTTCTCCTTTTTAATAGTAGAATCTTATGCCCAGAATAAGACAATTTCGGGCACAGTTACAGATTTTACCGGAGAACCGGTTATTGGTGCCAGTGTGTTGGTTAATGGTACTACTAATGGTACAATTACTGATTTAAATGGCAAGTTTTCTCTTTCCAATGTACCAACCAAAGGTACAATCACTATCACTTATATAGGATATAAAAAACAAGAAGTATCCGTAGCAGGAAATACCAACTTTAAAATTACTCTTCAAGAAGATACCGAGACCTTAGACGAAGTAGTAGTTGTAGGCTATGGAGTACAGAAAAAAAGTGATGTAACCGGTGCTATGGCTCGCGTAGGTGAAAAAGAACTGAAAGCAATGCCTGTAAGAAATGCACTAGAAGGGATGCAAGGTAAAACAGCCGGTGTAGATATTACATCCAGTCAGCGTCCCGGAGAGGTGGGCAACATTAATATTCGTGGACAACGCTCTATTAATGCGGAACAGGGTCCACTGTATGTGGTAGACGGTATGGTAATTCAAAATGGAGGCATTGAAAATATCAATCCTTCCGACATTGAAGCTATTGACATTTTAAAAGATGCTTCAGCCACAGCTATTTATGGCTCACGTGGTGCCAACGGTGTGATTCTTGTAACTACCAAAAAAGGAAAAGAAGGTAAAGTGACCCTAAACTATTCCGGTACTGTCACTTTTGAAACGCTACACGATGTTACAGAAATGATGTCTGCCGCCGAATGGTTGGATTATGCCCGCTTAGCCAAATACAATGCAGGTTCTTATGCTTCTGCCACTCCAACTTATGAAGCCGATAAAGCTGCATTTGGTAGCGTAACTGCTTCATGGAAAAACATCGAAAAAGCATGGGTAAATGGAGTCTACGATCCATCTTTAGTAGGATCATATGACTGGGCTTCGCACGGTAAACAGACGGGGATCACTCACGAACATACCTTAAGTGCATCCGGAGGGTCTGACAAATTCCAAGGCTATGCCTCATTCGGTTATTTGGATCAGAAAGGTACACAACCAGGGCAAGCATATGAACGTTATACGTTAAAAACCTCATTTGATGTGACTCCTGTCAATTGGTTCAAAATGGGATCTTCAATTAATGCATCTTATTCCACTCAAGACTATGGATATAGTTTCTCCAAGTCTGTAACCGGTTCGGGTGATTTCTATAGCGCATTAAGAAGTATGATTCCGTGGACAGTACCTTATGACGAAAACGGTGAATATGTCCGTTATCCGAGTGGGGATGTAAATATCATCAACCCTATTCGTGAATTAGACTACAACACCAACCAACGCCGCACTTTCCGTGCTTCTGCCAGTTTGTATTCGCAAATTGATTTCGGTAAAATCTGGAAACCACTGGAAGGCTTATCTTATCGTCTTCAGTTTGGTCCTGAATTCCAATTCTACACTTTAGGAGTCGCTAATGCAGCAGATGGTATTAATGGAGATGGTAACAATGGCGCACAATACAAGAACGAACAAAAACGTGCATGGACATTGGATAACCTGATCTATTATAACAAAGCCCTGGGTCAACATAATTTAGGCATGACATTGATGCAATCCGCTTCTGCCTACCATTACGAGATGGGAGATATGAGAGCTACTAATGTAGCCTCATCAGATGAGCTCTGGTATAATATAGGATCTGCCGGTACACTAAACTCTTTTGGCACAGGTCTGACCGAGACTCAAATGGCATCTTATATGATTCGTCTAAACTATGGTTATAAAGATAAGTACTTATTGACAGCATCTATGCGTTGGGACGGCGCCTCTCAATTAGCCGAAGGGCACAAATGGGCAAGTTTCCCTTCTGCTGCTATCGCATGGAGAATGGATCAGGAAGATTTCCTGAAAGACATCAGTTGGCTGAATCAGTTGAAACTTCGTATAGGTATGGGTGTTACAGGTAATGCGGCAATCAAAGCATATGCAACTAAAGGCGCTATCACAGGCTTATACTATAACTGGGGACAGAATGAGTCATCCTTGGGCTATGTACCTTCAGATCCTTCACAGAAGGAACCCGCCAAAATGGCTAATCCAACTCTAGGCTGGGAAAGAACTACACAATACAATGTCGGTGTTGACTACGGTTTCTTTAATAACCGACTTACTGGTAGTATCGATGCATACAAAACGAAAACTGATGATTTGTTACTGGAAATGTCAATTCCTTCACTAACGGGCTATGTTTCTACTTATGCCAATGTAGGTAAAACATCCGGATATGGCATTGACCTACAAGTAAATGCAATACCTATACAAACAAAAGATTTTTCGTGGAGCACTACTTTAACATGGTCAATGGATAGAAACAGAATCGACGAATTGTCTAATGGTAGAACAGAAGATGTGAACAATAAATGGTTTGTCGGTGAGGAAATCGGTGTTTATTACGACTGGGTATATGATGGTATCTGGAAAACAGAAGAAGCCGAAGAAGCTGCCAAATACGGACGTAAACCGGGACAAATCAAAGTGAAAGATTTAAATAATGATGATACAATAGATGCCAATGACGATAAAAAAATTGTAGGTCACACACGTCCACGCTGGACAGGTGGATGGAGTAACACTTTCAGCTATAAGAATTTTGAGCTATCCTTCTTTATTTTATCACGTTGGGGATTTACTGTTCCACAGGGAGCTGTTACTCTTGACGGTCGCTATATGCAGCGTAAAATAGACTATTGGGTAGCCGGTACAAATGAGAATGCAAAATACTATTCACCCGGTTCCAACGGTGAAGGAGCCGATGCCTTTAACAGCGCAATGAACTATCAGGATGGCTCATACATCAAAGTTCGTAATATCTCATTGGGTTATAACTTTACCCCACAACAATTAAAGAACTTGGGTATCAATAATTTGAAGCTATATGTTCAAGCCATGAACCCATTCAATATCTATAAAGCATGTGACTTTTTGGATACAGACTTGGTAAATTATGACAATAATACCAAAACATTTGGTTCACCTACCACTTTGAAGAGTTTTGTAATAGGTGTCAACATCGGATTCTAATAAACAAATTAAAGTAAAGACATTATGAAATTAAATAGAATATTATTTGCTGCTTTAATAGCCAGCATAACAGGAAGCTCGATCACTTCGTGCAGTGAATCTTTCCTTGATGAGAATTTAACAACTCAATATAGTACCGACCGCTTTAAGACACAAGAAGGTCTTGATGAATTAGTGACTGGAGCCTATCAGAAACTGAAATTCAAATTCAACTATATATGGGGGATTCAGTGCTACAACATGGGAGTAGATGAATTTACTGATGCTAATAATGTTATTCCAGCATGGAATCACTATAGTCAAGATTTAAATTCATCTGAAAATGCCGCTAACCAACCTATCTGGGACAATTACTACGGACTGGTTGAACCCGCAAACATATTGATCCAAAACATACCTCAATATTATAACCAAAGTTCACCTACATACAACACACGCTTGGGAGAAGCACACTTTCTAAGAGCCTATGCTTATTTCGAATTAGTGAAGCAATTTGGTGGTGTGCCGTTGAAATTAGTTCCGTCTACAAGCGCGGAAACATATTTTACACGGAATTCTGCTGAAGAAATATACACACAGGTTATATCTGATTTTGGAGAAGCCTACAGACTACTTCCGGATAAAGGTGAATCAATCGGACGAATTAACAAATATGCTGCTGCCCATTTCCTTGCAAAAGCACATTTATTCCGTGCCTCCGAATTGTACAGCGATTGGAATAGTAATTATATAGTATCCGACCTCGATGCTGTTATTCAATATGGTTCGGAAGTTGTAGACGCACATCCGTTGTGTAATGATTATGTAGAACTTTGGGACTATGAACAGCCGAACGGAGCCAATGAAAAAGTAAGTGAAGTGATTCTAGCAGCTCAATTCTCTAATGATGAATCAACATGGGGACGTTATGGAAACCAGATGCATCTTTATTATCCGGCCGTATACCAAGGTAATGATATAGGTGGATGTAAACGTGACATCTCCGGAGGACGTGAATTCTCATACGTAAGTGCTACAGAGTATACCATGCAGGTATTTGACCGTGTCAATGACTCTCGTTTCTGGAAATCATTCATCACCTGTTATGGAGCCAACGAAACCAAAAGTGCTCCCACCTGGACAGCAGAAGATATGCCATACGCTCCGGCAGGTGTAAAAGAAGGTGACAAACGTTTCAGTGGAGGTGAACTCGGTATGAAATACATCGTGAATGACCCGGGAGACAATCGCTATGAGAAATATCCCAACGCTCCGGCATATACTGTTTTGAAAGATGGAAAAATGTGTAACACGTATACATATGTACGCTATTTCAAAGGACAGGAACACAGCTGGAATATAAATGAGAAAACAGGTAATTATTACGATATCATACCTCACAAGCGTTCAGTAGCTTTATCTAAATTCCGTGATGGTTATCGTGTTTCCATCGCATCTCAATTCGGTACTCGCGATGCTATCATCGCCCGTTCGGCAGATGATGTACTAATGGTTGCCGAAGCATATATTCGTAAAGGTGAAGCCAATTATGACAAAGCTGTCGAATGGATGAACAAACTACGTGAACGTGCCGGTTATAAAACTGGTGAAGACCGTAGTAAGAACGTAGATGGTGGACAAGCTTATAAGAATAATCCTTATTGTTCCGGGAAAGGAAGCGGTCACTCCTCCGAAGGTGCTATTTACTGGGAAGAAAACACCTATTATGAGTCAAACAATATCGAACAGGAGACTACTGCTTCTACCAAAACTACGATGAAATTAAATAGTGTGGCAGACGTTTATAACTCTACAGTCGACACTCCTATCTACAACGAACTGGGATGTACATCCAATGCTGACAAAATGATGTGCTTCCTATTAAATGAACGTACCCGTGAGCTTTGTGGCGAATTGCAACGCTGGGAAGATCTGGCACGTACCAAGACGTTAGACGCCCGCTGGCATAAATTCAACGACGGTGCCAGCAGAGGTCTTGGCGAATTCAAATCGGAGAAACATTACTATCGTCCGATCCCCCAAGCCTTCTTGGACGGTATCACCAATTCAAATGGTTCTGCACTAAGCAATGAAGAAAAGAAAGCAATGCAGAATCCGGGATATTAAGATAAACAACTAAACTTATTGCCACTTGGCACTCTTTGAAATAGTATTCCTAATCAAAGAGTAGCAAGTGGCAATATTATTTCTTATATTTCCGTTGTTTTTCACTTCGTCTTCCTCATAAACATCTTAATCTGTTCACTAATCTGCTCCATCCCCTTTATCGAAGGATGACCGCTCTTTTTGTCAATATCATGCAGTTCAATACAATCAATGTTATAGTGATTGCAGATAGCTCTGACTGATTCATTAAACTCTTCCTTTAAACCAGAGTTCAGCAGAAAGTAGATTTCAACATTAGGATAACGATCAATCATGTGGTCAAACAGATATGCCATGGCCGGACGGAATGTATATAAATCTTCCTTGGTCCACCCTTCATACTTGTAATCCCCAAGCGGTGAGCCGGCCCAACAATCATTCGTTGCACCGAAAATAAAGATGATATCCGGACATCCCAGCTTATCCATACGGGTAATAAAAGAACGATCCGAATAATCAGCCTGATTATAACCGGTATTACAAATCGTTGCACCGGAAAAGGAGTTGTTGACACAAAGGCGGTAGTTATTCTCTTTGATGAATTTATGCCACCAGGTCTGCTTTACGGAAGTTACATCCGTTTGCTGTCGCGGAGAAACATAATACCAAATGCTATTGGTATCGGGTTGCAGGTATCCTTCAAATGTTGAATACGAATCGCCTAAAATAGATATAGATTTCAGGCTTTGAGCAAAGCTGATACTGCTATATAGAGTGATTAGCAGTAATAAATAAAAGGATTTCTTCATTTTAGCATAAAATTTTCAATTTTGCTGCTAAGATACTACATTATACTAAAATTATAGCATGAAACTTTCTACTACTTTCAGGAAAGGGTCATTTCCCTTTCCTATCATAAGTCACATTCTTTTCCACTACATTCTCTACATTATTCACTTTCTTCACGAACTCCTTTACCTCTCCTACTTTTACATCCCTAATCATTACATTCTTAGCCGGAAGTTTGGAGTTACCTTTCAGTTCGTAAATAGCATCTGCCGATTCACAAGTCACCTTATCCATATAAATACCATCAATACGAGTAATTCGTTCTTCATAAGTAGGTACCAGATCTTTCCATTGGTATAACACTTCGGTATCTATTTCGAGTACACGTTGAGCCGTTCCTGCCTTTACATTCTTCATATAAACATTCTCTATAAATCCACCTCTGCGATGATTGGTTTTCACAAAGAAAAGGCGCATCACAGAATTCGGAGCAGTACAGTCATGCATATAAATATTCCGTATTCCTCCCGATATTTCGCTTCCGATACCAAGTAAAGTATGTCCTTTTAGAATCTGACAATTACGGATAACGATGTTTTCACAAGGAGTATTCAACCGCCAAGCATCCTGATTACGTCCGGCTTTAATCACTACTGCATCATCCCCCTGATCGAAAGAGCAATCTTCCACTAAAAAGTTACGGCTCATTTCAAAATCAATACCGTCATTATTATGTCCGTGTGCTTTTACATCGAGATTACGCACTAATCCCCCGTCACACATATAGAGATGAATGGTCCAAAACGGACTTTCACGAATCTTAAACCCATCCAATAAAACATTCTTGCAACGATTGAAATGAATCAAATGCGGACGAAGATGGTTCTCCCCTATTGCCATCTGACGTTCGATCACAGGGATATTAGTCGAAGCTTTTGTATACAACTCCTTCAATGCTTCCAAATGAGACTGAGGACGTTTGAACCATACTTTCCAGGTATCCATCTTCGGCTGAAGAGTCCCTTTACCTGTAATCGCCACGTTCTCACATTCAAAAGCATAGAGTAATGGCGAATAATTATAACATTCCAAGCCTTCCCATGAAGTCATCACTGCCGGAAGATAATCAGAAGGATTATCCGTAAAATACAAAACCGCATTCTCCTCCAAATAAAGATTCACATTACTTTTAAAATGAATGGGGCCGGTCAGCCATGTACCTGCCGGAACAACAACACGACCGCCACCGGATTGGTTACACGCTTCAATAGCACTAGTAATTGCTTTTGTATTATCTACTCTTCCTCCATTGACGGCACCGAAGTCTGTAATTATAAAGTCCTTATCAGGATAGATAAACACTTTAATAGGTTGCATCGGAAAAGGAGCAGTTACTTTAAGCACTTCATAGTTGCCATTTTTCGAAGTAAAAGAAGCGGCTAACAAATAAAAACAAGTACAAGTTATTAAACTTAGAAAATATCTTTTAATCATATCATTACTCTATTATCCAACATACCAAGATAAAACATTCTTAGCTATTTCACACTCTGAAAATCGGGAATTCGTTTCACATTAGCGCCTTTCATTACTCCCTTCTTTATTGCTTCATTTGTGGCAGCAATTTCTTGTTTTACTTTCTTATAATAATCTTTTGTTAACCCATTGGCTATGGCATCTGACTCTGTTGCCGCCCAGAAATATTGATAATCTGTCAATATCAGATCCGGTGCCACTTTTGCGAAAAAGACAGAATCTCCTTCAAATTTTTCACGTAAATCTCCTAAATAAATAGTATCCGCCGGATTTATTTTCTTATCATTTTGAGATTTATTACTCAAATTACCAACACAAGAAGCAATTAATATTCCTCCAATCAAAAAACAATAGTTCAACAGTCTCATAATAAATAATTTAATTGTAACATAATTCTTTTCAACACTTATTTCACTGAAAACACCAATACACCCGCTGTAGGAATCTCTGTAGTCCCGATCAATGCTTTGGCTCCCTTCGATAAGTTGAAGGTATAAGGCTGATCTGAATAGTTTAATACAATTCCTAACCCATTCCGGTATTCCATTGTCACGCCATAAGGCAAATCCATTACCGGGATATTCAGCTGTGCATATAGCTTTTTCAATATATCTTTTTCCAATGCTCCATTGTGGCTGTCCACTCCTACATAGGTAATCGTACCTTTCCCCAGTTTGCGGAAAGTCACAGCCGGACTTCCTTCATAGAATTCGTTTTTATAAGTAGCCCATACTTGAGCATCTGCCGGAGGATTCAGAATCTCTCCCCATGTATTCCAAACATACTCTTTTCCGTCCATAACAACAGTACCGGGATTTTCGGGAAGCAGCAAATCATAAAAGTTCATTTCATTTCCGGTCAGCGGAGTAATCATAGAACCAAAGGGAGCTTCCGGAAGACGACCATAACGGTCCTTCTGTGCCGTACGACAAGTCAGAATGAGGTTTCCGCCGTTCTTTACATAAGTGATCCATTTGTCTACCAGTTCTTTATCAGCTAATTGATAAGCCGGTGCAATAACGACCGGATAATCGGACAAGTTCTTTGCTTCGGAAATAAAATCGACAGGTGCTCCGAATGATTTTAAGGTACGGTAATACTTTTCAATATGTGCAAAAGTATCCCATGTCCGGTTCTGTTTCTGTCGCTCAATGCTCCAGGAGTTTTCATGGTTAAAAAGAATAGCTGTACGACGGGCAAGGTAATCGGCAGGTTTGGTTTCACGGGAAGAGCTATGTTTACGAAGTTCACGAATCTCCTTTATAAATGTCTCATATTCTCTTCCGCCGGAAGTAACAGTCACTCCGTCCGTGCCGACAATTCCGTAATGATATTGTTCCGTGCCGTAAAGAGGTTGGCGATAACGATAGGTGCAGATAAAATCACTTCCACCGGCAAACACACTCCACATCCACAGACGAACTGCGCCCGGAAGAGGTTGGGGATTGATACTGCCCCAGTTCACCTGTCCCGGCTGTAATTCCATCACCCCATAAGTTCCCTGTATCGGACGGAAAAAGTCATTTGCCCAGGCTATCCGCAACGGATTACCTACCCGGTAGCCTCGACGACCAATCCCCTCATTATCACCATATACCATATAACGGGTATAACTTTGAAAATCAAGAGAGGGGCTACCACCGATGTGACCTTCATCATAATTCGGTATATAATTCGTAGTCACCCATTGGTTCTTTGCATATTTCTTAATCAACAGACATTGTTCGTTCAGGAAATCATTGGTTTGTGATGCAGCAAAACGACGATAATCCAAAATTTGATGATGATTCATAAACATCTGTACGCGCTTAGGAAGCGTTATTTCATCAAAAGACGAATAAGCCTCACTCCAGAAAGCAGTTCCCCATGCATTATTTAAAAGTTGAATGTCATTATTGTATTTGGCACGAAGAAAATCACGGAAAGCAAGCTCCGCTTTCGGATTATAATCAAACTGTACAGCAGGTTCGTTGTCGAGTTGCCATCCGATAATACGGGAGTCATTGCCATAGTGCTGCGCCAGTTTTTCAATCATCTTGTATGATAATTCCCTGTAAAGAGGCGAAGCAAATGAAGCATGCTGGCGAGCACCGTGGTCAAGTATCGTTCCATCCTCATTCTTCAATAGAATTTCGGGGTATTTCCGGCTCATCCATACAGGAGGAGTGGCAGTAGAAGTACACATGATAACTTTCAAATCATACTTGGCTGCCAAAGCTACAGCCCTGTCCAGCCATGCAAAATCATAGCGCCCCTCTTCCGGTTCCAGTTGCGCCCAGGCAAACTCGGCAAAATGGGTAAATTCAAATCCCAATTCATGCATTTTCTTGAAGTCACGTTCCCACTGGCTCTCATCCCAGTGTTCGGGATAATAATAGACACCCGTCAAAGTCAGGTCTTTATCATCAAACCAGGGAGAAGTTTCAGTTACAGTCTTTTGAGCTTGCTTCTGTTGAGTTCCGGTTGCCAGTCTCTCTGCTGCCTGTATTCCGGTAGAAACGGTTAATAGACCGGCACAGAAAGTAGCCAGAATTTTACTTTTTACCATATACTTCATAAATTCGATTGATTATTAGCGTTATAAAACGTTATTCATATATTTTCCATTCCCACAAACCGGCATCTCCCCTACGAATATGAAGACGGAGATAACGTGTCTCTCCTATCTCCTTAGCAATATGTGGAGAGCATGCTTGTACTTTCCCTTGTTCAGCACACATCTGCCAATGTTTTCCGTCGATAGACTTCTCCAGTCGCCAGGTATGTCCTTCAGTGGGACGGGTAAAATAGAACTGGCACTCCCCGACCTTACGGATTTCCTTTAAATCGACTGTAATAAACGGACTGCTATCCGTATCAGCCGCCATCCAACGGGTTCCATTCGATTCGTCAGCTACATGGGTAGCCTGATAAGTATGCGTGCGGGTATAGCTCTTCACCGAACCTTTTTCCGGCAACGGTTGATTGGGTTGCGTTTCGATATTGACCACGGAAGTACGGGGAGATTTCTCACTGGAAGCATAAAAATGCGACTGTAATGCCAGATTCGGCCGGGTCTCTTGGGAAGCAGCCAGATAACCTACACCACGCATATCGGGGATTAATGTCTTTATCGTTCCATCGTCATTAAATTCCATCCGGTTAGCATACACTTGACGGGTAGTTCCGCCATCTCCGTATTCCAGATAGAGAAAAATATATTCATCTGTTCCCTCGTCATAAAACACGTTGCCATGTCCCGGTCCCCACACTTGATTTTCAGGAGAAAAGAATAAAAAAATGTCGTTCCCCTCCGGCTTTACAAAACCCGTCAAAGGAGACTCGCGACTCATCATATAAGCATTGACATAATTCTGATGACCACTCAACGTATAAATATAGTAATAGATACCTTTACGCTTAAACATCACCGGACCTTCGGAATATCCCTGGCGGACTGTTGCCAGAGTTACCGGCTCACCTTCCAGATGAAGCCTGTCCGCAGAAAGCCGTCCCGCATTCCGGCGACGCCAGAAAATATATCCTGAACCGTCGTCATCAATAAAAGGTTCTCCGTCAATATCATCAACGACAGCCGGGCTATCTGTTCCTTCTTCTCCGGGAGGCAAAAGCCCCTGTCCCTCAGTAAAATGGAAAGGACCGTCCGGGCGATCAGCTATGAGCACATAAGTTCCCATCTTGTCATCCGGTTTCACAAACGTAACGTATAAATAAAACTTGCCGTCCTGCTCAATCACTTTTCCAGGCGCCCAATACCGGAAATAACCCTTTTTCTTTTCACCTTTATCATTCGTGTAGTCATATCCTTTCGACCAATCGAACCCGCTGATATGGGAGCCTTCGAAACTCCAGTTCACAAAGTCTTTCGATTTCCATACGACAGGAGTTCCGGCACGTCCAAGTCCGTAATCCAGATCGGTAGTGCCATAAAGATAATAGGTATCACCAAATTTGGAGACAGACGGGTCCGCCAGATTATCGGGAATAAGCGGATTATAGTTCCGGTCGGCAATCAGTGCCTCTACAATGGAGGCATCCACTGCAAACGCCGTTCCATGACGAATCCCCCTCGGAAAAAAGACCTGATCGGACACATCTTCCCATGTTTCACCATAGTCCAAAGAACGAACAGCTCCATAACGATGGTCACGGTATTTATCAAAATAGACATAAAGCGTATCACCTACAAAAAGAGGAGCCGGACCTTCCGCCCAATATTTTCCTGTAATAGGTGCCGATACTTTGGTCGGGAATCCTTTTTCTATCTTCTTTGTACGCGTCACACGCAAATTCTTTTCCGGCGGATTGGAATTTTCATTCTTGACTACCATTATCAAGTCTTCCCGCTTCGGGTCTTTCACAATAGCGGCATCAATCACACTGAAATCTGGATTGAAGAACATCTTCGTCTTTGAGAAAGTACGAAAATCCTTCGTCGTTACATAATAAATACGATGATTCAGTCCCTTCTCACTTTCACTGGTAGCCACTTCTTTGTGACGGCCGGGAATCGTAGTTGCCCAAAAGATATAATAGGTTTGTGAAGGTTCATCATAAAACAGTTCGGGAGCCCAACAGTTATGTGCATCCGGCTCGTGCATCATCACAGGGATTGCTTGTTGCTCACTCCAATGAACCAAATCGCGTGAAGAGGCATATCCGATAATCCGGTCCGTCCAACTGGAAGTCCAGACCATGTGAAAAGTTCCGTCCGGCGACTGGCAAATGCTGGGGTCACGCATTAATTTATCTTTACCAACCGTAGGGGTAAGATAAGAACGTCCGCCATGTAAAGGCAGCCAGTTCAATCCATCATAACTATATGCTAAATGCAATCCGTCTTTACTGTCATTGATAAAATAAGAAAAGAGGTAAGCTGTCTCACCGGCAAAGACTGTCATCACCGACCAAAGACTTAGAGCTATCCAGATTACTACTTTTTTCATGGTTCCTTATTAAGATTAAAAAGTTTACCTTGCAAAGATAAGGCATCTCCGCCCCTCCTCAAAGATAAAGAGCATGGACAATATTTCAAATCCATGTAGTTTTGTACACGAACGCTTTTAGATGTCCATTTTGATACAATATTCTATGTATCTGTACATCTTTCTATTTACTAAACCCTTAAAAAGCTCTACTTTAGCGGCAGATTTTAAAAAGAATGAAAAACATATCAACTCTATATATCATGAAACGACTTTTAGTAAGTATTGCTATCGTATTTATCTCCATACTGACCGTAGCGGGACAAAATCACTCTTTCAGTTTATCCGGCAAATGGAATTTCCAGATAGACCGGGAAGATACCGGCGTCAAGGAACAATGGTTCAAAAAATCCCTCGACGATTCTATCAACCTACCCGGCTCCATGCCCGAAAAATTGAAAGGAGATGAAGTGACCGTCCGTACCCAATGGACCGGAAGCCTCTACGACAGTTCTTACTACTTCAACCCATATATGGAAAAATACAGGATAGAGGGACAAGTAAAGCTACCCTTCTTTCTGACTCCCGACAAACATTATGTAGGTGTGGCCTGGTATCAAAAGAAAGTGACAATTCCGGCTGACTGGAAAGGAGAAAGAATCACTCTTTTTCTGGAACGTCCGCACATCGAAACTACTGTATGGGTAAATCAGCAGGAGCTTGGTATGCAAAACAGTCTTTGTGTTCCCCATGTCTATGACCTGACTGCTGCAACCACCCCCGGAAAAACGTACCTGATTACCATCCGTATCGATAATAGAATCAAAGAAATCAACGTAGGTCCAGATTCTCACAGCATCACCGACCAGACACAAGGTAACTGGAACGGTATCGTCGGACGAATCGAATTACAAGCTACTCCCAAAGTCCATTTAGAAGACATTCAGGTATATCCCGATTTGAGCAATCAGAAAGCGCTGGTTCGCATGAATATACGGTCTGCTTCTTCCACCAAGGGAGAGATCACCCTTTCCGCTGCGAGCTTTAACACGGACATTCAGCACAAAGTGGCTCCCGTACATCAAAGTTTCAACATCCGTCCGGGAGATAATCCGGTGGAAATGGAACTTCCGATGGGAAAAGAGTTTCTGACGTGGGATGAATTCAGTCCGGCACTTTATAAACTGACGGCAAAATTGACCAACGGCAAGCAAACTGACACACAACAAGTACAGTTCGGTATGCGTGATTTCAAGATAGAAGGGAAATGGTTCTATGTAAATGGTCGCAAAACGATGCTTCGCGGTACGGTGGAAAACTGTGACTTCCCATTGACAGGCTATGCGCCGATGGATGTAGCTTCTTGGGAACGGGTGTTCCGCATTTGTCGTAACTATGGCCTGAATCACATGCGCTTCCACTCTTTCTGTCCGCCGGAAGCAGCTTTCATCGCTGCCGATCTGGTCGGTTTCTATCTGCAACCGGAAGGACCGAGCTGGCCGAACCACGGTCCGAGACTGGGTAACGGACAACCGATTGACAAATACCTGATGGACGAAACCATTGCACTGACCAAGGAATATGGGAATTACGCTTCTTACTGCATGCTGGCTTGCGGCAATGAACCTTCCGGTCGTTGGGTGGCATGGGTCAGCAAGTTCGTGGATTATTGGAAAGCAACCGATCCGCGTCGTGTATACACAGGAGCCTCCGTTGGAAACAGCTGGCAATGGCAACCTCACAATGAGTATCATGTGAAAGCCGGCGCACGCGGACTTAGTTGGGCAGGTGCGCAACCGGAAAGTGAATCGGATTATCGTGCAAGAATCGACACGGTGAAACAACCGTATGTATCACACGAAACAGGTCAATGGTGCGTATTCCCGAATTTCAATGAAATTCGTAAATATACCGGAGTCAACAAAGCGAAGAACTTTGAAATCTTCCGGGATATTCTGAACGATAACCACATGGGAAGCCAGAGTCACGACTTTATGATGGCTTCGGGCAAATTGCAGGCACTCTGCTACAAACATGAGATTGAAAAGACCTTGCGTACTCCGGACTATGCGGGATTCCAGTTGCTGGCTCTCAATGATTATTCCGGTCAGGGAACTGCATTAGTCGGTGTACTGGACGTGTTCTTTGAAGAAAAAGGATATATCAACGCAGAGCAGTTCAGACGCTTTTGCAGTCCGACCGTACCTTTGGCGCGTATTCCTAAATTTGTATATGCCAACAATGAAACATTCCATGCCGACATTGAAGTATCTCATTTCGGAGCTGCTCCCTTAGAAAGTGCAAAAACAGTATATACCATTAAGGATAAATTCGGAAAAGTATATGCTCATGGAACTGTCGGCACCCGTCACATTCCCATCGGAAATCTTTATTCTCTGGGTAGTGTAGATATGACTCTGGAAGGAATCGATACACCGCAGAAACTAAATCTGGAAGTACGTATCGAAGGCTGTGATGCCGTAAACGACTGGGATTTCTGGGTATATCCGGCACAAGTGGAACTGGTACAAGGGACAGTATATACCACCGACACCTTGGATGCTAAGGCATTGGCTGTATTGCAAGACGGAGGAAATGTGCTGATTACGGCTGCCGGAAAGATACAATACGGCAAAGAAGTCAAACAATACTTCACTCCTGTATTCTGGAATACTTCCTGGTTCAAGATGCGTCCGCCGCACACAACCGGTATTTTCCTGAATGAATATCACCCTCTTTTCCGCGAATTCCCTACCGAGTATCATAGCAACCTGCAATGGTGGGAACTGCTGAACAAAGCGCAGGTGATGCAATTCACCGACTTCCCGGCAACATTCCAACCAACGGTTCAAAGTATTGATACCTGGTTTATCAGCCGGAAAATTGGCATGTTGTTCGAAGCAAAGGTATTGAACGGTAAATTGATGATGACCAGTATGGACATTACTTCCCAACCGGAAAAACGAATCGTTGCCCGCCAGATGCACAAAGCAATCCTGAATTATATGAATTCGGATGCTTTCCGTCCGGCAGACAAGATAGCTCCGGAGCTGATACAAGCATTATTCACCAAAGTGGCGGGAGATGTGAAATCTTATACCAAAGATTCTCCTGACGAGCTCAAACCGAAAATTAACTAAATGGAAATTATCAGGCACGAATTACACGGATTACGCTGTTGCTTTATAAAAGCGTAATTCTAAAAACCGTGAAATCCGTGTAATCCGTGCCTAAATTCCATAAACAATATACATTAATATCATTTTACATGAAAACTACAATCATAGGCTTGCTACTCTTGGCAACGGCAAGTGTCAATGCACAGGAGAAAGCCCAAACATACCAGTTGGCAGATGCTCCCCGCTACAGTGAGGAGACGGGATATGGATATGATCTCGTCGCTACTCCCGAAAAAGGCAGCAAGGCACCCTTCTTCTTTTCTGTCCGCGTGCCGGACGGTAACTATCAAGTAACCGTTCGCCTGGGAAGCAAGAGACAGGCAGGGGTGACAACAGTAAGAGGCGAATCACGCCGACTGTTCATTGATAACCTCGCTACTAAAAAGGGACAATTCGTAGATGAAACATTTATCATCAACAAACGCAATCCCCGCATTTCCGAAAAAGAATCCGTACGTATCAAACCCCGCGAAAAAGCCAAACTGAACTGGGACGATAAACTGACGCTGGAATTTAACGGCGATGCACCCGTATGCCAGAGTATCAGCATCGAGCCTGCCGATCCGTCAGTGATTACCGTTTTTCTATGCGGTAACAGTACCGTAGTCGACCAGGATAACGAGCCATGGGCAAGCTGGGGACAAATGATACCTCATTTTTTCGGTACGGACGTTTGTATCGCCAATTATGCGGAATCGGGCGAATCAGCCAATACGTTTATTGCCGCAGGACGTTTGAAAAAAGCATTGAGCCAGATAAAGAAAGGAGATTATCTTTTCATGGAATTCGGGCATAACGACCAAAAGCAAAAAGGGCCGGGCAAAGGAGCTTATTACTCTTTTATGACCAGCCTGAAAACATTTATTGATGAAGCCCGTGCACGGGGAGCATACCCCGTATTGGTCACTCCCACCCAACGCCGGAGTTTCGACGCAACCGGACATATCCGTGACACACACGAAGATTATCCGGAAGCCATGCGCTGGCTGGCAGCTAAAGAAAATGTTCCGTTGATCGACCTCAACGAAATGACCCGTACGCTTTATGAAGCTTTGGGAACAGAAACGTCGAAACGTGCTTTCGTACACTATCCGGCAGGCACTTATCCGGGACAGACCAAAGCTTTTGAGGATAACACCCACTTCAATCCATACGGAGCCTATCAAATAGCCCAATGTGTGATTGAAGGAATGAAGAAAGCCGTACCGGAACTGGCTAAACACCTGAAAATAGACCCGTCCTATAATCCGGCACAGCCGGACGATGTAAATGGTTTCCACTGGAACGAATCACCATTCACGGAAATTGAAAAACCGGACGGAAATTAAGAGATAAGTAGTAGGTATTAAGTATTAAGAATCAGGCATTAGATAAATATGAAAACCAAAAGCATCTTCCCCCTGTTCCTATTGGCAGGCACACTTTTGACAGCAGCTTGCGCCACCCCAACGGCTAAACAGGCAGGAAACAACAGCTTCGAATGGGGGCAAGTACCGCAACAACCGGATTTGTCATGGGCCGATAGTGTAGGCAGCCGGCAAATGCCCGGAAACCATGTAATTTTATCCGCTAATTCTTTTGGCGCAGTAGCAGACAGCACGGTGCTTAGCACGGAAGCTATCCAGAAAGCAATTGACAGTTGTGCCGTCAGCGGTGGAGGAACGGTAGTTCTCCAGCCGGGATATTATCAGACTGGCGCACTGTTCATAAAAAGCGGTGTCAACCTGCAACTGGACAAAGGGGTGACTTTACTGGCCAGCCCATCCATTCATCATTATCCCGAATTCCGCTCGCGGATTGCAGGAATCGAGATGACATGGCCCGCGGCAGTTATCAACATTGTCAATGAAAAGAACGCTTCCGTCAGCGGAGAAGGAACGCTGGACTGCCGGGGAAAAGTATTTTGGGATAAATATTGGGAAATGCGGAAAGAATACGAAGCAAAAGGATTGCGCTGGATTGTGGATTATGACTGCAAACGGGTACGGGGCATCCTCATAGAACGTAGCTCGGACATTACATTGAAAGGATTTACCCTGATGCGTACCGGTTTTTGGGGATGTCAGATTCTTTACTCCGATTATTGCACGATAGACGGATTGACCATCAACAACAATATAGGTGGACACGGTCCGAGCACGGACGGTATCGACATTGATTCTTCCTGCAATATCTTGGTCGAAAACTGCGATGTAGACTGTAACGATGATAATATCTGTATCAAATCGGGACGGGATGCAGACGGACTGCGGGTGAACCTTCCTACGGAAAATGTGGTCATACGCAATTGCATCGCCCGCAAAGGTGCCGGACTTATCACCTGCGGAAGCGAAACTTCCGGTAGCATACGGAATGTATTGGGATATAATCTGGAAGCAATCGGCACCTCCGCCGTGCTGCGGTTGAAAAGCGCCATGAACCGTGGAGGGACAATCGAAAACATTTATATGACCGAAGTAAAAGCGGAAAACGTCCGTCACGTGCTGGCGGCAGACTTGAACTGGAACCCCAGTTACAGTTACAGCACTTTACCCAAAGAGTATGAAGGGAAAGAAATCCCGGAACACTGGAGAATCATGCTGACTCCGGTAACGCCTCCCGAAAAAGGTTATCCGCGTTTCCGCAATGTCTACGTATCAAAGGTAAAAGCGGAAAATGTGGACGAATTTATCTCCGCTTCGGGATGGAATGACTCGTTACGTCTGGAAAATTTCTATCTTTATGCCATCGAAGCGCAGACCGACAAACCGGGCAAAATCTGCTATACGAAGAATTTCAACTTGTCTGAAATTACATTAAAGACAGAAGAAAAGAATGTCATTGAACTAAAAGAGAATGAACAAAGTAATATCAACTTCAACTATGTTAAGACATCTCCTGACCATCGTACTGCTGGGAATCTTGCTCATTGATGCGCAAGCACAAGCACTGACGCCACCTGCCGGCACTTTCCGGTTGGGCATATCAAAAGGAAATGAAAGCCACTGGCTAAAACCTAAAGAAAAGATACAGGGAGTATCCTTCCAATGGAAAGCACTGCCCGATAGTCGTGGATTTATTCTGGAAGTAGAAGTCGCCTCTGCTCCGGAAGCCGATGCCCTATTTTGGAGTTTCGGCGATTGCCAACCGGATTCGGACATCAATGTATTCAGCGTGGAGGGACAAGCCTTCACTTGCTACTACGGAGAAAGTATGCAATTACGGACGCTGCAGGCTGTCACTCCTACCGATGATATTCGCTTGAGTGACGGACATAAGGATGCAACTCCCCTGATGCTTTACGAATCAGGCAAACGAACCGACCGCCCTGTACTGGCCGGACGTTGCAGTCTCTCCCCGGCTTCTTCGCGAAACGAAGGAAGCAAGCCTTTCCGGCTTTACTTCTGTTTCTACGAACAGAATGAAAAAGCGGATTACAACTACTATATGTTACCGGATATTTTTGCCAAAATCGACAAAAAATGAAAAGGATCTATTTATTATTCAGTCTGTTAATAGGTTGCATCTATCTACATGCAGCCATTTATAATGTAATGGACTTCGGAGCCAAAGCGGATGGGAAAACGATTGATTCGCCTGCCATCAATCGTGCAATTGAAGCGGCCGCACAGGCCGGAGGAGGCACAGTATATCTACCTGCGGGAGAATATGCGTGTTATTCCATCCGGTTAAAAAGCAACATTCATATCTATTTGGAACAGGGCACCCGTATCATTGCCGCCTTTCCCGGAAAAGAGGAAGGATATGATACCGCCGAACCGAATGAACATAATAAGTATCAGGATTTCGGTCACAGCCATTGGAAAAACTCTTTAATTTGGGGAATCGGACTGGAGAATATTACGATCAGTGGTCCCGGCTTAATCTATGGCAAAGGCTTGACCCGTGAAGAGAGTCGCCTACCGGGGGTAGGCAATAAGGCTATCAGCCTGAAAGATTGCAGAAATGTGACCCTGAAAGATTTATCCATGCTGCATTGCGGGCATTTCGCCCTGTTGGCTACCGGAGTGGATCATCTGACGATTATGAATCTGAAAGTAGACACCAACCGGGATGGCTTTGATATTGATTGCTGCCGGAACGTACGTATCAGCCAATGCACGGTGAACTCCCCCTGGGATGATGCCATTGTATTGAAAGCCTCTTATGGATTAGGACGCTTCCAAGATACGGAAAATGTGACGATCAGTGATTGTTATGTCAGCGGCTTTGACAAAGGCAGTGTAATGGACGGCACTTGGCAGTTGGACGAACCGCAGGCTCCCGATCATGGTTTCCGTACGGGACGCATCAAACTCGGCACAGAAAGTAGTGGAGGTTTCCGCAATATTGCGATTACGAACTGTATCTTTGAACATTGCCGTGGATTGGCATTGGAAACAGTAGACGGAGGACATCTGGAAGATATTGTAATCAGTAACATCACAATGAGAAATATAGTCAACGCGCCTATTTTCCTTCGGTTGGGCGCACGTATGCGCAGTCCTGAAGGTACTCCTGTAGGCACCATGAAACGTATTCTTATCAGCGATATCAATGTATGGAATGCCGACAGCCGGTATGCTTCTATCATCAACGGAGTGCCGGGTGCATGTATTGAGGACGTAACTTTTCGGAATATTCACCTCTATTATAAAGGAGGATATAGCGAAGAGGATGGCAAACGTATTCCGCCCGAACAGGAGAAAGTATACCCCGAACCCTGGATGTTCGGCACTATTCCCGCCAAAGGGTTTTATATCCGCCACGCACGGAACATTACCTTCGACGGCATCCGCTTCCACTTTGAACAGCCGGACGGACGACCGCTTTTTGTAACTGATGACGCAGAAAATATAGAATACTATAACACACCGAAAGAATGATGAATAAAAGAGAATTGATAGTTCTTTGCCTGCTCGCCGCAGGTGGAGTAATGCAAGCACAACAATGGCCGGACACTCCGGTGGAAGCACGTCCCGGCGCCAGATGGTGGTGGCTGGGAAGTGCCGTAGACGAAAAGAATCTGACGTATAATCTGGAAGAATACGCACGTACCGGAATGGGAGCAGTAGAAATTACTCCTATCTATGGGGTGCAAGGCAATGACGCGAATGAAATTCAGTTCCTTTCTCCCCGCTGGATGGAAATGCTTAAGCATACACAAGCGGAAGGAAAACGTACGGGTATTGAGATTGATATGAATACCGGAACCGGATGGCCTTTTGGCGGACCTGAAGTTAGTATAGAAGATGCGGCTACCAAGGCTATCTTCCAGACATACGAAATAGAGGGCGGCAAAGAGATTGAACAGGATATTAATGTGACCGATCCCAAGCAACAACCATTTTCTGTACTAAGCCGGGTGATGGCATATGATGAGAAAGGCAAATGTATCAACCTGACTGCTCACGTCAAAAAAGACAAACTGCAATGGAAAGCGCCTGCCGGCAAATGGAAAGTGATCGCTCTTTACATCGGAAAAACAAGGCAGAAAGTGAAACGGGCAGCTCCGGGAGGAGAAGGCTATGTGATGAATCATCTCTCAAAAAAGGCAGTAAAAAATTATCTTTCCCGCTTTGACCGTGCTTTCAAAAGTAGCAAGACAAGTTATCCACATACTTTCTTCAACGATTCATACGAAGTTTATCAAGCTGACTGGACGGATGATTTCCTGGAACAGTTTGCTCGTAGACGGGGGTATAAACTGGAAGAACATTTCCCCGAATTCCTGGATAAAAACCGTCCGGAAGTTAGCAGACGTATCGTGTCGGATTACCGGGAAACCATTTCCGACCTCTTATTGGAGAACTTCAGTCATCAATGGACAGACTGGGCACACAAAAACGGTAGTATCACCCGTAATCAGGCACATGGTTCGCCCGGTAATCTGATTGATATCTATGCTTCCGTGGATATTCCGGAATGTGAAGGTTTCGGACTGTCGCAGTTCCACATCGAAGGATTGCGTCAGGACTCATTGACCAAAAAGAATGATTCGGACCTGTCTATGCTGAAATATGCCTCCTCGGCAGCTCATATTGCAGGAAAAACGTATACTTCTTCCGAGACATTTACATGGCTGACGGAGCATTTCCGTACTTCCCTGTCGCAATGTAAACCGGATATGGATTTGATGTTTGTTTCCGGAGTCAATCACATGTTTTTCCACGGCACTCCGTATTCTCCGAAAGAAGCCGAATGGCCCGGATGGTTGTTCTACGCTTCTATCAATATGAGTCCGACAAACAGTATTTGGCGTGATGCTCCTTCGTTCTTTAACTATATCACCCGTTGCCAGAGCTTTCTGCAAATGGGACGGCCGGATAATGATTTCCTGATTTATCTTCCGGTATATGATATGTGGAATGAGCAACCGGGACGATTGTTATTATTCACGATACACCACATGGATAAACTGGCTCCTAAGTTTATCGACGCTATCCATCGCATCAACAACAGCGGGTATGACGGGGATTATATTTCCGATAACTTTATTCGCAGTACACGTTTCAAAGACGGACAGTTGGTTACTTCAGGCGGAACGGGCTACAAAGCATTGGTAGTGCCTGCTGCACACCTAATGCCGAGTGATGTATTGGCACATCTTTATGAACTGGCCAAACAGGGAGCTACTATCGTATTCCTCGAAAATTATCCGACAGATGTACCGGGATACGGTCAGTTGGAACAAAAACGCCAAAGTTACCAGCGTACGCTCCGGCAACTTCCGGCTGTTTCTTTCTCGGAAACAACCGTTACTCCAATCGGAAAGGGGAAGATTATCACAGGAACGGATTATGCACGCACATTGGCCAGCTGCAATATTTCTCCCGAAGAAATGAAAAACAAATTCGGACTACAAGCGATCCGAAGAGTGAATGATACGGGACACCACTATTTCATCTCTTCCTTGCAAAATAAAGGAGTGGACGGTTGGATCACATTGGGAACGAATGCAGCCGCAGCCGCTCTCTTCAATCCCATGACCGGAGAATGTGGTGAAGCTAAGGTAAGACAGGCAAACGGAAAAACACAAGTCTATCTGCAATTAAAATCCGGTGAATCGTTCATTCTGCAAACATATCAACAACCTTTGCAGGCATCCAAACCGTGGAAGTATGTCAAAGAGCAACCTTTCAGTCTTCGTCTGGATCATGGTTGGAAGTTACACTTCGCCGAAAGCAAACCGGAAATTCAAGGAACATTTGATATAGATCGCCCCTGTTCATGGACCCATATCGATCATCCGGCAGCCCAAACGAACATGGGAACCGGTGTTTATTCCTTAGACATCGAATTGCCGACTTTGCAGGCCGACGACTGGATTCTTGATTTGGGAGATGTACGCGAAAGTGCCCGTGTCCGCATCAACGGACAGGAAGCGGGATGCGCATGGGCAGTGCCTTATCAACTAAAGGTGGGCCAGTTCTTAAAACCCGGAAAAAACCACATCGAGATAGAAGTCACGAATCTCCCTGCGAATCGAATTGCAGAATTAGACAGGCAGGGAGTGCAGTGGCGCAAATTCAAAGAAATCAATATTGTTGATTTGAACTATCGTCCGGCCAATTATGGACATTGGAGTCCATTACCCTCCGGCTTGAATAGTGAGGTACGGCTGATTCCGGTAAATGTGATGCCATAGTTGAGGCATTGTCATATCATCATACTGCAACAAACTAGTTTTTCAATCTTGTACTTAAGACTTTTCAGTGCAAAGATTAAGGGTTTTCAGTGCAGAGATTAGTAGTTTTTTATGCAGCCGGTAAGTCGTCCCGTTACAATGGGACAATAGGCACATTGCAAAGTGACCAATATCACCTTATAAGATGATATTGGTCACTTTGTAATATGATTACCTGTCTTTGGGAAGATGAGAAGCACTAAAGATACAAAATTAAATAGTAAAAAGCAAGAGTGAGACAGGAAATATAGCTTCATCCCCTGAACGGATTGATTTTATTTCCGAACCGGGTAATGGACTTAAAAGACTATTTTAAATCCATTACAGCCTGCTCCAACTGTTTCAATGCTTTTTCCAGCGTAGCACGTGGACAAGCAACGTTCAACCGCATAAATCCCTCGCCTTCCTTACCGAATGTTGTTCCATCATTCAGCGCCAGATGAGCATCTTCTACAAAAAGACGGTTCAGTTCTTCCTGATTGAGTCCCAATGCGCGGCAATCCAGAAAGATCAAGTAAGAGGCTTGCGGACGGATCATCTTGATAGCAGGAATATGTTCTTTCAAATACGTTTCAGTGAAATCCACATTTCCTTTAATATATGCTACCACTTGGTCCAGCCATTCTGTACCATGACTGTAAGCAGCTGCTACACTTAAATAAGCAAAGAGATGTCCTTCGCTAAACTCGCTTGCTTCCATATATGTCTGGAAACGGTGACGAAGTTCGTCGTTCTCAATAATTGCATAAGAACTAGCCAATCCCGGCATGTTGAATGCCTTGCTGGGAGACATAAAGACAAGAGAGTTCATCCGTGCCTTCTCTGAAATCAAAGCAAAGGTAGGATGTTTGTATGGAGGCAGGGTTAAGTCAGCATGAATCTCGTCAGAGATAATCAATGTGCCGCTTTCATAGCAGATGTCGGCTATTTGAGACAGTTCCTCTTTGGTCCATACACGTCCACCCGGGTTATGGGGGTTGCTTAGAATAAGCAATTTGCATCCTTGAATATCTTGACGGAAGCGGTTGAAATCAATATAATATTGTTCATCTTTCAGGACTAACGGACTGAATACCACTTCACGTTCATTCTTTTGAGTGACTAAAAAGAAAGGATGATAAACAGGGGGCATTACCATTATCTTATCTCCTTTTTGCGTAAAGCAGTGGATCACAAAAGCCAAGCCGCGAACAATACCGGGAGTGAAAGTCAACATCTCTTCACGGATTGCCCAACCATGGCGCTCCTTCACCCAGTTAATAATAGACTCCGACCATTCTTTGCAAGCAAATGTATATCCAAGTACTTCATGTTCCAGGCGTTTTTTCAAAGCCTCTATGACAAAAGGAGCTGTGCGGAAATCCATATCAGCTACCCACATCGGAATCAGGTCATTGCGTCCCCAACGATTCTCTACTGCATCCCATTTTACAGAATCTGTACCATGACGGTTTATTATTTCATCAAAATTATAGTTCATACTGCATAATGTTGTTAGGTTATGTGTATAATAAACAGTTAGCAAAGATAGTTGTTTTCGTGGTATTACCGAAAGGCAGCCTCTAATTTTGTATGCTCTATCAAAACATAGAGGGCCGGAGCAATACAGCATCCGACCCTCATATTCATACCCTGAAAAAAAAACTAAGAACCTATTTGTCTTTATTATTCATTCCAACGATGCACTATAAATCCACGCTTACCATCTTCTGTTTTTAAAGAGATGAAATAGATATGCGGATGGCTCGTCGGACCTGTACCGATACGTTTTTCCAAAATAAACTCGGTCAGTTTAACGGCAGAGGCTGCTTTGTCTGTATACGAAGTATTAGTGTCATTGATAGTCGTTTCAAACTTCGGATTACGGTTGGCAGCATTCACACAATTTAAATTGTTTGCCCAACCACCGTTAAAGTAGACATAATATGTATCTTTCACTTCACCGTTTTGTTGATACCAGTACATATCTTTTGGCGTTGCATAAGATCCGGTACTGGAAACTCCGACCGTGTTAATATCGGCACGATAACCATCCCAATAAATACGTGGCGTCGGGTCGTCAAGATTGAGCGGTACCCATAAATCTATGGAACGGCTTTCCTTTTCCTGGTCGGTCACAGTAATAGTTGTACCACCGTCACCTACCACGGTAACAGTTACTGTGGTGCCGGATACTGCCACAGTAGCTACCCCCTCATTCAGAGATTTAACGGTATAGCCACCATTACCGGAAGTGATATTGAAAGAAATCTGTTGAGGCGTACCCTCGTACACATATTCTCCCTCAAGAGTCCCCTCTTTATCAAACAGAACAGGACGAATCGGATTCGTCACCCGCACTTTAAGAGTAGCTGACTTGTTTCGGGAATCTGTCACAGTAATCGTTGCCTGATCGACATTCGCTTTACCGCCAAGTATCAGTTTATATCCTCCTGTTACGTCGGGGTCTTCCACTATTTCAGCGCTGATGGCTTCAGGAGCAGAATTGGTTACTGTATAACCGCCATTACCGGTCAGTATTTTCATTTCACGAAGAATAACACCGTCATTATCCAGACGCAATACTTCCACTCCCTCCGGGAGCGATTCGAGTGTCAGTTCCTGAAGTTTACGTACTTCAACCGTCATGAGAGCACGATTGTAGCTATCATCCGAAAGGCGAACAATGGTGCTACCTATGTCACCGCCTGTCAACAGTATTTCGTTGCCGACCACCTCGGCAGTCACCACATCCTCATTATCACTCTCTACACGATAATTCACACCGTCCAAACCAATACCGATATGCAGAACTTCTCCCTCAACGAGCACCGGATTGTGCGTAGTGAGCGGAACATTGACATAAGGGTAATACACATCTTTGTCATTTTCACATCCCGTCATCAAGCAGAGAAGAGCCAGAAAAAGGATAAAGGATAAATATTTTATTTGTTTCATTGATTCAAGATTTTTAAAGCCCGATTAAATCTCCCCAAGGGAATATCCGGACAGACTGTTAGTTTTATCAAGTTCTACAATATCCCGTCTTATTAAAACAGAAAGAAGCATAATTGCCATCCCATTAATAATTAGGATTCTGATACATTCCGTCTTTATTCGTCGAGATCTGTATCTCGCTCAACGGAATGGGGAACAAATAATTCTTATCACTGTCGAAGCTGGTTTTCGTCGTACTAAAACCATTGCGGTTTTCCAGGAAGTGCTCAAGCATACCGGTACGTGCCAGGTCATACCAACGCCAGCGTTCGAAGCAAAGTTCACGGGCGCGCTCCAACAATACATCTTCGAGTGTATACGTATCGTAATTCCCAAATCCGGGGGTATCGTCTTCAGTGACAGCAACTCCCTGATTTAATCCGCGGGCACGTTGCACGATGCGATTCATTGCTTCCACACCCTCATCGGACGGTGAACCGTTGTTCAGCATCAAATCGGCTTCGGCATACATCAGCAGTACATCGGCAAAACGCAGTACGAGGATATTGTTTGGACAGTTAGAGTACACAAAGTTGGTATGTTCATCTTTCCAGGTAGCTCCCCAACGATATTTGGTGACACCACTGTTCGTTACAGACTTCGCATTGTCTCCGGGTTGCGGTTTACCGCTTAGCTCCGTCATGGGTTTCTGTGCTATCGGGCTATTATTGGTCTTATCAAAGTCAATCACATAATCGGCCAGATTCCACTCCCGACGCTTGTCGTAACCATTGGCATCATAATAGTTCCAGAATGAGGGAACATATTTAAGGTTACATTGTCCGGCAATGGCATTCGTACGCCAGCCACCGTAAAGTTTCTGTCCGTCGGTGTTGATTGCACGGGCACCGTATTCTTTCGGCCATTGTGAGCCATAAGGATTCTGTGCGCTGAACTGTATTTCCCAAATCGTCTCTATATTGATGTTCTTATTTTCAATTTTAAAAACATCTCCGTAGACCGGTTCCAGATCACGTCCGCTATTGGTGATTACATCTTGCAGCAGTGCCAATGCATCACCGTAAAGTTTTTCATCCGTTTGTTCTATCTGCTCGTAACCGGCTACACGATCAGCGGCACGTGCCGAAGCCATCGTTATATATACTTTTGCCAACAATGTTTTGGCAGCCCAGTAATTCGCCCAACCACCGTCTATTTCTTTAGGCAGAACATCTTCGCCCAAACAGAACAATAAATCATCTTCAATGAGTTGATAAACTTCTGCTACCGGTGTACGTCCCATGTCGTAAGTCAGTTCCGTCACATGACCGGTCATCAGAGGCACCGCTCCGAAAGTCTGCACCAGGTTAAAATATCCCCATGCACGTAAAAAGCGTACATTAGCCACATAGCGGTTGATAAGTTTAGCGTCTCCTTCGATTCCCTGTGCTTTGTAGATAACAGTGTTGCAGGCGGTAATCAACCGGTAGTAGCGAAACCAGAATTGCTTGATACAGCCATCGGTAGGCGTATATGTGTAGCGGTCGATAAAACCACGCAGGTTCGTTTCATTGGGATACATACACTCGTCCGTACCCACCATACCGACAAATAACGGGGTATTGGTGCCGACGTTATACATATAGCGCAACGTAGAAAACGCACCGACTGCTCCTACTTTCAGAGATTCGACAGTCTTATAGAAAGTTCCTTCATCGAATTCAGACTCCGGCTTCTCTTCCAAGAAATTGGTACAAGACGAAACGGAAGTTCCAAGTAGGAACGTAGTAGCCAATAATAGTATAATATATTTTTTCATGGAATTCAATATTCAGGGTGTTAAACAAATCAGAAAATAAAATTAAAACCGACAGAATAAGAACGATTGCGCGGATAAGCACTGTAGTCGAGACTCGGCATCAAGTCGCCTGTCTGCCCCTGACGAGTGTTTACTTCCGGGTCAAATCCCGTATATTTGGTAAATACGCAAAGGTTCTTGACCGAAGCAAACAGTTTGATGTTCTGCATACCGACTTTCTTGGCTACTTTCTTTCCAAGTGCATAGGCTAGCGTGATGTCTCCAATACGGAGGAACGAACCGTCTTCAAGCATCTTGGACGTACAGTAGTTGAGTGCCACCCCACCCGGCATACGATATTTGGCTTCGTTGTTACCAGCAAAGAATACGTTACCATCTGCATCATAAAGTGTCGGCGACCAGGACTTGGTATTCATTTCAGCAATCTGATTATGACCGTCACGTCCACTTGTCAATGAATGGAGGTTGGCGTTGAAAACAGTTGCTCCGTAACTGAACTGCATAGCTACGCTCAATGACAGGTTCTTATAAGAAACTGTGTTCGTCAAACCGCCTGTGAAATCCGGTTCGCCACTTCCCAGTAATACGAGGTCGGCAGAAGTGATTTTACCGTCACCGTTCTGGTCGCGGAAGCGATAATCTCCCGGACGTATGCTGGCAATCTTCTGTCCGAGCACTTCGGTAAGCCCTTGTTCATTGATTTCGTGCTGTGAAGCATACACACCGTCAATCTTATAACCATACCACTGTCCGAGGCTCTTGTTCTTACGGATCATGACAAAGTTTCCTGAACCGGGAATAACTCCCGGGTCGAATCCCATTTCATCACCAGGGCCGATATCAAGCACTTTCGAACGGTTGAAGCCGATGTTGGCATTCAAGGTCCAGTTCCATTTCTTAGTCAGAATAGGGGTAGCATCCAAGGTTATTTCAATACCCTGATTGCGGACTGCTCCGATATTGGCCCATCCCTTTTCGTATCCTGTAGCCAATGCTGCATTCTTTTCGATCAGCAGGTCGGTGGTCTTTTTGCGATAAACATCCACCGTCATTGCCAGTCGGTTTTTAAAGAAAGACATATCCAGTCCGAGATTGACCATATCTGTTGTTTCCCAACGTAATGACGGGTTTGCCGGCCTGTCAATGCTAGCACCGTAGGAAAGATCGGAACCATACATCGGATAGAATGAAGAAGCGATTGTTGAAAGGCTGCGATAAGAAGGAATGGCTGTGTTACCACTGCGACCATAGCCGAAACGCAACTTTAGGTTATAGAAAACTCCTAAGTCTTTCACAAACGACTCTTCGTTGATACGCCATGCCAGACCAACTGACGGGAATCCCGCCCATTTATTACCGGCACCGAAACGTGAAGAACCATCGGCACGATAGCTGGCTGTCAGCAGATAGCGTTCCTTATAATTGTATTCGGCACGTGCCAGGAACGATACCATATTCCACTCAACGATTGAAGAGGTAGGGATCTGTGGAGTAACACCCATTCCCAGTCCATTTACCCCCAGGTTGAGTGAAGGAAAATTCTGTGTTTCAGTGCGCACCGTATTATTGTTGTAGGTTTCAAGCGTGCTACCAGCCAATACTTTAAGGCGATGTCCGCCTTTCCACGAATTGGTATAAGTCAGGAATGCTTCTCCGGAAAGTTTTTTAATTCCGGCATTAGTGACAATGGCACGTCCGTTTGCTTTAAATCCCTGTTCGGTGTTGGCGGGATAAAATACATCTGTTTTCTGGTGATTGTCTTCATACGTACCTGCTATATTCAGAGAAAGCTCGGTTAGTATCTTCCATTCCAGTTGCATACGTGCTGTCAGATTGTCTTTATAACGATTGTTGGTAATATCGCGCACTTGTATGTATGGGTTAGAAACAACCTGCCCCTCTTCACTGCCTGTACCTTCAGTAATACCGGATGAGGTAGCAGAATTTAAAGGCGACTGACGTAACAATTTCACCATCAAACCATCGGAACTGCCGGTTGCTAAACCGGAGTTTTTAGTTCTTGAGCCTGATATATTGGCGGTCATAGTCACATTAGTACTCAATTTCTGAACGAGGTTAATTCGTCCTGTGAAACGTTCGAAACCGGAGTTTACCACTACTCCTTCCTGATTAAGATAACCGCCGGATACCGAATAACGCGTGTTCTTATTACCACCCGAAACGTTGATACGATATTCCTGATACAGGGCATCGCGGAACATCAGGTCCTGCCATTGAGTATTCGTACTACCCGGAGCGCCATACGACTCCCAGTCTGCATAAGTTGAACTTTCGGGAAGTACCCAATAGTTACCGTCACCGTTCGGATTGTCACGATAGACAATGCCATCGCTTATGGTCGACGGATCGGTTCCGTAGGGGTAGTATTTCCATCCGGTCTTATAACGCATCAACGCATATTCCGAAGAATTGAGCATATCAAATTGGCGTACTGCCTGCTGCATACCTAAATTAGCATACAACTCCACCCGTGTTTTTCCATCATTGGTTCCCTGGCGTGTGGTAATCATGATGACACCGTTCGCACCACGCGAACCATAAATAGCGGTTGAGGACGCATCTTTTAGAATTTCAATGGATGCCACATCGCCCGGATTCAGAGAAGAAGCATCTTCGCAAATCACACCGTCGATAACAAAAATCGGGGCACTTGAAGCATTAACGGACGATGCACCACGAATACGGATGGTGTAATCGGAACCGGGAGCACCGTCATTCTGCACAATCTGCATACCGGCTGCCTTACCTCTCATGGCATCTTCGAGTGACGTGATGGCACGTTCGCTCAATGCATCCTTACTAATAGATGATATGGAACCTGTCAAGTCCGAGCGACGCATAGAGCCGTAACCGATGGCTACCACCTCTACGTCTCCCAAACCAATCACGTCCTCTTCCATAATAATATTGATCTGTGTACTATTGCCCACGCGATGATCGACAGTTTTCATACTAATCATCGAGAAAACAAGCACCGACTGTTTCGACGGTACATTTATAGAGTATGCTCCGTCGATATTGGTAATCGTGCCGCGCGTTGTTCCCTGCACAACGACCGAGACTCCCGACAGTGGGTCTCCCTCCAGATCCGTTACTTTACCGGTAACAGTCAGAGTCGTTTTTTGTCCCATAACATCTATTGCCAGAACAGATGCCAGGAGCATAATCATACATAATGAATAGAATTGTTTCATTGGGTATTAATTTTTTAGGTTACTAAAAGAATACTGTTTTTTTTCTCAAATATATGGGTGAAATGATTAGAACTAGGGTTAATCCGTGGATTAACACCCTCAAAAAAGCATTAACCGCTATGTTAAAAGAGGGATTAACCTCTATTGCCTTTCACATTCTTCCTGATAAGTTCAAGGAACTGTTCCGTATTCACCAATACTACATTTTCGTTTAATAAGTTTTTAAATGCAAGCATATCTTCCACCGTGTAACTGGACGGAGCATTGACGTGTACCACGATTGCCGAATAGGCATCTATACTGTTAATGTCACGCGGAGCCGAGTTCAAAGCCGCAGCGATGGTTTCAGGAGTATGAGGTTCCGTAAACTTATCATCATTCTTCATGAAATAGCGGAACGAAACGACCGGAACATCTCCTGCAAAGAAATAAGCACCCTGCCATTTGGCATATCCTAGATAGTTCATATACAAGAATCCTTTCATATCGGGCAAGTTGCCGGTGTGCCGCTTCATAAACGTTTCATACGAACCGGCAGACGAACCGGTGAATAGTTCCGCATCGTCCATCAGTACCATATACTGCATTCCGCAATCTTTCAACATTCCATTCGTCATACGGAAATAGTCGGCTACAAACTCATGATGAGACGGGAATGTATAACCCGCACCGGACAATGCTCCGACATAACAATTGGTTGCCGGCAGATTTTTCTGATACCAGTTGTGCACCGGAACCATATTGGTGCGCAGAGTCGGAGGATACATCCAGGTAAGCGGAATCTCATGTGCACGCGGATGCGAGATATAGGTATTCCGGGAAAACAAATCGAGCATATAGGACGTATTGTCTCCGTCACTGAATACGATCGTGGCATAATGCACGCCCGTTCGTGCCGGGACTTCCACAGGCGAAGCCGGTCGGTCATACGGTTTCAACTGTTTGGATGACAGGATGGAAAGGCTCATGGTGTTGATACCCGGCACGGTATATACTCCATTATGTTCGCATCCGAACCGCACATCCATGCGTTCAAGATTATAGGGTACTCCCCAACCATAATGAGGCGAATTGGGTTTCAACATATAATAAAGCTTTTGCAACACAGTACCGTCACTTTTGGCATTGCTACACCAGGGATATCGGTTCGCTATGGCAAAATCGACCATTGTCCACGGGAAAGAAGCATTGTTCACAATCGCATTCAAGTTGAATTGTGAAGAATGTTGTTTTATATAGTCAGCCAGCCAAGCCTCATCCTTATCCCTCACGTCGGCCAGTTTCTGCAGACTGTTATAAGGAGCTTTAGAGGCCAGATCCGTTGTCAGTATCACAGCATCAAGCACTCCTGCAAGGCTTGCAGCAATGTATGTTTTCTCCAATTTATCATCCACCAATACATACCCTTTCGCTCTGTTCAGGAACAAAGAAGTTATCTCCGACAGGCTTTTCTTCGTAAAGGTATAACCGGAGGCTTTCATTTCAGTCATCCATTTGACGTATGCCTGACCGGAGTGAAGAAAGATTTCGGGACTGCTGCGATTCACAAGTCCGGCAAGCGAAGCCAGATAGAGCAATTCTTCATAATTGCTGTTCCCCACTTCGGCACGCGTGATTTCAATCAAATCCCAGTTTTCAACCAAAGGAGGTTCTTCGGGTGATTCCGGTTCCGGCTTCTCTCCCTGCCCTTGTTCTGTTCTCTGTGTTCCCTGCTCCTGCTCTCCCTGTTTTTCGCAAGAGCAGAAAACTAGCAATAGGGCAACTCCCATGATATAAATAAAACTTTTCATTTTCATAGTATTTTATCAATGCCGATATATTCTTTAACCTGTTCGTCTATATGTGTTTTCAACTGATGAATCACTTCTTTGCACTGTCACGTCCCAATATCGCATCCCACAACATCGGTACAAGGATTTCCTGTGCCGCTTTGCGGGTAGGCAGAATACCGTCGCGCTGATATGGCTTTAATGCTTCTTCTCCTCCGGCATCGTAAATTTTATTAAACTCTACCGAGTAATCGACCAGAATGATACCTTTCTTTTTGGCTGCTTCGCGGCATGAAGCATTGAATGCTGCCAGTTCGGGACGGGTCTCCGCCGATTGTCCCAACGGACGTTCGGAAAGAATATACAATACGATGGTGGCATCGGGATTCTGCGCCCGCAGATTGTCAACCATGTATTCCGCACACTTTCCCGAATACCAGGGAGCATTATTGAAACGGGTCACGGCATCATTCTCCGAAAAGCCGAATATCAGCAAATCGGGTTTGCGGCTCAATACGGAGTCCTTGAAGTTTTCCGTTGCCCAGAAAGAGCCGATTCCCGACTTCGAGCAGTTGTAGAACGTTATCTTTTCGGGGAATCTGCGTTCGAGTCTGGTACGAAGCTGGTCCACCCAAACCCGGTTGGAGGTATTGATGGCTGCACTGGCACCGTAGAACACAACAGTCTGTTTTTCACCTTTCTTGAGTTTCTTCAGGAAAGTGGTTTGAGCACTGGCTGTGGAGACTGTGAAAATTGATACTAATATCAAAAGAAATATACGGTTCATACTTATTCTTATTTTTTCCATGGTTTATTATTCACATTCATATTCACATGACGATACCATTCGAACAGACCTTTCTCGTCCAAGCGGTTCTGCAAGCGGCGTACATCGAGATTGCGCACACTCGTCTTCTGTAAAGCTGCCATCGCTGCTGCCGTACCGGCTGCTTCTCCAATGGTTGCACATATCGGTTGCACCCGGTAAGAACTCATTGCCAGACGGGTTCCGCTAATGATACGCCCGGCTGTCAGCAATCCTTCGGTATTGACGGGAATCAAGCTGCGGTATGGGATGCCGTAAGGTCCTACGCTGTTCTTTATTTTTGGGTCTACATTCATTCCCCACGGGTCTAACGAGTACCAGGCATCAGCAATCTTATCATCGTGCATCACTCCTTTCAGTACATCATCTACTGTCAACACATATTCTCCCTTGATACGACGGCATTCTCTGATTCCTATTTTCGGGGCTACATGGGTGACGTATCCGGCCCGGTTGAGGGCTTCGAATTGCGGTTCCAGCTTTTTCATGGCACGGCGATGCGCGTCGGCTACCAATACCGGGTCGGTAGTGTCAGTACACTCTACCGTTGCTCCCCAGTGGAGGTATATGCCGGAGTCTATCTTCCGGAATTCCTCTTCCGTCTGCTGGGTTACCCACTTTTCCTGGTCGTGGTCGAGTACACCGGTCTTGAATATGTGGCGGGGAAATTCCGCGTCACTGCGGGTGCGTTGGCTGATGTACATCATGGTACATGGCTGCACTCTACCGTCGCTCTTTTCAAGTCCGATACTTTCGTTGAAGTCCTTGCGGGCGTCACTGCCGTAGAAGTATTCACAACCGGCTTTGGCTGCCAGAAGTCCGGTACCGGTGGCGTCGATGGTAACCGGTGCGGAGACTTTCTGCAACATCCCTTGACGCATCACGCAGACGCCGGTCACTCTGTTTCTGTTGCCTTTTGTCTCGACCACTGCATCCACAACCGGCGAACCACACATCAACGTGATGTTCTTTTCCGCTTTCATAATGCCGTAAACGACTTGCGCAAATGACGACGGCAACCACCAATGCTGCTTATTATCCCATGCCCATTGTCCGAACGTGCTGCTGGGGGTAATGCTTAGTGAATGTTTCTGGTTCAGTTCGCGCACCATATCGATAAATACACCGACACGGGGTGCACCGCACATATATGTGACATACATATCCACCGGAGCTCCTCCGGGCATCATATCTTCTTCCAGTAAAATCACCTTGGCTCCCTCTCTGGCAGCGGCAACGGCAGCAGGTATACCTGCCGGTCCGGCACCCACTACGATTACATCGCAATGCAATTCGGGCAATTTAAACAGGGATTTATCTTGGGGATTCATCGCTTCATTCGCGGCAAACATGGAGACTCCAGGCAAAGCTGCACCAGCAGCGCCTATTCCCATGTTCTTCAAAAACTGTCTTCTATTCATTGTCATAGTCGTACGCTTATTTCTTTTTTAAACCATCGAAAAGCCCCATTGAGGCAAGTCGGTCTTGTAGTTGTTTGATATCTATGGAACGAAGTCCGGTTTGATTCAAGGCGGACATAGCTGCTGCCGTACCTGCTGCCATTCCGATGTTGGAACAGATAGGCTGCACTCTAAGAGAACTGTGAGCTATGCGTGTCGCACTGATAATACGTCCGGCAGTGAGCAACCCCTCGGTCTTGGTTGGCAGAATACTGCGATAGGGGATGCCATAAGGGCCGATATGTTTCATCTCTTCGGGAATTTTCATTCCCCATACATCGAACGAATAGTGTGCGTGGGCTATCACGTCATCATGCATCGTTCCGGCAATGAGATCGTTGGCTGTAAGCACGTACTCGCCTTTGATGCGGCGCACTTCGCGCACGCCCAGCTTTGGAGCCAGATGTACTGCGTATCCGGCTTCGTGCCAGATTTCGAGGTTTTCCTGCAGGCGTTCCAATGCTTCCTGCTGGGCTTGTGCCAGCAACAGAGGTTCACGGGTATCCTTGCAATATACAGTCCGTCCCCAGTGCAGATAGATGCCGGCGTCTCTCCGGATCATATCCTCCTTATCGTCGGCTTTCACCCAACGATTCAGGTTATCTTCCACAGCACTGCTGCCTTTCAGTTTATCAATAGGTAGTATGGCATTGCGCTTGATTCTTTCACTAATCAGCATCCAGGTACAAGGCTGCACCTTACCATCGGCCACTTCGATGCCTACGGGCTCGTTGTAATCGCTCTTGGCTTCGCTGCCAAACATATATTCGCATCCTGCCATATCGGCAATCAGTCCGTTGCCGGTGGCATCTATGGTAACTGCCGCATCAATATCCTGATAATCGCCATTACGCATGATGCGCACTCCGGTCACTTGGTTTCTGTTGCCGGAGGTCTTGAGCTTTACTCCTACAACGGGTGCTGCGCACATCAGCGTGATGTTTTCTTCTTTTTCGAGAAGCTGATAAATCACTTCCGCATAAGAACCGGGCATCCACCAGTGATTCTTTCCGTCACTGCCTGTTTTTCCAAACGTCTCACAAGTACGCCCGCCAATGGTGTGTTTTGCATTCAATACCTGAATCATCTCCTGAAACACTCCCACCCTGGGACCACCGCATATAAAGGGAACATACATATCGACCGGGGCTCCTCCAGGCATATTATCCTCTTCCAGCAATATTACTTTAGCTCCCTGACGGGCTGCCGCAATGGCGGCAGGTACTCCACCGGGACCGGCTCCGACTACCACCACATCACATTTCAATGTTGGATACTTGGGCTTGGCCTTCTCTACCTTCTCATTGCCCATAGCGGCTACAAATGACGAAGGCAGGACACTCAATGCTGCAATAGCAGACACTTTAGTAATGAAATCTCGTCTGTTAATTTCCATATATGTGTATACTTTAATGTTTTTCAATTAGAATTTATGGCAGAATCTCTATTGACATGTTTGATTCTTAACCGCCAAAGCAACTCATCTACCGGCACTACCTGTACCTTTTTGTCCAGCAACTGCTTACACCAGTACACGGGAGTCACTCCTCTTGGCGAACGGCTGTTCTGCGGCGCACTGACAATACTGTCTTTCGACTCTTTCTCAAAGCGCGACCAGGCATGAACAATGGTCCACGCTATCTCTCCCTCGGGAATTTTATTCGTCGCATCTTCATTAATTACTGCTGCAATCTGCGAGGGAGTACCGGACTTTTCTTTTTCCTGGTTAGCCCATATCTGTCCGCGTGCGGAAATCACCGGAATATCGTTCCCTTTCCGGTCTTTCACCCAAAACACTTTACCGTATCCGCCATTATAGGGAGAATACTGCACGGCAAGCATTCCGGCTATTCCCTCCAATTCTTCGGCAAAGACACGATATGCATCCAGGGCTTCTTTCGAATCTATCTTATGGCAAATGAAACCAAATGCTTTGATACCCATCTTTTGCATGTGTACATTCACGATACGGGCAAAACTCCGCAACAGTCCCTCTCTGTCGGCGCGCTTTGAAGCAAAAAGGTCGGGGTAATAGTATCCGCCACCATATTCGGCAAGCGATACGTTTCGTGGCTGACTGTTCATCAGTACATTAAGCACATCGGGAGCAGCCATTGACAGGTTGACCATACACGTGGTGAATGACATAGGAATCTTGCCATTATGTTCGTTGCTCCAAAAGTCAGGATTATTGATAAAACTACCCAATGTCCACTGCATATTATCTCCGTCGCTCATCACAAAGGAATGATAAATTGCATCAGATTCCCAATTTATCCGGGCCGGATTAACAGTTTTAATCTTTTTTATTTTTTCATTGCCGGTGATGGAGAGCATGGGCAGATTCATGCACCAGTCGGAAGCTGTATTAATTAATCCCCAGTAGGAACAGGGGGCGATGTGCTGAAATTCCGGCCCGCTATTCCAGCCTATCACCGGTGACAAGGGGCGTACCCACTCCAGTATAGTATCCAGCAATTCGTCCACGCCGTAATAAACCATTCCCTTATGGGCAATGGCATAATCACGATTGTTGGTTATTGACGGATTGGTCAGGACAATGAAGTTATTGTTCATCCGGGATTTGTGTTCATCAAACCAGGACCGGGTCAAATTCTCCTTGCTGGCGTCATACAATTTCTTCAAGCCGGACGCTTTTGCCTGTTCTTCCAGCGTTATATCTACCAGAATTCCTTTCAGGATGCCGGCCTGTGCGGTTGCCAGACTGATGGAGTTGTCTTTCCGATTATAATCATATAGGATGTAACCTTTTATATAGCCTTGCTTTTGAAAGCGTTTCACGACTTCCCAGGTATTCAGGGCACCCCGTTCCTTTACTTTGAGGCGTTTCAGCCAGGCTTTATAATACAGCTGATAATCCGGTGTACGATTCTCAACCCAAAGTCCCTCGTTGCCGATACCCTCGTTTACAGCTTGGGCAGCAAGTCCGCATAAGGATTGGGCAACATTCATCTCACGGATATCACCGGGTCGGGACAGTGTACATTTCAAGATGTAACCGGGCCTTTTCTGAACAGGCCACCAGTTATCCAGTGAAGAGGAAGCCACTACCGGTGAGATGGTTCCTCCCAGCAGCATTCCTATTAAGAAGAGTGTTTTAATTAGATTTTTCTTTTTCATCGTGGCATTAGTTTATATAGACAAAGATATCCGGGAGCCTATAATATATGGGTTAATTTATAGGTTACCTCCCACTTTTATTTTATTAATCCTACCCGAAAAGGGCTTTTTTCGTGCAAATGTGTTCATCTGCCAACGAACGGTATCGAAGTTCCGTTCATAGATGAATTTGCAGGAAATGTTCCACTTCATCCATCAGTTTAGGAAACATATCTGTAATTCCGGGATGATTGAATGCATGGGAATAATAGGGATAAAGGTGAAGTTCGACTTCAAGGCCCTGTTTAGCAAGCCAAGAAGCAAAGTTAGTGCTTTGCAGATATCCCACAAGAAAATCGCCTAACCCATGTCCGAGAAAAACAGCCGGGCTTGAAACCGGAATCATGGACGCGGGTGATATTTCACGTTTGAACTCGGCGGTGTTGGGTGCGAAATAGGGTTTATCGTCACCACCAAACATATTGTAATCGTATACGCCGGCAAAACCGACCAACACTTTAGTCCCAGGATCGTGCAATGCGGATACGGCCGACAGGTGCGCGCCCGAACTGCCTCCCACATATCCGTAGCGGGTAGTATCTATCCGACACTCGGCGGCACGCCGAAAGACATATTGCCGGGCGTAGTTGATATCATCAAAAGCGCGTGCGATGGTGGCACCCGGATGAGTGGACAACGAATGTCCCACCCGCACTCCTGCTATCCCAAGAGAAGCCAGATATTTAGAAATGACTTCCACCCGTTCGGGCGTGCCAGAAGTCCATCCGCCACCGAAGATATGAAAAAGTACCGGGAAGCCGGAACCTGAAGCAGGGAGGTCGATATACATTTCCAGATCGTATCCCTCGTGTGAACGGTAGACGAAATGTTTAGTCCGTACCTTTTGCTCGTCAATCTCGAACTTATGGTCGTAAATTGTCTTGCTCCAAGGCACAAAGGCATCTGCGGGAAATTGACCGGAATACAGTTTGGCCAATTGTTTCCGGGGATAGACATCTATCTGGCCTCCTACCTGATAGAGGCGATTGCCATAGCGGTTGTAGCCAATGTGTTTCCCTACCGGTTTTTCCTGCGCCCGGAGCGGAGGCCATACAGCCAACGACAGGACACACGCCAAAAACAGCATGAACGGACGCCAAAGGGAACGGCGGAAAGCAATGTCAGAAGAAATATGCATCATGTTCTAATTAGTATTATATAGATTCATCAATTCGATGACACAAAAATAGGGTCGAAGCAAAAAAAAGGGGGTTAATTTTCGGATTAGTGCGCTTTTTATTTCATTAATCACTCCATAAAAAGATAGATGTCAGGCAAGCACCCAAGAGAATTAAACTGAATTATTAGGAATACATGAGGGAAATTTCTAACTTTGCATTGAAACGCATTTCTAAAACGTCGTTTGATTATGCAGAGAACATACCAGTTTTTTATATTCATTGCCATATTTGCTCTTTCTTTTCAACCGCTAAAAGGGGCAGGACTGCTCTTTTCAAGAGAGACTCCCCAGACTTATTTAGATTTATTCAGTGGGAACGATATTTCATTCACCAATTCTGTAACGATCTCTTTCGATTTATCCATCCATAGCCATGAGAGTTTCGGACAGATATGGGTGTATGAGGATAAGGCCGCACCATATAGTTTTGCTTATATCGGTCGCGATAAAAGCAGTTCATCGTTCGTCATCAACAGCCTTTCGGATAAAAAGCAATTTCTCGAAATCCCCGTCTCGCCCCAAGCTATCGGTGCACGCAAATGGCTGCATGTAGAAACGCGGCTGGACTTTCAGCACCAGAAAGCGGAAGTGACTATCGACGGGCAGAAATATTCGCTCGATGGTATTACTATTCCGAATCCGTCTAAGGCGAATATTATCTTCGGTGCCAATATCAAGGCGATTCCGGAAGTGCCTGTCATGGTGATTAAAAATATCATGGTGCGGGATGAGGCTTCTCATTCTTTCCTGTTCCCACTCACGGAGTCGGATGGAAAGCTGGTGCATGAGGCAGGTAACAAGTTGCACGGAACAGTGGTCAATCCCACGTGGCAGATTAACAAACAGTTCTTCTGGCAGGAAATAGGTACGTTCACCAGTTCGGCGGCTGCCGGAATAGCGTTTGACGAACCGGACCGGCAGATATTAGTTGTAGGTGATAATAATATAAGTAAGTTCGACATCAACACGCTGAAACTGACCGAATACCTCAAAGAAACGGTGGGCACGCAAACGGGATATTCGGGCGAGGCTATTTATAACCCGGATAAGCAGGAGACTTATTTCTATAACTTAGCGGATATTGGCGGACAAACGGGTCCTTTCTTCTCCACTATTTCGGATAAGGATCTGCCCACCCGTATCGTTTCTCCTCAATTCTCCAATCCGTTGCACCATCATGCTTACTTTTTCGATCAGGCAAGTCAATCGCTCTATATTTTCGGCGGGTATGGCAACTATCAGTATTCAAACCTGACTTATCAGTATGACTTCGACCATGGAGCATGGAAAGAGATACAATTTACGGGCGATGTCATTTATCCCCGTATGCACACCGTAGCAGGTAAAGGTCCTGTGGAGGGAAGCTTTTTTGTATTCGGAGGAGTGGGCAACGAGACGGGCAAACAGGAGCTTGGCAAGGATTTCTTCTGTGACCTGTATCTGTTTGATACTTCCAAGCATATCGTCAAAAAGTTGTGGAGCAGAGCGTTTCCCGACAATTACTTTATTCCGACCCGCGGACTTGTGTTCGACAGTAAAAAGGGGTGTATCTATCTTTTGTGCATAGACCGGAAAACAACGAATGCCTCTTTGCACCGGTTTGACGTGAAGACAGGGGAACATGCCATTGTCTCCAACGAGATCGTTTTTCAAACGAACTGTATTCTGTCAACGGCATATCTGTTTAATAATCCGAAAGACAATGAATTATATGCCATCATCCGGTATAGCGAAGATAATAATCCAAAAGCGAAGATTAGTGTCTATAAGTTGAACGCTCCTCCTATTACTTATCAGGAGCTTAAAAAATGGAATACGGACGATGACAACGAAGCAGGCAGAGCTTACCTTTATTATATAATCGGAGGAGTCGTACTTTTGCTGATTCTTTGTTTTGCTTATTATCGGCATAGAAAAAAAGGTAGTAAACAAGAGGCAACAGCACCGAGCGTTCCAGAAGATGGTGTATCTGTCGATGAGAAGAGTACTGATGCACCGGCCAGTACTCCGATAAAGGTTAATGCTGTCTATCTGTTTGGAGATTTTCAGGTGTTCGATACCAAAGGCAATGAAATTGCTTATCGTTTCGGTCCGAAAATAAAACAAATGTTTGTCCTCGTACTGCTTCATTCACACGACGGCCAGGAGGGGATCAGTACTAATAAGCTGTCTGCCCAACTCTGGCCGGAGAAGACTACGACCTCTGCCAAGAATATACGTAACGTCACGATCAACCACCTGCGGAACATTCTAACAGATTTAGAGGGAGTGGAGCTTGTTTTCTTAAACGACAAATGGAAAATTGTGTATGGAGATAATTTCTACTGTGATTATCTCAAAGCCTTGAATATAGCAAAAATGCTACAACAGGTTCATTCACCTCAAGAACAAGAAGAAGAGGTAAAACAACTTATCGGCCTGCTGCAACGAGGCACCTTACTGCCTACTTTTGTACATTACGAATGGTTTGGCAATATCAAAATTAACCATGACGAACTTTTCATCCGGATCATCGAGAAACTGCTTCCTATCGTAGAAGCGAATAATGAACCCAGAAAGGTTATCGTATTGTCCGACGTGCTTTTCTCGTTTGACGGAATGAGCGAAACGGCATTGACTTTCAAAATAAAAGCACTCAAGAAACTTGGACAAAAAGCGTATGCACAAAGTGTTTATGACCGTTTCCAAAAGGAGTACCAGCAACTCTATGGAGAGAAGTATAAGGAGAATTCGTTAGAAGAATAAAGACTTGATGCCATGCCTGGGAAACTTTTTTAGTCAAAAGAATAAAGGAACCTATTATAATTAATCATTTTATTAGGCACTTTTAAATAATTGTGTTCCTATCGATAAGAGTAGAGACTTAAAAAAAGCATAAGAGAAATCTCCTAATTGCTATTTACATAGAAAAATAGTACTTTTGTACTCCATTCAAAAAAGAATTTATGACGAAAGCATTATTTTTTGATATAGACGGAACATTGGTCAGTTTTGAAACTCACCGCATCCCGTCGTCTACCATTGAGGCACTGGAAGCCGCCCGTGCAAAAGGACTGAAGATATTTATCGCTACGGGACGTCCGAAAGCCATTATCAACAACCTCTCCGAATTGCAAGACCGGAATCTGATTGATGGATATATCACCATGAACGGGGTTTACTGCTTTGTCGGGGAACAGGTAATCTATAAAAGTGCCATCCCCCAGGACGAAGTAAAAGCGATGGGAGATTTCTGCGAGAAAAAAGGCGTTCCCTGTATCTTTGTAGAGGAACACAACATTTCCGTTTGCCAGCCCAATGACATGGTGAAAAAGATATTCTATGATTTCCTGCACGTGAATGTGATTCCGACTGTATCTTTCGAGGAGGCAACCAGTAAGGAAGTCATCCAAATGACACCCTTTATCACGGAAGAGGAAGAAAAAGAAATCCGTCCGTCTATTCCTACCTGCGAGATAGGCCGATGGTATCCTGCATTTGCCGATGTGACCGCCAAAGGAGACACCAAGCAAAAGGGCATTGATGAAATAATCCGCTATTTTGATATTAAACTCGAAGATACCATGGCTTTCGGAGACGGAGGAAATGACATCAGCATGCTCCGCCATGCAGCCATCGGAGTAGCCATGGGACAAGCCAAAGAGGATGTGAAAGCCGCTGCCGATTATGTGACAGCTCCCATCGACGAGGATGGCATCAGCAAGGCAATGAAGCATTTTGGTATTATCTGATTATGAGCGTAGACACCAATAACGCAGCGTTTCAGGACGCCCTGAACCTGATTCAATATACGCGTCAATCGGTTTTCCTGACCGGGAAAGCGGGTACAGGGAAATCTACATTCCTGCGTTACGTCTGCGAAAATACCAAAAAGAAACATGTTGTACTCGCCCCGACAGGCATCGCTGCTATCAATGCCGGAGGAAGTACGATGCATAGTTTCTTCAAACTCCCTTTCTATCCGCTGCTGCCGGATGACCCGAACTTGAGTCTCCAGCGTGGTCGTATCCATGAATTTTTCAAATACACCAAGCCGCACCGGAAGCTGTTGGAACAAATAGAACTGGTCATCATCGACGAAATTTCAATGGTAAGGGCGGATATCATTGATGCCATCGACCGAATCCTACGTGTATACTCTCACAATCTGCGCGAACCTTTCGGAGGAAAACAACTGTTATTGGTAGGCGACGTATTCCAACTGGAGCCCGTCGTAAAAAACGACGAACGGGAAATATTGAACCGCTTCTATCCTACACCCTATTTTTTCTCTGCCAGAGTATTCGGCCAGATAGACCTGGTATCCATCGAACTTCAAAAGGTATACCGCCAAACAGACCCCATTTTTGTCGGCGTCCTCGACCATATCCGGAACAATACAGCCGGAGCGGCTGATCTGCAACTACTGAACACCCGTTATGGAAGCCAAATAGAAGAATCGGAAGCTGATATGTATATCACTCTGGCCACCCGTAGAGACACGGTAGACTCTATCAACGAAAAGAAACTGGCGGAACTTCCCGGAGACCCAATTACTTTTGAAGGAGTCATCGAAGGAGATTTCCCCGAAAGCAGTCTACCCACCTCACAAGAGCTCGTACTGAAACCCGGTGCACAAATCATCTTTATTAAAAATAATTTCGACCGCAGGTGGGTAAACGGTACCATTGGTGTCATTGCCGGAATTGATGAGGAAGAAGAAACCATCTACGTTATCACCGACGATGGAAAAGAATGTGACGTAAAGCGTGAATCATGGCGCAATATCCGTTATCGCTACAACGAAAAGACAAAAGAAATAGAAGAAGAAGTCTTAGGTAGCTTCACACAATATCCCATTCGGTTAGCTTGGGCCATCACTGTCCATAAGAGTCAGGGACTGACTTTCAGCCGTGTAGTCATCGACTTCACAGGTGGTGTATTTGCAGGTGGACAAGCATACGTGGCACTAAGCCGCTGTACCTCACTGGACGGTATTCAGCTCAAAAAGCCTATTAACCGTGCTGACGTCTTCGTCCGCCCCGAAATCGTAAACTTTGCCGGACGCTTCAACGACCGGCAGGCTATCGACAAAGCTCTGAAACAAGCGCAGGCCGACGTGCAATACGCTGCTGCTTCACGCGCTTTCGACAAAGGAGACATGGAGGAATGTCTGGAACAGTTTTTCCGCGCCATTCATTCCCGCTATGATATTGAGAAACCTGTTCCCCGCCGTTTTATCCGACGTAAACTTGGTGTCATAAACACCTTGAAAGAGCAGAATAAGAAACTCAAAGAGCAAATGCGCGAACAGCAGGAACGCCTCCGCCAATATGCTCACGAATATCTATTAATGGGTAACGAATGTATCACCCAGGCACACGACTCACGTGCCGCCCTCGCCAACTACGACAAGGCACTTAGTCTCGACCCTAATTATGTGGATGCCTGGATACGCAAAGGAATCACTCTCTTCAACAACAAAGAGTATTTCGATGCTGAAAACTGCTTCAACATTGCAGTCACCCTCTATCCGGCAAACTTTAAAGCTGTCTATAACCGCGGAAAGCTCCGGCTAAAAACAGAAAACACAGAAGGTGCCATTGCCGACCTGGACAAGGCCACCAGCCTGAAACCGGAACATGCCGGTGCACACGAACTCTTCGGAGACGCTCTGTTGAAAGTCGGGAAAGAAGGAGAAGCCGCCTTACAATGGAGAATTGCAGAAGAACTTAGAAAGAAAAAATAGCCTATTCTTCCCGACCTCCGCACCTATCCATCTTTGTCATCTACACACTTACATAAAAATCATCCTACACACAATATCTCCATCAAACAGTGCCCCCGCATGGCCTCCCGGGCTCGTTTTTCCGACGCCAAGCGCAGGTGGTTTCTCCGGCGTTAAAAAGGGCAGACTGTTTGAGCGTAGCGAGTTTCTGCCCTTTAGCCGGAGGAAACACCGGAGTAGTCGGAAAAACGTAGCCTTGATTCTTTCTTTTTGGTTCCTTTTCTTTCGTATCAAGACGAAAGAAAAAGAACTGATTCTCCCTCTATATCAAAAACTTTTATTAGTTTTGCTCTTTGTAATATCTCAAACTCTTAAAATAGAAGCAAATGAAAAAAGGTTTGAAAATCGCAGCTATCACAGTAGGAGTCATCATCATTCTGATGTTCCTTCTTCCTTTCGCCTTCCAGGGAAAGATAGCCGACATTGTAAAAACAGAAGGCAACAAGATGCTTAATGCACAATTTGACTTTAAGAACCTTAACATTAGCCTGTTCCGTAACTTTCCACAGGCTTCTGTCACTCTCGAGGATTTCTGGTTAAAAGGTACTGGTGAATTTGCCAACGACACCCTTGTACAGGCCGGAGAAGTTACTGCCGCAGTCAACTTATTCTCTCTTTTCGGAGATAGCGGTTACGATATTTCTAAAATATTTATTGAAGATACACGTTTACATGCCATTGTATTGCCGGACGGACGTGCCAACTGGGATATTATGAAACCGGATACAACAGCAACAGCCGAAGCTCCTGTTTCAGAAGAAGAAGCATCTTCTCCTTTCAAAGTGAAGCTACAACGCTTTGTTATCAAAAACATGAACCTGATTTATGACGATCAACAAGGAAAGATGTATGCTGATATCCGCGACTTTAACGCAGTCTGCGCCGGAGACTTAGGAAGTGACCGCACTACTCTGAAGTTGGAAGCGGAAACCAAATCACTTACTTACAAGATGAATGGAATCCCTTTCCTGGCCAATGCCAATATCTCCGCAACAATGGATGTGGATGCCGACCTTGCCAATAACAAATACACATTAAAAGACAACACCATCCGCCTCAACGCCATTCAGGCAGGTATCGACGGTTGGGTAGCCTTGAAAGATCCGGCTATCGACATGGACTTGAAACTTAACACGAACGATATCGGGTTTAAGGAAATCTTGTCACTGATTCCAGCCATTTATGCAACGGAATTCTCCAGTCTGAAAACAGACGGAACCGCTACGCTTACTGCAACGGCCAAAGGTATCTTGCAAGGCGACACCGTTCCTGCATTCAACATTGATATGCAAGTCAAGAATGCCATGTTCCGCTATCCGGCTTTACCGGCAGGAGTGGATCAAATCAATATCAGTGCCAACGTCCAGAACCCGGGAGGAAATATCGACCTGACGACGGTCAATATCAATCCTTTCAGTTTCCGTCTTGCCGGAAATCCGTTTAGCCTGACGGCTAATGTAAAAACACCGATCAGCGATCCGGACTTTAAAGCTGAAGCTAAAGGGATTCTCAATTTAGGTATGATAAAACAAGTCTATCCACTTGGAGATATGGAGTTGAACGGTACCATTGACGCCGATATGCAAATGTCAGGACGCCTTTCCTATATCGAAAAAGAGGAATACGAACGTATGCAAGCTTCAGGTACTATCGGACTGACGGGTATGAAACTCAAAATGAAAGATATGCCGGACGTAGAAATCAAGAAGTCTCTCTTCACTTTCACCCCGAAATACCTCCAGTTGAGCGAGACAACCGTCAACATCGGAAAGAATGATATCACAGCCGACAGTCGGTTTGAAAACTATATCGGTTACGCATTGAAAGGTACTACATTGAAAGGAAACCTGAATATTCGTTCCAACTATTTCAATCTGAACGACTTCATGGCCGCTTCTGCGGATGAAGCGACTGCGTCAGAAACTGCGTCTACCGACTCCGTAGCTACAGCTGCCACGGGTATTATGGAAGTTCCCCGCAACATCGACTTCCAAATGGACGCTAACCTGAAACAGGTGTTATTCGACAAGATGTCTTTCAATAATATGAACGGTAAGCTTGTGGTAAAAGATGGCAAAGTGGATATGAAAAACCTCTCCATGAACACCATGGGTGGCAACGTGGTCATGAACGGCTACTACTCTACTGCCAACGTAAAGAAGCCGGAAATGAAAGCCGGATTCAAGCTCTCCAATATCGGTTTCGCACAAGCTTACAAAGAATTGGACATGGTGCAGAAGATGGCTCCTATCTTCGAAAACCTGAAAGGTAATTTCTCCGGAAGTATTAATATACTGACAGATTTGGATGCAACCATGAGCCCTGTACTGAATACAATGCAAGGTGATGGCAGCCTTTCCACCCGTGATCTTAGTTTGAGCGGAGTGAAAGCAATCGACGAAATAGCCGATGCCGTTAAACAGCCAAGTCTGAAAGACATGAAGGTGAAAGATATGACACTGGATTTCACCATCAAAGACGGACGCGTAGAAACCAAACCGTTCGATATTAAGATGGGAGACTACACATTGAATCTTTCCGGTAGCACAGGCCTCGATCAAACCATCGACTACTCCGGAAAAGTGAAGTTGCCGGCATCTGTAGGCAATATCTCTAAACTAATGACTCTTGACTTGAAGATCGGAGGTTCATTTACCTCTCCGAAAGTCAGCGTCGATACTAAAAGCATGGCCAATCAAGCTGTCGAGGCTGTAGCCGATGAAGCTATCAGCAAACTCGGACAGAAACTGGGACTGGACTCTGCCGCTACCGCCAATAAGGATTCAATCAAACAAAAGGTGACAGAGAAAGCAGCAGAAAAGGCACTGGATTTCTTAAAAAAGAAACTCAAATAAGAGAGAAGGAGAATGAATTATGCTTCTGAAGCTATATGACAAAAATAATAACCCGCAGGATTTACAACGAATCATCGACATCCTGAATGACGGCGGACTGATTATCTATCCCACTGATACGATGTACGCCATCGGCTGTCATGGTTTGAAGGAACGTGCTATAGAACGGATATGCCGGATCAAAGAGATAGACCCTAGAAAGAACAATCTGTCTATCATCTGTTATGACTTGAGTAGCATCAGCGAATATGCGAAAGTAGACAATAATGTATTCAAGCTGATGAAGCATAATCTTCCAGGGCCATTCACCTTTATTTTGAACGGAACCAACCGGTTACCCAAAATCTTCCGTAACCGGAAAGAAGTGGGTATCCGTATGCCGGATAATAATATCATCCGCGAAATCGCACGCCTGCTGGATGCTCCCATTATGACGACCACTCTGCCCTACGAAGAGCATGAGGACTTGGAATATATGACAGATCCCGAACTGATAGATGAGAAGTTCGGTGACATTGTCGATCTGGTCATTGACGGAGGTATCGGAGGTATAGAACCTTCCACTGTAGTGAAATGTACCGACGACGAACTGGAAATCATCCGGCAAGGGAAAGGCTGGCTGGAAGAGGTATAAAAGCCGAAAAATGAATCGAACTGGTATGCTATATGATAGGAACGTGAATAAATAAGTTTTATTATTAGTAGCATGCCAGTTCGTTTATACACAGCAAAACAACGATTGGTTATCCCCCCAACAAACCAAAATCATCATATTCATCATGAAAAAATTAAATCACATCGGCATCTTTCTTGTATGTCTATTCATTACTATCCAATCATTTGCAAGTGAACCCATACGGGTAGCGTGCATAGGAAACAGTATTACTTATGGAGCATTCATCCCCAACCGGGAAATGAACTGCTATCCGGCACAACTTCAAGCTTATCTGGGAGATGGGTATGAGGTCAAAAACTTCGGAGCCTCTGGTCGAACTATATTGTCTAAAGGAGATTACCCATATTCCGAAACAGATACCTACAAAGCATCTCTGGAATATCAGCCCGATATTGTATTAATCAAATTAGGTACTAACGATACCAAACCGCAAAACTGGAAATACAAAAACGAATTCAAAGACAATTACCAGACATTAATTGACACATACCGGAATCTGAAATCACATCCACGTATTATTCTCCTGACTCCTATCCGTTGTTTCCTGCCGGAGGGTTCGGAAATCAATGCACAACTGATAGAAAACGAGGTACGCCCCACAGTGGAAGAATTGGCCTGGAAAAATCAACTGGAAATTATCAATCTGTTTAATCTCTTCGGCGACCAGTGGGATTCGGTTATGCTACCGGACAAACTGCCCCCCTCTTCTATCGGAGCAGGAGTCATGGCCCAAAAGATATATGAATATCTCGCTGTAAAAACAACAGCTTCTCCAACAAAGCTGCAGACATCACTGGGAATACAAGATGCCAAACGATTCAACTTCCATGGACACCAAGGGTATGAATTTGAGAATGAGGGAGTAAAATGCCTTGTAGTAGAGCCCGCAAAAGAAGCCATAGGAAAACCTTGGATGATTCGTGCACGCTTTTGGGGGCATGAGCCACAGACTGACATAGCATTATTGGAACATGGCTTTCATATTGTTTACTGTGATGTAGCCGACTTATATGGCTCGGATAAAGCTGTTCAACGCTGGAATAGTTTTTACAAGCGAATGGTGAAAGCCGGATTCAACAAGAAAGTGGTACTTGAAGGGATGAGTCGTGGCGGGCTGATTGTCTATAACTGGGCGGCACAAAACCCGGAAAAAGTGGCATGTATTTATGCAGATGCCCCCGTAATGGACTTCAAAAGTTGGCCTATGGGACAAGGTAAATCTGCCGGTTCCGCCATGGATACGAAACAACTTCTCAATGCTTACGGTTTTAAAAACGAAGCTGAAGCGTTGAACTGGAAAAAGAATCCGATAGACTGTGCACCGACAATGGCAAAAGCCGGAATCCCCATCCTGCACGTGGTAGGTGATGCTGACCAAGTGGTGTCGGTTGCTGAAAACACAGCCATTTTCGAACAACGTATGGAGGAATTGCATGCACCAATTACTATTATTCATAAGCCTGGAGTGGATCATCACCCGCACTCCCTCAACAATCCCGAGCCTATTGTGCAGTTCATCCTCAAAGCTACGAACAGGGCGGAAAATATGTGTGTGCATCCTGTACCGGGAAATGAATTCCGTTCGGCAGCCGGATGGACCCAAAACTCGGACTGGAACAGCGTAGCAAAAGACATAACCACCACTCTCAATGGGAAACATTTAAAACTGTTGTTATTGGGAAATTCCATCACACAAGGTTGGGGAGGTAACAGAAAAGAAGTGACTTACAAGCCCGGCAAAGAGGCTATGGACAATGCCATAGGAAAGGATAATTGGGAAAGTGCCGGCATATCCGGCGACCGCACGCAAAACCTGCTTTGGCGTGTCCGTTATGATAACTACAATAGTTGCCACCCTGAAAACATAGTGATTGCCATTGGAATTAATAATCTGATAAGTGGAAAAGACAGTCCCGAAAACACGGCTGAAGGAATTATCGCAGTAGCCAATGAAGTACGGAAGCAATTCCCCGAATCACGTATCATTCTTTTAGGTCTGTTTCCATCCGGTAAGGAACAACAGAGTAAAGTGCGCACACAATGTGATAAGATTCATGACATATTACAACATCACCGATTCGAGAAAGTTGAATATATCAATCCCACCAAATGGTTCACCGAAGCGGACAGAACTATGAAAGACGGACTTTATGGAAATGATTACATTCATTTCACTGGTGAAGGATATAAAGTAGCAGCAACAGAAATAGCCAAAATACTTGCTCGTTAGACAATCATCCAAAATCTAATCTTCACATAATAGTATCAGAAATAAAAAGGGCTGCGTCACATTTTCAGTGCGCAGCCCTTATTTCTATTATTTCATTACAAATTACTTAATCAATGATTCCGGATCCAAATGAGCAGATTCGATATCTTTGAAGTAACGGTAAGTACCCACTTTCAATTCAGCTGTAGCAGCATCATCACAAACGATAATACCCTTTTCATGCATTTGCAATGCACTGATTGTCCACATCTGTGTGATAGCACCTTCTACCGCATGATACAAAGCACGAGCTTTGTTATGACCATTTACAATAATCATCACTTCTTTTGCAGAAAGCACAGTACCCACTCCCACTGTCAAAGAAGTCTTAGGAACTTTGTTGATGTCATTATCAAAGAAACGGGAGTTAGCAATGATGGTATCCATTGTTAACGTTTTCTGACGAGTGCGTGAAGTCAATGAAGATCCCGGTTCGTTGAATGCAATATGTCCGTCAGGACCAATACCACCCATGAACAGGTCGATGCCACCGTATGACTTGATCTTTTCTTCGTAACGTGCACATTCTGCATCCAGATCCGGAGCGTTACCATTCAGAATATTAGTATTCTCGGGTTTAATGTCGATATGACCGAAAAAGTTATTCCACATGAAAGAATAATAGCTTTCCGGATGTTCTTTCGGCAATCCTACATATTCGTCCATGTTGAATGTTACCACATTCTGGAAGGAAACGATTCCTTTCTTATTCAGGTCGATCAAAGCTTTATACATGCCCAGAGGAGATGATCCGGTGGGACAGCCCAATACAAATGGTTTCTCGGGGGTTGGATTGGCAGCTTTTATTTTAGCGGCAACGTAATGTGCAGCCCACAGAGATACGGACTGGTAGTCCGGCTGAATAATAAGTCTCATAAGTCGATTATTTTATAGGTTAGTTAATAAATTATCTCATTCACTGTTTTAACGATCTTTCTTCAAACGGTCCGCCATGGCACGTGCCAGATTTTCGCACTGGGTATAAGTCAGGTCTTTCATAGCCTGCCTCATCTCCACCGGATCACCGATCAATTCGAATTTACTCTTTTCAGCAAACTCCGCCAGACGTTTCACCGCAGCACCTGCCCATGCAAAAGAACCGAAGTAACCCAAATAGCGTCCCTTCACCTCACGCAGCAGAATCTTTGAAAGCAGCGCTTCCACCTCCGGAAATATCTGATTACTATACGTAGGAGAACCGATAATCAATCCCTTATAACGGAAAATATCCGCTATGATATAAGAAGGATGACTCTTTGTTACGTTATGCATAACGATATTCTTAACCCCCTGTGCAGAAAGCTCTTCAGCAATAGCTTCCGCCATCTGCTCTGTATTTCCATACATGCTTCCGTAGGCAATAACAACACCTTCATCCGCATCATAACGACTCAAACGATCATATATGCCGATCACCTTTGCAATATTCTCTGTCCATACAGGTCCGTGAGTAGAACAAATGGCAGAAATGGGAAGTCCACCTAATTTCTGCAAAGCCTTTTGCACGGGGCTTCCGTATTTACCAACGATATTAGAGTAGTAACGAACCATTTCTCCCCAGTACTTATCGACATTGATCCGGGTATCCAGGAATCCGCCATCTACAGTACCAAAACATCCGAATCCGTCACCGGAGAAAAGAACTCCATCCGTTTCATCAAAAGTCATCATCGTTTCCGGCCAATGCACCATTGGAGTCATATAAAAACGCAGTTTGTGACGTCCTAAAGCGAGGAAATCACCGTCCTTTACCAGATATTGTTCACCGGTTACCCCATAGAAACCTTCAATCATACCGAATGTTTGCTTATTACCCACGATAATAATTTCCGGATAATGTTGTTTAATCAATCGGATAGATCCCGAATGATCCGGTTCCATGTGATTTATAATCAAATAATTAATGGGACGTTCTCCAATCACTTGCTTGATTTTACGCAAGTAGACTTCAAAATAACAGATATCTACCGTATCTACCAATGCCACCATTTCATCATCAATCAGATAAGAGTTATATGAAACTCCATAGGGCAATGGCCACATCGCTTCAAATCTGTGCTTGTTACGGTCATTTACTCCCACATAGTGGACATTTCCTTTAATTCTTGTTTTACTTTCCATCTTTCAAATCCATTAAATATTTCTTCCACTATTCTATACTCCGCAAAACAGTTATTTATTAAGTGGTAAGTTTATCGTTTGCAAAAATAATCCTTTTTTCCGAATCCCTATACTTCTTACCTTGATAAGCACCTCTTTCTTTCATTCTTTTTTGTAAACGAGCTACAAATTCATAATTTTTCAATCCCCAGTCCGGAGCTATTAATAAATCTTTAGGAGATTGGGAAACAAAACGTTCCACAACCATATCGGGACGGAGATGTTCTACATAATCAATCACCAGATCAATATATTCCTCAACCTCGTTAAACAAATGAAAGCCAGCAGGAGTTACGTCATACTCATGCGCCATTCGCGTACCACGGATCAACTGTAACTGATGGATTTTAAGTGTAGCTAAAGGCAGATCGGAAAGAATTTCGGCTTGTGCCACCATTGTATCATGTGTTTCTCCCGGAAGTCCGAGGATGATATGTCCACCTGTCAGGATACCACAGGCCGCTGTCTGACACACAGCTTCTACTGTATCTGCATAAGTATGCCCCCGATTGATGCGTTTTAAGGTTTCATCACAAGTGCTTTCGATCCCATATTCTACCATGAGAAACGTATGTTTGTTCAAATCTTCCAGATAACGCAACAAACTTTCCGGCATACAATCGGGACGCGTACCAATCACCAGCCCGACTACCCCATCCACCGCCAATGCTTCCTCATACTTACGCTTCAAGCCTTCCAACTCCGCATATGTATTGGTGTAGGCCTGAAAATAGGCCAAATATTTCATTTCCAGATATTTATGGGCAAAAAAGCATTTACCTTCTTCCAATTGAATTGCAATAGATTTCTCTGTCCGACAATAATCCGGATTAAAAGTCTGGTTATTGCAGTAAGTACATCCACCCCACCCTTTTGTACCATCACGATTGGGGCAAGTGAAACCTGCATTCAATGAAATCTTTTGTACTTTGTAAGGAAAATATTTCCGTAAAAAAGTAGGGAAATCATTATATAATAGCTGTGTAGACATATTCATTCACTTCATTCTTTATTTTACCTACAAACATAAGCAAAATCAACGAGTTACGGAAAGTTGGCACAAAATATCTTCAATATATTAAAAATTTCATAAATACCATAAGATAAATTAATAAATATTGCAATTCGAAAAACTATTTAATTAGCTTTGCTATGATTTTAGGCATTGGCAGGAGGATACTTGTGAAAGTCTTGTGCAATTTATTCCCCAATTATGATTTCATCTCACCATACCCCATGCAACTCTTGTCAATAAAATTAGAGGTTGTGTCAAAACGCTGACACAGCCTTTTTTTATGCGCAAAGCCCAGACTTTCTCAAGCCCGGGCTTTGTTATTACCCAA